>Ga0335071_10000020_pt1 | contig 240557 bp, 216 predicted proteins | sample Lox_Sample_15_FD_206724 | JGI IMG/M metagenome (GOLD analysis project Ga0335071, IMG submission 206724) | Soil microbial communities from Loxahatchee National Wildlife Refuge, Florida, United States - Lox_Sample_1.5 | ecosystem: Environmental > Terrestrial > Soil > Wetlands | place: USA...
TAGGTGCGCCTCTATTGTTATCAGAAGATTCCTCCAAACCCAGAAGACCGTATCCGCTTGGGCGTGTTCAAGAGGCAAGATCAAGGTGAGCCTATGCATTCCTTCCGTTGCTATAAATTGATATCCAGCCGTCATAAAGAGACTGTCACTGTATGCGCGGCATTCGCCGAAGGTTGTGGTGTCACATTTACAAATTAGCGAGTCTCCTTGAAATCCAGAGGAAAATGCAAGAGTAACGCCAACTGCCATTGGTGGAGATGTGACCTCCGACCTGTTGCATCCACAAAAGGCTATGAGGGTAAGGAAGATGATCGCGTAATTTGTCATTTGAACGCTATCGAGAGTTTCTTGATTTGTGCCAACCGCCTAACGGACCGGCGCTAAGCTGACGGCGGCGAACTGATGGCGCCATGTAGTTCGGTGCGCGGATGTTCCAGAATCAAGTTTCGTTGCGGCCAACTGCCGCGCGGCGTAGACGCAGACTGTTTTATCCGCAGCTTCAGCGCCTGGTTAGAACGCACACATCGGGCTGGGCATTGGCAGCTCGGGAACTAATTGATAATTTCTCCTCTAGAATGGGGTTTGACATTCGCCAACTTGTCGCGCCATTTTTGGAGTTCCTCAGGTGTTTGTCTTACCCAATCTGTAACTTCGCCAACAATTTTCAATGGAGCTTTGGTGCGATATGATCGTGTCGGATTACCCGGGAATTTTTTGTCGGTAACGTTCGGGTCATTTTCAAAAATCCCAGTCGGTTCGACGATATAGACACGTTCGCGTCCTTCGCCTTTGGCCAAGGCCGCAGCAAGTCCCGCGCCATTTACCAAGGCTGTAAAATAAATGTGATTCATTATAACCTCTGGGTTGTAATTTGAATTGAACCCAGCTGTCAGCAGATCGCCAACCCGCAAATCCGCTTTCGTCCCGTGGTAGAAGGGGCCATTGTCTAAAACGTCAGACACGCCAAGTGTAGTAATTGTGTCTTTCATTCTTTAGTGCTGTGTTATGAGCATCTGGCTGCAATGTCCGCTAATTGTTCGAAAATCGATACAGCATGTTGTGCGTTCTAACTATGTTTAGATTGTGCGAAGCAGGTATGTGCCCTGATTTGATTACATAGACTGCTCCCCGCAGTATACTATAATAGTGGGGGATTGCCCGGAAGGATATTGCATGCCCCCTCGCTTTTTTCTGTGAGTTTTACTATCTTCCCATTGTTACAACCGCAAAACTACTGCATTCCGCTGTAAAATGCAACTTCACAAAGGGGGAGTCCAATGGAAAAAGGAAAATTGCTCGACCAGGTTCGGTCCCGTATGCGGCTTCGGCACTTCAGCATGCGAACTGAACAAGCATATCTTTATTGGATCAAACGATTTATCCTCTTTCATCATAAACGACATCCGCGCGAAATGGGGGAGAAAGAAGTTGAGGCGTTCCTCTCTAATCTCGCTGTTATCGGAAAGGTCTCTGCATCAACACAAAATCAGGCGTTCAATGCACTTCTTTTCCTCTATAGAACAATCTTCGGACGTGAGCTTGGCAATGTTGCAGACGTCGTGCGTGCTAACCGGCCTCGCCGGCTTCCTGTCGTCTTTACAAGAGAAGAAATGCAGGCTATCCTCGCACGGCTGCACGGGACAAATAAATTGATCGCTAGCCTGCTCTACGGGTCAGGCTTCCGTCTGCAGGAGTGCCTTAAGCTCAGGGTCAAGGATATCGACTTCGGAAGGGGACTTATCATTGTGAGGGAAGCGAAAAGAAATAAAGACCGCATCGTCCCTCTCCCCGAAAAAATCAAAGAAGAACTGAAGCTCCATTTAAGAATGGTAACGATCTTGCACGAGCGTGATTTGATGCACGGGGAAGGGGAGGTTATGTTGCCGGATGCGCTCGCGAGAAAATATCCGGGCGCGGGAAAAGAAATTGCCTGGCAATACGTTTTCCCCGCTTCGAAACTCTCGGTCGATCCCCGCACCAAGAAAAAAATGCGCCATCATCTCGATGAAAGCGCTGTGCAAAGAGCGGTGAAGGAAGCGATCACCCTCACCTGCCCCCGGAAGAATGGCAGTTGCCACTCATTCAGGCACTCGTTTGCAACGCATTTGCTCGAACAAGGGTATGATATCCGTACTGTGCAGGAACTGCTCGGACACCAGAATCTGCAGACAACGATGATCTATACTCACGTCCTCAATAAGGGGGGGCTCGCCGTTCTGAGTCCGCTGGATCGATAGGGCCCGAATTTTTTGTTGGCTGCCATGAAAGCCCAAAATCACGAGAAAATATCTAAAACTTTTCTAACTCGTCTTACCGGCTTAGTGTCATTGTGGCAATACAACGATTCCTGCTATTGGATGTTGAACCCTTCAATTTCAACGTCGGGTTTCTCGCCGCGCGTGTCGGCATCCTCAATCTCTATAGTGATCGTCCGTTTCTCGCCCGGCATCAACGAGAAATAGTTATCGCTGAAGATCGCCGGCAGAATGCGGTCGCGGCTTGCCGACCTGACAGCTTTTAATTTTATCATTAATGCCGGCTGTGCATTGGCGTTTCCGATCTCTGTAGTCAGACGCCATCCGCTGCCTTCTTTCACGGCTTTTGTATCTGCTCGCAGCTTTACTTTTGGCAATCCTCGAACGGCTTTCAAGTCATCTTCCTTTACTCCGCGCCAGTAGAGATTCTCCGAAATCACATTTGAGCCTCGTGAAAGCTTGAGCCTGATGAAATATGTGGAGCTGAGCCCTTCGGGATATTCGAGCTTATAGCAGCGGACAGTCTGATCCTCTGAACAATCAAGCCTTGTTGTCTTTTCTTGTTTCACTGAGCCGTCGAGATTGATCAATTGCATCGTCGCTGTGAGTCCGGCTCCATTCTCAAGGCTGTAATTCACAACCTCGATGCTGTCGGTCAGCGCATTCCATTGAATATGGAGCGGCTCATTCGCCTTCCTGCATCCAAAATATGCGGCAGTGGGCTCAAAATAGTAGTCGTAGGTATCCCAGACCATCGAAGGCCATGCCGAATGACTCATCCACAACAACACACCCATCCTGTTCCTGCTCTGCGCTTCGAACATTCCCCTGTATCCCTGGTAGTTCACCCACTGGGCCAGCATGAGCCAATCTTTCACGTTGTCAACAGGACCGAAGTGATCGGTAATTTCTTGGATGAAGGACAAACCATACTGCGCGCTTTCAAGGTTGAAATCATGAACGCCCCACATCCTTCCGATCGGCCACAATGTTGAGTCCGGAAGCATTTGCGTCAGGCTCTCGTATGAAACCATATTCGGCATGCCTATTTCGCTGTGCAGTTTCTCCGTCGCTCTTTTTTCAAAATAGAATTTCAACGGCATAGCACGGTACGGCCCGCCCCCGCTCACCGGGCCGAAAGAAGAGCTCGAAACATAATGAAGGCCGGGATGCAGCTGCGGCAACAACGCTCTGTTCGCTGAATCGATCGGCTGCGGCGGATTCCCTTCGTTCCGTCCGCAATATAATCCGATCGAAGGATGATTGCGGATGCGCTTTACAAAATCGACGACATTCCGCATGAACATCCCGTTATCGTTCGGGTCGGGACCGTCCAACGGATTGGCAAGCCAAAAATCCTGCCAGACCATGATGCCGTACTTGTCGCAGGCATCGTAAAAGGCATCGTCGCCAATTTGGCCAACCCAGTTCCGGATCATCGTGAAATTCATTTCTTTATGATACCGCACTGCTACGTCGTATTCTCTCGCCCGATAACGAAGCATCGACTCGGAAAATCCCCAATTTCCCCCTCGTCCGATAAAACGTCTTCCGTTGACCCAGATCTTCAAAACATCGCCGTCTTCGGAATAGGTCATTTGTCTGAGCCCTGTTTTGAACGATTGCGAATCCGATACACTTTTGTCCGCGGTCGTGAATTCCAGTTTCACATCGTAAAGACTCTGTTCGCCGTATCCGTTCGGCCACCAGAGTTTTGGATTTCTCAAGTGGAGGGAAGGACATACCGATGAATTGAAATGTACCGTTTTTGATTCCGATGGATTCAGTAGAATCACCTGTTCGAATTTTGCGTCGCCAACGCTTCCCTGTATTGTCCCTTCTTGTTCTTTGGCTGTATGATTGCGGAGAGTTACTTCGACGTTTACATCGGCCGATGATGTATCGGGAAGAGGCAGAGTGGTCGAAACGAACGGGTTTTCGATCGTCACTGCACCGGTTGTCGTGAGATAGACGTCACTCCAAATCCCGATCTCCCGTCCCCGGATGGTCGGGATCCAATCCCACCCGATAGAGGCGTGAAACGTTGGATTGTCGGCGCCGAGTTCGCCGCCGTTGGCATCGTGGCTGAGTTTCGTCTGCTCCTTTACAAATCCTGGCGTGTCGTTTTTCTTGACACGAACAGCTATGACATTTTTTTCTCCCGGGTGAATAATGTCAGTGACATCAAATTGTGCCCGCGTAAATGCTCCTTCGATCGATCCGAGTTTTCTCCCGTTCAGATAGACTTCTGCCTTCCAGTTAATTCCATTAAAATTGAGAAAAGTCTTCTGCCCCTGAGTGGAAGAGGGGGGAATAAATTCATCCCGATACCAAAAGTCAGACCAAAAGAATGAATCGGAAATGAGAAGCTGGTTGTCGGCAAAGTTCGGATCGGGGAGAGCGCCGTCGTTCAAATAACTCACAAGCACTGTCCCCGGAACAGTCGCGATCATCCAGTCATGATCATCGACACCCGTTTTGGAAAGCGATTCGCCGTCTCCCCTCACTAACGATTCGCGCTGGAGTCTCCATCCCCCTCCTGCAAGATCGACTCTTCCATTTTTTGCTGCTGACGCGGAAGGATGTGCAACAGGAACCGGTCCGCCGGTGCCAAAAACTTCCATCTCGCTCAGAATATATCCGTCGGCGGACTCCGCTTGCTTCATCATCACTCTGACGTATCTTCCCTTGACTGATGAAACGAGTTTGATGTCGTCGGTCTCATTGTTCTCAGAATGTTGAGGGATCGCCGCTATGTCATTCCAGCTTGCGGCATCGTCGGATGATTGGATCGTTCCGACTGTGGCCCGGCGTATCCAGCTCAATACGACTCGATCAAACGTACATTCTGCGCCAAGATCGACATAGACCCATTCATCCTGTACACTGCGACTCATCCATGCACTGGTGAAGCTGTATGGTCCGCCAATCTCTGCATGTTTGCGGTTGCGCAGCATCCCGATTTCTCCTACCGACCAGCTCTTTACGTTCGGTGAGATCATGTTGAGACGATAAAAGCTGAAATGAGCGGTTGAGGTTGGTTTGATCGAATAACTGAACGACCGCAGGTTCGGAGGGGAGACTCTCCGCCAGTAGCCGGTAAGGGAGTCGCCGGGCAATGAATCGCCGCTTACCATGCCTATCTGCCGCCAATTTTTTCCGTCGTTCGAGCCGGTTACGGAAATTTCCCAATGCCTTACCGGGAGACTGTCAACGAGAAGGTTGCCGGTGAGATAAATACTGTCGATGTCTGGTATGAGGCTGTTTCCTGCAAGCTCGATCTGAATCCAGGCATTTCCGCCATCCACATTTTTTCGCGTCATCGGATTCCTGTCGATCACCCACCCGCGCTCGTTCCTTTTCAAAGGCCCTTCACTGCTTGTGGTGACAATAACCCATCCCGGCAGTTTCGTCTCTTTTATACCGTCGGTAATGAGCTGCGCCGTGCAATTGAAATCGTAGCTGCTCGATTGGTACGCCGGACGATGCAGCGCGAGATTCCGATAATTCATTGCGTCGATTTTCATTGACGGAGAGAAATCAGCATTAACCTCCCCGGGGTAAATGCCGACGCCCCGTGTGTATTCCTGTGCCTGAATCGTGAATAATGAAGCGCTCATCGACATGGCGATGAGAATTGAGACGGCGACTTGTTTGGCGATGATCATAATGGTGGATCGGGCCGAGTGGCAGCAAGGGTTGATTACAGAGCAAGATGAATATACAGATTCTTGCGTAGTGTACGCAAGTATTTCTTGGAAGCTGAATGTCTTCTTCCAAACCGGCCTTCAATATGAAACTTCGTTCGTTCTCTCCGTTATTGATTCTCTACCCCTTTTTCCTGATATTGTTTCCCGAGAATTCAATCTGTCAACAAACTTCCTGATCTTCATCAGCCGGACATTTTTCCTTCCATCACATGAAATCCTCACCGTCTAAAATTCGCTATGGCATTCTCGGATTAGGGCTGTTTGCAGAGCGCGCCATCGCGCCGGCGATCCGGGCATCATCCAATTCAGAATTGATCGCGATCCAAAAGCGCTCGATGGCCGCTGCAAATGCCAAAGCCAAAGAGCTCAGCATTCCACTGGCCTTCGACTCTGTGGAAAAATTGGTCGCACACAATGACGTCGATGCGGTCTACATCGTTTCCGCGAACGCATTTCACGCTCCGTCGGCGATCGCCGCAGCCCGCGCGAAGAAGCACGTGCTTGTCGAAAAGCCGATGGCAATGAATGCTGCGGAGGCCCGGAAAATGATTGCCGCCTGCAAGCAGCACCGAGTGAAGCTTATGGTCGGACACATGCTGAGGCTCTCGCCATTGGTTCGCCGCATGCGCGACATCGTCCAGTCGGGAATGATCGGCGACATTACTGCGGCGCGAGCGGATTTTGTCTACGACGGCAAGATCAGCCATCGAACCTGGCTCCTGGACCGAAAACTCGCCGGCGGCGGTCCTGTCTATGATATCGGAGTCCACGGCCTCGACACGCTCCGGTTCATCTTGAACGATGAAGTCGTTTCGGTCAAAAGCGATCTGTCGCCTCGTCCGACCGCAAAAAAAACGGAAGAAAGCGCCAATATTATTCTGCGGTTCTCGCGGGGAACTCTTGCTTCCATCTACTGCTCGTTCGCTGCACCCCTGCGAAGGACATTCATTGAATTTATCGGGACAAAGGGAATCATATCGGCATACGGCTTTACTCAAAACAATGCCACGATTTCCCTCCGAACGACGATGGGGATTGATGGAAAAGAACAGCCGCCCGCCATTGAAGAGGTCGTTGTGCCCAATCTTTATATAGAGCAGATCACCAGATTTTCCACCGCAATAATAGAGGGGACAGAGCCGTATGCGCCGGGCAGCACCGGATTGAAAAATCAAATCGTGCTTGACGCAGTGATGAAAGAAGGAAAATGAGTAAGTGCATCGGCATGAACATGCGGAGATCATTTCAATGAAGTTTCATCTCTTAATCGCGGGACTTTTTGGCATGGCACTCACAACCGTTACTGCCGGATGGAAAACCATCGGGGATGCGCAACTTGTGCTGAACTCCGACCAACAGCTCGTCGTGAACTGCGGCGAGGCGGAGGTCCAGATCACTCCGTTCGCCGACGACATGGTGCGCGTCCGCGTGGTGCGCGGCAGCGCTTCTAAAGAACTCGGATCATGGGCTGTCGCGAAAGAGAAATGGGATCTCCCTGCTCATCAATTTGTCCAGGACCAAAAAAGCATTACCCTCACACTGAAGGATCTTACCGTCAAAATTTCGAAATCCCCGCTGAGAATCACTTTTCTTGCACCGGATGGAGAGATCATCAATCAAGACGACTCGTCCAAAGGAATGGCGTGGGACGGCGATCAGGTCCACGTTTGGAAGACGATGCCGGAGAACGAATTCTATTACGGCTTCGGCGAAAAGACCGGCAAACTCGACCGGCGCGGGCTGGCAATGACGAATTGGAACTTCGACATCCCCGCATATACCGCGGGCACCGACCCAATCTACCAGACGATACCGTTCTTTCTCGGCATGAAGAACGGAAAGTTCTACGGGATATTCTTCGATAATACCTTCCGCAGCTCGTTCGACATGGGGAAAGAATCCGAACGGTATTATTCATTCGGCGCGGAGGGGGGAATGATCGATTATTATTTTTTCTATGGTCCGAGTCCGAAGAAGGTGATCGAACGCTTCACCGAACTGACAGGGCGCATGAACCTTCCGCCAAAGTGGTCGATCGGGTACCAGCAATGCCGCTGGAGTTATTATCCCGAATCGAGAGTGCGCGAGATCGCAGAGAATTTTCGCAAGCGCGAAATCCCGTGCGATGTCATCTATCTCGACATCGATTACATGGACGGCTTCCGCTGCTTCACCTGGAACAACAAAAATTTCCCCGACCCCAAGAAAATGATCTCTGACCTGAAGGCCGATGGGTTCAAGATCGTTACGATCATCGACCCGGGCATCAAACAGGATTCGTCGTATTGGGTTTTTAAGGAGGGATTGAAAGGGAAGCATTTCGTCCTCAACCCCGACAGCACGCTGTTCATCGGCCCCGTTTGGCCCGGTGATTGCGCCTTTCCCGATTTTGCAAATTCGCAGGCCCGTGCTTGGTGGGGGACGCTCTATAAGGATCTCGTGAATACCGGGGTCAAAGGATTTTGGAATGATATGAACGAGCCGTCGGTCTTCGATGTGCCGACGAAGACGTTTCCGGTCGATGTTCGCCATAATGTCGACGGAGAGGTCCGCACTCACGCTGAGATCCATAATGTGTTCGGCATGCAGATGGCCCGCGGGACGTACGAAGGACTGCGCCGGCTTGATCCGAACGAACGGCCGTTCGTGTTGACGCGTGCCGGTTACGCAGGCACGCAGCGTTACTCGGCGGCATGGACCGGCGACAACGTGAGCAGCTGGGAACATGTCGCGATGGCGATCCCGATGTGCCTGAATTTCGGATTGTCCGGACAATCGTTCGTCGGCCCGGACATTGGAGGATTCATCGGCACGCCGACGGGCGAAATGTACACCCGCTGGCTGCAGTACGGCGTCTTTCTTCCGCTTTGCCGCTCGCACTCCGTGCGCGGAAGCATCAACAAGGAGCCTTGGGCATACGGCGAAGCGTACGAGAAGATCAATAAGAAATTCATCGAACTCCGGTATCAACTGCTGCCGTTTCTCTACACTGAATTCTATAAGGCGTCTGTCTCCGGCGTGCCGATCATGCGGCCGCTTGTGCTCGAATTTCCCGATGATAAAACGACCTACCGCATCGACACGCAGTTTATGGTCGGAGAGAATATTCTGATCTCTCCGGTGCTGGAAGCTGGCGCGAAGACACGGTATATGTATTTGCCGAAAGGGGATTGGTACGATTTCTGGACAAGGGAGAAAGTGACAGGGGGAAAATGGATCGACGCAAACGCTCCACTCGACGAGATGCCTATCTTCATCCGCGCGGGCGCCGTTGTGCCGATGCAGCAGGTGATTCAATACACCGACCAGGCACCTGCCGATCCGCTGACATTCGAAATTTTTCCTTCCAGCGAAGCGAAAGGCATATGCTACGAGGATGATGGAATCAGCTTCGACTATCAAAAAGGAAAATACAGAACTGTCGGTATAAAGGCCGCCGTCCAGGGGGGAGAAATTGCGATCACACGTTCTGCCGCAGAAGGGGAGTTTGTTCCCGGCCAACGTTCCGTTGTTTTCGCGGTCAACGGCGTTTCACAGAAGCCGGCTTCAGTGACGTTGAGCGGAAAACGAATTGCAGAAGTGCCGTCCCTGGCAGGCGCGAATGAGGGCTGGGTCTATGACCTATCACTCCAACGGTTGAGTGTGAAGACGCAGGACTCCCAGAATCAGATCGATGTGTCCATAAAATAAGAGAAATTCGATGACATTACGGATCGTGGAACCCGCAGGCGTTGCTGATGAAGGATCCTGCCATCATCGCAGCACAGTGTCATGGATTCTCCCGAAGGGAAGCCCCGGCATTCGCCGCGCTTGGACAAAGCTGGATGCCGAGTATGTTTCATCCGGGTTGACCGCTGAAAGCATTCAAAAAATCAGTGGTCAAACGAGAACGCTCCCTGCCTCATTTCCCCTTTACGATGTCCGATAAATTCCGTACATTAAAGCTTGAAAAAGAAATACCTGTTCAATTAAAAATGAAGGATTATACGTGGCTGAAAAGAAAGTGAAGCGAGTTGGAATTCTCACCGGAGGAGGCGACTGCCCCGGACTTAATGCTGTGATCCGGGGCGTTGGCAAGTCAGCGATCAATGATCACGCATTGACGGTCGTCGGCATTGAAGACGGTTTTGAAGGTTTTGTGGAAGGGAAAATGCACGAAATCTCCCGGAGGGAGATCTCAGGGATCATCGGTCTGGGAGGGACGATCCTCGGCACATCGAACAAAGGGGACCCATTCCATTATCCGACGGAGGGAAATGACGGAATTGAGATCGTCGATGCATCGGCGCGAACGCTGAAACACTATAAAGGATGGGGGCTCGACTGCCTGATCGCGATCGGCGGCGACGGCACGATGCACATCTCCAACAAGCTGGGGGAAATGGGGATGAACATCATCGGCGTCCCGAAAACGATCGACAATGACCTCGAGGCGACCGACCAGACGTTCGGCTTTGATACAGCTCTGTCAATCGCGACGGAAGCGATCGACCGTCTTCATACCACCGGCTCGGCGCATCATCGGGTGATGGTCATCGAAGTGATGGGGCGCTATGCGGGATGGATCGCGCTGCAGGCAGGGCTTGCCGGCGGAGCGGATATCATTCTTATTCCCGAGATCCCGTTCAAGTGGAGCTCCGTGTTTGAAAAAGTCATCGAACGAGGAACTCGCGGCAATCGCTTCAGCATCGTTTGCGTTGCGGAAGGCGCGAAAGCGGCGGATGAGGAAGTGGTGGTGAAAGAAACGGACATCAAGCGCACCGACCCTGTTCGCTTCGGCGGCATCGGCGAACACGTATCGCGGCGGATCACGACAGAGACCGGATTGGAATCCCGCGTGACGGTGCTCGGACATCTCCAGCGCGGAGGAAGCCCGACAGCCTACGACAGAATTCTTGCGACGCGCTACGGCACCAAAGCGGTCGAACTTGCTATGCACGGAAAATTTGCACATATGGTCAGCCTCCGCGGCCTCCATATTACCGCAGTTCCGATCGCAGAGGCGATCGCGCACCAGCGCCTCGTTCCCGTCGACGGGGAGATCGTGAAATCAGCCCGCGCCGTCGGTATCAATTTCGGCGATGAATAAGCAAAAGCCTTGTCTTTGTTGAAATGCAGTTTTGCGTAGGTCGGACATTCCTGTCTGGCCTATCGCCTAAGGCATGAATGCCTGAGCTGCCAATGGTTCTGTGCAAGGGAACGACTCATGACCCGCGTTGAACAACATGCGATGATCGGCGAGCTGAAAGATTATTCCCGCTTCATGAAAGGGAAGGATGCTTCCGACTTTGAAATGTTCGTCAAGCGCGATAAAGATGATGAAGATCTCGACGAGCTGTCTCAGCGCCGCCTCGAGTCTCTCTACGATATGTACAAAGCGATGCGGCCAAAGCCGAAGATGAAGAACCCGTTCGAGAAATAAGCCGTTTCCTTCGCTTTCCGTCCTCCAACATCCGCAAGACAATGTTCTTTGGAGCCCCGCTATGAAATTTCGTCCGTTAGGTAAAATTGGCATCAATGTTTCCGAGATCGGTTTCGGCGCTTGGGGAATCGGTGCAGACATGTGGAAAGGGTCCACCGACAAAGAGGCGATGAACGCCTTGCGGAAAGCGGTCGACCTCGGCGTGAATTTTTTTGACACTGCGCTCGCGTACGGCGGCGGGCACAGCGAGCGGCTTCTCTCCAAACTCTACCGGGGCATGAAAGGGAAGATTTTCATCGCAACGAAAGTGCCGCCGAAAAACCGTCAGTGGCCTGCGCGGCCGGGAGTTCCGTTCAACGAGGCGTTTCCCAAGAATTACATCATTGAGTCGGCGAACCTCAGTTTGAAAAATCTCGGCGTTGAACGGATCGATCTTCTCCAATTTCACGTATGGAGCGATGAGTGGGCAGACGTTGAAGAAATCTGGGACACGGTTCGGCGGTTGAAATCGGACGGGAAGATCCGGGCGTTCGGAATTTCCATCAACGACCACGAGCCGGAGTCGGCGTTGAAGGCCGCCAGAACCGGATTGGTTGATTCGTTCCAGGTCATCTATAACATCTTCGACCAGTCGCCTGAAGAAGAACTTTTTCCCTTCTGCCAGAAGAACAATATCGCCGTCATAGCGCGCGTTCCATTCGACGAAGGAGGGCTCACCGGACGCATCAGGCCGGACACGGTTTTTATGAAGGAGGATTGGCGGAATGATTACTTCCGCGGAGACAGAAAGCAGCAGGTCTACGACCGCGTCGAAAAATTGAAACTTCTCCTCGGCCCCGAAGCGAAAACGCTTGCTGAGTTGTCGCTGCGCTTTATCCTTTCGCGGCCGGTCGTCTCGACCGTCATCCCGGGGATGCGGACCATTCCTAATGTCGAGACCAACACCGCGGTTTCCGATGGCAAAGTTCTTTCAGAAAAATTGCTGAAAGAACTGAAGAAACACAAATGGCCGAGGAATTTCTACGGGGAATAGTACCAATCTCCCGTAGCGTTTCGCACTCTCACTTAGGAACTGAATCCGCCCCCTTTTTTTTTATTCCGAAATTGGCTACATTGAAACGTGCAGCCAGTTCGCGTACAACAGACCTCCACGCAGGACCTCTCGATCACTTGGAACGACGGACATGCCGGCCGCTACACGCTGCGGCATCTCCGGACATCCTGTCCGTGCGCTTCATGCAAAATCGAACGGGAAGAAAATCGAGACAAAGCCCTTCTTCCTATTTTCAGGGAGGGAGAGTTCCGGATTGCCTCAGCTGCCCCGGTCGGGCAGTACGCGCTGCAGATCGTGTGGGGGGACGGACATAGTTCCGGGATTTATCCGTTCAGCTATCTCCGAAGTCTGTGCCAATGCGAACAATGCTCTGTTCCCATTTCGTCGGATGCCCATTGATTCTGTCGGAATTATTCGCTCACCAATTTTTTGCCGATCCACTCTTCATTGGAGTTATGATGATAAAACTTTCTGGTGCAGTTCTGCTTGCTGGTGCGATGCTGGCTCTTGTGGCTACGGGCCGGGCAGCCGAACCGGGCACATCGAATGACATTTTCCCTTATCCCGTTACCAAGACAGTCCTGGACAACGGGCTTACCGTTCTCACGATTCCCTACGACAGCCCGGGGCTTGTTGCGTACTATACCGTCGTGCGCACCGGTTCGCGCAATGAGGTCGAGCCGGGACACTCCGGCTTCGCGCATTTCTTCGAGCATTGTATGTTCCGCGGCACAGTCAAATACCCGGCGGATAAATACAACGATATCCTGAAACGCCTCGGCGCTGATTCCAACGCGTTCACGACCGACGACTGGACCTGCTACCATATCGTCGCAAGCGCGGATGCTCTGGAGACGCTCGCAGATATCGAGAGCGACCGCTTTATGAACCTTAAATATTCCGAGGAGGCATTCAAGACCGAAGCCGGCGCAATTCTCGGCGAGTATAATAAGAATTACTCCGTACCGTTTCAGTCGATGTACGAGACGCTCCAGAACACTGCCTTCACGACGCATACCTACAAGCACACGACGATGGGCTTCCTCGCGGATATTAAAGACATGCCGAATCAATACGACTACAGTTTGAAGTTTTTCGACCGCTTCTACCGGCCTGAGAACTGCACCGTCGTTGTCGTCGGCGACGTGAAGAACGACGAGGTCATCAGGATCGTGAGGAAATATTATTCCGGCTGGAAGCGTGGAAACTATCAGGTGCAGGTCCCTGTCGAGCCGCCGCAGAAGGAAGAAAAGGTCGTTCATATGCCGTGGAAGAATCGGACGCTTCCGTACCTCATGATCGGGTACCATGTGCCGGCCTTCAGCGATGACGATGTGCAGCGGGCATCGCTCGACATTCTTTCACAGCTTGTGTTCTCCGAAAGCTCGCCGCTGTATCAATCGCTCGTCATTAAGAAGCAGCTTGTGGAATTTGTCAACGGCGGAGTCGATGACCATCGCGACCCGTTTCTGTTTACCGCACTCTCCCGCATAAAGGATGTAAAAGACGTCGACTCTGTCCTGGATGAGATCTACGCAGCCCTCGAGAACGCAAAAACAGTCCCGGTCGATGCGCAAAAACTTCGGGACATCAAGTCTTATATTCGCTACGCCTTTGCGATGCAACTGAACAAGCCGGATAACGTCGCCGTCACGATCGCGACCTATATCGCCTTGACCGGCAATTACGACTCCGTTAATAAGCTGTATGCCCTGTACGAAAAAGTGACTCCCGAGGATATCATGCATGCGGCGCAGAAATATTTCAGAAAAGAAAACCGTACCGTCGTCATACTCGAGCATGAGGCCGCCCAATGAACCTCCGCACTTGTTCCATTTTCGCCTTTATTTTCTCTTTTCTTATGAGCACACCATCAGTTGACGCACAGCAAGCGACCAGGATCACAGAAGTGTACGTCCCCAATTCACCGCTCGTCTCGTTCCGCATCGTCGTTCGCACCGGGTCGGTCAACGATCCCGCCGGCAAGGAAGGGTTGAACGCCCTGACCGCAGCGATGATCGGACAGGGGGGCTCGCAGTCATTGACCTACCAGCAAATCGTCGATAAACTTTATCCGTGGGCCGCGAGGATCTCTGCCCAGGCGGATAAAGAGATCACAACGATCGTCGGTGAAGTGCACCGAGATCACGTGCAGGAATTTTACGGATTGCTTTGGGAACTCGTCTCGGCCCCGCGGTTTGATGCCGACGATTTTGCGCGCAACAAGGACGATCAGCTTAATTATCTTAAGAATACCCTCCGCGGAAACGATGACGAAAACCTCGGCAAAGCCGGATTGAACCTGCTGATGTACGCCAATCATCCCTACCATGCCGTCGTGGCCGGAACGGTTCAAGGGCTCAACGCGGTTTCACTCGATGACGTGAGAACCTTCCACCGCGCGATGTATACGCAGAGCCGCATCATCTTCGGCATCGCCGGCGGCTATCCAAAGGAATTGATCGACCGGATCAAGAATGACCTTTCGGCTCTTCCCGCCGGGTCGTTCAGCGAAGTGCCGCTTCCTTCTCCTGTGCAACCGGTCGGAGTGGAGGGGATGATCATCCAGAAGGATAACCGGGCAACGGCCGTATCGTTCGGCTACCCGATCGATGTCACGCGTAAAGACAGAGATTTTTACGCCCTGCTGGTCGCGAACTCTTACCTCGGCGAACACCGGACGTTTAACGGCGTGCTGATGAACCACCTGCGGGGCGACCGCGGATTGAACTACGGCGATTATTCGTATATCGAGAATTTTATTCAGGACGGCGGATCGACCTTCCCCGACCCGAACATTCCCCGGCGCCAGCAGTTCTTCAGCGTCTGGATCCGTCCCGTCGAGCCCAAGAACGCCCACTTCGCTATCCGCGCTGCGATGCGTGAAGTTCAACTGCTCGTTGACAATGGACTGACGAAGGATCAATTTGAAACGACCAGAGACTTTCTGATCCATTATTCGAAGCTCTGGGTGCAGACGCAAAGCCGGAGGCTCGGCTATGTGATGGACTCCGAAGTCTACGGCATTCCGTATTACATCGACTATCTCGCCAAACAGCTTTCGTTGCTGACCGTTGATGATGTCAATGCGGCAATAAAGAAGCACCTGCAGGCCAAGAATTATTATCTGTCGATCGTTGCGAAGGATGCCGGTCCGCTCAGTGACGCTCTGCTTTCCAACGCTCCGTCGCCGATCCAATACAATAACCCGAACGTTCCGGCAGAGATTCTCGCTCAGGATAAAGAAATTCAAGTGCTGCCCGTCAACATCAATAAAGAGAAATTCACGATCGTCCCGTCGGGCGACCTTTTTGAGAAATGAGTCGCACGTTGTTCCGGAGCCAGAGAGTTACGAGTTTCCCGGGTAAGCGGCATCATAATTAACTTTGCGGAGGATGGCATGAGCACTCACGAACTTGATGATGAGCTGCAGGAGATGTTCGAGCACGAGAAGAAAGTCAAGAAGGTCCTGTCGAACGAGACGATCCAGCAGCCGATCAGGATTCTCGACCTGAGGCGCGCGCTCGTCGTCGACAGCGCCGCGGACGTCGGCACGACGATCGAGGCGATGCAGCAGCGCAAGACCGGGTCAGTGCTTGTGGTGAAGGATGGCCTGCTTGTTGGGATATTCACTGAACGCGACATCCTGATGAAGGTGGTCAATAAGAAAACGGATCTCTATAAAGTGAAGGTGAGCGAGTTCATGAAAGCTTCCCCCGAAGCGCTGCACCTCGATGACTCGATCGCGTATGCGATGAATATCATGTCGGTCGGCGGTTACCGCCATGTGCCGATCGTTGACGACCAGAAGAGGCCTGTCAGCATTCTTTCGGTAAAGGATGTCATTTCGTATATTGTAGAACATTTTCCGGACGAGATCCTCAACCTTCCGCCGAAACCTCTGCGCACGACCTCGGAACGCGAGGGTGCTTAAGTCTTTGTCAAGGTATGACCGGAGCGATTACCCGCGACTGCATTGATCCAAAGCTCCTTCTCAACGCTTATCGCAACGGAATTTTTCCGATGGCGGAGAGCAAAGAAGGAGAGATCTATTGGTACGAGCCGAAGCTCCGGGCAGTGATTCCGCTCGACGGTTTGAAAGTGTCGCGAAGCCTTCGGCAGACGCTGAGGAAAAAAGTTTACGAGATTCGCTTTAACACCTCGTTCGAGCAGGTCATGCGCCTGTGCGCCGACCGCGAGGAAACATGGATTTCGGAAACGATCGTTCAAAGTTACTGTGAGCTTCAGCGCAGAGGGCATGCGTATTCGGTCGAAGCGTGGCACGACGGTGCGCTCGCCGGCGGCCTGTACGGAGTCGCACTCGGCGGAGCCTTTTTCGGAGAATCGATGTTTAGCAGAATGAAGGACGCTTCGAAGTCGGTGCTTGTCGGCCTGGTCGAACGGCTCCGGCAGCAGCAGTTCGTGCTGCTCGATGCCCAGTTCATGACGCCCCACTTGAGGAGTCTGGGCGCGGTCGAAATTACCCAGCGTGAATATCTAAGCCGCCTCCGGTCGTCGCTCCGCCTCGAGCGTTCGTTTTTATAGCAGATGCATAGCCGAGATTTCAACACATATGGTTGCCTTAAATTAGCAATTCTTAATCCTTCATTTTCAAACTTTTAATTCTCTTTCATCCATGTCATCAGTCATCATCGAAACCAATTTTTCCAGGCTCCGCTTCGTCAAGCGCGGCAAGGTCCGCGATATGTACGACGTCGGTGATTACTTTCTCATCGTCGCCACCGACCGTCTTTCGGCATACGATGTCGTCATGCCTCAGGGAATACCCGACAAAGGGAAGGTCCTCACGCAAATCTCGAAATACTGGTTCGACCTCACGAAGGGGATCATCAAGAACCATCTTGTCTCGACCAACGTCGATGATTTTCCGGCGGAGTGCCGGCCGTATGCGGAAGAGTTGCGCGGCCGCAGCATGCTGGTGAAAAAGACGCGCCCGCTCGGCGTCGAGTGCATCGTACGCGGCTACCTCTCCGGGTCCGGGTGGGCAGAATACCAGGAGGCGAAAAGCGTTTGCGGCATAGCGCTTCCTGCGGGACTTGTCGAAAGCTCCCGCCTTCCCTCGCCGATCTTCACTCCGTCCACGAAGGCTGAACTCGGCGTTCACGATGAAAACATCACCTACGAGGAAATGGTGAAGCTCGAAGGGGAAGCGGTCAGCAAGAAGGTCAAGGATATTGCGATCCGGATTTTCAACGAAGCGTCCCAGATCGCTGAAGCGAAAGGGATCATCATCGCCGATACGAAAATGGAATTCGGCATACTCAACGACGAGTTGATCCTCATCGACGAACTGTTGACTCCCGATTCCTCCCGGTTCTGGCCGAAAAGCAAGTATGTCCCGGGGGGAAGCCAGCCGAGCTTCGACAAACAATTTGTCCGCGATTACCTGACCTCGATAAAATTCAACAGACGGCCGCCGGGACCGATGATGCCGGAGGAAATTATTCAGAAGACCGCTGCGTTATACAGAGAGGCGTTGCGGACGCTGACTGGAAAAAGCGTTGAATAAGTCATGAAGTCAATTGAAGCCGGAACTGTTATCGTCCGCTGGCACCAAATATTCAGTCTACCACGTCCATACTATATCGCATGAAATCACTTACTCAAGATAATGTGCTGGAGGCATTGCGCAGTGTGCATGACCCGGACCTTCGGAAAGATATCGTCGCTCTTAATTTTGTTAAAGATGTGAAGATCGCCGGGAACGATCTGCGCTTCACGATCGAACTCACGACCCCGTCGTGTCCGGTGCGCGACGAATTGAAGGCCGAATCCGAAAAGGCGATTCGCTCAGCAATTTCAGGCGTCGGTGCGATCGACATTGCGATGACCTCGAACGTGACGTCGCGCCAGGCAGTCCAGCCGAGTCCATTGTTGACCGGGGTGAAGAATACGATCGCTGTGGCCAGCGGAAAAGGGGGCGTCGGCAAATCGACCGTTGCCGTCAACCTCGCAGTCGCGCTGGCGATGGACGGCGCGAGCGTGGGACTGATCGACTGTGATGTTTACGGACCGAGCATTCCGCTGATGTTCAATATCAACGAGAAGCCGAAGCTCCATAATCAAAAGCTGCAGCCGCTGGAAAAATACGGCGTGAAGGTGATGTCGATCGGCTTTCTGGTCGACCCGATGCAGGCGGTGATCTGGCGCGGACCGATGGCGAGCGGCGCGGTGCGCCAGTTCATGTCCGACGTGGACTGGGGAACGCTCGATTATCTGATCTTCGACATGCCACCGGGAACGGGAGATATTCAACTGACGCTGGTGCAGCAGATACCGTTGACGGGTGCTGTCATTGTCACGACGCCGCAGGAAATATCCCTCGCCGATGCGCGCAAGGGCCTGATGATGTTCAACAAGGTCAATGTGCCGATCCTCGGCATCATCGAAAATATGAGTTACTTCATCTGTTCCCACTGCGGCGCACGCGAAAATATTTTTGATGCAGGTGGAGGAGCGAAAGCGTCGAAAGAGTTGGGCGTTCCGTTCCTTGGAGAAATTCCGATCGATACGAACATCCGGATCGGCGGCGATGTCGGACGGCCTATCGTAGAGTCCGACCCGAAGAGCGCTCAGTCGAAGATCATTGCACAGATCGCGCGCAACCTTGCGGCGCAAATCAGCATCAAAAATCTGACGCAGTCTTCGGCTCCGTCGATCGAGATTTCTTTAGGGACTGCACAGGCAAACTGATGGAAGAAAAAGTCTTGTCGACCCTGGGGCGTGTCCGTCCGTATTTGCAGATAGATGGCGGGGATGTAGAGCTTGTAAAGGTCTCCCCCGACGGGATCGTCGAGGTAAAGCTCGTGGGTGCGTGCGCATCATGTCCGATGTCGATCATGACATTGCGCGGCGGAATCGAGCGGGCGTTGATGCTGGAAATTCCTGAAGTGCGTAGAGTTGAGGCGGTTAACGGTTGAGAATATTTTATCGCGCACGCACATGGCCGCTAGAACTTCTGTTCCAAAAGACATGGTGAGAGCCTTCGTGGCCGATCTTCCTAATGCTTTAGCTTCACGTCGAAAACTTTCCTATCCTTGATCTGCACGATCCTTCCCTGAGCTTTCCTGACCAGATCATAATTGTGCGTTGCCATCAGCACGGCTGTTCCTTTTGCATTGATATCTTTCAATAATCGCAGAATTTCGAGCGATGTCGAGGGGTCAAGGTTCCCCGTGGGCTCGTCGGCCAGCAACAGGATCGGTTCGTTCACGAGCGCCCGTGCGATCGCAACACGCTGCTGTTCTCCACCGGAGAGCTGATGCGGCATACTGTTCCGTTTATGGCTCAACCCTACGTTCGCGAGAACGTTCAACACTTTCTTTTTGATGTCTGTCGAGCGCACGTTCGTGACGTACAGGGAAAAGGCGACGTTGTCGTAGACTGAACGGTCCTCCAGCAGCTTAAAATCCTGGAAGACAATGCCGAGCTTCCTTCTCAACAACGGGATCTGTTTTGACGTGATCCCGCTCGACGAGAACTTTCCGACCGTGACCGTGCCGGAATCGGGGAACAGATCCATGTAAAGGAGCCGCAGCAGCGTGCTCTTGCCGCTCCCGGTCGTGCCGACGAGGGAAACGAATTCCCCCGCATCGATCTCGAGGCCGACGCGGTCGAGGACTGCCTGCTTGCTGAACGAAACGGTAACGTTGGAAAGGCGAACCATCATGAAGGCCGACAGGTTGAGTATTATTTCTTTCTGTTGAGAACGATTGTCCGCGCCAGCTGGATCGCGGCATTCATGCTTCGCGGGTCTGCGATACCCTTGCCGGCAATATTGAACGCCGTCCCGTGGTCGGGGGACGTTCTGATGATATTCAATCCTGCAGAAAAATTCACCCCTTCATTGAAGCCGGTCATTTTCAAAGGGATCAGGCCCTGGTCGTGGTACATCGCCAGCACCGCATCATATTTCTTCTGTTCCGATGTTGCAAAAAATCCGTCAGCAGGAAAAGGGCCCGATGCGTTGATGCCTTTCTCTTTCGCTTTCAGGATGGCCGGTTCAATCACCTCTATTTCTTCAAGCCCGATCGCGCCATGCTCGCCTGCGTGCGGGTTGAGCGCCAGAACGGCAATGGAGGGCATCGCGATCCGGAAATCTCTTTTCAGCGATGCATCGATCGTCTCGAGCTTGTCGATGATCCGCTCCGCAAAAATATTTTCGGAAACTTTTTGGATCGGAATGTGGATCGTCGCGAGACCGACGCGGAAGGATTTTGCGATCAGCATCATCGTCACGCGGTTAGACCGGCTCAGCATCGCCAGCATTTCCGTCTGCCCCGGAAAGTTGTAGCCCGCAATGTGGAGCGATTCCTTCGACACCGGTCCGGTCACCAGCGCATCGACCTCTCCGTCGAGGCACATGCGGACGCTCCGTTCGACCGCCATTCCCGCGCAGATGCCGGCGTCGGGAGCCGCTTTCCCGATCTGAAGATTTTTCGCCGTGCCGTTGTAGGCATTGATCACCGGTACGGCGTTCGCCGCCACACGTTCCTTCGGCGACTGCACAGCAACGAGCTTCTTTTTGGTCTTCAGCCTTTTAGCGTAGTAATCGAAGACCTCCAATGAACCGACGAGAACCGGTTCAATGGTCTTGAGGAGGGGAGCGTTGTCAATATTTTTAAGGATAACTTCGGGTGCAATGCCGTTAAAGTCTCCGATGGTAAGCGCAATGCGAGGCTTCATCTGGTTCCGGATTCGATAAGTTTATAGTTCCCCTGGCGGCTCGGGTCTTCGAAAATGAATTGTTTGTTGAGCGAAGCATAGATCCAGGTTTCCCTCGGCGGTCCCCCCGGCGCGAGCGAGCGCTCAATGCTCGAGGGCTTGCCGTAGAGAATATAGACCTTGCCGCGGTCGGTCAGGACTCCGTTCTCTTCCTTGAGGGTCCTGAAATTTGAAAATGCATAATCAACTCTCCGGAAATAAACCGCCATCATCTCATTATACGCCGAACCCTGTACCGTATTCCGTTTCGCCCAAAAATCTTCGAACTTCTTGATCCTGCTTTCCCTGTTTCCGCTTCGGAGGTCGTCGTATTCGCTGTCGGTCGTTATGTATCTCATTGCCGTGACGGCAAAATCCAAATCGTACAATGATAACGGCATGTCCGTCCAGCGGACTGAAAATTCTTTGTTGACCGTTGCCGTGTCTCCGGCGGATATATGGATGTGCGCAGCATAGCGTCCTTGTCTCAGGCGGGAGGTGGCAAGAGGAAAATATACCGTTTCCATCGTCGCGCTGGAATCCAAGACATATTCCACTTTTTCCCCCGTTGTTTGTGCAAGCCGGAGTATGGCGTGGTGAAAAACGGCTGCGGCGGCCGCAGTATCTTCCTGGACGATCGTGCGATTGCTTCCTTCTGGAAGGAATTTTGTGAGCGAGTATCTCACGGAGGGAACCGCATCTCCGTCTTTCAGCGTGAGAAGGGTCCCGGCGTTCTTGGAAAGCTGCGAGGAATTGTTATCGTTGAGAGCCGCAAATCTTTTCACCTCGGCCGGATCCCCGACAGGTTCAACGAAGAGAGGCGTCGACTGGACCAGCTCACTTGCGCGGAACGAAGCGACACGCATGATTTGCTTTCGATCGCCGAATTCACGCCGCGATTCCTTGTCCTCCAGATGATAGAGGGAGGTAAATCGCCCCGGGTGAACGACAAAGGAGGCAGCCCCCTGGTAGTAATGAAGCCGCAGCTGCGTGCTTTCGTTGTCGTCCGATTGTAAGCTGATCGCCTGCACTTTGCGCGATACCGACGTGTCGGTGGAATCGATAAGCTCGATGAGAAGCTCCCCGTGAGCGCGGTATAACGGCCCGTCGGCCGAGAAATCTCGCGTAAAGACAAAAAAATCGTACCGTACTCGGTAGAGGATGTCCACCCTCACCATTCCCGAATCGGCGGCGAACATGTGGGATTCAAAGTTGATGACATCCTGGCCGGATTGTTCCCTTGACCGGGATTCGTCTCCATACCGTTCCCGTGAACGATCTTCCTCTTGGGATCGAAGCTGACAAAGGCTTCCCCAAAGAGAGAGCAATGAGACCACGGCAAAAAAAAGACCGATCCAGCGTCTACGTAAGTTTAAGGTCATGGAGAAAAACCCTGTCCTGCCTGCCGATTATTTTTTGTGGATTGAGAATGTTCTGCGGGTCGAGCGTTTGCTTGATTTCCTTGAATATGCCGTATACTTCCGGGCCGAATGCCTGCTCTAAAAAGGGCGTCCGGACAAAACCGTCGCCATGTTCGGCCGACAGGACCCCGCCGAGCTTGATGATAAGCTCGAAGATCTCCTGTGTCGCCTGGTCGATCCGCTCTCTTCCGGATTCCGTCGTGAGTTCTCCGAAAGTGGAGCAATGGATATGCCCCATTCCGGCATGTCCATAGACCGTGAAAAGGATGGAGTACTTGTCGAGAATTCTCTTCAGACCGTTGATGTACTCGGGAAGATTGTGAAGCGGCACTGCTCCGTCTTCTACCGTCGAAATTTTATGTTCATGGGTCGGGAGATGGTTGATCATGTCCGAAACCGTCTCGCGGACCATCCAGAGCGACCGGCGTTCGTCGTCGGTCTTCAGCGTGATCCAGTCGCTGAGAACGTTCGCTCGTTGCAGCGCCTCGCGAAGCGCGGCTGCCTCGTTTTGCATTCCCGCCGCATCATCCCCCTCAAATTCAATCAGAAGCATCGTCTGAAATTCCCGGTCGATGAACCGGTCGCTCGTCGGGCTTAAACCTTTGCCAACATCCGTATACGATTTATCGAGCAGCTCAAGAGCGGCGGGGGAGAATCTGCGGGCAATATGAATTGCCTCCGCCGTTGTTTGGTATGAATCAAAATATGCGGCGGCAGCGACGGCGGCTTTCGGCACAGGGAGAATATTCAACGTTGCTTCGGTGACGATCGCAAGGGTCCCTTCGGAACCACAGACCAGACGTGTCGCGTCAAAATGTCCCCCTTGGAGGGCTTCAAAAATATTGTATCCGCTCGAATATTTTTCTACCGACGGTTTGTGCTTCTCGATGGTTTGCCGATGTGTGGAAAGGATATCCTTCACCCGTGAGAACCGCACCGAACCTTCAGCGCTTAGACGGTTGTTCTCTTCGTTTGGATTAATGACGGCGGTATCGCCGTTCGAAAGGACCGTCGTCAGGCTTTTGATCTGGTTTTTTGTCGAGCCATACTTCAGGCCGTGAGCCCCCGCGGCGTTAGTGGCGACGATGCCGCCGACGGTGCACAGCTTCGTGCTTTGAGGATCGACCGGATAAAATTGTCCGATCGGAAGGAGGAGATTGTTGACGTCATTGAGGATACACCCTGCCTCGGCCGTGACAGAAGCGGTCTCTGTCGAAATCCGCCTGACGTGGTTCATATGTTTCGTGAAATCAAGAACCACTCCGAATCCCACAGCTTGTCCAACCAGGCCCGAGCCCCCCCCTCTTGGTATGACAGCGATCTCATGTTCGGAACAAACGCGAACGGATTGTTGAACGTCATCGATGGTCTTCGGCGCGATGACACCGATCGGCATTACCCTATACATGCACGTCGCGGTGCTGTACTCCGTCCGCCTGCCGACATCGAACCAGACCTCACCTGAAATTCGACTGCGCAATTCTCGTTCGACGGATTGAAATTGAGAGTACATAAATAAAAGATAGAAAGATGGCGCCGTAAACGCAAGGCAAGATCCACACCGGCGGGACTCATTGTTGAGCAAATGCCGGTCAGACACTCCTGTCTGACCTTTTACGCGGAGAGGCAGGAATGCCTGTCCTGCAAACATGGATTTCGAACTGGGTCACCGCCGCCGCGCGCGCGATATCTCTCCGGCAAAACAAAAAAAGGTGATGTGTGAGCATCACCTTTTTGGATCGATGAGTATGCGTATCGCTCTTAAAGCCCGATCAACGACACCTGAATGATCTCGTCTCCTCTCTTCCGGATCTCGCTGAGAATATCATCGGAAGGACGCGAGTCGAGTTTCATCGTGCAGCATGCCGTCTGCTGTCCTTCAAAGATCACGTTCTCTATTTCCTGAACGTTGATCTTCGAGGTCTTCAGATACTCGAGCACGTTGGCGAGGACGCCCGGTTTGTCGAAGTGGCGGACCACGAGTTCCCATTTTGCGGCGGTCTTCTTCGCTCGGTTCACCCAATTCCGGACGGTCCCGTGATGGATGTATTCGCCGATGATGGAGACGGCTTCGGCTGCAACGGCATTCTGCGCCTGGTTCGTGGACGCGCCGATGTGGTGCGTTCCGTACACTCCGGCCATCGACGCCAGCGGATGGGAGAACGGCCCGCTTTTTTCTTCCGGCTCGTTCGAAAACACGTCCGCGCCGACCTTCAGCGTTCCTGCCGTCACCGCTTCGCGCAAGGCCGCTTCATCCACGACCTCGGCACGGGAGGTATTCAGGAAAATTGTGCCCGGTTTCATCACTTGAATGATGCTTTTGTTGATCAGATTGCGCGTCTCGGGCTTCAATGCCACGTGGATGGAAATGATGTTGCATTGGGGGACGAGCGCTTCGACCGACGGTGCGTATTCGATCTCCAATTTTTCGGCTTTCTCCGGCGTCAGCGAACGCGACCAAGCGATCACATGGAGGCCGAACGCTTTTGCACGGATAATCACTTCTTTGCCGATCTGTCCCACGCCGATAATGCCGATGGTCTTGCCGAAAATGCCGTCAGCTTTCGAGTACTCGCTCTTGTTCCATTTGTTGTTCCGCAGATCGGTCACGTTTTCCACGACACGTCTGTCGAGAGATAGAAGGAGCGCCATCGTCAATTCCGCAACGGCGATGGAGTTCTTCCCGGGGCAGTTCGCAACATAAATACCCCGTGCGTTTGCCGCTTTCACGTCGATGGTGTTGACGCCGGCTCCCGCGCGGATGATCAGGCTGAGGTTCTTGCCCGCATTGATGCAGTCGGCATGAACTTCGGTGGAACGGACTATAAGAATGGAGGCGTCACCGATGTTTGCTGCGAGCTCTTCCGCTTTGAGTTTCGGTTTATACTGAGCTTCGACGCCGAGGTTTGAAATATCTGAGATGTATGACTGGGGGAATGAATCTGCGATGAGAATTTTCATGGAACGTTCCTTTCACTAAAAAAGATTTAATGAAAGGTAACGTACATTTGGTCAATTATCAATGAACAATCAACAATGAGTCAGCGGGCCGTCAAAAATCTTTTAGGTGCAGGACCGAATCAAGCTTCGTTTTGAAAACCGAGAGCGGGCTTTGTCCGAACATAAATACCTGCCGTTTCCCTTGAGCGTCGAACATTACGGTTGCCGGGATCGCGCCGCTCCATGAAGGGTTGACTTCATTAATGAGGTCTTCGTCTTTCTTCACGTTCGCGACATAGACGTTGAAGGGAACGTTGTGTGCCGCGACAAAGGGGCGGACTTTCGATTCGAGTTCATCCGGGTAATCAACGCTGACGGCGGCGAAGTCTATTTTCTCTTCCCGGTACATCCCGGAGAGTTTGACGATATCGGGAAATTCTTCGACACAAGGCTGACACCACGTTGCCCAGATATTGAGGAAAAGAACTTTTCCGTTCCTGTTGTGGATGAGGCTGTCAAGCTCCTTGTCATTGATTGTCCTGACAGCCGGGCGGGTATCGTTCTGCTGCGCAACCACAGTTCTCGCACCGCCGCATAATGTGCTCAGCAGTAAAGCGGCGAAGAGTCTCTGTCTCATCAATCTATTTTCTTGATGGTGCAGCCGAACGCCTTTGTCGTTGTGACGGTGACCGGTTTGCCGGCAAGGATCTCGTCGAGCGCGTTCCGAAGGTCGTGGGAGGTCACATCGGACTCCCGGCGCGAATCGTCGATCCTGCCGTGGTAGAGAATGTCGAAGGAAGGGTTGAGAACGAAGATCTCCGGAGTGACCGAAGCTCCGAATTTATCGGCGATGACATTTTTATCGTCTTTAAGAATGGTGAATTCGAACCCATGGTCCTTTGCGTGCTGCTTCACTTCTTCGGCGCTTTCCTGCTTGTTGGAGTTGATGCCGATGACAACGACATTTTTATTTTTGTAGTCATTGTAGAGCGACACCATGCGTGTGTTGTATCCGTTGGAGACCGGGCATTGCGTCGCAATGAACATCAGCACGATCGCTTTTGCTTTCTTGAAATCCGAGAGGGAGTGTTTGACGCCGTTATAGTCGGGGAGAGTGAAATTTTCAGCCTTGGCCGGCGGAGCTGCAAGAAGCAGGTTTGAGACAAAGAAGGAGAGAAAGAAAAGAACCAAAACATTCCGTTTCATACAACGCTCCTTTCGATTATTTTCGTTAGATGGATTGCGACGGCAAAAGTTGAACCCGCTCAGGCTATTTTCTGTTCTTTAAAAATTCAACCAGCAGCCGGACCCCGACGCCGGAACCCCCTTTAGGGATGTACTCCATAGATTCTTCCAAAATTGCGGTCCCCGCGATATCCAAATGCACCCATTTATATTCGCCGATGAATTTTTTCAAAAACCATCCGGCGGTGATCGCGCCTCCCCAGCGCCCGCCGACGTTTTTGACGTCCGCCACGTCGCTTTTGATCAGCTTCTCGAACTCATCAAAAAGCGGAAGCTGCCAGACACGCTCGTACGTCGTCTCTCCGGCAACTTTCAGAGCATCCATTGTCGGCTGATCGTTCCCCATCATTCCGGTCGCCAGGTGGCCGAGCGCCACAACGCATGCTCCGGTGAGCGTCGCAAGATCGATGACGACGTCGGGTTTGTATTGGGACGCATAGCCAAGCGCATCGGCGAGGATCAGCCGTCCTTCTGCATCAGTGTTGTCGACCTCCGAAGTCTTCCCGCCGTAATGACGGACGATGTCCCCCGGTTTCATCGAAGTTCCGCTCGGCATATTTTCGACCGCAGGGATCAATCCGATGACGTGCACCTGAAGCTGCAACTCCGCAAGCGCCTGAAACGTTCCGATGACCGCCGCGGCGCCGCTCATGTCCATTTTCATCTCGGCCATGTTCGCCGCCGGCTTGATGGAAATACCGCCGCTGTCGAACGTCACTCCCTTGCCGACAAGCACCACGGTTCCCGTTTTCACCTTGCCCGGATTGTGCTCAAGAATAATGAATCGCGGAGGATGATTGCTCCCTTTGCCGACGGTGAGAACTCCTCCCATATTCAAACTCTCTATCTTTCTCTGGTCAAATACCGTCACTTTAAATCCATGCTCGTTCCCATTTTGCTGCGCCTGATGAGCGAGCGTTTCCGGATAAATTTCGTTGGAAGGAGCGTTCTGCAGATCCCGCGCAGCGCACGCCGCCGCAACAAGGATCTCGCCGCGCCGGACACCGTCCCGAATTTCGTTTCCTCTTTTTTTATCGGGAGTAAAGATCGTGAGTCGATTGAGCTTCTTCCCGTTGTCCTTCGAGGTGATGTATTTGTCGTATTTATAGGCCGAGAGTGCTGCGCCTTCGACAATGGCCTGCGCTATTTCGGATGGGGAGATTTTCGAATTTCCGTTGGGGAGCGAGAGGGAAAATTCGATGGCGAGCGACCCGAGCTTCATTTTCTGAGCAGCTGTAGCGGCTGCGGCTGATCCGCGGCGGATCTTCTCTAGGGAGAGCTTTTCCGGTTCACCCATTCCAACAAGGAACAATCGGGGAGCGGTCAGCGATCTCTCGGTATAGAGCGAAAGCAGTTCGCCCGCCTTCCCGGTAAAGTCTTTGAGTGCGACGGCCGGCTGTATCTTTTCGCCGACCTGTTTTCCCAGCGCGGCGATTTGCTGCGCAATCCCGTTCTTTTCCTGGACAATGAATACCGCAGCCGCATCTCCTTTGATTTCGGCGAGTGAAGCAAGCTCGAACTTGATTTCCATTATGGCTCCTTAAAAAAATGTCACACGTACTGTTTAGACCTTTCGGTCACGGATCTTACAATTTCATCGAGGCTCCTGCCGCGAATTCTTGCCCCGGCAGCGTTCGTATGCCCGTTGCCGCCGAATTCTTTCGCAAGCTTGTTGATCGGAATTGTTCCCTTTGAGCGGAAGCTCACCTTGATCCCGTCTTCAAGCTCCACGAACATCAGGCCGATTCTCACTCCGCCGATCGTCAAAGCAAAGTTGACCATATTGTCGGTGTCTTCTTCGGAGGTCATGGTTTCGGTAAAATCCTTTCTCCGAAGCGTCATCGATGCAACCCTGCCGTGATGATCAACCATCAACGAGTCGAGTGCCCGTCCAAGAAGCTTTAATTTATTCGCCGGACCCTCCTCGAAAATCCTCTGATAGATTTTTGCCGGGTCGGCTCCGGCCTGCAGAAGCTCGGCGGCGATCGCGTGGGTCTCTGGGTCGGTCTTGGGAAACCGAAACGAGCCGGTATCGGTCATGATCGCAGCATACAATGCTTCGGCGACCGGGGCGGTGATGGAGTTCGGGTTCAGGTATTTCAAAAGCTTGAAGACGATCTCGCCCGTTGCTGTCGCCTGTTCGTCGATGATATAGAGGTCGGCAAACGCCTCCTGATCGGGATGATGGTCGATACAAAGTTTTGCAGCAGAACTTTTTGCGACAGCCTCCTTTAAGGCAGAAAAACGGGAAGGGGTATTCGTGTCGAGTGCAATGATTACGTCGGCGTCTCCGACAAGTTGTTTATGCATTTCCGGAACGAATGTCGCGATCGGGAAGAGCGAATTCATGAACATGTAATACTCGGGGGTCTTGCTCTGGTTAATGATGGAGACGCTTTTCCCTTCGCCGGTCAGGTATAACGCGAGCGCAACTTCGCTTCCCAAACCGTCGCCGTCCGGATTGATGTGCGTTGTCAGGACGAAACTTTTCTTTTCAGCGAAGATTGCCTTACATCGCTCGAATAACTGACCTAGATCCATTGGAATCGCGCTGAAATGTTCCAGAGAATAATCATGATGAATCGGAAGCGGGGAAGAGAGCGGGTTAAAGATACGAACAGCACCCTTTCCGTTCAAGGCAAAAAAAGAACGCACTTCCTCATGCAAGAAAGTGCGTCGATAAATTGCAATCCCGGATTACTGGATCGTCCAGGTGTCGCCCGAGCCGAGCAGTTTTTCCAGATCGCCTCTGCCCTTCTTGTCGGTTGCGTTTCTGATCTGGAGGGACATTTGCGATTCGTACGTCGGACGGTCGATGCTGAGGAAAATGCCCACAGGACGGGGGAGCGACGCGTTGTACGTCATGTTCGCAAGGATAAATGCCAACGTCGAATCATTCTCGTTGTGGACGATGAGATCGTTCACCGAATGTTTTCCATCCTTCAACGAAACGACCGCCGGTCTGAATCCGTCGAGAATGACCCCCTTGTCCCGTTCTTTGCCGAAGATCAGCGGTTTGCCGTGCTCGAGGTAGACGACGTTTTCGTCCTTCGATTCCTTTTCGGTGAACATGAAGAACGCTCCGTCGTTAAAAACGTTGCAGTTCTGGTAGATCTCGACGAAGGAGGTTCCCTTATGCTCGGCGGCCCGTTTGACCATTTGCTGAAGGTGCTTCGGGTCGCGGTCCATTGTCCGTGCGACGAACGTGCCGCTTGCGCCCAGGGCAAGGCTGACCGGGTTGAAGGGATAGTCGATCGATCCCATTGGGGTGGACTTCGTCACCTTGCCGAACTCGGACGTCGGCGAATATTGTCCCTTCGTCAATCCATAGATCTGATTGTTGAAGAGCATTACGTTCACGTCGATGTTGCGGCGGATAAGATGGATCATGTGGTTGCCGCCGATGCTCAATCCGTCCCCGTCCCCCGTGACCACCCACACCGAAAGATCGGGCCGAGCCATTTTCAACCCGGAGGCGATCGCGGTTGCCCGTCCGTGAATGCTGTGGAATCCATACGTGTCCATATAATACGGAAAACGGCTCGAGCAGCCGATCCCGGAGATGAACACGGTATTCTCTCTTTTAATCGGAAGCTCGGGCATGATCCGCTGCACCTGGGCGAGGATCGAATAATCGCCGCACCCGGGACACCAACGCACATCCTGGTCGGACTGAAATTCCTTTGTCGTGTACTTTGTTGCGGGAGGTTCGTTCTTCGACACTACTTCTTCAACAAGGGTACTCATGCTTTTTTACCTTCCAAAATTTCTTCAATTTTTGCCTCGATCTCCGACGACTTAAAGGGGAGACCCTGAACTTTGTTCAATCCAACGGCGGGGACCAAATATTTCGACCGCAGGACCTTGATGAGCTGGCCGAGGTTGATTTCCGGCACCAGAACATGCTTGAAACTGTAGAGGATTTCTCCGACGTTCTTCGGGAGCGGGTTGAGGTGGCGGAGGTGGAGATGCGACACCGACTTTCCGTGCGCCCGTGCCGCTTCGACCGCAGACCGGATAGCGCCATATGTGCCCCCCCAACCGACCACAAGCAAATCACCCTTCTCATCTCCATCAACAGTTGCGAGAGGAATGTCGTTCGCGATGCGTTCGACTTTTTCGGCGCGGAGCCGGACCATCTTGTCGTGATTTTCAGGTTCGTAGTTGACGTTTCCCGTCTTATCCTGTTTTTCAAGTCCGCCGATCCGGTGCTCGAGCCCCGGTGTTCCCGGTATCGCCCATTCGCGCGCGAGCGTCGTCTCGTTGCGCAAATACGGGAGATAATTATTGGGATCGGTCCTGAATTTGGGTGAAATGTCGGGGATGTCGGCGAGGTTCGGAAGCTTCCATGGCTCGGATCCGTTGCCGAGATATCCGTCGGACAACACCATCACCGGAGTCATGTACTTCAGTGCGATCCTTGCAGCCTGAAAGACGGTGTCGAAACAATCGCTCGGCGTCGCGGAGGCAAGGATCGGAACGGGAGCTTCGCCGTTGCGTCCATAAAGGGCCTGAAGCAGATCCGCCTGCTCCGTTTTCGTCGGAAGCCCTGTGCTCGGTCCGCCGCGCTGGATGTTGATGATGAGCAGAGGGAGCTCAACCATCACCGCGAGGCCGATCGCTTCGGTCTTCAAAGCGACCCCGGGACCGCTCGTCGTCGTTACGGCGAGCGCGCCGCCGAAGGAAGCGCCGATGGCGCTGGTGATCGCGGCAATCTCATCCTCCGCCTGGAACGTTTTTACGCCGTATTCTTTATACATCGACAACTCGTGGAGAATGTCGCTCGCCGGAGTGATCGGGTAGCTGCCGAGGAACAGGTCGAGCTTCGCCTTGCTCGCCGCTACGACGAGGCCGAGCGCGACCGCGGTATTGCCGGTGATGTTCCGGTATTTTCCGCGCGGAAGGGAGGCTGCCTTCACTTCATACCGGACGTTGAAAATTTCCGTCGTCTCTGCAAAGTTCCATCCCGCCTTCAGCACTCGGGTGTTCGCTTCGATGATGTCCGGCTTGCTCTTGAATTTTGACTTGATCCACTCGACGGTGTTGTCGATCGGACGGTTGTACATCCAGTACATCATCCCCAGCGCGAAAAAGTTCTTCGTCCTGTCGACGATCTTTGTCGGCAAATTCATGTCGGCGAGCGCAAGGCTGGTGAGCTTCGTGATGTCGGCCTGATAGACGGGATGATTGGCAAGAGAATTGTCGGTCAACGGATTGGACGCGTAGCCGGCAAGTTTCAGGTTCTTGTCGTTGAAACCGTCCGTGTTGACGATGATAGCGCCGCCATCAACAAGCCCGCGAAGGTTCACCTTCAGCGCGGCGGCATTCATCGCCACGAGGACGTCGCATTGGTCCCCCGGCGTGTTGATCTCTGTGCTGCCGAAATGGATCTGAAATCCGCTGACGCCGAAGAGCGTCCCTTGCGGCGCCCGAATTTCCGCCGGGTAATCCGGGAGCGTGCTCAGGTCATTCCCCATGATGGCGGATGTGTTCGTGAACTGCGTTCCGGTCAACTGCATTCCGTCCCCCGAATCGCCCGCAAAGCGGATCGTCACTTCATCAAGGGATTTTGTTTTCTTAACCATGTATAGCGATTCCTTTACATTTGTCGTTATGACAGTTCATTGAGAAATGGAAGCCATCGTGAAAAGTACGATGAGAGAATTGTCAGAGAGTTCGTGATGATGAGGATGCCCAGGGCAACGAGCATGGCGCCCCCCACGACTTCGATCGCATGAAAATATTTCTTAATTCTGTTGAACATCGAGAAGAACATATTGATGCTCACGCCCGTCAGAAAGAACGGGATGCCGAGTCCAAGCGAGTAACTTCCCAATAACACAATTCCTTTATACACGGTGTCCTGCCGGCTTGCGATCACCAGGATGGCCGCTAGCACCGGTCCGATGCACGGCGTCCACCCGAAAGCGAACGCGGTGCCGACTAAAAACGATCCCAGCATGCCGAGCTTCTTCTGCTGGACGTGAAATCTCTGTTCGTAGTTCAGGAACTTGATCTTGAACAATCCCATCATGTGCAGGCCGAAGACGATGATCAGCACGCCGGCGACCTTGCTGATCGTCGCATAGTATTCGTTGAACGCCTTGCCGAGTGTCGTTGCGGTTGCGCCGAGAAGGACAAAGACCAGCGTAAACCCGCCGATGAAAAATATGGAGTTCAATATAATTGAACGCAGGGCAGACCTGTTCTGTTCCACCCCCTTCATTTCATCGAGCGAAACGCCCGAAATGAAGGAAATGTATCCTGGTACTATCGGAAGCACACAAGGGGATACAAAGGAGAGCAATCCAAAAATAAAAGCTGTTAAGATTCCTACATTCTGCAATCAAAACCTCATCTTCCTGTAATAATGTAACTCATTCCGCCAAAAATATCAAGGCAAAGAAGCCGACCGAAATGGATCACCGCCCAAATTGGCAGAAATCCGGACAATAAATCCCCCTCTGTGACCTGAGACAAATAAAAAAGCCATCCTTTTTATCGGATGGCTTTTCTCTGACTCCTGTCAACCGTTCGGTTATTTCTGTCTCCCGACTACTTTCTTCGCAACAATCCCTTCACTTTTCCTTCCTTCGCCTTGTTGATCTTGTGGAACGTTTTCGACGGAAGGCCGTAGATCTTGATAAAGCCTTCGGCCGCCGAATGGTCGAAGGTGTCTTCAACAGTATACGTTGCCAAATTTGTATCGTAGAGGGAGTAAGGAGATGTGCGTCCGCCGACGGTGAGGTTGCCTTTATACATTCTCACTTTCACCAGCCCCGAAACATTTTTTTGCGTTTCGTTGATGAATCCGTCCATGGCTTCTTTCAGCGGCGAGAACCAGAGCCCGTTGTAAATGATCGTCGCGTATTCGTCCGCCAGTTTCGATTTATAGTGGAAAACTTCTTTGTCGAGGGTCAATCGTTCCAGCTCGAGATGAGCGAAGTGAAGGGTGACGGCCGCCGGAGCTTCATAGACTTCGCGGGACTTGATTCCGACCAGCCGGTTTTCGACGAGATCAATTCTTCCGATGCCGTTTGCTCCGGCGACCGCGTTCAGCTCTTCGATCAGCGCAACGCCGCTCATCTTCTTGCCGTTAAGGGCCACCGGGATGCCTTCTTTGAATTCGATTGACACATACGTCGCCTTGTTCGGCGCGTCTTCGGGGGCGACCGTCCGCTGGTACGCGTCCTGCGGCGGCTCGACCATCGGGTCCTCGAGGATACCGCATTCGATCGCCGTTCCCCAGATATTTTCATCGATCGAATACGGATTCTTCTTGGTGGCGGAAACGGGAATGCCGTGCTTTTCGCAGTAGGCGATTTCTTCCTCGCGCGATTTGAATTCCCACACGCGCAGCGGAGCGAGCACTTTCAATTCCGGCGCAAGCGCCATCACCGACACCTCGAAACGAACCTGGTCGTTTCCTTTCCCCGTGCATCCGTGAGCAACGGCCGTGCATTTTTCTCTCTTCGCGACGTCGACCAGGGCTTTTGCAAGAAGAGGGCGGCCGAGCGACGTGGCCATCGGATACACGTGCTCGTACAAGGCTCCCGCTTTGAGGGCGGGAAAGATATATTCTTCCACGAATTCTTTTTTCAGGTCCTGGACGTATACTTTCTTTGCGCCCGTTTTATAGGCTTTGTCGGCAACGCCGACAAGTTCCTTCTGCTGTCCCAGATTTCCTGTGACGGTGATGACATCCGCATCATATTTTTCCTGCAGCCATTTGACGATGACGGAGGTATCGAGGCCGCCCGAATATGCGACGGCAATTCTTTCCTTTTTCAAGAGTATTCTTCCTTATGGTTGTCCATGATAGTGTGAACGTACATTATTCATCAACGTGTTCCGGCTCGTTCAACAAGAGCGTCCTTGACGTCCTTCAACGCCGCCTGAATTTTTTTGATCGTCGACGGCAGCACCAGGACAGTGTCGTCACCGGCGACCGTCCCGAGAAGGTGCGGGTGGTGGAGCGAATCGAGGAACGAGGCGACGCCCGGCGCTCTCCCCGGCAGCGTTCGAATGACGATCATCGCCTCGTTTGCGTCGACGCTTGTCACTTCGAAACCGACAAGCGATTTCAGCTTTCGTTCCTCGCTCCCGGTACTGAGAACGTACCGCATGCCGTCTTCAGCATGGATGCGGTCGACGCCGAGTTCGTTGAGGTCGCGCGACAGCGTTGCCTGGGTGACGTCAAAACCCCGTTTCTTCAGGTCGACGGAGAGCTCCTCCTGGCTGGAGATCGCCTTCGACTGGATGATCTCCTTGATCGTAAAATGTCGTTTGGACTTGTTCACGATGATGCGTTACGATTTTCTTTTGATCAGGCTCTCGCGGACCATTTGTGTTCCGATACCTTCATCGGTGAAGATCTCCAGAAGGAGCGAATGCTTGATGCGTCCGTCGACGATGTGAACTTTCTTCACCCCCGCGTTCAATGTTTTGAACGCCGAACGGACTTTTGGGATCATCCCCCCGAAGATCGCTCCCTGTTCAATGAGACGCTCGGCCTCTTTTTCGGTGAGCGAAGATATCCGCTCGTTATTGATGACGATCCCTTCGATGTCGCTCAGGTACACGAGTTTCTCTGCCTTCAGCGCGTCGGCGATGGTTCCTGCGGCAAGGTCGGCGTTGACATTATAGATCGTTCCCTTTTTGCCGACGCCCAGCGGTGCGATCACCGGCATCATTCCGTTCTTTAAGAGAAGCTCGATGAAGGGGACATTGACCGATGTGACTCGTCCAACCAGGCCGAGGTCATTTTCGCCGTCAAGAATTTTTTCGGCCCGAAGGAGCGTGTTGTCCACGCCGCTCAAGCCGATGGCGTCGCCGTCGTTGCCGTTGATCAGATTGACGATCTCCTTGTTGATCTTTCCCGCCAGGACCATCTGCACGACCTCAACCATTGCTTCGTCCGTGTAGCGTTGCCCGTTCACGAATTTCGTCTCGATGCCGAGCTTCCTGGCGATCTCGGTGATCTCTTTCCCGCCGCCGTGGACGATGACAATGTTGATCCCGATCTTCCGAAGGATCGTCACGTCTTTGCCGAATGTTTCGCGCAGCGACGGATCGGTCATTGCCGCACCGCCGTACTTTATGACGAACGTCTTCCCCTCATACTTTTGGATGTAGGGGAGGGCTTCAATGAGGACTTCTTCTTTTTTCATCTTCTTCTTAGCACAAAAAGACTTTTGGGGCTTTCTTAACTTCTATAACTCGCGTTGATGTCGACGTATCCCTTGGACAGATCGCATGTCCATAGTGTCGCAGCGTGTTTCCCTCCGTGAAGATCGACGGTGATGGTGATTTCTTTCTGTTTCAGAATAGTTTTCGCCTTCTGTTCGGAGAATGAAATATTGTAGTTTTTGCCGAGGATCCTGAGGCCGCCGAAAAAGATCTCTGTTGTGTCGGGATTGAACTGTATTCCCGAGCGTCCGACTGCGGCAAGAATCCTCCCCCAATTGGCGTCCTCGCCATGAATGGCAGTCTTAACTAATAGCGAATTGCAAATTGTCTTTCCTGCCGCTTCGGCTTCCGCAGTCGACTTTGCTCCTTTGACAGTGACTTCGACGAACTTTGTAGCGCCTTCGCCGTCCTTCACGATCATTTTCGACAGAACGACCAGAACATGCTCAAATGCCTCGTAAAAAAGTCGGTATGATGAAGAGCTTTCCTTCAGCAGGAGGTTTCCGGATTTCCGATTCGCCAATGCGATGACCATGTCGTTCGTGCTCGTGTCGCCGTCGACGGTGATCCTGTTGAACGATCGTTCCGTCGCGCGCCGCAAAGTCGTTTTCAGAAGAGGATGGGAGATGTTTGCATCCGTGGTGATGAAGGCGAGCATCGTTGCCATGTTTGGCGCGATCATTCCCGAGCCTTTGGCCATGCCGCCGATGCGGACCGGGACATCCCCGATCGTAATTTCAACGGCATATTCTTTCGTAAACGTATCGGTCGTACAGATTCCCAGCGCGGCATCAGCGTTGCCGTCGGTTCGAAGGTGGTGCGACGCCGCAATGATGCCGGAGCGTAGGGCCTTCATCGGAAGGAACTGGCCGATCACGCCGGTAGAGGAAACGAGCACCTGCGATGAAGGAACGTGCAGAGCCTGCGCTGTCGCTGCAACCGACCGGACAGCATCCCGCATTCCTCTTTTCCCCGTGCACGCGTTCGCGTTGCCGCTGTTCACTAAAATTGCCGAGGCAACTTTCGATTGTCTCAGCTGCTGCTGGTCGAGCGTAACGCACGCGGCCTTCGTGATGCTTTGTGTGAAGACTCCGGCGGAAAGTGCCGGAACTTCGGAGACGACCAACGCGACGTCTTTCTTCTGCCTCTTGATGCCGCAATGAACGCCGGAAGCCATAAATCCTTTTGGTGCGCAGACACCCCCAGTGACAATTTTGATTTTTCCATCTTTCTTTTTCACTCTTACAACAGTCCTTCCGTTTCCGCGAACCCGAACATGAGATTCATATTTTGTATCGCCTGGCCGGCGGCTCCCTTTACGAGATTGTCGATCACGCTCAGGAGAATGAGCGTATTGTTCCTTTCATCGATGTGGAAGCCGATATCGCAGAAATTGGTATAATTCACATTCTTGATCTCGGGAACCGATGAGCCGTCCACCCGGACAAACGGAGCGCCGGAATAGTATTTTTTGTAGATCGAAGAAATTTCTCCGTGCTCGACGGCCTTCTTCAGCCTTAGATAGATCGTAGAATAAATTCCGCGCGTGATCGGGATGAGATGGGGAACGAACGTCACCTTGATGTTCGATGGTCCGTTTTCCATAATTGCTGATTCGATCTCAGGGGTATGCTGGTGGACGCTCACCTTGTATGCTCTGACGCTTTCGTTTACTTCTGAAAATGAATAGTTGAGCGAGGCGCTGCGCCCTGCCCCCGAAACCCCCGACTGAGAACTGATGATGATGCCCGTTTCTTCAGCGATCCCTTCTTTGAGCATTGGAATCAAGGGAAGGACGGCGCTCGTGGCATAGCATCCCGGGTTTGCGACAAGCCGGGCAGTTTTGATCTTCGCGCAGTTCCATTCCGGCAGGCCGTACACCGATTCAGAAAGAAACTCCGCCGAGACGTGTTCGCGCTGATAATACTTCTGGTATGACTGCAAATTCTTGAGCCTGAAGTCCCCGCCGAGGTCGATGACTCTTTTTTTCGCCTTCAACAGCTCGGGCACAATGTGCATCGCTTCCCCCGAAGGCAGGGCGACGAACACGGCATCTGCATCGGCAACCAGGCCAACGGAATATTCCTTGAACACGAGGTCGGTCTGTCCGCGGAAGACCCCGTAGAGTTCGTCGACGCGTTTTCCGGCGCTGCTGTGCGCAAAGACGTTCGTGATCGTGATGTTGGGATGTTTTAACAACAGCCTCATCAACTCCGCTCCCGAATATCCGGAAGCGCCTACGATCGATACGTTCATACATTCATCCTTCGAATTGCAAGGGTATAAATATACAGTATGTTGTATAATTATGCAAGTTATTTTTCGAAGTTTTTGAAACGTGGCGAATTTTCAGTATCTTTAGTTCATTCGTGAATAATTTTTCAATTTTGACATTCGCCGGGAACCATGGGTTTTAACTGCGGTATCGTCGGCTTGCCGAACGTCGGGAAGTCGACTCTATTCAATGCGATCACGGCCGCCGGAGCGGAAGCGGCAAACTATCCTTTTTGCACCATCGACCCGAACGTAGGCATCGTCGCGGTCCCCGATTCCCGCATCGACGGGCTCGTCACTCTTTATCATCCGGCCAAGACCATCCCCTCTGTCATCGAATTTGTCGATATCGCGGGATTGGTGAAAGGGGCCAGCAAAGGCGAGGGGCTCGGCAACCAATTCCTGTCGCACATCCGCGAGGTTGACGCCATCGCGCATGTGGTCCGCTGCTTCGACGACCCGAATGTAATCCATGTGGACGGGAGCGTCAATCCGAAACGGGACATTGAAGTCATCGAGGCCGAGCTCATATTCAAGGACCTTGAGACTGTTGAGAAGAAAACGGGGGAGGCGGAAAAAAGAGCAAAGACCGGAGATAAAAAAAACAAGGCCGAACACGAATTCTGCCTGCGGCTTCAACGGCATCTTCTGGAGGGCCGGCTTGCCCAGTACATGATCCTCAACGGCGACGAGGAGCGCTTTTGGATCCGGGATATGCATCTGTTGACAAACAAGCCGGTCATGTACGTATGCAATGTCCACGAAAAAGATGTTGCGGGAGCAAATGCCTACGTTTCGCAGGTGAAAGAAATAGCGCAAAAAGAAAATGCAAAAGCAGTCGTCGTAAGCGCGGCGGTTGAAGCAGAAGTCGCGGAACTGCCGATTGAAGAACGAGCCGGGTTTCTTTCCGGGCTGGGATTGAAAGAATCCGGGCTGGAACAGGTCATCCATACCGGGTATGACCTTCTTCAACTGTTGACTTTTTATACAGCAGGCCCTAAAGAGGTCCACGCATGGACAATTCGGCGCCGGCTTGCTGCACCCGAAGCGGCGGGCGTTATTCACACCGACTTTGAAAAAGGTTTTATTCGAGCGGAAATAATGAAATATGACGATCTGATCAGACTTGGAAGTGAACAGGCCGTCAAGGATAAAGGACTGCTTCGCATAGAGGGGAGAGAGTACATTATTGAGGATGGCGACATCGTTCATTTTAGATTCAATGTTTGACACGGCTCACAAGAAAGCCGCACGGTCAAAAAAAATAGTTTTGTCTTTGCAATTTAGAGAGCCTTTCGTTAATTTTAGAGCAGATCATTTGTGGCCGTCCTTCTTGCCGGCAGAACGGTTTCACCAGCATACCTAAGTTTCAAGACTCAATGTTACGACAGCGCCACACTCTTCGTCTGCGGAGGGAAGGGGTAATCCTCTTTGCCCTTGTTCTTGCAACGCTAAATTTTCATTGTCAACGCGGCAAGGCGGCGTTCCCCCCCGACCATTATCTTCTCATCACCCATTCTGCCCTCAATCGAATTACGATATTCGATCTTGCAGCTGATACCATCGTTGGTGCGCTGCCGACGCAGAAGCTCCCTCACGACATGATTGTTTCGCGCGACCGTTTGTTGTATGTCGTCAACAGCGGGGCACAAAGCATAACGACTTACGATCTCAAGAACCCGGAGTTCTGGGAATATGCGAGACAATTCATCAAAAAAGATTCTTCAAACCTCTCCGCCTTCCGTTCCCCGTCGCCGAGCATGATGGGACAAGGACATGAGGGCAATGGTCAAGGGGCAATGAAAGACAGTTCGGCATGGATCACCTTGAACAGAGCTCCGGCCCAGCTTCTCCCTGCATCCTTCGCGAGAACTTATCTTACGGATCCGAATTTTCCTGACATCGCAAAACCGATGCATGAGAAAGTCAACGCGATGGCCCATGCGACATGCTACGATTGCCATGACCGATCTGTCGGAGCGAAACCATTCGCCCCGAAGTATTCTTCCGACAGTTCCGAGATCTTCATCGTGCAGCTCGGCTATCGCACCGTCTCGTTCCTGGATTCAAAGACCCTTTCGGTCAAGCGGCGTATTCCTGTCCCATGCTCATCCCATTATTCGCCGATCGAAGCATGGATCACGCCGGATCAACGCCAGTGCTTTGTGACGTGCCGCAACGAGATAGGGCAGAGTAAGCCCGGATTGATACTAGTTCTGGACCTTCATGATGGCAGGCTGCTGAAATCTATCACGGCGGGGATTTATCCGTGGCATCTTCTTCCGTCCGCCGACGGGAGCACGTTGTACGTCAATAATTTTCAAAGCAGCCGGATTTCAATTGTGGATGTCAAGAAAATGCAGATCGTCGATTCGATTGTTGTGCAAAATGGCCCATCCATGATGCTGCTGCAGCCGGAGAACGGCCGGATTGTGGTGAGCTGCTTTTACACCGACCGTGTGCTGTTTGTGGATTTGAAAACAAAAGAAGTGCTGAAGGAGATCCCGGTCGACGCAAACCCTACGTCACTGGAATTCTCTCCCGGCGGAAAACTGTTATATGTCTTGTGCGGTGGGGAGAGCTCACTGGACATGATCGACGTTGATCAGGGAAAGGTCATCGAGAAGCACAAGATGCTATTCGGCGCGTATGCATTTCATTCCATGGACGAACGAGAACATCAATAACTCTACTTCATCTATCAATCAATAAACTAAAGGGAGGATCATGAAAAAACGATCTCGCTTTGCAATGCGCCTCGGCGTCTCAGTCCTGTTCATCGTTGGAGTTGGGATGTGGGTGGCGAGCTGCAGCAAAAATAATTCCATGACAGGACCGGGCGGTGGCGGCAGTACATCATCCGGCCCGGCGAAGGTTGTGGGGGTCGTCAACGACGCTAGCACGACGGGCAATCCTGTGTTGGCCGGAGCAACTGTACAGATCGTCGGCTCAAGCACGTCGACGACCACGGATGCGAACGGGGCCTTTTCCATCTCTGTCCCGACCGATTCCACCAAAACCATCAACATATCAAAAACTGGATACTCCTTGAATCAGGTCGTGGTTACCCTGAAGGGAGACAGCACCAGGAACATCACGGTAAGTCTTTTAAAAGTGGGGGGAAGCCAAAGCGTTCCGGCGAACGCGGGCGGCAGCGTTGCCGATACAAAATCAAACGCCGTCATCACCTTGCCGCCGAATTTTGTTTCCGCGTCGGGAAATGTCACCGTAACGGTGACCGGGCTTGATCCGACGACGGATCAGGTTCGCGCGCTCCCGGGCGGGCTTCAGGCGGTGGATGCGACCGGCAACACGGTGTATCTCCAACCCGTTTCGTTCGCCGAGTACACCGTGACCGACGCCAACGGCAATGTCCTGCCGTTCAATACGTCCGCCGGATCGGGGGCAAATATCGAGCTTCCCATTCCGGCTTCGTTGCGCGGCAAACCCGGGTATAGAAACGGAGACCCGATCGAATGTTATTTGTACGATCCATCCGACGGAAAATGGAAAACGCCCGTACCCGGAGTCATCGGGCCCTCCTCGGTTGACGCTTCCATCCCCGCGATAAAAGCAACGATCATGCATCTTTCGTGGTACGGCGGAGCTCCCGCTGTCAATCAGCGCGCTTGCATCAAAGGCTACGTGAAAAATTCAAACGGCACACCGGCCGCCGGTGCAGAGGTCGACTTGTATCCCGGGGCGAATGGCTCGACCGATAAGAACGGGTATTTCGACCTGGATGCATCTCCGTCATCGAACGTGCGCATCGTGGCCACGGTGCTTTCCGGCTCGAAGGTGAGCACGGCTGAAGAAGTGGTCTACACAGGCTCCGCGGGGGATTCCTGCTACACGGCTCCCGACCTGACGCTGGGGCTTCCTCAACAGGGAAATTTTCAGGTGAATGCTTCCTTATATCACAGCGGCAGCGGCAGCGAGGCTTTTGATTATGCTATCGCCTCGATCCAGCTGACCACGCCGGATAACTCTACGAGCGATTGGGACAGTGCAGCTGTGCAGATAGGGTACGGCAGCCAATTCACGACCCTCACCCCTCTTGGGGGTGGATCGTACTATGCATTCACCGGTTCCCCCGCCAATTTCGCGCTGACGCCCGGCGAGATGTATCAGATCAAGATCGATTTTGATAAGAACGGAACAATCGATGCCGAGGGCTCTGTGAGGATGGTCGGTGTCACTGCAATTACGAATCCGGCCGATAACGGAACGGTCCCGAAGACGTTTACCGCGACGTGGGTGGACAGCGGGGCCACACACTCAGGATACAGCGCCAACTATTGGGGTTTCCTCTCGGGCGACAGCACGTTCCTGTATTTTCTGACGACCAACACTCAAAAGGTCATCGGCGACAACACTATCGATTCTTCATTCTGGGGGTATCCGCAGGTAAATTCGCCGCTTCCTGCAGGTTCATACAGTTTGAGCCTTTGGTCGTTCAACGGTCCCGGAAACTTTCTTTCGGAGGTCGGCGACCAACTTCCAAACATCAGCGGTCAGAACGTAACGGGATATTTTTATTCCTACTATTTCGGGACCCCGGTGAATTTCACTTCATCCGGGACTGGCTCCGGGAAAGCAGCGGGTTCAATTTCGCGCATGCTGCCTCGCCGGACGAAAACGCCGCCGCTCGCGCTGAAGAATTTCTTTAAGCATATCCCCGCTTCCATCAGGAAGAAAGCTGGGATTTCGCTTGCACGCAGATAAGGTCTCCGGCATATCATTAAAAAAGGCATCTCACGGATCGTGAGATGCCTTTTTTGTTTTCGTGTGACGCGAATTATCTTATGTCCAGCCGAGCTTCTTGCGCGCTTCGGGGGCTATCATTGCGGGATTCCATTGGGGCTGCCAGACAATGCGTACGTCGGCGTCGCTGACACCGGCGATCTTCTTTACACGGTCACGCACGTTGTTCGCGATCATCGATGACATGCCGCAGCCCGGTGAGGTCAACGTCATTTTCACGCCGACCCAGCCGTCAATGATCTTAACATCGTAGACCAACCCGAGGTCCACAATGCTGACGGGAATTTCCGGATCGTGCACATCTTTGAGAGCTTCATAGACAAGCTCCTTTGTGACCGCTGTCGGCTGAACGCTGGTATTGTCCATTGTCTCCTCGAAGTAATGTACTTCAATCTACAAATTTTCTTTTAAAGTTGAAACCTGTCCTCATGGACATATTCGTCACATTGTTTCCGAGAGTCCGATGTAGATCATTCGGCCGATGGAGGGAATGATGCCCGGACCAGGATACTCGTCGGTTCTCATCGTGAAATAAGCGGCATCGGTGAGATTGTTCACCCCCAACCTAAATTCATATTTTGCAACTTTATAGGTTGCGGACAGATCGATGACCCCATACGATGGGATTGTCCCCACCAATCCGTCGGAAGAAAACTTGGCATCGCCGGGGTCGCTGAAGCAGAGCGATGTGTACGAGTATTGGAGGTTCATGGAAAAGCCTCTGTAGCTGTAATCGAGCCCGACACGCTCAACGTACTTCGGCGCGTAGGGGACAGAGTTGCCCGAGTATTCGCCGGAAGTATACCGCGCGTCCGTGTAGGCGAACGAATTGTAAATGCCCAATCTTCCAAAATCATCGTTCGGAATGATGCCTCCGAGAAGATTCATTTCGATATACGTTTCGGCGCCTTTGTGGTCGTCCACTCCGGTGTTGGTTTCAAATTGGTATACCGCCGTATCTTCCCTTTGCTCGACAATGCCGATGTCGTTTCTAACGTGCATGTAGAACAAGCTTATGTCAAAATTAAGGAAGCTGTCGATCGTCCCCCGGTACCCGATGTCGGCATTGTTTGAAGAAGCATCTTTCAGATGCTGATCGATGCGGGCGATGGTGCCGAACGGCGTCAGATCATCGTAGGTCACCGGCCGGTATGACTGGCTAACGTTGGCATACAGTTCGCCGGCATCATAAATTTTCAACTGGGATCCAATTGACCCAAGAAAGAATGTTCTCGAATGGCTTTCGTTGGCAACAGTGACATACGGTTGATCAAGGTCTCCATCCTCGTTCTCGGCATACCCGTTAGCTGTCGTGTTCAGGTATTCGAATCGCAACGCCGGCGTGACACTTAACGCGTCGCCGATTCTGAAAATATTTTGAATGTATGGAGCGATGTTTGTGGTGTAGAAATCCATGTCCTGTCCCCACGGCGAAACGGTTGTCAGGTCGAAATCCGATCCGGTCGTTCCGTCGGCGCCGTCCTTTCTTATGAGATGAGAATATGCATAACGAACGCCGAAAGAGAAGGTGTGCCCCTGATCGAAGAGATGATAGTTCGACAAAAGCCTGAGTTCGGTGGTGAATGTATTAAAAAATTCTTCCTCAACTTCGCGCGGTGCGTACGTGAGGTTTGCCATAATGGTATCGGGGACGTACGCCGGCACATCTTCATTCCTCCAAACAAGATTGCGCTGACTGGAAAGATACGACGAAACAAGGTTGAGGGAAGTGTTGTCGTTTATTCTATAATCAATGTGAGAGGCGAGAATGTTCCACGGGCTGTTGAGCCAATTCCTGCTGCGAAGCGAACCCTGCGGGTTTGCGTAGAACATCGAATCGTTCTCGCCGCCGGGCATTTGAATAAGGTTGCGCAAGATCGTGTACTCCAATCCGACGTGCAGCCTTTCGGAAGCGTCATACTTCACGCTTCCGTACCCCGACCACTGCGTTTGCTGCGAGTTTTCTCTCCATCCCTGAATGCGCCGGTATTGCAGAAAACCGTAATACTTGAAATCACCGTCGGTTCCACCGATGGAATTGAAACTGTTGAAGAGCCCGTAGCTTCCCGCAGTTTGAGAGGAATTGATTTGCAGCGGATCCGGCCCGCCGTCCTTCAGTTCATAATTTACCACGCCCCCGAGCTGCGGGCCGAATGCGAGCGCAGAGCCGTCCTCCAAAATAGTAATGTTGTTGACCGCTTCCATCGGCGGAAGGTAGTACGATTCATTGTAGCCGTACAGGTCGGCGGAAATGTTATATCCGTTCTGCCGGGTGTTCGTCTCGATGCTTTGGTACGGATTGAATCCGCGAAAGCCGATTCCGTTCGCAGTGAATCCTCCCATTTCATTTTCGGTAATGTCGATCCCCGGGATCCGTCCGAGAATCTGCCGGGTGTTGTTGATCGCCTTGTTGGCATCGAGGCTGTCGATCTCGAGCACTTCGTTCTTCATCCCGGCGTAGATGATGCCGCGTGAATAGTCTTTCATCTGGCCGATCCCGTCCATGCTTTTGTAGGCCGGGACAAGAACTTCCCCCATGACGTACGTCGAGTCCGCTGTTGAGAATTGAGCGAGAGAAAAGTGTGGGATGGTAAGGATGAAAAGGACGAGGAGAAATCCACGCGGCACGGTCATGAAGCGCTCCTGGCAATTGGTTTGGAGCGTATTCGTGTTGACAAACCATCGCTTCTTCCGTACATTAAAAACGAGAGGGGTGTGCACAACGCGCTCCTTTTGATCTGATGCATTGCCGTTGACCTTTGGCGAGGAAGCGGCAGTGCATTTTTTTTGTATGGTTTTTACTTCAAGATTTTTTTGGCGGAACAGCAGATTCGGCGCATCCGCAATCGGCGGCGCAGCCGTTGAGTCGGGACCGTTTTCGCTTTTGGATCTGATTCCGAACCAAGAGCACGGCACTCAAAGCTACAATCGACAAAGAAACTATTTGCTGCCAGTCACCCATCGTTATCCTGCGATCAAAAGGCCGGCCCGGTAAACAATGAACGTTCCCACATACGCAAGCGCCGACATATACCCCATCTGAAACAGCGGCCATTTCCATCCGTTTGTTTCCCGCCGCATCACGGCAAATGTCGACATACACTGCATTGCAAGCACATAATACACCATCAGGCAGATCGCTGTCAATGCGGTAAAAGCGGGGAGTCCGGTGGCAGGATTGATGTCTTTATGGAGGTGCTCCTGCAGCGACATAATGCCGCTTTCCTGTTTCGCGTCTCTGATGTTGTAGATCGTTCCGAGCGTGCTCACAAAAACTTCGCGCTGCAAAATGGACCCGATCAGGCCGATGCCGATCTTCCAATCGAACCCAAGCGGCTTGATCGCCGGCTCGATGAAATGCCCCGCCCGACCGGCGAAGCTTCTGTCCAGGCTTTCCGATGCGGAAGCATTTTCCGTTTTCGGGTATGTCGCGAGGAACCACAAAACTATTGAGACGCCGAGGATGATCGTGCCGGCTCGTTTCAGAAACAGGGCCGACCGTTCCCACATATGGAGCAGCACAGACTTCAACGACGGCATTTTATACGGCGGGAGTTCCATGATGAACGCCGGAGTTTCGCTCCGCAGCAACGTTTTCTTGAAAAACCATGCCATGACCAGCGCGGCGGTCAGTCCGAGAAGATACATCGATACGAGCGTGAGGCCCGGGAGCGAAAATACTCCGAACATACGCTTTTGTGGAATGAATGCCGCGATCATCAGCGCGTAGACGGGAAGCCGTGCGCTGCAGCTGACGAGAGGTGCAACAAGCATTGTCACAAGGCGGTCCTTCCGGTTCTCGATCGTTCTTGTTGCCATGATCCCGGGGATCGCGCATGCAAACGAGCTGAGGAGAGGGATGAATGACTTTCCGTGCAGTCCTACCTTGCTCATAGTCCGGTCCATGATGAACGCTGCCCGCGCCATGTACCCGGTGTCCTCAAGGAATCCGATGAACAGGAACAAGAAAAGGATCTGCGGGAGGAATGTCACCACGGCGCCGACGCCGGCGATCGCTCCGTCGATCAGCAGGTTTCGCAGGTCGCCGGCGGGCAACACCTGCATGATCTGTGCATCGATCCAATTAATGCCGTCGCCGATCAGAAGCATCGGCACATTGGCCCACGAAAAGATCGCCTGGAACATCACCGCCATCAGGCCGATGAAGATTGCGAAGCCCCATATTCGGTGCGTAAGCACTCGGTCGATCTTGTCGCTTGTCGTATTCTCATTGCGTCGTTGGGCGACGACGGCAGAGGTGCAGACGCGCTTGATCCATTCGTACCGCGATTCAACGACGACCGAGTTTCGGTCGATGCCGAGCCTTTCTAAATTGGCGTGATCTTTCTTTACGTGGTCGAGCAATTCGGGAGCGTACCGATCGTTGTGCTCGGAGAGCGCCGCGGAAGATGTTAACAGGACGATCGCTTCATGGAAGGCAAGAGGCTCGGCAAGATGATGCAACGTCTGCAGCATCCCCTTGAGCTCATCGCATTCGCGCTGGACGGGTTCCGGGAGGATCCATTGGCGCGATTTTTCGGACGGTTCGACGGTGCCGGCGATCGCGGATTTCAACGCATCAATCCCGATCGATTTGCTTCCGACGGTCGGAACAATCCTCACTCCGAGCTCGGCGGATAATTTCTGCACATCGATGGTCAGCCCCGCCCGTTCGGCAACATCGATCATATTCAAGGCGATGACGATCGGGAGGCGGTTGTCGATAATCTGGCTTATCAGGTAGAGATTCCGTTCGAGGTTGCTTGCGTCGACGACGCAGACGACGAGTTCCGGCAGGGGAGTGTGGTCGACGCGGCCGAGCAGGACGTCGGTCGCCACGCGTTCATCGGGAGAATTTGCCGTGAGACTGTAGGTGCCGGGGAGGTCGAGCAGGATCGCTTCGCTGCCGTCGTCAAAAACAATTCTTCCTTCCTTCTTTTCGACCGTCACGCCGGGATAATTCCCAACCTTCTGGCGAAGGCCGGTGAGCGCGTTGAAGATCGTTGTCTTCCCCGCATTCGGGTTTCCGATGATGGCGATGTGACGAACCCGCGTTTCGGTATGAAGGGAATTGATCATGCCGGTTTCTTATTGACGATGACCGATTCGGCTTCGACCCGCCGGAGCGAGAGACGGTAGCCTCGGACCGAGATCTCGATCGGGTCTCCCATCGGCGCAAAGCGGATCAGTTCAATATCCGTTCCTCTTGTTAGTCCCATCTCGAGAAGACGCTGCCTGATCGATGAAGCGGCCGAGTCGACGTGTTCGATCGTCCCTTGTTCCCCCGGACGGAGAGCGTTGAGCGTGATGCGCGGCATGGCTTACTCGAACGGTGAAACGATAATATCGTCCGCGAGCGTCTGGTTCAATCCGATTCGCGTATTGCACACTTCGCAGATGAGATTTCCTTCCGCGTTGACGACGAGGCGGACAACGGCATTTTCGCAGAAGCCCATTTCGCGAAGTCGGAAGGAGACATCCGGCTTCGATTGAAGCTGATGGATCCGGACGTACCGTCCGGCAGGTATTTCAGAAAGCGATGTGGTGAAATCACTCATACTGTTCTATCCCTTTTCCTGGCACTTCTTACATACTCCAAAAATTTGCAGCGTTGAACTTTGGGGCTTGAATGAATTTTCTTTACAAACATCTGTCTGAATTTTTGAAAGTCTATCGCTGACGAACTCGATAATATCTCCGCATTCAAGACAGATCAAATGATCGTGATGCGGGCGGCCGAATGCTTTCTCGTATCTCGAGTGATTTTCCCCGAAGCGGTATTTTGAGATCAGCCCGCAATCCTGGAGCAGCTCGAGTGTGTTGTAGACCGTCGCGCGCGAAACCTTCGAACCGTTGGACTTCATCTGCAGAAACAGTCCGTCGGCATCGAAGTGACCATCATTACTCATGATCGATTCCAGAACCTGGAACCGCTCCGGTGTGATCCTGAAACTTCCCGCCTTCAGATACTTTGTAAAACTGTCTTTTGCCGCTTCAATATCCATGAAACTGAACACCTTATTGATTCGGATACATAACTTATCGTCAAAATCCGTACCAATAATTTTATTTAGACTTAATCTAAATAAATATAAGGATGATATTCAGATGAGTCAACAAAAATCTTTGAAATTGTGCTGAATTCGTAAATTGGACTAAATTAGTCCTGGTTTGTCCAAATAATTTGATTGCAGACTGACCATATAATTTGTATATTTGTTAAGAAAAATCTCGCAGAATTTGGAAAATGCAAACCAACCAATTGAAGAGGGAAAACGAAGGAAAAATGGTCATTGACTTAGAAAATCAGGTTGCAATCATCACAGGCGGCTCCAGGGGGATAGGTGCTTCGGCGGCAATAACGCTGGCGAAGGCGGGGGCAAACATCGTCTTCACCTACAATAACAACGAAAAGGCGGCTGAAGAAGTGCGCGATGAGATCGTTTCGTTGGGGCGGAAGTGTATCATGATGAAGGCCAATGTCTCAAAGCCAAAGAACGCAAAAAAGGTGGCAGAAAAGGCTATTCAAAAATTCGGACAGATCGATATTCTCGTAAATAACGCCGGCATATGGACGTACGGCGAAATCGGGAAGATCACAGAAGAGATCTGGCACGAGACAATGGAAATTAATCTCGACGGCACGTTTTACATGATCAACGCGGTCGTTCCGTACATGAAAAAACGCCATTTTGGGAAGATCATAAACCTCTCAAGTACTGCCGGGCAACGGGGGGAGGCATTCCATTCGCACTATGCAGCGACAAAAGGGGCAATAATTTCACTTACCAAATCGCTTTCGACGGAACTTGGTGTCTATAATATCAACGTTAACAGCGTTGCGCCGGGATGGGTGAAGACCGATATGAGCATGGAGGTGCTGCGGAATCCGAGATTCGTGGATGAAGTGGTGAAAGGGATTCCGCTGGGCAGAATTCCCTCCGGCGACGACATTGCGGGACCGATCTTGTTTTTGGCCTCCGACCTTGCGAGACACATTACAGGGGAGATCCTTAACGTCAACGGCGGCAGTGTTCTGGTGGGGTGAACTCTCTTCAATGATCGGCCAGGCATCGAAGCAGATGAGAAGAGCCAATTTTTCCTTCTTTTTCTTTGCAGCGGTTCTTCTCGTATTGATGGTCGTTGCGCTGCTGGACCGCGCCGGCGTGCCATCTCAATTTTACGTTTGGGAAATTAAGATCGATCTAAAACCGATCCTTTTCTTTGGTCTCTGTTATTTTTTCGCAAAGAAGTATTCTGTGCAGATCGGCCGGATCAATAGCCAGGTCTGGAAGTGGAGTTGGAAAGTAAACCTCCTCGCCTTTTTTTCGCCGGTTTTTCTTTGCGGAACGGTCATTTTAGCTGGGCTTATATCGAAGGGGATTGTATACCAAGGAGTTGACAACGCAGCGACTTTCCTGCTCGGAATCCTTATCGACATTCCGGCATTTTTTTTCTTTTCTGCGACGACGCTTCTTTTAGAAGAAATAGTTTTCAGAGGATACGTTTTTCATTATATCTCATCTGAACGCAGCTTCATCGCTGCGGTGCTCTTAACTTCAGCTCTATGGGGATTGCTTTTTTATGTCAATTTTTTTGATGTCCGGCAATTGAGTTTTTCGTCGATCGCAGGCGGATTCATATATTTAGTGTCGATCGGGTTTGTTTGCTCTTCGCTGTTTTACTATTCGCGGTCAATATGGTCGAGTTATTCGTTCCGGGTTGGCCTAGCGACGTTTCTCATTCCCCTCTTATGCGGAAAGCTGGATGACGCAAATTCCTTCTTCGTTTCAGGCCTTTCCCCATTTTCCAACAGTGGAATTATCCTTTCTTCGTTAAACTTCATTTTTGCCGCATGCATATTTAAGGCCTCGAAGCCTCAAATTAAGCCGCAATTTAGCGTTTAATTTTGACAATTCCCATACCCCCTAAAACAGAGTATTTTGGCAAGTTTTTCCTTGACTCTAAGGCAAAATTTTGCTTTCTTATGCCCAGAAAGAGTTAAGTTAATCCTTAAAAGCAAAAGACTAACAATGGCCTCTAAATCGAAGTATTTGAAAGGAAAAGCTATTGTTCCCGAGCCGATGGCAAAAAACGCCAAAATCGTGGAAATTGTTGATTCTTATTTCCAGGCGTATAATGCGGGTCGTCTTCGCGAGGCATGCCAGCTCTTTGTCACACGATACCTGGCTCCGGAGGTGACAGTTGGCATGACAATCACAGGGGCTTTAACACCGGCCGGTTTAGGGGGTTCATGCATTGTTCCCCTCATGAAGGCTGGTTTTGTTGATTGGATCGTAAGCACCGGAGCAAACTTATATCACGATACTCATTTTGCGATTGGAAAGACGCTCCACCAAGGAAGTCCATTTATCGATGACAGGGTGCTCCGGCGCGAAGGAGTGATTCGAATTTACGATATCTTATTCGAGTATGATGTTCTCCTGTCAACTGATGCTTTTTATCGAAAGATCATCATGTCGCCGGAGTTTCAAAAACCGCTGAGTACGGCCGAATTTCATTACAAGGTCGGCAAATATGTTTATGAGCGGGAGAAGGCGCTTGGGATAAAAAGAAGCAGTGTGCTGGCATCTGCCTACAAATTCGGCGTCCCGATCTACACTTCTTCTCCGGGAGACAGTTCGATCGGCATGAACGTCGCGGAGCAGCAGCTCGCCGGGAACAAGCTGAATTTCGACACGCTTGCCGATGTGAATGAAACGGCGTCGATTGTATTCAACGCGAAGAGGACCGGCGGCAAAAGCGCGGTATTGATCTTCGGCGGCGGTTCGCCGAAGAACTTCATTCTGCAAACTGAGCCGCAGATTCAGGAAGTGCTAGGAATTGAAGAAAAAGGGCATGACTACTTCATCCAGATTACAGATGCCCGTCCCGACACTGGCGGCCTTTCCGGTGCGACCCCTTCCGAAGCTGTCAGCTGGGGGAAAATTGATCCCGACAAGCTGCCGGACACCGTGGTTGCTTACCTGGATTCTACTGTTGCCATGCCAATACTTACGGCCTATGCTCTGGCAAAGCACAAGCCGCGAAAGCTAAAACGGCTTGTCGAGCACAGAGTTGAGAATCTTGAGAAGCTGAAAAAGGAATATTTCAGGGTGAAGGATAAGCGAAAATACGCAACGTAATTAAGAACGCGCCGGAGTCGGTCCGGCACATTATTAACTTATTGAGGAGGTATCAATGAGCCGCTTCAGCGAACTAGTAGAGCTGGTGCAGAGTTTTGAAAAGGACTTCATAAAATTCTACGACAAAGGCAATAAATCGGCTGGCACTCGTGTTCGAAAATCAATGAACGAACTGAAACGAAAGGCGCAGGAGATCCGGAAGGAAGTGCAGGAAGTCAAAGCGCAGGCAAAAGAAGAAGCTCCGAACACGCCCGCCGTATAGTTTGGTCATACCTGGTGTAAAGCCGACGGGACCTTTTCCGCCGGCTTTTTTATTTCCCCCGTTTTGCCGTTGGCACCCGTCTTCTGTATATTTCCCGGGAACATCTCTTCACTTTGCCCGTCTAAATGAGTGAATCCAATAACATACCGCGGATGGTTAACCAGGCAGTTATTCGCACGAGCGATACATCGTTGGACCAGATGAGCGACGACGTTCTTATCACCCTCTTTCAGGGGGGTGAGGAGGATGTATTCCGCATCCTCGTGGAGCGGTATGCCCAGAGGGTGAGAAACCTCATTTTTTCCATTTTCAACGAAAGTTCTCTGGTTGACGACATCGCCCAAGAAGTGTTCATCCGGGTCTACGAAGCGCTCCCCAAATTCAGGTTCGAGTCTTCGTTCTATACATGGCTTTATCGGATCACCGTCAACAAAAGCCGGGACGAGCTGAGGAAACGGAAAGCGAGAAGATTTTTTTCTCTGCATGCGATGCTGGATTCATCGAATGCGGAGCTTCAATCGAAGATACGTGTTCTCCCCGACGACGATTCGACGAAGGAACTTGTCAACAAAGGGTTGCAGGAACTCCCCGAAAAATTCCGCATCCCGATCGTCCTAAAAGACATCGACGGCTTATCGTATGAGGAGATGGCGGAAATACTTCAATGCGAGGTCGGCACGGTGAAATCGCGGCTGTCGAGGGCGAGGGCCATGCTGCGCAAAATTCTGGCGCCAATGCTCGACGCGTCATGACGGTTACGGAAGGAACGCCACTATGAAATCACTTTCTACAAACGAGTTGCAACGAATGATGTCTCTTTATCTCGACGACGCTCTTGATGAAGAGGACAAAATTCGGTTCGAAAATTATCTGGCAGAGAACCCTGACGTTGCCGCGGAGCTGCGGGCATGGAAAAAGCAGCAACAGCTCCTGAGGTCCAATCAGGGCATTCGGCCGAACGAGTGGTTCTGGCAAAAGCTCTCGGTTCGTCTCGGACAACGGGAGAAGAAGGCGGAAAATATTTTTCCGTTCTCAAAGAAATATGTTCCGCTCGCAGCGGCGCTGACAGTTCTTGTCGCCCTGCTCGGCGGAATCGCGGTCTTTCAGCAGCGAGCGCTTTTGACGAGCTTTTTTTCCGAAAAGCAGCAACAGGTGCAGCAGATCTATGAAGGGAGTGTTTTGCCGGGAAAGCTTCTGCCGCTCTTCACGAACCTGAACAAAGACCAGGTGCTTCAGTTTGCGCTGTTCGGTACGCTTCCGGTCGATGCGCAGGCCAAGACGGCGCTCCGCGTGGACGAGAGCAAGGAGAAGGGGACGCGCATTGAATTCGCCAGCGACGAGACGGAACATTATCCTCAGCTCACTGTTAAAAAGTTTTGCGACGAGATCGGCGCGACGTCCGATGAGCATAGATCAGTTGACTCCATTCTTTCGGAAGCGCGCGACAAAATTCAAGCGTCGGTCTTCTTAGGAGAGAATAGGTCGCTGGCTGTCCATGCCGACCTTCCGATGATGAATCGTACGATGATGTCGAACATCGCCGCAAGCCTGGATCAGCCGCAGCGGATGAAATTCAAGAAGTTCCTTGCAGTGTCGGGATCGCCGTACACTTTCGTGATTCCGCCGTCGCTTCCCGGTCATGCGCCGGCGCCGGCGCGGCGGATGCCTCCTCATCCGGGCATGGAACAATTCGTCCTGATCACTCCGGACAGCTGCACCATAGCGCACCTGAAGATCGACCTTCAACAAGTTATGCGCTCGCAGGATTTATCGGTGCAGGAAGTTCGGACGATGAACGAGCGGGCACATGCGCTCATACGGGAATTTGCCCAGCATGCCCGCCGGCCGATAGCGCCGAATTCACCGCTCTCCGTATTTTCCGGTTCGAATTATCTGAGTATCAAGGTGGAAGAGAATGCGCTGGAAGCGCCGCCGGGTGAGATGCCATTTGAGGTTGTTGCGCGCGCGCCGAGGGCTCTTCAATTTCAGTACGAGATGCATCAAACGCCCGGGATGCCGAAATTTTTCAATGGCGATTCCGAAGCATCGGACCGTTTCTTCCAGAACACTCCGCCTCCGGGTGTTTGGAACGAAGGCGCTCCACAAAGCCGCAATATCGACCTTGATTCCGTGATCAGCGCGCCGAGGGACAGGAAATCGCGGCCGCATTCGGATCAAAGCAAAAAACGATACAAGAGTCCGTTCGAGCTGTAAATTCTTAGAGGGATTTCAGAGTGGGGGCAGAAAAGGGAAGGGCCGGCAAGAAAAAACCCGTCACGAGAGTTTCGTGACGGGTTTTTTTGTCACATCTTTTCTTCAGCATCCGCGCGCTGCGAGCGCCGAATGGCCTTCACTTTCTTCATGCGCTTCTTGACAGAAGGCTTTGTGAAGAACGTGCGCTTTTTAAATTCCTTCAACACGCCCGACCGCTCATATTTTTTCTTGAATCGCTTTAAAGCACGGTCGATCGGTTCATTCTCATTCACGACGATACCGACCAAAAACAATCACCTCCTCAAGTTTGCAAATTGTTACACGGTCTCAATTTATTCCGCCGGCAGATTCTCCACCAACCGGCGTGATCCTAACTTCTCGAAGGTCACAAGAATAGCCCGTCCGCCGCTCGACGTTTTTTCCTTCCCGGTGACCTTTCCCATATCATCCCAATCGGAATGATAAATCAATTCTCCGACGGTGTAGCTTCGTTCGGGCGAATAGCTGATGCACTCTTCTTTGCTGAATTTTATGACATTGCTTTCGGCGGGGCTTTTGGAGGTGTCGATCATCGTGCTGTGATGGCACCTCGTGCACCGATACCAAACTTTGTTACCTTCACCTTCCATGGTGCCCACGATCGCCATCTTGGCTTCTCTATTACAGGAAACACAAAAGTGCAAAACGTACTTTGTTTTACTCATGAGCAAAACTCCCTTCGCCTTCGTCTAGCATTTAGATCAGTTGAAAAACGTCACGATGAAAAATTGGCAGGTAGAGCAACCTCGAAGAGTTATGGTCATCTGCAATTCGTTCTTAAAATTAAGCAATCGATGCCTCGAAGTCAAGCGGATTTTTGGGGGGAGATGGGGGGTGTGCTCTAGTTTACGTGAATTTGGAAGCAGTTCCGTTCGAATCACGGTGTTGTGTGCTTGTTTCCAGCCCGCATTTTCATTAGTTTCAAACGTCCTTGTGGTCGTTGGGCATGCTGCTGGGAATGAAAATATGTCAGATTTTGCGATGAAATTTGAAGCCAACGGGATTGTCGAAAAAAACGTCATTGAGTAATGCAAAGGATATCGGTCCTCGTTTTTGGAAATAGTTTGCGGGGAAGAATTACCTCCTGCCTTGCAGAAGACCCGTCGGTTGACGTCCATCTTTTTAGCGATACACTGGAGGACCCGGGACGCTTTAGCCGATGCTGCCGCTCGTTCAGTGTTTTCCGGCGTCCGTTACCCGATGAAGAATTGATGGCAGATTTGCGTTCGATCGTGCGACAAAAGAGATGCGATGTAATTCTGCCGGTCAACAACGCCGACGTTAGATTTATTGCCGCCCATTTCAAAGACCTTTTGCCTCATGTATTGGTCTGCTTTCATCCCGAGCCCAAGGTGTTTGAAATGGTCAATGATAAGTGGCTTCTTCACAATTTTTTGAAGGAGCAGCAGCTTCCATCTCCCAAGACGGTCCTGGTTGACACCGGCGGCAGTTACATGAAGTATATATCCGAGATCACATTTCCGGTTATTTTGAAAATGCGCAGGGGAGACAATGCACTGAACATGAAGTCGTATCAAGACTTTGCAACAATTTCTGCGGCTCGAGAGATGCTCCGAGAGCTTGCAGGGGAAGCGATCATGCAGCAATACGTTCCTGGCTCCGATATCGATTGCAGTTTTCTTGCCAGGGACGGAGCGATTCTTTATCATTCGATGCAAACAACGGCCGTGACGAGGAGAGATCCATTTAAAACCGACAGAGTAGTAAAGTTCCTGGATGACGCAATGACTTTACAGACCGTCGGCAAGCTGGTGAAGGACCTGAAGTTCAGCGGCATTGCGCACCTGGACATGAGGATCGAAAGGGGTACCGGTGCAAGGATGGTTGTCGACTTTAACGCCCGGTATTGGGGAAGCGTTTGCGGCTCCGCTGCCGCCGGAATTAATTTTCCGCTCCTAGCATGTTACACAGCATTGGGACGTCCGGTTGCTCTTCCGGCAATGATTCCTATCCACTATATCTGGCCGGCAGAAACGGTCCTCCGCGGTGTGAGGCGTTTTTTCTTCAGGCGCGTTGAAAAATTCCCGTACTCCCGTTCGGCGCTCCGGTTTTATCTCAAGGATCCGCTCGTTTACATCGCTTTGTTGATGAGCCGTCTCAAGAAGCCGAAGTCTCTCATCAAAATGTTCTATCCGCGATGATTGGGATGCGGGCCATTCTTGATATTCGAATCAATTAGTGGTAAATTATTTTCACAATAATCTTGGGCCCTTAGCTCAGTTGGTTAGAGCAGCTGACTCATAATCAGCGGGTCGCAGGTTCAAGTCCTGCAGGGCCCACTTTGGGATTCTCCCCGACTCTCCCCGCTAACGGCCGATATCCGGCCATACCATAATATTGTTTCGTCGCACTGTAAGGAATAGGGGATCACATGTAGTGACAAAAACTCTTAGATCGTCGAGTGGAACATCTCTAGCACTTGAACTTGACGAAATGTTTTGTCAACCCGACAATGGCCGACGTACCTGCGCAAAGATATTGTATGACGGAAAACGAAAAGGATATTGAGCTGCTTCACAAAAACCCCAATGCTCTTGTTTTGAAATATCAAGAGACGGTGAGGATCATCGTGAAGAAGTTTATACTGTCCGGAATCATCTCGCGTGCAGACTTTGAAGATGCCGTTCAGGAAGCCCTTTCAGAAGTTTTGACGAAAATTCCAACGATGCAGAAGCAGTACAACGGAATGTCTCTCTTCAAGACCTATTTTTCCGTTATTGTTCGCAATAGCTGCATGAGGGAGTTTGCGAAAGCTAGAAGAAAAAATATCGTGCATCAGGCGGAAATTCCCGACGATGGTAAGACCGATACTGTAGATAAGAAGATTTCTCTCGAAGAGGAGATCCGTCGATTCAAGACAGTTCTTACTCTTTACTACAAACAGCGCCCCAAGTTGTTACTGTGCTTGAAGCTTCACTATAGGATTCCATTGAACGCCGAAGATATTCGCCGATGGTATCCGGATTGCAGCTCTTCGGACCACGCCAAGCTCATAGAGAATTTCGGATCCAATTTCGATGCGAAAGACTACGCGGAAATTTTTAGGATCATCACGCCGATCATGAACAGGCGCGAAAACAAAAATAATTCGCCCGATGCCGTAAGGAAATGGATCGATTCGAAGATTGATGAGATCATTGATCTCATGAATGGAGTTTGCAAGAGAAGTAATTACGACGACGAAACATTAAAAACGCTCGTCGATGACTTCTTTTCTCCATTTTTGCTTGATGAATGATATATATAGTACAAGCGCCATTGGTTGAGAACATCCCAGGAATAGAGATGACGGGGAAGAAGTACCTTTTTGACAGCCGGTCCCATTTAAGTGAGGAAGCCCTTGCGATGTATGTCGATGCGCTGGAGGCAGGGGAAGTTTATTCGTTGCCAGGTGGGATTCTCGAGCATGTAGAAGAATGCAAAGAATGCAAGCTGGACATTGTTGAGGTGGCATGGCTTGCGGGACCGGCCGCCGTCACTCCTGTAAGCCCGCAACTAAGGATAGTCAAAAAGGGCGCGGCAGTTGGTTTCCGCTTCTCAATAATCTATCGGATTGCCGCAGTGGTTCTGATCGGAGCCGGTGTCGGAATACTAGCAAATCATTTTGTATCGACAAAGAGTGAAAACGCCTTGCCGACAGATCTGGGGGCAGTTGAACGCGCTCATGCGCCTGAAGTACCCAAAAATTCGCCGGAGCGTAACGGAGGACCTGAAGAACATAAGAACCTTGCCGACAGTTTCTCGCCGTCACCGAATCTCGATAATCTTGTGAATGCATCCCTTCGGTCGGAATCGCCGCTTGTGCTATCACCCGCAAACAATGCAATCGTCGGCAGGGAAATCCTCTTTAAATGGAGGATTGTTCCCCCTGGATCAACGAGGCTGACAATCGTTTCAAATAGCGAAAGGGTTTTGAGAATTATCACGCTGCAGAGGTCGGCCTATCGTCTATCGCATAACTTCCCACCGGGACTATACTATTGGAAACTTGAACGTCGGGGGGAATTACAGCATGTCGGCAAATTTATCGTCCGGTGATGCGTCTAATCTCCAACGAGGATAAACCCACTCCACTTTGTCGGAAAGGCCGTTGTTCTGTCCGCGATCAATCGGAGCTTTGATTTTCTTAATGCCGAAGTGAACGTTTCTCCATCGAGCACATGATTATAAAAATCTCTCATGAGCTTGTTGGTCGGTCTGTCGTAGACCTTCCACAAAGAGAAGATGACGTTGCGCGCCCCCGAATAAAAAAATCCGCGCGTCATTGCCATCATTCCCTCCCCCTTAACTAATTTTCCGAGTCCGCTCTCGCAACTGCTCAGGACGACCAGGTCCGCTTTTAAGTTCAAATTATACGTCTCGCTTGCGTATAGTACCCCGTCTTCGATCGCCGGTGTTCGTTGTGTTTGTGAGAAGAGAAGCATGGAAAGTTGGGGATGCTCTTCATTGATATAGCCATGCGTCGCGATATGAATGCACGAATACTTGCCGACGTTCGATTTGAAATTCTCCTCGGTGGCGCCGTTGTACAGGAAGCTCAATCCAAGCAGTCCTGTTTTTTGAAAATCCTGAGCAACAGCGGAGACCTCCTGGGCCGAATATTTAAGCTCGTTGAATTTTTTGCCGTCGACGGTGATGGACCGATAGGCCGATTTGTCTTTTTCGAATTCTCGTAAAGTATTGGATGAAAACACCCCGTTACTGTCGCTGTCCCGGAACACGGGGGCAAAACCGACGAAACTCTGCTGTCCGACCGTCAGCGCTTTTTGTCTGATATGATTTACGTAGAACGAAGACGAATACGAATAGGAAATCTCGTAATTATTGAGGAGGTAGTGTATTTTTGTAAAATCAATTGATCCTTTTGCATTAGCGTATGAATTGGCGATGAGCGCTTCAAAAGGGATGTAATACAAAACGCCGTCCGGAATAATGATCAACCGTTTCTTCCCGACAATAGCCTTTTTGATCGGTTGAATGAGAGAATTGTACAACTTGGAGCCGTTTTGAACGTACGCAAGCTCTTCAACCGTTTTTATCGAACGGTAAAAGCTTGATACGAGACTGTTGAAAGCTGGCGGGAGGGCGATGGAAAATAGTTTGCATGAAGTCTTTGTGATTACAAAGACCGCAAGATCCTTCTGTGTGAGACAATATTCAACAATTGCGGTTTGATCGTCGATCGCGTTTTGTGTTTCGTCAATTGATACGATATGGTTCTCATACTTCAGATCATAATATTTAGGATAATTATTTTCAAGAAACCTATACAGGTTTTCTTCTTCATTATTGCAAGCAAAGCATTGGTCTTGCAGGAACATGATTTTTGCCGTGTCAATAGACCCCCTTTTTTCCTCCTCCTTCTGAAGTTGAGTCGTGTTAAAGGCGAGCCTGACTTTCAAAGATCTTTCTGCCTGGATAATTGAGTCGGGAACACCGGCAAATCGCTTTGCTTCGGAATCTAACAGGCCATCCAATAAAACGTTGGCCTTGCTGTTCTCAGCAAAATGAAAAGCAGATTCTTTCAATGTCCGCTCTTTTGTCAAACCAGACAATGTGAGGCACAGCCGGATTGCGTTTTGATACATTAAATAGCTCTGTTCTTGAAGAAAGAGCTTCGAGTTCTCCGTCGCGATTGTTTTCCTCATAGCATCCAGAAGACCGGAAATGTATTCATAGGTTGCAAGGGCCGAGCGGAGATCGCGGGCGTCGTGAGATTTTTGCTTATAGAGTTGTTCAAAAGCCAAAGATTTCGATGTGAGGATTCCAATAAGATCTCTACTGTTTGGAAATGTGATTATTGATGGGTTGGCGTATACGGAGGAGTCAGTGAATCCAGGTACGAGTATGCTCAAGGATTGCTGATAATATCTAAGTGCAGTAGAAGGTTGTTTCAGGGATTCGTAGACATCACCGATTCCTTTTAGTACTGCGGCTTTATTGGGTCGATTCGGCTCCGGCAATTTATTGTGGAGGTACAAGGCCCTATTGTAATAAGCCAGGGCTTGTCCAAAATTCCTTGTTGCTGAAAATACCGAACCAATTTCCGAATAGAGGTTCGCGATGTCGTTCCGGTCATTCGAGTCCTTAAGTTGAGAACGCAGCTTAAGAGCTTTATTGAAATTTCTCAGCGAAAGAGAATATTGATGCCGTTTCTTGTAGATATTGGCCAGAATTTCGTACGTATAGGCAAGTTCCGGATGATTTTTGCCGGATACCCTTTGGTGAATGGACAATGCTTTTTTAGAAAATGCCAACGCATGATCTAGGTCGTTTTTTTCCGCATATGCATGGCTCAATTGCCGGAGATCGATGGCAATGAATAAGTGGTTATCGCCAACATATTGCTTGTTCAATGAAATTGCCTTTTCATAGTAATCGATAGCCTTCTCTAAATCTCCCTCCGCTTCAGAAATTAGACCAAGCCTCGAGTAGCAGGATGCCAAAAACAAATTGTCGCAGCCAAAGAGCTTTCTGTAAATCTTGATAGCTGCATTGAGAAAATTAGCGGAACGTTCGATGTCTCCCTTTTCATAATAAGTCGATCCGAGATACACGTCGCAATCAGCAAGAATGGACATATATTTTCTTTCTCCACAGTTTACGATGTCATACGCTTGTAAAAAATAATCAAGAGCTGCATCAAAATTGCTTTGGAGAAAAAGCGCATATCCCATTCCCAACAAAGTAAGGCAACGATTAAAATTGTCGCTGCTATCGTTTAATCTATAGATGCTCAATGCCTTAGAAAAGAGATCGAGAGCACTGTTGAAATCACCTTTTCTGATACTTGCGCTTCCGAGCAGATAATCACTGTCCGCTATGCGACGATCGCGGGAATCCAATCTTTTTTCACGTATTCTTTTTCCATCTTCAATATTGTGAACCGCTAATTCTAATTCGTCTTTATAAATATTTAATAAACCGAGTAAGCTAAGCGTAGAAGCATTCTCAATATTATCGCTCCCCAAATTACGCATACTTACACTTTGCGCAAGGCGTAACACCGCTGCCATTGAGTCAAAATTAGCTTTTCTTGATAGGCAATCGGCCATCATATTCAAGCAATGAACGTATCTCTCCCATCTCTTTGCCACCAGAAAAATATCGCCGGCTCTTTGGAGATCCCCTAATGCACTATCATATTCCGCATTGAGATGACAATCCATTGCATGCTTCAGAATAATTTCTGCTTGTACGGTGTCACATCCGGTCTGGGCATAGCTATAGAGAGGAAAGGCTAACATTCCAATAAGAATGTACAAATGCATCCGAAAGGTGGGTAGAAGACTCATCGTTCAGGCAAGTGATTACTACGAGGGGATTATGCCTAATGCTGTTTGTTATAGCAACATTGACTCGCTATCAAAATTGAGGCTCATGATAAGAATAATAGAAGACAAAAGGACGGATTTTCATCCCCCTGACTCCTTTGGTCACATTCCCCAATCAATTGCGCAAGCCGCAGCCGCTCTCCCCCAGTGGCAGACGACTTGCACAATTTTTCGTCCAGGTCGTTCCTGAGTTGGTCCCGAGCGCTTCTGTCTCCCCACTTGGAACGCACCGTCCGCTGATTGGGTTGTTTTATTTACCTATATATATCCGTTGACAGGCAATTCTGGAGATTCCTTTTGAAAATATTTTGCCTTTTTTAAAATAACGGCGCCATAACAAAATGAGCGCTTAGCAAAGATATTGTTGCTTTGCTCCTAAAAGCAGCGGCCTCTCATGTGGATAAGAACTTACTTGATGTCGATCCGACGAGCGAACAGCCACAAAAATGCCCGATAGTTTTTTGTTCCTTTACACTTCACCCATCATTGCGCCAGCCAAAATATTGACTGAAATTTGTTTTTTTATTATTTTTGTTCCCGTCTCATCAGTAGGAAGAATTTATGCCATGGAACAAAGTACTCTGACGTTTCGTCCAAACTGATTGAAGCAAAGTGGCATGCTGTTTATTTCGTTCCTGACGCTATCGCCTCTTTTTCTGGAAATATTATTTAGATAGAGAACTAATGTCCATTACTGTCCGCAACCTGACAAAATTATACGGCGAAGAAAAAGCAATCGACGATATCTCGTTCGATGTGAAGACGGGAGAAATTCTTGGATTCCTCGGACCAAACGGCGCCGGCAAAACAACGACGATGAAGATCATTACGTGCTATATGCCCCCCAGCGCTGGAACGGTCACCGTCGACGATCTTGATGTGGCCAGCCGGTCGCTCGAAGTCCGCCGCAAGATCGGATATTTGCCCGAATTGAATCCGCTCTATCTCGACATGAACGTCCTGGAATACCTGGAATATTCCGCCCAACTCCACAAAATGACCAAGCCGCAAATCCGCCAGCGGATGCGCGAGATGGTGGATGTGTGCGGGTTGTCGGACGTGCGGCATAAAGATATCGGCGAATTGTCGAAAGGTTACCGGCAACGTGTCGGGCTGGCGCAGGCGATGATCCACGATCCCGAAGTCCTCATTCTGGATGAACCGACGAGCGGACTCGACCCGAACCAGATCGTCGAAATACGGAACCTCATCAGGAAGCTCGGCAGCGCGAAAACGGTGATCCTCTCCACGCATATTCTCTCCGAAGTCCAGGCGACGTGCGATAGAGTGATTATCATCAACGATGGAAAAATTGTCGCAGACGGAACTCCGGACCATCTGCAAAATGAGTTTCGCGGTTCGGATATTATTTCGTTGGAACTCAAAGCCGATGTCGCCAACGGTATGACGGATATTTTCCCCAAGATTAAAGCTCTTCCGAATGTCGAAAATGTCCAGTATCAGAATCCGTCGCCCGGCCTGCACCGTCTTATTATCAACGCTGCCAAAGGGTCGGATATTCGCGAAGCGCTTTTCCGCCAAGCGGTGAGCGAGAAATGGCTTTTGTTGGAAATTCACAGGGAGGCGACAAGCCTGGAAGAAGTTTTCCATAAGTTGACGACTGTTAACTGATCACCGTTTTTCATCGTGGCTGATTGTGGGATCGGAAATAAACTGCTCTATGAAATATGAAGGGAAAGTCTTCAAGGGGAAAGCTCTCCTTGAAACCAATGAGCTCATCTTCCGCGGTGATCACCGGCTTACGATTCCCTTCAAGAAAATGAAATCCGTCGACGCAGACGAGAGTGAGTTGACGGTGGTCTTCGACGGCGGTACGGCTTCCTTCACTATCGAGAAAAGGGCCGAGCAATGGCAGGATAAAATTTTACACCCGAAAAGCGTCCTGGATAAACTCGGGGTCAAAGAGGACTCGCTGGTAAGCGTGAAAGGGATAACCGATAAGGATTTTTTGAATCAATTGACCTCGCGGGCAAAGAGCGTTTCTGTCAAAGATCTTCGAGAAGATTCGGACATTATTTTTTATGCGGCGGATAATAAAAAGGATTTAGAGAAGCTGAATGATCTGAAACGTCACCTCAAAAGCAACGGAGCGCTATGGATTGTCTCCCTTAAGGGTAAGCGGGCGAAGATCAAAGATACCGACGTCATGTCAGCAGGGAAAAAAGCGGGTTTGGTTGACGTTAAAGTTGTTTCATTCTCGGAGACACAGACGGCGTTGAAGTTTGTTGTTCCAGTGGACGGAAGGAAGTAGTGGTAAACGATAATCAGGAGAGATCAAAGAATTCATTCGAAGATGGTGAAGACTGATACCCAAAACTTCACATCGATGGTAAAACTTAATTATCCCTTATGCTTAAGCCATGAACTTCGACCTCAAAAAGTTTCTTGATAATTACTCGAATGTCGGTCCGATCTTTCGGAAGGAATTGCGTTCGTATTTTAATTCGGCAGTAGCGTATGTTGTGATCGTCGTTTTTCTGGCAATTGTCGGATGGTTCTTCACCAGCAATCTCTTCCTGATGAACGTTGCATCGATGCGGATGATGTTCGAAGTCGTGCCGGCGGTTTTTCTCTTTATCATTCCTGCGGTCACGATGCGGCTGCTGTCGGAAGAAAAAAAGAACGGCACGATCGAACTTCTGACGACAAAGCCGCTTTCTGATACGGAGATCGTCCTCGGTAAATTTTTGGCGGCATGGGCGCTGGTGGGGATCGCACTTCTGCCGACCCTTCTCTACTATATAACGATCGCGTTCCTTGGCAGCATCGATAACGGCCCCGTGGTCGGCGGATATTTCGGGTTGATGATGATGGCTGGAGTGTACGTCGCTATCGGATTATTCGCTTCAAGTTTGACGGATAATCAAGTAGTGGCATTCATCCTCGGGTTTATCTTTGTGTTCGCGATCTATATGCTGGATAAGGTGTTGTTCTATGTGCCCGAGTGGATGACGACCACCGTCGAATTTCTCGGCATCGATTTCCATCTTTCCAATATCGCGCGTGGAGTTATCGACACGCGGGACATTATTTATTTCTTCTCGATGCTCGGTTTCACGCTCTTGCTTTCTGTCGGGTCGCTCCAGCGGAGAAATTGGTGATGAAATTGAACATGACTTTTGAAACGGTAGAATACTAGAATGAACGCAAAACGAAATCAGGCAATCATCCGGGTGCTGCTCGTGCTCGGCATCCTCGTTGTTGTGAACGTCATCTCGGTCCGCCTTTTCGACCGCCTCGACCTTACCAAGCAAAAGGTCTATACGCTTTCGGATGCAAGCAAGAAGCTTGTCCGCTCGTTCGACGACCGGGTGACCGTGCGCGCCTACTTTACGGAAGACCTTCCCGCGCCATACAACAACAACCGGCGCGAAGTTCTCGACATTCTCAATGAATACAAGGCGTATGCCGGAGGCAACCTTCAGTACGAGTTCATCAATCCCGAAGGAGAAAAGGGGGAGCAGGAAGCTCAGCAGCAGGGGATTCCTCCAGTCGATGTGCAGGTGGTCAAAGAAGACAAGTTTGAGGTCAAGCGGGCATATCTTGGGCTGGTGATGATGTACGAAGATAAGAAGGAAACGCTCCCTGTCATTCAAAATCTCGGCTCGCTGGAGTACGATATCAGCAGCGCCCTGAAGCGTCTGACCACGAGGCAGAAAAAGAAGATCGGTTATACGCTCGGGCACGATGAGGCCGATTTGTCCACGATGAAGGAGGCATATCAAGCTCTTTCTTCTCAATATGAATTGACGCCGGTGAACTTGACCGGCGGGGCGAGCGTGCCGTCCGACCTTGCCGCACTGCTTGTCATTGCACCGCAAAAAAAATTCAATGATTCATCGAAGTATCAGATAGACCAGTATCTGATGCGCGGCGGAAAAATTGCATTCCTGCTGAATGAGGAAAGCGCATCCCTCCAGTCGCAATATGCGCAGCCGCTCGAGTTGAACCTCGACGACCAGCTTGCTCAGTATGGCACGCGGGTGAATGCCGACCTGGTTCGGGATGCGCAGTGTGCGAGTGTGAACGTCGTGCAGCAGCAGGCCGGATTCACGATGCAGAGCCAGGTTCCATTTCCGTACATGCCGATGGCTTCAGCCTTCAACAAGGACAACCTGGTCGTCAAAGACCTGCAGAACGTGATCTTTTATTTTGCCAGCTCGATCGACACCACCCTCGCGGGGAGCAAAGGATTGAAACAACAGGTTCTCGTCAGCTCGTCAAAGCGCAGCGGCCGTCAGTCCGGATTTATCATGATCGACGCATTCCACCGTTACACTGCGAACGAACTTGCCGAGTCCGGTATTCCGCTGGCCGTCGCTGTGGAGGGCTCGTTTAAGAGTTTCTATGCGGGGAAACAAATGCCGGGGCTGATCGGCTCCGCGTCGCCCCTCGCAGCGAGCCCCGAGACTAGAATGATCGTGGTCGGAGACGGCGATTTCATGAAGGACGATTTCGCGCGCAATCCGGGGAACATGACGTTTTTCGTCAACATGGTCGATTATCTGGCGGACGATGCCGGGCTCATCACTATTCGCTCGAAAAATGTTGCGATGCCTCCTCTGGATCAGATCTCCGACGGCACGAAGAAGCTGCTCAAATACGGGGACCTTCTTCTTCCGCCGATCGCCGTGATCGGCTTCGGACTCCTCCGGTGGCGGGCCAGGACGGCAAAGAAGAAAGCGATCGAAGCCTCACTGTAATTCACTGAGAGTGAAATGAAAAAGAATATCTACGTTCTTGTCGGTATCTTCGCAGCCCTTATTGTCGTTGCGTATTATTTGATGAATCGTCCTGGAGAGAGCGATGTCGCGGCGGGCAATTCCCAGTTTCTTCTGAACATCGATTCTCTCGCGGTCGATAGGATTGAAATCACATCGGCGAACGGGAAAGTTGCTCTCGAGAAAAAGGGGGGAGAATGGTTCCTCATTGAACCGGTGGCGTACAGAGCCAATCAATCGAACGTCACGGCGCTCATCCATCAGGCAAAAAATCTTGCTGTAAAAGAAATTGTCTCAAGCAACCCGGACAAGCGCTCGATATTTCAGGTCGACTCGACCGGAACGATCGTGAAGATCTTTCAGAACGGCCTGCAACATTCGGCCTTCGTTGTCGGCAAGCCAACGCAAAGCTATTCAGAAACATATGTACGAAAAGCCGAATCGAACGACGTCGTTGTCGTTGCAGGAGCGCTTGCATTCATATTCAGCAAAGCCGCAAAAGATTGGCGGGATAAAACCGTGTTGGCCATCCCCAAGGAAAACATCAAAGCAATTTCGTACCAGTATGCCGCAGAGTCCTTTTCTCTTGCTTTGCACGACAGCATATGGATGATCGGCAGCGCGCAGCCGAAAGCAGCGGAAGTGAATTCGCTCCTTTCATCGCTATCCAACCTCCAGGCTGACGACTTCGTCGATTCAGCGTTCTCCACGATGCCGAAAATAACCGCAACGGTTTCAGTGGGCGATCTGCAGCTGCGCTTCTCTGAAATGAAGGACAAGGATCAGTATATGGTGCAATCCTCCGCTTCTCCACAGTGGTTTGAACTCCAGGGATGGCACGCGAAACAGATCCTGAAGCACAAAAAGGATTTGATGTAAATAAATAGTTCCCCTAAAATCCACTGGCCCTGATTGGCGACGCCAACCAGGGCTTATTATTTTTTCCAGAACTAATAAATACAGACATCTCTTTTGAATAATTGAGAAAGAAGGGCAAGAAGGACCCCCATTATCAGCGTTTTTCCTGATTTTTTATGGAATGAAGGTTGAGTACCTGCTAGTTGACATAAGGCTTTTAATGAATGGATGCGCTTTTTTCTCCGTCCATTAAAAACACTTTTGAAGGCATGCCTCCCGGCATGTTTCTTCTGACTCGTCAGAGAATTTTCAGAAGCTCTTCATCTAAGGAGGGTTCAAAGTGAAAATCAACAGATCATTCCTGCGAAGAATCCGCACAAGTTTATTCAGCTCCACCCTTACCGTTCTCACGCTCACCGCGGCGTTCCCGTTGCTTCTCACCGACTGTAAAAAAAATGATGCAAAGGGACAGAAGCCGGAAATCACGATCCAGAATCTCCAGACCGCCTACAGCCGCGAATCACGGATCAGCCGAGAGTACGCCCTGTTCGCAAAGAACGCTGAAAAATCGCGTTACAGCGCGATCGCGAACCTCTACAAAGCCGCCGCGCGCGCCGAACAGATCCATGCGGAGATGGCTGCGACACTTCTTCGGAGCAAAGGCATTCCAGTTTCTCCGTACGTTGCGGATTCGATCACGGTCGGCACCGTGATGCAGACGCTTCGTCTTGCCCTCAGCGACGAATCTCTCGAAACAGAATCAATGTATCCCAGCCTCGCGCGAACGGCGGATGCTGAAAAATTCCCGGAAGCAGCAGAGTCATTCCGGCGCGCACTCCTCGCCGACAAACAGCACGGAGCCCTTTTTAAGTATGCAGCCGACCGGAGCGGATATATCGATCGGATTCAGTACTATGTTTGCCCCTGTTGCGGTTACATCATAACATCGGACACAACGAAAGAATGTCCGGACTGTCATGAGAAAAGGGAGAAGTTCGAAAAAATTTAAGACGGCAAGAGGGCGATGACTTTCCATCGCCCGATGGGGATGGCGGTATCCTTTCCACGGTCGATGCTTCATTGTTTGACAAACAGATCGTTTGTCTCCTACTGAAAGCACATTCCTATGGTCATCATTCAACGTAAAGATTTCGACTCTTTCATCGACGCTCTCGTAGAGCGGAACTATGACGTAGTAGGGCCGCGGGTGAGCGACGGAGCGATCGTGGTCGGCGAGATCCGTTCCGCCGCCGAGCTTCCTGAAGGCTGGACAGACCTCCGGGAGAACTCACGGTATCGGTTAGCGCATCAGGCCGACAAAGCGCTGTTCGGCTATACCGTCGGTCCGCAGTCGTGGAAGAAATTTCTTTTTCCTCCCGCCACAAAGGTCCTGACGGCAGTAAGAAAAGGAAAAGCGCTTGAAATGAACCCGGACGAAACGAAGGAAGTTGCACCGCGCTATGCCTTTCTGGGCGTGCGGCCGTGCGAATTGAGCGCCATCATGATCCAGGACAAAGTGTTTTTGAATCAACAGTTTGCCGACCCGGCTTACAGCGTCCGTCGCAAAAATGTTTTCATTGTGGCGGTCAATTGTACGAAAGGCGCCGGAACCTGTTTTTGCGTTTCGATGAACACCGGTCCGGCCGCAACCGGCGGATACGACGTTGTGCTCACGGAAGTTGTCGCGGAGGGAGTACATTATTTTGCAGCAGATGCCGGGAGTGAAAAAGGGAGCGAACTCCTCAAGCAGATTCCCCAGAAAAAGGCTGACGCTCATGAGGTCCACACCGTTGAAACTTTGCTCTCGGCCGCGCAGGAAACCATGGGCCGGACGATGAATACCGAGGGGTTGAAAGAACTCCTCGCCGACAATCTTGAGAGCGCTCATTGGGATGACGTTGCGCGCCGCTGTCTGATGTGCGCGAACTGCACTATGGTATGCCCGACCTGCTTCTGCTCGGCGATCGATGATGTCACGGACCTCAGCGGAGAACGGGCCGAACGGTGGAGACGGTGGGATTCCTGCTTCACGATGGATTTCGCAAAAGTGACCGGCGGAAACTTTCGGTTCTCCCCGAAAGCGCGATATCGCCAATGGATTACTCACAAACTCTCTTCATGGGTTGACCAGTTTGGAACATTGGGGTGTGTCGGATGCGGACGCTGTATCACATGGTGTCCGGTCGGCATTGATATCACCGCCGAGGTACAGGCGATCCGAAACAACGGCGTCAAAAGTGACACATAGGCTCTTGCAGGAGGAAGATATGCAAAAAGAAAATCTCGGTGAGGTGCTCAGGAAACATCCCTTCGTGGGAAACCTTGGCGAAAAATATCTCCAGACGCTGGTCGGATGCGCAAAGAACGTGCACTATAAGGAAGGGGAGTATCTTTGCCATGAGGGGGAGGCAGCGGATTGGTTTTTCTTGATTCGGAGCGGGAGAATTGCGCTTGAAATTCATGCCGGACATAAAGGAAAGAGAAGGGTTCAGACAATCGGCCCCGGCGAAGTTCTCGGTTGGTCATGGCTGATCTCCCCTTACCGCTGGCATTTCGACGGCTGCGCGGTTGCCGAGGTCGGAGCGCTCGCGCTCGACGGGAAATGTCTCCGTACCAAATGCGACAAGGACCATGATTTTGGTTATGAGATGCTCAAGCGTCTCTCCGATGTTTTCCAAAGCCGTATGGAGGCAACGCGCCTTCAATTGCTCGACGTCTACGGCTCACGCTAAGGAGGAGTCCAATGAGTCAACCCTATAGTGCTGAAGTCGACGTCCTAGCCGACCCCATGCTTCCGGAACTCCAGATCATTCGGAGAATTGTCTGGGAAACAGACGATACATTTACTCTTCAGCTCGAGAATCTGAATCACGGCGCCAGGAAGTTCTTGTTCTTGCCCGGACAGTTCAATATGCTGTACGTTTTCGGAATTGGCGAGTCAGCGATCTCCATCAGCTCGGATCCGTCCAAAACGAATATGCTGTCCCACACGATCCACCGCGTTGGAACGGTGACGAACGCGCTCGCTTCGATGAAGCGAGGCGATATCATCGGATTGCGCGGACCGTTCGGCAGCAATTGGCCGATTGAAACTGCCAACGGCCTGGACGTCTGCATTGTAGCGGGGGGAATAGGGCTCGCGCCGCTTCGCCCCGTCCTGTATTCGCTTTTTCGAAGGCGACGAGATTATGGCAGAGTGCTGCTCTTATATGGCGCACGGAGTCCCCTCGACCTGCTCTACAGGGTCGAACTTGAACAATGGAGCAAACAGTACGACGTTGAGGTGCTGGTGACGGTCGACAGGAGCGATTCCACATGGAAGGGATACATCGGCGTTGTGCCGAACCTTTTCTCGTACATCAAGCTTGATGCGCGCGCGACGTTGGCAATGGTCTGCGGCCCGGAAGTGATGATGGAATACACCATCGCCGAGATCCTGCGCCGAGGGGTTCCCCCAGAGCAAATTTATCTATCGATGGAACGCAATATGAAATGTGCCGTCGGTTTCTGCGGTCATTGCCAGTACGGGCCAAAATTCATCTGCAAGGACGGTCCGGTCTTCGGGCTCCCCCAGATCAGCGGATTCTTCGGCAAAAAGGAGATCTAAGATGAATCCCCGCAAACCCAAAGTCGCGGTCTATAAATTTGCTTCGTGCGATGGATGTCAGCTTTCGCTCCTGGATGCGGAGGAGGAGCTCCTGGCCGTCGCCGGTGCGATCGATATTTCGTATTTCCCCGAAGCGAGCCGAAAGATGGTGCGCGGTCCGTACGACATCGGCGTTGTGGAAGGGAGCATAACGACGCCGCACGACGTTGAGCGCATCCGTGCGGTCAGAAAGGAATGCCGTACGCTTATCACAATAGGCGCGTGTGCAACCGCGGGGGGGATTCAGGCACTCCGCAACTGGAAAGATGTCAAAGAGTTCACGCGTATCGTGTACGCGAACCCGGAGTACATCTCCACGCTCGACCGTTCTCTCCCGGTCGGTTCCTTTGTCCATGTCGATTTCGAGCTGCGCGGATGTCCGATCAACAAGTTTCAGTTGATCGAAGTGGTGGTCGCTTTTCTTCATAAGCGGAAACCGAACGTTCCCACCCACAGCGTGTGCGTCGAGTGTAAACTGAAAGGAAATGTGTGCGTGATGGTTGCCGAGGGAACGCCGTGTCTCGGGTCCGTGACGCAGGTAGGCTGCGGTGCGTTGTGCCCGTCGTACCATCGCGGGTGCTACGGATGCTTTGGCCCAATGGACAGTGCAAATACACAGTCCCTCAGCAGGCATTTCATTGAATCGGGTTCGACGGACGTGGACATCAAGCTTGCATTCCGAAGCTTCAACGCGTATGCGGAAGCTTTCCGAAGGGAGAGTGACGCTCATGAATGATAAAACGATCAAGGTCGATTATCTTGCCCGGGTCGAAGGTGAAGGTTCAGTATTTGTGAAAATCAAGAACAACGAAGTTGCGGATGTAAAGTTCAAAGTCTTCGAGCCGCCGCGGTTCTTCGAGGCATTTTTGCGGGGCCGGAATTTTTCAGAAGCCCCGGATATCACCGCCCGTATTTGCGGCATCTGTCCGGTTGCCTATCAAATGAGCTCGGTCCATGCAATGGAGAACGCGTTCGGCACTTGTGTGGACGGGCAGCTTCGGTCGCTCCGCCGGCTCCTCTATTGCGGCGAGTGGATCGAGAGTCATGTCCTCCATGCGTATATGCTTCATGCGCCGGATTTCCTGGGATATCAGGACGTTCTGGAATTAGCAAAGGACCATTCCGCCGTCGTTCAGAAGGCGTTGAAGATGAAAAAGATCGGCAACGACCTTGTCGCGTTGCTCGGCGGCAGAGAGATCCATCCGATCAATGTCCGTGTCGGGGGATTCTACCGCGTTCCGGCCAAAAAAGAACTGCTTCCGATAGCCGAAAAATTGAAATGGCTGCGCGATGCGGCGGTAGAGATGGTCCGCTGGAGCGCGACGCTTCGATTTCCGGAGTTCGAGCGGGAGTATGAGTTCGTCGCGCTCTCTCACCCGGATGAATATCCGTTCAACGAAGGGCGCCTCGTCTCAACCAACGGAGTGGATATCAATGTGAAGGAATACGAATTCTATTTTCGTGAAGAGCACCTTCCGTACTCAAATGCCTTACAATCGGTGTTGAAGGAGCGCGAATCCTACCAGGTTGGTCCCTTGGCCCGGTTCAACATAAATTTTGAGAAGCTATCGCCGATCGCAAGAGAACTCGCGCGTGAAATTCATTTTGTCCCTATAGTCCGCAACCCGTTCAAGAGCATTGTTGCACGTTCGATTGAAACGCTCTATGCCAGCGAGGAAGCGCTGCGTATTATCGACGAATACGAACAGCCGGAGAAACCCGCAGTGGAAGTCCAGCCCCGGCAGGGACTCGGTTTCGGCTGCACCGAAGCTCCGCGCGGCATCTTATACCATCGCTACCGGATCGGGGAAAATGGGGTGATCACGGACGCCAAAATCGTCCCCCCAACATCACAGAATCAGCGCTCGATAGAGCTTGACCTCAGGCATGTGGTTCTCGAAAACATCGCCATGCCGAAAGAACAACTTACCTGGCTCTGCGAACAGAGCGTACGCAACTACGATCCCTGCATTTCTTGCGCTACGCACATCGTCAAATTAGATTTTGAACCGTGAGTCCCGTTACACGGCGTCCCATTTATTACTGTGAATTACATCGTGAACGCATCAACGTTGATCATTGGTATTGGGAATGAATTCCGCTCCGACGACTGTGCCGGTGTTGCCGTTGCGCGGGTCTTGCGTCAAATGCATCTTCCCGGCGTTAACGTCATCGAGCAATCGGGGGAGGGGACAGTATTGATGGAAGCCATGACCGGGGCAGACGCTGTGTACCTGGTGGACGCCGTTTCATCCGGCGCTCGGGCGGGAACAGTACATCGGATCCACGCCCACAGTGAACCGTTTCCTAGATCTTTTCATTGTTATTCTACTCATGCCTTCGGTGTCGCTCAGGCAGTCAACCTTGCACGAACGATGAATATTCTGCCGGCAAGATTTATTTTCATCGGAATTGAAGGGAAGAATTTCGAGCAGGGGGAACATTTGTCGAGTGAAACTTCATCAGCAATTCAAAAAGTGACTGCACTTCTGTCGAGCGAAATACTCTCACTCGCAAACAACAATTCAGAACTGATGCTTTAAGCATTCATTGCGGAAACAAGAGAGGGGATGTTTGTATTTGAACGATTGTATATTAATTCAATGTTGAGAATTTATTCATTGAAATTGATATACCTTTTCGCAGAAAAAGAGTACTAAACTCTCAGAAGTAAGAAATGTCTTCCTCTTGTTGTTAGGATTTTCAGCTTTGGTCAATTTTTTTTGGTATGATGCTTGCACTCCTTTATGTAGTTTATGAATCAGTTTCCGCTGCGTTTTTATGTGGCATAGGTTAGAGGGCCAGAAAAGTTCTTCTTCTCATGCTTTGTTGACGTTACGTTTCACTCCCGCGGAAGACAGTACTTCGTAACACAAACTCTTAGTTAATTTCATGTCTCAACAACCCACAACTACAAAAGGCGGACATCCAAGCGGCGACAATCGTTTCAAGCTGCTTGACCGCGCAATCACGAAAAATCAATCACGCGGGGACGCACTCATCGAAGTGCTCCACGCGGCGCAGGGAATTTTTGGATTTCTTGAAAACGATCTTCTCGTTTATATCGCCCGCTCGCTGAAGCTTCCCCTTAGCACCGTGTATGGCGTTGCGACGTTTTATCATTTCTTCAGATTGAAGCCGAAAGGGGAGCACACGGTCGTCCTATGCATGGGCACGGCGTGTTATGTGAAAGGCGCTTCAGGAATTCAGAAATCAATAGAAGAGCACTGCAAGTGCAAGTTCGGCGAGACGACGGCGGACAACAAAATTTCCCTCATTCAGGCGCGCTGCGTCGGTTCGTGCGGTTTGGCTCCCGTGGCAGTCATCGACGACAACGTTGCGGGAAAGCTGACGGGTGAACATGCGTTGCAGCGGATTAAACAATGGCAGTCGGAACCGGAGGAGGTGACCGCATGACGGTTGAAGAACTGCGGGAACTCGCAGAAAAAGAAAAGACGCGTCAACAGGAACACAAGAATCGGATCCTGTATTGCTCTGCGGCAGGGTGCAATTCGTGCGGCGCGGATGCGACGAAGGCGGCGCTTGCCAGATCGCTCAAAGAGAACGGACTCGACGGCAGCTGTGAAGTCCTCGGCACCGGCTGCATGGGGTTGTGCGGCGAAGGCCCTTTGGTGAAGCTTCAGAGCGACGATACTCTCTATCAAAAAGTGGATGAAGGAGCGGCAAAGAAAATTGTCGAAGAGCACTTGCTTCACGGGGCGAAAGTCAAAGAAAATCTCGTCGACACCACCGCGCCGTTTTTTTCATCCCAGCAAAAGATCGTTCTTGAAAACTGCGGCAAGATCAATGCCGAAAGCATTGAGGAATACATCGCTGTCGGCGGCTATGAAGCGCTGGCAAAGGTCCTGACGGAACTCCAACCGATCGAAGTGATCGAAGAGGTCCGAAAAAGCGGATTGCGTGGAAGAGGGGGTGCCGGCTATCCGACTGGCTTGAAATGGGGCATCGTCCACAAGGCAAAGAGCGAACAAAAATACGTGATCTGCAATGCCGATGAAGGAGACCCCGGAGCGTTCATGGACCGGAGCGTTCTTGAAGGAGATCCGCACAGGATTCTCGAAGGGATGGCAATTGCCGGCTACGCTATCGGCGCGAATCAGGGTTTCATCTACATTCGCGCGGAATATCCCCTCGCCATCGAACGATTGAAGCTCGCCATTAAACAGGCGGAGCGCCAGGGCTTGCTCGGCAACAGAATTTTTGAATCGCAGTTCAATTTTAGGATCGACCTGCGCATCGGCGCCGGAGCTTTCGTTTGCGGCGAAGAGACGGCGCTCCTTCGCTCTATAGAAGGACGCCGCGGACGGCCGAGACCGCGTCCGCCGTACCCATCGGAAAAAGGCCTGTGGGGAATGCCCACGCTCATCAATAACGTCGAGACGTACGCCAACATAGCTCCGATCATCAACCGCGGTAACGCCTGGTTCGCTTCGATCGGAACTCCAAAAAGTGCCGGCACGAAAGTCTTCGCGCTCGCCGGGAATATCAAAAATACCGGCCTCATCGAAGTGCCGATGGGTATCCCGCTCCGCAAAGTCATTTTCGACATCGGCGGAGGGACGCTGGACGGCACGGAGTTCAAGGCGGCGCAAACCGGCGGCCCGTCGGGAGGCTGTATCCCGAAGGAGCATTTGGACCTTCCGGTCGATTACGAATCCCTTGCGACGGTCGGATCGATCATGGGGAGCGGGGGAATGATCGTAATGGACTCGACGTCGAACATGGTCGATGTCGCGAAGTATTTTATGGAATTCTGCAAAGATGAATCGTGCGGCAAGTGCATTCCCTGCCGAGTAGGAACGGTACACATCCACGGCCTGCTCGACAAGATTTCCAGAGGAGAAGCGACGAAAGACGACCTTGCGCTTCTTGAGGAGCTCTGCGTTACCGTGATGAAGACGAGCCTTTGCGGCTTGGGGCAAAGCGCGCCGAATCCGGTCAGGTCCACGCTTCGCTATTTCCGGCAGGAATATGAACAGCTTCTTTCCAAACCGGTCGACTATGTTCCATCGGCGGACGGAAGAACTACAGACAATCATTTGTAACAGGAATTTTTCATGGCAATTATCACATTAACAATCGACGGCGAACAGTTAAGCGCGAACGATAATGACACGATACTTACCATCGCCCGTCAGCACAAGATTCACATTCCGACGCTCTGCCATCTCGACGGGCTTTCCGATGTGGGCGCCTGCCGGCTCTGCCTCGTCGAAATAGAAGGCTCGCCGAAGCTTTTTCCCGCGTGCACCACAAAGCCGCAGGAAGGAATGATCGTCCGGACGAACACGGAGCAACTGCAAAAGTACCGCCGCACGATCATCGAACTCCTCGCTTCGGAAGGGAACCATCAATGCTCCGTCTGTGTCGTGAACGGCAATTGCGAATTGCAAAACCTCGCCTACGAAACGGGGCTGACATACGTGCGGTTTCCGTATCTCTATCCTCAAAAGACGCTCGACGCCTCGCACAAAGATTTCGTCATGGACCGCAACCGCTGCGTCCTTTGTACGCGGTGCGTGCGAGTCTGTCATGAAGTGGAAGGGGCCCATGTGTGGGATATTGCATACCGCGGAGTCAATTGCGAGATCGTTGCCGGATTGAATCAGCCGTGGGGCAATGTCGAGGCCTGCACATCGTGCGGAAAATGCGTGCTCGTCTGCCCGACCGGAGCCTTGTTTGAAAAAGGGTCGTCGGTGTCCGAGATGAAAAAGGACAGGAACTTCCTCAAATATATCGTCACGGCCCGGCAGAAAAAAGAGTGGATCAACGTCGAAAGCGACGACGAGTAAGAACAATTCGAAAGCAACAAAGAACAATTGGAACTCTCTATGAAACCAAAAGTAGCAACGGTGTGGCTCGGCGGATGTTCCGGATGTCACATGTCCTTTCTCGACCTCGATGAACGGCTCATCGAGCTCGCCGACAAAATCGAGCTGGTCTATTCGCCCATCGCGGATGTCAAGGAGTTTCCAAAGGATGTCGATGTGACACTTGTGGAAGGGGCTCTGGCCAACGTCGAACACGAAGAATTTGCGAAGCTCATTCGGCGGAATTCAAAGTGCGTGGTGGCGTTCGGCGATTGTGCTGTGACGGGCAATGTGACCGCGATGCGGAACCAATGCGATGTGAACAAGGTCCTCGATCGAGCGTATGTGGAACTGGCCGACGTGAACCCGCAGGTTCCCCGTGAATACCAGACGATCGCAGAGTTGATGGCGAAGGCTCGCCCTGTGCACGAATTGATCAAGGTCGATGCGTTTCTCCATGGATGCCCGCCGACGGCGGACCAAATTTGGTTTGCTATCAACGAGCTCCTTCAGGGGAGGATGCCCGCGTTCGCCCCTGTCTACTTGCGGTACGGTTGAGAGCATTGTTGGTCACGACACAATTTAGAGATTGTTCGAACAAAAACGACGGTAAAAGGCTAAACGAAAAGTATGTCTCAGACTATCACGATATCCCCGGTAACACGGATTGAAGGGCACGCGAAAATAACAATTCATCTCGACGGACAGGGGACGGTCGAAGATGCCCGGTTCCACGTGAACGAGTTTCGCGGCTTCGAAAAATTTTGTGAGGGGAGATTGATGTCGGAAATGGCCGGCATCACATCGCGGATCTGCGGGATCTGCCCGACCAGCCATCTCATCACTTCGGCAAAAGCTGGCGACGACATTCTGGCGATCGAGATTCCCGAGACCGCCGAGAAACTTCGACGGCTGATCACCCTCGCACAGTGGATGCAGTCGCACGCGCTCAGTTTCTTCCACCTCTCTTCACCGGACTTCTTGCTCGGGTTCGATTCGGAACCGGCGAAGCGCAATGTCTTCGGGTTGATGGAAAATCATAAGGAGATAGCGAAACGTGGGATACGCCTGCGGAAGTTCGGGCAGGAGATCATTGAGGTCCTGGGTGGGAGGAAAATACACACGCCGTGGGCGGTGGCCGGCGGCGTGCGGGAGCCGTTTGAATCCTCGAAAAAGGATTATCTGCTCAACTGGATTCCGGAAGCGAAAGAGACTGCGCTGCTGGCGCTCAGCGAGCTGAAGAAGATCCACTCAAAGTTCAAAAAAGACATCCCGAATTTCGGCAACTTCCATTCGTTGTTCGTCGGACTTGTAGGTAAGGATGGAGCGCTGGAGTATTATGACGGGCAGCTGCGGGTCATGGATGCGGCGGGAAATGCGATAGCCGACAAGATCGATCCGCGTAAATACCGTGAACATTTCGGCGAAGCTTCGGAACAATGGTCCTACTTGAAATTCCCGTATTACAAACCGCTCGGTTATCCGGAAGGAATGTACCGCGTCGGACCGCTTGCCCGTGTGAATATCTGCGACTATATCGACACGCCGCTCGCCGAGGCCGAAAGAGTGCTGTTCAAAGCGATCGCCGGCGAGGCCGGAGCCGTGAATAATTCTTTTTATTTTCACTATGCCCGCTTGATCGAGCTTCTCTTCAGCGTCGAAAAAACGGAAATGCTCCTCAAGGACCCAGCGATCCTCGGAACGCATATTCGTTCGAAAGCAGAAATCAACAGGAGTGAGGGCGTCGGCGCCAGCGAAGCTCCGCGCGGGACCCTCTTCCATCATTACTGGGTGAATGACGACGGCGTGATTCAGAAAGTGAATCTCGTTATCGCGACCGCACAAAATAATCTCGCGATGAACCGGACCGTCCGTCAGCTGGCGATGAGGTACGTCGACGGGAAAAAGGTCACCGAAGGAATTCTGAACCGCATCGAGGCAGGCATCCGGTGCTACGACCCGTGCCTTTCTTGTTCTACCCATGCGATCGGTCACATGCCCCTCCAGGTTCAGCTTGTGGACGCAGACAATCGCGTCATTGACGAAGTGCTCAGGTGAAAAAGACTCTTGTCATAGGATACGGCAATACGCTCCGTTCCGATGACGGCGTCGGAGTCTGGATCGCGGAACGCCTCGCGGCTCTCCGTCTTCCCGATGTGGATGTAAAGACCTTTCACCAGCTTTATCCTGACCTCGCGGCGGACATGCCTCCGTACAAGACGGTCATTTTTGTTGATGCATCGGCTGACGGCGAGCCGACCGCCGTTCGCAAGGCGATCTCACCCTCCGATCAATGGCCGTCATCAAATCACAACATCAGCCCCGAACTGCTTCAGCAACTCGCGTGGACGATGTACGACGCGGTCGTTAATTTGCAGGTCTATACTGTACGCGGCGAGAACTTTGAATTCGGATCCGCTCTATCTCCGGCAGTCGAAAAACGCGCGGCAGATACGGTAATTCTAATTGCATCGCAAATTCAGCAAACCCGCTTGGGGGCAGTGGGCGCCGGATTCTTCCTCAACTAACACCATCCTTCGCTTTCCCTTATCTGTTCGCTGCAATTCCATCGAACCTCTTTACCCCTCTTTTCCATCGTTGCGAATCACCCCTGTCGTTTCTCATTTCTTGGAACAATTCATACGGAATGCGTTGGAAATCCGTTATTTCGTGCGGCATGGTACTTGAATAATATCCTGCAGGAGATGGCGTTATGCACGAGCTTTCCATCGCACAAAATATTTTGGAAATAGTCAGCGACCACCTGCCTCCGGGAAAGATGCAAAAGGTAAAAGCTGTCACTATCAAAGTCGGGGACGGGGCCGGCGTGGTCAAAGACTCGCTGGAGTTTTGTTTCAATTCGATCACAGCGGGCACACCGATGCAGGAGACTGCGCTTAAAATAGACCGCGTTCCGTTTATCGTCCGTTGCCGTGCTTGCGGCAGGACATCGACGAATGAGAGCGAATTTTTCTTCTGCACCTTCTGTGAAGGATCCGATGTCGCGTTGGTTTCGGGAGATGAGCTTGAGGTTTCTGCCATTGAGCTTGCCGATGAGAAAGAGGGGATGGTATGAGCGTCATTACGATCGAACGGAAGATTCTGGAAAAGAACGACGAAGTCGCGAGCCATAACCGCGACCTTTTCCTTCGCCATGGCATTTTTGCCATCAATATTGTAAGCTCTCCCGGCGCGGGAAAAACGACTCTTCTCGAATGCACACTGAAAGAGCTCGGGGGCAAAATCAACGCGGCGGTCATCGAAGGGGACGTCCAGACAGACCTCGATGCGCAAAGAGTCTCGGCGCTCGGCGTTCCGACGGTTCAAATCGTGACTAAGGGGGGATGTCACCTTGAAGCCCCTTTGGTGCGCGAAGCGCTTGCTTCTCTGCCGTTGGACGGCGTGCAGCTGCTTATCATAGAAAATGTCGGCAATTTGGTCTGTCCAGCAAACTATGATCTCGGAGAAGCGGTGAAAGTTGTTGTCGCGAGCGTCACGGAGGGAGACGATAAGCCGCTCAAATATCCGACGATGTTCCGGAATGCGGCCGTCATGATCATCAACAAGATTGATTTGCTCCCGTACGTGAACAGCAGCGTTGAGGCGCTGAAGCGCAATGCGCTCAGCATAAACCCATCCTTAAGAGTTTTTGAGACGTCATGCATAAAAGGAACGGGCATTGCCGAATGGTCTGAGTGGCTCGTCAGGAACAGTTCCCAAAAAATATGAAGGCCAGGTTACATATTACGATCCGGGGAGCAGTTCAGGGAGTCGGATTCCGTCCGTTCATTTACCGGCTTGCGGCGGAACTGAAACTGCACGGGTGGGTTTCGAATTCTCCGCAGGGAGTTTTCCTGGAGGTCGAGGGGGAGAAACCGCTGCTGGAAAAATTTTTGGTCCGCATCGAAAAAGAACGACCCCCTCTTTCATTTATCCAGAGCCTTGACCCGACATTCCTCGACGTGGCGGGATATGAACGATTCGAAATAAGGGAGAGCGATCGCTCGGGCGATTCCACTGCGATGGTCCTTCCCGATGTTGCGACCTGTCCCGATTGTTTACGCGATATTTCCGACCCGTCGAACCGGCGGTATCGATATCCCTTTACGAACTGCACAAACTGCGGCCCGCGGTATTCGATCGTCGAGCGTCTGCCGTACGACCGTTCGAATACGAGCATGAAGAGCTTTGTGATGTGTCCGGAATGCCGCAAGGAGTATGAAAACCCCGCTGACCGAAGATTCCATGCGCAGCCGAACGCATGTCCCGTGTGCGGACCCCATTTGGAGTTGTGGAATGCAGCGGGAGGAATTCTTTCGGCGCGCGAGGACGCGTTGCTTCATGCCGTCGATGCTGTCCGGGAGGGAAAAATTGTCGCCGTGAAAGGAATCGGCGGATTCCATCTGATCGCGGACGCAAGAAATGAACGCGCGGTGATGTCGCTTCGCCGAAGAAAGCATCGGGAAGAAAAACCGTTTGCGGTGATGTTCCCAGCGCTCGAAGCTGTAAAGTCGGAGTGTGAGATGTCTGAGTTGGAGGAGAGGCTGCTTCTGACCGCCGCTGCCCCCATCGTACTTCTGGCTCGTCATTCGGAATTCGCGATTTGCCATTCGTCAGTAGTTTCTTCCGTCGCACCGCGGAATCCTTATCTCGGCGTCATGTTGCCGTATTCTCCCCTCCATCATCTCCTCCTGAACGAGCTCGGCTTTCCGGTTGTCGCAACCAGCGGAAATCTCTCCGACGAGCCGATGTCTACGGACGAACATGAAGCGTTGGAACGGCTAAAGGGGGTTGCAGACATTTTCCTTGTCCACAACAGGGAAATTGTCCGCCACGTCGATGATTCGGTTGCTCGCGTGATGATGGGGCGCGAACTCGTCCTTCGCCGCGCCCGCGGTTATGCGCCCCTTCCGATCATGACGACGTTCTCGCTCGGCTCTCCGATCATTGCGGTCGGTGCTCATCTGAAGAATGCCATTGCCTTGGGAAAAGGGGAAAATGTCTTCATCAGCCAGCATATCGGCGATCTCGAGACAAATGCAGCGACGCAAGCCTTCGAGCACGTGAACAAGAGCTTCAGAACACTCTACGATGTGGACTCTGCAACGGTGGCGTCCGATACGCATCCGGATTATCGTTCGACACAATTTGCAAAAAAAATGGATGCGCGTGTCATTCAGATCCAGCATCATTATGCCCACGTTGCGTCCTGTATGGCTGAAAATCAATTGGATGGACGGGCGCTCGGCGTTTCATGGGACGGCACCGGCCTCGGCCTTGACGGGACAATATGGGGGGGAGAATTTTTGCTGACAGACGATGAATCGTTTTCCCGTGTTGCGCATCTTCGTCAATTTAAGCTCCCGGGCGGAGACAAAGCGATCCGCGAGCCGCGCCGTTCAGCGGTCGGCCTGTTGTTCGAACTATTCGGCGAGACGCTTTTCGATCATCTCACTCCTCATCCCCTCGAGACCTTTTCCGATGCCGAGCTTTTGCTTCTTCGGCAAATGCTGGCGAAGAATATCAACTCGCCGCTCACCTCGAGCGCCGGAAGATTGTTCGACGCAATCGCATCGCTGTCCGGCGTTCGTGAGGTCACCAGGTTCGAAGGGCAGGCAGCGATGGAGTTGGAATGGGCGATCGGCAAAACCGCGACCGAGAAATCGTATCCATTTGCCGTATCAGGATCCGATTTGCCGCTGACCATTGATTGGGCGCCGACGGTATTTCAAATTTTGGACGACGTGAAGAAGAATATTCCAGTCGCGGAGACATCTGCCAAGTTTCACAATACCATGGCCGAGATGATCATTGATGTTGCCGGGAGAATCGGCGAGAAGCGTGTTGTCTTGACGGGGGGATGTTTCCAGAATAAATATCTATTGGAAAGAACGGTCGGCCGGTTGGAGCAAGAAGGGTTTCGCCCATACTGGCATCAGCGGGTGCCGCCGAACGACGGGGGGATCGCGCTCGGTCAAATTTATGCCGCACATCGAACACTGAAAACGAAGAAGTACTCTAACATCGAATCAATGCTTACAGAATCTCTCACATAGTCGGAAGGAGCGGATACAATGAATGTGCTGACAGGGAAAATCGTGGAAATTTTTATTGAAGATGGCCGGGCAGTGGGAAAAGTTCGCGTCGGAGGGGCGATAACGAACGTTCCGTTGATGCTGTTGATGAACGCGAAGGTCCATGATCGCGTAGTGATCGAGTCGGGCATCGCTCTTTCGAAGGTCAACGAGGGGAATGAAGTTCTTGAAAAATTTTAGGGTAATGCAATGTGCCTCGCAATTCCGGGCAAAGTTGTCGGCATTGAATTTATCCGCGACGGCCGAAATGATGCGCCCCTCATGGGGACCGTCGATTTCAGCGGGATAAGGAAATCCGTCTGTCTGGATTGGATTCCCGATATTAGAATAGGCGAGTACGTCATCGTCCATGTCGGGTTTGCGATCAGCAAGGTCGATGAAGAAGAAGCGCGTGAAACATTGAAGCTGTTCGACCAAATGAGCGGAGGGCTGGATGAATTGAATGTCGACGTGTCCGAAAAGGACGGACTGCAATGAAATACGTCGATGAATTCCGGAGCGAATCTGCCGCCCGAAAATATTCCGACCTTATCAAAAGAACCCTCGTCCACCCGTGGACATTGATGGAGATCTGCGGCGGACAAACACACACCATCGTCAAGTCCGGACTGGAATCTCTTTTGCCAAAAGAAGTCTCTCTTGTTCACGGTCCCGGCTGCCCTGTCTGCGTCACTCCGCTGGAAATGATCGACAAAGCCGTTGCCATTGCAGCCCGGCCTGACGTGATATTCACGTCGTTTGGCGATATGGTGAGAGTTCCCGGTTCGCACAACGATCTCCTCGCCGTGAAAGCGCAGGGGGGGAACGTCCGCATGGTGTACTCGCCGCTCGATGCCGTCAAGATCGCCCAGCAAAACCCCGAGAAGAAAGTCGTTTTTTTCGCGGTCGGATTTGAAACAACTGCTCCGGCCAACGCGATGTCCGTGCGGCAGGCAAAAAAACTAGGCCTGAACAATTTTTCCATTCTTTGTTCACACGTTCTCGTCCCGCCTGCGATGGAGGCGATATTGTCGTCCGAAGACAATCATGTCCAAGCGTTTCTCGCAGCGGGCCACGTCTGCACGGTGATGGGGTACGAGGAATATATTCCGCTCGCCAAAAAGTACCGTGTTCCGATCGTCGTGACGGGGTTCGAACCTGTCGATATTCTTCAGGGAATTTACCTGGCGGTGAAGCAGCTCGAAGAAGGCAGGGCGGAAGTGGAGAACCAATATTCCCGGTCCGTTCAGCGGGAAGGAAATCGGCCGGCGCGGAAACTCATCGCCGAGGTGTTTGAAATAACCGACAGGGCCTGGAGGGGCATCGGCGAAATTCCGGCAAGCGGCTACAAATTGCGAAAAGAATTTGCAGAATTCGATGCTGAAAGAATTTTTGAGGTGACAACAATTCACGCGCGGGAGTCGGCGGATTGTCTTGCGGGGACAATCCTTCGCGGCCTCAAGAAACCAAACGAGTGCCCGGTGTTCGGCTCGCAGTGCACTCCAGAACATCCTATAGGCGCGCCGATGGTCTCCTCAGAAGGAGCCTGCGCGGCATATTATCATTATAGAAATGTCTAGAAGAACGACGGCCAACGTTGACAGAGCAGAAAAAAGAGCAAAATACGATGGAACGCAATAAGATAGAGCTGTCTTGCCCTCTGCCGATCAAAGATTACAAAAATGTCCTGCTGGCGCACGGCGGAGGCGGAAAACTTTCGCAGCAATTGATCCAAAAAATGTTCGTCGCCCGGTTCCATAATGAATTTCTTGACCAATCCCACGATGGTGCGATCATTCCGCTCAATGGAGCGCGGCTTGCATTTACGACTGATTCGTACGTCATCGATCCGATCTTTTTCCCCGGGGGAGATATCGGAACGCTTGCAGTGAACGGAACGGTCAACGACCTGGCAATGTGCGGGGCGACACCGCTCTATCTTTCTGCCGCTTTTGTGATCGAGGAAGGGCTTTCGATGGACGAATTGTGGCGCGTCGTCAATTCGATGCAGTCGGCCGCAGAACACGCCGGCGTTAAGCTTGTCACTGGTGATACAAAAGTCGTTGATAAGGGAAAAGGGGATAAAATTTTCATCACGACGGCAGGGATCGGGACAATTGAAAGCGGGATCGATATCAATCCGAAACAGGCCCGTGCCGGCGATAAGATCATCGTCAGCGGAAATATCGGCGTCCACGGAATCGCCATTATGTCGGTGAGAGAAGGATTGGAATTCGAAACAGAGGTTGTGAGCGACTGTGCGCCTTTGAACGGTTTGGTTCGGACCATGTTGGATGCAAGCCGGCACATTCACGTGCTGCGGGACCCAACACGCGGCGGAATTGCAAGCGCTCTGAACGAGATCGCTGAAACCGCCGGCGTCGGAATGCTGATCGAGGAGGACAAAATTCCGGTCGACGATTCTGTCTCCGGTGCCTGCGAAATTCTTGGTTTTGATCCCCTGTATGTCGCGAATGAAGGGAAGCTTATTGCGATAGTTCCGGCAGACGATGCTGAAAACATTTTACGTGTGATGCATTCCCATCCGCTGGGAAAATATGCGGCAATCATTGGCACTGTTGCGACGGATCATCCCAAGACGGTCCTTATGAAAAGCCGCATTGGCGGGACAAGGGTCGTTGATATGCTCTCTGGAGAACAACTGCCGAGAATTTGCTGAGAGGGATCTATGGCGTTGAAATACTCAACGGCCAGCTTATTGGAATTAAGAAGCCCTTGCGGTTGGCTTCTTAATCTTGCCAAACCTCTTTCAATGTTGTTCGAAAAGCCGCGTCAATCAACGGCTTTGATCTCGATCCCGATGGCATAGTAGTTGAACGACAGCGACGCATAAGAAGCAGACAACATCACGCAGGAGTTGCTCATGATACGTGGAACAGTTCTCATCAATCGGGATGTCTGTAAAGGATGTGAGCTTTGTATCGCAGCGTGTCCGCAAGATAGCCTCGGATTATCGGACCAAATCAATCGGCACGGATATCGGTACGCGTTGCTGGTGCAGGACAATTGCACCGGGTGCATCAATTGTGCGCTCGTTTGTCCTGACAGCGCGATCACCGTTTACCAGCAGCCGAAAGCAAAAGTGAAATCCCCCGCCCAAGCAATTCCCGTTGCGTAATGTTTGTCTCAGTTACCGACCGTTTAGGGAGTAGACCTCATGCAAACTGATTCACGATCAGAAGCTCTCCTCATGAAAGGAAACGAAGCGCTTGCCGAAGCGGCGATCCGTGCGGGGATGCATGCGTACTTCGGTTACCCGATCACTCCGCAATCCGAAATTCTCGAATACCTCACCGTCGAATCGCCGAAGCGGAATTTTGTGGTCCTCCAAGCTGAGAGCGAATTGGCGGCGATCAACATGATCTACGGCGCGGGAGGGGCCGGCGCCCGCGTGATGACCTCATCGTCAAGTCCCGGGATAAGCTTGATGCAGGAAGGGATTTCGTACATGTCGTCGGCAGAAATTCCGTGTCTCATCGTCAACGTCCAGCGGGGCGGCCCGGGACTTGGAACGATTCAACCGTCGCAAGGAGATTACTTCCAGGCGACGAAAGGAGGAGGACACGGCGACTATCGACTTCTGGTGCTTGCCCCGGCTTCCGTGCAGGAGATGGCTGATCTCGTTTTTGAAGGTTTCCGTCTCGCGGAGAAGTACCGCAATCCCGTTATGATCCTGGCAGACGGCGCGCTCGGTCAAATGATGGAAAAAGTTCTGTTGCCGCAGGAAGGATCCCTTCCGTATCCGGAGAAGCCGTGGGCGACAAGGGGAAAACCGCACAACGGCGAAAGGAGAATTCTGACATCGCTTCATATGGAGCCGGAGAAGATGGAGGAGATCAATCTCAAGCTCCAGGACAAGTACCGGCGCATGAAGCAAGACGTTCGCTATGAGCTGGCCGGGGAGAAGAGGCCGGAGATTGTCCTTGTCGCATTCGGTTTGATCGCGAGAATTTGTCAAAAGGCGATCGAGCTCGCAAAGGAAAAAGGCATTTCAGTAGCATTGCTGCGGCCGATCACGCTCTATCCATTCCCCTCCGATGCAATTCATGCGCTGGCGGCGTCGACAGACGCATTTCTCGCGGTTGAAATGAACGCCGGGCAAATGGTGGAAGATGTGAAATTGGCGGTGAACGGCGAACGGCCGGTATATTTCAAAGGACGTATGGGAGGGATGATCCCGACTCCGGAGGAGATCCTCTTCGAGATCGAAGCGATCGCGGAGAAGCATCAAACAACAAAAGTATCGTGAGGAAACTATGGACACCGCAGTAAGTCCGATGCAGCTTGTCTATGAGAAGCCGGCAACATTGACCGAGACGACGATGCATTATTGCCCGGGATGCGGACACGGCGTCGTTCACCGGGTGCTCATGGAAGTGATCGAAGAAATGGGATTGCAGAATAAAACTATCGGCGTCGCTCCGGTCGGTTGTTCCGTCTTTGCGTATAATTACATGAACGTCGATATGCAGGAGGCTCCGCACGGACGGGCAAGCGCCGTTGCGACGGGAATCAAGCGCGTCCTTCCCGATCACTATGTGTACTCGTACCAAGGCGACGGCGATCTTGCCGCGATCGGGACGGGGGAATCGATCCACACCGTGAACCGCGGCGAGAATATTCTGATGCTCTTCATCAACAACGCCATCTATGGAATGACCGGCGGTCAAATGGCGCCGACGACGATCCTCGGGCAGGTGACCTCGACAACGCCGTACGGAAGGAATTCCGATCTTATCGGATTCCCGTTGAAGATAACGGAGCTTGTCGCCCAATTGCCGGGGGCATACTACGTGACGCGGCAAGCAGTTCACACCCCGGGAGCGGTAAGAAAATTGAAGAAGGCGATCGAAGCATCGTTCAGGTATCAGCCGTTGAGAAAAGGGACATGCTTTATCGAGGTCGTTTCCAATTGTCCTTCAGGATGGAAGATGACTCCCGTGGAAGCGAATGAATGGATGGAGAAGAATATGTTCCCGCTGTATCCGCTCGGCGATTTGAAGGTTCCGAAACAAAATTAATTCGGAGAAGGTGAACAATGAATACGCCCCATGAAATTATCATCGCCGGATTCGGCGGACAAGGCGTTCTCTCGATGGGACAGATTATTGCGTACGCGGCAATGGAAGAAGGGAAAGAAGTAAGCTGGATGCCGTCGTACGGTCCGGAGATGAGAGGCGGCACGGCAAATTGCATCGTTATCGTCTCCCCGACGAAAATCAGCTCGCCGATCGTTTCGAAGTACGATTCGGCCATACTTCTTAATCAGCCATCACTCGACAAATTCGCCGAGGCCGTTAAACCGGGGGGGCTGATTCTCTTCGAGTCGTCGAGTGTCATTGCACCGTCACCCCGAACGGATGTAGAGTCGCTCGGCATCGATGCGCAGGAAGAGGCGCTGAAACTGAATAAAAAGCAGGTTGCCAACATGATCATGCTCGGGGCATTTCTCGAACGGCGTCCGATCGTTTCCACGGAAAATGTTCTGAAGGCGCTGAAAGACGTCTTGCCCGAACGCCATCATCATCTTCTGCCGCTGAATGAAGAAGCGCTGAAGCTCGGTAAACACGCCGCGATCGAAGCGGTTCATGAAGCAGTGCATTGATCTTTTTCGGACGCACATAGAAAGAGGAACAGGGAGGACCATTATGAACCTTGACAATCTTCGCTGCGATCATCAGTGCAGGAATACCTGCGCGATGCTCACGGCTGCCCTTGCGCAAGAGACGATGACCGTTCGCTTTTATCAACAAGTGCTTTCGCAGTGCGACGAACCGGAGGTCCACAGCTTTGTCCGCTCGATCGTTGAAGAACGGAGCGCATCGGTCATCCGGATCATGCAGAAGCTCAACGAAATCAAAGCCCGCTCCCAAACGATGGACGGCATTCAGTCCAGTTTTCAGCCCTGATTACCCAAAAGAAAAACGCCTTGCCGCACTCAACGCTATGACAAGGCGTCTCGATAAATTCCTTTTCCACCCCTCCGAAAAGCTACTCTCCTTCCGGCGCCGGCTCGCGCGATTCCTTCGTGAAAGAGAAAACCAATAGCATGACGGCTAAGACAATATATGCCGAGGTAAATTGGTACGGGATCTTCTGAGCCATGCCGGAAAGGCTCCACGGCAGATACATCATTCCATCCGGCGACGCTGAGTGGACGATGCCGAAGAACGAAAGGATTGCGAGGAGGAACAGATACAACGAGGACCGCTTCAAATGCCGGTCGATCAATTCGGCCAAAAATCCTCCCCATAACATTGCCGTCAGGATAAATCCATTCCCAAGTGCGATCGTCACGAGCATCTCCGGAAGTGTCCTTCCCGGCGTTTCAAGGAGCTTCTGGAAATTTTCGCTCGGAACGATGTCCGGGTTCGAAAATTTTATTGACAGAAGCCGGGCCACGGTCGGAAAGAACGCGAATGCGACAGCCGGAGCATGGCGGACGGGACATGCGTGGAAGGACTGTACCACAATGTCCAAGGCGACAAAGATCAATACCGGGGCGAGCACGGCCCGCGGGATGAGTTCAACGAAGAACGAGACGTAGCCAAGGACTCCGCCAAGGCCGATGAAAGCGCCTGTCAATAAGGTGTATCCTGCGCGTGAACCCATGCGTTTGTATGCCGGCTGCCCGATGTACGGAGTCGATTGTGCAACGCCGCCGCATAACCCTGCAATGAGCGTTGCAAAAGCTTCGGTTAAAAGGATCGAGCGTGTGTTGAAATCATCCCCCGCGACGCGCGCGCTTTCAGTGACGTTGATTCCGCCGACGACGGTCAGCAATCCGAACGGGATCGCGATCGGCATATACTTCCATGCGTGGCTCAATCCTTCTATAAAACCGAGCGTCGGAATCGGGAGGCCGAAATGCAGGTCCATAGCCGGCATGCCGGAGTACGTTCCACCGATCCAGCCGGTCGGTCCAAGGGCGTAATAGATGGACGTTCCTACGAGAATCGCGGCGAAGACTCCCGGAAAATTCTTCGGCAATTTGATGCGCGCGACAAGAGAGTAAAAAATGAGGCCGAGCGAAATCAATCCGACCACGGGCATGCTGAATATATCCACCAGCGGAACCAACCCGATGAGCGCCAATCCGATACCCGCGAGCGATCCGAGAAGTCCGGCCTGCGGTACCACTCGTTGGACCCACTGGCCGAGGAACGAAAAAACGACCTTGATCAATCCGATCATCACCATCGTTGCCATGCCGATGTACCACGTCATCATTGCGGCGTCGCGCTCGTTTAAGCCCTCGGCTTTCAGCCCGATGAACGCGGGGCCGAGGACGACAAGCGCAATGCCGATGGTCGAGGGGGTGTCCAACCCCAACGGCATCGCGGTGACCTTGGTGTTGCCGTTTTTTTTGGAAAGCCGGAACGCCATCCAGGTATACACCGCATCGCCGAAGAGAACGCCGAACGCGGTTCCGGGAAACATTCTGGTATAAACAATGTCAGCCGGGAACTTGAACGCGAAGATCAGGATCCCAGCGAGAAAAGAGAGGACGGTCAGGTTGTCGAACATCAAGCCGAAGAATCCGTTGATGTCGCCGAGGGCGAACCAGGAATATTTTTTTTGATCTTTTTCCACGATTGCTGCCTGTGAAAGATGATTCAGCGATTCAGAAGTTCAATTGACGAACATCCCCGCGATGGAAGCGGTCATCCACGTTGCGATCGTTCCGCCGAGCAGCGATTTAAGACCGAGCTTCGCGATGTCGCTTCGGCGGTTTTCCGCAAGCGGTCCGATGCCACCGATCTGGATCGCGATGGAAGAAAAATTTGCAAAACCGCACAACGCATACGTGGCAATGACGATTGCTTTTTGGGAGAGCTGGTGGGCCGTGATCGCATCGGTCATTTTTGAATAGGCCACGAACTCGTTCAGCACGACCTTGATCCCCATCAGGCTTCCCACGCTCAGCGCATCGCTCCACGGAACGCCGATCGCGAAGGCGATAAATTGGAATACGAGGCCGGTGATGAGCTCGAACGAGACCGGCATGCCGAAACGGGCCTGGGTGATATCGCTCCACCCGGTCGCTTTTCCTACCCATCCCAGACCGTAATTCAACAATGCGATGAGCGCGATGAATGCGATCAGCATCCCTGCCACGTTCAGCGCCAACTGGACGCCGGTCGATGCGCCCGACGCTGCAGCTTCGATAACGTTCGAATGCGCCTTTTCGATCTTGAGCTTCAACGTTCCCATCGTCAGCGGCTCGGCCTTTTCGGGGAAAAGAATTTTTGCAACGACGATCGTCGCCGGACCGGCCATGATGCAAGCCGCAAGGAGATGCCCCGCAAAATATACCTGGGAAGCGTCGACCGACGTTCCCCGGAGCGCCGCATAAGCAGCGCCCAACATTGTGTAATATGCTATCATGACGCCGCCGGAGATATGCGCCATCCCGCTTGTCATGATGGTCATGAGCTCTGATTGGGTGAGGGTGGCCAAATACGGACGGATGACCAGAGGGGCCTCCGTTTGCCCCATGAATGTATTGGCAGCAACACACAGCGACTCGCTTCCGCTCGCACGCATGAATTTTGCCATTACCCACGCCATCGCCTGAACGACCCGCTGCATAATGCCGAGGTGGTACAGAATTCCCATGAACGAGGCGAAAAAAATGATCGTCGGCAATACCTGAAATGCGAAGAAGAATCCAAAGCTGCCGGGAGAGCCGACCGACGTCGCAAGAGGACCGAAGACGAATTGTGCACCGTTCGCGGTAAAACTGAACAGGCGGACGAAGCATTTGCTGATCGTTCCAAAAATGATCTGTCCCAGGGCGGCTTTGAGGACGAGGAGAGCGAAGACGAACTGAAGCACAATGCCGATGATGACGAGCCGCCAGTTGATCGATGATTTTTCGGGGGAGAAGAGGTAAGCGATTCCTGTAACAACGACGAGGCCGATCAAACCGCGGACGACCGAAAAAATTTCCATGCGGTACCTTTCAGCAAAAATAATCGAGAAGCATGTCTCAGCGATTGGACGATCAGGCATCAAAGTATCAAGAATTCGATAAAAGTGCCAGAGAAAACAACGACAGCAGTCCCGGAAATATTGTCAGCGAAATTTGCTCCTTGGCGGGTCGAAACTTTCCGCTGCTTCAGTTCGATTGACTTTTCTAATCAGTTTGAGTATATTTTAGCCGCATTTTCCCTTATTGCCGTTATAAAAGAGAAGTTGTGGTCCCATGAACGTCGAAATTCTATGGGTAGAGGGTGATGAATCTTTTCATTTGAAAGAGGGAATTGTTATTCCCTCTTTTCTTTTTTAAGAGGAATTCATGGCAGAGAAGCAATATGATGTTGTTGTCATCGGCGGCGGTCCCGGCGGATACATCGCAGCCATTCGTGCAGGGCAACTCGGGTTGAAAACGCTGGTCATCGAGAAGGATAAGCTCGGCGGCATCTGTCTCAATTGGGGCTGCATTCCGACCAAAGCGCTTCTCAAGAACGCGGAGATCTACAATCTTTTACATCATGCGGACGAGTTCGGTTTCTCGTTCGATAATTTGAAGGCCGATTTTTCGGTCGCCGTGAAACGGAGCAGGGACATTGCGGGACGGTCGTCGAAGGGGATCGAGTTTCTTTTTAAGAAGAATAAGGTAGAATATCTGCCGGGAACGGCAAAGATCGCCTCAAAAGGAGTTGTTGAAGTTGCTCAGGCCGGCAAGACCGAGAGGATCAATGCGAAGCACATCATCATCGCTACCGGAGCCCGGCCGAAGACCTTCCCGACAATCAAGATCGACGGCAAACAGGTGATCACGAGCTCCGAAGCGATGGTGCTGAGCGCTCCGCCGAAAAGCATGGTGATCATCGGCGCCGGTGCGATCGGAGTGGAGTTCGCCTATTTCTACAACGCATACGGTACGAAAGTCACCATCGTTGAGATGATGCCGAGCCTGCTTCCGATCGAAGACCGAGAGGTCACGAAAACGCTTGCGCGGGTTTTTTCAAAGAACGGCATTGAAATCCTCACGGAGACCAAAGTCGAAGGCGTTGCGACCGGGAAAGAGGTCACTGTGACTGTCAGCAATAAGGAAGGAAAGAAAGACCTGAAAGCAGACATCGCTCTGGTGGCTATTGGAGTCCAGGGAAATATTGAAAACCTCGGACTCGAAGCTCTGGGGGTGAAGACAGACCGCACCTTCATCAAGGTTGATCAATCCTACAAGACCAACGTCGACGGCATCTACGCCATCGGCGATGTCAACGGGCCGCCGTGGCTCGCTCATGTCGCTTCGGCAGAAGGAATTGCCTGCGTCGAACGGATCGCGGGGAAAAATCCACATCCGATCAATTATGATAATATCCCGGGCTGCACATACTGCCAGCCCCAGGTGGCCAGCGTCGGGCTCACTGAAGAAAAGGCCCGTGAAAAAGGGTACGAGTTGAAGATCGGAAGGTATCCGTTCCGCTCTCACGGCAAGGCGCTCGCGATCAACGAACCGGAAGGCTTCGTCAAATTGATTTTCGACGCGAAGTACGGCGAGCTTCTTGGCGCGCACATCATCGGGTCTGAAGCGACCGAAATGATCGCCGAACTTGCCGTTGCCCGGACGCTCGAAACGACCCGTGAGCAGATCATTCAGACCATCCACGCCCACCCGACACTGACGGAAGGGGTCGGCGAGGCGGCGTTGGATGCCTACGGCGAGGCGTTGAACATATAGAGTCCATTGTTTGATCATCGTTGCCCAGCGTTGCTCATGAATCAACTTCTTACCATTAACCTTGGACGCACGCGGTACGCCGATGCGTGGGATATGCAGAGAAAAATCTTCGCTGCACGTCTTGCCCATCGTGTTCCCGATGTTTTGCTCCTGACGGAGCACGAACCGGTGTATACGCTCGGCAAAGGGGCTGATGGGAATCATCTTCTTGCCGGCGACCGTGAACTGCGGGAAAAAGGTATCGACGTGTTCGCGATCGACCGCGGCGGCGACGTCACGTTCCACGGTCCGGGGCAGTTGGTCGGATATCCGATCCTCGACCTGAACGAACATTATCTCGACATCCATCGATATTTGCGCGACATTGAAGAGGTCCTGATTCGCACGGCAAAAGACTTTACTATCAATGGCGACCGTTCGGAAGGTTACACCGGCGTGTGGGTGAGGAACGACAAGCTTGCGGCCATCGGGGTAAAAGTAAGCCGCTGGATAACGATGCACGGGTTTGCGCTTAATGTGAACACCGACCTTTCCTATTTTGACAGAATTATCCCCTGCGGAATTTTCCATAAAGGGGTAACGTCGCTTCGCGCGCTCAAAGGGCGCGACGTTCCGATGTCGGAAGTTGAAAACGCGGTCGTTCGTAATTTTGAATCTGTTTTCTCAGTCGCATCACAATCGATGACGCTCGACGAGCTTTGCTCGAACGATCGTCTCGAAAATGTGTTTACTGTTGAGGAGAAGATTTCATGACAGTGAAGAAGAATGTTATGACCGTGCACAAATTGGAGACCTCACCTCACTGGAGCGGGAAACAGGTGAAGGTTGCACATACCTCCAACGGTCAATTGACCAACGCGCAGCTTGTCCAGGTTTTCCGGTCGATGTTTCTATCGAGGAGCATCGACGAAAAATCGATGATGCTTCTGAAGCAGGGAAAGATATTATTTCACATCAGCGGACCGGGGCACGAAGCCTGTCAGGTTGCTGCCGCGATGGCGATGAAGCCGGGCTACGATTGGGCATACCCGTACTACCGCGACCTCGGCTTTGCTCTCCAATACGGTTCGACGCCGTATGAAATTTTTCTAGAATCGATGCACCGGGTGGGAGGACCAAGCTCCAACGGAAGACAGATGCCATCGCATTACGGCAACAAGGTCCTGCATATTCCGGCACAGTCGAGTCCGACCGGTACGCAATTTCTCCAGGCAGTCGGCACAGCCATCGGCCTCGTGAAAAGCGGGGGGGACGAAGTAGTCTATGTCTCATCTGGCGAGGGGGCGACGAGCGAAGGTGAATTCAGCGAAGCGCTGAACTGGGCTAGCCGCGATAAGCTTCCCGTGATTTTCATGATCCAGAATAACGGATACGCGATCTCGGTTCCGGTGAAGGATCAGGTTGCCGGCGGTTCCGTCTATGAACTGACCCAAGGCTATCCCGATTTTTGCAGGCTTCATGTGGACGGCACCGATTTCTCTGCTTCATACCATGCAGCGCAAGAGGCCGTAGGGTACGCGCGCGCAAGAAAGGGACCGAGCCTCATCGAGGCAAAGGTTGTCAGATTGTTTCCTCATTCATCGTCCGATGATCCGAAGAAATACCTGACCCCGGAAGAAATTGAAAAGAACCGGCAGGCCGATCCGCTGCCGAAGTTTGAGAAGATGCTTCTCGATTCAAGAGTTCTCGACCACGCTGAGCTCGATCGTCTTAAAACCGAAATTAAAAGAGAAGTAGAAGAAGCTGCAGAACGGGCAGAGGCGCAGCCGAGTCCGTCGGCCGACACCGCTGAACGAAATGTCTTTTCTCCAAGCATCATTGTTCCAAAGGACAATTTCACCGAGCCCAAGCACTCGGGCAAAAACATCGTCATGGTTGACGCAGTGAACCATGCGCTCCATGAAGAGATGAAGCACAACCCGAAGATGCTGGTCTACGGCGAGGATGTCGCCGGGAGCAAGGGGGGTGTGTTCACGGCAACAAAAGGATTGACGGCAGCTTTCGGCGAAGAACGCGCCTTCAACTCCCAACTGGCGGAAGCGAGCATTGTCGGAACGGCGATCGGCCTGTCCATCCTCGGCTACAAACCGGTGGTCGAGATCCAGTTCGGCGACTACATCTGGCCGTCGTTCATGCAATTCAAAGACGAACTTGTGACGCTCCGTTACCGCTCGGACGGCAACTTCTCTTGTCCCGTTGTTGTACGGGTTGCCGTCGGAGGATACATTCGCGGCGGACTGTATCACAGCCAAAGCATCGAAGGTTTTTTTGCTCACATGCCCGGTTTGTGGATTGCGATGCCGTCCAATGCCGCGGACGCAAAAGGTTTGCTGAAGACCGCCTGCCGCGAGGATAACCCGGTATTGTTCTGCGAGCACAAGGGATTATACCGACAGGGATTCGCGTCCAGCCCGGAGCCGGATGAAAACTATCTTTTGCCGTTCGGCCTTGCGAGCGTGAAAAAAACGGGGGATGATATTACCATTATTACATGGGGAATGATGGTCCAGCGCTCGTTGGATGCGGCGAAAAAACTTGAGGCACAGGGAACGAGCGTCGAAGTGATCGACCTGCGCACGATTTGCCCGTGGGATAAAGAAACGGTGATGACATCCGTGAAGAAGACCGGCAAAGCGCTGATCGTCCATGAAGACACCCGCACCGGCGGATTCGGCGCCGAGATCGGGGCCGTGATCGCAGAAGAATGTTTCCAGTGGCTCGACGCGCCGGTGACGAGAGTAGCGGCAAAGGATGCGCCGATTCCGTTTGCCCCCGCGCTTGAGAGCGCGATTCTCCCCCAGGAGAGTGATATCGTATCAGCGCTGAAAAAGATCGCGGAATTTTGATCCGTAACCCAATGGCCGCAGCCGTTAAATCAAAAAGAGAAAGATCGGCGGTTTCGCGTTCCCGCAAAAGCGCAGAGCCTCATCTCGCAAAGGACGATCTGCTTCAGCTTTATTATTACATGCGCCTGACGCGTGAGTTTGAGGACACGATTGTCACGTTGTACCGGCAGGGAAAAATTGTCGGAGGAGCGTTCAGCGGAAACGGCAACGAAGCGACCGCGATCGGCAGCGCGTATTGTCTGAACAAGGAAGACTATATATTTCCGATGCATAGGGACCTCGGCGCTCATTTCGTTAAAGGGCAGACCGTTCGGAATCTGATGCTGCAGCATTTAGGGCGGGAAAACTCCCCGGCGCGCGGCCGCGATGGAACTGGACATTACGCAGACCCGTTGCTGAGGATCTACGGCAACATCAGCCATCTTGCGGCAATGATACCGGTCGCTGCGGGCGTCGCGCTTGCGTGCATGCTGCGGAAAGAGCATTCGGTTGTGATGACCTACATCGGGGACGGAGGGAGTAATGTGGGCGATTTTCACGAATCGCTGGCAATGTGCTCGGTTATGAAGCTTCCCCTTGTGCTGATCGTCGAGAACAATCAGTTCGCCTATTCGACGCCGATCGCCAAGCAGTTCATCGTCGAGAGATTGTCGGACCGGGCGGCCGGTTACGGGATCCCGGGGTTTACCATCGACGGTACGGACGTCGAGGAAGTCTATACGGTATGCAAACAGGCGGTTGACCGCGCCCGCAAGGGTGAAGGCCCGACTCTCATCGAATCTGTTACGATGAGAATGCACGGACATTCGGTGAACGACAACGCTGAATACGTCCCTCAAAAATTGTTGGACGGCTGGAAGAAGAAGGATCCGATCGTTAAATTCGAAAAGCAGTTGATCGAGAAGGGAATTCTTTCCAGAAGCATCCAGGAAGAACTTGGGAAAAAGATCTCGGACGAGCTCGATGAGGCGACTCAATTTGCAGTGAAGAGTTCGTATCCGGCGCCGCAGGAGGCGACGGTCGGTGTTTTTGCGGAATAATGTTCTTTAGAAAGCTGTTTTTTCCATTACGAAAGTCATTTGTCAGTCATCTCGTATATTGAAGCTATCAGCAAGGGATTGTGGGAAGAGATGGAGCGCGATTCGTCGGTGTTTCTCCTTGGAGAGGACATCGGCGAATACGGCGGAGCGTTTAAGGTCACCAAAGGATTTCTCAAGCATTTCGGGAACGATCGGGTGATCGACACAGTCCTTGCCGAGTCCGCAATTCTCGGAGCCGCGACCGGCGCAGCGCTGGCAGGAATGAAGCCCGTTGCGGAAATGCAGTTCGCCGATTTCGTCACCAACGGATTCAATCAGCTTATCAACAATTCCGCCTCGATCCATTACCGGTGGAATCTTCCCGTGCCGATGGTCGTCCGGCTGCCGTCGGGCGCCGGGATTCACGGCGGGCCGTTCCATTCGCGGAATCCCGAAGCATGGTTTTTTCATCAGCCGGGATTGAAGCTTGTCGCGCCGGCGACGCCGTACGACGCCAAAGGATTGATCAAAGCGGCGGTTCGCGACCCGAACCCCGTTCTGTATTTTGAGCACAAAAGATTGTACCGGCATGTCAAAGGTGAAGTCCCCGATGACGATTATGTGATCGAGATCGGAAAAGGAGATATCAAGCGCCCGGGGAGCGATTGCTCCCTGATCACCTATGGCGCGACCCTTCATCCGTCGATCGAGGCAGCGGCATTGATCGAGCAACAGGATGGGGTCGAGGTCGAAGTGATCGACCTGCGGAGTTTGGCGCCGCTCGATAAAGATCTGATCTTGTCGTCGGTGAGAAAGACTGGAAAAGTTTTGATCGTGCACGAAGATTCGGTCACCGGCGGCATCGGCGGAGAGATCGCAGCGCTTGTCGCAGAGTTTGCGTTCGACCATCTGGATGCGCCGGTGAAGCGGATCGGCGCGATCGACACCCCGACGCCTTTTGCACCGACGCTCGAAGAGTATTTTCTTCCAAACAGAGAAAAAATTCTGGCGGCTCTGAAAGAGTTAGCGGCATATTAGAAGCTATCTCAGTATTATGTCGCTTCATCCTTCCCAACGGGTCTGCGACCCGCAGGGTCGTTGACGATGCGCTCACTTCGTTCGCTTGCTCCCCGAAGGGGTCCTTTGGGGACAGGATGAACCGCCGATGTGTTCACCCTGAGCAAGTCCCCCAACGGTCGCCGAACAAAAGCGACTCTTTGAGGGGACGTGCCGAAGGGTCAATCTAATTTCATTGTTGAGATAGTTTCTAGCAAGACCATCGAACAGAATCGAGACCACGTATGGCCATAGTCGACGTTATCATGCCCCAAATGGGGGAAAGCATTGCCGAGGGGACGATCACCAAATGGTATAAGAAGGTGGGGGACAAGATCGCCAAGGATGAGACCTTGCTCGAGATCAGCACGGATAAGGTCGATTCTGAGATCCCTTCGCCTTCGTCAGGACTCGTTGCGGAACTCCTCTTTCCAGAACAGAAGACCGTCGATGTTCATACTGTCATTGCGAGAATTCAAACCGATGTCCATGCTCCATTGGTGCAAGGTCATGGAAACATCGAGTTAGGCAGCCAGGGCGCCAAGCCTGAAGTTGCTCGATCGGCTCAATCGACTCATGCTCAGTCTGGAACCCAACCGGCAGCGGTCGGACAGCACATCTCGACCGACGCCGGCAGATTTTTTTCACCCCTTGTCCTGAACATAGCACGGACGGAAGGGATCTCATTAAGTGAGTTGGAGGGGATTTCCGGAACCGGAGCAAACGACCGGGTCACGAAGAAAGATATCTTAGACTACGTCGAACGGAAGAAATCGAACCGGGCACCGGCTGCGGCAAGGACCTCAACGCCCTCCTCGCCTTCAACCGGGATTGAAATCATCAAGATGGATTCGATGCGGAAGGCCATCGCCGAGCACATGGTGCGAAGCGTCCATACTTCGGCACATGTCGGTTCGGTCACAGAAGCGGACGTTTCAAAGATCGTCGCATTCAGGGAAAAGCACAAAGCCGAGTTTGAACGGCGGGAAGGCTTCAAGCTTACGTTCACGCCGTTCTTCGTCGATGTGGTCGTCAAAGCGATCAAAGATTTTCCCATGCTCAACGCTTCGGTTGACGGCGATTCGATCCTGATCCGAAAAGACGTCAACATCGGAGTTGCTGTTGCGCTGGAAAATGGCTTAATTGTTCCTGTCGTCAAGCATGCGGACGGTAAAGATCTTATCGGACTTGCCCGTGCGGTGAACGATCTGTCGAACCGCGCACGGACGAAAAAGCTCTTGCCCGAAGATGTCCAGGGGGGAACGTTTACGATCACCAACCCCGGCATTTTCGGTAACCTGTTCGGGTTCCCGATCATCAACCAGCCGCAAGTTGCCATACTCGGTGTGGGTGCCATTAAGAAGCGGCCGATCGTTGTTAATGATGCGATCGCCATTCGCTCCATGGTGTATATCTCCATGTCGTACGACCACAGGATCATCGACGGCGCCCTTGGGGGGATGTTTTTGCAGCGGCTCGTGGAGCATTTGGAGAATTTTGACGTGAGCAAAGGTGTTTAAGCGCGATGGAAACGATTATCCATGAAATAGAAGTGAAACGTCCCCGGAAGCCGGAATGGCTGAAGGCCCGCGTACCCGGCGGAGAAAATTATTCGCGGTTGAAAAGTTTGATCGACGGAAACCGCCTGCACACCGTGTGCGAGGAAGCCCGCTGCCCGAACATGGGGGAATGCTGGAATTCGGGGACCGCAACGTTCATGATCCTCGGCGACACGTGCACGCGAAGCTGCGGTTTCTGCGCCGTGAAAACCGGACGCGCCGAATTTCTTGACAAGGATGAGCCGCGCCGCGTCGGCGAGGCGGTCGAGGTCATGAACCTCCGGCATGCGGTCATCACGTCGGTCAATCGCGACGAGCTGTTCGACGGTGGAGCGCAGATTTTCGCCGACACGATCCGGGAGATCCGGAGCCGCGTACCGGCATGCCGCATCGAAGTGCTTATTCCGGATTTTATGGGAAACGAAACGGCGCTGAACATCGTCCTCGACGCTCAGCCTGACATACTCAACCACAATACGGAAACGGTTCCGCGGCTCTATAAGACAGTCCGTCCTCAAGCCCACTATAATCGCTCGCTCGAGCTGCTTTTTCGCGCGAAGCAGAAAGGATTCCTGACGAAATCCGGCTTGATGCTCGGGCTCGGGGAAACGATGGAAGAAGTGGTCGAGACGATGAGCGATCTCCGCGGGGTCGAGTGCGACATCCTGACGCTCGGCCAGTACCTGCAGCCGACGGCGGCGCACCTCCCCGTTGAGCGCTATGTCCATCCAGAAGAATTTACGCGGCTGAAAAAACAGGGGCTCGAAATGGGATTCCGCTACATCGAATCGGGGCCGCTCGTCCGCAGTTCCTACCATGCGGCTGACCAAGTGTAATATTTTATCATAAGGAGAATGAATGGCAACGGCAACACTGAAAAAAGAATCAAAGGAAGGTAAGGCGAATCGCTGGAAGAATCTCGGATTATCCAACGCAAAGCTCATCGACTTGTACCGTCAGATGCTTCTCATCCGCAGGTTCGAAGAGCGCTCGGCGCAGGAGTATGGAAAAAGTAAAATCGGCGGCTTCTGCCATTTGTATATCGGTCAGGAAGCGGTCGGCGTCGGCGCCATTGCTGCGCTTCGCGAGGACGATTATATTTTCTCCGCGTACCGCGACCACGGGCATGCGATCGCACGGGGGATGGACCCGAAGGCAATTATGGCAGAGCTGTTCGGCAAGTTCACCGGCTGTTCGAAAGGCATCGGCGGTTCGATGCACATGTTCGATGCGGCAAAAGGCTTTATGGGAGGTTATGGAATCGTCGGGGGCCATGTGCCGCTCGCATCGGGAACAGCCTTTGCATCCAAGTATCTCGGAAAAGATTCGGTGACAATCTGTTTCTTCGGCGAGGCGGCCGCGAACCAGGGGGTCTTTCATGAGACACTTAACCTGGCAGCCCTGTGGAAGCTCCCCGTTGTTTTCATCTGCGAAAACAATCGTTTCGGAATGGGGACTGCGGTCGAACGATCGACGGCGGTGTGGGACATTTATCAGAAGGCATCGGCGTACGACATGACACGGCAGTGGGTGGATGGCATGGATGTGCTGGAAATGTACCGCGTCGTAAAGGAAGCAGTTGACCGCGCCCGCAAATCAAGCCTTCCGACGATGCTGGAGGCCCGGACCTACCGATTCAGAGGGCACTCGATGTCCGACCCGATCCACGGCCATTACCGGACGAAAGAGGAGGTCGAAGAGCAAAAGAAAAGCGACCCGATTCCGGCATTCGGCCATGAGTTGCTTGATGCGGGGATCCTCAGCCAATCGGTCATCGATGAGATGGAGTTGGAGATCAAGAAGATCGTCGATGAATCGGTCGAATTCGCCGAGCACAGCCCCGAGCCGCCGGCCGATTTTTTGTATGAAAACGTCTACGTTTAATTTTGAAAAGGATGAATGAAGTATGGCAGTGATTGCATTTCGTGAAGCGTTGAACCAGGCAATGTGCGAAGAAATGGAGCGCGACTCCAACGTCTTTTTGATGGGGGAGGAGGTCGGACAGTATCAAGGCGCATACAAGGTGAGCCAGGGAATGCTGCAGAAGTTCGGCGAGAAAAGAGTTATCGACACCCCGATCACGGAAGCCGGCTTTGCCGGTCTCGGCATCGGAGCGGCGATGGTGGGCCTCCGGCCCATCGTGGAGATGATGACGTGGAATTTCGCCATCCTGGCGTTCGACCAGCTGTTCAATAATGCCGCCAAGATCCGGTACATGTCCGCCGGACAATTCAAGGTTCCGATCGTGGTCCGCGGCCCGTCCGGCGCGGCGCATGCGCTGGCATCGCAGCACTCGCAATCGCTCGAATCGATGCTCGCACACGTTCCCGGTTTGATCGTGATCATGCCTTCGACGCCCGCGGACGGAAAAGGGTTGCTGAAGTCGGCGATCCGGGACGACAACCCGGTGATGTTCATGGAAAGCGAGATGATGTACGGGCATAAAGGAGAAGTTCCGGAAGAAGAGTATACGATTCCGATCGGCGTCGGAGACATCAAACGCAAAGGAGAGCATGTGACGATCGTCGCGTGGTCGAAGATGCTTCACGTCTCTCTTGCCGCGGCCGACGAATTGATGAAGGAGGGGATCGAAGCCGAAGTCATCGATCCTCGCACCATCCGTCCTCTGGACGAAGACCTCATCATCAATTCGGTCAAGAAAACAAACCGATGCGTGATCGTTGAGGAAGCATGGCCGTTCGCGTCCGTCGGAGCCGAGATCTCGAGCCGCGTCTACACCAAGGCCTTCGATTATCTCGATGCACCGATCGAGCGATTAACCGGAGCCGACATTCCGATGCCGTATGCGACGAACCTCGAGAGGCAGGCGCTGCCAAGTCCGGCAAAGGTCATCGCGGCTGTTAAAAAAGTTCTCTATCGGTAAAAGCAATTTCACAACGGGAAAGCAAAAAGATGGCGACCAAAATAGCAATGCCGAAACTCAGCGACACCATGGAAGAAGGGATCATTCTCAAGTGGCTGAAGAAGGAAGGCGATCCAGTCAAGCAAGGAGAGATCATCGCCGAGGTCCAGACCGATAAGGCCGACATGGAACTCGAAGCCTACGATACCGGCGTGTTGAGAAAGATCTTTATCCCCGAAGGGAAAGGAGCCGCCGTCGGCAAGCCGATCGCGATTATCGGCTCTGCTTCGGAAGACATCTCCGCGCTGCTCGTGGAAAGTCCAGCTCCAAGCGCGGGGCACGGTGCGCCTGCAAGCGCTCCGCCGCCTCCGAAACCAGCAGAGGAGATGCACGCTGCGCCGTCCGTCGCTTCTGCATCGCCGGGAGGGGGAGACGGACGGATAAAAGTTTCTCCGTTGGCGAAGGCCATTGCGGCGCAGAACAAAATAGACCTGCACGCCATCAACGGTTCCGGTCCGATGGGACGCATTGTGAAGAAAGACCTCGAAGCATCCCTTTCCAGACTCTCCGGACGTCCTTCGCGGACGTACGCTCCGGGCACGACCAAGGAATTCCCTGTTTCGCTGATGCGCAAGACGATCGCCAAAAGGCTGGTCGAGAGCAAGACGACCGCGCCGCACTTCTATGTGACGTATGACGTTGATATGAAACGGGCGATCGATTTTCGGAATTCGCTGAACACCGGCGGCGATGTGAAAGTGAGTTTCAACGACATTATCGTCAAGGCATGCGCGTACGCACTTCGCAATCACCCTAAGGTCAATTCGACCTTCACGCCTGAAAAGATCATCCAACATGGAGCGATCAACGTCGGCGTCGCCGTTGCGATCGACGACGGTCTGATCACGCCGGTGATCCGCAACACGGACATGAAAACTCTTTTCGAGATCGCCGGCGAATCGAAAGAACTGGCGGCGAAGGCTCGCGAAAAGAAACTGAAGCCCGAAGAATTCAGCGGTGGGACATTTACCGTGAGTAACCTCGGCATGCTCGGAGTCGAAGAGTTCGCTGCGATCATCAATCCCCCCGAAGCGGCCATTCTCGCGGTGGGCGCGATCACTGAAACGCCGGTAGCGGAAAACGGGCATGTAGTTGTCGGGAACCGGATGAAGCTGACCCTTTCGTGCGACCACCGTGTCGTGGACGGGGCAATCGGCGCAGAGTTTATGCAGGAAGTAAAGGCCAACCTCGAAAACCCCTGGAAGCTCGTCCTGTGATTTTCCAAAAAAAGCCTTGCTTTTTCGACGTATTTGGCGTAAATTTAAAAGCTTCATAATTTTGAACATTGAACCGTGGAGGTTTTGTGGCTTTCGGAGATAAAAGCACGTATTTCTATAAACAGAGCGAAATCGAACAAAAGTGGTATCTTGTCGACGCTCAGGGGCAAACGCTCGGAAGAATTGCGACGCAAGTGGCAAAAATTCTTCGCGGAAAACACAAACCCGCATTCACGCCGAATATCGATGCGGGCGATTTCGTCATCGTTGTGAACGCGGAGAAAGTCAAAGTGACCGGGAAGCGCACCGATATGAAGGAGTATTTCCATTACACCGGCTATCCCGGCGGCGCCGTTTTTGAGAGCTTCAAAGATGTCTTGAAGAAGAATCCTCAGAGGGTCATTGAGCATGCCGTGAAAGGGATGCTTCCGCACAACCGGTTGGGGAAACGCATCATTAAGAAATTGAAGGTATACACCGGAACCGAGCATCCGCACGGGGCGCAGAAGCCTGAAGCTCTGGCGGTGAAGAATTAATTCATTATCGAGATTGAAGGAAGAGAATGCCTCAGCACAATATTACCGCAGTCGGACGACGCAAAACTTCTGTAGCCCGGGTGATCCTGAAAGCCGGATCCGGGGTGATCGTTGTGAACAAACAGCCGTTTGAAAAATACTTTCCGCAGGAAATTTACCGGGCGAATATCACGAAGCCGTTCGCCGTTACTGAAACCGCCGGCAAGTACGATGCTGCAGTGACCGTTGAAGGAGGGGGAGCAGCCGGCCAAGCCGGCGCAGTCCGCCTTGGCATTGCGCGCGCCCTGGTCGAGGCCAGCGATGAATACCGCAGTTCGCTGCGGACCCATTCGCTCCTGACCCGCGACCCGCGCATGGTCGAGCGAAAAAAATACGGACAGAAGAAAGCCCGTAAACGATTTCAATTTTCTAAACGGTAGCAGGGTGCCGGCGGACCGGTTTCTGTCCGCCCTCCTCTGTGCCGCTCTATCAAGCATACTTTCCGACTTATACGGAAGTGTGGCGCTTCGGCGCCATCCCGGACGAGGATGACGAAAGTAGAAGACTAAAACTAACCATAAAGGAAGACCATGCCACGTGTAGAACTCGCCGACCTCCTCGGTGCGGGCGCCCATTTCGGGCACCTCACCCGCCGCTGGAATCCCAAGATGAAGCCGTACATTTTTATGGAGCGCAACGGGATTCATATCATCGACCTTAAGAAATCGCAGGAATTGCTGGAAGCGGCGTGCAACGCCATTGCCACCATCGCCGCCGAAGGGAAAAAGATCCTCTTTGTCGGGACGAAGAAACAAGCCAAGGACGTCATCCTCGAAGAAGCAAAGCGCTGCAACCAGTACTATATCAGCGAGCGTTGGCTCGGCGGGGCGTTGACGAATTTCACGACGATCAGAAAGAGCGTGAAGAGGCTGACCAATATCGAAAAGATGGAATCGGACGGCACGTTCGAGAAGATCACGAAAAAAGAAGGGCTTTTCCTTACGCGCGAAAAAGATAAGCTGAGCAAGACGCTTTCCGGCGTCGTCGAGATGACGCGTTTGCCGGGGGCGCTGTTCGTCGTCGACGTGAAGAAGGAAGCGATCGCAGTAAAAGAAGCGCGGCGGCTCGGGATCCCCGTCTTTGCCATTGTCGATACGAATTGCGATCCGGACGAGATCAATTACATCATCCCCGCGAACGACGACGCGCTCAAGACGGTGCAGGTGATTACGCACGCGGTTGCCAATGCGATTCTGGAAGGAACGGAACGAGCAAAAGCGCGCCAGCAGGAAGTGGCTGAAGAACATGAGAAGCATGAAGAACCCGAAACTCCCGTCAGCAAAGAAGAAACGGCGAAGATCGAAGAGAAAGAATAACATTCATTTTATCCTCCAAAGCAGAGAAGAGAAAAAGCAGTATGGCTATTACGAGTGAAGCAGTAAAAAAATTACGCGAAAAAACCGGCGCCGGCATGATGGATTGCAAAAAAGCTCTCGAAGCGACGAACGGCGACATGGAAAAGGCGATCGAAGTTCTGCGGAAGAAGGGAGCTGCCACCGCCGAGAAGCGTGCTGACCGGGTTGCGAACCAGGGGATCATCGTGACGAGAGTTGCGAACGGCGGGAAGCTCGGCGTGATCGTGGAGATCAACAGCGAAACCGATTTCGTGGCGCGGAGCCAGGATTTCATTCAATTCGCGAACGATGTGGCCGCCATTGTCGAACAGAAGACGCCGTCGTCAATCGCCGCGTTGCTCGCCCTTCCATACGGCGACAAGAAAACGGTCGGGGACGCGTTGTCCGACCTGATCGGAAAGATCGGCGAAAAGCTGGAGATCAAACGGTTCGACATCATCAGGGCCGAGAACAGCGTCATCGAAGCATACACGCATATGGGGAGCAAGATCGGCGTTCTGGTCGAGCTCGAGACGAACACGGCGTCTCCCGAGGTCAAACTGGTAGCGCGCGATGTTGCGATGCAGGCCGCCGCGATGAACCCGAGCGTCGTTTCCCGCGAACAGGTGGCGAAGCACGTGGTCGACCAGGAACTCGATATTTACCGCCAGCAGGCGAAAAACGAAGGGAAGCCGGACCAGGTCGTCGACCGAATCGCCACCGGACGCCTCGAAAAATATTTCCAGGAGGTCGTGCTTCTGGAGCAGAGTTTCATCAAGGACGCCAGCAAGGTCATCAAGGACGTTCTGCAGGAAGCGTCGTCGAAGCACAACGACAAACTTTCGGTCCGCCAATTCAAGCGTTATCAACTCGGCGAAGAAAAATAACCGGTAAAAGAAAGGTCTCGCGCGAGACCTTTCTTTTTATTGCAGAGGAAACACATGTCGAAGGCAGCGTTCAAGCGGATCATGCTCAAGCTCAGCGGTGAATCGCTGATGGGCGAACAGGAATACGGGATCGACTCAGAGGTTATCGGGCGCTATGCCGAGGAGATCAAGAGCGTGCAGGAGCTCGGCGTCCAGATCGGGATCGTGATCGGAGGGGGCAATATCTACCGCGGCATCGAGAACTCGTCGGACGGCATTGACAAAGTGACCGGCGACCACATGGGCATGCTTGCGACGGTCATCAACGCGCTAGCGCTGCAGAGCGCGCTCGAGCACCACGGCGTGTTCACGCGCTGCCAGACCGCCATCAACATGGAGAGGATTGCCGAGCCGTTCATCCGGCGCCGCGCGATCCGCCACCTTGAAAAAGGACGGCTGGTGATCTTCGCCGCCGGCACCGGGAATCCGTATTTTACGACGGACACCGCCGCGGTTCTCCGAGCCATCGAGATCGGAGCCGATGTGATCATCAAGGGAACCCGCGTCGACGGAGTCTATGATTCCGACCCGGAGAAGAATCCATCGGCCAAACACTTCCCCCAAATTTCTTACCAGGATGTGCTCCGGAAAGATCTGCGCGTTATGGACATGACTGCGATCACCCTCTGCAAAGAGAATCATCTTCCGATCGCCATCTTCAATATGAACATTCCTTCGAATTTGCGGAGATTGGTGCTCGGTGAAAAAGTCGGGACCGCGGTGAACGACAGCGCTGCTGCCATCAACTAATCCAATACTATCGTTGGGTGAGGCTATGCTAAAACAAATCTTAAGCGACAGCTCGGCGCGAATGCACAAGGCCGTCGATGTCGTGCGCGTTGAACTGACAAAAATCAGGACGGGAAAAGCGACAACGGCGCTTCTCGATTCGGTGAAAGTAGATTACTACGGCACCATGACGCCGCTGAATCAAGTGGGGAGCGTCAGCGTTCCGGACGTCCACCTGATCACCATCACTCCGTGGGATAAAGGGATGCTGACGCATATCGAAAAGGCGATCATCGCCGCCAACCTGGGACTGAACCCCGGGACGGACGGCACGGTCGTCCGCGTTCCGATCCCGCCGCTCAACGAGGAGCGGCGCAAAGAGCTTGTGAAGCTCGTAAAAAAATTCGGGGAAGAAGGGAAGATTGCGATCCGCAACGTCCGCCGCGATACGATCGAGCATCTGAAGAAGGCCGAAAAGGACGAGCACTTTTCCGAAGACGAGCGAAAACGGGGGGAGGCAGAGGTGCAGAAGTCCACGGACAATCATATCAAGGAAGTCGACGCCCTTCTTGCCGCCAAGGAAAAAGAGATCATGGAAGTTTAACCGCCCTGGTCACCGGACGCAAAGCCTCATCGTTTGAATGAGGCTTTTTTGTTTATGCGGCAGAGGCTTGACAAATCCCTTTAGATATACTATTCTTTTCCGAGTCATGCGAAAAGAGGCATGTTTTGCCCTGTAACATTGCGGTAAAACTTTCGTAATACAGTGTGAGGTCGGAAATCTCCAGAAGCGGCACTTAGACGGTTGAGGTGTTTATGGAACCGAAACGATTGTTCAAATCGCGAACCAACAAGATCATCGCCGGCGTATGCGGCGGGCTTGCGGAGTACTTTGATGTTGACCCGGTCATCATGAGGGTGCTCTTTGTTTTGCTGGCATTTTTTGGCGGCTCGGGGTTTATACTTTATATCGCCTGCGCGATCATCATGCCGAAGCAAATGATCGACATCGCAGGGATGCAGGCGCCGATTCAATCGAGGTCGACGAACGCAAGAAAACTGTTCGGGATCGCCCTCATCGTCGGCGGCGCGATCGTGCTGTTCTCAAATCTCGGCATGTTTTCATTCCTTCACTTGTTTGATTTCTCGTGGAGCTTCATTTTCCCGATCCTCCTGATCCTGCTCGGCATGGCGATCATTTACTATCGTCAGGCGGAACGGGGTCCGGCAGAACCGCCTGCCGATGTGCAGACCGAAATGCCCCCTCCTTCGGCCCCCTACAGGGTATTCAGGCGTTCGAGGACCGATAAGAAGCTCGGCGGGGTGTGCGGCGGACTGGCAAAATATTTTTCCATCGATTCGACGCTCCTCCGGTTGCTTTACATTATTTTATGCCTGGCTTCGTTCGGCGCAGGTATCGTCCTGTACATAACGCTCGTGCTGCTCGTACCGTACGAACCTCAACCTAACCTCTAAGAACTTCTTGACAGGGAAAGATCATGGAACAGAATAATTTCAATCGGTTTCCTATCATCGGCCTGGTACTCGTTCTGTTGGGAGTCGCACTATTGCTGAATCAGATGAGCGTCATTCATATCGGGGGCTGGGCGTTGATCTGGCTCGGGCTGATCGTCTACGGCGCGGCGGTTGTTCTTCGATCGTTCATCAGCAACGACAGGAGTAAAGTGTTCTTCGGGACCCTCTGCTTTCTTGCGGGGATTCTCTTCTTCCTGCGGAAGGGAGGCTTTATCCACGGGTCATTCTCGATCTATTTTCCCGCGTTCATCATCATCGTCGGGATCGCGTTTTTCATGCTGTTCGTCTTCAACATGAAGGACTGGCATCTCCTGATCCCGTCGGTCATTTTTCTCGGACTCGGCGCGGCATTGATGCTGACGCATCTCGGCTATTGGTACAGCAGGGACGTCTGGCATACGATAGGATCGTACTGGCCGCTGCTGCTTATTCTGATCGGCGCAACGATGCTGTTAAGACGGTGGAAGACGTGACGGCGTTGAGCCGGGGCGCTGAGGGGGAAGGTATCTTAGTGCGCTTCGAGCCAATTCTTCCCGGCCCCGATCTCGACCTCAATCGGGACGTTGAGTTGAAGAGCATTCTTCATATTCCGTTCGACAAGTTCTTGCACAACCTTTTCTTCTTTCTTCAGCACTTCGAACACCAGTTCATCGTGAACCTGCAGGAGCATTTTGCTCTGCAGGTTCTTTGTTTTTAGCTCCCCCTGAATTTTGATCATCGCCAGCTTGATCATATCCGCGGCCGTCCCCTGGATCGGCATGTTGATCGCTTGCCGTTCCGCGTTCGCGCGGAGGTTCGCGTTCTTGCTGTGGATATCCGGCAGATAGCGCCGGCGTTCGAGGAGCGTCGAGACGTAGCCCTCCTGGCGCACCTTCGCGATCGTTTCTGCGATGTACCGGTTGACCTTGGGAAACCGTTCGAAATATCTAGCGATGATCTCCTTTGCCTCGGCCTGCGTGATCTCGAGCCTCGATGCCAGTCCGAACGGACCGATGCCGTACATAATTCCAAAATTCACTTCTTTTGCTTTTCGGCGCATGTCGCGCGTAACATCCTTTTGTGAGACGCCGAACACTTTCGCCGCCGTCGTGGCGTGAATGTCTTCCCCCGAAATGAACGCTCCGAGCAGGCCTTCATCTCCCGAGATATGGGCCATGATGCGCAGCTCAATTTGTGAGTAGTCTGCCGACAGGATCTCCATGTCCTTGCCCCCCGGAACAAATGCCCGGCGGATTTCTCTTCCGATATCGGAGCGGATCGGGATGTTCTGCAAATTCGGGTCGCTGCTCGAGAGCCTGCCGGTGGCCGCGACGGTTTGGTTGAACGATGTATGTACGCGCCCGGTCGCCGGATGGATCAGCCTTGGCAGGGCGTCAATGTAGGTGGATTTCAGCTTCGACAGCTGCCGGTACTCGAGCATACGTTCAACGATCGGATGTTCTCTCCTGAGCGCTTCAAGGACAGCAACGTCCGTCGAGAACCCGGTTTTCGTTTTCCGCACCGGCGATAATTTCAGCTTCTCGAAGAGGATCACAGAGAGCTGCTGCGTCGAGTTGATGTTGAACTTTTCGCCGGCATCATCGTAGATCTTCGAAACGAGAGTATCGAGCTGACGTTCTAGGTCCTTCGACATCCCCGAGAGGAAGGGCACATCGATCGTGATCCCCGCAAATTCCATCTCCGCAAGAACGCCAATAAGCGGGAATTCAACGTCATTGCACAGCGCGATCATTCCCTGAGCGGCGAGTTTATCGTGCAGGACATTCGATAGCTGAAACGTAATGTCGGCATCTTCAGCAGAATAATTTCCCACCTCGGCCACCGGTACATCACGGATATCTTTTCGGTCCTTTCCGGTCCCCGTCAACTCATCAAACGACACCATTGTGTAATTCAGATACTCGCTGGCAAGTGCGTCCAGGTTGTGCTGTCCTTCCGACCGGAGCACGTAGCTTGCGACCATAGTGTCGAATGCTATTCCCCTCGTCCATACGCCCTTGCGCGAGAGAGCGAGCATGTCATATTTCGCGTTCTGTCCGTATTTTCTGACCGTTTCATTCTCAAAGATCGGTTTGATGTCGGAGAGAACTTTTTTCAAGGGGAATAATTTTTCGGCGGGACGCTTTGCGGCTGGCTTTGCCGCGTCAAACAAGGACGTGCCGCCGGATTCCGGGTCTCGCTCAACCTCAACAGGCAGATAATACGCTATGTGCGGTTCAAAACAGAACGAAAGGCCGACAATGTGCGCCTGCAGCGCATCGGTTGAAGTTGTTTCGGTATCGAAAACGAACTCTTTGGCTTTCTTGAGCTCGGAGATCAAGCGCAAATACTTGGCATCCGAATCGATGATGATGTATTCATGCTTCGAGGTTTTGATGTCGGTTGCCGCGGCCGTTTTTGGTTCAACGCTGACTTCGGGAACAGGCCCGGGGGCATCCTCTTTCAGACGCCGGGCAAGACTTCGGAATTCCAGCTTTGTATACAATTCATAGAGGACAGGGACGTTTTTTTCAGCCGATCTCAGTTTATGGAAATCGACCGAGACCGGAGCATTGGTATCGATCGTCACGAGCTTTTTGGACAACAGGGCCATCTCTTTGTGTGCCCGTAGTTTCTCCTGCAATCCCTTCTGAGGAATTTCGTCGACATGAGCGAGGAGATTCTCGATCGTTCTATATTTATTGATCAGCGGCTCGGCGGTCTTGGGCCCGACGCCGGCAACTCCCGGCACATTATCCGATTGGTCGCCGATGAGGCCGAGGATCTCGATGACCTGTCCCGGCGGGACGCCGAATTTTTCGACAACTCCCGATTCGTCGACGACCTCGTCATCGTTCCCCCCTTTGCCGGGACGGTATAATTTTACCGATGAAGAAACAAGCTGCATAAAATCTTTGTCGCTGGTGACGAGAAAAGCATCCACCTTTTCTTTTTCGGCCCGTTTGGCCAGAGTTCCGATGACATCGTCCGCCTCGTAGCCGGGCAGTTCGATCACGGGGACGTTGAACGCGCGGACGACATCCTTCAATGTGTCCATCATTGCGGACATATCTTCCGGCATTTTTTGGCGCGTCGCCTTATACTCTGGGTATGCTTTGTGCCGGAATGTCGGTTCGATGGTGTCGAACACCACGGCGATGTAGTCGGGCTTTCTCTCGTCCAGGATCTTGTTGAGGTAGTTGACAAAACCAAAAACGGCGCTGGTATTTTCCCCCTTTGAATTCATCAATGGATTTCTGATGAAGGCGAAGTACGAGCGATAGGCAAGCGCCATACCGTCCAGGAGGTACAACGTCGGTCTTTGTTTCATTGAGAGTTCAGAGTGATGGGTGGATATGGAGAAAATATACCCAAAGCCAGCTCCAATTGCAAAACCGGGGAGGGGGACCACGTCGACGGGAAGCTGTCTCAAAAATGTATCACTTCATCCTTCCCAACGGGTCTGCGCTACGCAGGATCGTTGAGGATGCGCTCTCCCGCACTTCGGGCAGGATCGCTTACTCCCCTAAGGGACCTTTGAGGACAGGATGAGCCGTCGTAGCTGAATCGAAGGGCTGCAGCATGTCTCCCTCTCTCGTACCCAATCTCCGATTGGGAGCGGAGTGAATATCTTCCCGAAAGACAAGGTACCGAAGCAGCTCCCAAACTGAGTTTGCGAGGGAGAGGCAAACTGTAACACGGTTAAACCCAGCTGTGTTTTGGAAAATACACCATCCTGTCGTATATTTTACTCCTAAGAAAATTCGTATGATCTACTTTCTCATCGTTATTCAAGTTTTGTTGGCGAGCGGGACTCACCTCGTCGCAAAGGCTGTCGTGGGCGACGTCGAGCCGGTAGCCCTCACGTTGCTGAGAACCTGTGTCTCAACCGCGGCGCTCGCATTTATTTTCATCGTCAGAGAAAAGAAAATAAAGATCCGCAAAGAGGATTATGGAATGATGCTGTGGCTCTCATTCATTGTCATTCCGCTTAACCAATTTCTATTTCTGTATGGAATTAAGTACACGACGGCTGCGAACGCATCGCTCCTCTATGCAACCACACCGGTGCTGGTGCTTGTTTTTTCTCATTTTGTCCTCCGGGAAAAATTGACAAGCATGAAGATCGGGGGAGTGTTGACGGCATTCTGCGGAGTAACTCTTGTGATCTTTGAACACGGAGTCAGCCTTTCGTCCGACTATACTTTTGGAAACATCATCATGTTTGTTGCGGTGATTGCCTGGTCGCTGTATACGATTCAAGGGAAGCCGATGGTGGTGAAGTACGGGGCATTTCATGTCGCCTCTTTATCAATGATCGGAGGAATGATCCTTTTTCTTCCGCTGGGAATTTACGGCCTCAGCCGGTTCGATCTCTCCACCCTGACGGCTGCGCACTGGGAAGGAATCCTGTATCTAGGGCTAGGCACTTCTGTCGCGTCATACTTCCTTTGGTACTATGCCCTTGGAAAGATGGAAACAACCAAAGTTGCCATCTTCGCAAATGCCCAGCCGATCGTAACGAGCATTTTTTCATATTTCTTCTTTCATCAATTCATTACTGTCCGCTTTGCTGTGGGGGCTGTTGTTACTCTTGTCGGTGTTGTTCTTACAGAGTTAGGTTGACTTCCGTAGGTTGTCTCGCTTGTATTGATTTATCAATGGCTTCCAGCAATCCCTTAAAATTTCCCCTTGACTTTTTTCCATTGATTGCTATATTTCTATATAGATAGGATTTTATGCACCTATGTTGAGGAGCGATGGTAAGGCGGTCTTGGTGGTTCTTGTTATTGATCGATATTACGGCCTGGTCGGGTTTGGCCCATGTACAGGCACAGACCCTTGATCATTCTTCTCCCAACTCATCCCTCCATGCGTCAGCATCTCCCCAGCCTGATTCATCTCACTCGAACTTAGCTCTTAAGGACACTTCTTCTTCTCTTTCACCAAAGGCTATTCCGACCGAGTCTAGGACTGCGAAAATTGGCGTTGACACGTTGACGGCTGCATCGCCCGATTCGGCAGACGAGGGGGATGAGACCGTCATTGCAGTGCGCCTCGAATCTGCGCGGCAGCATTATCTCTCTGCGCTTCAGGCACAAGCAGCCGGCGATTCCGTCCTCTCATCGAGCGAATTTGAAGAGGCGATCAGCATTTTGAACGAGATCAGCTATTTTCCCGATATTGAAAATAATCAGGAATACAACGACCTCAGCCGGAGCGTTGTTGAAGATTATGAGAAATACATTGCAAGCATTGACGATGTGGGTCCGCAAAGCTCCATTTTTGCGCTGCGTGAAAAATTAAATCTCGAAGTCGAAAACATCGACATTTCGAGCGTTAAAATACCGAATGTCCCGATTCCTCCGACCACAATCCCAATGGAGATGAACGACCTCGTCGAAAAGAATATCATGTTCTTCATCGACAAGGGGCGTGACCATTTTGAGCGTTGGCTGTATTTGTCGGGTAAATATTTTCCGATCATCGGCAAGATCTTCACCGAAGAGGGGGTTCCCAAAGAAATGATGTACCTTGCCATGATGGAAAGCGGGTTGAACCCGTCGGCAAGGTCGTGGGCAAAAGCCGTGGGCATGTGGCAGTTCATGAAAGGAACGGGAGCGCTGTACGGCTTACGGGGGAATTATTGGTATGATGAACGACGTGATTATGAAAAGGCAAGCCGGGCCGCCGCGCGGTATCTGAAAGATCTCCACGATGAATATAACGACTGGCACCTTGCGATCGCCGCGTATAATTCGGGAGGGGGGAGGATCAACAGAGGAATCAGGCGGAGCCACGGCGGCGATTATTGGTCGATGCGCCGCTATTTACCGCGCGAAACGCGGAATTATGTGCCGCAGTACATCGCAGTTTCGCTGATGGCGATGAACCCGGATGCTTACGGGTTTAAGGGAGTGCCCCGAGCGGACAGCCTGACGTACGAATACGTGACAGTGGACGATTGTGTCGATCTGGATGTGCTGGCGGATTGCGCGGGAACGACTGCCGAAACGTTGAGGGAACTGAACCCGGAATTGATCCAGTGGTGCACTCCGCCCAATTATCATGGATATAAACTGAGAATTCCCGTCGGCGCCGCTGAAGCTTTCCAAAAAAAGTATGCTCAGATCCCGGACGATCAAAAGCGCCAGTGGGCCGAGCATAAAATCCGGAGGGGAGACACTCCGGGCGCGATTGCCCGACGGTACGGCATTGCGACCTCCGTGCTCCTGGAAGTCAACAAACTCAATCGTCACAGCAGGTTAAGGATCGGAAATTACCTGATCATTCCGGTCTCAAAGAAGAGACTGCTTGCCGCCAATAGTCAGCCGGCTGCGCAGCAGGAATCCGAACCGGTTCAAAAACCGAAAGTGGTTGCGCACAGATTCCATCGGAGGCAGACGGTGGTCCCTGCAGGGCGCGACAAGATCGCATATGTCGTCAAGAAGAAGGATACTCTCGGGCATATCGCAGAGTGGTTTGACGTTCGTGCCAGCGATTTGCGCAACTGGAACAATATTCCGTACGGACGTTCAATTCAGATCGGCCAGACGATCAATGTGTGGGTGCCGACCGAAAAATTGGCACAGTACACAAAGGTTTTAGCGCTGAGTTTTGAAGAGAAGAACGCCCTCAAAGCTCAGCCGCAGGCTCAACTCCAGGCGACCGCTGCCGTTCATGAGCAGGTTGATGAACAGAATCATTGGGTACAGCACGTTGTCAAAAGGGGAGAAACGCTCGAGAAGATAGCCGGCGACTATAACGTTGCCATCGCAGACCTGAAGAGCTGGAATAAGCTGCGTCGAAACAGGATTTACGCGGGGCAGGCACTCGAGGTTTACGTCGAACCGTCAGCCCGGGAATCAGTTTCCCCGTCGAACTCGCCGAAACAAGCGCCGGCAAAAGCCATTGTTTTTAAGCAGAAAACCATCCGCCACAAAGTCAGACGGGGAGAAACTCTTGAGAAGATCGCCGGCATGTACAATGTCTCCATAGCCGACATCAAGAAATGGAACCGTCTGACCTCATCGCGGGTCTATTCCGGCAAGCGCCTGAAAATTCGGCTGACGTCGGAGAACATCGACTACTATCGCGTCCGCACCGGCGATACGCTGTGGGACATATCAAAAAAATTCGGGGTTTCCGTTAATGACATTCAGCGCTGGAACCCGCTCGCCGACAACATCAAGGTCGGGGACAAGCTCGTCATCTATCATTGATCCTGTTACCGCAATATTTTTCTTTTGTTAATTAATATTTCCTGCCTTGCTTCTTTTTTAAGTTGCGCGTATATTTGACCCGTGGTTCAGCGGACCCTCGGAAGTCGCCGCTCTTCAGTTAAGAACTCTTACGGAGAGATTCACTTTATACTTTTTGGTACCCCTTGCACATTTTTCCCCGTCGAAATATCATCCTCGGCCTGGTAGTCTTTTTCTTCTTCTCCGGACCGAGCTTCTCACAGACCAACTCTGACCAGTTCCCTCCCTCACGGCTTAAAAAACTCGCCGATGACGACGCGACAAAATTCACCGACATCGGGAATGTCCGGATGACGATCACGAATTTTGGGACGTTAGGGACGAATTTTAACAACTGGCCGGCACAGCCTTCGTGCGAATACCCGAAAGGGTCCCGGATCGAGAATCTCGCCCTTGGCGGCTTGTGGATCGGGGGCATCAGAAGAAGCCTGGGATATGCGACAGTGTCAACCGCATGCCAGGACGGCGGCAATCCTCTCATCCTGGGAGCCGGGTTTGAGTTTACGAATGAACCGGGATCGCAAATCGGACAACGATCTTCGCTTTCGGGGGATACGTATTTTAACATCAATGCGGTGAGCCATCAGGATTTCGTGATGGATTTCACCGACAGATATACCAGAGATCCGCAGACTGGCGATTCGATCCAGGGGCACACGCCGCTCGGCGTGAGTGTACACCTGGAGACGTATGCGTGGAATTTTCCCTTCTCCGATTTCTTTGTCATCCTCAATTATACAATCAAAAATGTCAGCAACGATACCATCGATGCGATATACGTGGGGATGAGGGACGAAGGCGTGGTCCGCAATATGAACCTGTCGGGCTATCAGGCCAGCTCCGCGTTCTTCAGCAGCGGGAAGGGGTACATCGACAGTTTGAGGCTCGCGTACACGTTCGATGTGAACGGCCAGCCATACGGCCCCCCCGCGAACAGTTATTGGGGAATGAAATTGCTGGGGACGGATCCATTTCCCCTGAAGCGGGATTCTTCCGGCGCGTTCGGCTCGCATTCGATCGACTCGCTCGGCGATCTTCATCTGGACACATATTACAACGGATGGAAATACAACAACACCACCTCGGGAACGGAGCAATATTTTTATCCGGATGTCGACAATAACCCATCGGATCCGTTGCGCGGAAAATACCAGCGCATGTCGACGATGCAACCGAAGAATTTCATTCAATCCTTCGGAACGCCGTTGAACACTCCGGTCTTGTCCGACGGAGTTACGCCCGGTATTGCTCCCTCGAATACGGTCGATTTGATCTCTGTCGGACCGTTTCCTTCCCTTGCTCCCGGCGACAGCATGAAAGTTGTCTTTGGAGTGGTCTGCGCAAAGAAAAGCACCAACCTGGCACCCAGCGAGGATTATCACAATGCTTCGCTCAGAAAAACTTTTTACTCCAACGCATCCTGGGCCCAGCAAGCGTACGACGGCGAGGACCTCAACGGAAACAACAAACTCGACCCGGGTGAGGACATCAACGGCGACGGGAAACTGACGCGCTATGTTCTTCCGCAGCCGCCGCGCCAGCCGCGGGTCCGCGCGGTGGTGGAAAACCAGGAGGCGATCATTTACTGGGACCGAACGCAGGCTGAGGAGAGCTTCAACCCCATCAGCAGAAGATACGATTTTGAAGGATACAGGATCTATCGTTCTGCGGCAGGCGCTGACATCAAAGATCCGACGGATTTCATTCTTTCAATGGACCTTGTCGGAGATTTCGACCGGGCCGACGACAATATCGGCTACAATACCGGGTTTTCAGCGATCAAACTTTCATCGCCGAAAATGTTCCCCGGAGACACGGTGCAGTATTGGTACCGATTTCCGCCTGTCAATGACAACATCACCAGCTTGAACGGCTGGCAATATCTCTATGGGATCAGCGCCTACAATCAGGGGGATTCGGCAAATCAGCTGCCAAGTCTTGAGAGTGCCAAGGTGATCGTCCGGGTCATTCCCGGAACTCCGCCCACCTCCGAAAAATCTGCGGAAATCGGCGTCTATCCGAACCCGTACTATGCCGGAGCAGCGTGGGACGGATCGGGGGAACGTGACCGGAAAATTTATTTTTATAATCTTCCCGCACGGGCCGACATCAAGATCTACACATTGAGCGGAGATCTGGTTACCGAGATCACGCATGATGCCGCCACGTACACCGGGTCGGATATCAAATGGTTCCAGAACTTTTCCGGACTCGGCGTTTCGCCGCAGTTCGCCGGCGGCGAGCATGCGTGGGACTTGATCTCGAAGTACGATCAGGCGATCGCGACAGGTTTGTACCTCTTCACCGTAAAAGATTTGACAACGGGGACGATCAAACGAGGAAAGTTTGTCGTGATAAAGTAGGCGCAGCCGTTTTGTCGAAAGCATTGATTTTTTTTCATTCATTCAATCATAATTAACTTTTTTGGAAAGGAGAAGCGGTGTTATGAGAAAACTTCTATTACTTGGAATAATGTCCGTGCTCTGCATGAGCATTGCTCTGGCCCGCACGCCGGGACCGAGGAAGTTAATTCACCGGCTTTCTGCGCAGAGGATCAAAGATTTTCCAACGGTGACGATCCATGATATCCAGCTTGTCCCCTTTGATTCATTGCTCAGGGCGGACACCCTGGGCTATAATACCGGTTCCTCTTGGACGCTGCAGACGTCGCCGTATATGAACGATACCGTGAATGTCACGGTGCTTGTCACTGTGCCTCCGAGAGTAATAAGCTACACCAACGATGGGTTAACACTCGCAGTGGTGGACACGGGAGTTCTCGGTACTCAGCCGTGGGGAGGGATCCTTGTCCGCTATCCTAACGCCAACGACAGCGATGATTTCGCCGCAGACGGGTTTTTCGATGTTGAGCAGGGGGATATCATCCAGATGCTCGGTGTCGTAACTGAGTTTCCGCTGACCCAGATGAACAGCCTCACACAATTTGCCCCTATTGTCGGCGCCGGGGTAAATATTCTCTCGTCCGGAAACCCGCTCCCCCCGCCTGTCCACCTTAATGTGACCGACTTCAACGTCGGGTCGAATCCCGGCGGCACGATCAAGTTTTCCACGGGAGAACAATGGGAATCGCAGTATGTCTATCTGACCAACCTTACAGTCGTCGCGAACGTGAATACGGGCCGCGGCACTTTCATGTTCACCGATCAAAACGGGAATCAGCTTTCCGATTACGATTGGTCGTATCATTTTACGAAGAGCCCTAGCGCCCAGGCTCAGCCGACCACTCCCGCAGACACAGCATACCATGTTCCGCCGGCAGGCACGATCATTGATACCCTGCGCGGTTATGTCTCTACGTCGTCGGGGGGGGAATCTGCAAGAGGGTACCGGATCTGTCCGATGTTTCCGGGGGACATCGTTTATGGAATTGCTCAGCCCGGAATATCCACCGAAAGACGTTATCCGGTTGTAGTTGCGAAGGACAGTACGCCGCTTATTACCGTGAAGGCATATCAATTGACGAATCCGGTAGCTCCGACAAACCCGATCGCCTCCGTGCAGTTGTACTACAGTGTCAACAACGGAGCCTGGCAGTCGGTGGCAATGACGGCGCCTCAGGCAGCGGTTGACTCGACCTACCAGGCTCACATTCCTGCTCAACCTGCCGGGTCGTTCGTCCGCTACTTTATTCAGGCTGCTGACACCGCCGGAATTAAAGCAATCCTAGCGAACGCCGAAACCTTGGACCAGACCGATACTTCAAAGGGATTTTTCTTCTATAAGTCGCTTGACCGGTCGACGCAGCCGTTGTTGACCATCCATGATATTCAATACACGCCGTACATTAACGGGCGGGGCCCGTATGTCGGCGCGATCGACTCGACCGGGGGCATCGTCACTGCCGACACCTCGAGTCTGTTGACATCGCCGTACTCCACCGGAGGGACGAATACCTATTACATCCAGAGCTCGAACCAGCCGTGGAGCGGCTTGTGGGTGACAGGACCCGATTCAATTCTCGGTGTGGTCAGGAACGGCGACAGCGTTGTCGTGAAAGGCGAAGTCAACGAGAGCTTTGACGTAACGGAGATGGAGCTGGTAAATTCCGTCCGAGTCGTCTCGCACGGTAATCCTCTACCGGCTCCGGTGAAGCTGCTCACGTCGGTCTTCGGCCCGGGAGTTGGCAACGGGAATCTAGGAGCGGAGCCGTATGAAGGAATGCTGGTGCAATTCGATTCTTGTACCGTCGAACAAACCTATCCAATCTTTGTCGACCCGTCGGAATTTGAAGTATCCAACAGTACCGCGGCAGTTCTCGTTCGGAGAGACGGCCGGAACAAGATCTCCAACGAAGTGAGCGACACCTCGTATGGCGACAAGATCCTTGCTACGGGCGATAAGATTCCTTCTCTTATCGGGATCATCTATTACAATAACAACAATTACATGGTTGTCCCCAGGACCAACGCAGACTACATCGGGCTCGTTACAACTCGGGTTGCGGAGGTCAAATCGGCGATCCCGACGCAGTATAGCCTCGATCAAAATTTCCCCAATCCGTTCAATCCGTCGACGACCATCCGGTATTCATTGCCGGCGGCAGGCAGAGTGCAGATGAAAGTCTATAACGTGTTGGGGCAGGAAGTGAGCACGCTCGTGAACGCGCAACAGCAGGCCGGGATGTACGAGGTCACCTTTGATGCATCAAGGCTAGCCAGCGGGGTCTATTTCTACCGGATCTCTTCGGAAAAGTTCACGCAGGTGAAGAAGATGATGCTTATAAAATAATGATTACGCTGATGGCGCGGATTTAACGCAGATTGCAGATTTCGCAGATCGGCACACTGCAGCGAAAAGGCACTGATGCCGATCTGCGGTTTACACTTCAGAGAATGAATAGAGATATTTTCCGACTGGTATTATTTTTTGCGGGCGTTGTGTTGTTCGGGAGCTGTTCCAAGCAATTCACGAACGAGCCTAAGACAAACATGCCCCCCTCGACGCGGCTCTGGCTGACGCCGGATACGACGCTCTCGGAATCGACGTCGAGGGAGCATTTTTACTGGTATGGTGAAGACCCCGACGGAATGGTGAAAGGATATCTTCTGGCGATCGGAAATTTTAAGCCTTCGCCGACGAAAATTCCTTTCCCCGATACCATGACGTATACGTGGGTGACAGTCACGGATAGCCTTGTCGCACTTCCTCTCCGGGCCATCCGGGATAGTTTCACCGTCGTCGTCCGGGCGGTCGATAACACGTTCAAGCAGGCACCAATGCTTCCGTCGGGAGCGATCATACGGATGACGCCGAATCCATATTGGGACAGAGATACCAACGGAGTTTTCGATCCCGGGGACATCGCTCTGAGTAATATTGAATCGGCGGCCGACCCAAAGGGAGCGATCCTCCTTTTTCCAATTCGAAACACTCCGCCGACGATCCAGTTTGCCGCCAATATTGTTGACTCATCGACGATCCAGCAGCCTGAGACGACGTTTACCGTTGCAACATTTTCCTGGGTCGGGCATGATGCCGACGGGGACAACACGATCGTCTCGTACCGGATCGCATTGAACGACACCTCATCCCCGTCAAGCTGGATGACGCTTACCAACAGGTCAACGCTCGTAACGCTGGCGGTTCCCCGCTCTGTCAGCGATGCGGCTCCGGACAACGGGACCGTCAGCGCCTCGGTCTACACCGGAACGTTCCCGGGGCTCCAATATCAGGGGACCATCTCCGGCTTGAGGCTCAACGCGCAAAACGTTCTCTATCTTCAGGACAAAGACATCGCCGGCGAGTACAGCAAAGCCGCGCGTATGCCCTCGCTGCCGGCGGGAAGCTGGTATGTGAAGAAGCCCAGGGGGCGATTGCTGCTTGTTAAGGACTATAATAAATCCGATTCCACTGCCGCGTTGCAGCTGTACCAAAAGATCTTTTCCGATCCGAGCATTGACGGCGGGGTATTCGGCAACTTCGACCTTTTCGATGTTGGGCTCGGATTGTCGATTACCGACAAGGCAAATCAGATCGCCAACCAGAAATACGGCGTCCTTGTGCCGAACAATCTCAATCCCGCCTTCATCTTAACTCTTCAGCTCTACGACCTTGTATATTGGTACAGCGACCTTTACCCGAGTTTTGCCGCGGCCCAGATAGGATTGTTCAATTACACTCAACGGGGTGGAAAAGTCATCTTTTCCACCACTTTTCCCAACAACATTTCTTTCCCCAACGTAAGTGCGTTGAACGACTTTGCGCCGATTGACAGCATCACAACCGACCCTGTCTCGACTCCAACGATGCCGACAAATGCCGACAACCGCGTGCCGGTCGGAACAACTCTTCTTCCGGTTGATCCGACAAGCGGATATCCTGTCCTGACCTTCGGGCCGCGTACCGCCGGACCGACGCAGGTGTTCACGCTCGACTGGCGGCGTATCTATAAGCGGGTTGACGCGCAATATATTTATCAAATGGATTCCGTCTATGTCGACAGCTCATCATCTCCGCCGCAAATCAAGAACGAGAGGTATTTGGGAACGCCCGAGATGGCCGTCATCGATAATAACAACACCTTTGTGATGATCGCTCTGCCCGTCCATTTGCTGAACGGCGATACTCCAGCACTCACGGCTTTTTTCCGCAAAGTGATCGTTGATCAATTCGGGCTGCATTGATGAAACATGTTCTGGAACATAGCGCAGCGTTACATTTCAGCCTCAGGGGGCGGGAGATTCTTTTGCCGTTCCTGATCGCCCTCTTCATTGTCTCAACGGCCGCAGCACAAACGACGGGGTCGATCACCGGAAAAATTGTCGACACAAAAACAGGGGAAGGACTTCCGAGCGTCAATGTGCTTGTGAAAGGGACGTACTACGGGGCTTCGAGCGACATTGACGGAAAATTTACGATCCCAAAGGTAAATCCGGGGACATACAATGTTTCGTTTACGCTCCTTGGCTACAAAGCTGTCGAGTATACCGGAATCAAAGTGGAGCAGGGGAAGCCGGTAGAAATCGACGTCAAAATGGAAGAGACCGAGCTGACGCTCGGGAAAGAGGTGGTCATTGTCGGAGAGAAGCCTCTCTTCGACATCGAGCAGACATCCAGCTCAAAAACCGTGAACAGCGATGACATTAAAGTTGCGGCGGTGCAATCGGTTCAGGATATTGTCGGATTGCAGACCGGCGTTGTTCAAAGCGATAATCAGATTCACATCCGGGGAAGCCGTGGCTACGAAAATGCCTATCTCGTTGACGGTGTTCCGGTGCAGGATATTCTCGGCGGGACCGGATTCGGCCTGCAGTTGAGCCCGGATGCGATCCAGGAAATGGAGGTCATCACCGGCGGATACAGCGCGGAGTACGGGCAGGCGACGTCCGGCGTTATCAGCATTACTACCAAAGAAGGCTCGACGTCGTATCATGGCGGGGCGTCATACAAGACCGACCGTATCTGGGGGGATTCGCGGGCTAATTTTAATACGGATATACTGGGCGTAACTCTCGGCGGTCCAGTCCCGTTTGCTACAGCTCTCCTTCCGGGGGATTTGAGCTTTTTCGGAACCTTCAACGGAAATATTTCCGACGGCTACACCCGCTGGGTTCAGGTGATTGGCGGCGACGGGAGGCCGATCGGCTATGAAACCGTCGCGCCGCATGACCTGCAGTCGTCGATCTTCTACGGCTCTCGTTTTACACCGCGCGATGCAAACGACTATTCGTGGACGGCAAAGGCAACCTGGAAGCCTGAACCGACCGAGAAACTCTCCTACGCGTACAACCAATCGGTGACGATCGACCAAAATTCGTCCACGATACAAACTGCATTGGAATACCAGGAGCCGACGCCTGGATACCAGTACGACTTTAAGAATATTTTAGACAGTGCAAACGTGTTCACTCAGGTCAACATTCAGCAGACGCTGTCGTGGACCCATACGCTGAGTCAAAAAGCATTCTACGAAATTCGTTTGAGCCATTACACCGCCCATGTTCGCGGAGATGCCAACGGCAAAGATTACACGCAGTATAATATTCCTAAAGACATTGTCACCTATCCGATCCAATACTATAATCTTGGCAAGGATACGGTCGGCGTCATACCGGGAGACGGGTTCTACGACACCGGCGGGCCGTTCGAGTGGCGGGACCATTACATCAGCGACTACAGCGCAAAGGTGGATTTCACGAATCATTTTACCGAAAAGAATAAATTCAAGACCGGCATCGAAACCCATTTCCAGCACCTGCAGATGATCGACATCACCGACCCGTGGATCAAGCCGCTGGGCCTGAACAACGATATCTATAATGTCAATCCGGCCTCGGGCGATCTCTATGCCCAGGACAACATTACGATCCACGGCATGATCCTGAATTTCGGGATGAGGTTCGACTACTGGTTCCCCGGCAAATATGTTGATGACGCCGTCAACAACCCGAACGTTCCGCTGGCGTCGGACGAGATTCGGCAGCAATATCTTCAAAGCACGTTTTCGTTCTTCGGCCACCGGTGGAAGGGGAGGATCAGTCCGCGTCTCGGAATTTCGCACCCTGTATCCGACAACCAGACCCTCTTTTTCTCGTACGGCCATTTTTCAAAGCTTCCGCAGCCGACCTATGTCTATTCGAAGCTGACCTCTAGCAGCGCACAAACGACGGAACAGACCGTCGGCAACCCGAACCTGAACCCCGAAACGACCGTTGCATACGAGCTCGGGCTGCGCAATCAAATCACCGAGGACGATGTGCTGACGGTGACCGCGTACTACAAGGACATCTTTGATTATATCACCGCTCGCACGGTCCAGGCGACGAGCGTCCGGTTTTCGAGCGGAACCTATACGACGTATATCAATTCGGATTATGCGAGAACGCGCGGTATTGAGCTCGAGTATGACAAAAGGATCTCGAATAACTTCAACGCGACGTTATCGGGTTCATATTCCATCGCGACCGGAAAAAGTTCGGCGTCGAACCAGGCGCTTTACGACCTCGTCACAACCGGCGTCGAAACAACAATTAAAGAAAGCTACATGCCGTGGGATAGGCCGGTACAAGCTTCGCTCAACCTTACGTATAAGGTCCTGAAAAACGATCCATTATTCGGGTTTGCCCCGGGCGTGTTGGACGATTATACTTTTTTCATCCGGTTCTTTTATGAGTCCGGCATGCGGTACACTCCTCTTTTGCCTGCCGGCTACGACGATACGGGCCGTCCTCTGTACGTTACCGATTACAACAACATTGACGGTTCGGTCGGGCAAAATTGGTTCTATATCAACCTCAACTTCGATAAGAATATCGATCTGGCGGGCATGAAGATGACGTTGAGCTTTGAGGTGGAAAATCTTTTCAACGACAAAAATACGCAGATCGTGAACCCGGTGACCGGGCGCGCGTACGAATATGGAGACAATACCACCGGCAACAACCCGTTGTTTCCGCAGGTGCAGGCGCCGATCTCGCCGTACCCGTACGACCCCTCGCGCTACCTCGCTCCGCGGACGGCGAAAGTCGGATTGGGGATCCAGTTTTAAAGAGATGCTGCAAAAAAATGAGAGAATGTAGAATCGCACAGAACAAAAAAAACCGGATTTCACCAAGCGCGCTGGTCTTCGCATTGGTGCTTGGGTCTTCTGCGGCCTTTGCGCAGCTCGTCCCGAATTTAGGGGGGCAGCGTGTCGGGATATCGGCGTATCAATTCTTGAAGATCGGCGCTGACTCGCGGGGTTCGTCCATGGGAGAGGCCTACGTCGCGGTTGTCAACGACGTGTCGGCGCTTTTCTGGAACCCGGCAGCCCTCGTGAATTCTGAAACGAACCCGGCAATCGTCCGGGATACCGCCGCCTCGGCGAACGACCTTGCGTACCGGGGACAGGCGATCTTTTCTCACACCGACTGGCTTGTCGGCGTTCAACACGAATTTTTCGGCGCCAGTTATTTCCTTACGACGAACGATGCGGTCGGAATTGCGGCAACCTCGCTCCACACCGACCCCATGAGCGTGACGACCGAGACGCAACCGACCGGTACAGGGAACTATTTTACGTACGGCGACGTGGCGATCGCCGCCACTTATTCGCGGAGGATGACCGATCAATTCAGCTTCGGTGCGACCGTTCGGTATGTGCGCGAAACGATCGACGTGCTGCATATGGACGGCGTCCTTATCGACCTTGGGACTTTTTATTATCTCGGACTCGGCACTTCGCGGTTCGCCGTTGTCGTCTCCAACTTCGGCGCGAATGTTCATCCGGTTGGCATGGTCACCCGCGAGGACGGCACAACCGTCAACAACTTCCAGTCGTTCTCGCCGCCGACGATGTTCCGTCTCGGCTACGCTGTGGAACCGTGGCTAGACGCACAGAACCGGCTGACGGTTTCCCTGCAGCTGAACCATCCGAACGACAATGCCGAGAATATCTCGTTCGGCGCGGAGTACGCGTACGACAGGATGTTCTTCGTGCGCGTTGGCGTCAAAAGAACCGTCGGCGAATCGTTCCTCGGCGCTTCGACTTCGACCGCACAGGATTTTTCTGCGGGAGCCGGCGTGCTGATCCCGCTTGGGATCACGACCGCATCTCTTGATTATGCGTTTGCGAACTACAACGACCTCGGCGCAGTGAACCGTATCACTGTTTCCGTCACGTATTGATTGCCTGATGAAAACATTTTGTTCGGCCATAATTCTCTTGCTTCTTGCGCTGGTCGCCGGATGCCAAACGCCGTACGACATCAATGACCTGCCGCAAACCGGCAGCTTCCATTTCACCGGCGATACCACGTACATTCAAACTGGGGCATGGACGGGCTTCAATAAGCCGAACGCCATTCTGTATGGACGCGATCAGTTGTTCTATGTCATGGACACCTACAACAATCGGATCGTCATGTTGAATCAGGCGGGGAGCGAGTTGAGCGAGCTGAAGATTCTGCAGCCGCTCTCGGCCGCCGAAGATACCAGGCTTGACCTAATCGTTGGTGCTTCAGCCATCGACCCGGTCATCCATGATACCATCGCCATTATTGTCCGCGTGAAGCTCTCGGAAGCGCTGGGAGTTCTCTCTTCAGCAGCGATCGACACGATATGGCGGGAGAGCGCTCATCCCCAGAGGAAATTCGTCGGGGTAGGGATCATACCGGGAGACGAATATCTCGTTGCCCGGGACGGACCGGACAACAGCAGCCCCGTCGATCCCGATGCCCGCATTCTGCTCTTTCAGTACGTGCATGAAAGTCAGACCGCGCGCAAAGATTCTTTTATCACGCCGCTGGGTGACTTGCAGACAGGGATCGGGAGTTCGATCACGTCCCTCAATCACCCGACCGGGCTCGCGACATTCCCGGGGAAATCGGATTTTGTCGTTGTCCAAAAATCGAGCGGCGTGCAGTACGAGGCCTTGTGGATGGTCTACTCAAAGACCGTGGATTTTGAAGGATGGCTTCCGAAGTTCGACCCTGCGGCCGGGCAGGGGGGAATTGATTTTATCCTGCCGAACCGATTTATCGACCCTGAAGGCGTTGCCATCGACCCGTCCAGGTCCGATATTTTTATTGTTGACGCACAGCAGGACAGCGTTGCCCGGTTCAATGCACGCGGCTTCTTTCAAAGCTCGTCGTTCGGCGGCCATTCCCCGCAGATCACCCTTGTTCACCCCCACGGCATCGCCGTTGCGCAAAGCGTGCTGTATGTCTGCGATACCGACGAAAATAGAATCGTGATTTATACCTTGTCGACCAGCTTCTGACGGCGCCGCGGGTCACGGCGTCTTCTTCGCGATCCTGAACCGCTTACTCTCGAACAGAAGTTCGATCTCTGCGTAATAATTTCCCCCCATCCGCGCAATCGGCCGCAAGACATGCGGGTCGATCATCCCATCTCGATACACCTCATCGCTTACGTGGAACCTGACAATTTCCCCGATGATAACGTCAGCAGGTTCGTCCCCTAATTCGAGGTGACGATGTAAAATGCACTCGAGGCTTACCGGCGCTTCTTGAATTCTCGGCGTCTTGAGGCTTGTGCTTGGAGCGTAGGGAAGTGTGCCTTGCTCAAGCTCTGCAACCTCCGGAGGAATGTCTGCCGATGCGGCGGTCATCGACCCCAGCAATCGCTCCGTCACAATGTTGACGACAAACTCTTTCGTCCGCAGAATGTTCTCCGCCGTGTGCTTCATCGCTCCGTTTTTCCGTTCCGCTGAGATCATCAACAACGGGGGGGACGAAGTGACGGCGTTAAAGAAACTGTACGGGGCAGTATTGACCTTGCCGTCGGCGTTCATCGTGGTGACGATGGCGATCGGGCGGGGGACAATGGCGCCGGTCAGAAGATGATACACTTCCTTCGGAGAAAGTTTTTTTGGGTCAAGAATCATGGCTTTTTATGGTAATGGAAATGATGCTCCAGCAATCATGGACGGCGAACGGCATCGTATGGAGTATAACGGACAGAAAAGAGTTCCTCAGACCATACAACGGCATGGCAGAAGATAGATAAAAAAGTTGACAGATTAAAAGAAAAACTTTTAGTATATTCGGATTAGAGAACGATCAGGATCACACTGCTTTACTCGTGAGGGCCGGTCCCTCCCCGATATTCAATCCTTCAACGTTATTAGCTCACGGAAAAATCTCTCTCCTAAAATACTCCACTATGAAAACTGCTTTTGAACTCTATCAATCGCCGGATATTGCGTCCGTCCAACAGATGATCGTCGACGCCGCATCGCGCTACGGCGAAAAAATCGCCCTTGAAGACCTCAAAGAGACTCCGATCGCAAAGGTCACTTACCGCTCGCTTCTAAAGAACATTCTCAAATTTGGCATTGCGCTCCAGAACCTTGGGCTTAAAGAGCGGAGCCATGTTGCGGTGATCAGCGAGAACAGAGTGCAATGGGGGATCTCGTATCTCAGCGCGATGTGCTTCAACTACATTATCGTTCCGATCGACAGAAACCTCCCGATCAATGAAGTGCTGAACATCATTCATGAAGCGGACGTTACGGCCATTATTTTTTCGGATGCGTTCGATTCGGTCTTCCGGGAGCGGAAGTCATCCCTGAAGAACCTCAAATATTATATCAGCATGGATCTGCCGCTTGCAAAAGGGGGCTTCCATTCCATGAGAGAGCTGATCGAGAAAAGCCCCGGCTGCAGGGAAGACGACATGCCGGCCATCCATCCGGATGAACCGGCTGAGATCATTTTTACCTCCGGGTCGCTCGGAAGGGCGAAAGGGGTGATGCTGAGCCAGAAGAACCTCGCGTCAAACCTAATGGCCATGGTGCGGATGTTCCGGATCTATTCCGAGGACAGGTTCTTGTCGGTTCTTCCGATGCACCATACGTACGAATGCACCTGCGGCTTTTTATGCCCGCTGTACGGCGGCGCGTCCGCGCACTATGCCCGGTCGCTCAAGACCGTCGTTGAAGATCTGCAATCGGTGAGGGCCACAATGCTCCTCGGTGTCCCGCTCCTTTTCGATAAAATGTTCAAGCGGATCTATAAGACGATCAACGAAAAGAAAATTACGTCGCTCGTGATAGGACCGCTTATCAAGGTCACCGACGTCGTTGAGCGCGTCGGGTGGAAGAGCTTTAAGAAGATTGTCTTCAAGGAAATTCACCGCCGGTTCGGCGGTTCGATCCGCTGCTTCATAGCCGGCGGGGCCGCCCAGGATCCGATGGTCGCGAAAGGCCTGCGTGAATTCGGGTTCAATTTTGTCCAGGGATACGGCCTTACTGAGGCGTCTCCCATCCTCACGTTGAACCGTTTGGATCAATTCAAAGATGACGCTGCCGGCCTCCCCTTGCCGGGCGTTGAACTCCTTATTCATGACCCGGATGCCGAGGGGGTCGGCGAGGTTTGGGCGAAGGGGGAAAACATCATGGTCGGATACTATAAGAATGAAACGGCGACAAAGGAGACCTTCGATAACGGATGGTTCAAGACGGGAGATCTTGGGCGCATCGATGAAGAGGGTTTTCTGCATATCTGCGGCAGAAAAAAGAACGTCATCATTTCGAAAAGCGGTAAGAATGTCTATCCCGAAGAAGTTGAGGACGTCCTGAACCGGAGCCCGTACGTCCTTGAATCATACGTGTATGGCGAAGAGGATGCAAAGCTGGATGAGATCATTGCCGCCCAGATCGTCGTCGATGCGGAGGCTTTCATTGAGCTTTCCGAACTGAAAAATGTCAGGATCACTCCCGAACTTATTCACGAGGTGATCGCTGACGAGGTGAAGAAGGCCAACGCGGAACTTCCGGGGTTCAAGCAGATCAAAACGTTCAAGATCCGCGAGCAGGAATTTGAGAAAACCACGACCCAGAAGATCAAACGCTATCTCGTCGGGAAGAACTAACGTTGAAGGGGCGCCCCTGAAGGAAGATCACGAAGGGATATCTCGGGAGAACTAATTCAGACTGAGGCTCATTTTTAGGCCGGCACCCCCCGGCAGAAGGGTTGGCTGGATCGATAAAGCGTTGGAGCCGTCCTTTCCGAAGGCGGCAACATCGTATCCCTCCGGATGTGCCGCGATCATCCCGAATGTATATCCGATTGCGAGACCGAGAGGGTAATCGCTGTACCAATGGATTCCGATATTGACCATGGTAACGCCGATCGCTCCCACGATAGCGTAACCGACCGGGCGGATCCATGATATCTGCGGATAATTTTCCGCGATGACGACGACGGTCGATATCGAAGTGCAGAGGTGGCCGGTTGGAAATGCGTCATAATGCGGGACTCTTTTGGCGTAATCGAACTGATTCGGAAAGAACCGCCAGACCCCCGCCGGAGCGGATGACACGAATGGGCTTTCTCTCCCGGTGACATGTTTTACTAGCTGCACAACGATGCCTCCGGAGAGGATCGCCTGCACGACTTCCTCTCCCGTTCGCAAAGCACGGTTATCGTTCAGCACCAAGCCGTACAGCAAATAGCCGCTGGCGAGCGCGGCCTGTGCATCCCCCTGACCGAACTCTGTAATGAAATTGCTGACAGAACTTACCGTTGCAGATTCTTTGTCCCATTTTCTTTGCGCCTGCCACGTCGCGTTATCCGTTGCCATCAGAATTCCGGTCATCGCCGCAATCGCCGAATACTCGCCAATCTTGTCGCTGCGAAAGGTGATGTTGTAGAATTTTGCCCAGTCACCAGGGACATTCGTCACCATCGAATACCAGAGCGGTTTTCCGTTTGGGTTTTGCGGGAATGGCAGTGAAGAGTCGGCGGAATCTGCCCGGGGTGGTTGACTCGAAGAAGTGTCTGGACGATCGCTCGAAGGCTGGCCGGCCGATGCAATGGAGATCAGAAGAGCAGAGGAGAACAACACCGCAATAGTTCTAACAATAAAACTCGATCCCAAGAACGTTCTACTCAAATTGACCCGAAAAATTAGAGCGAAATTGCAATAAAATCAATAACGTACATCGGTAAAAGTACTGAATAATTTCGTTAGACACAATATTTGTCGATCGGTTTGAATGTACAAGGCAAGGGGGAAAAAATCGGTCAGCCCGGGCCGGCCATGGTGTTGGCGAAGGAGAGGCGGGAAGAATGGTAGAAAGCAAAAGGGCGGCGATGGTACGCCGCCCTTTTCTTCCTGAAATGATAGACCTAAACCTTCACACGGGACATCGTGTCTCGCATCCGGTCGATCTGCAATTCCAGATTGCGCATATCCGGCATAATGTCGGGACGCGGAACTCTCAGTTGAATTCCTTCAGGTCCAAAGCCTTCCATGCCGGGAGCATTCTCGAAACGGAAATTAAAGGAAGAAGGGGCATCGTTGTCCTCAATCTCCACGGTCAATGTCGTGGGGGCTCCTTTTCGGATGACCTGCACGTCGACTTTATCCCCGGTATCGACGTCCTCCAGCGCATCAGAAAGGTCACGCAGTTCTTCCACCGTGTTTTTGTTGACCTTCGTGATGACATCTCCCGCCTTGAACCCGGCTTTGGCTCCCGCACTTTTCTTGTCCACCGCTTCGACCAGCAGCCCTCTTCCGTTCGGCGCTCCAAAATATTCACCCAACTGCTCGTTCAATTCTGAGAGCTGAAGACCCCAGGTTTTTTCCATGCCGAAAATGTTCATGCGCCGTGCCATGGGGGGAGCAAAGGCGAATGCTTCCGCGTGTCTCTCATGAGGGGGTTTCCCGACTGAAATTGCGAGCGATTTCTTTTCACTATCTCGCAATACGACAACTGTGGTCTTTGTGCCTGGTTTAGTCTTTTGTACAATGTGTAAAAGCTCGCCGGCATCGTCGATCGCCTTGCCGTTGAACTCGACAATAACGTCTCCCGCTTTAACTCCTGCAGAATCTGCCGGGCTGTCGTCGAGAACGTCGCTGACATATGCTCCGTTGTTGTCCTTCAGATTCTTCTTCTTTTCCAATTTTGGTGTAATGTCCTGGATCGAAACTCCGAGCCATCCGCCGTGCTGATGGCCGCCGGTGCTGAAAACCTGGATATTACCGTTGTGTTCTCCCGCGTAAGCGGACGCGCCGTAGTAAAGGAATGGAACGCACGCCATCAATGCAAGAGAGAGCATCGATTTTTTCATGATACACTCCTTATGATGTTTGGTAAACAAACTCGTTTGGGCCCATCGTTAATCATATAGACGAGCCCGCTGGGCGTTCGTTCCATTGTTAAGAACAATATTCGGGAAATTCAATCGCCGAAACATATGCCAAGGTCCCGGGCGGTCACGACGGTGTCGCAGTCGAGGGGGACTGTTTTCATCCGGTTGGTTGCTTCAGCCAGCGGCACATACCGGACCGTCGGCGGGTCGAGTGCGACCATCACTCCTGATTTTCCCTCTTCCAGCGCCCGCACCGCAGCGGCTCCAAATCGGAGCGAGATGAGCCGGTCGAATGTTGTCGGAGTGCCGCCTCGCAGCAGATGCCCGAGAACGACCAGCCGGGTTTCTTTTCCGGTGATCTCCTGGATTTGGTGAGCGACCGTTTCGCCGGCCCCGCCAAGCCGCTCTGCGCGCCCCAATTGCTTTTCGATCACCGACGTTTTTCCGCCTATCGGCTTTGCCCCCTCGGCGACGACGACGATGGCAAAGTAACGATGCTGTTTATCCCTGTCCCTGACCTTTGCGGCGACTTTTGCGATGTCGTAGGGAATTTCCGGAATCAAGATCACATCGGCGGTTCCTGAAACGCCGCTGTTCAAAGCGATCCAGCCGGCATAACGCCCCATCACTTCCACCACCATGACCCGTTGATGCGCCTGCGCCGTGGAGTGGAGCCTGTCGATGCATTCAGTTGCGAACGAAACGGCCGTATCGAACCCAAATGTAATGACCGTCCTGTCGAGGTCGTTGTCGATGGTCTTCGGCACGCCGATGACTTGCAGTCCCTTCTTTTTGAATTCATTGGCTATCGTCAGAGATCCGTCGCCGCCGATCGCGATCAACGCATCGATCTTGTTCTTTTTGAACGCCTTCATGATCTCATCGGAGCGGTCCCGTTCATACCACGTCCCGTCCTTTCTTTGGGTCGGATATTTCAGCGGATTTCCTTTATTGGTTGTCCCCAAAATGGTCCCGCCGAGATGGGTGATACCCCTGACTTTGTCGTGGGTGAGATGAATTAAACCTCCGTCGGGATAGCGCTCGGGAAGGAACAATCCGTTGTATCCGTCGCGGATGCCGAACACTTCCCAGCCGCGTTTTTCCGCGGCAACCGCCGCGGCACGAATGACAGCATTAAGCCCGGGGGCATCGCCGCCCCCCGTGTTGATTGCAATGCGTTTGATCTTGTTTTTACTCATGGTGAATTCTCCGGAGAAGGTACGTCGCTTTGCACAGCGGATTCTTTTGGTTCGACGGTGCACCGATGCTGCGGACAGCATAGGTTCGTGAGAATGTATCAATACGTTGCCGTAATTGCAACGGTAAAAAGGGAGTACGGCCCGGAGCCCTTGAATATCGATGCTGCTTTATTTACATTCTTCCACATTATTTTGACGCGGTGTTGTGCGCCGCGTGTGGTGATCGGAGCATAAACAGGTCGAGAATGAAAAAGAGTATATCGGCAGGATTGATCGTCATCGGTTGTCTATTTGCATTTTCGTCGTGCGGGAAAAAAGCGGACGAGAAGAAGCACGCGAAGGTCATCGGCGTAACGCTTCTGACGCGCGGCCATATGTTTTACAAAGACCTTGAAGAAGGCCTTCGCTCGGAAGCGGCGAAGGATGATTACGAACTGATCGTAACGGCCGCCGAGTTCGATCTTGGAAAGCAGATCGCACAAATAGAGGATTTCGTCGCACGTAAAGTCGATGCGATCATCGTTTGCCCGGTCGATTCTAAAGGCGTCGGCAGCGGGATCAAAAGGGCCAACGACGCAAAGATTCCCGTGTTCACTGCCGATATCACTGCAATGGAAGGGAATGTCGTCAGCCATGTTGCTTCCGACAATGAGTTAGGCGGAAGACGGGCCGGTGAATATATCGCCAACCTTCTTCACGGCAAGGGGAAGGTCGCGATCATCGACCAGCCGATCCTTACCTCGGTCCTCGACCGAGTTGCCGGCTTCAAGAATGCGCTTGCCAAATATCCGGACATCAAGCTTGTGTCGGACGTCAACGGCGACGGTGTCCGGGATAGATCGCTCGAAGCGGCATCCGATATCCTCCAGGCGCACCCCGACCTTAACGGGATATTCGGAATCAACGATGAGTCTGCCCTCGGCGCGCTTGACGCCGTAATGGCCTTCAAGCGGATGAATATCGTCATCGTCGGATACGACGCAACGCCCCCGGCAGTCGACGCCATTCTGAAGGATACCCCGTTGAAAGCCGACATTATACAGTATCCGAAAAAGATCGGAGCTGCGACGATCTCCGCGATCAATGACTATTTTTCCGGCGCCCCGGTTCAAAAGCGGTATGCCGTCGAAGTCGGCATCGTTGACAGGGAAGCATTACAGAGGACAACCTCGCCGTAGCACATGCCCACGTTGCTCCGTTTGCAATGCGTTTCAAAAAGCTATCCCGGCGTCCGCGCGTTGAGCGAGGTCAATTTTGAATTGCGTCCGGGAGAGGTTCATTGCCTGGTCGGAGAGAACGGGGCGGGCAAGTCGACCCTGATGAAAATTCTTTCCGGAGCCCTCGCGAAGGACAGCGGAGAGATCGCGATCAACGGCATTCCCGTTCAAATCCATTCCCCCTCGGACGCACTCAAGCACGGCATTGGCATCATCTATCAGGATTTTAAGCTCGTCCCGGAATTGTCCGCTGCAGAAAATATTTATCTCGGCAAGGAGCCCCTCCGTGCAGGTTTTCCCTTTATCGATTCGGCGGCCATGCGCGATCGTGCGGGGGCTCAACTCGCCCTATTGGGGGAAGAGTTTGACTCTGCCCTTCCGGTTCGGATGCTGAGCGTCGCCCAACAGCAGATCGTCGAAATTGCCAAGGCCATTTCCCAGAAGGTGAAGATCCTCGCGCTCGATGAACCCTCGGCCCCTCTTACCGGCAAGGAGCTTGTCAAGCTCTTTGCCATCATTCGAAGACTGACTTCGGAAGGGGTCGGTGTCATTTATATCTCGCATCGGCTTGAAGAAATTTTCCAAATTGGGCATCGTGTCACCGTGCTCCGCGATGGAAAGGTCGTTGCCAGCTGTCCCGTCGCAGAAACGGAGAAAAGCACGCTCATCCAATGGATGGTCGGCCGCGACCTGGAAGACGAATACCCTCCCGCAACGCTGACAACCGGAGAGGAGCTCTTGCGGGTCGAAGATGTTCACGCCGGGATTCTCGCGGGCATAAACTTCTCGCTGCATCGCGGGGAAATTCTCGGCTTTGCCGGACTGGTTGGCGCCGGACGAACGGAGCTCGCGCGCGTGATCTTCGCAGCCGACGCGAAAGGATCAGGCCGGATCTTCCTCGACGGAGAAGAGATTCGCCCCCGCTCGCCGCGTGAAGCGATCGATCTCGGCATCGGACTTCTCACCGAAGACCGCAACCGGCTCGGACTCATCCCCGAGATGAATGTCATCGAGAATGTCACTCTTTCAAGCCTTTCAGATCTGGTGCGCGGCCCGTTCCTGGATACTGCCAAAGAAAACAGAGACGTTCAACGTCTGATAGAAAAGCTCCATATAAAAACGCAGGGAGGAAATAAACCGGTTGAAAACTTGAGCGGAGGTAATCGTCAAAAGGTCATCCTCGCTCGGTGGCTGCTGAAGCGGTCAAGAGTATTGATCTTTGATGAACCCACCGCCGGGATCGATGTTGGCGCAAAGTATGAGATCTACTCGCTGATCAATGCCCTGGCGCAGGAAGGAGTCGGCATTATGATGATCTCATCCGACCTTCCTGAACTTCTCGGAATCTGCACAAGAATTATTGTCATGCGTGACGGGACCATCGCCGGTGAATTTGGCCGGAGTGAGGCAACGCAGGAAAAGATCATGGCGATGGCAACCGGGTTGGCGGAGGTATCGTATGGCCGCTGATCCGCGCCGCAATTTGTTTTCATCGATGGCCGCAAAGTTCGGTATAGGATTGACATTGGCCGTCGAAGTGATCATTTTCTCCCAGCTTTCCCCGTATTTCTTTACTGCTGAAAACATCCTGAACGTTTCTCTGCAGCTATCAATCACCGCTATTATTGCCGCCGGGATGACATTCGTGATCCTCACGTCAGGCATCGATCTATCGGTGGGAGCTCTTGTCGCTTTAACGGGAGTTGTTTCCGCCAGCATTGCGAAAATCTCCCTTCCGGTCGGTGTTACTCTTCCTCTTGCGATCGCCGCAGGGTTAACCATCGGGGCGCTCTCGGGGGCATTTGCCGGCGTATGTGTCACCCGCTTTTCCATCACGCCGTTCATCGCCACGCTTGCGCTCATGACGATCTTTCGGGGCGCTGCTTATATTTTCACGGACGGGAGGCCGATTTGGGAACTCCCCTCACAATTCAGCCAGCTTGCCGGCGGGAGGGTGTACGGAATTCCCTATCCGACGTTGATCATGGCTGTCGTTTTTGCGGTGGCATATGTCGTCTTGAAATGGACACGGTTCGGCCGTCATGTGTACGCAGTCGGCGGAAACAAAGAAGCGGCCCGGCTCGCGGGAATCGACACGGACCGAGTTCTGATCGGAGTGTACGTCATTTGCGGTGTGTTGACATCGCTGAGCGGAATTTTGCTGGCGTCGCGAGTCAATTCCGGGCAGCCGAACGCGGGGCTCATGTATGAACTGGACGTCATTGCTGCCGTTGTCGTCGGGGGAACGAGCTTGGCGGGGGGGCGGGGATCGATCGTCGGAACATTGCTCGGCGCTGTCCTGATCGGAGTGCTCCGGAACGGATTGAATCTGCTCGACGTCAATTCGTACGTCCAGCAAGTTGTTGTCGGATTTGTTATTCTTATAACGGTCATGATCGACCAGACGAGAAAAAAATAAGCTGCACCATGGTGTCACTTTGATTCTAAAGGAGTCGTTATGAAAAAAATGATCTCTCTTTGTGCCGTGTTGATTTTCCCGGTCGTTCTTATGGGACAGACAACCGTCGATAGGGTTGCCCGTGCGCTCGATTCAATGGCGATATTCCAGATGAATGACTGGAAGATGAGCTCCAACCTTAAGTACGGCGAGGTCACCGGAGATCCGACGCAACAAGGGTTCGATGATTCGCAGTGGCAAACCCTGAAGGTCTCACAGCGGGCGCGCGTCGATTCGTGCTGGCTGAGAAGGGAGATTGTGGTTCCCGAGTATATCCTCGGCAAAAAGGTCGGGGGCACCGTAAAATTTGTCGTGGCGGTCGACGAATACGGTTACGTGTGGATCAACGGGGCAAGCAAAGGATATTTTCCCGGGGACGGAGTTTTCGTTCTTTCGACCGATGCAAAGCCAGGCGACAGATTTCTTATCGCCATCCGCGCCGTCACGACGTGGGGGAGGCTCACATTACGGCGTGCAGAGATAGAGACACCGGGCACCGATACGATCCGTCAAGTGATCAAGGATTTTTCGTTGAGCATTCGCGTCGGTCAGGAACTCCTAAGCCTTGATACAAAGCAATCCACTCCTTATGACAACAAGGTGCAGGATTTCGGCATCGATAAATCGAAACTTGATAAAGGAGAGAAGATAAAACTGAACGGTCTGCTTCAGGAGCAGGCGGGGCGCCTCGACCTCGACGCCCTCCGTGCGATGTCGATGGACAAGTTTGTCGCTTCTCTCAATGATGTCCGTTCTCACTTGAAACCTGTCGGAACATTCGCCAAACGCTTTACTCTTTTGTTTGACGCAAATGCTCATATCGATGCCGCCTGGCTCTGGCGCGACAAAGAGACGGTCGAGGTCTGCAAGAACACCTTTACCTCGGTGCTGAACATGATGGACTCACACCCGGACTTTTCTTATACCCAAAGCGCTGCGCTCTATTATAAGTGGATGGAAGATAAATATCCTGACGTATTCAAACGAATTCAGCAGCGAGTGAAGGACGGACGGTGGGAGGTCGTGGGCGGGATGTGGGTCGAGCCGGATTGCAATTTGCCGAGCGGTGAATCTTGGATGCACCATCTGCTCATTTCTAAAAAATATTTCAAGGAGAAGCTGGATGCCGACGTCACCATCGGCTGGAACCCGGATTCCTTCGGCTACAATTGGAACATGCCGCAATTTTACCTCAATGCCGGGATCGATGCGTTCATCACACAAAAATTGGGCTGGAACGATACGAACATTTTCCCGTACCGTGTCTTTTGGTGGGAGGCGCCGGACGGGTCGCGCATTCTTACCTATTTCCCGTACGATTACGTGAATGAGATCGCTGACCCGTTCCAGCTCGCGGAATGGATGCGCCAATTCGAGGCCAATACCGGGTTCCTGAATATGATGGTTCTGTTCGGGGTGGGCGACCACGGAGGCGGGCCGACGGTCGAAATGCTGGACCGGATAGAACATTTGAAACATCTCGATATCTATCCTTCGATCCAATACTGCACGGCGGCCGAGTACCTTGGCTGGCTCAAGAAACAAAACCCCCGAGATATTCCGACATGGAATGACGAGTTGTATCTTGAATATCATCAGGGGACGTTCACCACCCAGGCCAAGATGAAGCTGTATAACCGGCAGAACGAGGCGCTGCTGACCTCCGCCGAAAAATTTTCAACCCTTGCGACCTTGTACGGCAAGAGTTACGAGCACCAGCTGATCAATGACGCCTGGAAGGACGTTCTCTTCAACCAGTTCCACGATATCCTTCCCGGGTCCGGGATACGGGAGAACTACATCGATGCGACGGAGCGGCATAAGGCTGCCGAAAAAGAGGGTTCGTATGTTTTGAAAAATTCTCTGGATGCGATTGCTTCCTCTATCAACACGGCGAAGATGGCGAAGGGAACTCCGTTGGTGGTGTTCAACCCCTTGTCGTGGGACCGGACTGACGTTGCCGCGTTCAAGCTCGCTGAGGGGGATACGAACCAGTACGCAGTGTTCGAGGCGAACGGCAAAGAGATCCCTTCCCAGATCATCAGCACGGGGCTGCTGGAAAGAAAAATAATTTTTGTCGCGTCGAACATTCCATCGGTCGGATTTAGAACATATGAACTGCGCAGACAGACGCCCGCTATTCAGGCGCGGACTCCGCTCGATAGCTCGTTGACGATCGAGAATGAGTTCTTCAAGGTGACTGTTGGGCGTGATTCGGGCTGGGTCAGAAGCATCGTCGACAAAGTAACGGGGCGGGAATTCCTTGGGGGCAACGGCAACAAGCTTGAGCTCCTCGAAGACAAACCGAAACAATGGGATGCATGGAACATCGGCTTGACGGGGAGGGAAAATCCCATCACGCTCCGCACGATCGAAGTGGTCGAACGAGGTCCTGTCCGAACCGTCATCCGGGTTACTCACGATTGTCTCGGCCCGAGTTTTCGGCGGGATTACCCGACGCCCGATTTCCCCAGTTCCTTTTTCACGCAGGACATCATTCTCTACAACGGAATTTACCGCGTCGATTTCAAGACCGACGTTGATTGGTGGGAAGAACATACGATGCTGAAGGTCGCGTTTCCGCTGGCGGTGACAGACACTGTCGCGACGTACGAAATTCCATACGGGACGATCCAGCGGTCCACGCAACTGCGGAATAGCTGGGAGAAAGCGAAGGTGGAAGTTCCCGCTGCCCGATGGGCGGATGTGTCGGGAGCATTGTGCGGCCTGAGCCTTTTGAATAGGTCGAAATACGGATACGACATCAAAGGACGCACAATGAGACTGTCGCTGCTGCGTTCTCCGTTGTGGCCGGACCCGACGGCTGACCGGGGAAAACATTCGATCGAATACAGTCTGTATCCTCATCCGGGCACATGGCGGCAGGCAAACACGGTAGGAGCGGCGTACGACTACAACAATCCGCTGATCGTCATCTCGACCGGAGTACAAAAAGGAAGGCTGGCTTCCTCGGGCTCACTCGTGCAGCTCAATTCGCCGAATCTCATACTGACGGTGTTGAAGAAAGCCGAAGATTCCGACGCATGGATCGTTCAATGGTACGAGTCAAGCGGCCAGGATTCCGAAGCGTTGCTGTCGCTTCCTGCAGCGCCGAAAAAAGTCGTGAGGTCAAATTTCCTCGAAGAGGACGGCACGCCAATTGCCGTCGAGGGAAGAATGGTGAGAGTTCAAACGAAGAAAAATTCAGTGGTGACGTTGAAGATCACCTTCTAAAGGTCACAATAGAAACATACGCTCCACAATGCGCCCTTTGCCGCTGCGGGCAACACTGCCGGCCGCAAAGGGCGCTGCTATGAAACCCCGTTATCGTTCAGGTTTATTTCCATCCGCATTCCCCGCTCTAATTAGTTCAAATAAAAGCAGTTAGACCCGGGGGCGATTCATCCCCTTCATTTTGCTTCGCGATCGGCATCTCCCCTCAAAAAATATCCTATTCTCTCTAATTTTTGGCCGGTACATGCCGATAATAGTCTTAGAAGCTCACAAGGCTTTCACAAAAGACGGGCACGGAAGCCCACTTCAATCCACAAACCATACTTACAAGGAGGTAGTTATGGCATCCACAGCTAGAATCAACACAAACATCGCTGCATTGAACGCCCTCAACGCGTTGAATTCAGTGAACGCGGATCTTCAAGTCCACCAATTGCGGTTAGCGTCCGGTAAACGCATCAATACCGCAGCGGATGATCCGTCAGGATTCGTTATTTCCAGCAAAATGGGCGGAACCCTCGCCGCGTTGAGTGCAGCGTCGGATAACGTCAGCTCTGCGCAGAACATCTATAACGTCGCAGAAGGCGGATATCAGACGATCGCCAACCTGATGACGCAGATCAAAGCTCAGCAAACCGAGTTCAATAACGGCGGACTCGGCACAGACGAGCAGAACGCAATCGCGACAACGATTTCGGACCTTGCAAAGGAAATCGATTCGACGATCGCCCAGACACAGTACAACGGGATAAACCTTATCAACGGGTCCTTTGTGGCTGGTGTCGGTCAGTCGGGCGGCAGTCTCACGTCTGGCGTTGCTTCAGCAGACGGAACAGTAACGGGTGTCGACGTTTCAGGAGCTAAAGCATCTGACACTTACACCCTGAGCAACGTAGGCGCCGTGCTTACATTGACCCGGTCGAGCGATAATGCGACCGCATCAGTGACGATGGGTGCATCGACGGTAGGCGGAGCGCAAACGCTCAATTTTGCTAACCTTGGCGTTTCGATCAGCTACATGGGAACTGCGGCCGCCACGGGCGCAGCCAGTGCGACAGCGTTGGTCGGTGCCGGCACTACGATCACCACAAATGCAGGCTCGACACCGTCGTTCCAGGTTGGCGATACGGGCGCGAATTTCGGTATGTCGCTTACGACAGCCGTAGATTCCACCTCTCTCCTCGGAACGGCAGCTGGCTCCATTACGGCAGCGCAAGTTGCCGGGCTGACCGTTGACACCGGTATGACGACCGTTCTCGATGCGATCGGCAGTATTGGTGCCCAGCAAAACCGCCTTATGGCGAAGCAGACTAACCTTTCGACCATGATCACGAACATTACGGCTTCGAAGAGCCAGATCACGGATGCTGACATTGCGGTCGAACAGATCGCGTCGGTGAAAGATCAGATCCTGCAACAGACTGCGACGGCACAGTTGGCCCAGGCCAATCAGTCACCGCAAGTCTTCTTGTCGTTGTTCAAGTAACAGCCCATGAACGAGCGAGGGGCTCCGGCCGGCTGGCTTGAGCCCCTCACGTTCTTAGCAGAGTGTTGAAAGAGGAGAAGAGCCTGTTACTCATAATCGAACATGAACGGCGAGGAAGACATGGAAACTGCAAATGTAAACTTGATTACGACGCTCGAAGCTGAAGAGGTGCAGCAAACACCTTCCGCTGAACAGCATGCACAAATGATGAAGGCCGGCAGTCAGCACGCAATTGCGATCGCTGCGAATTCATACAGAAGAGAGCACCTGGTGAATCTGATGCCGGTTCAAGTGATCAAGAAACTGTACGACACGGCGATCTTCGCCCTGAAGAAAAAGGATTATGACCTTGCGCACCGGGCGATCACTCAGCTGATGCTCGGTTTGAATTTCGACTACGAGGAAATGGCGGGGGGATTGATGGGATTATATATGTACGCAAAAGAATGTATTCGCAAAGGCAAAATCGCCGAAGCGACAACCGTGCTGGAGGAGTTACGTTCCGCATGGACCCAAGCATTTAATCTCTAGAGTGGGAGTGAGGACAGGACAATGGCAACCGGACCAGCGACACAAGTATCATCGACTATACTGTCTGCTGTTCAACAATTTCAGACGGACCTGCAGACTGAAGAAGTCTCGCCTTTGCAGACTCAGGTAACGGCGATCAACGCCCAGATTTCCGCCCTTGGGACCATGAAGAACAACCTGCAGACCCTGTATAACACGTCCACTGCGATGGCGGTAACAAATAGATCGTCTACTTTTTTGACCCTCATTGCGACAAGCTCGATGCCGAATATCGTTTCGGCGACCGCCACGGCAACCGCCGCTTCGGGAAACCATTCAATACTTGTCACGCAGCTTGCAAAGACAGACGTGGCGCTTTCCAATCAGCTCAATAGCTCTTCTGGAAGCATTGTGACGGCCGAGGGGACGGGGGTGAAAACGATCCAGGTGGGCAATCAGACGGTCAACGTCACTCTTTCCAGCGGTGATTCCAACAGCACGGTATTGACAAATATCGCGAATGCAGTCAATGCCATGAAAGGGAATGTGACCGCATCCGTCGTAACGGATACTTCCTCGACAAGCCGGTTGGTGTTTCAATCGACTCAGACAGGCTCGGCGAACGCTATTACGCTGTCCGACACCGCCGGGACGCTTCTTTCCAATCTCGGTCTCTCGTCGGCAGTCATTTCAGCCAGAACCGCTTTTAACTCGACGACCGCCGGGTTCATGAACCAGAGTACATCGGCACTCGATGCGAACTTCAAGCTTGACGGCATCGACATGGTCCGATCCAGCAATACGGTCACCGATGCACTTACGGGGGTGACTTTAGGGCTCGCTGGCCTTCAGAGCCCGACAGACACGCCCGCTACGATCAATGTTGGCATCAACACGAATCAGATCCAAACGATGGTTCAGCAGTTTATCACAAACTATAATGCAGCCCTCTCATACGTCAATAATGAAACTGCGATGATATCCGGGGCCAGCACGACGGGGAGCACTGCAACCGTGACACCGCAGATCTTTGCCGGGAACCCGACGTTCACGATGCTGAAGGTAAATCTTCAGAGCGTGATCTGGAATCAAGTGACCTCGGCGAAACCGGGCAATCCTGAGAACCTCTTTCAGATCGGGATCACGCCGGGCGCCGACGGTACGCTCAGCATCTCGGATACATCGAAATTCAATGCCGCCATGGCGGCCGATCCGACCGAGATCACGGATCTTTTCAATTCGTCGAACGGCGTTGCCGTGCAGATGAACAATCTTCTGAAACCCTTTGTTACACCGACGACGGGCAGGATAGACTCGATGAATAACGTGGACACGAGCGAGGTGTCGAGCCTCAATGACAGGATCAAAACCCTCAACGCCCAGATCGCGAACCAGACAACGCAGTACCAGAACGAACTTGTGCAACTGCAGGCGGAGTATGAAGATATGCTTGCAACGCAAAATGAGATGGCGAGTATTTTAACCGGCAGCCTGTACCCTGACACGACGACCGGCACGACCACGAGCACATCGTCAACATCGACGACAGGGTAGAGATGATGTTTCAGGATGGATCCATGACAACAACACAACCAGTCGGCGCTCCCACGGGAGCAATGCCGCTGGACATAACAGGATCGGACAATCAAAACCAAGCTTCCAGCAAGCAGAAGAGTTCACTTTCGGCCGAGGAAATGACCGCAGCGGTACAGGAACTTAATGCGGCAATGAAGGTTGTGAACACACGTCTCTCGTTTTCGATCGACAGCATCACCAAGCAAACGGTTGTCACAGTGACGGATGACCAGACCCATGAGGTCATTCGTCAGATCCCTTCGGAAGAAATGCTGAAAGTCTCCGAGCGCATCGCTGAGTTATTAGGAGTTTTGTTTGACCACGCAGGATAAAGGACAAGGCTCAGACCGGGCCATAGCAGCGGGTGTTCAGAATGACAAGTCTTCGTGCGGACGCGACGAAGAGCTCGCAGGTCTTTTCCAGCTGCTTTTTGAAGCGACATCCGCGGCAAACGGACAGACGTCGGGCGGAGACTTCTCCTGCATCCGGGAACTGCTTCAACAACGGCGGCACATCCTCGACCGTGTTCATGAACTGACCGCTGGAAGCAGGCCGGAGAATCGTCCGATAAGCGAGAGCTTAAGATGCCAGCTGCGAACCATGCTGGAATCGACACTACAAGAAAATATTCATATATTAAAACTTCTTCAAGAAAGGAAGAAGATCGTGCTGACGAAGATGACAGAGGTTCAAAACAGGCGGCACGTTTTTCATTATCTACGTTAGGAGGAGGTCATGGGAATCAGTGAAGTTACCGGCAGCGGCGCTCCTGTTCAACCGTCGGTTTCCAAAAAAGTGAAGGACGAACAAGAAGCAAAAGCAGCCTCGAAAGACAAAGTGAACGTCTCCGACGCTGCGCGATCGCTGTATGAGACAGAAAAGGCGAATAAGCTGTCGCAAATTGAAAAGAAGGTCGACGAAGGTTTCTATTCGCAAAAGGACGTGATCGAAAAAGTCGCCGATGCGATGCTCAAAGACCTGAAAAAACAAGTTTCGCAATAACCGCATGGGACATCGTGCCGTGTCTGGAACCGAAGCACTGCTCACCAAAGCGCTCGAGCTGTGCACATACATCAATACGATAAGCGCATCGTATGGCGACGACGGGAAGGGGAAAAAGAAACTCGTTCTCTCGTTCGACCTTTATTGTCTCTTGCTCGAGTACACTTTCTACCTGAAGGGACTCAGCGATACCAACCCGAATACCATCGAAGAATTGATCGTTTGCGACGACCTATTGTTCGAGACCCCAAACCGCCAGCTCGAAGTCAATGTTGATTTCTTTCTCCCCGCCAATACCGTTATCGTCCGGTAACGATCGCCCCCAGTTTTTCACGCTCTCTGAACCGCGGCCTCATACCAGTCCGTCAAGCAGCTCCGTCTTTCCATTGTAAAATGCGTTTTGTATATTACCCCTGAATTTCTGTCACTTATCGTGCCGGAGGCGAGATGGATGGAGAAGTGCACAGCCCGGCGGGGGGCTTTATGAAACCGAATATCACGCTGGAAGACGGCGGGCATCCTCAGATCATGACCGATGCCGACCAGAAGATAGTGGATGTCAACGATCGCTTCCTTTTCTTGAGCGGGTATGGGCGCGGCGAATTGAGGGGAATTCTTTTAACGGACCTGCTCCATTCGGAAGACCGGGATAAATTTGCTGAGCACTGGCACCTCCTTGCGCAGACCGGGACCTCCGCTGTCGCCGCGCGGCTTCGGACGAAGAGCGAATTTACATTGCACGCCCGGTTTCAATCGGAGCTCGTGAAGCCCGGAGAGTTTCGGACGACCATGATCGGCACCGCAGGCGAACATTATCCTGCCGCCGAGCTTGGACGCAAGAATAGGTTTGCCCTGGCTTTGTACGAGATCGGCCGCCAGATGACCTCCAGCTTTGACGTTGAGGAGGTCTTGAAACTGGTCGTCAAGAACACGGCGTGGCTGCTGGAAAGCCATTTTGTCGCTGTCGCCCTGCTGGACAGCAAAACGTCGAGGATTGAATACCGTGAAAAGATCGGCGATCGGACGGATGTTACCCCCTCAGTTGCAGCCGGCAAAGACCGCGGACTCGCAGGAAGAGTGATCGCTTCGCAAGCCCCGTTTATTATAGAGAAATTTCCGGAGAGACCTTTTGTTCAGCCGAAGGAATTTCCGCTGGTCGAAGCTGAATCGCTTGTCTCAGCTTTCGGCGTTCCAATCACGAACAAGGAGAGGAAGTTTGGCGCGCTTGTTGTCGGTTACCGGAACTTCCGCGAGATCCCGGAGGAGGATGTACAGCTCGTCTCGAACCTCGCTAATCAGACCGCACTCGCGCTGGAAAATGCGATGCTCTATCAGGAAAGCGTAAAATATTCGAAAACGATGGCCGCACTCTCTTCGCGCTTGACGATGATCCAGGAGGAAGAGCGGCGGAGAATCACGCGTGAATTGCACGACGGCATCGGCCAGGCCCTCACCGGCCTGCGTTTCAACCTTGATGCGTTGGTGAGGCAGGCTTCGATCACCGATCCTGATGCGGTCGAGCAGGTTGCGGTCATGAAACAGGTGATCGACGAGTCGCTGAACACGATTCGCCAAATCGCTTTCGACCTTCGTCCTCCGATTCTTGACGACCTTGGGTTGGTGTCGGCGCTGAGAATCTATCTGGACCGTTTTCAAGAGCGCACAAAGATCCTTCTTACGCTCTCGTGCCCCGATGACCTCAAGCGGTTCGACCCCAAGGTCGAGGCCACGATCTACCGCATCATTCAGGAAGCGCTGACCAACGTGGCAAAGCACTCCGGCGCCAAAAATGCGAAAGTTGAGATTGAGAAACCCGAGGCGACGCTTCATGTGATGATCTCCGACGACGGCAAGGGGTTCGATCAAAATGCGGCTGGGGAATCGGGACTCTGGCCGACCGGACTCGGCATCGTGAATATGCGGGACCGTGTCGAAGGGCTCCGGGGAAAGTTCAGGCTCGCGAGTGAAAAAGGGAAGGGAACATCCATCCATATCGAAGTTCCTTTGAATGGCCGATAAGAAAAAAATCAGGATCGTCGTCGCCGATGATCATGTCATCGTCAGGAGGGGCATCGTCTCCCTCATTTCGCTCAACCCGGATTTCGAGGTTGTAGGCGAGGCGGCAAACGGCAAGATCGCCGTCGAGCTCGCGCTCGCAAAGGAGCCCGACGTTGTGTTGATGGATATCAGCATGCCCGAATTGAGCGGACTGGATGCAACCCGGCTTATCAAGAAAAAGCTCCCCGACCTGAAGATCCTCGTTCTTTCCGCGTACGACAACGAAGAATACGTTTCTCAAATCCTCCAAACCGGGGCCAATGGTTACCTCCTTAAGAATGTCGCCCCGGACGATCTCTATGCGGCGATCAAAGCCGTTGCGGAGGGGCTTGCCTTCTTCAGCCCGTCGATTTCTAAAATCATGCTGGATGGGTATCTCAAGCGGACCGCTCAAGCACCGCCAGCCGGACCGGATGAAATCATCCCTTCCTATGCCGGACCGTTGACGACGCGCGAAAGAGAGATCCTCCAGTTGATCGCTGAAGGAAGGTCGCACCAGCAAATCGGAGAGCTCTTGTATATCAGCATACGCACGGTAGACACCCATCGCAATAACATCATGAAAAAGCTCGACTTACACGATACCGCAAGTCTTGTAACGTACGCTATCAAACATGGAATAGCCGTCATCCCCAAGTAGTTCTTTCGCCGCTTCCAACCGGTTCCTTCCAAAGCTCATCGCCACTGTGGACACGCCTGCTCTCGCCCCACAGAAACTTATCCACACCTACGCATCACACCGATCCACCTAAGAAACGACGCAATTTCTACGCGGTATAACTTAATAAAAAAATACACGATGGCGCGGATTGCATTCATATGGCTAATGCTGTAACGTTGCATACCGTTGTTCAGCCATTTGCACAATAGCGGCATCAGACGATTCACTAAAACACAGAGCATCCAATGTCGACATCTCCAAGTGCCAGTATTCCGGTAGAGAAACAGCCAAGCGCATTGACAATTCTCGTCGTCGACGACGTCGAAGAAAACCTTGAGCTGCTGCAGGATTTGTTCACCGAAAGCGGATACAATGTCATCGCCGCCCGCAGCGGCGTCGAGGCGTTTGAGGTGTTCAACCGCGAAACGGTCCATCTCATCATCGCCGATGCGATGATGCCGCGGATGGACGGGTTTCAGCTTTGCAGGAAGGTGAAAGAAAATCCCAAGAACGCCAAGACCCCTTTCATTATTTACACGGGGAACTATGTCGATGAGGAGGATCAGGAATTGGCCCGCAACGTCGGCGTGGATCGGTACGTGATGAAATATGCAGGCCTGGGTTCCTTGATCGAAGCGGTCCGCGATGTCACCCTCCAGAATTACGGCATTCAGCCGGAACAGGTTCCGGAAAGCTCGGCGTCGATCGACGATCAATCGTTTCTCGAGAAGCACCACACGCTCGTGACGAAAAAACTCGAAGAAAAGATGAAAGAGCTTGAGATGTACGCCGCCACCCTCGCCCGGAAAAACCGGGAATTGCAGGTATCCGAGCTCCGCTACCGCGCGCTGTTCGAGAATGCAAGCGTCGCGATCTTTGTCGTTGACAGCAAAACAGAGTCGATCGTTGACGTCAACAACCAGGGGATCGCGCTGCTCGGGTACTCAAAGGATGAACTGCTCGGCCTTCCCTCGCTCCCGTTCATTGAAGGCGATCCCTTCAACGCTTCGCTCTCTCAGAGCAAAGACATCGTCGCACAGGAAGCGGCGATGAAGACAAAGGACGGCGATTCGATTGACGTCGACGTGAGCGCGGGATCGGTCTCGGTATTGAATGATTCACGAGTCATGTTATTCGTCCGAGACATTACCGAACAGAAAAAGATCCGGAACTCGCTAATGCAAATGGAGAAAATGTCGCTCATGGGACGATTGGCCGCCGGCATCGCCCACGAGATCCGCAACCCGTTGGCAGGGGTGACTCTTAACCTCCAGTATCTTCAAAGGAAAATCGATAAGACATCCCCCGATTTTGAATCGATCGCCGCTGCGCTCGAAGGAGCAGAACGAATCCAGCATGTCATCGAAGATACTCTCGGCCTTGCCAGGGTGACCCCGCCGTCGCTCCAGCAGCACTCGATCAACGCCATCATCGCCCGCTCGCTGCATTTTGTCTCTCTGGCGCTTCAGCAAAAAGCGATTGCCCTCACGACCTCCTTCGATGAAAACGTTCCCGATGTGATGGTGGACCAAAAACAGATTCAGCAGGTAATGCTGAACATTCTGCAGAACGCGATCGACGCAACGCCGCCGAACGGAGCGATATCGGTCTCGACGAAAACTGGAGAAATGCATGCAGGAGAAGCGGCTCTGCCCTGCGTCGAGACGACCATCCAGGATTCCGGCGTCGGGATTCCGGTCGAAATGAAAGCAGTGCTGTTCGAGCCGTTCCGTACGACAAAATCCGGAGGGACCGGGCTCGGCCTGGCATTATCAAAGTACATCATCGGACGTCATCACGGCGACATCGCGCTCGAGTCGCCGTCCGAGGGGGGAACACTGGTTCGCATTATTTTACCATCACAGCCAACAAGCAACGGAGCGTGGAATGGATAAAGGCAGAATCTTAGTCGCAGACGATGAAAGGTCGTTGACAGTTTCGGTGAAGAACGTTCTCGCCGATGCTGGATATTCGGTTGGAGTGAGCTCCAACAGGGATGAGTTCCTCGCGCAGCTCTCCTCGTTCAACCCGGATGTCATTTTGCTCGACATCTATCTCGGGGCGGCAAACGGTATCCAGATCCTTAAACAGATCAAGTTCGACGGATGGAAGGCCCCGGTGATCATGATGACGGCACACTCCGACGTTTCGCTGGCGGTGCAGGCGATGAAGGAAGGGGCGGCGGACTTTGTCGTGAAACCCTTCGACCTCAACCACCTTATCGTTCTCATCGAGAAGAATCTCGAGTTCGCTCACCTCGAAAGCCGAGTTTCCATGCTGCAGGAGGAGCTTGAAAAGCAGCGGTCGCGGAGCGGCATCATCGGCAGCAGCGCCGCCCTCCGGCGCGTCCTCGAAGTGACGGAAAAGCTCGCCTCTGGGGAAAGTACGACGGTGCTTATCGAAGGAGAGAGCGGAACGGGAAAGGAGCTTCTCGCGCGGTTCATCCATCAGAAGAGCGCGGTCCGCAGCAACCAGCCTTTCATCGCCCTTAACTGCGCCGCGATTCCCAAAGACCTCGCGGAGAGCGAATTTTTCGGCTACGAAAAAGGAGCTTTCACCGGCGCTACGGAAAGGATGAAGCAGGGGAAATTTGAAATGGCGAACGGAGGAACGATCCTGCTTGACGAGGTCGGCGAGTTGTCGCTTGACATGCAGGTGAAGCTCCTCAGGGTTCTCGAGGAACGGAAGTTCTATCGCCTCGGAGGAACAAGGGAAATTTCAGTCGACGTCCGGGTCATCGCCGCATCGAACAGAAATCTTGCCAACGAGGTCGAGGCTGGCAGATTCCGGGGAGACCTCTTCTACCGGTTGAATGTTGCCGTCGTGAAGATCCCGCCCTTGCGCGAACGAAAAGAGGACATTGAAGCCTTGACCTACGCATTCGTCCAGGAATTCGCACGAAAATTCAACAAACAGGTTCCTCAGATCGATCCCGATGTCAAGGAGGTACTTCTCAGGCTTCCGTGGAAAGGCAACGTGCGGGAACTGAGAAACGCCATCGAACGCATCGTTCTGCTCAACGACACCCCCGTGATCACGAGGAACGAAATTGCCTTTCTTTCGGGGGACGAGGGGAAGGGGGATGGATCGGCGCGGCCTGAGAACGGTGAATTCATATTGAAAGTACCCGCGAAGGGGATCGGCATGTCCGAGGTGCTTAAAGATCTTATCCTCAAGACTCTTGAGATCACGGACGGCAATCAGGTGCAGGCGGCGAAGGTCTTGGGGATCACTCGTTCGAAGCTCCGGTACAAAATGGACCAGCTTAAGATCAAATCGGGGCAGCGGGTTTATTCGGCATAAGAGGGCATTACAGCGGCATCCTTCAAGGTCGAAGGAAGAATTTTTGCACTACGACAAACGGTGATGGAGCGTCACGGAAATAACAGAGGCGAAAAGTCCGCGGGTATTGTTGCAGCGGCTATGGGATTTTTCCAAAGGGGATGGGAAGTCATCCGATCGCTCCCGCTCACAATAACTATTTTACTGCTTACCATTGTCGTCGGGATCGTCGCTGCAGCGCTCGTCTATTATCGTTATCAGGAGGCTTGGAATATCCGTGAACACCAATCGGAGCTCTCTTCGATCGCAGACCTCAAAGTCGGTCAGATTGTACGATGGCGTCTTGAACGCGAAGGGGACGGCCTTATCATTGCCCACAACAGCGCATTCGCCGTTCAGGCGAAGGCCTTCTTCGACGACGAGCGCTCAGCCGGAGAGATCCTTCAGTGGGTGAAGATCATGTGTACGCACAATGACTATTCAGGTGCCGGCCTTTATGACAGCACCGGCAGGCTTCGGTTGTCATACGGCATGTTTGGGAAAAAGGTGGGGAAGGAGGACCATGAACTGATTGATGAATCCTTAACGAAGAAAGAGGTCGTGCTATCCGATCTCCATCTCGAAGAAAATTCGGGACAGCCTGCTGCCGATCTTGTGGTCCCCTTGCTCATGGGGGATTCGGCCGGTGGACGGCCGGTAGGATCATATCTCTTCCATATAGATCCCCGGGCGTATCTTTTTCCGCTGGTCCGGTCATGGCCGTCGGAAAGCCGAACTTCAGAATCGCTGCTGATCCGCAGGGAAGGGGACGAAGTGGTTTATCTTAACGAACTCCGTCATCTGCGAGGGCCTGCGATGCAGTTGAGGAAGCCCGCGTCGGCAAAAGAACTCACCGCTGCCCTTGCGGTGAACGGCGCCGAAGGGGCCGTTTCCGGAATCGACTATCGGGGCGTCAACGTCATCGCTGCCGTAAAAAAAGTTCCCGGTACTTCCTGGTACTTCATTGCTAAAGTAGACCGGGATGAGGTCGACGAAATTCTCCGCCAACAAGGATTGATGGATTCGCTGGTCGGCGTCCTTTTCATCCTCGCGACCCTTGCGATCGCAGGCTTCTGGTGGAGACATCAGCGGGTCCGCTTTTTCCGGTCCCAATTGTCGGCGGAACAAGAGCGGCGCGCACTCGTCCAGCATTTCGAGTATCTCGTCCGATTCGCAAACGACATTATCATTCTCGCCGACAAAGACCTCAAGATCGTAGAGGCAAATAACAAGGCGATGGAGGTCTATGGCTACCTGCGAGAAGAGCTGATCGGATCGAACCTGGCGACGTTGGAAGCGGCCGAGCGAGCAGACCAGTTTTCAGAACAACTGAGGTTTCTCAATTTATTTCTCGGCGCCACGTACGAATCGATGCATCAGAAGAAAGACGGAACCACGTTTCCCGTCGAAGTGAGCGCCCGTGTCATCACCATTGAGGGGACGGTCTATTATCAGACCATCTCGCGCGATATCACTGAACGAAAAAGGGCTGAAGCGGAATTACGGGAAAGAGAATACTGGATACAGGAATCGCAGCGCGTTGGGCACATCGGCTCGTATGCATTTGATTTCCGAAAAGATTCTTGGACAAGTTCCGGCGTTCTTGACAGCATCTTCGGCATCGGACCTAAGGATGACAGGACCATTAACGGTTGGTTGAATATTGTTCATCCCGATGAAAGAGAGGAAATGCTCCGGTATTTTACCAACGAGGTGATTCGTGCGGCAAAGCCCTTCGATAAGGAATACCGGATCGTGCGGAGAAACGACGGAGCCGTCCGCTGGGTTTGGGGGCGCGGGGAACTGAGCTTCGACACAAGCGGCGTGCTGACAGCTATGGTTGGAACGATACAGGATATTACGGATCGCAAGGAAGCCGAGGCGGAAATCCGCAGCCTTAACGCCGAGCTCGAGCGAAGAGTGCGCGACCGGACCTCTGAACTGGAAAGCGCTAACCGGGAGCTCGAGGCATTTTCGTATTCCGTCTCTCACGACCTCCGCGCCCCTCTGCGCGGCATCGACGGATGGAGCCTCGCTTTGGCCGAGGATTATGGGCCCGCGCTCGACGCGAAGGCAAATGAATATGTCGTACGGATTCGCAACGAGGCGCAGCGCATGGGAGCGCTCATCGACGACCTCCTGCAGCTATCGAAGGTGACCCGGGCCGATATTTCTTTAACGCGGTTGAATATTTCCGCCCTCGTCCGGACGGTCGCCGCGCGGTTACAAGAGTTTCACCGTACGCGTTCGATCGAGTTCAGCATAGAAGATGGATTGCTGGTGGACGGGGATGCGCATCTTCTTGAGATCGCCATGACCAATCTTCTTGATAACGCCTGTAAGTTTACCGGACACCGCTCGGAGGCGAAAGTGGAATTCGGGAAAAGAGATATGGACGGGAGGCGCGTATATTACGTCAAGGACAACGGCGTAGGATTTGACATGGCCTATGCCCAAAAAATGTTCGGCGCCTTCCAGCGGATGCATAAGAATTCTGAGTTTCCGGGGACCGGCGTTGGCCTCGCGACGGTCCAGAGGATCATCCGGCGCCACCGGGGCGAGATCTGGGCCGAAGCGGCCGTTGGAAACGGGGCGACGTTCTTCTTCACCTTACAGGAACCGGCATGAACACAAGAACAATTCTGCTCGTGGAAGACAATCCAAGCGACGTCGAACTGACAAAGCGTGCGTTCGAAAAAGGAAGGATCACCAACACCTTGGTCGTCGCCGAGGACGGCCAGGATGCCCTTGACTATCTCTTCTGTGAAAGAAAATACAAGCAGCGCATGTCAACGGAAATGCCCGCGTTGATCCTCTTAGACCTTAAATTACCGAAGGTCGACGGGCTCGAAGTGCTTCGGCGCTTACGGCATGCCGAGAAGACGCACCGTCTCCCGATCGTCATGCTCACTTCTTCCAAAGAAGAGCGCGATCTCGCAACAAGCTACGATCTGGGAGTCAACAGTTATATCACCAAGCCCGTCGATTTTTCTCAGTTCGCCGATGCGGTAAAGAGCCTCGGCCTATACTGGCTTGTCATCAACGAACCGCCACCAATCGTTTGAGGTCTCTCATGGACAACACACTTCGAATACTCATGGTTGAGGATTCTGAGAACGATGCAGCGCTCATCGTGCGTCAGCTCGAGAAAGCGAATTTTACGGTCGATGTCAAAAGAGTCGAGACGCGTTCACAGATGGAGGCGTCTCTTGTTGGCGAAAAATGGGATCTGATTTTGTCCGATTACACGATGCCTCAGTTCAATGCGTTCGAAGCTTTGCAGGTGGTCCAACGGGCAGAACTGGACATCCCGTTCGTTGTCGTCTCCGGGACGCTGGATGAAGAAACGGCCGTGGAAATTATGAGGCTCGGTGCGCACGACTATCTGATGAAAGACAAACTGGCGCGGCTTGCCCAGATCGTGAAACGGGAGATCGACGACGCCCGGCTCCGCAGAGAGCGAAGGTTGACGGAGAGGGCATTGAGGGAAAGCGAGGCGCGGCTCACCACGCTCATCAACACTGCCCGCGATGTAATATTCACGATGACTCCTGACGGAATATTTACTTCCCTGAACCCTTCGTTCGAAACGTTCACAGGCTGGCCGACCGCCGAGTGGGTCGGAAGGTCGTTCGAAGAGCTGCTCGTGGCGGAGGACGTTCCCAAAGCGCTCGACCGACTGCACAGGATTGTCAAGGGGGAACCGAACATCGTCACTGAATTGCGCATTACAACAAAGGATCGCGGCGCGACCCATGCAGAGCTTATCGTCACGAGGCATCTGCAGAACGGAGAGTTGATAGAGCTCCTCGGCATTGCGCGCGACGTCACCGAGCGGAGGGAGGCCGAAGTGAGGCTGCGCAGGAACGAAGCGCTCCTCTCCGATGCAATGAGGATCGCAAAACTTGCCCCGTGGGAATACGACATCGCCCGCGATATGTATACCTTCAACGACCATTTCTACGAGGTTTTTCACACGACCGCAGAGGAAGCAGGGGGCTACACGATGCCTTCGTCCGAATATGTCCGCCGCTTTGTCCACCCCGATGATGCGCCGTTCGTACTGCGCGAAATTGCAAAAGCAAGCAAATCACCCGAAGATCAGACGAATCATCATCTCGAACATCGCATGCTGTACGCCGACGGAGGCGTTGGCTACCTTGAGGCGAGCATTTTCATCGTGAAAGACGAACAGGGAAGGACCATCCGCCGATACGGAGTCAATCAAGACATCACCCAAAGAAAAAAGGCCGAGGAGCAGCTTCGTCAGAGCGAAGAGCGGTATCGCCAGTTTTTTGAGGACGACCTCACCGGAGACTTTATCAGCACCGTTGAAGGAAAAATTCTCTCGTGCAATCCGGCCTTTGCGCGTATCTACGGTTTTGATTCGGTCGAAGATGTCCTGAACACGAATGCGGAGTCGTTTTATTTGTCCCGCGAAGACAGGGAGAATTTCATCGATCTCCTTCGTAAAAAGCGAAAGCTTGAGTACCACGAGGAGACGGCCCGGAGAAAAGACGGAAAAATGATCTATCTCGTTTCGAACGAAATCGGGATCTTCGACGAAAACGACGAATTGGTTCAGATCAAAGGGTACATGTTCGACGACACGGAACGGCGGCTGCTCGAAGAGCAGCTGCGTCAGTCTCAAAAGATGGAGAGCATCGGCACGCTGGCCGGAGGGATTGCTCACGATTTTAACAACATTCTCAACAATATTCTTGGATTTGTCATGCAATTGAAGAAGTATGCCCACGACCCCGTGAAGGTCGCAAAATATACCGAAACAATCGAAAAATCCGCCACGCGCGGGGCCGAATTGTCCTCGCACCTCCTCTCGGTTTCAAGGAGGAAAAAACGCGAAGACTCGGAATTTGATGTCGGACCGCTCATCGGCGAGATCACAAATCTCTGTTCCGAGACATTCCCTCGGACCATCACGGTGAAGAAGATTCTGGGGGAGGATCTTCTCCATCTGAAAGGAGACCGAGGATCGTTGTATCAAGTCCTGTTGAACTTGACAGTGAACGCCCGCGATGCCATGCCGAGCGGCGGGACGCTGACCATCGCAGCCCGTACGTGCACAGTGGGAGAAGAGGTCAATCCCCGGCTTCTTCCGCCGGACGTCGTTCGATGCGTCGAGGTGACGGTCTCCGACACCGGCATCGGGATGTCGGAAGCGGTCCGGGAGAAGATTTTTGACCCGTTCTTCACGACAAAAGAGCAGGGGAAAGGGACCGGTCTGGGATTGTCGATCGTCTACAATATTGTGAAAGAACATCATGGCGCAATCCTCGTCGAGAGCGCAGAAAGAGAAGGGACAACATTCAAGGTCTACCTCCCTTCTCTTGAACCCGCCGCGAATGTGTCGGATGCTGTTCCATCGGAGGGACACGGCGAGCTTATTCTTCTCGTCGATGACGAAGAGATGATGCAGGAGCTTGGGAGGGAATTGCTCGAGGACAACGGCTATAAAGTCCTTGTCGCGAAAGACGGCGTTGAAGCCGTGGAGATGTACCAACAACGGGGGAGCGAAATCTCTCTCGTCATTCTGGACCTTGTCATGCCCCGCATGGACGGCGGACAAACCTACATGGAGCTGAAAAAAATGAACAACGGCGTTAAGGCGTTTTTCTGTTCCGGATTTACGTCGGATAAAGTTATTACTCAGCTGTTGGAAGAAGAGCATTTGCAGGCGATAAAAAAACCTTTCCATCCGACGGAATTCATCAGAATGGTTCAAACTACCTTGCACAGTAACTAAAATATCCTACAACGGAACCTCTGACGTATCTCGAGGAGCTGGAAGAATCACCGAGCGCTGATGGGGGAGTGATCTCGTGGTCCTGGGATGAGGAAATAAGAAGATGGATACCACCATAAAGTTCCGCCCCGGCTCTTACCGCAGTTTTCGCAAGTACTCTATTTTCCGGTACACCTTGATGTATGTGGTCTTTTCCTGTCTTTGGATAGGATTTTCCGACCGCGTGCTCTTCTGGACCGTCTCAACCCCCAGTCTCATCACTCTTCTCTCTACGGTGAAGGGTTTCCTTTTCGTCGCCGTGACCGCTCTGTTATGGCACAGCCTGATGGCCCATAACGCAAAGAGAATTTCGAACTCTCAATCGGCGTACAGGGCACTCTTCGACTCCAGCCCCATTCCGATCGTCGTGAGTTCGTACTCGAACGGAAAAACCGTCGATGCCAACGACAGTTTCATCCGTTTGAGCGGCTACAGCCGAGAGGAACTTATCGGCCGCACGGCCTCTGAACTCGGAATCTATCCCGATGATGAAAATAGCGACGCTCTGCTGAAGAAACTGAACACTGAGGGAAGGGTGCATTCGGCAAGCGGCCTCTTCCGAACCAAATCGGGAGAGACGAGGAACATCCTCCGCTGGCTCGAGCTCGTTTCATTGGATGAGAATGAGTATGTTCACGCGTTGGCAATTGATGTCACCGAGAAGCTTCGTGCTGAAAGGGAATTGAGAGAAAGTGAACAGCGTTTCGCAACGGTCTTTAACGCTAACCCAATTTGTATGAGCCTGACGAGGATGGCGGACAGAAAATTCTTCGACGTCAATCAAGAATTCCTTTCGTTATTGGAGTACGAACGCGAAGAGGTGTTGGGGAGCGATCCGCTGGCGCTGAAAATGTGGGTTGACGAGGGGGACAGAGCCAACATGGTCCACAACCTTGTCACCAACGGAAGGGCAGATCGCTTTGAATCTCGATTTCGGACTAAGAACGGCAGCATAAAAGACGTCAGAGTTATCGCAGAGTTGATCGAGGTGGCGGGAGAAAAATATATCCTGGGGCTTTCAGAAGATGTCACGGCGCGGAAACAAGCGGATGAGAACGTTCGCCTCAGTGAAGAGAGGTTCCGCAAACTCTTTGAAGAGTCCCCGATCGGGATCGCCTTCCTTGGCCAGGAACGCGAGATCTTTCTGACCAACCAGCGCTACAGGGATTTTCTCGGTTACACTGAAGCGGAGATTCGGAGCCTCGGACCAAAGGGCCTGCTCCACCCGGACGATTGGGAGCCGTCCCTTGCAATGAGCGATCGGTTGCGAAACGGAAGCATCCCCCTCTTCCATCTGGAGCAGCGCTATGTCCGGAAAGACGGGGCAGTTGTTTGGTCGGACACACACATCACGCCGGTCAGGGATAAGAATGGAACCATAATTCATACGATCGGATGGGTTCAGGACATCACAGATAAGAAGCGATGGTTGGAAACATTGGCGGCGAGTGAAACCAAGCTTCGCGCCATCCTTGACAACTCAAGCGAAGCGATCGGAGTCCACGTGAACGGCGTATGGGAAGAGTGCAATGCCGCCGCTATCCGGTTGTTCGGAGTTTCTTCGCCGAAGGAGTTGATCGGACAATCCATTCTCGGTGTTATCGCACCGGAAGAACGCTCGCGAATCGACGAATTTGTCAGGAGCCGTGGAGGCATGGCTGATGCGCCAACATCGTACATCACGAGAGGCTTGAAAGCGGACGGGTCCATGTTTGATATGGAAGTTTCCCTGGCGACATATGTCCTGGACGGACGTCAGCAGGTTCTTGTTGTGCTGAGGGACGTCACCGAGCGGAAGCAGGCGGAAGAAAGGCTCCGAGAAAGCGAAGAACGATTCCGCCAACTGGCGGATGCCGCGGTGGAGGGCATCGGATTCTCTGAGAACGGCGTTTTTGTGAACGGCAACCGGCGTCTTGCCGAGATGCTGGGTTATGACCTGGAAGAGATGATTGGGCTCCCCGTGAGCGGATTCATTGCTCCAGAGGATCGTCCCCTGGTCATGAAGCATATCCGCGACAATTATGTGGGGCAATACGAGCACTCGCTGTTGCGGAAGGACGGATCGACCCTCCCGGTAGATTCGCACGCACGCACAATGAAGTTGAAAGGGAAAATGGTTCGTGTCTCCGTTCTCCTCGACATCAACGAACGGAAGCGCAAAGAGCAAGAGCTTTCCGATGCGCTCGAGAGATATCGCCTCCTCTTTGAAATGTCGCCGGACGCGATCAGCCAGTTTGATAATGATCTTAACGTCGTGAGGATGAATCCTGCCGCGGTCCATCTGTTCGGATTTCACTCCGAAGCCGAAAGCGTAGGACGCAACTCGCTCGACTACGTCGAGCCCGCCGATCTGGAGGACGTGATGGGGACGGTGAGAACAGTTTTTGATAAGGGGAGTATCCAGAATGTACGCCATCGCCTGCGCCGAACCGACGGAACGTCGTTCCCGTCTGAGATGAGCGGATCGCTCCTCAGGGGGCCAGGAGGTTATCCCGCAGGAGTGATAGTGGTTATCCGGGATATTTCCAAACAAATCAATAGCGAACAGCTTCTCCGTGAAAGCAACGAAAAATTCGAAAAAATATTTCAGGCTGCCCCCCTGATGGTCAGCCTTTCGTCCGTTGAAGAGGGGAGATTTTTGGAAGTCAATGAAACTGCGGTCAGACTCTGCGGATTCAGCCGCGATGAGGTCATAGGCAAAAGCTCAACCGAGATCGGTCTGATCTCTCAAATGGATAGGGATCGTATTGCGCGGGTACTGAGGGAAAATGGCACGGTCGATGATATCCAACTTGTTCTGCATCGGAAAGACGGTACGGCATTCTTCTGCAGCTATGGAGCGAGAATTGTCAGCGTGGGCGGGAAAGACTGTCTCCTCTCGGTCTCGCAAGACATCACGGACAAGATGGAAGCAGAGGAGAGATTGAGGACACTCTCGAGAGCGGTCGAGCAAAGCCCAGCATCCGTTGTCATCACGGACATCAACGGCGTTATCGAATACGTCAACCCCAAGTTTACCGAGGTGACCCAATACAATCTCGATGAAGCGGTAGGACGCCGTCCAAGCATTCTAAAGACGGGTGCGACTCCACAGGCAGAGTACGCGGCTTTATGGAAAACGATTTTGTCCGGAGAGGTGTGGCAAGGGGAATTCTGTAATCGGAAAAAGAATGGGGATCTCTACTGGGAATCGGCGTCGATCTCCCCGATCGTAGACAAAGAAGGGAACATTGTTCACTTCGTCGCGGTCAAGGAGGACATTACAGACAAGAAGAAAGCCGAAGCGCGGCGGGCCGAGCTTGAACAGCAGTTATTTCAGGCGCAAAAAATGGAGGGCATCGGTACCTTGGCGTCAGGCATTGCCCACGATTTCAATAATATTCTCAACACCATCGTAGGGAGCGCCAGCCTTATCGAGGAACGTCCGGATCAGGTCGAAAAGGTCCGGCAACGGATCTCGCGCGTTCTGAAATCGGCCGAACGGGGTACGCAGGTCGTCAAACAGCTGATGACGTTGGCGCGCAAAACGGCGCTCCAGCGCAAAACGACTGACATGAACGAGATGCTTGAAGAATTGGCCCGGCTCATTGATGAAACCTTCCCTGAAACCATTGAAATACGGCTGAACCTCGCTCCGTCTCTCCCTCTCATTAACGTGGACGCCAACCAAATTCACCAAGTTGTTTTGAACCTCTGCTCTAATGCCCGCGATGCCATGCCGAAAGGGGGAGAGCTGCGGCTCGAAACGAAGATGGTTCTTGGAGCTGACTTGCGTTTGAGACACCCGGAAGCGGAAGCTCACCGCTACTTGGAACTCATCGTCAGTGATACGGGAGAAGGAATTGAGGAATCAGTCCTGAAGCGGATCTTCGACCCGTTTTTCACGACGAAAGATATCGGCAAGGGGACCGGCCTCGGGCTCTCCGTGGCGCATGCGATCATCGAAAGCCATCGCGGGTTGATCGAGGTAGATTCGTGTGTCGGCGTCGGCTCGGAATTCAGAATATTTTTGCCTGGAATGGACGGCCCCGGATTCGCGTTGCCAACGGCCGACCAAGGGCTTGACAATGTGACCGGAGGGAATGAAACGATCCTGTTCATTGACGATGACGAAAATATTCGCGACATGTCTGTGGAATTCCTGCAGGATAAAGGGTATACAGTCATCACCGCCGTGAACGGAGTCGAAGGCGTTGAGCAGTATTCAGCCCATCTCGGCGACATCGCTCTCGTGTTGTCCGACTTCGGCCTGCCTAAAATCAACGGAGAAGAGGTCTATCGCCGCGTGAGAGCGATCAGCCCGTCGGTACCGTTTATTCTACTGACCGGCTTGATCGAGCCGGAGAAAAGATCCGAATTGATGGCGCTCGGAATTCATGATGTCATCGAGAAGCCCTATAAGCCTGCAGACGTTCTGCTGAAGATCAGAGAAGTCTTGGACAGCGGGATGTAATTCTCTACGCTGGATTTTTTTCCGGTAAGGAGTCAAAGCAGCATAACAATCCTCTCTTCGCGATTTGCAGGTTTTTTTCGTTGCACTATTGGACATGTGGCTAATAACCGCCAGCCTGCCCCCCCCTTTATTCCATTTCCCCTCTTCGATATCGCTAAAAACTCTAAGGATTTCGTAAGTATTTCACTTTCGGCCCATTATTCCCAGCTGGCACGCGCTTTGAATTCTTGCATTGCAGCGACAAAAGAATCATGATTCGCGGCTAATGGACAATGAGAACAAGCAAGAAGACAGTTGACCGGTCATCAAGCGCCGGGGTGTTCAAACAGTGCACGATGTGCGGCAAAAAATGGTCCACGAAGGACGCTTTTCTGGATGATAGTGAGATCCGATTGAACGGATACCAGTGGAACAAGAAGAGGCTTCGCGCAGGAGAGAATCTCGCAGGCTTATTGATTTTCACGCATGCGAAAGAAGAATGCTTTACGACGTTGGGAATAGAGGCAAGAAAATTCAAAGTTTCTTCCCGCACTGATGAATGACGAGCACTCAACTCATGTTGTCCGACGACATATTACAAGGAGGTTACGATGCAATCTGAAGAGGTGGTTTCGGAATTTGTGCTGACGGTGGACGGCCGCGAGCAATGTCCTGAATGCGGGCATCTATGGACAGACGAAGGGACGGCTCATTACCATGACTGCCGTTATTTCTTCGTTGAAGGCGACAGTGAAGAGGACGAATATTTCTTCGAAGGATCGCCCGATGACGCACACATGCCCGTAATGAAAACTGCAGCATAGGCCAAGTGTGCAAGCACCGACGTCTTCTGCGGAGCGAGCCTCGTGGACGGGAAGTTTGGGCCCAGTGATGATTCCTGTTCGGCCGATTGTTTCTCTTCTCGGCTCCCTCAGCGTTTGAAATGGCTTCTTGCGGAGCTGCTGCTGCGGTGGAGCCCCGATGAAAGCAAGTGCTGCTCATGATATATCACAATATTCTTAACGAATCTGGAGTGTCTTTCGATGGCATGGTTCCATAATCTGAAAATATCGACGAAACTGCTCTTGGGATTTTCTGTGGCCTCGGTTGTAGCGTGCATCATCGCGTATTCAGGATTACGAGGAATCTACGCCGTGAACGATTCCGCCGAATCGCTCTATCAGAATGAAACAGTGCCGGTCGGAGAGATCGGACGGATCGCAAAGGACTTTCAGCGAGTGCGTGCAAATCTGGCGTTCCTGATGTTCGTCACCGAAGACGGGGAGGTCGAGCATGATCAGCATGTTGTGGTCGCTCTGACAAAAGAAATGGATTCTCTGGGCGCCTCATTCAGGAAAAGCCTTTCAAGCGAAGAGATGAAAGAGACGATGGCAAAATACGACCAGGCTCGAAATATCTTTCTTCCTCTTCAGGAAAAAATTGTCGCATTAGCAGTGGCGGGGAAAAAGCAGGAAGCGAAAACGCTGTTTCTTGTCGGCGATGCGCGCGATGCCGCTCATGCGATTGAGGCGGATATCGAGAAGCTGGTTGAACTCAAGCGTCAAAGTGCCGGGGCCGCAGTCCAGGCAAATAATGATGCAACATCGAAGGCTACCATTATCGTGCTTAGCTCCCTTATTGTGGGTTTATCGCTAGCAGTCTTTCTTGGATTGCTTATTGCCCGTTACATAAAACGGGGCCTCGCAGAGCTGGTGGAAAATGCGGAGGAGATCTCTCAGGGCAATTTGACCATCGATGTCGTTCAGCGCACCAGCGACGAAATTGGAGTTCTGACCGGCGCCTTTGCGCGCATGGCTCTCAATTTGAGAGAAATATTGACGAGTCTCACGGAAGCCTCGGCCTCCATTGCGAGTGCCACGAGCCAGATCAACAGCAGCACTGAAGAGATGGCGGCGGGGGCCGAAGAGCAGACCTCACAAGCCAGCGAAGTTGCGAGTGCAGTCGAGGAGATGACAAAGACGATTGTGGAGAACTCGAAGAATGCCGGAACCACCGCCGACACGGCAAAGCAGGCGAAGGATGCCGCTGAACTTGGCGGAACCGTAGTGCAAGAGACAATTATCGGGATGAAGCGTATCGCGGAAGTGGTCAACAAATCCAGCGAGACGGTCAGAGCGCTGGGCAGATCGAGCGATCAAATAGGGGAAATTATCGGGGTGATCGACGATATCGCCGATCAGACAAACTTATTGGCGCTGAATGCGGCCATTGAAGCTGCCCGTGCGGGTGAGCAAGGGAGGGGATTTGCGGTCGTAGCCGACGAAGTTCGGAAACTCGCGGAACGGACCACAAAGGCCACCAAAGAAATTGCAGGGATGATAAAGGCGATTCAGTCAGAGACTGGGGGCGCGGTCGCTTCAATGACCGAAGGGACACAGCAGGTGGGCGAAGGGATCAAACTTGCCGATAAAGCCGGAATATCGCTCAACGAAATAGTCAGGGTCTCTCAAATGGTGACCGACATGGTTTCACAGATCGCCGCTGCAAGCGAGCAACAATCGAGCGCTAGCGAACAAATTTCGAAAAATGTCGAAGGGATCAGCACTGTCACAAATCAGACTGCTTCCGGCGTTCAGCAGATCGCGCGTGCGGCCGAAGACCTGAATCGTTTGACGGAAAATCTACAACAGATGCTTGGTAAATTCAGACTTACCGGGAAAAAGGCAGTGAGCCCACCACAGAACGTCACCGCGAGCGTCGAGAAACCGCATGTCAAATCAAACCTGGCCGTCCGTCATAACGGGAAGCTGGTGCACAATGGACATTAAAACTCTTTACTAAGGAAGTATTATGACGGACACGATCGATATCAGAAACAAAGCGCAGAACAGCGGGGCCGGCGACGAACTGCTTCAACTTGTAAGCTTCAAGATCGGCGAAGAGGAATTCGGCGTCGATATCCTCAAGGTCCAGGAAATAAACAGAATGCTTGAGGTCACAAGAGTCCCCAATGCTCCGGAGTACGTCGACGGCGTGATCAATCTTCGCGGCAAGGTGATCCCCATTATCGACTTACGCCGCCGGTTCGGCATGGAGCGCCGGGAAAAAGACAAGAACACGCGCATTGTCGTGGTGGAATTGGAGGGAAAAGTCGTCGGGTTTGTTGTCGATGCCGTCAGCGAAGTTCTCCGTATTCCCAAAAGCGTGACGGAACCGCCGCCCCCCATCGTCGCGGGGATAGAAACAGATTATATCACAGCCGTCGGAAAGCTGGAGGACAGACTGCTGATTTTGCTCGACCTGGAAAAAGTTCTTCTCAAAGAGGAATTGCATGCTGTGGAAGAAACCGCATAGCTCGGCCTCTTGCGGAGATTCTTGAATAGGCTTTCGGAGGAAGGGCGTGGTCCTCTCGCCAGCTCCAGTTCTTTTTGCACTCATCATCTATTAGAACAGAATACAATGCTATGAAAAGAAAGCACGTTCATAAGAATCCGACGATCACTCTCATGTTGTTTGGCCTGATCCTCAGCGGCGCTCACCATATCGAAGCTCAGTCAAAACCGTCATACGGGCAGCAAATTGCCGTGATCAAGATCTTGCAGCCGGACGTGAAGATCATCGGCGTTATGGGAGCAACATTGTCCGAGAAGGATGTTCAAGATATCACGCGGGCCGGACTTGCTCAGGGGATGCAAATCGTTGTCGGTCTCCCGCAGAATCCCCGTGAAATATCCGATATCTATAAAAGGTTGTTAAATGAAAAAAAGATCCAAGTTCTGTGGGTTCCGAAAGGTAGCGACGATATGATGATGGGGATTGGCTTTGAGTATCTTCGTTCCACAACCCTTCTGGATAAAATAGCCTTGTATATCCCGAATCCTGACCTCCTCCCGTCCGGCGCGCTTTGCAGCGTTCAGATGGAGAGTGGAAAACTCACTGTGTACGTGAATCAGAAAATTGCGACGTTGCTCGGCGCTCGCGTCCCTGCCGAGCAAAGCGAAAGCGTAACATTCGTATCCCGATAATATTGCAAAGGCGCAACTGTGAAACTTCGAACACAGCTACTAATCGCAATTCTGGGCGTGGTCGTATTCCAGACAGTGACGCTCAGTATTCTCCTCAGCCTGCTCGTCGGGTCCTCGAGGAATGACCAATTTCATAAACACGGTTCCTCCGTTGTGACAAGCCTCGCCTCCAACGGCAGGCTCGGAGTTCTCATGGCAGACTCCACCCAATTGACGTCGATCATGGAGTCGGCGTTCATGGACAAAGAAGTGCGGTCCGTTTCATTCTTCGACCAAAACTCCCGGCTCATCGTGCGGCGCGGGATCGACACCGGAGTTCCCGGAAAACTTGAACGGCAGGAACCGTCGGAGGTCGACACTTCGGACGGATCAGGTAATGCCATCGCGCTCTTCAGAAGTTCGGTATTCGCCCGGCAGGGGGATTCGACCGCGATCGGGTCTGTCCAGGCGGGGATCACTCTTGAAAATCTCCGCTCCGATACCCGGAATTCCGTCTTCTGGTCTCTCGTGATCTGTATTGTTTTCTCGCTGACGGGCGTTCTTGTCGTGAGTCTTATCATGAGAATCTTGCAGCCTCTCCTCTCCGGGATCGAGTTGGTCTCGACCGGGGACCTTACGATTCAATTGGAACAGAAAACGAATGATGAAATAGGGCATCTTGTCAACAGTCTCAACCATCTTGTCGCCGGATTGCGCGGGACGGTGGAGCAGATCCGCGGGATGACCGTCGAAATCTCGAAGCAAGTTGAGCACATTACCGCTGATTCGGGGAGCATGGACGAGGGGATGCGCCGCCAGGCGGAACGGTCGTCGGAAGTAGCATCGGCTGTTGAAGAGATGACAAAGACCATCATTGGAAATTCGAAGAACGCGAGCGCTGCGGCCGAAACGGCTAAACGGGCCAAGGTCTCTGCAGAACAGGGGGGCGTTGTTGTCGAAGAGACCGTTGCCGGCATGAAAAGGATTGCCGGCGTCGTCAACAAATCGGCGGAGACAGTCAGGACACTCGGAAAATCAGGCGACCAGATCGGCGAGATCATCGGGGTCATCGATGATATAGCCGATCAAACGAATCTCTTGGCGTTGAATGCCGCCATTGAAGCAGCCAGGGCAGGGGAACAGGGACGGGGGTTTGCCGTTGTTGCAGACGAGGTGAGAAGGCTTGCAGAACGGACGACAAAAGCGACGAAGGAAATCGCCGCGATGATAAAGAAAATCCAGAGCGAAACGAAAGGTGCCGTCCTTTCGATGGAGGAGGGGACGAGACAAGTCAGTGAAGGTATTGAACGCGCGGATAAAGCAGGGGCTTCACTTCGGGACATCGTCGAGATCTCTCAAAAGGTGACGGACATGATTTCTCAGATTGCGGCTGCGAGCGAGGAGCAATCGAGTGCGAGTGAGCAGATTTCAAAGAATGTAGAAGAGATCAATACCGTCACCAATGAGTCGGCGATCGGCACACGGCAAATTGCACATGCAGCAGGAGATCTCAGCCGGCTTACCGATGCACTCAGGCATCTTGTCGAGAACTTCACGATTGCTGATGATTCCGGCAACAAAAAAACCAGGATTGAAGACGCTGTTCAAACTCCGTCGCAGGAAAAATCTTTACTCGCTGTTCGGGCAAACGGATCTCTCGTCGATCATCGGTCATCCGCTCCATAACATTCAAAGACGAGATGACCGGGGAGACGACGGCATCGAGCTTGTGGCTCGCCGAGGTTCAATCGAGACATCCAAAAAGGTCAGACAATGATATTGAGCGACAAGAGAAGCGTTGAGGGGGAAGGGAGTTTGATCGCAGCGCACTAAGCCGACATGATGACACCCCCCACAGATAATGTCTGGGGCCTGATACTCGCGGGTGGAGATGGAAAGAGGTTGAGGGAGTTCGTCCGGCTCCGGTTTAATTCCGAGCTGCCCAAACAGTTTTGCGCTTTTCGCGGCACGCGCTCGATGCTGACAACTACCATTGCGCGTGTCAGGAGCCGTATCGAGCGGGATCGGCTTTTCGTGACGGTCCGCAGCAGTCAGAGAATGTACGCTTTGGGTCAGCTCGAGGATGTCCCCGATGCGAACGTCATCGAGCAGCCTCTGAACAAAGAGACCGGGCCGGCTATTCTTCTCGGCCTGTTGCATATTTATGAGCGTGATCCGAATGCAGTGGCGGCGATTTTTCCGGCAGATCATTTCGTCCGCGAAGACTCGCAGTTCATGGTCCACGTCGATTCTGCCGTTCGACATATCCGGCAGCATGAGGGCGATATTGTCTTGCTTGGCGCCGAAGCGCAGTATCCTGAAACGGATTACGGCTGGATTCAGGTTTCCGATGCAGTTTCTTCCGCCGAAGGAATAGAGCTGTACCGCATTAGCCGGTTCTGGGAAAAGCCCTCTTTCGAAAGAGCCTGTGTGCTGGCAAAAGCCCGATCATTCTGGAACACCATGGTCATCATCGGTACGGTGACGGGGTTGCTCGAAAAAATTAAGCGAATTACCCCCCGATTCTTTGAATCGTTCATGCCCCTTGCTGATGGTCTCGGATTCGCATGCGAAAACGAACTGATCAGTCGGATTTTTTCGTCGATTGAACCCGTCAATTTTAGCGCCGAGATCCTCGCGCCGGAGGTTGCCGACCTTGTCGTTCTCCCGGCCCGAGGCGTATACTGGAGCGACTGGGGAAGAGCGGAGCGTATTGAAATGGACCTTTCGCTGCTGATGAGGGATGGAGAAATCATCACCGACCACAAAAAGAATTTGTCCCACCGCCGCGCTTAAGATCTGAAGCCTCCTCTGCACCAATATACTCAGCTGCACGATTTCAGCCATCTCATTTCGAATACAGATTCCAACAGAAGGTAAACGCGCTGAAAATCGATGAAATCCGCTGGCACAGTACTTGTCATAGTACGGATGAAGAAGAGTTCCTCTGCAACGAGGCGTTCATTGCAGGGTTGAGCCGAGGAATCCATTACTATCGCGGCGGAACGGTGCACGAACATCTCAAAATTTCAGTCTCCGATGACGGTACCCGGGCGTATGTGACAAATGATGAACTGTCAGAAAATCACGTCGCCGCCGAGGAAGAGCTTGTCAAATTCTTTGGGGAGAGGGGAATCGTGTTCGGTTTGAAAGAAGGATTGTGTTCGGCAGTCACATTGTCCGCCGCACAACGTACGCCGGTGCTCATCGCCGAAGGGATTGAACCCGTGGTAGGAAAAGACGGCTGGGTTGAATGTTTGATCGACGTTCAGACTCCCGAACTGCTGGAGGAAAAAGGGGGAGTGGTCGATATGCATAATCTCCACCGGATCCATAATGTAAAAAAAGGGGAGAGGCTTGTGGTCATCCATCCCCCCGAAGACGGAACTCCGGGGATGTCAGTCCGGGGGTTTCCCATTCTGCCCAAGCCGGGGAAGAAGGCCAGAGTATTCCGAGGGACGTGTATCGCCTCCGATCCGAACCAACCGGACGTCTTGACGGCCACGGAAGATGGCCATTTCCTCGTGAAGTCGGACGGGACCATCGAAGTGCAGCCTGTCCTGACAATACGGGGGGACGTTGATTTTTCGACTGGCGACATCGATTTCATCGGATCGCTCATTGTCACTGGTGACGTGAAGAGTGATTTCACGCTCAAAGTTAAGAAAGACATTGAGGTTCGCGGAAATGTTGGTGATGCCACGATCATGGCGGGGGGAAACGTGATCGTGAAGAGTGGTTTCCTCGGCTACGGCAAAGGATCGATCACGGCGGAGGGGAGTGTCACGATACGGCATGTTCTTAACCAGACCGTCTTCAGCGGCAAAAACGTCACCATAGAGCGCGAGGCGGTCTGCGCTAAAATTAACGCCGGCGACGTGATCGCTTCGCCGAAAGCGCGATTTGTGGGCTGCGTTCTTCGCGCAGGAAACGGGGTCGAAGTCTACGACCTGGGGAACGGCGATGACACGCAGGCGATTGTCCGCGTCGGAAGGCGGGGAGAGCTTTTGGAAAAATGCAATTCCATCAACAACAGTGTCGCACAAATTCATAAGCAAGCGGGCGAAGTGAAAGAATGTCTCTTCAAGCTCATCCGCATGCAGTTAGATGCTCCTTTGAGCGCAGAACAAAATGCCCTTCTCACGAAGCTGCAAGGACTTCAATCCGAATTTCCGTCTGCGCTCGTAAATCTTCAACAGGAAAAAACGGAGGTTGAAGGAGCGTTGCAAGCGGCCGAGTCGGCGCGCGTTGTCGCCCGCGGGACGGTCTACGTCAACGTTCTTCTGGAAATCAACGGTACAAAAAAGCTCGTTCAGAATGCGCTTAGGGAAGTTATGTTTACCGAGAAAAATGGGAAAATTGAGGAGCAATCGGCCACTGTTTCCTGATTCGAAAGTGTTCTTACATGTCAATTCTTCTGATCCACAATGAAAAATGAATTACGTGAGAAACTCGCTGCACTCCTCTCCGCCGAGGATCCGTCGCTCCGAAGGCGGGCTGCTGAAGAACTTGCGGAAACGAAAGGGTTCACTCCGATCGCTGCGCTGGCCGCCGCGTTGCGCGATGAAAATAAAGGAGTTCGCGATTCTGCGCTACGCTCTCTATCGATAATCGGTAGCGAGAACGTTGCGCACGCCGCCGTCGAATATATTGCCGATGAGAATATTGTAACGCGAAATCTTGCAGCAGAATTGCTGCTTAAATTGAAAAGTTCTTCTGTCGGCGCTCTTCTCCCGTACCTGTACGATGTCAACCAGGATGTGCGAAAATTCGCTGTTGATATCCTCGGCCTCATCGGGAACGAGCAGACCGTCGACCATATTCTGCCGTTGCTTGATGATGCCGACGAAAATGTCGTCGTCTCGGCCGCCGAAGCCCTCGGGAATATCCGCAGCACGCGTGCCGTTCCCCACCTTGTGAGAATTTTTAAGCTGCACGATTTTGCCAAGACGACGATCGCCGAAGCGCTCGGGAAAATCGGCGGTGACGAAGCGAGCGAATTCCTGCTGAAGTATTTTTCAGCGATGGTCAGCCGGCAGGATATTGACCCCCTTGTTCTCTATGCGGTTGCCGATTCCATTGCCCTCATCGGGTCCGAAGACGCGCTTCCGATCCTCCGGAAGAGCTTGCCAAGTGTTAAAGGGAGCGTCCGGTATGTTCTGGTGCATGCGATGGTGAGGATTCTCGAGCGGTACCGGCATCCATTCGGCGAGCTCGAGGAACTTCAAGGCGATCTGGTACACGCGCTTGAATACGACAACATCGCGGTGAAGATGAGCGCGGCGATGGCATTGGCCGACATGGATGGCGTGGAAGTGACCATGGCGCTTGCCGGCGTTGTCGGGTTGTCGGAGGAGCTCGATGACCTTGTTATCCCTATCCTTCTCCGGCGGAATGAAACCTTTGGCGCCATTGTAGAGCTTGCGCGCCGCGGCAGGATCGTCCCTGTGAAGGAAATCATCACGCTGATCGGCAGGGTCTCGGCAGGCGTCGACTACCACAGCCTGTCTCCTCAATTACTCGACCAGCAGCTGGACCAGTTGCAGCGTGCGTTTGATTTCGTTACGACCGCGTGGAAGGATGGGAATGAAGAGACCCGCGGCGCTGTCATCGATACGATGTTCCGTCTCGACGGCGACCGGGCATTCGAATATCTCTCCAAGGTCACCGAAGAGCCAGACCCGTGGCTGCGGATTCATGTCATCGAACTTGTCGCTTCGCTCGAAAACCGGGGTATTTCCGACTTCATCGTCCGCTTTCTCGGCGACGACGACGAAATTGTCCGCGGGGTGGCGGCGGCGACGTTAGCATCAAGAGAGAATAATCCCCGTTTAGCGTCCGCAGCCTCAAGTCCAATTGACCACCGTTAGGAGATTGTTGTGACTGCACCTTTGATGACAACAATGCAATTGCCGGGCGTTCCGGCCGCGCCGAAGATGACCGACGAGATGTTCCGGACGATGCGGGATTTCATCTATCAGAACACCGGAATTTATTTTCAAGACAACAAAAAATACCTGCTTGAAGGAAGGCTCGGCAAGAGGCTTCAGATGCTCGATATCGATGATTTCGACAAGTATCTCCGGATGGTTCGGTGCGGCACCGACAGAAGCGCTGAAATGAAGTTTCTTTATGACGCCGTGACGATCAACGAGACTTTTTTCTTCCGGAATGAGCCCCAATTCGAAGCGTTCGAGCGCATCCTGGTCCCCAAATTCATCGCTGCCAAAGGAGGCGGTAAGACAGCGCTGCGGGTGTGGAGCGCTGCATGTTCGTCCGGTGAAGAGGCTTATACCATCGCTATGATCTACCTCGAACGGCTCCGGCCGAAATTTCCGTCGTTGGACATTGAAATCGTCGGCACTGATATCAGTCCTTCGGTGCTCGACACCGCGCGGGCGGCAATCTACCGCGAGTATTCGGTGCGCAATACCCCAAAGCTGTTTCTCGAAAAGTATTTTGACGCCGTGGACGGACGTTTCCATCTTGCTTCGGAGGCGAAACGGCTTGCCCGGTTCTATCATTTGAATCTTTATGACCGTCCAAAGATGCGGGGCGTGGGACGGTTCGATATAATCTTCTGCGCCAACGTGCTCATCTACTTCGACCAGCAATCGAAAATCCAGGTTGTGTCCGACCTGTACGACAACCTCAATCCCGGCGGGTCGCTGTTTATCGGGTATGCCGAATCGCTGCACGGGATATCCTCAGCATTCAAAGTCATGAATTTTCCGAAAACAGTAGCGTATCAAAAGGAGTGAATTCCCTATGGGTAAGGAAGTACTTGTCGTCGACGATTCCGCCACCGTAAGGAAGTTTGTCTCGGTCTCCCTCAGCATGCAGGGATTCACCGTTACCACGGCCTGCGACGGGATGGATGCCCTTGAAAAGATCTCCAAGCAGAAATTCAGCCTCGTCATCACCGACCTGAATATGCCGACGATGGACGGGCTTGAATTTATCAGGGCGCTCCGCGAAAACCCTGAATTCAAAGATCTCCCCGTCATTATTCTCACGTCGTTGAAGGACCGGGAGACGCGGGAAGAAGGAGTGAAGCTCGGCGTCAATTCATACGTCGTCAAGCCGTTTAGCCTTGAAAAGGTCCAGTACGAAGTTTCGAAATATCTGAGCTGGACCGATTGACGTCAATGAACGTCGCAAAGGTTCGGCAAACACAGGAACCACAAAGAACGGAAAAGGAAAGGACGCATGGGAAAGTTTCTTGTTGTAGATGATTCGCTCACAATGAGGCGCATTGTCGTCAATGCGTTGAAGACTCAGGGTTTCGACGACGTGATAGAAGCAGGGGATGGAAAAGACGCCGTCGCCAAAATTCTCAGCGAGGGGGCCCAGTTTGTCATTACCGATTGGAACATGCCCGAAATGAACGGCCTCGAGCTTGCGAAATGGCTCAGATCGAATCCTCAGTTCGAAAGCATTCCGATCCTGATGATCACCACACGGGGCAATAAGGACGATGTCATCGAGGCCATGAAGGCTCGTGTCAATAATTATATCGTGAAGCCCTTTACGCCTCAGGGCTTGAAGGAAAAGATCGACCAGGTCATGAAAACGGCAGAATTGAAATCTGCGTAACCACACTGTACCGTGCCGCCGGCTTTCAACGGCGCACTCTCTTAAGGATAACATTGGAGCCACTTCCATGGATAGCCCATTTTTCGCGTCACCGGTGAACCCCGAGGAACAAGTTCAGAGAGACAACGGCGGGGCGTCGCTCAAGGACTTTATTCATTTGTTGCATGAGATCGTTCCGCTGCTCGAGAACGTCAGGAACTCCATCGAGGAGAGCTCTCATCGGATTCCCAAGGCAACCAAACAGCTTTCAAAGGTGAACCAGGAAACCGAGGACGCCGCAGTTGAAATTCTCAATGTGCTCGAGGCGATGACCTCGAGAATCTCGGAGGCTGAAGCTCAGGTCACGCAGCTGAAGGAAATCATTCAGGGCTTCAAGATTTCATCGAAGAGGATCGCAGACGGGCTGACCAATGGGAACGCAGAAGCCGGGGCGTACTCGTCGACCGAACTCGTCACAGTGATTGTGAATGAGATCGTCAGCAGGATCGATGGAAGTGAAGCTCTTCCAGCAATAGAGAATGTTCTGCGAAGAACGAAGGAAGATTCGATGAATATTGCCATGGCATTGCAGGTTCAGGACATCGCGAGCCAGCAGATATCCAGTGTCGCTCATACCATTGAATCGGTCGAAGCCCAACTTGTCCATGCGCTGAGCCGCTTTGAGCATGGAGATACAAGCGACATCGTTCACGATAATGCCGAGGAACTGCCCGCGGCACCTGTCTTCGATGTCGATGCCCGGTACTCGCCGACGGATGAGCGCCAGGATATCGCGGACGAAATCGTGAAACAATTTTCAGAAAAGAAATAAACGGTCTCATCGCGGCTGCGGCCGAAAAAGAATCCGCCCGACGCGATGAACAAATCTACTGGAACGCGCTCATATGGCAACTGAAAAATCATCCTCTGAAGGAAATCAGGCATCTCACGCATTCGACGGCGAAATGGCCGAGATTCTCGAGAGTTTTATCGTTGAATCGAATGAGATCCTTGAAAAACTCGGGCAGAATCTGCTCGAACTCGAAAAGAATCCGGCTGATTCAGAACTGCACAATGTCATCTTCCGGGCGGTTCACACGCTGAAGGGAACATCCTCCTTTCTCGGATTCGAACAAACAACCGCGCTGGCCCATTCATTCGAGGATGTTCTTAATAAAATTCGCAAAGGAGAGCTCAAGGTATCTTCAGAGAAAATGGATGTGATGTTCGAAGCGTACGACCTCCTCAAGGAATTAATGCATCGAATAGAGAACCACATCAACGATCCGCTTGATCTTGCCGGCGTGATGCTCAGGCTCGATGCAATCAGCGCTAACAGGGACGAGGGCATATCCGCCGGGCGGGAGAGAGGGACGCAACCGGCATCGGCGGACACCCGGATTCCGGGGGGCGAACAGCAACAAGCAGAAACTGCTGCGGCAAGCGAGCATGAAGAGAAATCGACTCATGAATTAGGTTCCGCTCAAATCGCCGCATCGTCGATGCAGGCAAAATCGGGGGATTCGACGATCCGAGTCGACGTTGCGCGCCTTGATGCACTCATGAATCTGGTTGGCGAATTGGTGCTTGGCCGGAACCGCTTGTCCCAGGTCGCGCATCAGTTGAACGAAGAGTACGAGGGGGAGTCGTTGATGCATGAACTCGGCGAAACCAACGCGCATATCGATTTCATCACCACCGAACTACAGATGGCCGTCATGAAGACGCGCATGGTCCCCATCGCAAAAGTGTTCAACAAGCTCCCCCGCTTGGTGAGGGAATTATCGAAAGAAACGGGGAAAGAGATCGAGCTTAAGCTGGAAGGGGAAGAAACTGAGCTTGATAAATCGCTCATTGAGGAATTGAACGACCCGCTGATCCATTTGCTCCGCAATTCGGCGGATCACGGGATCGAGGTTCCATCAGAGAGAGCGCGCGCCGGAAAGGTGTCAAAAGGGACGATCACTGTGAGGGCTGAGCAGGAAGGGAACCATATGGTCATCTCGATTCATGATGACGGCCACGGCATGGACCCCGAAACGCTGAAAGCAAAAGCAGTGGAAAAAGGAATGATCACAGAAACCCAGGCGCGGGAGATGACGCAGGCCGAGGCATTCAACCTTATCTTTGCCCCGGGCTTCAGCACGGCTCAAAAGGTAACGAATGTCTCCGGACGCGGCGTCGGAATGGACGTTGTGCGGACGAACGTCGAAAAGTTGAAAGGGAATATCCAGATTCAATCCGAGCTGAACGTCGGAACCAAGATCATCATCAAGCTCCCGCTGACGCTGGCGATCATTCAAGCCCTTCTTGTGGAAGCGAAGAAAGAGATCTTCAGCATACCGCTCGATTCGGTGCGGGAAGTCGTCCGGGTGAATAAAAAGGAAATAGCAACCATCAGCGGCAGCGAGGTCATCCGGCTTCGCGATTCGGTCCTTCCCCTGGCTCATCTTTCACGCGTCCTTGGATCCGGCAGCGACCAGGGATGCGCGGAATGGATGTACATCGTTGTCGTCGGCGTGGGGGAGAAGAACCTTGGGATTGTCGTCGACTCGCTCCTCGGTCAAAAGGAAGTGGTGATCAAGACGATCGGTGAGTACCTCGGGAATGTGCGGGGAATTGCGGGGTCCACGATCCTGGGGGATGGCAGGGTGATCATGATCATCGATATCGGAGAGTTGATGAAGCTTTGTTCGGAACAGCCCAGAGCGATGCATGCGGAAGCGCGGGTGACCCTATGAGCGGAATCATTAGAGTCATCGTTGTCGACGATTCTGCCTTTATGAGGAAATCTCTTTCGATGCTTCTGGAATCCGACCCGGGCATAAAGGTGGTGGCAACCGCACGCGATGGGAAGGAAGGGATCGAAAAGATCAGGGAGTTCAAGCCGGATATCGTCACGATGGACATCGAAATGCCGGTAATGACCGGCCTTGAAGCGCTGGCGGCCATCATGAAGGAGATGCCCCTCCCTGTTCTGATGGTCAGCTCGTTGACGACCGAAGGAGCTCAGGCGACCCTCGATGCGCTTGCCCTTGGAGCTGTCGATTTCATCTCGAAAGAGCTCTCATATGTCTCTTTGGATATCGTCAAAATTAAGGACGACCTGATTTCAAAGGTCAAAGAAATTGTCCGCAGCCGTTCCATCATCTTTCGCCTGCAGCGAATCAGAGCTGTGGGCCAGCATATCCAGGCACCGGCAGCAAAAAGGCCTTCGGTGCGGCCGTCCGTCTATGCTCCCCCGGAGAATAGAGAATTCAAAGCCGTCGTGCTTGGAATTTCAACGGGAGGGCCGTTCGCCCTCCTTGAGACAATTCCGAAGCTTCCGGAGAACTTTCCCCTGGGTATCGCCGTTGTGCAGCACATGCCCCCCCGTTTTACGTTTTCGCTTGCGGAGAGGCTGAACGGTTTGAGCCGGGTTCACGTGAAAGAGGCCGCTGACGGCGATCCTCTGGAGCCCGGAGTTGTTTACATCGCCCCGGGGGGAAGGCACATGACCTTTGCGCGATCGGCTAGAGCTGTCCGGATAAGGATCTCCGACGAACCGAAAAATGTTCTGTACCATCCTTCCGCCGATATTATGATGACTTCTGCAGCCGAAACTATCGACAGCCCTTTACTGGGAGTCATCATGACCGGCATGGGGAAGGATGGTCTTGAAGGGCTGAAGTTGATACGAAAAAAACGGGGCTATGTCATCGCGCAGGATCAGGAATCGTGCGTTGTTTACGGAATGCCGAAGGCTGCCATCGACGAGGGAGTTGCAAACATGGTTGTGCCTCTTGACTCAATGGCCGATACGATTGTCAAGGTTGTGCAGGGAGCTGATTGATGAGAAAAAGTCAAGAGCAAAGACCTTCTTCGTTTGTCGATTTTGCCTCCTTTCAGAATGTCCGCGTCGCGAAAAGAGGGGGGAAGGGCAATGTCCTCAAAGCCGACGCTGTAGACTCAAACGGAGCCGTGAAAATTGAGGTTGAAGCCACCGAATCTGGCCAGCCCGGGATCATTCTCCACCGCAACGGTGAATTTATCGAGAGTATCGAGGTCGTTTGCACCTGCGGCAAGCATGCAGAGATCAAACTTGAGTATGATGGTGATTAGTTGACACCTGCCTCATATTAACCATCACCGTCTTCGATCGCCTCCCGTCCAAAAGATAGAACACCCCTAAATGCTAAAGAACCGCCCCTATCCCACTTTGGCATTCTTCTTGCCGACTAATATAGAAAATTGAGTTGAACCGAGCGGAGGATAAAGACATGGTTTCGACAGGAAGTTACAGGAAGGGATTCGGGCTGTTCATCAGCGTAGTTACCGCTCTCATTGCCGTTGTGACTCTTTTTTCCGGCAAGCATCATGTACGGCGGGGCAACACGACCCGGTATGAAGGCTGGTATGACAGCCTAGGAATCTGATTTCTGAGCAAGAACAGTCCATCTCCTCAATTTTTTAAGGATGTGCAGTGAAACTTTTCGACACGACCAAAGTCCCGCTTCTTGGAAAAGCCCTGGATGTCTACACCCTTCGTCAGAAAGTAATCGCTTCAAACATTGCCAACATCACCACGGTAGGATATCGCGCCAAAAGCGTCACGTTCGAAGACCAGATGGCCGGGTCGCTCCAGCGGGGAGGAACGAACCAGGCAGTGACGAATGAAGGGCATCTTTCAGGAACACCCGCCAATGTTGCTAATGCCGACCCTCAGATCATCGATGCGCCGACGGAGAATTCGCTCAGCGGCGATCCTCTTGCAAGCGGCCTCAACAATGTCGACATCGACAGCGAAATGGCAAACCTCGCTAAAAACCAGATCCGGTTCAAATTTGCGGCGCGCCTTTTGACCGATACCTTCAGGGATATTCAGGACAGTATTAAGGGCACACAAACATGAAATTAGATAAACTTTTTTCAGGGTTTAACATCAGCGCAATGGGGCTTACGGCGCAGCGCAAGAGGATGAACGCCATCGCCAATAACATGGCGAACGCAGAAACGACAAAAACGGAAGACGGCGGACCATACCGCCGTAAAATCGTCGTCGTGAAGGGAACCTCGGATCAGTCGTTCTCTTCTACCTTGAGTACGATGACCATGAAACTTGCCACGACGAACGAGGGGCATATTTCCGATGCAGCGGACGGAACCGCATCGGAAGGCGGTGCGAGCGGCAGCGTTCAATCGTCGGAGGAGGTCGACAGCTCTCCGTTTAAGATGGTTTACGATCCCGGGCATCCCGACGCGAACAAAGACGGCTATGTGAAGATGCCGAACGTCAACGTTGTGACTGAAATGGTGGATATGATTTCGGCGACGCGTTCATACGAAGCGAACGTGACGGCGATCGACGGGGCAAAGACCATGGCTAAAGACGCACTGGAGATTTGACGATGGAAGTGAACGATATTTCTTCATCCGCAATGCAGATCATCCCGCAAAAGAGCGGCGTTTCCGCGCAGCCCGAACAATGGCAGAAGGCGCTGGAGAGTGCCGGGAGCGGAAAAACACCGCAGACGCAATACACGAGTCCGAGTGCCACGCTGACGCGCGCGGAACAGACGTATTTCGAGGAGCTCTTCCCGTCCTCTGCGCCGGAGCTTCAGGCGTATTCCCTGTACAAGCAGGACGGATCGCGATCCGCTTCAGCGCTGGGAACAGTGGTCGATCGTAAAGGATAATTCGATGAAAATCAATCAAGCGCTCACGCTGCTGCCGAATGTCGGCGGTCCCTCAAATGGGAACGAGATCAACGGCGCCCTGAAGGAATCGGGGGCTTCGTTCGGTCAAACGCTCTCCCAGGCGATTACCGACGTCAACAACCTCCAATCCGAAGCGGGTAAGGCGGTGGACAGCATGGTAGCAGGGGAAGGGACCGACCTTCACGACGTGATGATCGCCGTTGAAAAGGCGCGGACCAGCTTCGATCTCCTCATGGAGATCCGCAACAAGACGATCGATATGTACCAGGAAATAATGAGAATTCAGGTGTAAGGCATGGCAGAAACTCAATCGGTGAATCAACTCACCCAATTTTTCCGCAGGCTTACCTTCCGACAGCGAGTGATGTTCGGCACCGTGGCCGTTGTTGCGGCTGTCGCGATCTCGAGCCTCGTCAGCGTTGTGAACCGTCCTTCCTACGCGACCCTCTTCAGCAACGTCAGCCCGCAGGATGCTTCGAAGATCGTCGACAAGTTGAAGGAGAAGAATGTTCCATACTCGCTCGAGGACGGCGGAAGGTCGATCCTTGTCCCCAAGCAGCAGGTCTATGACCTGCGTCTGTCGCTTGCGGGCGAGGGGCTGCCTCAGTCGAGCGTGATAGGGTATGAAATTTTTGACCGGACCAATTTAGGCATTTCGGATTTTGTGCAGAAGATCAACTACCGGCGGGCGCTTGAGGGGGAGCTTGCAAGGACGATCCTGGAGCTTGAGGAGGTCGAAGGGGCGCGCGTCCACATTGTGGTGCCGGAGAAAGCCCTGTTCAAGGAGGACGAAAAAACCGCGACGGCATCGGTGGTCCTCAAGCTAAAATCCGGGAAACCGCTGCGCCAGGAAACGATCCAGAGCATTGCGCATCTCGTCGCGAGCAGCGTCGAAGGGCTGGAGGCGAACAATGTGACCATCGTCGATTCGCGCGGCGCTTTACTCTCCGAGAACACAAAACCGAACTCGCTGACCGCGCTGACATCCACGCAATATGAGCTCCAGCAAAAAGTCGAATCATATCTTGCCCAAAAAGCGCAAAACCTCTTGGAAGGAGTCGTCGGCCCGGGAAACGCCCTGGTGCAGGTGAATGCAGATCTGGATTTCACGCAGGCGGAAAAGAACCTCGAGCAGTATGACCCGGAAAACACCGCAGTGCGCAGCGAGCAGACCTCGGAAGAGAAGAATTCGCTGAGCGACTCTCTTCCGCCGTCCACGCACACGAGCTCGGTGACGAACTATGAGATCAACAAGACGGTCGAGCACATTGTTGAAAGCGTCGGCTCGGTCAAACGCCTCTCCGTCGCGGCGATGATCAACGGGACACAAAAGACGGTCGAGAAGAACGGACAGAAGACCGTTGAGTATACCCCGCTTCAAACGGAAGAGCTCAATCAGCTGACGGACATCGTCAAACGTGCGGTCGGATACGCTCCCCAGCGGAACGATGAAATTTCGGTTGTCAACCTGCAGTTTGGCAATGCCTTGCAGCAGGAAGATCTGGTGTACAAGGATCAGCCGGGAGCCGATTGGTATGACATCGGCGAGAAAGCTCTTCTTGTAGGATTCATGCTCGCGGCGCTCTTTATCATCCGTTCGCTTGTCAACAAAACGGTCGTGCATTCCAGAGAAGATGAAGCGGCCTTTGAAATGAGAAACCCTGAAGGCGTTCTCGTCTCAAAGAAATCGTCCATTCGTCTTCCTTCTCCTGAAGAGGAGATCTCAGAGGATGCGCTTCTCAGGGCGGAGAAAAGAAAGCGGATCGCGGAGTACGTGAACGACAAGCCCGAAGACGCGGCACGACTGCTTAAAGTGTGGTTGGCGGAAGAATAACGGAAAACGGAACCCATGCCAGAAGCGCAATTATCCAGCAAACAAAAAGCGGCGTTACTCGTTCTCTCTCTTGACGTCGAAGCGGCGACGCGCATCATGCGGAAACTCAGCCAGCAGGAGATCGAAGACCTGACGCTCGAGATCACGAACGTGAAAGGCGTCTCGTCGCACGTGATCGATAACGTCGCTGACGAATTCCATCAGCTCATTGTTGCGCAGCAGTACGTTGTTCAGGGGGGATTGGATTACGCCCAGCAGCTCCTCGAACATACGCTCGGTTTCGCCAAGGCCGCGGACGTGCTGGAGAAGGTCAAGGTGCTCTCTCACGTGACCGGCTTCGATATGTTGAAAAAGGCCGACCCGAAACAGCTCGCGGGGTTTCTCCAAAAGGAGCATCCCCAGACGATCGCTCTGATCCTTTCCAACCTGAGCCCGGAACAGACCGCCCAGGTGCTTTCGGAATTTTCCGACGAGCTCCGCAACGATGTCACGTTCAGGATCTCGACCCTGGGCAAAGTGAACCCCGCGCTCCTTTCGGAAATGGAGGCAGTCCTTGAAGATATTGCCGAAGCCGAGATCAGCCAGAGCATGAGCTCGCTGGGAGGGACAAAATCGGTGGCGGCCATTCTCAACCGCTGCAGCACCGCGGAAGCGAAGATCATTCTTGAAAGCATCGAACAGAAGAACCCGCAGCTTGCCGGAGAGATCAAACGTCTGATGTTCCTGTTCGAAGACCTCCTCTTCGTCGACGATAAAGGGATTCAGCGTATCCTTCGCGAAGTGGATAAGAAGGACCTGGCGATGTCGATGAAGGTCTCCGAGGACAAATTGAAGCAGAAGATTTTCAGCAATATGTCCGAACGAGCGCAGGAACTGCTCAAAGAGGAATTGCAGTATATGGGTCCGGTTCGTCTCAAGGATGTGGAGATGGCGCAGACGCGCATCGTCGAGATCGTCAAACAGCTTGAGGACCAGGGAGAAATCGTTGTCGCCGGAAGAGGCGGCAAGGAGGAAGTGTTTGTCTGAGGTGATCAAATTGCGCAGGCTCGTCGGGAGCGCCAGGCTGACCCGCTATGAGGTGACCGACATTCCATTCCCGGAATTGACGCCGAGACCCGAGGCGGAGCCGATGAATTCGGTGGAAACGCCCGCCGCGCTGGTGGATGAAGAAATGGTCTCAACGGTCCTCATGAAGCGTAAAACTATCGAAGGAGACGGGATGATCCAGCGCTCCCTCGACCACGAATATCAGCGGGGGTTCGACGACGGCTGCAAGTCCGTTGAGAAGAGGCTGCGGGAAGAATTTGAAACGCGTGTAAGCGATGAGCGAAAAAAGACAACCTTCAAGGTGATCGTCCAGCTCGAGTCGCTGATGGAGAATATCAGAAAAGAATTTTCTCAGATGCAGCAACGGTCCGAAGAGATCGTCATCAGGTTTACGCTTGCCGTGGCAGAACAGATCCTCCGCCGGGAAGTGATCCTCGATAATACGGTGGTGCTGCAACAGATCAAAGAAGGCCTGCGGAGGGTCCTCGGCGTGGACAATATCAAAGTACGCGTGAACCCGGTCGATGAAGCGATGGTGAGGGAACACCGTGCAGCGATCGCGTCGGGTTCCGATTCGCTGAGGGACATGCTGATCGAAGCGGACGAAAAGGTCGAGCGCGGGGGCTGCATTCTCGAAAGTGATTCGGGAAATGTCGATGTCCGTATCTCGACCCAAATGAAGAAAATCGAGGCGGCGCTGCTCGAGAATATCCAATGAAACGGGTTTCCACCATGCCGGATGTTTTAGAAAATCTCCAAGCAAGCGAGCTGATGACGCCGCCCCATGAGAATGGGACGGGCGGGATCGATGAGCGGAAGTTCGACCTGTTCAATAATTTCGAAGGCTATTTGGCAAAGCTGCGCAACCTCGACCTGATCAAAGTGAACGGACGTGTCACCCAGGTGATCGGCCTGGTGATCGAATCGATCGGGCCGAATTCGTCGCTCGGAGAAGTGTGTATCGTGAAGTCGAAAGGGGGAGAAGATGTCTGTCTGTCGGAAGTCGTCGGCTTCAGAAATAACCGCGTGCTCTCGATGGTGCTCGGCGAGGCGAATAGGGTCAGCCCGGGAAGCGAAATAGTTGCCACCGGAAAGACCTTGTCGGTGAACGTCGGCGACGCATTGCTCGGTAGAGTCATCGACGGTCTCGGACAGCCGATCGACGGGAAAGGGCCGCTGCAGACCTCGGAAATCCGTTCGATCTATAATGCGCCGCCGAGCCCGCTCGAACGCCGGCGCATTACGGAGCCGATCGTCACCGGGATCCGGTCGATCGATTCTCTCCTCTCCTGCGGCAAGGGGCAGCGCATCGGAATCTTTGCAGGAAGTGGTGTCGGCAAAAGCGTGACGCTCGGGATGATCGCACGGGATACCAGCGCCGACGTCAACGTGATCGCCCTCGTCGGAGAGCGGGGAAGAGAGGTAGGGGAATTTCTCGACAGGGAGCTTGGCGCCGAAGGGTTGAAGCGTTCCGTGGTCGTCGTGGCGACAAGCGACCAGGCGGCATTGATCAGAATTAAAGCGGCATTCATGGCGACGAGCATCGCCGAATATTTTCGCGACCAGGGAAAAGATGTCATGCTCCTCATGGATTCCGTCACCCGTCTTGCAATGTCCCAGCGCGAGGTAGGACTGGCTATCGGCGAACCGCCGACGACAAAAGGATATACCCCTTCCGTCTTTGCGATCCTGCCCAAGCTTCTGGAGCGCGCCGGTAATGCGAAAAAGGGAAGCATCACGGGATTATACACCGTGCTCGTCGAAGGAGACGATATGAACGAGCCTGTCGCAGACGCGGTCCGGTCGATCCTGGACGGCCATATCGTTCTTTCGAGGCGGCTCGCTTCGGCGGGACACTACCCGGCCGTCGATGTCCTCGAAAGTGTCAGCAGGGTCATGCCGGCAATAACGACGCCCGAGCACCGGCAAGCCGCACAGCGCCTGTTGGACCTGATGGCAACGTATCGCGAGGCCGAAGACCTTATTAACATCGGGGCGTACGTGAAGGGGAGCAATCCCCGCATCGATGCCGCGGTTGCAAAGATCGAGGCGATCAGGACGTTCCTGCGCCAGGCCCCGGATGAAAAAGAAGATATGAAAGAAAGCATTCAACGTTTGATCGGTTTGATGAAAGTGTAACGTGTCGGAGAGGAAGGAGGGAATACGATGACAATTGCAGTGATCGGCATCGCGTATTGCGTTATCATTCTTGGCTTGACCCGTCTTGTGCACGTTCTTCGCGAGCAGGAAAGCCAGTTAAGGGAAAAGTTGCATGGAACATCTGAGGAAATGATCTCTGTCCGGACAAATTCGGAAGTCGGGATCTAAAAACAAGAAGTTTGGTCAGCGAAACTTAATTGTTACGGTGAAGAGAATGCAATTTGTAGACACTGGTCTGGCAACTGTACTCAAAGTCAAGAAGTATCAGGAAAAGAAGGCGCACGAAGAACTCGTTCATCTCCTTCGCTCAAAAGACGTCGAACAGGCGGCGCTCTCCGATCTGAATGACCGGAGAGAAAATGCCATGTCGGAGGCGGTGCGCGTTTCAAGGTCCAGGGCGCTGGAATTGCAAACGAGCCGTGCTTTTTTGAAGACCCTTTCGACCGAAATTCGCCAGAAGGAGAAAAAAGTCAATGAGATCCAGCTTCAGGAGAACGATAAGCGTTCCGAGCTCGTCGAACGAACGCAGTCAAAACAAATGGTAGAAAATCTCGACCAGCGGAGGCAGGCGGAATTCATACGTGAGGCGGACCGGAAGGAACAACGACTTATCGACGTTCTCGCTCAACGCGTAACTCGGGAGATCTAGGTAATGAAGCCAGCGCTCACATACGTCGTGCTCTGGGTCGTAACGCTTGTGCTTGCAGTGCAGGTGGTTCTGGTTCTCTATTATTTCAAACCGGAGGCGTTCACGGTGCTGAACAGCCCGCCGGCTGCGCAGGCCGCTCCTCCGCCGAAGCCCGCGGACTCGATCATTGCGAAGGTCGACTCTCTCCGAACCGAACCGAAGGATTCGGTCTCTTTTGATGTCAAACAAGTGACCGTGGTCTCGGCCTCTAGCGACAGTCTCAAACTGCTCTCCAGCAAACTCAATGCTGAGATCCAAAAGGAGGAATTGTTGGAGAAAAAAGTGCTCACCCAAACGACCGGCGCCGACAGCGCACACGCGAAAGAAATAAAGGGAACGGCGAAACTCCTGGAGTCTATGAGCGCGGAAAATGCGGCGAAAATTCTTCAGAACCTTAAATTGTCGGAAGCGAGACAAGTGCTGATGGCGGTCAAGAAAAAACAGGCCGGGAAGATCCTCAGCGCGATGGAGCCGAAACTGGCGGCTAAAATGATACGGTAATCATTGCACAGGCAACGGATGACTATCTTAAATATTTTCGGAATGCTCTCTCCTAACCAAAAGAACGGCGGCGTTCAAGCGCAGTCAGGTCCGGCGCCCGTTGCTTCTCAGCAGTCGCTCTTTTTGCCGATGCTCCTGCAATTTTTTACGAAAACGCCGACGATGCCGATCCAACCTGCGGTTTCAGCGCAGCCCGTGACTCAAACAGCACAGCCAGCTGCAGGCAGCGGTCAATCGGCCAAGCCCGCTGCAAACCGGATCTCCGCTGGTTCCGACACCTCAGTGGCAGGATTAGAATTGCTGGCCAACGGAATGCTCCCTTTGGGAACGGTGATGAATACGATTCAGTATCAGAAGATCGACGGCGTCCCGCCACATGACGGATCTCCGGCATCAAACGAAATTGAGAATGCGTTCAATCCCAAATCGATTTTAGGAGATCAATCACCGAAGAAAGAAATAAGTATTACAGCAGAAATAACGCCGGACACAAAAACCGGTATGCCTTCTTCGTACGCATTGAATGAGTATCCGGGATCACCTTCCCCTGAAACTCCATCAAGCGGGAAAACTGAGCAGCCCGAGACGAATACGCTTTTTTCCAATTCTGTTCAATTTTCATCACAGGAAGAGGTGAAGCCGGCTTCTGTTGAGGGAGGCATTCCTCTTAATGGATTTGAGATTACTCAAAATGCTCCTCTTCATGGAGAAATGCTGAACGATTCCAATCCCTCCTCGAAAATGCTAACGCCCAGGACAACGGATTCGGTTTTGTCAGCAGAGACAGTTTCTATCCCACTGGATCCTGATGCATCAGCCTCCAGAACTTCCGGTCTTCCGAATAGACCTCTCGAATTTCACGTGCCCCGCGCCCAAGCAGCAAATTCAATAGTTCAACAGACGCAGGGGGAAGCTTTAACTGATGAAGCAGCAGAGATCATCCCGCCCAGATGGACTCCCGGGGAATCGACCCAGCCAACTCGGAGCACAGGGAGTCCGGACCTGTCCATCAGAACAATCATTACGAGTGAATCTTCTGAACGCTCTCCTCGGAATTCAACGTTGACGTCTACAATATCATCAGGACAGATAATTCAGGGAGCCGCAGTTGACCTGCTTGCTGGTTTGTCCCCCCAAGAGGGGAAGAACATTCAAACAATTACGCTCCCTTCGCCGTCATTGGCGAAAAAAGTTCCAAATGCCGATGTCATGCCGCATGGAACGATGACAAGTAAGAGCGTTGCGGATGAGGGTCTCTCCGATATTACCCCTACAGTTGCAACATCACCTTCCGCTACTATTGGAACAAACCAGGGAACCAAGAACAGGGACGATGGAACAATCGTGCTGACTTCTACCGGCCAGGGGAATATTGGAAAGCAGCCAGCGCAAAACGGCGGAATCGAAAATGTGAAGAATGCTATTTCATTGTCGCAAGAGCAGAATAACATTCCCACATCGATCCCCGACGGAACCGACAATATCTTCGATTCATTGTCAAAGGGAATCCGGGGCGATGCTCAACCAAATCCCGTTACAAGCAACGAGAGGGTTGAATCTGCGCCTTTCATTGCGCCGGCAGCTCCGCTTACCCAAAATATGCAGGTTGAAGATGTGTCTGAGCCAAAGGGCATCACAAGCAGGGAACCAATTGCCCAGCAGGTCGACTCATCTTCAAACCTTGGATCACCATCATCTACGGATGCCGGGGAAGATAACGGTGCTCAGCAAGAGATATCTGACCAACAAATCTCTGTTCCAATTCTTCGATCACCGGCTCCGTTCATTGATGCGGAAGCCCAAAGAGAATTACCGGCACAATTTGGAATTACAGGTCAGACGAATCTTCATTCTCAATACGGACGGGAACCTGTTCGGGTATCCGACGTGGAAAGAGACGGGAATGTTTTCACCCCTCGAATCGCTACCGAAATTCCCCCTCAGGAAATTGATCAACCCATAACGCCGAACGAAAATATTCCATTAAGGCCCGCGGGATTTAACGTCGATGACAAATCGGTGGGATCGAAGGGGGCATATAATACGGCTCCAGCAGCAACGAGCGCCCAGCCGCAGCTGTCCCCGCAGCAGACTGAAAATGTCACGCTCATCCCAAATGTGAAGGCTGAACCAATTAAGCCGGCGATGAATACTCTCCCGGTGGAAAACCCGCATCAGCCGGCAGAACTTCCCAATGATCTAATTTTCGATCCGGAGACAAGTTCAAATGCCGGCAAATTTGAAAGTGCGGCTGATCTTCCCCCTATGCCGTTGAGTTCAGCCAGCCGATCGATCGACCAGGAATTGGGGGAAAAGTTACCGCAAGCTTTAACGCCCGAACTCTCGGCTAAAACGCATCAGAGAGAAGAGTTCCATCCCTCTTCCAGTGTGGCCACTGCAGCTGAGAATGCGGAGACTGCGGTTTCGCCAAAAGAAATGGCCGAGCAGGGGGGTGTTGCCGTTCAGGAAATGCAAACAGAAGTACAATCACCGGAATTGCCGGTTGATATTGGACTCGTCAATGAAGAGGGACAAGGTGAAGACCCGGCGGTCGAAATGCCGACTCTAAAAACTTCAACAGCAACATTCACTTCTGTTCCCCCCGAGATTAAAGCCGCTAAGGGAGAAAATTCACCTTCAATCCCGACAGCGGGTTATTTGGACCAAGGGAGATCGGGAGGCACGCAATCAACCTCGACCGCGCTGCCTGTTGCTCAAAACGAGATCGATCCTATAAACATCCGTCCGGATTCGGCGCAGAATGATACTGGTACGGTACCGAACGCAGGCGCCGTCGGGAAAATGGGGGGGAAGAATCTTTCCCAGGCTCCGGCCCCTAAAAAAACAGAAGCATCCCCTGTCCTCTCGGAAATTTCAAGCCCCTTCAAAAATCAGAAGGAGATCGAACCTGAGAACACGATTCGCCATGACGGAGCTCCAACACCCGTCAATCATCCTGATGTGAACGGCAAAATTGATAAGGGAGAAGAACCGGAGGCGCACGTGTCTGCAATGAACGAACTGGCCCCATCGACAGAACCGGCAAAGAACGGGACGCAAGGAGGAAACGATCGGAATTCAACCTCGAATGGCCAGCTTCATTCTCAAGGAAAAATTTCCGGCGCTCCCGCACAGCCGGCCGAATTCGATCAGGCCGTTCCGACTCCGGAGAATGTGTCATCTAAAACAGAACCAGTTATTTCTATGGCGTCGAATAACCAGAACAAGAACGCCGGCATCCCGGCATCACAGACCGAACTCCTCTCTAAGTTGGCGAACCAAGTTTCCGGTTTGCACAGCCCGTCGATCGCGGCTTTTCGTTCTGAACCGGCGGTCAAAGGAGGATCCAGCGCCTCTTCCCCGCAAGCCGGCCTGCTCCCAGGCAACTTGGAACAGTCGATCATGGACCAGGTGTCGAAAAGCCTTGCAGCAAATTTCAAGAATAACTCTTCCGAGATTCGCATTACAATGAAGCCCGAATCTTTGGGGGAAGTGACCATGAAAGTGAAAATGGACGACGGCAAGGTGTCGGCACAAATTGATGTCAGCAACGCGAATGTCAAGGCCGTGCTCGATACGAACGTAGCGCAGTTGCGGGACACGCTTCTTTCGAAGGGGATCGATGTGCATCGGATCGACGTTGTGGCGGACGGCCAGACGGCGTTCGGGGGCTCTTCCGAAGAAAGCAAATCGAAGCGGCAGGCGAATGAGAAGAATGCGTCGGGAGCCAATGCAGTCGAGCAGTACGAATCCCTCCGGACAATGGGATACAATACTATCGAATTAATCATGTAAAGGAGAGAGCCATGTCTACATCAGTGCAATCCGCCAGCTCGTTGTTGTCATCCGGTTCGCCGGCCGCTTCCTCGGCCCAAAGCAGCACAACACCGGTGCTGGGAGAAGATGATTTCCTGAAACTATTGACGCAGCAGATGCAGTATCAGGATCCGATGGATCCGATGAACGGAACGGAGTTCGCCTCACAGCTTGCGCAGTTCAGTTCCGTGCAGGAGTTGACGAACATCAATACCGAGTTAGGGCAGAGCATCACTGCCAATACTGTTCTGACGCAGTCCATTAACAACGACCTTGCTGCGACCTTTATCGGCAAAGATGTGCGCGCGACCACGAATGCGTTCCAGTACAGCGGATCCGGAGATATGAAACTCGGGTATACGCTTCCGTCCGCGGCAAATACGGTCACGGTGAGCATTATGGACGGATCGGGAAACGTCGTAAAGACGATCCAGAGCGCTCCGACCGGCAGCGGCGACCAGACGTTCTCATGGGACGGGACGGACGATTCGGGGCAGCAACTGGGTTCTGGAAATTACACCTTCTCGGTTCAGGCGACGGACAGCAACGGCGCATCGATCACTGCATCGCCGTACATCTATGGAACCGTGACCGGCGTTCAATTCAATTCAAGCGGCACAGCGTTTGTTGTCGATGGAACGCAAGTTCCGCTTTCTGACATTCTTGAAATCATGCAAGAGTAAGGTTATGGCAGAGACAATCAATGGAGTGAACGTACCATTCCTTCCTGTCGGAGGTATGGATGGTTTGAAGGAACGTCCGGCAATTGCGGTGCCGGAAGAGCGTTCATTCGAAACCGTTCTCTCGAAGGAATTGAACGGGCTGAAATTTTCCAAACATGCACAGCAGCGGCTCGACTCGCGGAACATCCAGTTAAGCGACGACGATATGGCCAATCTCTCGAGCGCTGTCACGAAGGCCGATGAGAAAGGAGCGAAGGATTCTTTGGTCCTGATGCGGGAAATGGCGTTCGTCGTGAGCGTCAAGAATCGGACGGTCATTACCGCAATGGACAGCGCGAACATGAAGGACAACGTGTTCACGAACATCGACAGCGCAATTATTGCGTCATGAGTTGCTGTAATATTAATTCACTAATCAACTAAACGGGCTGGACTTCAGCAGACCGCGTGGGCGGCACGCTGAGGAAGCCCTCCTGCCGAACCGAATGACAGAGGTTCGGCAAACAAACGCAACACATACCTTAGGAGGGTATATACTATGGCATTTCTTAGATCTCTCTTCGCCGGCGTTTCCGGATTGCAGAACAATCAATTAATGATGGATGTGATCGGGAACAACATCGCCAACATCAACACCATCGGATTCAAAGCAAGCAGGGCAACGTTCGGAGAAGCATTCGCGCAGACGCTCCAAAGCGCGACGCAGCCGGAAAACGGCAATGGAGGAACGAACGCCATCCAGGTCGGTCTCGGGGTTGCAGTGAACACCGTGGACACGGAATTCACCCAGGGCACATTGCAATCGACCGGAGTTTCGACCGACCTTGCAATTCAGGGCAACGGGTTCTTTGCCGTCAGCCTCAACGGCCAGACGCATTACACACGGGTAGGAACATTCCAGCTCGATGCGAACGGTGACCTGGTCAATCCCGGGTCGGGAGCGATCCTGCAGGGATCGCTGGCGTCGTCAAGCGGTGTCATTACTCCTGGCAGCGCACTCCAAAATCTGCAGATCGACTTGCACGAAATTTCCCCCGCAAAAGCGACCACGAGCGTCAAGCTTGCCGGTAATCTTGATTCGACGGCAACGGTGGCCAATGCCGACCTGACGGGCAATATCGACTCCGGAACGGCTGTCGGCGGAACCGTCAACCAGACATTCAACGTGACCGACGATTTCGGAACAACGCATGCCGTGACGCTGACGCTGACGAAGACGGCCGCCAACACCTGGAGCGTGGCAACGGCAGATCCAAGCGGAACGATTGTCGGCGGAACCGGGACAGCGACCTTCGATCCCGCAACCGGCGCATTGACAGCATTTACTCCTGCAAATATTACCATCAAGCCGACAGACAACGCTCCGTCAATTTCTGTCAACATCACCTCTACCGGGTTGACGCAATCCGCCGGTGCAAGTACTTTCGCGGCGGACCTCTCGAAAGAAGCTGATTCGACGAATGCCTCGATCACCGTGTACGATTCGTTGGGAAACGCGCACACGCTTTCGGTGAAGTTCACAAAAACGTCCACATCGAACGAGTGGACGTGGTCGGCCGAGGCGCCGGTTCCAGCGGCGATCGCCGGCGGACAAACCGGAAAGATCGACTTTAATGCGGACGGCACGCTGAAATCGTTCACTTACGACGACGGCTCATCCGCCCTCAAAATCAACCCGAACGATGGTGCTTCGGCCATGGCGATCGACTTGAGCGCGGGGACACTGAACGCGTTCGGCGGCATAACGCAGACCAGCGGAACGTCGACGATCTCTCCGCAGTCGCAGGACGGCTATGCCTCCGGCACGCTGAGCGGGGTTTCGGTCGACCAAAGCGGAAAGATCCTTGGCACGTTTACCAACGGCACCAACGTCACGATGGGGCAGGTGATGCTTGCAACGTTCAACAACCCGAACGGGCTGACGAACGCGGGGGGCAACATGTTCGATGCCTCCCCGAACTCCGGCTCGGCGACCATCGCTCCGGCCGGCGGCGCTTCCAACTCGACGATCGTTTCCGGCTCTCTTGAGGAATCGAATGTCGACCTTGCGCAGGAATTCACCAACATGATCACGGCGCAGCGCGGATTCCAGGCCAGCGCACGCGTGATTACAGTGGCGGACCAGTTCCTCGATGAAGTTGTCAGCTTGAAGAGGTAATGTGATGGGCGGGCGGTTCCCGCGCGGGATCGCCCGCCCGTCTTAATGTCTACAGTGAAGGGACAACAATGATCGAAGTGACAAGGCTTCAGAATCAAAAAATTGTCGTAAACGCCGACCTTATCGAGTTCGTGGAAGTAACACCCGACACCATGATCTCGACGACCACCGGAAAGAAATTCCTGGTGAAAGAATCTGCGGATGAAGTGATCAAAAAGGTTGTAGCGTATCGCCGCCGGTGTTTGATCATGAATTTGGGGAAGAAGAAAAAGTGAAGCACGGAGAGGATTATTCTCCATCTGTACACTATTCTCCACCAGCCGTGTGATCGTCTTTACCTGCAGTACCGCTCTCTCCCGTATACCTCAGTATTTCCTCGTTTTTAAGTCAATTTTGCGTAAAAACAGATGGCACATGATTTGCCGATTGTAAAAGAAAACAATCGGACACCATGGCTAAAGAATTTACTCCCCAAAATCAACCGGCAGCTCAGAACGCAGCGCCGGCGCCAGCGCCATCCCCCTCTTTCTTCTCAAAAAAGACCCTTATGATCGGGATCCCGATCTTTGTCGTGCAATTGGCCATTGTCTATTTCCTCATGGTGAAATTCATCGCAGCGCCGCCTCATGCCGACGCGGCTGCGCAGAAAACGGAAGAAGAGGCGCAAAAAGGGGAAACCGCGACGCAGAATATTTTTCTTATCAAAGATGTGATCATCAATCCGGCGGGAACCAACGGAACGCGTTTCCTTCTGACGACCGTCGGCATCGAAGTCTCCACACCGGAGGCGCAGCAGGAACTTGAAAAAAAGGAGGTCCAGGTACGGGATCTTCTCAATTCGATATTGACGAGCAAAGGATTGAATGAATTGGTCAACATCGATCAGCGTGAACTTCTTCGGGGAGAGATCTCGAAAAAGGTCGGTGAGCTTCTCAAGGCGGGCAAGCTCCGGAACGTCTATTTCAGCAAGTTCATCATCCAATAAGGTTCGGCACAGTGGCAGAGATCCTCTCGCAGCAGGAGATAGACAGCCTTTTGTCAGGCATCCCGATCGACGAGCCGAAGAGCGCACCGGTTCCCGCGCCGGGAGCAAAGACGGAGCGCGAGGCGGTGACGTTCGATTTTCGCCTTCCCCACAGGCTTTCGAAGAACCAGCTGCGGACACTCCAGGCCGTGCATGAGAATTTCAGTGAATCGTTCGCATCGTATCTCCTTGCGCGCCTGCAAACGACCGTCAGCGTTGTCGTGACGTCCGTGGACCAGCTGTTTTACTCCGAGTACGTGCTGTCGATACCGAGCCCGAGCTGCTTGTACATCTTCCGCATTTCCGACACGGATGCGTTCGCCCTGCTGGAGTTCAGCCCGCAGCTGGTGATGGCGATGGTATCGCGGCTGCTCGGGGGATCAACAGACGGAGATAAGCGGGCGCGCCAGGTCACGAAGATCGAACAGAGCTTGATCAAAGGCATCGCGCAGCGCGCCCTTGTCGATCTGCAAAAATCATGGAAGACCATCGCCGACCTCAATTTCAAGATCGACCGGTACGAAAGCGAGGGCGATTTTGCACAAATCGCCCCGACCAGCGAGATCGTCCTTGTCGTCTCGTTTGAGGTGAGCTTCGGCGATCAGAAGTTTTTAATGGGACTTTGCTTCCCGACATTTGCGCTCGAAGAAGAACTGGCCAAGCTGAACGTGCAGCATTTCAACGCGCTGCCGGGGGCAAAGAGCCAGGCGAATTGGTCGGGGCAGATCCTTAAGAATATCGGCACGACGGCAATCGAGACGATCGGCGTCCTCGGATCGACGACCATCACGCTTCGCGATCTTTTGGAGCTTGAAGCCGGAGATATTCTCAAGACCAACCTGCCGATCAGCGGCGAAGTGCAGATCACGATCGGAAACAGGCCGAGGTTGTGGGGGCGTCCCGGAGTCTCGAACGGCAGAACCGCGATCAAAGTGACGCGAACAGAACTTGAAAGCAATCAAGGAGCATAACGCACTATGGAAGAACTCGTCGAAAAGTCAGCAGCAGTAAATCCGGCCGGTGAGCCTGCCGCAAACGGCAACGTCCAGGTAGAGACCGCAAAATTTCAGCAGTTCGAATCGGGCGTTTCCAGCGCGGAGAAGGAAAAGAAGATGGATATTCTGCTCGACCTGAGCCTTCCCGTCTCGATTGAACTCGGACGAACGAACCTTGCCATCAAGGATATTCTCGACCTTCAGCGCGGATCCGTCGTCGAGTTTGAGAAATTGGCAAGCGAGCCCGTGGACATCCTGATCAATGGCAGGAAGATGGCTGAAGGTGAAGTCGTTGTCATCGAGAAGCATTTCGCCATCCGTATCACGAGCCTCGTGGAAGCGTCCGAACGGGTAAAAAACCTGGGGAAATAACGTATGGGATGGGTTCTTCTAAAAACATTGGCGTCGCTGGCAGCAGTTCTCGGACTGATGTTCGTACTCGTGATCGTGCTGAAAAAAACTATGGGGGGCTTCCAGACATCGAAGGCTGCGCTGATCAGCGTTGACCTGCTTGGCCACCGCATGCTGCAGCCAAAACGTTCGATCGTCGTCGTCAAGGTATTGAATAAGATCATGATCATCGGAATGACCGAAGAGGGAATGACAATGCTTGGCGAGATCGGCGATGCCGATATTCTCCATTGGGTCGATGCAACGATGGCTGAAACCGCCAGTGGATCCGGCGGTTCTTCCGCGAAGGCAGGCACCGGCGTCCCGTTCGTGGAATATCTCAGCCGCAATATCGGGATCCTTCGTCCCAGAAGCCGCCGGGGAGCCGCCGGAAACCTTCGTCCGGAAATTGAGGGAGAAAATTGATCGATGATGAAATTCCCGGTTAAAAATTTTGCGATGATCCTTTTTCTTCTCCTCATGATCGGAAGCGAAGCCGCGGCCCAGCAAACCCCGCTCCCTCTCCCGAAGCTTTCGATCGAGGTCGGCAAAGCGACGAAGCCGGAAGATGTCTCCGTGACCCTTCAGATCCTTCTGCTGATGACGATCTTGTCGCTGGCTCCGGCGATCCTGATCCTCACGACCGCTTTTACGCGCATCATCGTCGTGTTCTATTTCGTCAAACAAGCGCTCGGCACGCCGCAGATGCCCCCGGCTCAGATTCTCGTCGGCCTCGCGATGTTCCTGACATTCTTCATTATGGCCCCCGTGTGGAGCAAGGTCAATACCGCCGCGGTGCAGCCGTACCTCGATAAGAAGATCAGCCTCAACGAAGCGTACGACCGGGGCGTCGATCCGCTTCGTGAGTTCATGTTCAAACAAACGCGCGAAGAAGACCTCGCAATGTTTGTAAAAATGGCCAGCCTCCAAAAACCGAACAGCAAGAACGACGTGCCGACGTACGTCGTCGTTCCGGCGTTTGCGATCAGCGAATTGCGGACCGGGTTTCAGATCGGGTTTATCATTTTCATTCCCTTTCTCATCATCGACATCGTGGTATCGAGCATTCTGATGTCCATGGGAATGATGATGCTGCCGCCGGCGATGATCTCCATGCCGTTCAAGATATTGCTGTTTATCCTGGTGGACGGATGGCATCTCGTGGTCAGCTCGGTCATGGCGAGTTATCAATAAAGGATCGGCTATGTCGGAAGAATTTATCGTCCATATTTTTCGCGAATCGTTTTACACCATGCTGCTCGTCTCGGCGCCGGTGCTGCTGGTCTCCCTGGTGATCGGGTTGGTGATCTCGGTCTTTCAAGCAGCAACGTCGATCCAGGAGTTTACGCTGACCTTTGTTCCAAAATTGATCGCCGTCGCCATTGTCGTCGTTCTGACGCTCCCTTGGATCATCGATATTCTTGTGGCGTTTACGATAAACCTGTACAGCCAAATTCCGAATCTGGCCCGCTAACGATGGAAATCTACGTCCAACAATTTCTTCTCTTTCTGGTCATCTTCGCGCGGATCACGGCGCTTGTCGTCGTGGCCCCGTTTTTCGGCCACCAGGGCGTTCCCGTTCAGGTGAAAGCCGGCCTCGGCACCCTCTTGTCGTTCATCCTCTATCCCATGATCTCCCAGCATCCGGCTCCCGTGGACCTTGAGCTTCTTCCGTTCTTCGTCCTCGTGCTGCAGGAAGTGATGGTTGGGGTCCTGCTGGGATTCGGGCTCGGCATTCTCTTCTCGGGCATCCAGTATGCCGGCGAGTTGATTTCGTTCAACATCGGGCTTTCCGTCGCGACGATGTTCAGCGCCGATGAGAACCAGCAATCGCCCATTATCAGCGAGTTCGTGTCTCTTTTTGCAATGCTGGTGTTCCTCCTTTTGAACGGACATCATTTTGTTCTCCAGGCGCTCCGTCTGACCTATGACACGGTCCCGATCGGAACGTTCGCATTCAGCAAGCCGCTGGCGGATCATATCGTCGGCTTCGGCTCGATGATGTTTGTCGTTGCCGTAAAGATCGCCGCCCCGGTGATGGTCGCTGAATTCCTCACGAACGTCGGCCTCTCCATCATGGCGCGCGTCATGCCGCAGGCAAACGTATTCATCGTCAGCTTTCCGCTCAGCATCGGCGTCGGATTGATCGTCCTCTTTTCTTCGGCGCCGTTCATGCTCTTTGTTTTTAAGAAGCTGTTGTTGGGGTTTGAAGACAATATTCTCGAACTGGTGAAAGTTCTGTAACCATGGCTGAAGACGCGGTTTCATCACAGGAAAAGACAGAAGAAGCGACTCCGCACAAGCGCGAAGAGAGCAGAAAGAAGGGTTCCGTTGCCCGCAGCTTGGAAATGAACTCGGCGTTTATTCTTGTCTTTGGCCTGCTCATCCTTTACTTCGGAGGGGCCGCCCTCGCGTCCAGCATTGCCTCGTTGACGCAATCGGTCCTCTCGAATTCCGCTACGATCACAATATCGAAAGAAAGCGTCCACTATTATTCAGTTCAGGGAATTCTTGCATGTCTTTATCTGCTTGCTCCGGTGCTGATCGGACTGCTCGTCGTCGGTTTTGCGGCGAGTGTAGCGCAGGTAGGGTTCTATTTTTCGCCGGAAGCGCTCGCCGTAAAATGGAACAAGCTGAATCCATTTACCGGCATGCAGAAAGTCATGATTTCACGGCGCGCGATGGCCGAAATGCTGAAGAACTTGATGAAGGTGGTCATTATCGCCCTCGTCGGATATTTCTCCGTCTCCGGCGCAATGGGCGATACCCTCTCGCTGATGGACGGCGATGTCCGGGGGATCCTGACATTCCTCGTCAGTGCTTCGCTTTCTGCCGGTTTCAAGATGGGGCTGGCCTTCTTGGCCCTCGCATTGTTCGATTATCTCTTCCAGAGATTCGAGTTTGAAAGAGATATCAGAATGACCAAGCAGGAAGTGAAGGAAGACACGAAGATGACCGAAGGAGATCCGCTGGTGCGGGGGCGCATCAGGTCCGTGCAAAAGCAGATCGCCTACAAACGGATGATGCATGATGTTCCGAAAGCGGATGTCGTCGTGACGAACCCGACACACGTTGCGGTTGCGCTGAAGTATGAGGCGGGAAAAATGGACGCACCAAGAGTCGTCGCGAAAGGGGCGGAATTGATCGCCCAGCGGATCAAGGAGATCGCCCGGGAGCATAAGGTGCCTATCGTAGAGGACAAGGTCCTCGCCCGCGCGCTGTATTCATCCGTCGATATCGGCGAAGCGATCCCGGAAAAACTCTTCCAGGCAGTGGCGCAGCTGCTTGCCTATATTTTCCGGATGAGGAATTCAAAGTACACCTATAAACCGTACTAACGAAGCATGGAAGCAGCGGCCCAAACAGTTGACGCACCCAGAAGCGGATCCCCGTTCGATCTGATCCGGAAGAACAGCGACATCGTCCTTGCAGCCGGCGTCATTCTTATCCTTGCGTTGATGATCCTTCCGATTCCCGCCATGCTGCTCGACGTTCTCTTGGCTCTCAACATCACCGGGGCGATTCTGATCCTTCTTGTCTCAATGTATATCAATGGTCCGCTGGAACTCTCGGTATTCCCGGGCTTGCTCCTTTTGCTGACGATTTTCCGTCTTTCGTTGAACGTGGCTTCCACGCGCCTCATCCTTGGCGAAGGCTATGCGGGAGAAGTGATCAACGCATTCGGATCGTTCGTGGTAAAAGGGAATTATGTCGTCGGGTTCGTGATCTTTCTGATCCTCGTGTTGATCCAGTTCATCGTCATCGTCAAAGGCGCGGGAAGAATTTCTGAAGTGGCGGCCCGGTTCACCCTCGACGCCATGCCCGGAAAGCAGATGGCCATCGATGCCGATATGAATGCCGGGCTGATCAACGAGGTGGAAGCCCGCGAACGCCGCGCTCAGATCGCCCGTGAAGCCGAGTTCTTCGGCGCCATGGACGGCGCGAGCAAATTTGTCAAAGGGGATGCGATTGCCGGACTGCTGATCAACGTGATCAATATTCTCGGCGGGTTCATCATCGGCGTCGCGCAGCGAGGATTGTCGTTTACGGACTCGCTGCACAACTATACGCTCCTGACGGTCGGCGATGGGCTCGTCACCCAAATCCCTGCTCTTGTTGTGGCGACGGCGGCTGGCATGGTCGTTACCCGGGGAGGTTCCGGGACCCAGCTGGACAAAGAGATCCGTCAGCAGTTGTTCGGCCGGCCGAAAGCGCTCCTCATTGCGTCCGGCGCTCTTTTTCTGTTCGCCGTCGTTCCGGGTCTGCCGACGATTCCGTTCCTTCTTCTTTCGGGGCTGGCCGGATCCGCCGGCTATGTCACCATGAAAAATAAGCCGGTCAAAAAGAAACCCGCTCCCGCCCCTCCCGCCGCTGAAAAGAAGGAAGAGCGCGTCGAGGACTATGTGCAGGTCGATTCGCTTGAGCTTGAGATCGGGTACGGATTGATCTCTCTCGTGGACAATGCGCAAGGAGGGGACCTTTTCAACCGCATAACCAACATCCGCAAGCAGCTTGCGCTTGAGCTCGGCATCGTGATTCCCCCCGTCCGCGTGCGCGACAATCTGCAGCTCGAGCCGAACCAGTATGTCGTGAAGATCCGTGGAAACGTCGTTGCGACCGACCGTCTGGTCATGGACCGCCTCCTTGCGATGAACGCCGCAGGCGGCGAAGAGCACATCGACGGCATCTCGGTGAAGGAACCTGCGTTTGGCTTGCCGGCGCTGTGGATACGGTCGAACGAACGAGAGCATGCCGAGATCAGCGGCTACACCGTTGTCGAGCCTTCAGCGGTTCTCTCAACTCACCTGCAGGAGATCTTGCGCCGGAACGCGGATAAGATCTTGGGAAGACAAGACACTAAAAAACTGATCGAGAATTTGAAGAAAGATTACCCGGCCGTCGTCGAAGACCTGACCCCGGAGCTTTTGCCGACCGGCACCGTGCAAAAAGTTCTTCAGAATCTTCTCAAGGAAGGGATACCGATTCGCGACCTTGTGACCATTCTGGAATCGCTCGTCGATTATGCGCGTGTCACGAGGAATGTCGACGTCCTGACGGAGTATGTGCGGCATTCTCTTTCCGAGACGATCGCCCACATGTACCGCGATCAAAAAGGCGTCATCCGCGCGATCGTTCTCGGACCGAGGCTTGAACAGTTGATCACCAATGCCCTGCAGAACCAGCGGGAAAGCAGTCCGAGCCTCGGCCTTTCGCCGGCGATGATCGAATCCATTCACAAAGGACTAACGGAAAAAGTCGAGCAGTCGATCGCTTCGGGGCTTCGTCCGATCGTGCTCTGCGCAGCTACCGTACGGACATATTTATACCGTTTGATTCATACAGCATTTCCGGCCGTTGTCGTTCTGTCGTTTACGGAATTACCGGCTGAAACAGAAATTGAATTCACAGGAAAATTGGAGATAAACCATGAGAATTAAAAAATTCGTTGGAGCAACAATAAAAGAAGCGACCGAACAGATGAAACAGGAACTGGGTCCGGAGGCGATCATCTTGAACACGAAAAAGATATCCAACGGCAAGCACTTTAATTTTCTCGGAAAAGAAATGCTGGAGGTGACCGGCGCGATCGACGACCAGCCGGCCCAGCGGCCCGTTGCGGTTCCGGTCGGCGGCGACGAGAACGGTTTCAACGGTCTCCTTCAGCGGGCGGCTGTGGCCAGCGTGAAAGAACCCACGGCCAGCGACACACTGGAAGGGCTGAAGAATATCGCCGAGCGATTTGAGAAAAGGGGAGTGAAAGTTGACGACAACAAGCCTCTGCTTTCTGCGGAAAGAGTTGAAATCAATGATCTAAGGACCGAAATGGAGGAGATGAAGAGCGCGCTGGAGTCCATTGCCGAGCACTTCAAATATTCAAAAATGCCGGCTCTCCCGCCGAACCTTCAGCAAGCGTATCGAACCTTGGTGCAGAATGACGTGGATGAACAGCTTGCCGCCGACCTCGTGCAGGTAGTCTACGGAAAGCTCGATTCCCCCCAGCGCGATAACAAGCAGGCGATCGAACGATGCCTCCTTGCTGAGATCGCCGGGCTTTTGACTACGGCTCAGCCGCCCAAAGAGAAATCAAAGCGCCCTCGCATCATCGCGCTTGTCGGGGCGACCGGCGTCGGCAAGACCACCACGATCGCAAAACTCGCTGCGATCGGAAAACTGGTCCAGCATCTCAACATCGGCCTGATCTCCGCAGACACATACCGCATCGGCGCTATTGAACAGCTCCGGACCTTTGCCAGCATTGCCGATATTCCGATGGAGGTCGTGTACAAGGCGTCGGAGATGTCCGCCGCATTGAAAAAGTTCAGCACAAAGGACGTTGTTTTTGTCGACACGGTCGGACGCAACCAGCGGATGAAGACCGAGCTTGGGGAGTTGAAGAAGCTGATCCAGTCTCTTGATCCTGACGAGATTCATCTCGTTCTCAGTGCGCCGACAAACAAGCGGACAATGTTCGACGTGATCGAAAAATTCGGCGCTCTGAAGCCGAACAGAATAATCCTTTCAAAGGTCGATGAAGCGGTCGCTCTCGGTGCGATGCTGAATATTACGCTTCACACACGATTGCCGATTTCCTTTGTCACCACGGGACAAGGCGTGCCCGACGACATCATGCTCGCCGATTCCGAGAAGCTCGCTCGAATGATTTTTCCAGGGACCCTAGCTCATGCGTGAACAATCTGCCATCATCGATCAAGCGGCGCGGTTGCGGGAAATTGCCCTCAGCAGCTACAACGTTCAGGCGGCTGCGATGCCGTACCGCATTTGCGTTACGAGCGGAAAGGGGGGCGTCGGCAAAAGCACCGTCGCGCTCAATCTTGCGATCGCGCTGGCGAGCTTCGGGCAAAAGGTCCTTCTCGTCGACGCCGATTCAAACCTCGGAAACCTCGACGTTCTCCTGGGGATCGCTCCTCGATACCGCCTGGGGCATATCCTCCATGGGAAGATCGACATCGAGGATGCGCTGGTCAATCCGTTTCCGAACCTCAAGATACTTCCGGGAAGCTCGGGGGATCTCGACTATCCCGAAATGACCGCGATCGTCCAACAGCGCTTCCTTCAGGACCTCTTTTCGCTCGAAGAACATTTTGACCTCCTGTTCATCGATACGTCGGCGGGCCTCTCGAGAGAGACGATCACCTATGCCCTCGAATCCGACGAAACGGTGGTCGTGACAAGCATCGAGCCGACCTCGGTGATGGATTCGTACGCGGTCATCAAAACCATCACCGTCTCCCGCCCCGATGAACGGATCTCGGTTCTCATGAACGCGGCGCAGATTCCGGCCCAGGCGGACGAAACAGTGCAGAAACTGCGGATGGCCGTCGACCATTTTTTGAAACGCGACATCGGATATTTAGGATCGATCCCTTTTGACGTGGACATGAAGAATGCCGTGTTGGCGCAGGAACCTGTCCTGAAGAGGTATCCGGCGAGCGCGGCATCGCTTTCTCTCCGGTCCGCGGCGCAGACAATTATCAACCAATCCCTTATTTCTGACGTAGGAAGGCAACAATGAAAACAATTGTGTTTGAATTAGGCTTGCTGGCATTCTTCGTATCGGCGGTCATCTTCGGAGCCGAAGGCTCGAACCTGTTCGATATGATCTCCCGGGCGTTCATCGTCTTCATCGGCGTCGAACTTGCTGCGACGACGATCCTCGCGATGATCGTTCCGCGTCCGCGAAACAGGGAAACTGAATTGCATGACGCTGCAGCCGACCTCCAGTCTGCAAAACGGCGGGGACCGGCCGTGCAGGCAAAAGCATAACCGATAGCGGAAGGAACTCTTGGAAGAAACAGTGTACTTCAAGACCATTGAACGATGCGTAACGGCTCTCACATAATTGATCCACCGGTTGCTGAAGGGAAGAAGGCAATTCACCAGAAGATGTTCTTCGATAATCTCGGACTGGTGAATTTTGTCGTGAACAAGATCGGTTTCGCGTCATTCAGGTCATCCGCAGCATTGGAACGGGCGGATCTGGTGCAGTTCGGCATTATGGGATTGCTAGATGCCATCGAACGGTTCAATCCCGAGCGCGGGGTGCAATTTCAAACCTATGCCGTCAGCAGGATCAAAGGCTCAATTCAGGATGAGCTGAGAAAACTCGATTGGGTTCCCCGTTCGGTCCGCAAGGCCGAGCGCCACGCGGAGGCCATCGCCCAGCGTGCAGGGCAAGCGGAAAGCCGAACGACCACCGCGGCGGATATTGCTCAACGCTTGAACCTCTCGCTGGAGCGTTATGCTGAGATTCTTCAGCACATAAATAAGACATCCGGAATACTTCCCGACGAACCGGAATATGCGTCACGGCTCGACGCTCTTTCTACCGATGAAAAAGATGATCCGTCGGAGATCACGCATCAACAGCAGCTGAAGAGCACCATCGTCGGTGCGGTGGAACAGCTTCCGGAAAGGGACAGGCTCGTCGTCATGCTCTATTATTATGAAGACCTTACGTTCAAAGAAATAGCCGCCGTGCTGCGGATCTCAGAATCACGGGTATTTCAAATCCATTCAGCGGTGCTGAATAATTTGCGCACGCTCCTTGCGGGCTCGCTTTAGTAAACGGAGCAACGGACATGAAAACTTTAGAACTCAACCAATTTCCGCTCGATATTAAAACGCGAATGGCCCCGGCCCCGACAGTCGTCGGCGAGATCATGAATCTGGCAAGCGACCCGCGAACGAGCGTTGCCCGGCTTTCTTCTATTCTATTGAAGGACCCGTCGCTGACAAAGGGAATCTTGCGCAAAGCCAATTCCCCGTACTATGGATTTTTCAACAGGATCAATTCGCTTGATTTCGCAATCGTGCTCCTCGGCTTTGACGTCCTGAAGGAGACGGTCTCGAGCCTTCTCGTCAACAATGCGCTCCGCAAGATCGTGAACATCCTGTTCGAGTACGAAGAGACATGGAGCCACTCCCTTGCGTGCGGCCTGATAGCGGGATACGTGGCGGAGAATTCGAAGCAATGCGACTCGAACGACGCATTCATCGCAGGACTTCTCCATGATATAGGTTATGTCATTCTCCATCAGTATTTGAACGAAGACCCGGAGGCGATCCGCTACACGAAAAACGGGCGGCTCCGCACATCGGTAGAAGCGGCCTCGGGGGTGAGCCACAACGAAGCAGGTTTCTGGATCGCCACACGGTGGCAGCTCCCTCCGCGGATCGCGGAAGCGATACAGTGCCATCATGCTCCCCGTGCTGCAACGATCGATCCGGCATTGACCGCAGTGGTGCACGCCGCCGACGTTCTTTGTTCTCATCTTCAGATCGGCAGATTTTCACATGACGGGACCTTGTCCTATGATCAGGCTGCGATTGAGCTCATTAAATTTGACGAAGCATCGCTCGACCGTGATCAGCTTGAACGCTATTGCAAACAGATGAGGTCAGATATCGACGGCGGGCAGTCGCTGGACGATATCGTCAACGAGATTAAGGAGAGATTTGTGGACGCGATGGGAAACCTCGCGGAAAAGGAGAGGGTCGTTCTTGCTCTGTACTACTATGAAAATATCTCCTTCCTCGAGATAGGACGAGTCCTCAAACTCGATGAGCCTGCGGTCGCCGAGCTTCACGACCGGGCAGTGACGACGCTAAAAAACGTACTTTGGAATATTCAGCCACAGAGAGCAGCGCTATGATGACACCAGAACAAATACACGAAAAAGTCAAAACGATTATCCAGCTCCCGGCGCTTCCATCGATCGCGCTTGAAGTCGTCGAACTGGTCGACAACCCGAGGACGAGCGCATCAAAGCTGGGCCGGGTGATCTCTTCGGACCAGGCGCTTACGGCCAAAGTTCTGAAGATCGCGAATTCGCCGTTTTACGGTTTTCCGAAGAAGATCTCGACGATCGATTTTGCCATCATCGTTCTCGGTTTTGACGCGTTGAAGGAGATCGTCATCAGCATCTCGCTCGTGAGTTCCCTCCAGAAGAAATCGGACAATTACTTCGACGCCCGCGTGTTTTGGGATCATGCGATCTCGACCGGCGTCATCGCACGGAGGCTTGCCCGTGACCTGCATTACCGCATCAGCGGAGAGGTCTTCGTGGGAGGTCTCCTCCATGACATGGGTATTTCGGTGCTCCACCGCTATTTCTCGAATGAATACAAGCGCATTATGGACATCGTCCGTGACTCCGAGCTCTCCATGCTTGAAGCGGAAGAGAGCGTTTTGGGGGTCACCCACGCCGAGGTCGGCGGCTGGCTGGCAGAACGCTGGAACATGCCGGACCATCTGGTCGAAGCGATCGCACTCCATCATCAGCCGTCAAAAGCGACGCTGAACCCCGACCTTGTCGCGCTGATCCATGTTGCCGATGTCATCGCCCTGCAGCTCAACGCGAATACGCCGGTGGAGTTCGATAAAGGGGCGGCGTACGACCCGCTGGCGCTCGAACGCCTGCAGCTGTCGGATGAGAATGTGCTCAAAGAGTATATGTCGGAATACGGTGAAGTGATCCAGAGCGATGTTGAGGAAGTCACCGCATTCGTTTCAGGCAGAGGGTACTAAGCGATGAAAAAACCGACGGAAAAAATGAAAAGCCGAAACGAACTTCTCGACGAGGCGCTCCCGCAATTCGAATCGTTCATCGAGAGCAGGGAAAAGTATATCAAAGCGCTGGAAACGACGATCCAGGCGCTGCGGCAGGAGAACGCCAGCTTCAACAAGAACAACCTCGCGATCCGGAGCTCGATCGATGAGCTCGTTGCAATGCAGCGGTTGTCGAACATTGTGAGCACGGCAGTCAGTCCAGAAACCATCCTTGCCACGTTGTTCGATCTGACCCAGCAGGTCATCCCGGTCCTGGAATCGAACATTTTCCTCCTTGATACTGCCTCCAACACGTTGCTTCCGCTTTCTTCCGGACAGGACCCGCGGTTGAAAGATGAAGCGCAGCAGCAGCTTGAATCGGGGATCTGCGATTGGGTGTTCAGCGAGAAGAAGACGGTGATCATTCCCGACCTTGAGAGCCTCGTTGCAACAGGCACCGCAAAAAATTTCGTCATCGTTCCGCTCATTCTGCGCAACCGGTCGATCGGCATCTATCTGATCCATACCGAGAAGCCCCAGCAGGATTTCTCGAATCAGGATATTCAGCTGCTGTCGGTCCTTGCGAATCAGGCCGCGGCAGGCGTGGAAAACTGGCGGACGTACGAGGATCTGGTCAACGCCAACAAGCAATTGAAGGCGTCCGAAGCCCAGATGATCCAGGCTGCAAAGCTGGCCGCCATCGGCGAGCTCGCGGCGAGCATCGTCCATGAGATCAAGAATCCCGTCCAGGTGCTCATGCTTCAGATGGATATGATGCAGCGCGGCGTCGCGCTCCCGAACGGCCTCGACCTGGTACGGCAGCATGTACAGCGATTGAGCATGATCACGAAACGGCTCATGAATTTCTCCCGCAATGTCTCCGAAGAGGTCTTGACGCAGCCCACCGACATCAACAAAGCCATCGAGGATGTTGTCGCAATGGTGCAGCATGAGTACCGTTCCGACAAAATAGAGATCGAGCTCGCTCTCTCGACGGACCTGCCGATGGTCGTCGGCAATTCGAATTATCTCCAGCAGGTCTTTCTTAACCTGGCGATCAATGCCCGCGATGCCATGCCGCATGGAGGGAAAATCTTTATCTCGAGCATGCTCGAAGGGTTCAATGTGATGGTGCGGTTCTCGGACACCGGCTGCGGCATCACGGCGGAAAACCTGGACAAGATCTTTCAGCCCTTTTTTACGACCAAAGGAGAGGGCAAAGGAACCGGCCTCGGTCTGGCCATCTCCCGCAACATAATCTCTCAGCATCAGGGGCAGATGAGAGTTGAGAGCGAATTGAACAAGGGGACAACGTTCATTATTACACTTCCAATTCGGAGGACAATTCAATGAGGAAGGTTTTTGATACGATGGTCAGGAATTCTCTTACCGTCATCACACTGCTTGCAGCGGTCAATCTCAGCATCGCAAGTGCAACAGAGGCCGGACGTGTGAATGTCGCTGTCCTAAAAAAACCGCCGGTCATCCAGGGGTTCCATGGTCTGGCCGTCCAGCACGCACAGATTCCACTGCAGCCCGCAAGGAACGTCATGCTGCCGAAGGGAGCAGTCCCCGCCGGACATAACTCCTTGACATCGCCTGCTGTGCCGCCCTCGTATACAGCGCTTGAAAGCAAAACGCTTCCGGGGTCGAGAGAATTGTCCGGCGAAGGTCCGCAGAGTCCTTCGCAGAATGGCGAGGATCAAACTGTATCAGAAAAAAGTAGTTCCGCCGAAGCGGAGACCGCCGGAAGTGCACAGATCTTTTTGCTGGCGGCTGCCTTGTGCTCGGCGCTGGCCGGGACGACGGTCGTATTATATGTGATATCAAAGCGGTCGTATCAAAAGGAGGAAGCAAAGACTGTTTCCGCCGAACTAAAAGAAGCGGCGCGGCTGAAAGAACCGATGCCGGCAAGAGCCGAACGGAAGTCCGTCGAGCAGGTTGACGTCAGCGTCGCCGAAGAACCGGTCCCGGAAGAACCGGCCGTTGAACTTGCTCAGCGTTTTCAGCGAGGGCAAGGAGAAATGCAGCTCCTGCTTAATATGCAGGCCCGCGAAAGCGGCGAAGCCCCGGCTGCGCGGTTGCTTCAGATCATTCCGCAGACCGCGGGGAAGGAAAAGACCAGGAAGGGGACGAAGAGACTCGGCGTGGGAAAAGGCGAAGCCGAGCTTTTGGCGCGTCTTCAACACTACGGCGTTTCAACCAACCATCCACAGAGGATGCTATGATCAAAGGAATTTATGCGTCCGGTTCGGGCATGATGCCCCGAATGCTCAAGCTCGAAGTGATCGCGAACAACCTTGCGAACATCAACACGGCTGGCTTCAAGAAAGATAATATTTTTGTTCAGATCATGAAGGATACCGGCGTGGCTCAGACAAAAGGGAGCGGAGACTTATCGGGGTTGAACGTCAGGGAATATACCGACTTCTCCGAAGGGTCGATGAACCCAACGAGCAACAAACTTGACCTTGCTATCCAGGGTTCCGGCTTCTTCGTAGCTCAAACTCCGAACGGGCTGCGCTACACGAGAAATGGAAGCTTCACCCTGTCCGCCAACGGGACGATCGTGACCTCTCAGGGATATCCGGTGATGGGAGCCGGCGGACCGCTTCAGATCCCCGATCTGGAAAAGATGTCGCAAGGGGACCTTTCGATCAACGAGACCGGAGAAGTCACTCTCGATGGGAAGAAAATCGGGCGGATGCAGATCGCTACCTTTGATGATCCTTCCGTTTTGAAAAAAGACGGGGGTACATATTTCAGCGCGGACAGCGGCGAGCAATTAGGCGCGGCGGACGGGAAAAATATTTCAATCCGCCAGGGTTATCTTGAAGAGTCGAATGTCAACGGAATCGAAGAGATGGTGCAGATGATCGAATTGAGCAGGAGCTTCGAGTCTGCCCAGAAGACGATGATCTCGCAGGATGGGACACTCGACAAAGCGAACGACGTCGGGAAATTATAGAGCGGCGCGCGCCCATTCGCGTGCGGAATGAACCGGCAAGAATACATTATTTATAGGAGATAGCAATGAACAGAGCACTGAGAACGGCGGCGACGGGAATGTACGGCCAACAATTGAACGTCGATATTATCGCAAACAATCTTGCGAACGTGAACACCACCGGCTTTAAGAAAAATCGCCCGGATTTCCAGGACTTGATGTATCAAACCTTGAAGACGAATGAAATTTCGGACAACCCGAATCTCCAGCAGCCGGCCGAAATCCAGATCGGCAACGGAACGGTACCGGTGGCGACGCCGAAGAGCTTTGCCCAGGGTGATATTCAGCCGACAAAGAATCCGCTGGACATCGCAATTCAGGGAGACGGCTTTTTCCAGATCCGGCAGACCGACGGAACGACAGCGTACTCACGCGACGGATCGTTCCAGGTCTCAGGGGAAGGAACCCTGGTCACCGCCCAAGGATTCATTGTCGAGCCCGGTCTGACGATTCCGTCCGACACGACCAGCATCAGTGTTTCGCCGGATGGAACCATCAATGCCACAGTCGCCGGCCAGAGTACGCCGACAAAAGTCGGCCAGCTTGAGCTCGCAAAGTTCGTCAACCCCGTCGGATTGAATCCGATCGGGGGAAACCTGTATACGGAGACCTCTTCTTCGGGAAAGGCGATCTTAGGAGCTCCCGGGACGGAAGGGTTCGGTTCGCTGGTTCCCCAATCGCTCGAATCTTCCAACGTCGATGTGGTCGAGGAAATGGTGAGCATGATCGTTGCGCAGCGGGCGTACGAGATCAACTCGAAAACGATCCAGACCGTTGAAGACATGCTGACCATGGCAAATAATCTTCAGCGATAATTAGGGACGGTCCAATGAGCTGCATTTGCGGCATAGCGAGCTTCATCTTTTTCGGATGGACGAATATTGTCGACGCGACCGAGATTAAGGACGCGGTCTCCGCCTTCGTAATTTCACGGCTGGATTCGACGCTGCGGCGAGATGCCGTCATTGAATTTCGCAGCGGACTTGAATCAGTAAAGGTTTCGGGGAGCGATCATGCCATACGGATCGAACCTCAGGAAGAAATTAAGATGCGCGGCGCGTTTTGTCTTCCCGTAGAGATATCCAGCGACGGAAAAGTTGAACGGAGGATGGTGGTGTCGCTCAAGGTACGGCTTTTCGGCCAGGTGCTCGTGTGCAGTCGGCAATTGGACCGGCATGCGTCTATTGCGGACGGGGACATTGCTTCCCGTTATGCCGAGCTGACCTCGCTCCCCGATGATATTATTTTGAACAAAGAGCAGCTGGCCGGAAAGCGAACATCGAGGATCATTGGAGAGGGCTCGATCCTGAAGGAGAGTTCCCTAGAATTAATGCCCCTGGTCTTTCGTGGAGAATCAGTTACGCTGCTCGTCCGCGCCGGAAAGGTGAAAGTTTCGATGCAGGCGACCGCCAAAGATGACGGGGTGTTCGGGAGTCTGATCGAAGTGCAAAAGATCGATTCTCACGAACGCATAAAAGCGGTGGTCATTGACGACCACACAGTACAAGTCACGACGGAGTAAGCTTATGGAAAAGAAATTGATCCTGATGCCGGTTATCGCCTGTCTTTTTGCCGCAAACGGAGCATTATCGCAGGACCTGAGGGAAAATCTCTCGCGCTCGCTTTTCTCCGACCAGAAAGCGAATCATGTCGGAGATGCGGTGACGATCCTCGTGGTGGAATCATCCAGCGCGTCGAATTCCGTGCAAACGTCGGCATCAAGGGCCAGCAATTTTTCTTTGACGGCGAACGGCGGAATGACGACGGCGAATGCCAATCCGCTCTCGGGCGCCAGTGCGACAGCTGGGACGCAGAATTCTTTCGCAGGGCAGGGGGCGACGTCGAGCGCCGGTTCGATCCAAGCTCAAGTGAGCGCGACCGTAGATTCAGTCCTGCCGAACGGCAATCTCTATGTGGTCGGCAACAGGACGATCGTGATCAATGGTGAGGAACAGATCATCAAGATCTCCGGGGTGATCCGTCCGTCGGATATCCAGACCGATAACAGCGTCTACTCATACAATATTTCCGACGCAACGATCATTTTTAAGGGGAGCGGCATCGTTTCCCGCGTGCAGGAACCGGGCTGGCTGACAAAATTTTTCCACTGGATTTTCTGAGAGAGTACTCATGAAAACATTGAAGATCGCTTTTGTTGCAACTGCTCTTGTTGCTTTCACCTCTTCATCATTTGCAGGGTCGAGGATAAAGGATATCGCCTATCTGCAGGGAATCCGCAATCAGCAATTGATCGGTTACGGGCTCGTTGTCGGGCTTAATGGCACCGGGGATTCGCAGCGGTCGACATTCACGCTGCAATCCGTTGCCAGTATGCTGAAAAGGTTCGGCATCACGGTTCCGCAAAGCGACCTGCGGCTGCGGAATGTTGCTGCGGTGATCGTGACTGCCTCGGTCCCCGGTTTTTCAAAAGAGGGAGGGATCGTCGATGTGATCGTCTCGTCGCTCGGCGATGCCACGGGATTGCAGGGGGGGACGCTGTTGATGACGCCCCTATCGGGCCTCGACGGTTCAGTGTATGCCACCGCGCAAGGTCCTCTCTCGGTCGGCGGGTTCAGCGCAAGCGCCGGCGGGAATGAAATTCGGCGCAACCACACCGCTGCCGGGAGGATCCCCGGAGGCGCGACGATCGAAAAAGCTGTTGTTTCCGAGTTCAGCAAAGACTGGTCGATGTATGTTGTCCTTATGCAATCCGATTTTACGACGGCGGAGAGAATTGCAGGCGCCGTGAACGAAAGATTCAAGAGTCAAATTGCCGTTCCCAAAGACGGTTCGACCGTCGCCGTGAGCGTTCCGGAGGAATACCGCAAAGACGGCAGGCTGGTCGAGTTTGTGTCGCTCGTCGAGCTGCTGGAAGTTTCTCCGGACGTCGCCGCAAAAGTTGTCATCAACGAACGAACCGGCACCATCGTCATCGGCGGAAATGTTTCCATCCTTCCGGTGGCCATCTCCTGCGGCGGTTTGAACATCGACATTCAATCGACGCCGGTCATCTCGCAGCCGGGCCCCTTGTCGAACGGTACCACGGTCTCGACGCAAATGACCACCGTAAGCGCAGGCGCTGATTCGTCCGCGGTCTATGCGCTCAACGGCGAGGCGACGGTCCAGGACGTGGCGAAAGCATTAAACTCGATGAAAGTTTCTCCGAGGGACATCATCGCGATCTTCCAGGCCCTTAAAGAATCCGGGGCTCTGAAGGCAGAACTAGTGATCATTTAGATGGCAGATGCAAATACCATATCGTCCGTCGGCAAGGCCCGCGCAATCGGAGCGACCGATGAAGCCTCCAAAGCTAAACTTCAGAAGGCAACGAAGGATTTTGAATCGTTGCTGGTCGGATATATGTTGAAGAGCATGCGGGGTACCGTTCAAAAATCAGGAATGGAGAAGGATGACTTCGGCGGGGACATGATGGAAAGCATGTTCGATATGCAATTTGCACAATACATTTCGGGCAACAGCAACCTCGGTCTAGGCCAAATGCTCTACAAGCAGCTGACGGGAGAGGACCTGCCGAAAGGGGCGGCGCATCAGTCGTACACTTTGCCGCCGGCTTCCACCGTGCCTGCGAATAAAGCGGGAAGTGCACCTCCGGCCCAGCCGCTGACTCCGCCGGCGCAGGTCCAGAAACGGGTCGAAAGTTACGGGGACACAATTCAAGCCGCCGCCCAAAAGTACGGGGTCGACGCGAACCTCATTAAGGCGGTGATGGCAAGCGAGTCGGGAGGGAAACCGTTCGCGCGATCGGCGAAAAACGCAAAAGGGCTCATGCAATTGGTCGATTCCACCGCAGCGGATATGGGAGTAAAAAATGTGTGGAATCCCCAGCAGAATATTTTCGGGGGGGCCAAATATCTGAAAGAGCTTATCGACAAGTTCCAGGGAAATTTGCCGAGTGCGGTGGCATCATACAATGCCGGACCGTCAGCGGTTGAAAAGCAGGGAGGAGTCCCTGCGATCAAAGAAACGAAGGAGTATGTAGCGCGGGTCTTGAATTACCTTCAGGGATATGAACAACAGGAACTCTATACCAATGACGACAATTGAACAATTTGAAGAAATTCTTAAAACCGAAGCCGGCGTCGCTGACGCTATCCTGGACTCTCTGTACGAACAGCAGCAGGCGATCATACAATTCCGCGACAGGGCGATCGTCGATGCCGCAGAGCGAGGGAAGCGTCTCCTCGAACCGCTGGAATCTCTCGAGCGTGAGCGCGAAAAGCTCTGCAGGGCGTTCGACAGCACGATGCATCCCGAAACAAACGGGACATTCAGGCTTTCGGGGCTTGCCCGGTCCCTGCCGAACGACCAGGCCGCAAAAATTCTCGGTGCGGGGAAAATTCTGAAGGGAAAAGTTGAAAAGATCATGACGGTCAACAGCCAGAACAGGATGCTCCTGGACCACTCTCTCCGGTTCGTGAAGCAAAGCCTGCGCATCATGACCGATAACTACACGAAAAAATTGGTCGACACAACAATCTAGAGAGAACACTATGGCAGGCTTGAACGACGTACTGAATTCCGCCCGCAGCGCCCTGATCGCGCAGCAGCTTGCGATGGAAGTGACATCGAACAATGTCGCGAATGCGAACACGCCCGGATATTCGCGCGAGCGTGTGGACTTTGAACAAAGTCAGACAACACCCATCAACAAAGGGCTTCTTGGAACGGGGGTCACTGCCAGTCATATCGGCAGGGCGCGCGACCGGATGATCGACCAGCAGCTGTGGGGAGCGAGCGACTCCAACGGGAAGGCAACCACCGAACAATCGATTCTTTCGCAGGTGGAATCGGCATTGAACGAGCCTTCCGACAACGGCCTGAGCGAGATCATGAACAGTTTCTTCAGCGCGTTTCAGAATTTATCCGCACAGCCGGAATCGAGCGCCGCACGCAACAACGTGATCCAGCAGGCGCAGCTCATGTCGCAGTCATTCCACAACATCGACGCCAACATCGCACAGACCAGAAGCAATCTCGTGACCGACGTACAGAGCAAACTCGACAGCATCAATCAGCTTACGAGCGACATCAGCACTCTCGATGTCAGCATCGCCAATGCGACGACCCAGGGGATGGACCCGAGCGCTCTCGAAGACCAGCGGGATCTCAAGATCGATACACTCTCCGGGCTCGTCAACGTCAACGTTGTGGATGACACCGACGGGTCGGTGATGGTCTCTATCGGGGGAACCGAAGTCGCCTCGAAAGCCGGCTCCGCTGCGCTCACCTCAAGCATCAACGGGAACCAAATTCAGATCTTCGCCGGCAATTCGACAGCGCCCACGCAGATCACTTCGGGGCAATTGGGGGGCGACCTGGAATGTTACAATACAATTCTCCCCGATTATTCGTCCAAGCTCGACGCGACGGCCAACGCACTCATCACGCAAATCAATACGATTCACTCTGCCGGGTTCGGGGTCGATACTCCGCCTTCGACCGGAGTCAATTTTTTCACCGGCACCTCCGCGACGGATATCGACGTCAGCACTGATGTCGTGAACGATCCGAATAAAATTGCGGCATCGTCCGACGGGTCGACCGGCAATAATCAGGTCGCCCTCGCTCTGGCCAACCTTCAGAATTCCGCGGTCATGAACGGCGGGACGGAAACCATTCCTCAATACTACAATTCGTTCGTCAGCAATGTCGGGGCGGATGTGAACTCGTCAGAGAATACCTCCACCAATCAGCAATTGATCGTCAATCAACTCCAAAGCCAGCGATCGTCGGTCTCCGGGGTGTCGATCGACGAGGAAATGACGAACCTTACCCAGTACCAGCAGGCATACCAGGCGGCGTCGGAGGTTGTCAGCGTCGTCAATCAAATGATGCAGTCAATTATTACCATGGTGCAATAATGAGAGTCACGGAAAGCAGCATCGCGTCCAATTTTCTCAACAACGTCAACGAAACGCGAGACCGTATCATGCACGAGCAAACGGAGCTTGCGACCGGAAAAAGCGTGAACACCGTCTCCGACAATCCGCAGGCGGCGAACACGATCCTGCAATTGAAAGCGCTCCTGAGCAACAATGCGCAATACCAGCAGAATACCACGTTCGCGCAGACACAGGCGCAGGCGACGGAATCGGCGATGAACAGCTTCACGAACGCGATGATCAGCTTGAAGGGAATTCTGGCGCAGGCGACGAACGGGTCGCTCACAAGCGCCGATATGCAAACGTACGCCGACCAGATCGATCAGCTTCTCAGCGAAGGGGTCGATATCGCCAATACGCAATCCAACGGCGTGTACATTTTTGGCGGAACGAACACGAAACAGCAGCCCTTCACGCTTGCGGCCAACAACGCATCGGTCACGGCGAACCCGAACGGCATCACGGGGTCCATTCAGATCCCCGTGAACGAAGGGGTCACGCAGGTTGTGAACCTCGACGGCCAGCAGGCATTTCAGGGAACGGCCATCTTCAACCTGATGATCCAGGTTCGCAACGAATTGCAGTCGGGTCAAGCTCCGACCACCGCCGAAGCTCAGTCGGTCGATACGTACATCGATGATGTCGCCAATGCGACGGGAAAAGCCGGCGCGATCATGCAGAACCTTACCAACAACGATACGATGCTTTCCGGGCAGCAGACCCAGCTGCAGCAGATGTTGTCCGATCAGCAGGATTCGGATATTGCGGCGACGACGCTGAAAATGAATCAGGATCAGCTGGACCTTCAGGCGGCTCTCAGCTCGGGGGCAAGCGTTCTCCCCGACACACTCTTAAATTTCTTGAAATGACATGAAGAAGTCTCTCGATATAGGAACGGCAGGCGGCCTGGCGCTCGGCTTCATCGCCATCTTCGGGTCTTTTGCTCTGGAGGGAGGTTCCATCGGAGCGTTGATGCTTATTCCGGCAATGCTTATCGTTTTTGGAGGAACATTCGGAGCGGCGATGATCGGGACATCGATGAAGAGCTTCACGAAGATCGGAAAACTCATCAACATGGCTCTCTTCCCGCCGAAATACGAAGTGAAAGAAGCGATCGAATTGATCGTGAGATTTTCGACCGTGGCGCGCAAAGACGGGCTTCTAGCGCTGGAAAAGGAACTCGATAAGGTGGACAACACCTTCATGAAAAAGATCCTTCGCTTTGCGATCGACGGAACGGACCCGGAGGTTCTGCGGTCCCTCGCAGAAACGGAAGTCAGCAACGCGGCACAGCGCCACGCAAAGAGCAGCGCGATCTTTCAGAAAATGGGGGGCTATTCTCCGACGATGGGCATTATCGGAACGGTCATGGGATTGATCGCAACGCTTGCGGCAGCCGGTGAAGATCCGAATTTACTCATTCACCATATCGCCAGCGCGTTCATCGCGACGTTGTGGGGGGTCTTTATGGCGAACATCGTCTGGCTCCCGATCTCGGATAAATTGAAGCACGTGCACGCGGAAGAAAATCTTTTTATGGAAATTATCGTCGAAGGGATTCTATCGATCCAGGTCGGAGAAATTCCTTCGATCATTAAAGCGAAACTCAACAGCATGCTTCCATCCAGTCAGCAGGAGAGTGCGTGAAATGAAGAAACGTGAAAAACATGCTGAGCACGACAATGAGGAGCGCTGGCTGCTGACCTACGCCGACCTCATTACCCTGCTGCTCGGTCTATTCGTCATCCTTTACGCGATGTCGAAGATCGATGCCGGGAAATATGCTCAGCTCGTTTCGGCGATGGGGGGGGTGTTCGGGAAGGAGAAGCCGGGGATCCTTCAAGGGCAGCCCGGGATGCTTCAGTCGCCGATACCCCAGCTTCAAAACGAGCGCCAGAAGATCGAGAAAGAGATCCAGAACGCCCTTGGGTCGGGGATGAAAAAAGATCTCGTGTCCGTGTCTCAAAACGAACGGGGCATCACGATCCACATCATGGAAGAACTGCTGTTCAGTTCAGGGAGCGCAGAGTTCAAGGCGTCATCGCTTATCGTTCTGGATTCCCTGGCGAGCGTATTGAAAAAAATACCCAACGATATCCGTATCGAAGGGCATACGGATAATGTGCCGATCAGCACCCCCCAATTCCCGTCGAATTGGCATCTTTCGGTCGCACGTGCAGTGAATGCAGGATATTATCTCATTCAAAAGCACGGCGTCGACGCCGAGAAAGTCTCGGTGGTCGGTTACGCCGAGTACCGTCCGCTCCTTCCCAATACATCGGATGAAAACAGAGCGCGCAACCGGCGCGTGGACATCGTCATCATTACCAATGTTTCTCACGAACCGCTCGGCATCAACAACGATCATAAATCCAACAACAACCAAGTAAGGACGCTGCAATGAAATGGAAGAATCGCCAATTCGGAGAGCTTGAATTCACGGACGACCTCGTCCTGACCTTTCCCGACGGGATCATCGGGTTCGAAACGTGCAGGCGCTTCGTTCTTATCAACGATGAGGATTCTCAGCCGTTCCGCTGGCTCGTGTCGATCGAACATGAAGACCTCTCGTTTCCCCTGCTGAACCCGCAGATCGTCCTTCCCGGCTATAGCGCAGGGAAATGGCAGAACGACGGTTCGACGGTGCTTGTTGTCGCTTCGCTGGGGAAGGAGATCGAGGATGCTACCGTCAATTTGCGCAGCCCCATCGTCATTGCGAACAATGAAAGAACGGCACAGCAGATCATTCTTGACGAAGAACGTTACGATTTTCGGCATCCTCTTTTCGCCGCATCCAACCCCCCCGTGAAAGGATAGACGTATGCTCGTTCTCACCAGAAAATTTGATGAATCAATCATGATCGGCGACTCCGTCCTTGTTAAAGTTATTGCGATCCAGGACGGTCAGGTGAAAGTCGGCATCGAGGCGCCCAAGGATGTGAGGATTCTTCGGAAGGAAATCTTCGAGGAAATCCACCGTTCGAATTCGCAGGCAGCAAAGGCCTCAAAAGGGGCAGCAATGCAGGCGGCAAAAATACTGCAGAAAAAGGCATCACCTGGAAACCAGGGGAGATAATTTTCTTCCCATGCCGTGGGCATACAAAACATGTATGCAGGCACCAACACTTAGACAGCAAAGAAAGCCATGTTTATTTTTATCGGGATAGCCGTCGTCATCGCAGGAGTGCTCGGAGGATTCATGTTGCACGGAGGTCCCCCCGGAGTCCTTCTGCAATGGAGCGAATTCTTGATCATCGGCGGAGCTGCGGCCGGATCGCTCCTTGTCGGAACGCCGCTCTCCATTCTCATCCGCGTTTTCGGAAATGTCGTCTCCCTCCTGAAAGGGAATCAGTATACCAAGGCCGAATATCTCAACCTGCTCAAATCACAGTTTGAACTTTTCAGCATCGCCCAGAGAGACGGGTTGATCAATATCGAAGCGCATATCGAAAAGCCGGAGGAGAGCTCGATCTTCACGAAGAATCCATTTTTTCTTCACAATCACCATGCGGTCTCGTTTTTTTGCGATTCGATGAAGCTGATGCTGGGAGGAGGCATCGCACCGCACGACCTCGAGTCGCTGCTCGATGCCGACCTTGAGACGCACCATGAAGAGAGCGCCGTGGGGCCGAGCCTCATTCAAAAATTGGGGGATGCGCTCCCGGGTCTCGGCATTGTCGCCGCGGTTCTCGGGATTGTGATCACCATGCAGGCCATCGACGGTCCGCCGGCGGAGATCGGAGAAAAAGTCGCTGCAGCGCTTGTCGGAACGTTCCTCGGAATCCTCATGTCGTACGGATTTGTCCAGCCTCTGGCGACGCACATGGAAATTCTTAATCAGTCAGAAGAGCGGTACTTTGAGTGCATTAAGACCGGCGTGGTGGCATTCGCCAAAGGGAATGCCCCGACAGTCGTCGTCGAATTTTCCCGGCGGGTCATTTTCAGCGAAGTCCGCCCCACCTTCACCGAACTTGAGGCCGCGATCAAAGAAGTCCGGTCCTCAGGATCGCAACCAGCACAGGCGGCGGCAGCATGAACCATTCAGTGACCGACGTTCCTGTCAGGATCATCAAGAAGAAAAAAGGACACGCAGGCCATCACGGGGGAGCGTGGAAGGTCGCCTACGCGGACTTTGTGACGGCGATGATGTCGCTGTTCATCGTCCTCTGGATCGTTGGACAGAGCAAGCAAGTGAAACAATACGTTGCGAACTACTTCAAAGATCCGGGAGCCTTTTTTGAGAGCACCAAAGGGGGAGGGATGTTCCAGGGGACAAATCTTGTCGGTAAGGAACAACTGATCGACGAGTACCTCAAGCGCGATCAGGAAAAACTGAAGGAGATGGGCGAGAGCATTCTCAAAAATCTCGGGAAAGACGAATCGCTGTCGCACCTTATCGACCAGATCAAGATCGATACGGTTGAAGAGGGGATGCGCATCGAACTCCTTGACGCGACAAAAGGGTATTTTTTCGACGTGGGAACGGCAACCCTCAAGCCGGAGGCCAACCGGATTCTTACGATCATCGCGCATGAGGTCGGCAAGCTGCCCAATAAGGTGATCGTAGAAGGGCATACGGACAGCCGGCCGTACTCACGGGCAGACGGCTATACGAATTTTGAATTGAGCGCAGACCGCGCAAACAGCGCACGGAGGGTTCTCGTGGTCAACGGAGTCAAAGAGCATCAGATCGACGAGGTGCGCGGTTATGCCGATTCACGGCTGAGAAATGCAAAAGATCCTTACGATGTCACGAACCGGAGAATCAGCATCATCATCGCATGGCAGGATGGGAAGCAGCATGGAATTAAGTGAGAAGGTCAGGGTCCTGCTCGTCGAAGACGATCCGATCCAACTCAAGATCGCGTCGCATCTTCTCGGCAAGAAGGGATTGTATGATGTGATCACGGCGGGGGACGCCGCAGAAGCGTTCGCGGCAGCCAAAGAAAGAAAGCCCGCACTTGTGATCAGCGATTTTTACCTCCCCGGCGGCGACGGGCTCAGCTTGTGTCAAAAGATCAAAGGGGACCAGCAGTTGAGAAGCACCATGTTCATGCTCCTCACGGCCCAATCGGACCTCGATCAGAAGATTAAGGCGCTCGAAACCGGGGCCGATGACTTTATTTCCAAGCCGTATAACGAAAGTGAATTTCTATCGAGGGTGCAGGTTCTGCTTCGCATCAAAAAACTGCAGGACGAGCTCCAGCAGGACCGCGATCAGCTGCAGGAAGCGAACAAGACCCTCCAGGGTCATTTTGCGGGAATCGTCGATCTCCTCGCGAAGTTCATCACGCTGCGCGTGCCAAATGCGTCGCTCAACGCAGAAAAAGGAGCGCGAATGGCCAGGTGGATGGGGGAGCGGCTCCATCTTGAGGAGCGGGATCTGCATGAGCTTGAACTCGCTGCACGGTTGCACGAGATCGGCAAGATCACGATTCCGGACCCCCTCTTCAAGCGCCATCCCGACCAGCTGACGGATGAAGAGTGGCGGCGTTTCCTCGAGTTTCCGCTGCTGGGAGAGACATTGCTTCATGGAATTCCGGAAATGGAAGAGATCGCGAAGCTCGTCAGGCATCAGCTTGAAAATTATGACGGGTCGGGGTTTCCGGATAAGCTCATGGGGAATGAGATCCATCTCTCATGCAGAATTTTGCGCGCGGTGAACTACCTCGAGCATGCAACCCGCGCCGACGTAACGAGTGCAGAAAACCAGTTTGACCATTTATCCAAGGCGAAAGGGACCAGCCTTGACCCGCACATTGCTCAGCTTCTCCGCGAGTATCTGCAGGTGACGCGCGAGCCATCGTGGCTGGAAGGAAAAGAAGAAATTTCAATTCTCGACCTCCGTGAGGGAATGGTCATCGCCTCGGACATTTGCACCGGGAATGGGACGAAGCTCCTTCCCAGGGAGACAAAAATAACGCGGCCGTTCATCGAGCGCATCTTGGCCCAGCATCATTTTGACCCCATCATCAACAACATCTACGTCTACAAAGCAGAGTAGATCTTCTCACCTGCGATCTTCGTCACATTTCATTTTCCGTATCATCCTTCCAATCGGTTCGCACTCGACGCTCAGTTGTGATTCGTGATTGTTTTTTTTACATTTCTGCGCGCCTAGGGTTGTCTGCGGATGACGATCAAAGAGATTGTGAATTCCCACATGCACATCGTATCGGGTTGATTATGGCCTCCTGCAAATTCTTTTACATTCCCCTTATCTTTTCCTTCGGAATTCAGACCGGATTAGCGAATGCCCCTTCCGATAGCCTTGCAGACGCAGGCTGGAAAGCATGGCAACTACCTGATTATGCGCTTGCCGAGAAGCAATTTCGCGGATCGGTCGAGGCTGATCCGGCGAACTCGAGGGGGTATGCGGGGCTTGCGCTCCTCAAAAATTTTCAGGAACAATATCCGGAATGCTGGGAAGCTCTCGAGAAATTTTCGGGCAAGGAGCCGAACATCTACCCGTACATTTTTTCGTTCTGGCAGACTCTCCGGTTTAGGCTGTACAGGCAGCTCCGAAACACGGATCTCCTCGAATACCTGGCCAAGCTTTCAGACGGCGGCGATGACCGGGGCACTCTTCGGGCACAGGCGGACGAAGCGCTCGAGGATTTTTACCGTGAGAAACACGATCTCTCTACAGCGAATAAATATCACGATAAGATCCATGCGATCAGCGATTGGTTGCTGCTCGGTCCGTTTGAAAACCTCTCCGCCTCGGGGTACGACAAGGTCTATCCCCCCGAGCTCGCCTTCAACCGCGACACCGTCTACGAGGGGAAGGGGGGAGTTCCCGCGGCATGGTTCCCCATCGCCTCTCCCGTTCCAAGCACGTGGGTTGATTTTACCAAACATTTCGGTTTCAAAAATTCGATCTTCTACGCGAACACCTTCGTCTATTCGCCAACGAAAAGAAGCGTGTACTTCCGCGTCGGAACGTCCGGATCTTTTCAGGCCTTCCTCAACGATGAAAAAATTCTGGAGTATTTCGATGAGAACAATAACGACCTTGACACGTATGTTGCCGTGACGGACCTGCAGGAAGGATGGAACCGGGTACTCATCAAATGCGGATACTCTGAAATCGACAAATGTAACTTCCTTGTCCGCATTACCGATGAACATGGAGGGAACATCGGCGGGCTCCGGGTCTCGGCCGATGCAAAAAGCTACACTCCTAAGCCGTCAGCTCCGGTGACTCTCCTGGAGAATCCATTCGAGGCTTATTTTAAGCAGCAGTTGGATCTCTACCCGGACCGCGGCGAAAATTATGCGCTCCTCGCCCAGCTCTATCTTCGCGATGATAAAGCACCGCAGGCGGAGCGCGTTCTTCGAACGGCGCTTTCGCGGTGGCCCCGTTGTCCTCTTTTTTACACGCTCCTGATGGAAGCATACCAACGGGGAAAGAAGACCGACGAAGTTGAAGAATTGGTCGGAAAGCTTTCATCGATCGACGGCGAGCTTCCTCAAGTGCTGAATTTCAAGATCGGGGAAGCGCTCAACAACGAGGAGTATCAGAAAGTGGAAGATCTGCTCGCCCAGCTCAGGAGTCATCATTACGACCCTGAATTTGTCTACCAGGTCGAAATGGGCCTTTTGGGAAAAGAGAAGGAGGTCGACAAGCTCGTCTCACTGGCAGCAGAAGCGTGCGCCAAGTATCCGCTGAATTGGGAATTCGCGAACCTGCAGGCCTTGATCGAATCCGAAATCCGTCATGACCCGGGAAAGGCAGCCGAAGTGGTCGGTGATTATCTTTCGAGGAGCTATGGACTCACCCAGGTATACACGATGGCAAATTATTATCTGAAGGCGGGCAAGCTGGACGAATGGGAGTCCGCTATGAACGACGCGCTCGAGTTTGCTCCGACCTCAACGGGATACGTGTATTCGATGGGGCTCGAGTATCAACTCTCCAAGAATTTTTCAAAAGCAGAGGAGGCATTCCATCATGCGCTCGCGCTGTGTCCCAATAGCGGTGTTTATTGGTCAAAACTTGCGGAGGTCTATAAGTCCACCGGCCGGATCGATGAGGCAAGAACTGCCTACCGGACGGCACTGAAATATGATTCACGCGACTTCGATGCCCGCGAAGCGCTGCGGGAGCTGGAAGGAAAGAAGCCGATCTTTGCGGCATTTACCTCACTCAATATCGACAGTCTTGTCAATGCGGCCCCCGATAAGAAAGAATACGAAAACGACGATGCCGTTATCCTTCTGGACGACGCGAAGCGGGTAGTGTTCGAACACGGAGCGTCGATGGTGGCGAATGAAATGCTGGTAAAAGTATTTGATTCGAGAGGGATCGATGCCTGGAAGCAGTACTCCATCAGCTACAACAGCTATAACGAGGCGTTAGCGATCGAGAAAGCGGTAACGGTTAAAAAGGACGGGACGGAAGTGAAGGCAGATGTCAGCAACGGGGACGTCGTGTTCAAGTCGCTCGAGCCGAATGACTGTCTGTACCTGAAATGGAAGATAAAAAATTACTACAGCGGCATGCTTGCGAAGCATTTCTGGGATACTCATTCGTTCAATGGATTCTTCCCGTTCCGCGTAAGCCGGTATTCGCTCATGGTGCCGAACGAGGCGCAGTTCAACCATCGAACGCAATTCATCGACGACAGCCCCACCGTACGGCATACGGACGAAGCGGTCATTTACGAATGGGAGGCGAAAAATGAACCTTCCATTCGGTATGAAAGCGGAATGCCGGTCCTGCGCGATGTGGGGAAAATGCTGTTCGTCTCGAGCGTCCCTTCGTGGGATTATATCTCCAACTGGTACTCCGATCTCGCGCGCACCAAGACCCGGTCGGCGGCCGAGGTGCAGGACCAGGTCGCAGCGCTGTTCGACGGGAAAAAGAACTTATCGGAGGCAGAAAAGGTCAAGACGATCTACGATTATATTACGGAGAACATTCGTTACAGCAGCGTCTCATTCAGGCAGTCTGCGTATGTTCCGCAGCGGGCGCGCGATGTGTTGGTTCAGCGCCTCGGCGACTGCAAGGACATGGCAACGCTTTGCATCTCGATGTTGAACGAAGCCGGCGTCAAAGCTCACTTCGTCCTCGTCAATACCTGGGATAACGGATTCATCGGAAATATTCTCCCCGGCGTTGAGTTCAACCATTGCATCGTCGGCGTAGAGTTGAAAGGGGGGGTGAAATATATCGATCTCACCGGCGCCTATTTTTCCGTCGGCAGCGTTCCCCCCGCCGTCAACGGAGCATTCGCCCTTGCCATCGAGGATACAACGCGGGCTCCGATGCATCTTGCGCTCAAACAATTCGATCCGAGTACTATTATGCGAACGAGTACCGCGGTGCTTCACAACGATAACAGCATGCTGTTTGTGTGCACAACCCGGCGAACCGGGACGCCGAGTGCCATCATGCGTTATCACTACAGAGGGAAGAGCAAGGATGAACAAATCAAAAAACTGACCGAGATCATTAGCACAGATTACCCGAATATCGCGGTGAAAGATATCAGCATCAAAGACCTCGACAGGCTCGATACGGTGCTTGAAGACAGGCAGGAGTTCACCGTCCCCCAATTTATCTCCGATGTCGGCTCGTTCAAGCTTATTCATCTTCCGTGGACCGATAAACTCTCTCTATCGGAGGCGCTGTCGTACGAAACGCGAAAGTATCCTTACGTGCTGAGAAATCCGATGGATTCGCTGGTTGAAACCCTGGAGGTTCAGCTCCCCTCCGGATACGCGCTCCAGGAGATCCCCAAGTCGATTTCTTTGTCGTGTCCGGCGGGAACGTACAGCGTCGAGTATAAATACGCCGACGGCGTCATCGCTGCAAAAAGGACATTTGTAACCGCCAAGTCGATCGTCAACCCGGATGAATATCAGGAATACAAAAAATTCTATAATCAGGCCTTAAAGGAGGACAATCGGCAGCTTCTTCTCGCCAAAACAGAATAGACTTCAGCAGTATTTTGATTTACTTCACATTATTGAAAGCCCTCTTCATTTGAAATCCTCGAATCCATCGCAGGCGCATCTATGAAAATAGCAATAACCAAGACGAAAATTCTCTTTGCATGCATGATTTCCGTGATGGCAATGAATCCTGCGGCGGCATCGGTTGCCTCCTTTACGAAAAACGCCGACGGGATTACTTGCATCCTGGATAAAGGAGCGATGAAGATCAAGATCTGCCGCAGCGACATCGTCGAAATACAATACAGCATACTTGTTCCGTTTCCCTCCAGACGATCATTGGTTGTCCCTGATTCATGGAAAGGGACTGCGGAGTTTTCCGTTTCAGAGAATCCTGAAGCGGTCGTCGTCTCTACCTCTTCTTTGCAGATCGAGATCAGCAAACGCACCGATGCCATAACTTACAGAGAGCCGACTGGTGCGGTGATTCTGGCCGAAGATCGTGCGGATGGGAAAAGAATGATGCCCGATACCGTCGCGGGCATCCACACCTATGCGTGCTCAACGAGATTTCTCTCTCCCATGGATGAAGCATTGTACGGTCTCGGATGTCATCCGAAGGATTCATTATCGATGAACTATAAAGGACGCGACCAGGACCTCGCAATAAAATATATGACCGGGGCCATCCCCGTCCTCCTGTCGACGCGGGGTTACGGTCTTATGTGGGACAATTACTCTGCATCAAAGTTTTACGGCGCCGAGGAAGGGGATTCCAAATTTGAATACGTATCGGAGAGCGGTGTCATGGTCGACTATTATTTCTTTTATGGACCGGAATTCGACCATATCATCGCATCGTACCGAGCGACAACCGGCGAAGCGCCGATGTTCCCCAAATGGGCATTCGGACTTTTTCAGTCGCAGGATCGATACCAGAGCCAGAAGGAAGTTCTCGCGGTGAAGGATCATTACCGGAATGATCATATCCCGGTCGATTGCATCGTGCAGGATTGGTTCTACTGGGAGCCGAACGTCATCGGCTCGCATGTCATGGCTCCGACACGGTATCCCGATCCGAAAGCGATGGTCGACGAGCTGCATCAGGCGAATATCCATGCTATGATCTCCATTTGGCCGGTCTTTGCAAAGGGTACTCAGAATTTTGATGAACTGAAGAAAGCAGGAGGGATGACGGAGATCACGTGGGACAACGTAATGACCCATACGTTCGACAGTTATTATGACGCCCATGATTCGTCGGCGCGGGATATCTATTGGAGAGAGGCAAAAGACAGCCTCATCGGACGCGACGGATGGGACGCATGGTGGGTTGACCAGTGCGAACCGGATAACGGCGACCTCCTCGATGCCCGGCGGCAGGCGATGTTTTCCATCGGCAAAGGAATAGACTATTTCAACACATTTTCTCTGGCTCACACGACAGGCTTATACAAGAACTGGAGGCATGACATCCCCGGGAAACGCGCCTTCTTTCTCGTGCGGCAGGCGTTCGCAGGGCAGCAGAGGAACTCCGCGACGCTCTGGTCATCCGACATCACTTGCACATTCCATGATTACAAGGATCAGGTCCCCCAGGCGATCAACGCATGCGTCTCCGGCATTCCGTACTGGACTTCGGACATCGGCGGGTACCACCTCGGGTGGATGTCGCCGGATTGGTCGGCGGCTGCGAACAGAGAATTATTCACGCGATGGTTCCAGTTCGGTTCCTTCTGTCCCGTCTTCAGGATCCACGGCAAAGGGGAACGCGCGCTTTTCTCGAACAATTGGGATGCCGAGACAAAGAAAATTTTGTTGAAGTACGACAACCTGCGGTATCGATTGCTCCCGTATATCTATTCGTTGTCGTGGAAAGTGACAAGCGAAGGTTACACACCGATGCGCTCGCTCGCCTTTGATTTCAGGGGGGACAGAGCTGTTGACAATATTCAGGATCAATACATGTTCGGCCCCGCATTTCTTGTAAGCCCTGTGACGGAACCGATGCGCCCCGACGTATCCGCTGTGTTTTCAGGTCAAACGAGAAAAGTATATCTTCCGGAAGCAGCTCTTTGGGTTGATTTCTGGACAGGCAGATCCTATTCGGGAAAAGAAACGATCGATGCGCCGGCTCCGATCGAGACCCTTCCTTTGTATGTGAGAGCCGGTTCGATCATCCCGATGGGGCCGTACATGGAATACGCTACGGAGAAGAAGGCCGATCAGATCGAACTCAGGATCTATCCCGGGGCGAACGGAAAATTCGTGATGTATGAAGATGCTAACGACGGTTATGAGTACGAGAAAGGGGAATATGCCACGATCGAATTTACGTGGAATGACGCTGCCCGGATGCTGACTATTGAGGGGCAGAAGGGGAGTTATCCGGGGATGTTGGCCAAACGCTCGTTCGACGTTGTGCTCGTTCAACCGGATCATGGAACAGGCGTAGAAATCTCTCAGCACATCGACAAGCACGTCGACTACAACGGAACAAGACTCGACGTCAAGCTTTGATGGATTGATTGTTCCGGCTGATGCGATAGTGTGCAAGCTCTGCGAGCTGCTTGACGCCCGGGTAATAATCCGGGGGGATCGGAGGATGCACCGTAAGAGAGGCAACGATCGATCGATGAGCGAGCAGTTTCCAAAAGTGTTCCGCAAAATTCATCGATCCGTACCAGCATACGCTGTCTCTGTTTAACGGACTGAACGGAGCTTCGTCTATTTCAAGATAAGCGATTGTGATCGGGAGGATCTTTGCGTTTGCATGCACGGCGGCGTTGAAGAGCGAACTCTTGAAAGGGAGCACCTGGTCGCCGTTTGTCGATGTCCCTTCCGGAAATATCTGTACATTCACTCCTTGGACCAACGCCTCTTCAATTTCTTTCACCGACTCAACGGTCCCGCGGAAAGCATCCCGGTCCACAAACAAAGTCCCGCCAAGGCTCACGAAACCCCCTAAAATAGGCCATTGTTTGACATCTTTCTTTGCGACAAAGATCGCCGCGAAAGCACAACCGATGACGACCATGTCAAGGTAACTCTGATGATTTGCCACGAGCAGAAAATTCTCCCTCGACAACTCCTCTCCAAGGACATCTCGGACAACGCTAAGTCCGAGAACCGCCGCAGCTGATCTTGTCCACCAGTGAGAGGCGTTTCCTAAGAACCCATTTTTCCTCGCGGGGCTGAAAAAGAGCGCTGCCCGCCCAAACAAAGCAATGAGGCTAAAGAACAAAGAGATGACGCATAGAGCGCAAAACTTCCATAGCCGTTTCACGTTGCTCCGGCCATTTTCCAATAGTGATTTTTGTATTTTTCCGTGATCTTGTCAGTTTCCAGCAGGGCGAAGAAATCGACCGTCCCGAATTGTCTGTCGAGCGCCGGTTCCCCACAGATCAGCGCGCCAGCGCGTAGATATCCCTTTAATAGCGGAGAAAAGTTTTGGATAATGTGATTCACTTCGCGGCCGCTATCGAGTCCGGGAGTAAGGCTCATGGCGCACCGCCGGGTTGGAAACACCCGGTAATGATCTGGCGCGAAATGATGCTCCCTCAGGTAGGCAAATGCGCCGGCGACCTCACCTTCCTCGATGCTGTGAAAGCTTGCGCATCCAAACATCGCGTTGATGTTATGGATCTCGATATACCGGGCGATTCCAGCCCACAATAAATTAACGACAGCAAGTGAGCGATACTCCTTCGCCACACAGGACCGTCCCAACTCCAGCGACTGCCCCGGCAATTGTTTAATGCGCCCGAGTTCGAATTCATTCTCCGAGTAGAAGCCGAAACTTTTCTCCGCTTTTTCCTGCCGCAGCAACCGATACGTACCGACAACATTATCCGTTTCTCTATCCTTGACGATCAAATGGTCGCAGAAGGTGTCGTAGACATCCGAGTCTAGCCCGGTTTCATAGGAAGATTCGAGCCCTTCGTGGAGTTCCAAGTTGAAGACCTTGAAACGGAGCCGGAGGGCTGCTTCAACCTCGTATAAATACTCGGCGATTTTTACTTCGAAGAAGGGAGTCGATGCCAGAAGGTGTTGGTACATGCGAATTGTCCCGTTGAGTGAATGTTCTTGACCAAAGTACTCTCGATGTGTTTCATTATTATTATCCTCGTTTAACGGTCGTGTTATCAATCGTTGCGTGCAAGTACCGGAACGGTCGTTTTCGCTACATCATTCTCAGATAATATTTTAACGGGAGGGGGCTCAGTAAAGATTTGTTAACCCTTCCGTTATCCTGCGGTAAAAGAGAACAATTACCTTTGTGGCGTGAAAAAGAATAAAAGGCGACTGCATATACTGCTCCGGATCGTTTCAGCTCTGGCAGGAGGAGCGCTTTTGATTCTTCTCTTCCGGGATGCCGATCTTTCCTTGATGTATTCCCTTCTGATGAATGTCGGACTCCTTCTCATTCCCGTCTATGCGATCTATGCAATCGGCTGCCTCTTCGATACCGCGGCATGGAAACTCATCCTTGATACGCCTGCCAAATCGATCTCGTTTTTCAGACTTCTGCAGGTTCACATCGCAGGCGAGTCGATGTACCGGTTCATTCCGGCGGGAGTCGTGGTGGGGGAAGCCACAAAGGTCTATTTGCTGAACAAACAAAGCCGCTTTGACGGCGCTGAAATTGTTTCAAGCCTGGTTCTCCGGAAACTTCTCATGGGGTTGAGCCAGGGGATATATATTGCGATCGGCGTTTTCCTCGGGATTATTTTTTCTCAGCATTTCGGGATGATTCGATTACTGTCCGTCGGCATATCGATATCGGTCCTCCTTGTGTTTGCCGCAATGGGAGTGAAACTCTCCCGAGGAACGCTTTTTATCTGGCTCTTCCGCCTGCTGCGGAACGTCCCGTACATCGGCCCTGCTGTCGAAAAGAAGGAAGGATTTTTTAAAGAGACTGATTTGGTGTTGAAGGATTTTTTTATCCGGAAGAGAAAGCAGAGTATCCTGGCATTCTTTCTTTTCTTTTTAGGATGGCTCACCGAAGCCGTGGAGACCTTTCTCATTCTTGCTGTGCTCGGGATGAGCATCGCTCCATACCAGGTCCTGATGTTTGAGCCGCTTGTTTCATTGACCCGCTCGGTTGCCTTTTTCATCCCCGGAGGGCTTGGAGTGATGGATAGCGGATATGTTTCGGCGTTCGGAGCGGCGGGTGTCATCAACGCGGCAACCGCAGGAGCGGCATTCATAGTCATCAAGAGGAGCAAGGAATTATTCTGGATCGTCGCTGGACTCACACTGTTGTGGATCCAGGGAGGGAAGGGCGTCCAGGAGGTTATGGGGGAGGTCTTGCGCCCTGAAATAGCGCCGGAAATTGTATGAAAAAGAAAATCCTTTTTATCTGCGGATCGAGAAACCAGACGACACAGATGCATAAGGTCTCGTTGGAACTCGACCGCGAATATGATTGCTGGTTCAGTCCCTATTATGCCACCGGTTTGGAAGAATTCCTCCGGAAGATGAACCTGACGGAGATGTCGATCATGGGGAGTAAAATGGTCGGCCGGTGTCTCCAATACCTTCATTCCAACCATTTGAAGGTCGACTACCGGGGGGAGAGAAATGATTACGACCTGGTTTTTACCTGTGCCGACCTCGTTATTCAGGAGAATATTATAAGTAAGAGGATCATTTTGGTCCAGGAGGGGATGACCGACCCCGAAAACATCGGCTATTATCTCGTAAAAAAATTCCCGTTTCTTCCCCGATGGATCGGCAGCACCTCTACGTTCAGTCTGAGTAATGCGTATGAAAAATTGTGCGTCGCCAGCGAAGGATATCGCGACCTGTTCATCCGGAAGGGAATTCCCGCGGAGAAAATTGTAGTGACCGGCATCCCGAATTTTGACGACTGTAAAAGATTTCTCGACAATCGTTTCCCCCACAAAAATTACGTCCTGGTATGCACCTCAGACTCCCGTGAGACGTTCAAGTTCGAGAACCGGAAGAAGATCATCCAAAATGCCGTCAGGATAGCGCGCGGCCGGAAGCTGATATTCAAGCTGCATCCAAACGAGAACATCGAGCGCGCCACGGCCGAGATCGCCATGTGGGCCCCGTCAGCGCTCGTATTCGCTTCAGGGAACGCGGAGGAAATGGTCGCGAACTGCGACGTGCTGATCACTCAATTTTCTTCGACCGTGTACGTCGGGTTGGCTCTCGGAAAAGAGATCTACTCGAATTTTCCTCTGGAAGAATTGAGAAGACTCGCCCCGCTGCAGAACGCCTCGGGGGCGAGAAATATCGCGGCCGTAGCCCGCGAGATGCTCTCAGAAAAATCACGCGAACTTGTTCACTCCGACCTGCGAAAGGGGGAGATTCCCCTGCGGTGGCAGCACGGATACAGGGCGAAGTTAGCCCGCTTATTCTCGCACGCTGCATGAAAACACTCATTGTCATACAGGCGCGGACGGGTTCCTCGAGGCTCCCGAATAAAGTTCTGCTCCCCCTGGCCGGCGCTCCGCTGTTGCAGAGAATGGTTGAGAGAGTACAGGCAGCCGAAAAAGTTTCCGACATCGTCGTTGCGACGACGACGGAGCGGAGCGACGATCCGATCCGCACATTGTGCAGATCTATCGGCGTCCGATGCTTCAGCGGCCATCCCTCCGACCTGCTGGACAGGCACCTTCAGGCCGCCCTGCATGAAAAGGCAGATGCCGTTGTGAAGATTCCCTCCGACTGCCCCTTGATCGATCCAAGGATCATCGACACTGTCCTGAGATTCTTCACCGCGCGGGTCAGGCCGTTCGATTATGTCAGTAACCTGCACCCGGCAACGTATCCTGACGGGAACGATATTGAAGTCATGACAATGGAAGCATTGAAGACCGCATGGTGCGAAGCGGAGAAGGACTATGAGAGGGAACATACGACCCCCTTTCTTTGGGAGCAGCCGGAGAGGTTCGTTCTTGGGAGCGTTCTGTGCGAGTCCGGACTCGACTATTCGATGGAGCAACGCTGGACCATCGACTATCCCGAAGATTACAGCCTCATCAAACGAGTCTATGATGAATTGTGGACGCCCGGGCAGCCGGTCTTTTCGATGTACGATATTCTTCAGCTGATCTCCGAAAAGCCGGAGATCAAAATGCTAAACGCCCGCTACATCGGCGTGAATTGGTACCGGCATTACCCAGGACAGCTTAAAACAATTTCAGCAAAAGAAACGCGGCAGGTTGTGAATTCATGACAGAACAGGAAAAGATCGAACTCGAGCTTCTCGCCCTTCGGGTGAGGGCACATATCATTTCAATGGCGACGGACGGAGGATGCTTCATCGGCGCGTCGTTGTCGTGCGCGGACCTGATCGTCTATCTTTATGCCAAAGTTCTCCGGCTGTCCCCTGAAAACCTCAAAGACCAGAACCGGGACTATTTTTTCCTCTCAAAGGGACATGACGTGCCGGCATTGTACGGGACATTTGCGGAACTCGGGTACATGGAAAAGGAGAGGCTGACGAATCATCTTCATACGAACGATTCGATCTACTGGCATCCGAACCGCACGATTCCAGGAGTCGAGTTTCACTCCGGTTCGCTTGGCCATCTGTTGTCTGTTGCGATCGGCGTTGCGCTGGACATAAAAATGCGCAAGGGAAACAATCGTGTCTTTGTGATTCTGGGCGACGGCGAACTGAACGAGGGGTCGATTTGGGAAGGATGTCTGGTTGCGGCCGCTCTTAAGCTCGACAATCTTGTCGCCGTTGTGGACAGGAACGAATTCCAGGCGAACATGAAAACCGAAGAGCTGATCCCGCTGGAATCCATCGACAAAAAATTTGCGGCCTTCGGCTGGTCGGTGAACAGGATCAACGGCCACAGTTTTGACAAAATGGAGGCCGCCTTTTCGCGCCTTCCGATGAGTGTTGACAGGCCGAATGTCATCATTGCCGATACCATCCGGGGGAAGGGATTGGCGAGCATCGAACGGCGCGCCGACCGGTGGTTTGCCAATTTTACTCACGATGAAATCGAGATGCTCCTTGACGAGTTGTACAACGGTCAGGAAAGCACATTGTCGTCCGAAACTCTCATGGTCCGTTAAAAGGATTACGTTGATGGTCACTTACGAACAAAAATTAAAAGAACTGGCCGAGGCAGACGAGTCGATCGTGGTGATGACATCAGAGAATCGGGCAGCGATCAGGAATCTTCCCCAAACGCTCGGAAAAAGGTTCATCGATGTCGGCATCGCTGAACAGACCATGGTCGGCGCAGCGGCCGGGCTTGCGCTCCGCGGGAAAATTCCTGTTGTTCACGCCCTCGCAACGTTTCTTACCCTCCGCGCCTTTGAATTTGTCCGTACCGATATCGGCATCGGGAACCTCCCCGTGAAGCTTGTCGGCGGAGTTCCGGGATTTCTCTCGGACGGGAATGGCCCGACGCACCAGGCGCTCGAGGATGTTTCGATCATGCGCGGCATCCCCAACATGAATGTCTTCTGCCCCGCGGACCAGGTGGAACTTGTTGCCGGGCTTCCGCATATCCTCAAAGACAAATCTCCTTGGTATATCCGCTTCACGGCAATGGAGCCGGTTGTCAACCATTATGACCAGTTTGCAGTCGGAAAAGCAGAGATCCTTGTTGAAGGAATGGACATTGCTCTTTTGACCTATGGATTCATGAACCGGGAAGCGTGGATGGCGAAAGAAATCCTGGAATCAAAAGGATTCTCGGTCCGGTTCATCAATTTGCGGACGCTCAAGCCGGTCGATGAAGTGACGATCCTCTCTGCTGCAAAAGAATGCTCGATGCTCGTGACGATCGAAGACCACTTTCTTACGGGAGGGCTGTATTCCATCGTCAGCGAAATTCTTGTGCGGTACCAGCGAACGGCAAAAGTTCTGCCGTTCGCGCTCAACGGACGCTGGTTCAGACCGGGATTGCTGAACGATGTTCTCGCATACGAGGGATTTACCAGCGGCCAGATCGCTTCCAGAGTGATGGCAGCGTTCGAAGAAAGAGATGAAGACCTATTTCCCGAAGAATTGGAAGGTTCCATCGCGGTTCGAAAATATTGAAAGAGGTGCAGTATGAATTCAATCGGAAAGAATGAAAACTACCCGATCATTACGAACTCAGATGATCTCTATGCGCGCGCGCTGGGACTGATTCCCGCGGTCACGCAGACGCTGGCGAAGGGCCCGGGTCAGTACGTCAAAGGGGTCGCGCCGAAATATCTTCAGAGGGGCAAGGGGGCGTACGTCTGGGATGTGGACGGTAATGAGTATCTCGATTACACGATGGGGGTAGGACCGGTCTCGCTCGGCTACGCGTACGAGCGGGTCGACGATGCGATCAAAAAACAATTAGAGGACGGCATTACATTCTCGATGATGCATCCGCTTGAGGTCGAGGTTGCGGAGCTTGTTCGGGAGGTGATCCCGAACGCTGAATCGGTACGATTCAGCAAAACCGGTTGCGACGTTACGACAGCGGCGGTGCGTTTAGCGCGCGCATTTACCGGGCGCGACAAAGTTCTCTGCTGCGGCTATCACGGTTGGCATGACTGGTATATCGGCGTCACCGACCGGAATAAAGGGATCCCGCAGGCAGTCCGCGACCTCACCTTCACTTTTAACTACAACGATATCCAATCGGTCATCGATTCGATTGACGGCGAAACGGCATGCGTTATTCTCGAGCCGGTGGTATTCGAGGCCCCCGTCGGAAATTTCCTTCACCGGCTCAAGGAAATTTGCCGGCAGAACGGGACGCTCCTCATCTTCGACGAAATGTGGACCGGGTTCCGTCTCGCCCTAGGCGGCGCGCAGGAGTTTTTCGGAGTGAAAGCAGACCTCGCGTGCTATTCAAAAGCCGTCGCTAACGGAATGCCGATCTCGATACTTACCGGCCGGCGCGATGTCATGCATCTCCTTGAAAAGGATGTCTTCTTTTTCACGACGTTCGGCGGCGAGGCGCTCTCCCTCGCCGCGGCAAAGGCGACGATCGAAGAATTGAAGGAGAAGAAGGTCCCCGAACATCTTGACCGCGTCGGGTCGCTCCTCAAGGAGGGATACAACGAGATCGCCGAAGCGCTTGGCATGAACTTCACAAAGTGTTCCGGGTTTGGCTACCGGACGATCGTCACGTTCGATGCAAGCGCAGGAGATCCTCTTGAAATAAAATCGCTCCTCCAGCAGGAATTGATCAAGCGCGGGATCTTATGGGGAGGATTCCACACCATGAGTTATTCGCACTCGGACGCCGATGTTAAATACACATTGAGTGTCTACAAGGAAGTTCTTCCGATCATTAAGAAGGCCGTTGATGAAAAGAATGTCCGCGGGCAGCTTCGGGGCGAGCCGGTCGAGCCTGTGTTCCGAAAGACGAGCAATTTCAACATGAAACCGAAGAAGGTCTCCGCATGACCGACCTTTTTTCTCTCAAGAAGAAGGTCGCAGTCGTCACCGGCGCGCTTGGGCTCCTCGGTAAGCAGCATTGTTCTGCATTGGCCGAAGCCGGCGCGACCGTGATCGTCACGGATCTCAACGGAGAGCGGTGTGAGGCATTTGCGCGGGAGTTGGGAATCGCGACGGCATCGAAACCGGTCGGCATCGGCGCAGATGTCACCCATCGTGCTTCGGTGGAAGCCCTGAGAGACCGGATCTTTCACGACCATACGGAGATCGACATCCTCGTGAATAATGCAGCGATCAACGACGCTTTCGAAAATCCTGCCGCGGCCGCAGAACAGTCGAAATTTGAAAATTATCCGCTTGAGTTTTGGCAGAGATCTCTTGATGTCAACATCACCGGCACATTTCTATGCTCGCAGGTGATCGGTAAAGTAATGGCTGGGCAGGGAAGAGGGAGCATCATCAACATCGCATCGACGTACGGGCTTGTCGGGCCGGACCAGTCGCTCTATAGGCAGGAGGACGGAAAACAATCGTTCTATAAATCTCCTTCCTATCCGACGACGAAAGGGGCGGTGCTCGCATTTACAAGATTTCTTGCGACCTACTGGGCCAAAAGCGGAGTGCGTGTCAATGCGTTGTCTCCTGGAGGGGTTGAGAATGGTCAGGACAAGGCTTTTATCGAACACTACGCAACACGCACCCCCCTCGGTCGCATGGCGCAGCCAACGGACTATAAGGGGGCATTGATTTTTCTTGCAAGCGATGCATCGGGTTACATGACAGGATCAAACCTCGTCGTCGACGGCGGTTGGACGGCGTGGTAAACACGGTTAATTAACCATTTCAACAAATCTGTGAAGGGAATCGCAATGCAGAAACCGACGGTCCAGATCGGCAAAAAGTCTGTTGGAGAAGGGGAACGGATTTTCATCATCGCCGAGATCGGCATCAACCATAACGGCTCGCTCGAAATCGCTAAGAAGCTGATCGACGGTGCCGTGCTCGCCGGATGCGACGCAGTAAAATTTCAAAAGAGGACGCCTGAACTGTGCGTCCCGAGAGATCAGCAGGACGTCATGCGCGATACTCCGTGGGGACGGATGACATACCTTGAGTACCGCTACATGGTCGAATTTGGCGAAAAGGAATATGCCGACATCGACCGCCACTGCCGAGAACGCGGGATCAACTGGTTCGCATCGTGCTGGGATGAAGAGTCGGTAGATTTTATCGAAAAATTTAACCCGGTCTGCTACAAAGTGCCTTCGGCCGCATTGACGAACAATGAACTGTTGATGAAGAAACGCCAGACCGGCAAGCCGATGATCGTCTCGACCGGGATGTCGACGGAGAATGAGATCGATAGTGCAATGACCCTTCTTGGACGGGAGAGCATTCTCGTTGCTCATTCCACCTCCACGTATCCCTGTCCGGCAGAAGAATTAAATTTGAAGATGATCCAGACTTTAAAGCAAAAATTTCCCGAATGCCCCGTCGGTTATTCCGGCCACGAAACAGGGCTCGCACCGACATGGGCGGCGGTGGCAATGGGAGCAACGTTCGTGGAGCGGCATATAACTTTAGACAGAGCCATGTGGGGAAGCGATCAGGCGGCTTCGGTCGAGATCGGCGGGCTGATCCGCCTGGTGCAGAATATCCGCGACATTGAGAAGGCGGTCGGAGACGGGATAAAGCGGGTCTATGAAAGCGAGCTCGGACCGCGAAAGAGACTCCGCCAGGTTCGGGAAAAAGTTACGGCATGATGCCTCCTTGGTCCCTTTCTTGAGCTGAGGGATGTGTCTATTCAGAATTTGGTATGAATTTAGAAATTCTTTCACCGGTGATCGTTTCGCTTTCGGCGCTGGTACTCATAATTTTAGAACGCCGATTCCCTTATACCGCCGGCCAGCCATTGTTCAGGGAGGGGTTTTGGACGGATCTAGGAATGTATACGATCTTCCAAAGTTACATCCTGAGCTGGGTTATCTTCGGGTTCATTCACTGGCTGGATAATGAAACGTCGGTCTCGCGGTTTCATATCATTTCCGACTGGCCGGTGTGGGGGCAGTTCCTTCTTTTTTTTGTGTCTCACGATCTTTATATCTACCTCTTCCATCGATGGCAGCATCATAACAAGTATCTTTACAGAATTCATGAAGCACATCATTCGGTGCGGGATGTCGATTGGCTGGCGGGAGCCCGGTCCCACTCGCTTGAAATTTTAATAAACCAGTCGATCGAGTTCACTCCGATCATCCTCCTCGGCGCGGCGCCGGAAGTCGTTCTTTTGAAAGGAATTGTGGACGCCGTATGGGGAATGTATATCCATTCCAACATCAATGTTCATTCGGGCAGGCTGCAGTTTTTCTTTAACGGCCCGGAGATGCATCGCTGGCATCATGCCAAAGGGAAGGGGAACAGCGTCAACTATTCCACCAAGCTTGCAGTATGGGATTGGTTATTCGGGACCGGATTTTTGCCCTCGATTGAAAGGCCAGTTTCATACGGCCTCACCTATTCTGGTTTTCCAAAGGGGTATTTTCCTCAGCAATGGTTCGCATTCCGTCCATTTCGGAAAGAGAAGAATTAGGGCCGCTGCAATGACATGTTGAGATGCCGTTGCTGTGTCAATGAGGCTTCCCATCGACATGTTCATCCGCGTTAGCATTCCGATAATAATTTATTCTTATGCAGTTCACTGTACAGTAATACTCGCATAACAAAACGAGCGTACATTGTCGCCGCTCGTTGGAGCGAGGTTGCGGTCATAGCGGGAGTCCATTCTTCCAGAACCTCTTCGCTTTCTTTACCCACAGAATTCTTCTATGCTACGTCAATACCATGCGATCCTCCTTTTGTTACTCATCATTATTGCGCAGGAAACATTCTCCGGCACGATCAAAGGAAACGTAAGGGAGAGCAAAACGAAATTGGCGATCGCCGGTGCATCCGTTTTCATTGAGGGAACAACGTACGGAACCGTCAGCGACACGAGTGGAGATTATATTATTCGGAATGTGCCGGCAGGAGAGTACGAGATCGTTGTGCGCATCCTTGGATTTGCCGCCAAAGAGGAGAGCATCACCGTAGACGAAGGGTCTTCTGTATTGGTCCAAAATTTCTCGCTGAAAGAAAAGCTCATCACTCTGGGCGAATCCGTCGTCACCGCAAGAGCGAACAATGAACTTGAAACTACGGCCCGGGCAACGGAAAAGACCGCAGCCAATCTTGTCAACGTCATCTCCGCGCAGACGATCGAGCAGTCAACCGACAGAACTGCTGCGGACGTCCTTCAGCGCGTTTCGGGCATGTCGCTCATCCGAGACCAGGGAGAGGGACGCTATGTGGTGATGAGAGGGCTCGCGCAACAGTACAATAATACGTTGGTTGACGGCATCAAAATTCCTAGTCCCGAATCAAAAGACCGCTTCGTGCCGATGGACATTTTCCCGTCCGGCCTCTTTGAGCGGATTGAGGTAACAAAGTCGCTGACTCCCGACATCGCGGGGGACGCGATCGGCGGTTCGACCGACCTGATGCTGAGGGAAGCTCCCGACCGGTTCGTCTTCAACTTCAACGCTGCGAGCGGATCGACATCGGGCGTGCTTGGAAATTCGTTCAGCTCATTCAACAGAAGCGCGGTCCCCGAACTCGATCCCGAGCGGCTTCATGGAACGGTGAGCGATTCGGATCCCACCACTGAACTCAAACCAAGGTACAATCCGTCAAGTGCAGATTTTTCCATCGCCAACCTGAAATTTACCAACGCCCCCGCTCCTGCGGACGGTCTCTTTTCCGCTCTTGTCGGGGACCGTTTTTTCGATAACAGGCTCGGACTCATGGCTGCCGGCAGTTTTCAAAATACCTATAACGAAGTGCACACCGACATTTACTCTCTAGGTTCCGACATCAACACCATCGACAGTCAGGGACATCTGATTCCGTACGCTTCCACCTACAATAACCAAAACTATTACGTCAATAAAACCCGGGGCGGTGCAGTTGCGAAGGGAGACTTCATCGCCGATGAAGGACAAGAGCTTTCTGCAACGTATATGTACGTCCGCCAGGAAGAGGCACAGACCCGGCATGCACTCCAGATAGAGATCGACGGTTCACGAGGGGCCAACGATCTGACCTACACCAACCGGTCGGCGTTGCGCATCCAGGATATCTCCAGTGTTTCGCTTTCGGGGAGCCATTTTTCGACGTCTCCTTTTTCATTGAACTGGACGCTCAACTATACCGATGCGCTGCAGGACCGTCCCGACGAGGCCGAGTATTCGATCCTGCAGAACTATGATGCGAACGGAAAGCTCGAACCATTTCAGGGGCTCGGAGACATCACCCATTCATGGAGAAAGAACGACGATCATCAGAACCTCGGCAAGCTCGACGCAACCTGGCATCTGACATCGGACGGGATGCATACGATTCAGGCGGGTTTCGTCGCTCAAAAACTCAATCGCGTCAATTACGAAGACGACTATCAATTGAATCCGTCGATCATCAACGGGAGAACGCAGACGTTCACGTCAATCGACAGCGCCAAAACCACCGTATTCGGTTACGGGAGCACTTCGGGGACAACGGTCTATGGATATCAGAATTACAAAGCAAGCGAGCTCCTTCTTGCTTCATACCTGCAATACACATTGATCTTTGACAGACTTCAAATTCTTACCGGGGTCAGATGGGAGAATGCGCAGGATAAGTATTTCACGAGTGCTTCTGCTTCATTTACGGAGCAGCAAAACGACGTGAAGATGGTCAATGTTCTTCCGGGAATCCATTTCCGTTATGAATTCACGCCGGACCAAATCGGACGACTCTCGGTCGCACAATCGCTCAGCCGGCCGAGCTACTTTGACCTCGTTCCGGCCGTCGACCGGCTGGATGAAAGTCAGTCGCAGGGGAATCCCAATCTCCGGCCTGCCAGGGCTACAAACATCGACCTTCGCTATGAATACTATCCGGATGCTTCGGATGCCTTCTCCGCGGGGTTGTATTACAAGAGGATCATCGATCCGATCGAAGATCAATTTCAGTCCGTCGGCGTTCTTCTGGTCACAACGAAGGGGAACGGAGACCCGGCGAAAGTCTATGGCTTTGAAGGGGTAGCGTCCAAACATTTCGGCGGCCTCGGGATCACGGCAAATTACAGCTATGTCTTTTCGCAAATCACGAGCACGAAGCAGGTCTCAGCAGAGGACATTTACGGCGATCTCGTTCAATCGTACTATCAGCAAAAACGCCCGCTGCAATCTCAATCCCCTCAGATCGTCAACGTCACGCTTTCATACGTAAGCCCGGCATGGGGGACGTCGGGAAACCTCTCCTACAATTATACGGGTAAGAGTTTGCTCGCGGTCAGCAGGCTGGACGGCTACGACACCTATCAGGACGGCGTCAGCGAACTCGATCTTTCCGCCGACCAGCAGTTGTTTTCCAGCATGAAGATCAGCATCAAAGTGATCAATCTCACAAACTCAAAAGCCGTCACAGAAGTTGTGTCCGGCCAATATGTTCAGCATTCGCCGATCGTGATCGAAAGAGATCTGAACAAAATTCGCGGCTCGATCGGAATCAGCTACAAACTTTAATCTGCCATCGACAATAAGCCAATTCATTACCTCAAAAAACAAAAGGAGAACCATATGTCCAAGGTGATTACAACAATGCTTTTCTTTTTCGTACTGGGAACGGCTTACTCGGATACTCCGCTGCATTCGATCCTTACGGGATCGGTCAAAGGGACGACGCTTCCCAATCATACGTACGTTATTCTGGACAGTATCAGTGTGAATGTTGGAGACACGTTAACGGTGAGTGCTGGGGACACGTTGATCATGGCGAACCCGTTGGGATGGATCCATGTGCTGGGGACGTTTATCTGCGACGGGACGAAA
>Ga0335071_10000021_pt1 | contig 234759 bp, 221 predicted proteins | sample Lox_Sample_15_FD_206724 | JGI IMG/M metagenome (GOLD analysis project Ga0335071, IMG submission 206724) | Soil microbial communities from Loxahatchee National Wildlife Refuge, Florida, United States - Lox_Sample_1.5 | ecosystem: Environmental > Terrestrial > Soil > Wetlands | place: USA...
AGTAGACCTGCACATCCGTCGCGACCGTGAACTCCTTGTGCATGGCCATCTCCAACCCGCGATCCCATGTCAGCGAGAGGCGCAGGGCCACTGGAAGTTTACGAACGTGCTCACTCAACGCGGCAACCATTGCTTCCGTTTCTTTGCTCGGCACTTTGACCAGCATCAGGAAGCGGGAATGCCGTTCCACGAGTGTTGCAATGTAGCTGTTCTTGCCACCAGCTAGCAGGTCGCCTTCCCAATGGCCCGGGATCGCTCGGTCTTCCACCTCCGCCGGTCTTTCCCGGATTGAGATGGCATCGACGATCTGACCCCGACGATGTCCACGTTCGCTGGCATGACGCGACCGGCGCATGCGTCGCTTGGACCGCAGATGGTCCATCAGCTCTTTTTTCAGCGCTCCACGCGCTTGAATGAACAGGCTGCGGTAGATGGTCTCGTGAGACACGCGCATGCTCTCGTTGTTGGGATACTGAGCCTTCAACCACCCGGCAATCTGCTCGGGCGACCAGTCCAGAATCAGTTTACTCGCAATGATGTCGCGCAACTCGCTGTTCACGGCAAGCAGGCAGCGTTTCGGACGCAACGCCGCGTTCCAGGCTTGCTGGTCCGCATCATAGGCGCGATAGGCTGGTCGGCCACCGCGGCGCGCGATTTCCCGACTCACCGTCGATGCAGCCCGATGAAGACCACCGGCGATCTCACGAATCGACGAACCGGAGGCCAACCCTCGCGAAATGTTCTCTCGCTCCGCGAAGGTGAGCGCTAGCCGCGAGCGGCGACGAACAAGAGGAGCAATCCCACCGCGAGGGAGCAACACGGCGCGAATCGTGTTATGACACTTGCCGTAGGCTCGCCCGATCTCGTGCAGCGTCTGCCCGGCTTTCCATCGACTCCAAATCTCACGCTTATCGATCGAAGAAAGTCCCAACCTCCCACATCTCATAGCAACACCACCTTCCCAACGCAGATTTACATCAGATGGTGTTGCATCGACCTGTCGAATGCACCCGGGTTACCGGATATGTGGGTCATAGTACATACACATTCGACGGCAACCGCGCGGAAACTGAGGTCAGATGCCATTCCCCTTGAACCATTCTGTGAGAAAGCCCTGGTATTGGGCGGCATCAAATTCGGTGACGCGGCTGAAGCGCATGACTTTGGCCTTGACGAAAGGTTCGTTCGCCAAATAGGCGTTCAGTGCAGCCTCGGATTCCGCCCTGGCGACGAGAAACCCTCCGTGCGGAGGAACCTGTGGGCCGGAAAACAGGAAGACGCCTTCTTTGTATCCCTTGTCCAGAAACGCGTGATGTTCATCCACCAAGTGCGCCATCTCAGAAAAGGGCACAAGGTGCTGTCCCTCCAGAAGAAAATGCTTCATCAGCCTTGTCTCCTTTCCTTTTTTTCACTGAATGATAGTGACGGCAATCGAGAACTTCACTCACAGTGACGAACTCAGAGTCTATTTTACAGGTTGGGTCAACTTCTGATTGTCGGGTAAGAGGACAAGTGGGTCATAGGTCTGCTCTGGCGCTGGCCGCATCAAGCTCGGGTTAGCTGATTCGGCAGCAGGCGTGAGGCTGGCGGGGCGGCGGGGCGGGGCGCTTCTACAATGGAGTGAGGCTTGCCCGGATGCGCTGCCCGAAATGCCAATTCGATCATGAGCTGCAGACGACGGAGTGCTTGAAGTGCGGCATTGTGTTTTCGCGGTATCAAGCGGCGCTGGAGCAAGCGGCGAAGCGGGACGAAGGGATGAAAGCCATTTCCTCAGGGGCGGAAGCCCAGGGCTTGCAGGGGCTTACTGTCGGAGCTAACGCTCCGTCCCTTACCGCAATCCATGAAGAAATGCCTATCGGGCGAAACGATGCTATGAGGGAGTTGATCTGCCGGGCGGCAGCGGTGCCGGCGGCATTGCTGTTAGCGTGGCTGGTGACGGGGACGGGCTTGCGGCTGATCGCGGCGATGCTGGCCATGGTGCTGCACGAGAGCGGGCACGCCATGACGGCTTGGCTAACGGGGCGATGGGCGGTGCCGCTGCTGTGGGTGACGCCGCATGGAGAGGAGCGGTCTTGGGGGATCGTGCTGATTGTAACGGCTGGGATTGTGATTGGAGGATTTCTGGCGTGGAGGGCGGAGCGGTGGGGCTGGGTATGCGCCGCGGGCGGCGCGCTGCTGCTGCAACTGACGGTTTTATCTTTGCCGGCAGGACAGTTGATTGTGTTTTTCGGGGATGGCGGCGCGCTGGTGTTTGCCACGATTTTGATGGCTGCCTTTTATGCGCCGCGGGAGAGCGCGGTGGCGCGGAGTTGGGGGTTGCGCTGGGGTTTGCTGGCGATCGGGGCGCTGAGCTTTATGCACGTATTTCGCACGTGGACAGGGCCGATTGAAGATATTCCGTTTGGAGAGATTGAGGGGGTGAATCTTTCGGACCCCAGCCTGTTGACGGAGATGTATGGGTGGCCGGTGCCGCAATTGATTGAGAGGTATGTGACATTTGGAACGGCGTGCCTGGTGGTGCTAGCCGGGCTTTACGTTGGGGGATTGGTGTTTGGGTATTTGGAGGTGCGGTACAAGGGTTGGCTGGGTGAGAGGAAGAGGCTGGCATGAAGGCCAGCGCTACAGGGAAGAAGGAAGAGAGAAGAGGAGGGCGCGGAGGTTCGCAGAGGAATAGGCTGGCTTAAAAGACCAGCGCTACATATAAGAAGGAAGAGAGGAAGAGGAAATGCGCATGGCGAGGGATACGGGGTGGGCGGTGTGAGAAAAAGCAGATTCCTCAGGCACAAAGCGCCTTCGGAATGACAACTTTGTGAGTAGTTCTCACCTCACTTCTATTCTTTACTTCTATTCTTTACTTTACTTCTTTTCTTTACTTCGCTTCGCTTCTCTTCGCCTCATTTCACTTATTACCTTCTCTTCTGTCCTTCTTTACTTCACCTTACTTCACCTTACTTCACCTTACTTCACCTTACTTCACCTTACTTCACCTTACTTCACCTCATTTCACTTCTTCCCTTTTCTTCTTAACTTCTCTTTTTCTGTCTCCCTCTCTCTTCCTCTGTCTTCTACTCTCTTCTGCTCTTCTGCTCTTCTGCTCTCTTCTTCTTCGCTTCTTCCCTTCCGGGAGATTGGTGGGGGAGCAAACGAGCTTAAGGATGAGCTGGTTCGACGACGGAGATTGGGGAGGCGGTCCATGGTGCGGCGGCGTGGGTTAGTTTGCGGGTGGCGTCGTCCCAATGGAGCTTGGTGATGGTGGCGGAGCCGTTTTCGTAGGAGTAGGTGGTGCCGTCGTCGGAGAACAGGGTGAAATCGGCATCCGCGCCGGGATAGACGCGCACGGAAGCGATGGACTGAGGTTGCCGGGCGCTGAGAACCGTGGCGCCGAAGGGGACGATGGAACCGGCGCGAACGAAGAGTGGCAGCGTGTCGATGGGAGCGGCGGCGGTGATGGTCTGGCCTCCTTTGAGTTTTTCGTTGGTCCAGTAGTTGTACCAGTCGGCGCCCGCGGGCAAATAGACCTTGCGGCTGGTAGCTCCTTGTTCGGTGACCGGCGCGACGAGGAAGGCCGGGCCGAACATGTATTCGTCGGGAATATCCGCGACGTTGGGGTCGTCGGGAAAATCCATGAAGAGCGCGCGGGTGAACGGAGCGCCGGTCAAGTAGCTGCCATAGCCGAGCGAATAGGTGTACGGCAAGAGTTCATAACGGAGACGCAGATATTTTTCGAGGATGGGCTCGGCCTGCTTGCCGTAGGACCAGACTTCGTTGTGTTTTCTTTCGCCGTGGGCGCGCATGATGGGCTGAAAAGCGCCCCATTCGAACCAGCGGACAAACAGTTCGGGGTAGTCTTCGTAGCCATCGACGTTGTCGCGGACGTCGGAGGGATCGACGAGCGGTTTGTGTTCGGCGCGATAGCCGGGATAGAGATTGGGCGAGAAGAAGCCGGCAATGTCGGTGTCCCAGTAAGGCATGCCGCTGGCGGTGAAGTTGAGTCCGGCGGGAATGGAACGCTTGAGCATGTCCCAGGTGGAGATGATGTCGCTGGACCAGAAGATGGTGCCGTTGCGTTGCGCGCCCAGATATGCGGCGCGGGCGAGAATCATCACGCGGCGGGAGTCGCCAAAGTCGCGGCGGAAGCCTTCGTAAACCGACGAAGTGTGAAACAGCGGGTAGACATTGTAATAGCGAGGACCGGAGCCGATGAAGAAGACATCGTTCACGGGTTCCACATCGGGTTCGGTTTCATCGAGCCAGATGTAATCGAAGCCGTAAGGCTTCACATAGCGATCTCGAATGGATTCCCACCACCACTTGGCAGCTTCGGGATTGGTGGTGTCAATGTTCGGCCCGACCTCCTTGGTGTAACGACCCTGGTCGGGAGTGCCGTCGGCGGTGTGAATCAGCCAGCCTTTCTTCAGGAGCATGTCGTAAAACTGCGTGCCCTTGGAGAAGTGCGGCCAGACGCTCAAGAGCGTGGTGATGCCCATGGAGTGAAGCTGGCGATTCATGGCGGCTGGATCGGGCCAGCGGGACATGTCGAAGTCCAACTCGCCCTGGTGGGTCATGTTCAGGAAATCGACGACGAGGACGTCGAGAGGGAGATTGCGGTCACGATAGCCCTTGGCGACGTCGAGGAGTTGCTCCTGCGTGGGATAGATGGCTTTGCTCTGGATATAGCCATAAGTAGCCTTCGGCAAGAGGTGCGTGGTGCCAGTGAGCTGGCGATAGCCCTGGTAGATTTCGTCGGTTTTGTCGCCGGCGATGACGAAGAAGGAGACGCGGTCGGCGACTTCCGAGGACCAGACATTGCGCTGGTTGAAGCCGAGGTCAACGGTGGTTTTCGAGGGGTTGTCCCAGATGAGGCCATAACCGCGGCTGGAGACCAGGAAGGGGACGCAAACGTTCTCTCCGCCGGGCGCGAAATAATCGTGCCAGCATTTGATTTGATGGTCGCGTAAGTCGAGACTTCCCTGCTGCTGTTGGCCGAGGCCATAGTAATGTTCGGCGGCGGGGGAATCGAAGCTGGCGGAGACGTGATAGCCGGCGTCTGGATTTTCCTGCCGCGCATCTTTGCCGGCCGTTGGCGATGCGCTGGGAATCATGAACCAACGCCACATGGTCAGGAGCGGTTTGCCAGCGGTGGTGGAGATAAAGATGGAATCGTTGTAAACGCCGCGGTTCCAGTCGCCGTAGAAGTAAATGTTGCGTAGGGATTGATTCAGCTCGTCGAGAGGCAAGTGGTGCGGCGGCGGAAGATTTTTCGGAGCGATGCGGATGAGCAGGCGCGGCGAGCGAAGGACGTCGTAGCCGTCGGAGTCCCGCTCGAGCGTCCAACCGGCGGCAGAGGGAGCGCCGAGGAAGCCGTAACCGGGAGCGGCGAGGGCGGCAGATTTTTCCGTGCTGAGCGTGACGCGGATGATGTTGGGGCCGTAGGGTTCGAGGACGATGGTGCGATTGTCGCGCTCGAGGACGAAGCGGGTGGGTTGATCCGGGGGGGCGGCGGAGGCGAGAGGGGCCAGGTTGAGGGGCAGAAGAAAGGCCGCAAGGGCCAGCGCGATTACATTTGCCGCTCGAGGGAATGGGAATGCATTTCGTGTGGGGGATTTTTGCATTTAGGTCGCACCCTTTGCGCCACCGGGGAGTGGCGGATTTTCATCGCGAGGGACATCGTATGAAGATGGGGTTCGCGAAGTCAACGCTCGCAATAAGGGAGTTGAACGTGGAGGTGCGGAGGTTTGCGGAGAAAGAGGCTGGCATGAAGGCCAGCGCTACAGGGAAGAAGGAAGAGAGAAGAGAATGCGCATAGTGAAGGAGACAGGTGCGGCAGTCGGCACGAAGAGAGCTTAACGCAGAGGCGCAGAGGGCGCGGAGGCTGCCCGGCGACTCAAAGAGACGAATACACTACTTGCACGAAAACATCGCCGGTAAAAAAGCCTTTGCCCCAAGTGGCGTCCAGGTCGGCAAACGGTTTGCTCGCCGCTATCTCGTCGGCCGATTTGCCGGCAGCATTCAGTTTTTGCACGCGATCGCGGGCCACCACCAGCATGTCGCGAAACCTGGTCAGATCGGCTTTGTTGCCCAGCGGGCCGTGCCCCGGAACGATCTTGGTGTTGTTGTCGGCCAAGGTCAGAGCTTTGCCGGCGGCGACAATCATCCCGTCAATTTTTCCGCCGGTGCTGGCGTCGATGACCGGGTAAAAGCCGTTAAAAAATGTGTCGCCCATGTGAATCACGTTGGTTTTCTGGAAGTGAATGTAGATGTCCGTGTCGGTATGCGCCGGCTGGAAATATTGCAGCATCAAGATTTCCCCGTTGGCCTGCAGTTTCTCGTTGTTGCTGAATGTCCGCTGCGGCAAAGCCTCCGCAGGCGACGCCGGCATGTGCAAACCCAAAACGGCATTGTCGTGTGGCTCTGCCATGCGCGTTTTGGTGTTTTCGTGGGCCAGTACGGTGGCGCCGGCGGCATGCAGATTGGCGTTATTGTCCGTGTGGTCAAAATGCCAGTGCGTGTCGATCACCGTCTTCAGCGGCGCTGGGCCCAGCCCATCGAGGGTTTCTTTCAACTTCTGCCAAGCAGGCAAAAGAAATGTATCAACCACGATTTTGCCATCAGGCCCGTTCAACACCACAACATTTCCCCCAGGCCCGGAGAGTAACGTGAGATTTTCCGCCAGCGGCTGCGATTGGATGGGTACGCTACCCATCTGCGCGCGCATGGCCGCGAGACGGTCGGTTGGAGCGGTAGCCGCCTGCTGCTGGAGGCCAGGAACGGCGGCGCTGCGAAGACTTGCCGGAAAAAGCTGCGCCAGGAACGCGCTTCCCGCAAACGCGGCGGAATTGCGCAACATTTCGCGCCGTGTGCTTTGCTTCTCCAGAAACTTTGCGCTCATCTTTGTCCGCCTTTCCCATGGAATCCAGTGGGCCTGATCATCTTACGAAGCTACCGTCGTCTCAACAATATGGGCCGCGCATCTTCCCGTCATTGTTTCAAATAACGAAGCGCAACGCTTCCTGATTTGGTAATTTTGGACTCGACAAGCTTCAGATGTCTATTTTCCGACAGGGTTACATCTTCAAACAGCCGCCGTCCTTTTCCGGCAAGGGTCGGCGCAATGACAACCCGATATTCATCAATCAAGCCAAGCTGCATTAGTTGCGCAGGCAGATCGACACCACCGACAAGAATATTTCCGCCCGGTTGTTCCTTCAATTTAAGTATTTCCTCGCGAAGATCGCCGCGAACAATCCTCGTTTTTCCATCGTCTACCGGTTCCAAGGATCGCGAAAAAACAACGATGTTGCAGGCGACGAAGGCCCGAGCAAATTGAATATCTGAATCCCGGTCATCCTGGCTTTTTGCGACATCGGGCCAATACGGAACCATCAATTGATAGGTCTTACGCCCGTAAACCAACAGATTAGCCTCACCCAAGAGCTTTATGTAGTATTCCATCAACTCTTCGTCAGGATTTGACTTGGTGTGGTCGCAGCATCCGTCGAGCGTAATGTTGATGGCGTAGATCAGCTTTCTCATGGCTCTTTCCACCCTCGTGTTGTCTTTCTTTCTCTTGCCGCGTACTCTAGCCAATTCTCGCAAGTTCCGCTAACGGGAAAGTGGCGAACTATGTCGGAAAAGGGTCAATCTCGTAAATCCATGTTCTCAGCGCTGAAGAACATGGAAGAACTGCGGCGTCTCTACGACAGCGACACGCCGGTGCTGGCTTATGACTTCAAGAGGCGAATGGTGGAGGGCTGGACGCCAGAGCACAGTCACCACCGCGGGCAACTCGTCGCACTGACCCAGGGGTTGCTCATCGTAGAGACAGGAAACGAACGATGGATGTTTCCCTCGCAGCGTTGCGCGTGGACTCCACCAAATTGCAGGCACGCGGCGCGCTCTGTCGGAGGCGCAGCCGGCTCGATGGTGGACTTGTCTCCGGAGATGTGCCGCGGACTACCCAAGACGCCGTGCGTGTTCAACGCCTCGGAGCTATTGTTCGCCATTGTTCATCGTATGGTCGATTGGGACCTCAGCCAACCGCTCAACCCGGCGAAGAAGCATTTGATCGCAACGCTTCGTGATGAGATTCGACAGCCTGACCAGCAACTCTTGCGTTTGACGATACCCAGAGAAGAAAGACTGGCCAGAGTTGCGGACGCTCTGCTGGATGATGTCGGGGATGACCGCACGCTGGACGATTGGGCGCACGTTGCCGGAATGGCCCGGCGTACTTTCATGCGTGCGTTTTCGGCGCAGGCAGGCATGTCCTTTGGCCGTTGGCGACAGCAGGCGCGGTTGTTTGCGGCCCTGGAGATGCTGGCACAAAGGAAATCTGTCACGGAGGTGGCTATCGCGGTCGGGTACGACAGCGTAAGTGCCTTCATTGAGATGTTCCGGACGATGCTGGGAACCACACCACAGACATACTTTCGAGGGAGACCTTCGCGGCCAGGCGGTAGAGCCATAGGCGCAAGGGGGCGCGTTCCTTGAGGGTGTCGCGATACCGCCAGGGGCGAAGCAAAAGAGGCTGCCTTAAAAGCCAGCGCTACAGGGAGGAAGGAAGAGAGCAGAGGAAGATTTAACACAGAGAGCGCGGAGGTAAGAGAAGAGGAGGGCACGGAGGGTTGGGTGGCAAGAGCATTGGATCTTGGCACGATCACTCCACTGCGGTCTGCGAACGGCGCGGGCCTTCGGTCGGGATGAGCCGTAGATAAGTTATAGATTAGGTGGTCGCGGCGTCGGCTTTGCGGGGCGCGGGGGCGCGGCGGATTTCGTCGGAGAGGACGATGGCTTCGGCGACTTCGCGCAGGGATTTGCGGCGCTGGCGGCTTTGGCGCTGGAGAGTGAGATAGGCTTCTTCTTCGGAAAGCTGGAGATCGCGCTGGAGAATGCCCTTGGCGCGTTCCAGGGCCTTGCGGGTGTCGAGTTGTTCGGTAAGTTCGGAGTAGGCGCCTTCGAGACGCGCGAGTTCGATTTCGGCGCCGACGAGGAAGCCGATTGTGGAGATGAGGCGAATTTCGCGCTGGCTATAGATATGGGGCTGGCGGCGCTGGAGATTGATGACGCCGACAAGTTTGTCGCGGCTCAGGACGGGGACCGAGAGGAATGCCTCGTAGCGATCTTCGGGGAGTTCGCTGAAGGCGCGGAAGCGCGGGTCTTTATAAGCATTGCTGCCAATGGCGACGGGAACTTTATTTTCGGCGACCCAGCCGGTGATGCCGCTGCCGACTTGCAGCTTGAGGCGATCGACGACTTCAGCGTGGGGATTTTTGGAAGAGCGCAGGACGAGTTCGTTGTCCTCGAGAACATAGATAAAGCAGGAATCGAATTTGGCGACGATAGAGATGAAGTCAATGACTTTGCGAAGGACTTCGTGGAGCGGGTCGGCGGCGGCGAGGCGGCTGCCGATTTCGTGGAGAAGGTCTACCTCACGGGTGTCGCGATCAAGTAAGGAATTGGTATTACTCATAGTCCAAACATAGCGAGTGGTGGAGCGGAAGTCCAATGCAAGATTGTGGTGGGGGGAATCGGAAAAATGAGCAGGAGGGAGATGCGGTGTGAAGAGAAAGAAGGAATTACCGCAGAGGTAGCAGAGGAGAACAGAGAGAACGGAGAAGAAGAGGCTGGCATGAAGGCCAGCGCTACAGGGAAGAAGGAAGAGAGAAACAGAAAGCGCCGCTCTGGGGAGCGGCGCTTCTGTTTTGGGGTGATGCGTCGTTGCAGGGGTGCAACATCGTTGTGGCGCGAAACCTTTTGTGCTTGCGAGTCGAGCGCGTTATGAGGAAGGCGGCCTAAAGCCGCCCCTACACCGCACGCGGCCATCGTTCGATGAAGCACAGAGGTCGCGCCAGCAAATCTGGTGGAGTTAGTCGGCTTTGGCAGCGATGACGGTCGCCGACGGCTGAGTGGCGCGGGCATGGAGAGCTTCCTTGCCGGAGGCACCGAGGAATTGGACGACGATGCCAAACTCCGGAAGAGGAAGCGCGCTGATCATCAGCGCGTCTCCGGTTGAAACGAAATTAGCCGGGATCGGATCGTGCGCGCCCATGGGAAACGCCATGGCAATGGCGCTGGCAACCGGAGCATCTTTCGAGATGCCGGCAAGCAGGACGTAGACGTGCTTGGGAGCGGCGATATCGCTGATGGAGTGAGTGTCGCCAAGAAGCGCGACGGTGAATTTGTATTGGCCAGGCGGCAAGAGAGTGGAGCCGAGTTTGGCGGCAACGGGAAGCGTCATTGTGCCCTGCACCGCTTCCTGAGCGCCGGCGAGCGGGCCGGTACCGGCGAGCAATGCAAGAACAAACAGGGTGAACAGCGAGATGGAACGCACGGATAGTGAACGAAAGTTTTTCATGTCTTTCTCCTCAATTTAATTTTTGAAATGGCGCAGCGGCTGAGCTGCGGCGCTTACTTCTCTGCTTGGCACAGGAACTACAGAGTCCTGGAGCAAGACGAGCTGCTCAGGGAATTTGTGTAGGAACTACGGGGTTCACTACGGTGCGGCTACGGGGCCGACGATTAGACTACACATGGAGAATGCCGGAAGAGGTTGTCGGTGTCCAACGCAAAGAAGTGATGCGATTGATTCCGAAAACGGAAATCGGAAGAGTGGAAAGAGGAAAGAGAAGAGAAAGACTTAACACAGAGGGCACGGAGATAGGAGGAGAGGAGGGCGCAGAGAATTGGGTGGTGCGAATTTGGGATCGTGCCGCGATCCCTCCACTGCGCGACCCGACGCGCGCACACCGCGCGAAAGAAAAAATCGGGCCGCTTCGCTCGGGATGACAGTGTGATTTATTGTCAGGTGAGATGGAGCTTGCGGACGGTGAGGGAGTCGATGCGGTCGGGGCGTGGAGTGAAACCGATGCCTGGCGCTGAAGGGACTTTGATGGTGCCTTGGGGAGTGACAGTGACTTCGGGGGAGATGATGTCTTCGTGCCAGTAGCGGGCGCTGGCGGAAACGTCGCCGGGAAGAGAAAAGTTGGATTGCGTGGACATGGCAATGTTGTGGGCGCGACCGATGCCGGATTCCAGCATGCCGCCGCACCAGTTGGGAATTGCGTTTTCCTTACAGAGGTCTTGAATGCGTTTCGCCTGGAGGTGTCCGCCAACGCGACCGAGCTTGATGTTGACGATTTTGCAGGCGCCAAGTGAGGCAGCGGCTTCGGCTTGCTCGTAGGTGTGAATGCATTCGTCGAGGCAGACGGGCGTTTGCAGCTGCTTTTGGAGTTTGACATGGTTGTAGAGGTCGTCCCAGCCGAGAGGCTGCTCGATCATCATGAGGTAGAAGGCGTCGAGCTGCTGGAGAAGTTGGATGTCTTCGAGGCGGTAAGCGGAGTTGGCATCAACGGAGAGCTTGATGTCCGGGTGAAGATTGCGGATGTGCTGCACCACGGCAATGTCTTTGCCGGGCTTGATTTTAAGTTTGATGCGCTGATAGCCGGCAGCGAGTTCTTTTTTCACGGCGGCGGCGAGTTCTTCCAGCGTGTCTTTGATGCCGATAGATACGCCGCACGGAATTTCCTCGCGGGTGCCACCCAATAATTTCCAGAGAGGAAGATTCTTAAGCTTGGCTTCGGCATCCCACGCGGCGGTTTCGAGCGTGGCCTTGGCCATGGTGTGTCCGCGAACCTGATCGAGCAGGCCCCAGACTTCGGCGGCAGAGGCGATGCTCTTCCCTTTCAGCATGGGCCAGAGGTAAGTGGTGATGATGTGCCAGCAGGTGTCGGTGTCCTCGGGAGAGTAGAAGGGATTTTCGCCGGCGGTGCATTCGCCCCAGCCGATGGCGCCGTCGAGGTCGAGTTCAGCGAGGAGGATGCGACGGTCGGTGACGCGATCCATGGAGGTTTCGAAAGGATGAAGGAGTTTGAGGTGGATTTCGCGGAGGGTCAGCTGGCGGATTTGCATGGAGAGTCCTTTGTATTCGGAAAAGCAGAAGAAAAATGATAACGCAGAGGCGCTGAGTTCGCAGAGAGGAGCAGAGGACGCGAAGAAAAAGATTTAACACAGAGAGCACAGAGAAAGAACACAGAGGGCACGGAGACGCCGAGGCACATATTCAGAAGTCGCTCCAGGGATGGAGGAGGTAGTCGGCGCCATCGGGGGTGAAGCGGACGGAAGTGGCGGCGTAGTTTTTGGCGAGCCAATGTTGGAATTCGGAGCGGACGCGGGATTGCACAGGAACCGTGGATTCGGGATCCAGCTTCGGGACACGGATGACGACGGGGGTTTCGGGAGGTTCGGGGGCGAGATTGTTGATGGCGGCGATGACGCGAGGTGAATCGAGATGCCATTCGGCCAGCAGGCGATCCGTAGGGATGCCGCGATGGAGCGGGCTGCTGGTGATGCCGTAGAAATTGGGGATGTAGGTGCGGACGATGGCGCCGAGGCGATTGAGATTGAAGTGCGCGTTGCGGGTTTCGAGCGGATCGAAGGTCCATTCGACGAGGCGGATATCGCGGGAAAGCGCCTCTTCGCGCTGAAAGAGCTTGAGCGAGCGGCCGACTTTGCGATCGCGATATTCGGCGAGTACGCCGGTCATGTGGGAATGGAGATAGACGGCATTGTTGCGGTAGCCGACGACGGACATGGTGAAGCCGATCATTTTGGCGCCGTCGAAGGCGCCGAGGACCTGGCCACCCGTTTGGTTGGCGACGACGAAGGCGACGTAGGGCTCGGTCTCGAGGTCGGATTCGCCCCAGACGAGTTGCTGGAGTTCAACGCAGCGGTGGAACTCGGGAAGCGTGGTGCAGCGGCGAATTTGAATTGCGGAGATCATGAGAGAGCCGTTAGCCAATAGCCGTAAGCCATAAGCTTCGGAGAAGAGAAAGGATAACGCAGAGGCGCAGAGGGCGCTGAGGTTCGCGGAAAAGAGATCGGAGAAGAAAATCCAGCACCCATTTGGGCGAGAAGCGCGGCAGGCGGCGAGCAGTGAAAGAAAAGAAGGAATTACCACAGAGGCCACGGAGGAGAACAGAGGGCGCGGAGGCGACTGGGAGGCTCATCGTGTTGTGGCCCCAGTTGGGAATTTTGCCGCTCGTGCAGTGGACGTTAATTCGCGTTGCTTGGATTGGTCCCAGAGGGATTCGAGTTGGGCGCGGGGGACTTCGGCGAGCGTGGTGCCCTGCTCGCGGGCGATGCGCTCCATTTCGCGGAAGCGGCGGGTGAATTTGGCGTTGGCTTTTTTCATGGCGAGTTCGGGGTCCACGTGGAGGAAGCGGGCGAGATTCACGGCGACAAAGAGGATGTCGCCAAGTTCGCCTTCGATGCGTTCGGCGGGTTCTTTTTTGTGAAGGACTTCGCGGAGTTCGCTGGTTTCCTCGTGGAGCTTGTCGAAGATGCCTTCGACGTTGTCCCAGTCGAAGCCGATGCGAGCGGCTTTGCGGGTGAGCTGGAAGCCTTCGAGGAGGGCGGGGAGGGTTTTGGGGACGCCGTCCAAATAGGAGGTATAGGAAGGCGAGGAGGTAGAGGAGGTTAAGGATGCGGAGCCGGAGGAAGAGGCGCTCGCGCTTTGCGCGCCGCTTGCTTGCCTGCTAGAAGCAGGCGCTACCGGGATAGCTGAAGCCCGTGAGAGTTTTCTACTTTGGGAGGAGCGCTCGGCGGCTTTGATTTGCTCCCAGTTGCGGAGGACATCGGCAGATGTTTTTGCGCTGACATTACCGAAGATATGCGGGTGGCGGCGGACCATTTTGTCGTGGATTTCGCGGATGACATCGTTGATGGTGAAGCGGCGATCCTCTGCGGCGATTTGCGCGTGGAAAAGGACTTGAAGGAGAAGGTCGCCGAGCTCTTCCGCGAATTTGGTGTCGTCATGGGAGTCGAGGGCGTCGAGGACTTCGTAGGCTTCTTCGATGAGGTAGGTGCGAAGGGTATCGTGGGTCTGCTCGCGGTCCCAGGGGCAACCGCCGGGAGCGCGGAGGCGGGACATCACGGCGGCGAGTTGGGAAAAAGCCGGGCCGGGATTGGAGTGAGGAGTGGATTTCGCGGAGCGGGGTCGGGATTTGGATTTGGATTTTTGGGAGGGAAGTTTTTTGCGCGGCATGTGCGAGTTGGTCCTGGGAATTTAATGTACGAGGAGAGGGGTGGGGAGTCAAACGGTTGGACAAGGCAGGAAGCAGGAGCACCGAGAAGAGGGAAGATTAAAGAGGCATTCGCGGATTCGCTTTGGCATGCCTGCTGGAAGCAGGCGCTGCCGACGGTGGTGCTACCGTGTGCGGTATTTAGAGAGGAGTTGCTGGAATTGGGGGTCGGAGCGGAGCGAGGTGAAGTAGGGGGTCGAATCGATGGAGGGAAAGTCGCGATAGCCGCGTTGCAAGGCAGTTTGTAGAGATGCCAGGGCGTTGGACTTGTCGCCCTTAGATGCGTAGGCGGCGCTGAGCCAGTATGCGTTGATCGCGTTTCCTTTCATGTTGGCTTTGAGGCCATAAGCGATCGACTGATCGTAATTGCCTTGCAAAAGATAGGCTTGTGCGCGGCCTCCATCGGCCAAGCTGCCTTTGCCGCCGAGGAGCTGTTCGCAACGATCGAAGGCGGCGAAGGCTTCGGGAAAACGTTTCTGAAACATGAGTGCGCGGCCGAGATGATATTGTGCCCCGGGCATGCTGGGGTTGAGGTGGCTGGCTTGCCGGGCGGCTTTTTCGGATTCAACCGCTTCGGGAGGCTGCAGGTAAGCGAGCGCCCAGGCAAGGACGTCCCAACCGTCGGAGCTATCCGGAGCCAATTCCGTCGCGCGGCGTGCTTCGCGAACGGCCCCAACATAATCGAATTCGGCGCCTAAATCGCGAGCCAGGGCTGAATGCCCCTCCGGAAGATCAGGATCGATGGCCAGGGCGCGGCGGACGAGTTCCATCGCGCGCTTGTGGCTGGCGGGGTCGGAACTGATGTCGCGATAGTAGAAGGCTTCGACGTCCGACAGGCCCAGAAGCGCCGGTGCATAGTTGGGATCGAGTTGGAGGGCTTGTTCAAAATATTTTCGGGCGGCTTCGAGTTTATCGGTCTGGTCTTCCTGTTCGAGAAAGAAACGGCCCATAAGGTAGGCCTCGTAGGCCTGGGGATTTTGCGTGTAACGGCGCTGAACAGCCTGTTGTTCCTGGGGAGTAAGACGCACATTCAGAGCCTGGGCAATTTTCAGGGCGAGTTGTTCCTGCAGGGAGAACACATCTTGATTGCTGCCGACGAAATCGTCGGCCCAGGTCTGGAATCCAGTTGCGGAGTCGATCAACTGGACGTTAATACGGATCTGGTTGCCGGCTCTGCGGATGCTGCCTTCGAGGAGATAGCGGACACCGAGCTGGTGGCCGATTTCGGCAGGAGATTTGTCGGGAGTCTTTAGAGCGACGACGGTGGAATGCGGGGCAACGTCGATACCCTGAAGCTTAGAGAGTTTTGTGGAAATTTCGTCGGACATGCCTTCGCTGAAGTAGGCGCTGTCTGGTTCGGAGCTGAGATTTTGAAGATTGAGCACGGCGATGGAGGGGCGGGCGGCGGATACAGCGGAGGGCGGCGTGGCGTTTCTGCGATACCACAGGAAGCCGCCGACGAGGAGAAGAGCGAGGAGTGCAGCGCCGGCGATATAGCTGAGTTTGCGACTGGGGTGTATTGGCGCAACGGCCGGAACTTTTGCGCTGACCGTCTGCGAGCCAGAGTCGCGTTTGAGACGCGACAGGTCCGCGCGCATTTCGGCGGCAGATTGGTAACGGAGGTTACGGTCTTTTTCGAGCGCTTTGTCGAGAATGTCCTGAAATTTGGGAGAGAGATCGGGATTGAGACGCGCGGCGGGAGCGGGGACGCGTTCGAGGATGGAGTTGAAAATCAACGCTGAGGTGTCTCCCCGAAACGGAAGCTGGCCGGTGGCCATTTCGTAGAGGACGCAACCGAAGGAGAAGAGGTCCGTGCGGGCGTCCAATTCCCTGCCCTGGACTTGCTCGGGCGACATATAGGCGACGGTGCCGAGCGTGGTGCCAGGGCTGGTGAGATTCGGATCGAGCGTGGCGGAAGCCATGGCGGCGGATTGCGAGGAAGTGGTGGCGGGAGAGACTTTGGCGAGACCGAAGTCAAGAAGTTTGATATGGCCGCGCGTGGTTACGAAGATGTTGGCGGGCTTGATGTCACGATGGACGATGCCTTTCGAGTGCGCGGCGTCGAGGCCTTCGGCGATCTGAACGGCGAGATCGAGGAGCTGTTCGAAGGGCAACGCTTTGCCGGAGATGAGGTGCTTCAAGGTCTGGCCTTCGAGGCACTCCATGGCGATGAAGGTAAGGTTTTCGTGTCTGCCGATTTCGTAGATGGTGCAGATGTTGGGATGGTTAAGGGCCGAAGCGGCGCGGGCTTCGCGGCGGAAGCGTTCAAGGGAGACGGGATCTTGCGCCAGCGATTCGGGCAGAAATTTCAGAGCGACGGCGCGACCGAGTTCCAGGTCTTCTGCCTTGTAGACGACGCCCATACCACCTCCGCCCAGTTGGTCGAGGATGCGGTAATGGGAAGCGGTTTGACCAATGAGTGAGGAAGGATCAGCCATTGGGAAAGCATCTTAGGTTGCGAAGAGACCGGAGTCAATTCAGCGAGGGAATCGAGTTTCCCAGGATCGAGCGAAAGTGACACGGCTTACAAAGCTGGATGCCTAATGCGCGCAAGCGATTAGAAAGAGGATGAGAAAGGGCGCTCGCGAAATTGTTTTGTGTTGGTTGCTGGAAGCAGGCAGTATCGGCGGAGGAATCAAGGCGGCCTAAAGCCGCCCCTACATTAGATGAGCCGGCGAAGGAGAGTGATGGCTAGAAATCCACCCACCAGGAGAAGGAGGGAGGAAGGCTCGGGAGTGGCGATGGCGCCGACGACGGTGCCTGCGGCGCCCTGGCGCTCTGTTTGGGTGCTGCAATTGGAGTTGGCGCAATAGATTTCGAAGACCTGGACGGAATCGGTGCCGCCGGCATTGTTGAGCGGATTGAGAAACATAAGTTCGAGGAACGTGAGGCCCGCGAAGTTGCCGCCAGGAATGGTAGCAGGACCAGCGCCGAGGAGCGTGCTGCCGGAGAAAAACGCCGGCGTCAAGGTCATGTAGGCCGTACCGTTCAAGAGAGAGCCGGAAGTTGAGGAGATGTTGATCGCGGAATAGGTATTTGTGCCGTCGTCGTAGTTGAAGGAGCCGGTGACGGTGCCGCCATCGTTCAGGGTGACGTCATTCAGCGTCCAGGTGATACCGTCGGCGGAAGCGGTGGCAGGCAGCAGAAGGATGGCCAAGGCCATGGCTGCGGCGAATATAAGAGTGAGGCGAACCAGACGCATAGGAAGAGTTCTCCCGAATCGTTAGACTGCTCTCATTTTGGGGCATGGGGAGGCAGGGTCAAGACACAATCGGACGTACCAAGGGTACTAAAGTTAAGTAAGTAAAGGAGTTAAAGGAACTTAAGGAAGTAAAGGAGAGGAGCTGGACAGGTGCATCGGTAAGCGGAGTTCCCTTCCCGTGTTAGACTGGAGCCGAAAGAGTGATATTGAGGGGAAACATCGTGTCTGAACATAAACAGGATGAAGGATTCAAGGTGATTGACCGGCGGCCGTTTACCGCCGAGGGCGAAATCCGCAAAGAGGTTGTGGAGGAGCAGGAGCGTGAGGCCAAGCGGGAAGAGGTAAAGGAAAAGGCTGTCGCGGCGGCGGAGAAGTCGGCGGCCCCGGTGGAAACTCCCAAAAAGATTGCGGCGTTTGAGAACCTGGTGCGCATGATCGGGAGCAATGCGGCGATGGTACTGGGGGCATATGCGGACCCGCGGACCGGCGAGCCGGTGATCGATCCGGATGCGGCGCGGGAGTTGATTGACATGCTGGATGCGCTGCACGTGAAGACCAAGGGAAACCTGGCGCCGGAAGAGGATTCCATGATTCTGGATTTGCTGGGCAAGCTGAAGATGACGTATCTGGAGATAAATAAAGCGATGGCGGCGCAGATGGCGCAGGTGCAGGGGGCGATGAAGGGGAAGAAGTAAGTCGGAAGTCGGTAGTTGGTAGTCGGTAGTTTGTGGTTGAAGAGTGCAAGGTTCAAAGGAATATCGGACGGCGCGGAATTGATCCGCGCCGTTTTTATTTTTGAGAGGGAGTGAAAGAAAGAAGGAAGGAAGGAAGGAATTACCACAGAGGCCGCAGAGGAGAGCAGAGGGCGCGGAGACGGCTGGGTCGAGTAGGAATGTGTGTTCGCATTAGTGCGATTTCGGTGGAGAAACCGGGGCCGGGGCCGAGGCGGCGGGTGAGGTTTGTGTGGCGACGTAGACCTCGTGGATCGCAGAGATGACGGCGTCGGGGCGGAGGACGGGGATCATGTGGGAGCTGTCGGAAACGACAATTTGTTTGCCACGGGTGGAGAGATTTTTTTCGCGGACCTGCAGGTCGCTGATCCAGAGCTTCTGAAAATCCTGCATTTCCTGCAGGGAGACGCCCTTGGGGAGGTCCTTTGGATCCTGTGGCTGGCCGGCGGAGAGAACGATCAAGGGGCGGTCGCCGAGGTTGGGTGTGGCGCGAACCTGCTGGGCACTGACTTCGAAATTTTCCATTTCGGAGGCGCTGGCGTCCATGAACTTCGATTGCAGTTGCAGGTAGCTGGCTTTCTTCAGAAGGTTCTTGTCCACGCGGGGATCGGAGATGTCGTCGCTGTTCATCAGGCGCGCGATACCGAAAAAGTTTAGGGCGGGAAAGAGTTTCTTCATTGTTTCCATCTGGTCGGTATAGTTCTTCATCACGGATTTCAAAGAGGGCGGCATGAAACTGTTCTGATCTTCGTGAGAGGTGTCCACGAGAACCAGGCCAACGACATCGCTGGGGTGCTGGGCGGTGAAGACGCGGACGTTGAAGCCGCCGAAGGAATGCGCGACCAGGATATAGGGAGGCTTTTCGCCGGCGGCGTTGAGCAGGGCGTACAGTTCCCTGGCGATTTGATCGCTGGTGCGGGGCATGGGGCCGGGTGTGCTCCAACCGTAGCCGGCGCGGTCGTAGGAACAAACGCGCGTGTACTTGGCGACTTCCGGCTGGACGGGATCCCAACCGACAGCGGGAACACCAAGGCCGGTGTCCATGACCACAGTGGGAGAGCCGGAGCCGGTGCAATTGAGACTTAGAGAGACGCCGGGAAAGCCGGGGCCGAGGGAGACGGAGTGGCCTTCCTGAGGGTAGAGACGTGCGTCACGCCCATTGAGAACGGATTGGTAGATGATGCCGGAAAGGGCGGCGAGGACGACGAGAAGGAGAATGGCGAGAAGAAAGCGTTTCAGGATGCGCCAGAGGCGGGAAGATTTTTGGGGCGTGCCGGAATCCATGGAATCTCCTAGTGGAGAGGGAGGGTATCACGGGAAGAGGGCGGCAAGAATAGAAAATGGAAAGTTGAAAGTAGAAAATAGGGGGAGCTCGCGTCCATTAGATCAAGGGGTACATACCCGATTCTGGGAATGCACAGGCAGGAGTGCCTGTGCCACACGAAGAGGAAAGAGCAAGAGGCACCACAGAGGTAGCAGAGGAGAGCAGAGGGAGCGGAGAGGCTGCAGATTGCAGATACAATTGAGGGAGATGAGTGACAGCGGAAAAATACGGGTGACGGTGTTGGGTTCGGGGACGTCGATGGGTGTGCCGACGCTTGGGTGCCATTGCGCGGTGTGCGAATCGAGCGATCCACGGGACAAGAGGCTGCGCCCTTCCCTGCTGCTTTCGCGGGACGGGAAGAATGTGGTGATTGATACCACTCCGGATTTCCGGACGCAGGCATTGCGCGCGGGACTGGACCGGCTGGATGCGGTGGTGCTGACGCACGGACACTCCGATCACATTTTGGGCTTTGATGATTTGCGGCCTTTCAACTTTAAGCAGCGGGCGGCGATGCCGGTTTATGGAAGCGAGGAGACGTTTGGCGTTTTGCGGCGGGCGTTTGCCTACGCGTTCGATAACAAGCCCTCGCTGAGCAGCGTGCCGAGCGTGGAATTGCATGTGGTAAAGGGGCCTTTTGAGCTGATGGGCGTGGAGTTTGTGCCGGTGCCGCTGGTGCATGGAGAAATGGCGGTGCTGGGATACCGGTTTGGGACAGCGGCGTATTTGACGGATTTCAGCCGCTTGCCGGAGGAGAGTGTGGGCCTGCTGCAAGGGCTGGACGATCTAATTCTGGATGCGCTGCGCGATGTGCCGCACCCGATGCATTTGACGGTGGAACAATCGCTGGCGGTGATTGACCGATTGAAGCCGAAGCGGGCGTGGTTCACGCATATTGCGCATGATCTGGGGCATGCGGCAACAGAGGAGAGGCTGCGGAAGCTGGGCTATGGGAATGTGCGGCTGGCGTTTGATGGATTGCAGATCGAAGTGGCAAGTGGAGAGAAAGAGAAGAGCCGCACGGGAATGAGGATTTTTTCTTCGGCGGGGGAATGGGAGAAGGTGTTTGGGGGAGAGGAAGAACTAACACAGAGGACACGGAGGAAGAGCTCGGAAGGCAAAGAGAAAACTAAGGAAGAGGCTGGCTTAAAAGACCAGCGTTACATGGAAGCAGGAAGAGAGGAAGAGAAAGAGTCGAAGGGTGCGGAATCTAGCTTCGGTGCTGACGCTGCACAGGTAGGAGTGCCTGTGCCACAGGGGGATCGGGGGAGTGTAATTGCCATTGGGAATTTTGATGGGGTCCACCTGGGGCACCGGAGCGTGCTGGAGTATTGCATCGGGTTGGCGCGGGAAACCGGCGCGGTGGCGACGGCGCTGACGTTCGAGCCGCCGCCGTTGAAGGTTTTGCGGCCCGAATCGGCGCCGCCGCGGATTGCAACGAACGAGCAGCGGATGCAATGGTTCGCGGAACTGGGCATGGAGGCGGCGGTGGTGCTGCCGTTCACGATGGAGCTTTCGCGGGTGACGGCGGAAGATTTTGTGGATGAAATTCTGGTGCGGCAACTGAAAGTGAAGGCCGTGGTGGTGGGAGAGAATTTCCGGTTCGGTCACAAGCAGGCGGGAAACGTGAAATATCTGCGCGAACTGGGAATGCGGAACGGGTTTGACGTGATCGTGCATGAGCCGGTGGTGCTGCGCGGAGAGATTGTATCGAGCACGCGGGTGCGCAAGCTGGTGGCGGAAGGAAACGTGGCGCATGCGGGGCGGCTGCTGGGGCGGGCGTTTGTGTTGACGGGCGAAGTGGTGAGCGGGACTGGGATTGGAAGGAAGTTCACGTTCCCGACGCTGAATCTGAGGCCGGAACAGGAGTTGTTGCCGGGGAAAGGCGTGTACATCACGCGGACGTTGCTGGAGGGAGAGACGCGCAGCCGCCGCAGCGTGACGAACGTGGGAATGCGGCCGACGTTTGATGGGAAAGGCCTTACCGTTGAGACACATTTACTGGATTATACGGGAGAGTTTTCTGGGAAGCGGATTGAAGTGAGATTTTGGAAGAGATTGCGCGAGGAGAAGAAGTTTGCGGGGGCGGAAGAGTTGAAATCGCAAATTGCGAAGGATATTGCACGGGCCAGAGCGTTTTTTGACAGGTTGCGAAGAAACCGAGGCCGCTTAACAGTGTCCAGCGATCATTGATTTAGAAGAAAGAGTTACCACAGAGGCCACAGAGAAGCACGGAGGTCACGGAGACGATGAGAAGATTTTTTGCAGTGGCGATGTGCGCTTGGTTGGTAACTGGATGCGGGAGCGGGCCGGATGGATCGGTGATGAACCGGGCGGAGGCGGAGAAGTTGAGTGAGGCGTTCATGACGGATCTGGTGGCGGACCGCGTGGATGATGCGCTGGGGTTGATGGCGGCGCCATTTTCAGATGCGGCAAGGCGCGCGAAGTCGCAGGAAACAATGCAGAAGGTTTTGCAGTATTGCGGGAGGCCGCTGGAGTTTGCGCTGCGTCACGACGAAGTGGGAAGGTTCTCGGCGGGATTGCTGAAGAGTCTGCCGATGCGCGAGTTTTATTACGCGGGGAAGACCACCGATAACCCAAAGGGGGCGTGCTACTACGTGGTACGGGTGGTGCAGCAGCCAGATGGGATGAAAGTGGTAAATTTCGGGCCGCTGAAAGTGGTGCCGGGGAAAGAACCGGTGTGGGAGAAGAAGGAAATCGGAAGTCAGTAGTTGGTGGTAGTCAGTAGTTATGCCACCCAATCAGGGATGGGGACTGAAGATGGAGAGGAAGATTTGTAGCGGGTCGGGGGTGCCACGATCCCTCCACTTCGCGGCCCGACGCGCAAAAACCGCGCGGCAGAGAAAGATCGGGCCGCTTCGGTCGGGATGACAGTGAGGGGAACGCTCAGGTGCCGCGGGGGCGTGGTTAGAGTTGTGCTGGAGATGGAGGATCGGACTGGGGACTGAAAAGACTGAGCAGATTGATACAACGACTGGGGTCCAGGGAAAACGTGGAACGGGTGAGCGGAGAGTCGATGAAGTCGGTGTAGCCGGGATGGTTGGTGGGCGGATCGGCGCCCAGATCGTGAAAACCCATCGGGGTGTTGGGAAAGAGGCGGCGGTCGGCGGGGCCGCGCATCAGAACGAGAAAGCCGGTGTGGCGAGGATCGTTCTGAATAGTGTTGGCGAGTTTGGTGACGATAGCTTCTTCGCCCTCCAGACACTGCATGAAATTTCCATCTTTATAAAGGAGCATGCCAGTGATGCCAATGCGCCCGTTTTTCTCGCGGGCCAGATCGAGCATGCTTTCGACTTCGGAGACGTCGAAATATTTTGAGGCGGAACTCACGTAGACGATGCGGAACATAGGTTTACCCTTTACCGGGGAGAGTATATACCAGCGGTGCGGTTCACGTTCTGTGACGTGCGACCAATGGCCTTAGGGTGACTGGTGACTGGTGACTGGCGGAAGAGGAACCCCGCACTGAAGTTTCGGGGCGAAGACTCACACCTAATCTTCAAAACCAAACGTAAAATCAGAAAACCCAAGTACCGAGCGCTGCCTACTTTTTGGAGGCGGCGAGGCAGTCGTTGCAGATGCCGCCGACTTCGGTGCGGGAGACGGTGACCTGCATTTCGAAATCGTGAGCAATCTGTTCTTTCAATTGCTCGTAGAGGCGGGATTCAAATTCGCGGACCTTGCCACAGCGGAGGCAGGCGACATGGATGTGGTCGCGTGGCCCGTGGGTCTCGTAATAGTGGCGGTCGCCGCGCAGGTGCAGAAGATCGAGCTCGTCGATGAGGCCTTCTTTTTTGAGCAGGTCGATGGTGCGGTAAACGGTGACGAGGTGGACGGCGGGGTCGATCTTTTGCGCGCGTTCGAGGATCTGGTCGACGTCGAGGTGCTGCTCGGCGCTGTCCATGACCTGGAGGATGACGCGGCGCTGGCGAGTGAGGCGAATTCCCTTTTCGCGCAGGGTTTTCTGGAGATGGCCGGCGTCTTCGGCGGTGTTGAGGCGCTCGCCGGCAGAGACGCGATGAGTGGGAGTGGCGGACATGAGCGATGTTCCGAAGGGGTAGTTTAGCAGAAAAAGGCAGCTGCTAGCGCGAAACGCGAAAATGGAAAATGGAAAGCAATGCCTGAGCGGCTAGATGGTGCCTTGATCCCTCCGCTCCGCGCCCCGGCGCGCCACAAATCGGCGCGCAAGAAAAAGCCGGGTCGCTGCGGTCGGGATGACAGTAGATCACCTTGCGCCGCTGCGCGATCCGGCGTGGCATAAACTGACGTGCAAGAGAAAGCCGGGTCGCTCGGTCGGGATGACAGGAAAGCGTCATGCGTGCGGCGGCACTTACGATAAGGAACAGATGCGGAAGGCGAGCAAGTCCCTTTTCGCGTTAGGGAGCGATGGCGGTGGAGGAGAGGACGGCGGCTGGGAAATTGATGGATTGACCGTCGGAGAAGCGGCGGATTCCTTCGATGGCTTCGGCAACGGCCTCTTCCCTTTTTTCCGGCGGGACGGCGGCCATGATCTTCTTGAACGGAGCGGCGAGTTCGCTGCCGCCTTGCCAGGCGCTCTCGGCGGAGCCGGGCCAAGGCCAGTTGATTTTGTGCTTGGTGGCACGGGCTTCTTGAAAACCAGCTTCGGAGAGCGTGCGGGTGAGCTTGGCTTCCTCAGCGAAGCGGAAGATATGCGGCGAATCCGGATCGGGCTGCGGGACCTCTACATATTTTAGAAACGGGCGAATCATGGTGCCGAAGAGCGGATTTTCCTCGCGCGGGCCCCAGGTGACGAAAGAGACGCGTCCACCAGGTTTCAAAACGCGGCGCATCTCGCGAAGGGCTTTCGGAATATCGGGAATAAACATGATGCCGAAGCGGCAGGTGACACGATCGAAGTGACGGTCGGGGAAGGGGAGATTTTCGGCGTTGGCGGGGCGAAACTCCATGTTGCGGACGCCGCGTGCCGCGGCGTTCTCTTGCAGGACGCTCAGCATTTCGGGGATGAGGTCGGTGGCTACGACGCGGCCCTGTGGACCAACCGCTTCCGCGATGGTGAGTGAGGGCTCGCCCACGCCGGAGGCAAGATCGAGGACGTGAAGGCCGGGAGAGAGCGCGGCGCCGTTGACGACGAGCTCGGTGGCTTGCCGAGATTGATGGGCGAGCTGCGGGTACCACTTTTTCCAGAAGGGAGCGGCATCGAGCCATTCCTGGCGGATGGCTTCGCGGGGATCAGAAGCAGGCGTGGACATAGGGCGAATAGTTTGGAACGAACCTCGGCGGTTGTAAAGAAGAACAAAGAAAGAACAGAGAAAGAAAAGGACTTAACACAGTGTACACGGAGTGAAGAAAGGAGAGGGCACGGAGACATTGAGATGGAATCATTCGCCTTGCTCGATGGTGTGAGCGCTTGCTGGCAAACGGGTGACACGATAGACTGCGGCGCAACGATGGAACCGGTGCAACACAGGACGGAGGCAAGCATCGCCGCGCAGGATCCGCGTGGCGGACTGCTGGGCTTTTGGGCGCTGATTGCGACGCAGTTTCAGGTGGCGTTCAGCGACAATGCGCTGAAGTGGCTAGTGAGTTATCTGGTGCTGGAGTCCGGCGTTTCGCACGAACAGCGGGATTTCCTGTTTGTGCTGGTTGTGCCGATGGTGTTTGCCATTCCCTTCCTTGTTTTTTCCATACCCGGAGGATATTTCGCGGACCGCTTCAGCAAACGCAGCGTGACGGTGTGGACGAAAATTCTGGAAGTGATGACGATGGGCTGCGCGACCTACGCGCTTTGGCAGAATCGCCTGGAACTGGCCGCGGTGGCGCTGTTTTTCCTGTGCACGCAAGGGGCGATTTTCGGGCCTTCGAAGTATGGGTTGATGCCGGAGCTTCTGCCGACCAGCAAATTGAGCTGGGGAAACGGCATCATCGAACTGTGGACGCTGCTGGCGGCGATTGGCGGCACGCTGGCCGGTGGATTTCTGGCGCATGCGTTCAAAGGGCGGCAGGAATGGTCGGGATTTTTGCTGATCGCGCTTTCCGTGATCGGCTTGGTGACCAGTCTGGGAATTTCGCGGGTGCCGGCGGCGGACCGCGGGCGAAGATTTGCCTGGAACTGGGCGAAGGAAGTGTTTGAAGAGATCCAGCGGATGCGGCAGGACGCGGTGCTTTGGGTGGCGGTGATCGCCAACACGTTTTTCTGGTTCCTGGGGGCGATTTTGCTGCTGAACATCGTGCTCTACGCGACGGATATTTTGCAGGTGGACGAGGTGCACAGCAGTTACCTGATGGCGGCGCTGAGCCTGGGGATTGGCGGCGGCAGCTATCTGGCGGGACATGCGTCCGGGCGGAAGATTGAAATGGGGATGATCCTGCCGGGCCTCACGGGAATCGTGCTGGCGAATGCGGCGCTTTTCGCGCCGGGCATCAGCTACCAGATGGTGATGGCGCTGCTGTTTGTGCTGGGGGTGAGCGCGGGATTTTTTGTGGTGCCGGTGAATGCGTTGATCCAGAACCGTCCGAGGCCCGAGGTGAAGGGCCGCGTGATCGGGGCTTCGAACTTTCTGTCGTTTGGCGGAATTGCGCTGCAGCCGCTGGTGCAATACGCCATGCTGAGGCTGGGGCATCCCGATCCGGGGCACGTGTTTTTGATTTGTTCGATTGCCTGCGTGGTGATGGCGTTTGTGCTGGCGCGTATGCTGCCGGAGCTTTGGCCGTGCGCGCTCTACTGGACGCGCCTGCGGCAACGGGCTAGTGTATAGGTAAGGCCGAACAGGGGCCGCGGGCAATCCGCGGTTGCGGCCTAGTGAGCGAAAACATGGCGACTGGAAGTACCATTCCCGGCTCCCCCGCGGAGCGCAGGGGTTTTTCCTATTGGATGGAGCGCGTCCTGAAGGAGCTGGAGAAGGTGCGCACGGCACCCGATCCGGACGCCGTGCATGATTTGCGCGTGGCGCTGCGGCGCTGCCGATCGCTGGCAGCGGTAATGGAGGAAGTGGACCCGGATCCGGCGTGGCCGGAGATGCGCAACCTGGGGAGAAAGCTCTTCCGCCAGTTGGGAGAATTGCGGGACACGCAGGTGCTGGAGGAGTGGGTCGGCAAATTGGGCGGTGGCGCGGATGCCGTGGGCGAGCGGCTGCTGGCGCATTTGGGGAAAATCGAAACGGAAGAGCGCGAAGCCGGGTTACGCGCGGCTACAAAATTCGACGCAAAAACGTGGAAAGATCAGGAACGTGTGCTGCGGCGCAGAGTACGCCTGGTGCCGCTGAACAGCCTGGCGGCCGAGAGCTTGGCGCTGGAACGCATGCAAGCGGCGAAGGATCTGCATCTGCAAGCCCTGCGCACGGAGAAGCCGGAACCGTGGCATGCGCTGCGCATTGGGGTGAAGAGGTTTCGCTATACGGTGGAAAGCCTGCTGCCCGCGCTTTACGAAAAGTGGGGCGACGATTTGAAGCACGTGCAGGATTTGCTGGGCGAAGTGCATGACCTGGATGTGTTGGCGGGCACGATCGCGCAGGCTGCCGGGGACCAGCCGGAGGAAGTCCGCGATGCATGGCGCGAAAAGATCGCGGCGGAGCGCCGAGCGCGGCTGGAGGAGTACCGGCATCTTTGCATGGGACCGGACAGTTTGTGGCAAGCGTGGAGGCAAGGCTTGCCGCACGGGCGACGGCTGGAAGGCGCGGCGCTGGCGCGCCTGCGAGTAACGGCACGGGCGCTCAATGGGGCGCGGGGAAAGAATCTGCAAGTGGCGCGGCTGGCAATGCGCATTTTCGAGAGTTTTGGTCGCGTGAAGGCCGGAGCGGTTTTCGAAAGCAGAGAGATGCGCAAAGTGATGCGCGCGGCAGCGCGGCTGCATGGAATTGGAGCGGGGCTGCCAGAGCCGCCGCCACAAAAGGCGGCGCGGAAGTTCCTGCGGGGATTGGCCGTTCCCGTGGGATGGAGCGAAGAGGAGTGGGAATTGCTGGCGCTGGTGGTGCGCTACCATCGCGGCGAAGAGCCAAAAACGAAGCACAAGGCGTACGCGCGCCTGGGAAAGGAAGTACAAGCAGCTTTGTGCGCGATGGCGGGAGCGCTGCGCCTGGCACGAGGGCTGCGGAAAGTTGGCGTGGTTTCCGCCAAGGGACTACAGGCCGAAAACACATTGAGCGCATTAATCTTGCGCGTGCCGGGGCTGGAGGATACGGCAGCTTCGGCGGCAAAGGTGGCCGCGGCGAAGCACCTGCTCGAATCGGTTCTGGACCGGCCGTTGATTGTGCAGACGGTGCCGGGATTGCCGAAGATTGTGGAATTGCCGAAGAGTGAAGAGTCGCTGCCTCCGACGGCGGCGGCGGGTTGAAGAAACAGTCGGAAGTTAGTAGTCGGTAGTCGGTAGTTTATTGCTAATCTGCGACACGCCAGAAGAGTTGTTGGCTCTGCGCTGGCGCCCCAAAACACAAAAGAACGCTTGCCTGCTAGAAGCAGGCGCTACCAGGGCTACTTCCCTGCTTTGCGGAGGAGTTTGGGTGTGGCCAGCCAGATTAATTCGCCGCTGGGTGGGACCATGCGTTTGAGTTCGACGAGGGCGACGCCGGATTTTTTCAGCGAAGTGATGTGGTGGCGGGAGCCGATGGAAGTGGCCAGCACGTCGTCAAGATGCGGGGCGTGGCCGAAGAGAAAAACAACGGAGAGATCTTTGTCCTTGGCGAGTTCGCGGAAGAGTTGCAGAGGTTCGGCGCCGGGAAGGAGCAGATCCGTTTTGCGGATTTTGTTTTTGGAGTATTCCAGCTCCTCGGCGAAAATTTCGGCGGTTTGCATGGCGCGGACATAGGGGCTGGAGAGGAGCAGGTCTGGCGCGGCGCCGACTTCGGCAACGCCCTTGGCGACCTGGTGGGTCTTTTCCTGGCCTTCCTGGGTGAGAAAGCGTTCGGGGTCCGGCGGACACTTGGCATCTTCGCGATCGATGGCGATGCCGTGGCGGACGATATAGAGCTGCATCGAGAAGTCTCCTAGTGACAGTCTACAAGAGGAAATGTTGCGGGCGAGTGACATGGGGGCAGGGTGTGAGTGGGGAGTTAGTAGTCGGGAGTCGGGAGTCGGGAGTCGGGAGTCGGGAGTTAAGAGCTTAGGAGAAGAATTACCACAGAGGGCGCAGAGGAGGAGCACAGAGGGCACGGAGACTTGGGTGGCAACTGTGAGGGGCGTGCTTGAATGTTAGGCGGGGGTGGCAGGGCGGAGGTAGAGGTGGGTGTGGAATTCGGTTTCGAAGAGGTCGGCGCTGCGGTCGGCGTCGCGGATGTCTTCGGAGGCGTCGCCGCGGGCCTCGAGCAGGATGGTGACAGCGCCGCGCTGGAAGGAAGCGCGCATGTCCTCGATGCGCATGCGGTGCGAGTGGTCGAGTCCTTCGGCGATGCGAAGGATGGCGGCGAGGCGGCGAACGATGCGCTGGTCGGAGTTGTTTAGAGCGGAATAAGCGGGATGGTCGGCGTCGGGAGTGGACTTGCGATTGTGATAGCGCACGATGGCGGCGACGACGTTGCGGTCGCGGCCTTCGAGGCCGGGGATGTCGCCATTGAGGGCGAGGTATTCGCCATGCTTATGGTGGCCGCGGTGGCTGACGCGATGGCCAATGTCGTGGAGCAAAGCGGCGGCTTCCAACTGGACACGGGCCTGCGCGGCCAAATGATGCAGCGGCTGTAAATGGTCGAAGAGCATGAGCGAGAGTTCGCGAACGTGTTCGGCGTGGCGCAGGTCGTATTCAAGGCGGCGGGCGAAACTGCGCGTGCCGACAAGCATCTGGCGAGCTTCGGCGGTATAGCGGTGCGGCTCCTTACGGGAAAAAGCATCGCGGGCGATTTCCTGCAAGATGCCTTCGCGGATGCCGACGGTAGGAATCAGGAAATGGCGGATGTTGAGATAACGGCCGAGGGAAACAAAGATGATGGCGGCGATGGCCATGACGTCGGCACGGTCGCGGCGGACGCCGTACGTTTTCATGCGCTCGCGGACATCGCGTTCGAGAATCTCCGGTAGACGTTCGCGAAGCAGGGAAACTTCCAGAGTGGGCAGGCCTTCGCGGCGCGGGCCAGGCGCGACGTTGGCGAGGGTTTCGGCATTGCCACCGAGAGCGACAGCAAGCTGGTCCGCAAGATTTGGGCGGTTGGGCAGCCGCGAGTCGAGGAGAGCGCGCACATAGCGGCGAACCTGCTCGACGTGCACAGGCCGGATGACGCCGGGAATGCCCAGGGTGGTCATCAGGCGCACGGTGCCTATGGGCAACTGAGCACTCTGCAAAATCGCGGCGTCCCGCAGAATGTTGATTTCCAGGCTGCCGCCGCCAAGGTCCACAACGCAGTTCGGAGGCGATTCCGGCCCGAGCGCGGCGATGGCGGCTTCGCGGCCGAGGCGCGATTCTTCCTTGGCGCTGATGATTTCCAGCCGGATGCCGGTGGCTTGCCGGACGCGATGGATGAGCGTACCGGCGTTGCGGGCTTCGCGGGAAGCGCTGGTGGCAACGGCGCGATACTTGGTGACGCCGTATTCGTCCATGATCTCTTTCAGGTGGACGAACGATTTCACGCCTTTTTTGAGGAGTTCCTCGCTGAAGCGATGCCGGACGAACACGCCTTCGCCGAGGCGCAGCGGATAACGCTCATTCACAAGTGGTTCGATATCCAGCGCGGAATAGGCGCGGGCGACAGAGAGCCGGACTGCGTTGGAGCCGGCGTCGATGGCGGCGATGTGAACCGGCTCGGACATGTTGTGCCTTAGCGCCAGAGATGCGCGAGCGCGGAAGAGGGTGTGTACTTGGAGGCGCGGATGCCGAGCTGTTCGGCGATGCGCTGGCGCAGTTGCTTGTTGACAGCGGAAACGCTGGCCTCGCCGTCGAGTTCGATGAAGGTGTTTTTCTTGGCCATGCTCTCGAGTTCGCGCTTGATCATGGTCTGGTAGCGGACGAAGGACCAGTAAAGGTCGTGAGAGAGCGACATGTCGCGGCCGGCTTCCCAATAGCTGATGGCCTGGGCTTTCTTAAATTCGCGGGCAAAGGCGGTTTCCGGGCGCACGTTGAGCCAGAAGGTCAGGTGCGGACGCAGGGCCATGGCGTACAGGCCGGTGAGGTAGTCGCGGTTGATGCCGCGAACCACGCCGCGGGCGATGAGCGTGAAGATGAAGCGGTCGGCGAGGACGATAGCGCCGGAGCGCAGCGCGGGGACGATGCGGTGCTCGAGCTGATCAAAGAAATCGGTGGCGTACATTAGAGCGAGGGTGAGGCGGGTGACGGCGTTTTTGGCAAGGAGCTCGTCAATGTCGCGCCCGACGAGATTCGAACGCCGGAGGCCGCTGGTCTGCACGGCAAAACCTTCGGATTCGAGCCATTCCTGGAGCAATGCGATTTGCGTGGAGCGGCCGGAGCCGTCCATGCCTTCGATGACGATTAAAGAGCCGTTGAGTTCGGTGGGATCCAGTCCGACGAGCGGTTCGCCGAAAAAGATCTGGTTGACTTCGGTTTCCGCAGGGGTGAGCGCGGGCTTCGCGGGAGCTTCGGCGGCCAGAAGATTCGGAGCGGGAACGACCGGCTTGTCTTTTTCCTGGTCGGGCATGGCTATTCCGCCTCTGGCGCGCGAGGAGCGAAGCGCTTGAGGTCGATTTTGGAGGCGACGATGTCGCGCATCTGCTTCTGAAGCTTGTTGACGGGGAGGGTGCCGTCGAGGACGACGAAATTATCGGTGTCCACCATTTTGTCGTACTCCTCCAGGATGCGCGCCTGGAAAAGTTTGAAGCTTTCGGGGCGCTCGTAGGAGAGGCCGAGGTCCATGCCGGCTTCGTAGTATTTCAGCTTGGGGCGGCCGCTGAGGATGCGGTCCACGGCGACTTCGAGAGGCGCGCGAAAATAAAAGGTGATGTCCGGGACGGGAGCGAAGCGGTAAAGATTGCGGAGCCAGCGATGCGAGCAGCCGCGGGCGGCGTCGCGGGCGAACGCCGTGTAGACGTAGCGGTCGGCGAGAACGAGATAGTCGCCCTGGAGCAGAGGCATGATCTGGCGTTCGCAACGGTCGGCGAAGTCGGCGGCGTGGAGCAGCGAAAATGTTGTGGGAGTGAGCAGGCGTTTTTGTTTGCCGCGGCGCGTGGCGGATTTCACCAGCGGCGAAGAGTTCCACTCGGTGAAATGCAGGCGATAACCGCCGATTTCGAGCCAGCGTTTCAGGAGATAAAGCTGCGTGCTTTTGCCGGAGCCGTCGGTGCCTTCGACGACGATGAGAGCGCCGGGATAGGCACGGCTGGGAACGGGGCGGCCGGGCTGCGGCAGCGTGGTTTTCGAGGCGTCTGGGCGCGGAGGCGGTTTGACGGCAGTGTCTTGGTTGTCCATCGAAGAGCTAAGGGGCGATGGTGCTGAGAGTTGAGCGTAGTTGGTCATTGTTACAGGACTATTACAGCATGAAGATGGGGCGGGGGCAAAGCGGGTGGATAGTTGACAGTCTTCAGCTTACAGCTATTAGCCGTTAGCTATTAGCTATTGGCCGTTAGTTTCTGAGAGTTCAAGGCTTGCATCGCCGGGATTGATGGAGACCGGCGCTCGCCTCGGAAGGCTTGCCGCGAGTCGCCTGCTAGAAGCAGGCGCTACCAAGAGCACAGGCAGGAATGCCTGTGCTACTTCAGAAGAGGTTCACTTTGACGGTGAGGTATTTTTTGGGGTTTTTGCGGAATTCGACGATGAATTCGCGCATGTCCTTGGAGAGGGCGGCTAGGTTGTCGTAGAGTTGCGGGTCGTTGAAGAGTTTGCCGGCGGTGTTGTCGTTTTTGGTGAGCTTGCCGGTGGCTTCGGAGAGGTTGTTGCTAGTGTCGCGGAGCTTGTTGTACAGAGTTTCGTCGGTGACGAGCTTGCCGAGGGTGCCTTTGCCGGCGCGAACGTCGGACATGATGTTATTGCCGTTGTCGAGCGCAGCCTTGGCCTGATCGTAGAGCGACGGATCATAGAGCAGCTTGCCGATGGTGCCCTTCTGGGCCTTCACGTCAGCGATGATGGAGTTGACGTTGTCCACGCCCTTGTCCACTTTCCCATAAAGCTCATCGGTCATCAGCAGTTTGCCGACGGTTCCCTGCCCGGATTGAACGTTGCCTGCAATCAAGTCAGCTTTGGCGAGAATACTGTTCAGGTGGTTGTAGGCGGTTTCGTCGGTGAGGAGTTTGCCGAGGTTGCCCTTGCCTGCATGGACGTCGGCGAGCATGTCTTGAATTTCTTCGCTGAGGGCTTTGAGATTGGCGAGGACATCGGCGCTGCGTTCAATCACTTCCTTCATGGCCTTTTCTTCGGTGCCATTGACGGTCTGGCCTTCCTTAAGAGGCACGCCCGTATAGCCACGCTGAATGGTGACGTAGCGGTTGCCGAGAAGACCTTCGGTGACGAGCGAAGAGGTGGAATCGGTGAGAATGTCGCCCTCGTACTTGCGTTCGAGGCGCATAACGACTTCGATGTTGTGCATGCGGTCGGGCGGCTTGCCGGGCACGCGAGGAACCAGGCGAATGGCTTCGACGTTGCCGATATCCACGCCGTCGAGACGCACCGGGGCGCCGGTGGAAAGGCCGGAAACATCGGGGAGGTAAGTCTTCAGGCGGTACTTGGGGCCGATGAAGTTGGCGCCGGTGACGTAAAAAATAGCGACGGCGAGAATCAGCAATCCGACAAGAACGAAAAGGCCAACGCGCAACTCCGACCAGGTGATTTGTTTGCGCTGCGCCATCCGGCGAATCCTCCGTGGTTACGACAAGGGGTTCAGGTACCAACACTATACAGGAATTGCTTTCATTCCGAGCGTCCCGGCGCTGACCGGGATACGAAGAATCTCAACTACGGCCGCGCTCGAAGCTGGAGCGGTTGAGATCCTTCGCTTCGCTCAGGATGACAAGGTCACTGCCATTTCGAGTTTCTCCAAGAAAGAAAATTTTGTTGCCGATCGCGGACGGCCTTGGAAGGGCGTCCCTGCGTCAAACCAAAAAGCTTTGCAGATAGGGATCCCTGGAGTGCATGAGTTCTTCGGGAGTTCCCTGAAAATAGATGCGGCCTTCGCGCAGGACCAGAAAATTCGTGGTGACCGGCTGCGCCGCTTCGGCGCCCGAGCCACGGAGGACTTTCTTGGATCTGGCGTCGAAATGAAAATTGGCCAGGCCGAAGCCATCCTGGAGGCGATGCGTGGCCATGAGCGCAGTGACGCCGTACACATCGCGAAGGCGGAGGATGAGGCTGATGATCGCCTGGGATGTGATGGGGTCGAGACCCGCGGTGGGCGAATCGTAGAGGATGATCGGCGGACGAGTGACCAGCGCGCGGGCGATGGCCACGCGGCGGCGCATGCCTCCGGAGAGATCGGAAGGCAGCATGTCGCTGGTGTGGGCCAGTTCGACGAACTGCAGAATCTCCAGGACGCGGGCGTTGGTCTCCTCGGGGGAAACGCCTTCTTCGTGGAGGCGATAGGCGACGTTTTCGCCGACGGTCAGCGAATCGAACAGCGCGCCTTCCTGAAAAACGAAACCGATCTGGCGGCGGATTCCGAGCAGGTCACGCTCGGCCATGGCCGAAATGTCATTTCCCAGAACGTGGATGCTGCCGGCATCGGGGCGAAGGAGGCCGGCAGCGAGCTTGAGGAGCAGGGTTTTGCCGGTGCCGGTTTCCCCAAGAAGTATCGCGGTTTCGCGTTCCTGAGCGGAGAAGGTGACGCCGCAGAGGACGTCGCCTTCGTCAAACCCGAGGCGAACATCTTTAAATTCGATGGAAGGTTGACCGGGGGCCGGGAGAGTGGCGGTGGAGGACGTGGGGGCAGGTTGCATGAGGGTCAGAAGAATTTATCCGCGATATAGAGAGCGAGCTTGGTGAGAAAGGTATCGGAAACGATGATGAGCACGGAAGAGACGACCACCGCCTGGGTGGTGGCGCGGCCGACGCCCTGCGTGCCGCCGCGAACGTTCAAGCCCTGATAGCAGCCCACCGTGGCGAGAATAAAAGCAAAGACGACCGTTTTGGAAAAGCCCTGCATGATGTCCGAAAACTCAACGATCTTGATGGCGCGTTCCCAAAACGTGGTGGCGCTGATGCGCAGAGACAACACGCTGGCGAGCATGCCACCCACCAGGCCAACGAAGACGGAAATGGTGGTGAGCAAGGGGAGCGTGATCAGCGTGGCCAGCACGCGCGGCGTCACCAGCTTGCGGCTGGGATCGGTGCCCATGGCGCGCATGGCGTCCACCTGTTCGGTGACCTGCATGGAGCCGAGTTCGGAGGCGATGCCGGAGGCGCAGCGCCCGGCTACAAGCAGACCGGTGATGGAGGGGCCGAGTTCGCGGATTAGCGCCAGCGAGACGATGTCGCCGGTGAGCGAGGCCTGGCCGAAGCGCTCGAATTGCGCGCCGGTCTGCAACACCATGACGGCGCCGATGAAAAAGCCGGAGAGCAGGACGATGGGTAGCGAGCCGACGCCGAGGACGTCCATCTGGTCGATCGTGTCCTGCATGTAGCGCGGGCCGGTGGCGAGATTTCTGAGGGCGCGCCAGGAGAGCTTTGAGTAGTCCTGAACCTTGAGGACGGTTACTTTGGCGAGGTCTTCCAGGACTTCGCGGACGGAAGGTACCTCGGGGGCGGGGGCTTCTTGCGGAGCAACCTGGAGTGGAGTGTCAGCCATGTCTGGAATGTTTCGAGGAAAGCGTAACCGGGGAGGGAGAGGAGGTCAAGAGAGTTTGAGGGTTCGAGAACCTGTCTGGCTCTGTTGGAATCCTTGTGGCAGCAAGCGGTAGAAGCGAAAAGCAGATCCCTCACCCCGCAAAAGACGCGGGATTCGGGATGACAATGATTTTGTAGTGAATTTTTGATAAGGGATGCCTGCAAAAGCTACAGAATCGGGCGGCATAAAGCCGCCCTTACAAGAGCTAGTTTTTGTGCATGGTGATTTTCTTGAGAGGTTGATCGAAGGAAAGGTTTTGGGAGAAAAACGGGACGACCTTTTGTTCGATGCGGTCGGCGATGTGGTTGAGGTGATCGCCATCGTAGATTTCAAACTGGTGGGCGATGTTGTATTTGGTGAGGACGCGGTCGAGTTCCTGGGTGTTGGCGGTGATGGAGTGGTCCTTGTCGCCGGCATCGAGGCCAATGGCTTTAAGGCTGCGGAGATTGGCGATGTACTGGTCGATCATGTAGAGCGGCTCGTTGGCGTGGAACTTGGCGTTGATGTCGTCGAGGACTTTGCCGTCTTTGTTCGGGAGATCGAGGTAGAGCGGAGGATTCTTGGGATCGGGCGCCCAGGCGGCGGAAACGGCGAAGACGACGCGGGGCAGAAATTCGAGAGCGGCGGCTTCGTCGGGGGTCTTGGCGGCTTCGGTTTTGGCGGCGTTGTCGGTGAAGAGCGAAGGCTCCACGGTCATGCAGCAGGCGCTGAGGAGATAGATGCTGGAGAACGTTTCGGGATGGCGCATGCCGATGCGGATGGTGCCGTAGCCGCCCATGGAGTGTCCAGCAAGGCCGCGGCTGGCGGCGACGGGGATGGTGCGGTAGCGGGCGTCAATATAGGGGACCAGTTCGTTGACGATGAAATCTTCCCAATTGCCGGTGGTGACGGAATTGGAGTAGAAGCTGCCGTGATAGCGGGTGAAGGCGTTGGGCGTGACGAAAATGATTTCGCGGTTGCCGGATTGGGCGAGGGCTTTGTTGAGGACGGTGGGGAGATTGATCCAGTGCTTGGTGGGGCCGTACCACTTGTCGTCGCTGTCGGTGTAGCCGTGGAGGAAGTAGACGACGGGGTAGCGGCGCTTGGGATCTTTGCCGTAGCTGGGCGGGAGATAGATGGAGACCGCGCGGTCGGGAGAATCGCCTTCGAGGTTACCCTCGAGGGATTTGCCGTGGATGGTGATGTGTTCGACGGTGCCGGCCGGGGTGGTTGAAGGCGCGGCGGCAGGGGCGGGAGTTTGCGCTCGGGAATTGGCGAGACCAAATGTGAGAAAAGCGGAAACTACTGCCACTCGTTTGAGCGTTTTCATGAGGACAGATGGTAGAAAGACGCAAGAGTAAAAGTCAATCGAAGAAGAGCGGCGTCACGGAGTGCTGGGGGAAGAGTTCAAAGCCTTGGGCGTGTGGCGAAAGAGTTCTTTGCCATCGTAGCCCAAAAAGACAAAGGACCCAGATTCCTCGCGTACAGCGTAGGGCAATGCGGTTTCCGGATGCACGAAATCGTCTACCAGCTCATAGTGGCCATTCCGGCTGCGAAACAGAATGTATCGCTCCTTCTCGGCCCGAGGAACCTCGATGTCGACCACTGCGAGATCGCTGCCGTCCGCCATCCTGCCGGGAATGCCGCCGGATCCGTAACCAGGAAAAACAATCTCCCCCGTGGCTTTGAAAACGTCGATGCGTTGATCAAAGGAGGAGGTGATGGGGGCTTCCATGACGAGTTTCTGAACGTGGGAGGTCTCAGACGGGTCGATATTACCTGGATCGTTTTTGTATTCGTCGTAGTCGAAATAGGCGCGCGAGAGCTTGATCCTTTCCCCGCGATATTCCATTTCGTTGAATGCGCCGGAATTAGCACCACAGGAGGCAAGGAAAAGGACAGAGAGACCGAATAGTAGAGAGCCGACGAATTTCATAAGAGAAGAACCGGATATCTTTAGGGTAGCAAAAGAGGAAATTGCGGGATGTTGAAAGGTGGATGTGTGCGACGAAAGTTTAACCTTCGCACATTGGGTGGACTAGAGTGCGCGTTCGCCGATACACTGGATGTTTATGCTGCGATTTTATACGGCGGGGGAGTCGCACGGGCAGGCACTGCTGACATTTTTGTCGGGGTTGCCGGCGGGGTTGCGCGTGGATATTGGGGCGATCAATCACGAACTGCACCGGCGGCAGTTGGGCTACGGGCGGGGCGGAAGGCAGAAGATTGAGAAGGATACGGCGGATATTTTTGCCGGAGTGCGGCACGGGCAGACCATTGGCGCACCGATTGCGCTGCGGATTGAGAACCGCGACTGGGCCAACTGGGAGAAGATTCTGCCGGTGGGCGCGACGGATGCGGTGGAAGCGGTTTCGCGGAAGCTGACAGCGCCGCGGCCGGGACACGCGGACCTGGCGGGTTCGCAGAAGTTCAATTTCCACGATGCGCGGTATGTGCTGGAACGCGCTTCGGCGAGGGAGACGGCGGCGCGGGTGGCGGCGGGCGCGTTTGCGCGGCAATTGCTGAACGAATTCGGAGTGGAGATTGCCAGCCACGTGATCCAGGTGGGGCATGTCCGGCTGGAGCGCGCGGCAAAATGGGAAGAGATCCGCGACATTTGCAAGGACCTGGAATCGCCGCTGCGGTGCGTGGATGCGGCGGTACAGGAAAAGATGAAGGCGGAAGTGGATGCGGCGCTGAAGGCGGGCGACACGGTGGGTGGCGTGTTTGAGATTGTGGCGCACCATGTGCCGGTGGGGCTGGGTTCGCACGCGCAGTGGGATGAAAAGCTGGATGGCAAGCTGGCGCAGGCGCTGATGAGCGTGCAGGCGGTGAAGGCCGTGGAGCTTGGCGCGGGGATACTGGCGGCGGGGTCGTATGGAAGCGAAGTGATGGACGAGATTTCGTACGACAAGGCGGCGAAGCAATTTCACAGGTCGAGCAACCGCGCGGGGGGGCTGGAAGGCGGCATCACGAATGGCGAAGATGTGGTGATTCGCGGCTACCTGAAGCCGATATCGACGCTGCGCAAGGCGCTGGGCACGGCGGACATGGTGACCAAGGAGCCGGTGCAGGCGGCGTACGAACGTTCGGACTGGTGCGTGGTGCCCGCCGGGGGTGTTGCCGGAGAGGCAATGGTTGCCCTTGTGCTGGCCGATGCTTTTCTGCAAAAATTTGGAGGAGATTCGCTCGCCGAGATGCGGCGGAATTTCGAAAACTATGGCCGACAAGTCCGCGAGTTCTGAACGCCACGCCACGGAAGCCGAAAGCACGGCCGTGGCTGCCGCTTTGCGCAAGATCTATCCGATCGTGAAGTATGGCGACCCGGTGCTGGAGAAACCCGCGGCGTCGATCAAGAAGTTCGACGCGGAGCTGGAGCAACTGGCCGAGGACATGTTCGCCTCGATGTATGCCGCGCAGGGCGTGGGATTGGCAGCGCCGCAGGTTGGGAAGAGCCTTCGGCTGGCGGTGGTGGACGTGACCGCCGGAAAGAATCCCGAAGCGAAAATCGTGCTGGTGAATCCGGAGATTATTCACGCAGAAGGCGAAGTGCGCGAAGAAGAAGGCTGCCTTTCGATTCCGGGATTTCGCGGGTATGTGATGCGGCCACAGTTTGTGACCGTGCGGGCGCAGAATCTGAAGGGCGAGACGTTTGAGATTCGCGGCGAAAACCTGCTTGCGCGGGCGTTTTGCCACGAGATTGACCATCTGAACGGGATATTGTTTCTGCAGCATCTGAGCATGCTGAAGCGCGACCTGATCCGGCGGAAGATCAAGAAGCTGCGCAAAGAGGGCGAGTGGTAAGGTCGGCTGCTGGCGGTCACGAGCCCGGCCAGTACATTGGAAGGTGGGGCTGCCGGTCTAAAGCCCGGCCACTACAAAGGCAAGAGGGCGGCCTAGAGCCGCCCCACCCTTGGAAGATGCAGCCGTGAGCCGGATGCGTTTGGTTTTTTGCGGTACTCCGCAGTTTGCAGTTCCCTCCCTGAAGCATTTACTGGCACAACCTGAGTTTGAGATTTTGAGCGTGTATACGCAGCCGGACCGGCCAAGGGGGCGCGGGCAGGAGGTGTCGTTTTCTCCGGTGAAGGAAGTGGCGCTGGCGGCGGGAATTCCAGTAATGCAGCCGCAGAAGGTGCGGGAGCCGGAGGTGGAGACCCATCTTCGGAGCCTGGACCTGGATGCGATTGTGATTATTGCGTACGGGCAGATTATTCCCAAGCGGCTGCTGCCAATTCCGAAGCTGGGGTGGATTAACCTGCACGCTTCCCTGCTGCCGAAGTATCGCGGAGCGGCGCCGATTCAGTGGGCGGTTGCGAGCGGGGAGAAGGTGACGGGCAACACGACCATGCGGATTGATGCGGGCATGGATACGGGAGAGATGCTGCTGCAGGAAGAGATGGAAATCGGAGCGGATGAGAGTTCTCCGGAGTTGGCGGCGCGGCTGGCGGAAGCGGGGGCGCCGCTGATAGCACAAACGCTACGGCGGCTGCAGAAGGGCGACTTGGCTGGCCGCGCGCAGGATCATACGCGGGCGACATTGGCTCCGATGCTGAAGCGGGAGGATGGGCGGATCGATTGGGGGCGGAGCGCGACGGAGATTTATAACCGCATGCGGGGATTTGCGCCGTGGCCGGGTGCGTATACGGAGTTTCGCGGGCAGATGTGCCATCTGTGGGGGAAGCCGGTGGCTGAGGAGAAGACGGAAGCAATGCCCGGGACGTTGTTATTGGAGAAAGATGGGTTTCGAGTGGCTTGCGGGGCAGGCAGCTTGTTGGAGGTTTTGTCCGTCAAACAGGAAGGACGGAAATTGGTTGCGGCGGGGGAGTTTTTGCGGGGAGCGAGAGTTTTGGACGGGGAGAGGTTTGGGAATTGAAGAGGGGGGATGATTCACCACAGAGGACACGGAGGGCACAGAGAAAGAATCAGAAGGAACCTAGGTGAACAGTTGGGAACGCGGTGATTTGTGGAAGCGGTGCGGGGAATTGAAGAGGGGGGATGATTCACCACAGAGGACACAGAGGGCACAGAGAAAGAATCGGAAGGAACCTAGGTGAACAGTTGGGAACGCGGTGATTTGCGGAAGCGATGCGGGTGGGTCATACTCGAAATTCGTTCAAGTGAGAAGGAAAGCACGCCTACGGGAGTCAATCTGAACATGCAGAGCCAGCCTGGGAACCTCCGAGAACGAGGAATAAGGATTTCTATGCGAAGACGAGGGGCGCAATTGCTTGCCTGGATGATGGCGGCGCAACTAGCGGCCTATCCGCTGGCTGGCGCGGCCGCGGATGCGGACAAGCCGGCCGCGAAAGCCGGCGCGGACGTGGTGCTGCAAGCGATGCAGGGCGAATTGAGCCGCGCCAAGACGGATTTGGCGAAGAGCGATCCCCCGCCGTACTTTTTGAGTTACACGGCCTACGACCAGGATCAGGTTTTCATCGTTGGCGCGTATGGGGCGCTGCTTTCGAATGCGACGGTGCAGCGGCGCAGCGTGGATGTGACCATGCGCGTGGGCTCGCCGGACCTGGACAACACACACGGGCAGAGCCGATCGAGCGGGATGACTTCGGGTTCCCTGCCCTTGCAGGACGATGCCGACGCGACCGCGCGGATTTTATGGGAACTGACTGATCGCGAGTACAAGCGCGCGGCTCCCGCCTATCTGAATGTGAAAACCAGCAAGGCGGTTCAGGCCGAGGAAGAAGACAAGTCGCCGGACTTTTCGAAAGAGGAACCGAGCGTGCACGTTGACGGGAAGGCCGTGCCCGCGAACTTCGATCAAAAAGGCTGGGAAAACGAAGTGCGGCGCATCTCCGGCGCGTTTAACAACTATCCGGACGTATATTACGCGACGGTGATTCTGCAGGTGGGCACGTCGAATGCGCGGATGGTGTCGAGCGAGGGATCGCAGATCGAAACGCCAAGCGCCTCGGCGCGCCTGGTGATCGAAGCGCAGACACGGGCGGAGGATGGCATGGACCTGCTGCGCGTGGAGACGTTCCAGGCGCCGACGGCTGGTGGCTTGCCTCCTGAAGCTGAATTGATGGCGAAGACACAGAAGATGGCCGATGACCTGAAGGCACTGCGGAAGGCGCAGGTGGCCGAGCCCTATGCCGGTCCGGCGATGCTGAGCGGCCGCGCCGCGGCGGTGTTCTTTCACGAAGTGCTGGGGCATCGGCTGGAGGGCCACCGGCAACGCGATGAAGAGGAAGGACAGACGTTCACCAAGAAAGTCGGGCAGGAAGTGCTGCCGAAATTTTTGAGCGTGACCGACGATCCGACGCTGGGCGAAGTCAACGGCATCAAGCTCGCCGGAACGTATGCCTACGACAACGAAGGGACGCCGGCGCAGCGCGTGCCGGTGATTCAAGACGGCGTGCTGAAAAATTTCCTGATGTCACGGATGCCGATCAAGGGTTTTGACAAATCGAACGGGCACGGGCGGAATCAGCCGGGACTCATGCCAACGGGGCGGCAAGGCAATCTGATTGTGACTTCGTCGCAATCGGTGAGCGAAGCGAAACTCCGGCAGATGCTTGTGGATGAGGTGAAGAAGCAAGGAAAGCCCTATGGACTGTATTTCGACGATATTCAGGGCGGATTTACGCTGACGACGCGACGGCTACCGCAGGCGTTCCAGGTGCTGCCGGTGATTGTGTACAAGGTGTATGCGGACGGGCGGCCGGATGAACTGGTGCGCGGCGTGGATATTGTGGGCACACCGCTGGCGGCGCTGACGCGCATCATCGCCACCGGTGATACGCAGCACGTTTTTAATGGCGTGTGCGGCGCGGAGAGCGGGAGCGTGCCGGTTTCCGCGGTAGCACCGGCGATGCTCTTCAGCGAAATGGAAGTGCAGAAGCGGGCGCACGGGCACGAACGGCCGCCGATCCTGGGAGCACCGGGAACACAGGGCAAGGCGGGCGGAGACGCGAAGTCGATTTCGCTGGAGGTGCAGCCGTGAACGCATGGAGACGGAAGCTGGGTGTCCTGGTTGCATCGTTCGCGCTGGCAAGCTTGTTGATACCGGCAAAATGCCGGGCGGCCGAAGGTGAAGCGGATGACGCGGCATCGCCAACGGCGAAAGCGCATGAACTGGCCAAGGGCGACGTGCTGCTGGAGTCTCTGCTGGCAGAGCTCGACCGCTCGAGAGACCAACTAAAAATGGATGGTGTGAAGCCGCCCTACTACATCGAATATCGCGTGGATGACGTAGACAATCTCGACACGGAAGCTTCTTTTGGGGCGCTGCTGGGCAGCCAACGGGCGCATGTTCGCGTGCTGCGCGTGGTGGTGCGCATTGGAGACTACAAGCAGGACAGCTTCTATGGACAAGGGACCGGCGGCGCGACGATTGTGCCGCTGGACAACGACCCAATCGCGCTGCGGCGGCAGATCTGGCTGATGACGGACGAGGCCTACAAGGCGGCAGCGGACGCCTACGCGGAAAAGCTATCCGCGCTGAAACAGTTCACAGCGGACCCGAATCCCGTGGATGATTTTGCAAAAGCGCCGGTGCTGACAAGGATTGAACCCGTGGCGAGCCAGCAACTGGACGAAAACTACTGGAAACAGACGCTGACGGAGATCACGAATCTCTACCGGAAATATCCGGAGATTCAATCGGTTTCGGCTTCGGCGCGATTCCGGTGTGTGAACCAGTATTTCGTGAATTCGGAAGGCACGATTGTGCGCGAGGGACGCACCAATGCAACGGTGACGCTCTCCGGCGGGACCCAGGCCACGGACGGGATGCGTCTGGCGCGCAGCCCATACTGGACCGAGGTGCGCGCGGAGGATTTGCCAAAGCGCGAGGCATTGCTAAAAGAGACCACGCAGATGCTGGATACGCTGAAGGCGCTGCGGAATGCGCCGATTGTCGAGGAATCGTATCGAGGGCCGGTGATGTTTACGCCGGACGCTTCGGACGACATCTTGTCTGCCTTGGTCGGCGCAAACATCCTGGGGCGCAAGCCGCAGCTCGGCAAGCCGAACCGCACGACGGGGGCGTTTGCCACCAGCTACAAGACGCGGGTGCTGCCGAAGTTCATGTCCGTGGTGGACGATCCGACGTTGAAAGCATTTGGCGGGAAAAACCTGGTGGGCAGCTACGACGTGGACAGCGAAGGCGTGGCGGCGCAATCGGTGAACGTGGTCGTGGACGGTTCGCTGGAAAACTATCTGACCAACCGCGAGCCGCTTCGCGATTTCCCCACTTCAAACGGGCACGGCAGAGCGGCTCCGGGAACCTCGGCATCACCGGCGGTGGGCACGCTGATCTTCAAGAGTTCAGAGGCGCAATCCCCCGCGGACCTGACGAAGAAACTGAAAGAGATGGCTGGGGCCGAAGACAAGGCGTACGGCTACCGCGTGGACACGCTGGGGCCGGGCAATGCGCCGCGGCTGCTTTACCGTATTTACGCCTCGGACGGCCATGAAGAGTTGGTGCGTGGGGCGGTGTTCAACGAGCTGGATGTGCGGGCGCTGCGAAACGATTTGACGGCGCTCGGGAACGATCCGCTGGTGAGCAACCGCGTGGGTGGACTGGCCGAAACGATCATCGCTCCTTCCCTGCTCTTCGATGAGCTGGAAGTGAAGCGGGCAGACACCAGCAAGGAGAAGTTGCCGGAGTATCCGGCGCCGGAGTTACGGAAGCCTTGAGCTGTTAGCCGTGAGCCATTAGCTGTTAGCCAGGAGGCTGTGCGAGCAGTCGTCGGTATTCAGTGCAGAGGATCGCGCAATGGCGGCTTCTTGGCCTGAGTGAGCCGAAGGGTCGGCCTCTTCCCTCTCCCCAATTCGTCCGAACCCCGTCCCTCCTGCAAGAGCTGATGGCTAACGGCTAATAGCTGACGGCTCTTGGCTTACTGCGGATGCGTCTCGAGGTACTTTCCTAGCAGCACGGCAGCGTGTTCGCAGAGCTTGCGATCGTCGGGGCCGAAGGCGGCGAGGAAGTGCGAGTCAATATCGAGTTCGCCGGCGACTTTGCCGTTGACGAAAACAGGCACGACGATTTCGGATTTCGTTTCCAGAGAACACGCCAGATAGCGCGGATCGGAATTGACGTTGTCCACGACAATGGTCTTGCCGCTGGAGGCCGCTGCGCCGCAGATTCCCTGATTGAGAGGAATGCGCGTATGCGGGGTCATGGTGCCCTTAAAAGGGCCGAGCACAAGAACGTCGCCGCCGATTCTCTCGAGCATGTAGAAGCCGACCCAGTTGTATTTGGTGAGTTTTTCGTGGAGCAGGGCGACGATGCTCTTCATGAGCGCTTCGCCGGACGTTGCGGTTTTGGCGAGCGCGTCGAGTTCCGGAATCAGTTCGGTGGACTTCAGGCTTTGCGTGGTCATTCTGTAATATTCGCACAATCCGCTTCGCCGCCTGCAAGTGGAATTTGGCGGCGTGTCGCGGAATCCGACAGCAAAAAAGAAGTTTCCCGGCGAATTGACACGACTGCGAGCGGCCACTAAACTACTAAAGTCACACTGCCGGGGTAGCTCATTGGTAGAGCGCCGCCCTGAAAAGGCGGGCGTAGCCAGTTCGATTCTGGCCCCCGGCACCACTCCGTTGTGCCAATATCCCTACCCAAAGAGGTCCATCTCCCCGTTTACGTTGGAGCTCATGGCGCTTCAGATTTTGGCGGTCTGCACAAAGCGATTTCGGGCCTTAGTGCGAGGGGTTGAGGCGGAGTCTTCCGGCCATTTTCACCAGATCGGCGAGCGAGTCGGCCTTCATTTTCTGCATCACCTGGCCACGATGTGCTTTTACGGTGATTTCGCTGATGCCGAGTTCACCGCCCACCTGTTTGTTTAACCGGCCAGAAACCACCAAGGCCATGACCTCGCGTTCCCGGGGAGTGAGCGAGGAAAAGCGGTCGCGGAGCCCTTGCATCTCCGCTTCTTCGCCCAGGGTGGCGTGACTGCGTTCGAGAGCCTGCCGAATCGCGCCTAAGAGCGCGTCATTGTTGAATGGTTTCGTCAGGAATTCGACGGCCCCTGCCTTCATGGCTTGCACCGTCATGGGGACATCTCCATGACCAGTTATGAAGATGATTGGCATTTCGCTGCGTTCAGCGGCGACGCGCTTCTGCAGGTCCAGGCCATTGAGGCCCGGGAGAGAAACGTCGAGCACCAGGCAACTGGGAACCTGAACTCGGGGGCAGGTAAGAAAGTCCCGGGCAGATTCGAATATTTCGGGCCGCCAGCCTTCGGCCTGGATAAGCAACTCCAGGGATTCTCTTACCGAGATGTCATCGTCAACCACAAAAACGACGGGTGTCGGGGGAGCCATCGGAAAATACCCCATTTTATGACCCGGTGTCTCCGTTACCCTCATTCTACATCTCCGCAGCCGGAAAAGTGAGTCTCCAATAACGCTAGTCCATTCCAAGCGCTTTCTTGAGTGCCGCAAGCAAAGCCGTGTCGCTAAATGGCTTGAACAGGCATTCGACGGCTCCCTGCTCGAGAACTTGCGGCCGCACTGTCTGGTTTTTGTTGGCAGTCATGAAGATAATGGGGATGCGCTGCCCGCGAAGCTTCAACTCGCGTTGAAGGTCGAAGCCCTTCATTCCGGGCATGAAGGCATCGAGGAGCAGACATTTCGTTTGAGCAAGGCTATCGGACGAAAGAAATTCTTCCGCTGATGAGAATGTACGGGGAGCAAAACCAAATTCCCGCAACAAGTCTGGCAGGGATTCCCGAACCGATTCATCGTCGTCAACAATGGCCACAAGGGGAAGTTCGATGGCCGCCTGTTCCTGGGCGGTTTTCATGGTAATAGGATGTGCGTGGATACCAAGGGCGTCTATTAGACTTTGGTATCGGTCCCACAAGGTATAGAGAAGGAAAAAGTGGATCCCGGGCCATCATTTGCGGCCGCCCACAAGCGGCCCTGATGAGCCTCGATAATCGAGCGGCTGACCGAGAGGCCGATTCCCATTCCGCGATTTTTGGTGGTAAAGAAAGGCTCAAAGAGCCTGTCCGCAGTCTCCGGGGCAAATCCGGATCCCACATCTTTCACGGTGAGGCGCAACCTGTCCGCGTCCTCGCGCTCCGTCCGGATGAGCAATTGGCGGGGTCGATCTTCTACATTGCCCATGGCGTCGGAAGCGTTCCGGACCAGGTTCATGACCACCTGTTGAAGCTGCACGCGGTCACCCATAACCGGGGGAAGGTCGGTGGCAAGTTGCATCTCCAAAATGACCCCATTTCTGAGCAGGTCGCTCAGCGATAAGGCAATCACTTCCCGGGTTGCGTCATTCAGGTCGAGTACCTCGGCCACAACATCCTTCTTGCTGAAGAGCGCGCGCAATCGTGTAACGACGTCGGACGCGCGATTGCCATCGCGAATGGTGCGCCGCGCCGTTTCGCGGGCCCCATCGACGTTGGGAGGGTCGGCACTCAGCATCCGCAGGCAGGTGCTGGCATTGGTGACAATGCCCGACAGCGGCTGGTTCACTTCGTGGGCGATCGATGCGGTCAGGGCGTTCAGGGTCGAGACCCGAGCCACATGTGCGAGCTCGGAGCGGGCGCGGTTGAGGGCCTCCTCGGCAATCTTGTTCTGAGCCTCAACCTGCTTGCGATCCTCGATGTCAATGTTTATGCCATACCATCTGACGATCTTTCCGGATTCGTCGTGTAACGGGTTGCCCCGCAGCAGGAACCAGCGATAAGCGCCGTCGAATCTGCGCATGCGCACTTCTGAATCCACCGGCGTGCCACTGGCCAGGCAGGTCTGCCAATTTTCCACGAGTCCATCCAGGTCGTCGGGATGAATTGCCGCTCTCCAGCCCCAGCCCTGCGCGCGCTCAGGGGTCATGCCGGCATAGTTCAGCCAGCGCTCGTTGAGAAAGTCGCAGTAGCCATCGGGACGCGTTGACCAGGCGGTTGTGGGAATGGTGTTGATGATTGAGCGAAGTTCGCGTTCGCTGGCCGCGAGGGCCTCTTGGGCGCGTTTGCGGTCTTCAATATCAATGTTTGTTCCGTACCATCGGATCACCTTGCCGGATTTATCCAGCAGCGGGCTGGTGCGAAACAGGAACCAGCGATAGGTGCGATCGAAGCGACGCACGCGCGCTTCGACCTCGGCCGTCCGGTTGCTCGATAGATTCGATTCTCCATATTCCACAATGGCCTTGAGGTCCTCAGGATGAATCGCGGCCATCCAGCCCCACCCCTGCAGTTGCTCGGTGGACAGGCCCGTGTAATCGAGCCAGCGTTGATTGAGAAAATCAGTATAGCCATCGGGATCGGAGGACCACGCCATCCCGGGAATTGCGTTGATGATGAATTCAAGCTTGCGTTCACTTGCCGATAAAGCTTCCTCGGCACGCTTGCGCTCTTCGATGTCTGTTTGAAGCGTTGCGATCATCTCGTTAAAAATGCCGCCGAGCCGCGCAATTTCATCATTGCCCGCCACCGGCACGCGGTGAGAAAAATCACCGCGTGCCAGGGCCGTGGAGCCTTCCATGAGCTTGCCAAGCGGCTGAGTGATGCTCCGCGTGATTGCCAGGCCCAGAAGCGCGGCGAACACAATGGTCATCGCGACCGTTATTGGGACAATCAGGAAAATCTTGCGTTGCGCCAGGCGAATGTTCAGGACCGCTTGCGCTCTCTCTTCACTGACTTCGCGGTCCACGTTCTCGACCAACAAGGAACTCCTTGCCTCGAGGGGGCGCACCTGGTTAGCCAGGCGCAGGCGCACGGCATTCCAATCTCCGGACTTTGCCAGCATGGCCATGGCCTGAAGCTGCGCGGGGAGTTCATCCTGAATCGCGAGGAGAGTTGGCAACAGCGTCGGGTCCAGCCGCACTTCCGGGGGCAAGTGACTCAGGGCGCTTTGGCTGCGCTGGCTATCTTGCAGCAGTGCATTCTGCAGCACTTCGACCTGCTCCCCAAGCGTGTTGGTGTCTTCAGCATCCGCCAGCACATCCAGCCGCTCGTAGAACGACATGAGGCTCAGGTGAGCCCGCAACACAGCAATTAACTCCTGGTCCACGCCGGTGAGACGCTCGCTTTGCAGGCGGGCCTGGTGAAATTGCCAAAGTAATACTGCGCTCCCGGCGAACATCGCCAGGATGATCAACATAAAGCAGAGGGCCAGACGGGAACCAATGTTGAGGCGGTGCAGGCGGGAGGGTCCGTCGGCAGCTTGTCGCCTATTTTGGAGAAGTTTCGCGATCACGTGAAATTCCGCGTCCGCAATTCGAAGTGATTCTCCCTGGGCCCAGCGTCCAATACCCGAGACGAAGCAGGAGGCAACCTCGTGCTAACGCCGGCCGGCGGGCCACTTATCTTACTTGGAAGGCGGGCCGGTTGAGAAACCCGTTATGCCGACAAGCTCCTTCTCCAGGTCCGCAGCCGCGACCCGAGCGGTCTTTTCGCGAGTCAGCACGGAATGTACCTCCCGGATATAGGCCTTGGTGACATCCTCATATTTCGCGCCGGCTGGGACAGAGGGCCGCGCAACCAAACCACCCGATCGTTCCCTTGATTTGTCGAGCCCGGGATAGGCAGTAATGATCGCAGGCAGGTTAAAAAGCTCAAGATTGCCGGGCACCTTGGCTTGCGCACTTTCGCGCATCCGCTGAGCATCTCTTCGCGCAAGAAATTTGATCAGCTGCAATGCTTCATTGGGATACGCCGACTTCTTTGAGACTGCCAATCCATTTCCTCCCAAGGTGCCCGCTTGGCCCACTGCGCCCCCGGGAATATTCGTTAGACCAAACTCGGAGATGTTCATCATGGGCGAGCCGGACAAGGGCCAACTGTGATTAAGGAGGCTATAATCGCCCATCCAGCTACGTACAAAAGCAGCGTTTCCCGAAGCCCAAACGTTCTGGGCATCCCACTTGCCGTAGGCCACAACGCTGGGCGGCGAAATGGACCCCACCCAGCGCGCCGCACGTTGCCAAGCCTTGATCGCTTGCGAGTTATTCACGCTGATTACCTTATCATTCTCGATGATGCGCCCGCCGCCTTCGGCAATCTGCCATTCCAGACCGCTGCAGGTCAGATCCTCGTCCATGCCTCCTTGCCAGACGTAGCCCCAGAAATCCTTTTTGCCGCTAGCGCGCTCTCCCGACTGGATGCGAGCCGCCATTGCCTCAAGTTGTTCCCACGTTTTGGGTGGTTCCCGGTAGCCGTATTTTCTCAGGAGATCAGGCCGATAATACAAAGCACTCACGTAGGCGTGGTGCGGTATAGCTACGACCTTACCGTCCACGGTGTAGCTCTCCATCACCAGTGGATTTTGTACCGCGAGTTCTTGCGCAAAGTGGGGCTTGAGATCCAGGAGATACTGGCTCAATACCCCGGACCAGATAACGTCAATGCTGAAGACATCCGGAGCGGAGCCGTCTTTCCGGAGTAACTCGCGCCATAAGTCGAGTTGATTGAGCGAGCCATCCGGACGCGGAAGGCGCCGGATTTGAATACCGGTTTCCTGTGTGAAGTCCTGCAGATCTTGCGCCAAGCCAGGCATGGCGTCGGGTGTATCCCATTCAACATCGAGGTAGGTCAACGTGACCGGTTTCCGCGCGGATGGGCTTGAACAACCCAATACCGCGGAAATCAACACAACCCCAGCCATGTGAATAATTTTCACGGAAATCGGCCCCAGCCCATAAACGAGCAGAGCTCGCCGATTATACTCAGGAGAGGGTGGAGTTGTGACTCATATTTCGGGAAGCCCCAGATGGTGACCCAATCCGCTTAGGCCAGGACACTATTGGGGACCGCGGGGCTCGAGTCACGCAAGCCCTTGAAAATAAATACTGTCCGACGGATTGGGGTTATCGGTTGCGGCTAGCCTCACGCATCGGCCGATCCCTTTTGCTGGCGCGCCCCGATCAGCAAGCCCGCATGAGTTCGTGCGAGCTTCCGCTCGAGGTGCCGCCGAAGGTGGCGTCTGGCATGGAAGGTACGCGCCTTGACAGCGCCTACGGTCAGACCGAGGCGGCGGGCGGTTTCCGCGCTCGTGAGGCCTTGCATTTCGCGGAGAAGAACCACGACGCGCAAGTTATGACGGAGCTTGGAAATGGCGTGCGTCACCGCGTTTCGTAACTCTGTCTGGACCAGGATTTGCTCCGGCGTCGGCCGGAAATCCGGGAAGTCAAAGGCGGCGTGGGCGCCGTTGCCATCGTCGCTATTTTCCGATAGCGCTCTCTTTGTCCGCCTCTGGCGCAGAAGCATCAGTGCTTCGTTAATTACGATGCGAGTGATCCAGGTGGAAAAACTCGCGTCCTCGCGAAATCGCGGGAGATTTGTGAAGGCGCGTTGGAAGGATCTTTGAAGCGCATCTTCGGCATCCTGCTCATTTCGAAGTATCCGGAAGGCCACGCGATAGATCTTGGAGCGATGACGCTCGTACAGCGTTCCGAAAGCGCTCTCGCGCCCCGATTTTGCTTCGGCCACGAGCGCGCGGTCGTCCCCCGATGCCGTTTCGGCAATCGCCGCTTCCGGGCGTTCCAGGACTTGGCTTGGTTCCATGGTGAGTTGCGTATTCATTTTTTCGCCTTCCTTTCTGATTCCCGCGCGAAGAGCCGGCATTGAACCCAACTCAAGGAGGCCTGCTACGAATATTCGCCAATGCTCTGCCGCGCCCTGATAACAATGGATGTTTTGTTGCCTGACTGGGACGCCGCCGCCCACGTGTGATCAGACACCCGCGATTAAGCCAGTGACGCCGCAAGGAAACAATTAGACGAAGGTATCGGCAATACCTTCGTATTACTGCGTATGTTGTTCGGAGGCGAAGGATTGACGGTACTTCTGGTTCTCTCTGCGGACTAGCGGTCGTCCTACTTGGCAGAGAGCAGCGGCCTTTTCAAGAGATTGCGCCGAACCAGCGGCTAGAAAAAGAGGTTGAGAACCACGCCAGGACCACGGACGTGATAGTTGGGTGTGGAGGAACTGTCGCGCTGGTCCTCATAGTAAAGCTCGGCCTCCGTGTGCTTGGTCATGGGAAAAACAGAACCGATGGTGAAGGTGTTTTTGGCAATTTTGTTGTAGCGGCTGTCGTAATACAGCTCTCCACGGATGTAGGGCGTGAAGGTGTAGCCGCGGATGGCAAAGTTTCGCTCCAGGCTGATGCGGTTACGATAGCGCCAGGAAAACGGTTTGGTTTGAATGTAGCGAAGGTCGATACGATTACGATCAGTCAGCAGGACCGACCATGGCAGGTAAAAGCGTCCGGTCGCCTCGGTGATAATCCGATTCTCCGCGGGGCTGTCACCGCGTAACTCCGGCATATAGCGATAGCCGACACGGAACGTAAGGTATTTGCTCTTTCCGGGGTCCGTCGTGCGAAGGCTGGACCGCAAAATCGGCTTTACGAAAAAATCAAAATTGGGCCCGAACTCCCCTTCCACTTGACGCGTATCCTGATCGCTGCTGAGGGCGCTGATGAAGAAAAACCGCGTTGTGGAGTTCAAATTTACATATGTATCGATTTCTGGCCAGAACATCGTTTGATTCTGCGCACGCACAGAAGAGGCGCTGAAGAGCAGCAACAAGAAGAAACTGAACCGGTAAACCATCTTTCGCATAAGGCCGGGCATCGCGGGAGGACACCACTCTAGCAGATCATTGGCCCGCGCCGCGCGGAGCTTCATTTTTCAAGTCCGTCAAATGAAGAATAGCGGCAGCGGCCGAGTAGCGAACGATGTCCTTGTCGTCGTTCAATTTGTCTTCAATCTTCGGCAGCAGGCTCGGGTCGTTGCGGCGGGAAATGGCATCGAGTGCCGCAGCGCGGACGATCCAGCTCTTGTCGGAGGCCGAGGCCACTAAAGCATCACCGCTTTTGGGATCCGGGTCCTTGGCCAGCACCGCGGCAGCCGCGGCGCGCACCGGGGAATCATCATCCTTAGTGGCGACCTTGAACGCGCCGTAACCAATTCCGCCGAAGGGAACGAAACCAATTCCCTGCTCGAAGCCAAATTTCGCCATTTTCTTGGGGTCGTTCAGCATTTTCTTTTGGCTGTCCATGAGGCTGCCGCCGGATTTCCTTTCACCGGTGAGCACCGCGTAGTAAACGTTGTAGCCCAGAGGGTCGCCAAGGGAGATCAAGGCGTGCGCACAGGCAATGACGACGCCAGCATCCGTCTCCTTCATGATAAGGTCCTTCAGAGTCTGGGTCGCGCTGGCCGCTTTCATCTGGCCCAAGGCATCGGCTGCCGCGGTACGCACTTCCGGCTTCGGATCGTTCAGAGACTTCAGGGCAAGTTCCGCCGCCTTCGGATTGTTCTGGAGCAATCCCAGAAGGCGGACGGCAGCGGCCCGGTCGTCCAATGCTTTAGCGGCAATACCGGCCTGCAGCGCAGTCCACGCCTTATCGGCGGAGGTTTGCGCCATCATGACCACCGGCCAGAGGAGCAAAAACGCCGCAGCGAAACAAGGTTTGGAAATACGTACAAGCAAGCCTGGGGCGGCTACCTTCTTTATAGCAATCACGATCATCCTCTCTCTACGATTCAGATTTTCCTGGGTGCAGCAACGTGTATTGAAGTCCGGTGTTCGCTGTTATTCCTCTTCGTTGAATTCAAATTCCTCGCCGGGAAGAGCCAGCGGTCCGGCCATACGTTTCATGATGTACTTCATTTCTATCTCGAGGAGTTGCGACTTGACGCCGGAAGCAGCCAGGTCGTTTATCCGCTTCTGCAGCTGCGCCACTTTGTCAGGATTCTGGGCGGCGAGATTGTTCTTCTCTGATGGGTCCTGGGGAATGTTGTAAAGTTCGACGCTGGATGGCAGCGGAGTGCGCCAGATGAGTTTCCAGTCCCCTTCGCGAATGCCGCCGCGGAAGGATTCGATGTTATAGACAAGCTCGGTGCGGGGAGAGCGCTGACCCTCGCTGATCGTTAGCCATACGTCCATGCCATCCAGGGGTTTGCTCTTGCCCAACTGCCCACCGGCCCTAGCCACGAGCGTCGGATACATGTCCACAACATGGATCATCTGGTCGTTAATCGCACCGGCTTTGATATGTCCCGGCCAATTGGCAAGCGCAATGACTCGCGTCCCCCCTTCATAGAGCGTACCTTTTCCCTCCCGATACGGGCCGTTGTCGCAAGGGATTTGGACTCCCGCCATGTTGGTCATCGTACCGCTGAACATGGCGTTACGGGTGCCGCCATTGTCACTCTGGAAGATGATGATGGTGTTTTCACGCATCCCTTTCTTCTTGAGCGCTTCGACAACACGGCCGATCTGGTCATCCATCGCAGTGATGCTGCCGGCATAGGCGCGGCGAGAGGGGTCGGTGATGCTTTTGTATTTGTCCAGATACTCTTGCGGGGCCTGATAGGGCGTATGCGGCGCGTTGAAGGTGAGATAAAGGAACAAGGGCTTCGCGATGTCATGCTCATTGATCAGCTTTACCGCGTCGTTGCCAAGCAGAGTCGTGGTATAGCCAGGCTCGTCAACCACCTTGTTGTCGCGGTACCAATCCGTCGTCTCGTGCTCTTTGTGGGTGAAATAATCGATCTCGCCGACGAGAGCCCCGTATTGGTAATCAAAGCCCCTTTGGCGCGGCCAATACTTTGGATCACCATGCCCCAGGTGCCACTTGCCAATGATCGCAGTCTCATACCCCGCATCCTTCAGGGCTTGCGGCAATAACCATTCATCGGTTGGAAGGCCGTAGGAGTAACTCGCCGGGATGACCGCGGTTTGCAAGCCGTAGCGAAACGGATAACGGCCAGTCAGCAGGGCCGCACGAGTCGGCGTGCACATCGGCTGCGCATAGAACTGCTCCAGACGCGTGCCTTCAGCGGCGAGCTTGTCAAGGTTCGGAGTCTTGATGTCGGAACCATGATATCCGACGTCCTTCCAACCTTGGTCGTCCGACAGAATGTAGACAATGTTCGGCCGTTGGGCCTTTTCTTGAGCTCTGGCTTGCAGCGTGAGAATCGCGCCGATGGCCAGGGCGAGAACAACAAAGTGGCGAAGGTTCTTCATCTTGCTTCTCCTAGTCTTTCCTACCGGTTGAACGACGAGCCGAATTGCGAAGTATCCCATGATCTCTGCAAAAAAGATCGTTACACGTTCTAGTTCTGAGGAATCTTGATGGGCTTCAATGGGAAAACCACCATGATGTTCATTCCCTGCCCCTGCGTGGTGGTATGGGCTTCCACTTCCCACTGGTAGCGGAAGGTAAAAAAGCCGTAGAGAGTCTTTTTGGTAGCGATGGGCAAGGTCAGTTCGGGCCCCAGACCAACTGTTGAGTTCCTTCCCTGGACGAGCAGACTCGGGAGACCGGTCAGATTGTCATCGGAAAGTTTCCACTGGGCATAGTAATCGAGACCCAGATTCGCTGCGCCCTTCAGAAACGATCTGCCTATCCCTCCTTCGAGGGTCATGAGGTTCCCGACCTGCGCCTGGGAATCCTTTTTTTGCGTATGGAATTCAAACGAGGTGGTGCTGGCGGCATGCCACTTCTTTTCGTGGTCGAGGTAGACGGTGGTGCCGATGAACAGTTCATTGCCCCACATGCCGAGGCCGGTGTTGTCATTGGCTCCCGCCGTGTAGCGGCCCGTTGGAATATACAGGCCGTAGCCGGCGGTCAGATCGGCGTGTTTGAAGTGCCAGCCCAAATTCAGCGGCTGGATGTACATGTCGGACAAGCCGGGACTCGGGTTTTCACCAAAGATGGGCGCTTCCAAGGCGGTATTAGCGATCGGCAGTGCCACGGTGAACGCATAGTTGGCGCCGAAGAGTTTCGCCGGCGTCACCCAACTGAAGAGCGGGCCGCCGATGAACATGTCGAGGCTCCCGCCGGGGTTCACTTGAGTTCCGGAGCCGTTGTTGATCCGGCCGGTGTCGTACCAATAGAACGCCGCGCCGACATACATGCCTTGCGGGGCCTGGGTTCCGGCCATGGAGCCCATGTCGCCCTTGATGTTGAAGCCATTCAATTGCGCCGCGCTGGGCCGGGCGAACAGAGCCAGTCCCAGCGCCAGCCAGATCAACCTCGCTATCGAAAGCGATTTCACGGTTCTCTGCCATCCTTTCCGCATCGTTCCTTGCGTGCTCATGTTCCTTTACCGGTTCGCCTCGCTCACTTCACGGAGTAGTTTCTGGAGTCCATGCAGGCTGCAAAGCCGCGCCGGAAGGTGTCGATCTTCTGGTTGTAGGCGGCTTTGTTCTTTTCGTATTGGTTCTGTAGATCAGCGGTGGCCTGTTGCGCGGCCTGCTGCTCTATTTGGGCATTGGCCTGCCGTTGCTTCATGCCGCCGCGCATGGTGCCCGCCACAGCGCCCGCCGCCGCGCCCTTGCCCGCGCTGCCGGCAATGCCGCCAATCGCCGCGCCACCCGCTGCGCCACGCGCCGCGCCCTTCACACGGCCGCCCTTGACATCGGGCGCCTCTTCGGCCGCTTGCTGCTGGGCCGCCTGGATCTCGGCGGAGGTAGGAGGGGTGGGGGGCTGCGTATCGGGGTTCACGCCCGTCTGTTGCTGCACGGCGTTGTAGCAGCTCAATTCATCGCGAAGTTGCTGATCCCGGTCCTGATTGTTCTTGGGGAAAACAAACATGCCAATTTTCTGTGCCGCGGAGAAAGTGGGCGCCGGAGGAAGCGGAGGAGCCACCGTGGTTGGATCCACGGCGGTCTGGTCATCCACGCTGGCGACATCGGGCTCCTCGGTTGCAATCTTTTTCACTTCATCCTTGGCGATGTCGGACTTGACTTTGCCGGTCAGCTTGACGTTGCCCTTGGTCGAACTCACTTGAACCTGTGAGCTCTGCGTCTCGACATCGGCCGCAATTCTTTCGGAGATGTCCTTCTGAATGTCTTCATCGCCACGCTTGCGACTGCACCCGCCAAGGATCGTGGCCACCGCCAGAAAACCGCACAAAAGCTCGCTTCGACGCATGAATCTCCTCACGTTTCCGCGCTTCGAGATAGCTCGAAGCGGACAAACTGAATTTCCCGCAGCATTCGGATTGACGAAACCACAAATGATGAGCGAGCTCGCTACCCAACGAACCAGTGCACATCACTTGGACGCGGAGGAAGTGGTGCAAACCGGAGTCCAAACTTCTGGTAGCGCAGAAATGACTGAGTTCCAGCGAGTTAGCCTGATTTGAGAGAGTCGTAACCTTGGGGTCCCCCCGAAATCTCGGGTTCGGCCCCGAAATCTCCGGGCGATGCCCCGCCCGCAGAAGGTTGACGCTGAGGGAAGGGTCCTATAGGCTTTCGGACGTTGTTTTCTTGGGGCGGACAGACAAGTTATATATGGTTATTCAACTCTGAACTACACCATCTGTCTTCATCGAGCTGGCCGCACCGTACATGCCTGGAAGGAGTGTTAGGACCTGATGAGTGCGCCGCCCTTCTGCGCCTCGACGGATGTCGAGGAGCAGCTTCGTTTTGAGCACCTGGTTACAGAATTCTCGACCAAATTCGTTCACCTGTTGCCCGAACAAGTGGATGCCGAGATCGAATCGGCCATGCAGAAAGTCTGCGAGCACCTGGGGCTAGACCGGTGTTCCCTGGCGAAGTACGACGAAGCGGCGGCAAAGTTCCATATTACGCACCGCTGGGCAGCACCTGGGATTGCCCTGTTGCCGGACCTGAGTCCGCATGAACAGATCCCGTGGATAGCCGGGCAGATTCTCAGCGGATCATATGTGCAATTCTCGACTATAGACGATTATCCCGAGGAGGCTAAAAAAGACCGGGAAACAACCCGAGAGATCGTGAAATCGAAGTCCGGCACAATCCTCCCCGTATCCGCAGGCGGAAAGGTGTTCGGCGGCCTCGCGTTTGACGCAATGATCGAAGAAAGAGCGTGGTCCCCGCAGATTACGGAACGGCTGCAGCTCGTAACGCAAGTGTTTGCCAATGCGCTGGCCCGCAAGCAAACAACCGAACAGTTGCGCATGAGCGAGGAGAAGCTCCGATTGGCGGTGGATTCGGCGCATCTGGCTGTATGGGAATGGCGGTTTGATCAGAATGCGATTTGGGGATCCGTGCAGAACAATATTTTGACGGGACTCCCCCCGGACGAGCCGTTCACGTTTGATTTTTTTACGCAGTCGATTCATCCCGAAGACCAGCCGTATGTTTTCGAGAATATCCAGCGGGTCAAGGAAAATCCCGTTGAATTTACGATCGAATATCGCTTCATCCGACCGGATGGACAGCTGCGATGGTTTGTTACCAGAGGCCGCAGCTACTCCAATGGCCACGGGGTTCCGGACAGAGTGACCGGAATTTCGATTGATATTACAGAACGGAAAAATTCGGAAGGTGAGCTTGCCGAGCGGGCCCGCCTGGGCAAAATACTGGCGGAACTTTCGGCGACATTCATCAATTTGAAAGCGGAGATGGTACACGCCGGGATCGAATCCGCGCAGCAACGCCTTTGTGAATCCCTTGGATTCGATCGCAGCACCCTTTTCCAGATTGTTCCCGCGAGCAAGGAGTTGCTGGCAACGCATTGCTGGGCGGCGCCTGGCTTCTCCACGATGCATGGCAAGTCTTCCGCGGACGCACCGTGGGCGACCCGGGAACTCCTGGCCGGACGTGGCTTTCATTTTTCCCGCCTGGACGACTTGCCGGAGAGCGCGGCGGAAGACAAAGAATCGATCCGGCGAAACGGGCCAAAATCGTGCGCCCTCTTCCCCCTTTCCACCGGCGGCGAAGTCCTGGGAGTTCTGACGTTTGGCACATTGCGGGAAGAGCGAGAATGGCCGAATCATCTGCTGGATTCGCTGCAACTGGTCTCTCAAGTTTTTGCCAATGCGCTCACCAAGAAGAACTACGACGAAAGACTGCAGGGGGCATACTCGGAAATCAAGACGCTCAAGGAGAAACTGGAAAACGAGAATTTCTACCTGCGTGAAGAGATCAAGCTGGAAAACCCGCATCACGAAGTGATCGGTCAAAGCGAAGGAATCCGGCGGGTGCTGAAAAGCGCGGAACAAGTGGCGGTCACGGACTCTACGGTGATGCTGCAGGGGGAAACCGGCACCGGCAAGGAGCTTATTGCGAGGGCCATTCACGACCTTAGCCGGCGCAAAGACCGGTCGATGGTGAAAGTTAATTGCGCCGCCTTGCCCGCCACGCTGGTGGAGAGCGAACTCTTCGGCCGCGAGAAAGGAGCTTACACCGGCGCACTGACCCGCGAAATGGGCCGCTTTGAGGTGGCAAATGGCTCCACGTTATTTTTGGATGAAATCGGTGAATTGCCCTTGGAATTGCAAGCCAAGCTCCTGCGCGTCCTGCAGGAGGGCGAATTCGAGCGACTGGGAAGTTCCAAGACGATCAAAGTGGACGTCCGCCTTATCGTAGCCACGGCGCGCGATTTGAAGACCATGGTCAAGGAGGGCAAGTTCCGCGAGGACCTTTTCTACCGCGTGAGCGTATTCCCGATTCACATTCCGCCGCTGCGGGAACGCAAGGAAGATATACCCATGCTGGTGTGGCATTTTGTTCGTGAAATCGGACGGCGCATGGGGCGCAATATCGAAGATGTGCGCGCTTCGACGATTAAAGCGTTCCAGGGCTACGCGTGGCCGGGAAATGTTCGGGAGCTTCGCAACGTGATCGAGCGCCATCTGATCACCAACCAGGGGCCGATTTTCCATGCGGATATTCCCGGGTTAGAACCGGCTCCCTCCGAAAACGGCAAGACTCTGGAAGCCATGGAGCAAGAGCATATCGCCAAGGTACTAAAAACCACCGGAGGCCGGATTCGAGGGGCAGGTGGTGCGGCAGAGATTCTTGGGCTCAAACCTTCGACGCTGGAATCGAAGATGAAAAAGCTGGGCGTCTCCCGCCGCTGAGAATCCCCCGAAATCTCGTGGCGCGCCCTGAAATATCGGGGCGAGGCACGCGGTCCGGGCCGGAGTTTTTCCGGCGTTCGCCGCAATTCTTTCCACGGAAACAAGTTATTCGGCAGCCGATTCCACGAAGTTCGGAAATCCTCGTGCATCAGGTTTCTCTGATCGGTGTGCCGTGCGCTTTCATGGCACGGTTTGCTCTTTAGGGATATTCCTATCGCTCCGGAATGGAAGTTTGAATGATTATTGAAAGCCTGAGTCTTGTCGCTCGCCGGGAGAACCGAAGAGAACTCCAGGCGGCGCTTTCTTATCTGCTTGGTCCAACGCGCGTCGAGGCGGGCTGCGTCCGGTGCCAGTTGTATCAGGACGTGAGCAATCCAAATATCTTGCAGTTTGAGTGTGCGTGGCGGACCGAGGCGGACCTGCTTCACCATTTGCGGTCCGAGATTTACAAGCAACTGCTCATACTCCTGGAGTTGAGCGCAGAGCCACCTAACGTGGAATTCCACACGGTTTCCGAAACCCACGGCTTGGAATTCGTCCACGCTACCCGGCAGAAGTCGCCTGGGCTTGCCGCCGACGATCCAGCCATCCGGTTTTGAAATTACGAATAAGGAGAACACATCATGAACATCGGCAGGTCAAATGGGATCAAAGTCGCGATGGCTTTACTGGCAATCGCGGGCCTGGGATCCTCCCGCGTGGTGTCGCAAGAAAAGCCAGCGTCGGCAGTGGTGATGGCCAAACTGCTGGTTACGGCGGAAGTGGATAAGGACAAGAAGGCGCCGGAGATCAAGCTGAGTGATGTGGCCGTAAAAGTCGGCAAAGAGCGGGTGCCGGTCAAGCACTGGGAGGCGGCCACCGGACAGTACGGAGGGTTGGCGCTATTCATCCTGATTGACGATGTCCTCGATCCTTCCACGGGCGGGCTTTTTGGCGATATCCGGGACTTCATCAAGGCGCAGCCAGCGACTACCTTAATTGGCGTGGGCTACATGCGCAACGCGGGTGTCACTGTAGCGCAGGACCTGACCAATGACCATGAAGCGGCGGCAAAGGCCGTACGTCTGCCTACCGGGAGTTCGGGGTCGGCAAACCCCTATTTGTCTCTGAATTCCTTGATCAAAAAGTGGCCCGATCATGGCGGCCGCAAGGAAGTGCTGATGATTACCGACGGCATTGACCGCTTGCGCCCGCGGAGCAGCCGGATGGACCTGATGGCGCCGAGCAGCGATGTGAGCACCGCGAGCACGGCGGCCCAGAAAGCGGGCGTCCTTGTGTACTCCTTCTATGCCACGAGCGTCGGCCACATGGTACGCACGAATTCCGCGGCTGCCAGCGGCGGGCAGAGTGGCCTCGCCAAGCTTTCCGAGGAAACCGGGGGCGACTCCTATTTTATGGGCTACAGTAACCCCGTCAGCTTCAAGCCCTACCTCGAAGACCTGCAAAAGTGCCTGGACAATCAGTATTGGCTGGCGATCGATATCATGCCTGGATCCAAGCCGAGTCTGAAGCGGGTGGACGTTTCGACCGAAGTGCCGGGCGTCGAACTCATCACCGCCGATAGCATATTCGTGCCGGCGGCCAAGTAGGGGCGATAAATATCTGTTGAATGAAATTCAGGGAGAAAAAAGAGATGACTATAAATGAACGACTCATGTCCGGCTTGAAGGTGGCGGCAGTGGGAGTTTTGCTGTGTGGCGGCCTGCCGGTGGCGGCGCAAACGGCTCAACCGGCGCAAGCGCCTGCAGTGCCGCAAAGCAGCGCGGCACCGGCATCCGGGCCAGCCTGGTCACCGTCGAAGGACATTGGCGTGTTCGTCTTCGGACGGAATGGCCAGAGCGCCGATCAGCAATTAAAAGACGAAAGCGAATGCTACGCCGCCGCGCGGCAGCAATCCGGTATTGATCCAAAAGCTCCTGCAGCGGCGACCAAGACGGAGGAGCAGAAAAAAGCGGAGCAGAAGGCCGCCGCGGAAGATGCAGACCAGGTCAAGGGCGGCCGCGTGGCAGGCGCGGCACGCGGCGCCGCGGGGGGAGCTGCAATTGGAGCCATTGCCGGCGATGCGGGCAAGGGGGCGGGCGCGGGCGCTGTTGCCGGCACCATGCGTGGTGGCGCTCAACAACGCCAGGCCAACGCTGCCGCTCAAAAACAAGCCGCCGCCAAAGTGGCTGCTGAACAGCAGAAGGCGGAAGAGCAAGCGAAGTTGGCTCATGCCGAGGGACTGGACACGTTTCAGCGGGCCTTTGGCGCCTGCATGGATGCCCGCAACTACTCGGTGAAATAGCGGGGGCTTGAAACGAATCGAGGCAGGAGGTAGGAATATGTTCGGGGGGCTGTTGCAGTGCAAATCCCGTCCGGGGGTCTACGAGGGATTCTTTCGGATTCTGGGAACTGCGCTACTCCTCCTGCCTGCCTCGGTTCTGTTTCAGGCGCCGGTGTTCGCGCAGGAAAAATCGGGCGAATACGTTCATCTCTCAAGGCCGGACACATTGACGTTCGCCGAACTCGTTGAACTCTCGCAGAAAGACCCTGCGGAACCGGGGGTCATGGCCAAGATCCGCTTGAAGAGATGAACAACGCGCCGGACCACCCGCTTTCTGATCATTTTCCACTGGTTGTGGACCTGCCACTTCTGGAACCTCCACTGCATTGAAGCCAACTTACTTCTTCTTTTAAATTCAGCTATAACTCAGGCTTCTGCTTTCGCTACGACAATAGCTACCAAAATGCATGCATGACATGGCAATATTCAGTGTCGAGTAAATCGAACTGACGGCTTTGGTTTTGGAGTGATAGTGGAATTGATATCCCGTTCGGGGCAAGAATGAAACGCCCCGGTCTTCTGGCTCTCCTCGTTACGCTTCTGCTTGGTGTGCTCGCACTGGGTCTCCTTTTTCAGACACTGACGAAATGGAAAGACAAGACACCCAGTTCATCGAATCGAAGCGCGGGGGCGACTTATGCCGGCGCGAATGCGTGCAAGGAGTGCCACGCCAAGCAGTATCAGGACTGGCTGGGTTCCGATCATCAACTGGCCATGCAGGTGGCAACGCCGGAGACGGTTCTCGGCGATTTTAAGGACGCTCACTTCACGTATTTCGGCGTTACATCTCACTTCTTCACGCGCGACGGCAAATTTTTCGTCAACACCGACGGCCCAGACGGGAAATTGCAGGACTACGAAATCAAATACACGTTTGGAGTGCATCCTCTTCAGCAATATCTGATTCCCTTTCCCGATGGGCGCTTGCAGGCGCTTTCGCTTAGCTGGGATTCACGCCCGAAGAAAGCCGGAGGCCAACGGTGGTTTCATCTTCACCCGAAGGAAAACATTCGCGCGGGTGATGAGCTGCATTGGACGGGCTACCAGCAGAACTGGAACTTCATGTGCGCGGAATGCCATTCCACGGACTTGAAGAAAAATTACGACGAAGCGACAAATACCTACAAAACCACATGGTCTGAAATCAATGTTTCCTGCGAAGCGTGCCATGGCGCCGCATCGGAACACGTGAAGTGGGCCAAGCAACATTCGCAGAGCCAATCCAACGCACCGGTGGCGAACGATGGCCTTCTGGCGCACTTTGACGATCGCCGCGACGCCTACTGGAAGCTGAACTACATCACCGGGAACTCGCAGCGATCACGTCCGCGCGCGAATACGGACGAACTCGAAATGTGCGGACGGTGCCACGCGCGCCGCAGCGAAATTTCGGAAAATTGGGCGCCGGGCAAATCGTTGCTGAATACGCATCGCGCGGCGCTGCTCGATGCCGGGCTGTTCACGGCCGATGGGCAGATGCAGGACGAGGTCTACAATTACGCCTCTTTTTTGCAAAGCAAGATGTTCCATGAAGGCGTCACCTGCAGCGATTGCCATGAGCCGCATACGCAAAAGCTGCGCGCGCCCAAGGCGGAAGTCTGCGGGAACTGCCACTATTTGAAAAAATATGCTTCCGCCGAGCATCACCACCACAAGGAAGGCGCGCCCGAAGCCAGCTGTATCGCCTGCCATATGTCCGCGCGAACCTACATGGTGGTGGACACGCGCCACGATCACAGCTTCCGCATTCCCCGGCCGGATGAATCGGTGAAATATGGGACGCCGAACGCCTGCAACGATTGCCACAAAGACAAAACAGCGGCGTGGGCGGCAAAAGCCACCGATGGTTGGTATGGAACGGCGCACAAGGGATTTCAGCAGTACACGCCCACGCTCACGGCGGGGCGGCGGCAGTCCGCGACGGCCGCGCCGGAACTGGTGGAACTGGCAAAGAATCCGGACGCGCCGAACATTGCCCGCGCCACCGCGCTGAGCGAGCTTGCTCCTTATTTCGACGCGGACGCTTCACGGGTCACGCAGGCTGCACTGGAATCGAACGACCCGTTGCTCCGCCTGGCCGCCGTGGAGCTGGTGGCAAGCAGTGACGCCGGGACGCGCTGGCGCATGTTGTCGCCACTCCTCAATGATCCCGTGCTCGCCGTCCGCGCCGCCGCGGCTAATGGCGTGGTGGATGCCGTGCCAAAGAACCCTGCTCCCGAAGACCAGGCTCGCTTTGACGGTGCGCTAGCCGATTATGTTGCCACCCAGAAGCTGAATAGCGACCGGCCTGAGGCACATCTCAGCCTGGGCGACCTTTACGCGCGTGAAGGGCAAGCGGGTCAGGCCGAAGCCGCATACAAACTGGCGATCACGCGATGGCCGCAGTTTGTTCCTGCCTACGTGAATCTGGCGGATCTTTTCCGGGCAGAGGGGCATGACGACGAAGCGGAGCATTGGCTGGTCGAAGCGCAAAAACGCGCGCCGCAGAACGCCGAGGTGACGCATGCCCTCGCGCTGCTGCGGGTGAGGCAGCACCGCACCAGCGAGGCTCTGCCATTGTTGCAAAAAGCCATGCAACTCGCGCCGGACAACGCGCATTACGCCTACGTCTATGGCGTAGGACTCTATTCCTCCGGGAAGGCCCCGGCCGGGCTGGAAGTCCTGCGCAAGGCCAACGAACAATTCCCTGCCAATCGAGAGATTCTACTGGGCCTGATCAGTTTGAGCGCAGACTCCGGAGATTTGGCATCGGCTCGGAAGTTTGTGGACCAGTTTGAGCGCATCGCACCTGCGGACGGACGTGGGCGCGAGATATTGGCGAAAAATCCCAGCTCCCAACCGGGCAACGCAAGCGATGTCAGGTAAGCGCTGCCGGCTGCGCAACAACACACCTGCCGGAAATTAGCGTTGGGGTCGCTGAAGGAACCAGTCCCCTCGGCCGGTATCGGTTCGAGCACGGCTGGCCACTCCCGCGGGTGACCTGCGACGATCACAGGGCTAGAGTGGGTCACCCAGCCAGGAGTCGGACCCATGAACACCAGAGATTTACGTATTTTAGTCCTGGCCATGATGTTCGCGTTTCTCAGCCCCGCCGTTCGATGCGAACAGCCCAAAAAGCCCTCTCCTCCCACGCAGGAGGAACGCATCAAAAAGCTCGAAGAGCGCTCGGATGCGGCCGAAAAAGCCGCAGCGGGCGCAGCGATGGACAAGGACTACATTCTGCGCACACAGAAACTCTACGAGTCCTACTACCTGAGGACGTTGAATACGCAGTTGTGGGCGCTGGGAATCGTGGGCATCCTTCTTGGGGCGGTGTTTGGTTTCGCCACGCGATTCAGCCTGAACCTATTCGAGCAGCGCACAAAACTCGCCACGGCCGATGCCACCGCGCAACTGCGTAACGAGCACACCCGCATCCTGGCGAAAGAAGTCCAGAAGCTCTGGGACTCCAACGCTGCCGACAATCGGAAAGTAAAGGAAGCGCTGACCGCGCAGGCCGTGGAACTGGAACAGAGACTCAAACATGAGTCCAATTTCCAGATTTACTTTGTGCAAGGGCTTGCTGCGGCGGCGGAGGCGCATCATGACGACTCCGTGCTTGTCTTCCGCCAGGCCCTCGCGGCCTACAAGTCGAGCAAACCGCGAAATCTCCTGGAAACAAAGGTCGGCGCAGTCACCGTGCGCTATATCTTCGAGTCGTTTCGAAAGAAGCTCGGAGAAAACTGCGAGGAGAAAGCACGTGAGGAGCTGGCAGACCCGCTCTACAACGGCCTCGAAGAGGAACTCGCCTTAGCCGCGCTGCAAAGCTCATGGCTCACGCCGCTCATCAATGAGAGAAATCCAGAGCCCGCGGAGACTGCAGCACCCGAGCCCGCTCCGGAGGCGCGCCGAACGACGACCATTCCGGCAGCCCCTTCTATGGAGGCGGATACCGCCGTGGATGAACAGTACGATTCGTGCCGATTGATCAGCAGTTGAGCGATCTCAGAACGTTCAGCGGTTGGCGGATTTGGTAAGGGACGCGGACGCGAGGCGCTGGCGGGCGTAGTCGCCACAGGGGCCGCTGGGATCGAGCCGGAGGTAGCCCTGCCAGTGTTCGCGGGCTTCGGCTTGGGCGCCAAGCTTGTCGCAAACCAGGGCCAGATTGTAGCGGGCGTCCCGATTGGCGGGATCGAGTTGCACCGCCTGGCGGAGATGGCGGCGCGCTTCTTCGGTATGGCCTAGCTCCTGCAAGACGCTGCCCAGGTTGGAATGGGCCAGCGAATTTTCCGGAGCAGCTTCAGCGGCCCGCTGAAAATATTCCAAAGCCTTCTCGAAATTGCCCTGCTCGTAATGCAGGGTGCCGCAGTTGATCAGCGCATCCGCCATTCGTGGCTCCAGGCGAAGGGTTTGCTCATAAGCATCCATCGCTTCGGAGGAGTTCCGGCCGGCTTTTTCACATTCGAGGGCTCGGGCGAACCACTGTTCGGCGGTCTGTTCCCGTGAAGTAATCACGCGGATTTTTTCATCCAGCTCGCGCGTTTCAAAATTCAGGACAAACTGGCCGGAGAGGGGCTCGAGGCGCGAACCGCCGCGCTCGACAACGACGTCGCGGCCATCGGAAAGGACGCGCAATTCCGTGAGGGGCGCCTGGACATTCAAGAGCCCTTCGCGAAGCGCGGCGACCGCGCGGCCCAGACGGTTGGCCGGCACGCCGCTTTCGATCAACTGCTTGACGGTGCGCAGGCCAATCAGGTCGCGGAAATCGTAGAAGCGCGTTCCCTGCTCTTTCCTGGCGGATACCAGGCGCAAGCGATCCCAATAATCGAGTTGTTTGGGCGTGAGGTCGAGGATGCGTTGGACCTCGTCCCGGGTGAATCGGTCGGTGGTTCCCATGAAAAACTAGCTGACCGCTTTCTTTCCCTTTTTCTGTGCAACGGCGGGCGCCGGCTCAACGGCGCGCACCGGAGGCTTCTTGGGAGCAACGGCGGCCTGCCCTTGCTTCTCCGCAATGCTTTTTTTCAAAGCTTCCATCAGGTCGATGACCGGAGCCAGGTGCGGCTGGGTGACCTCGGTAATTTCCTGGCCCTTGAGCTTCGCGGCGATCATGGCCTTGAGATTTTCCTGGTATTCGTCGCGGTATTTCTGCGGTTCGAATGGGGCAGCCAGGCTTTCGATGAGTTGGTAGGCCAGCTTCTTTTCCTGATCCTTCAGTTCGCCATCGGTGGGAATAGCTTCGGCGGCGCGAATTTCGTTCGAATAGAACATAGTGTGCAGGGTCATGCCCTTCTTGGCGGTGGGCCGGACCACCACGATATGCTCGCGCTGGTGCATGGTGAGCTTGGCGATGGCGGCGTGGTTGGTTTCCTGCATGGCCTGCATGAGCAACTGATAGGCCTTGATGCCGCCCTCTTCCGGCGCGACATAGTAGGAGGAGTCGAAATAGAGAGGATCAACTTCGCTTAGCTTCACGAACTCGAGAATCTGCATGGTGCGCGCCGAGGGCGGCTCGATCTTGTCGAGTTCTTCCTCGCTGAATAGGACGTACTGATCTTTTTCGTACTCGTAACCCTTGATAATTTCGGAGCGCTCCACGGTGCGGTTGCAGACGGGACACATCAGCGGCTGCTTCAGGCGCGAGTGACACACCTTGTGCAACTGGTTGAAGCTAATGCGTTCGCTGCGCGCCGCCGCGAACATGCGAACCGGCACGGAGATGAGGCCGAACGTCAGATGGCCTTTCCAGACACTGGTAGCCATGAAGAGCTCCTTACAGGGGTTTCCCGCGGTCAGCCAAGGGCCGAAATGTAAGGTTAGAGTGCGGGCGGGCGGGATTGCAAGCCGAATCGTTGGGAGGCTCTCAGGAAGTAAACCATGTAGCACAGCCATTCCTGGCTGTGCACCCGAGCCACGGCCATGTTAAGACGCACAGGCAAGAATGCCTGTGCCACATGGGTGTGGGGTAGAATGCGCCGATGGATAAATTAGAGGAATACAGGCGAAAGCGGCGCTTTGACAAGACGCCGGAGCCACCGGGGGCGGTGGATGCTCCCAAGAAAACCGAGCGGACAGGGTCGAAGCCGCGGCTGCCGATGCCGAAACTGGCGATTCTGGAAGGGCCTGCCGAGAAATACCTCGCGACGGATAACATTTTTGTGGTGCAGAAGCATCGCGCGACGCGGCTGCATTATGACTTTCGCCTGGCAGTGGACGGAACACTGAAGTCCTGGGCGGTGCCGAAGGGACCTTCGCTAAACCCCGACGACAAACGGCTGGCGGTGATGACGGAGGACCATCCACTGGAATATGGCGGCTTTGAAGGGAAGATTCCGCAAGGCGGCTACGGGGCGGGAACGGTGATGGTGTGGGACCGCGGCGGATTCCTGGCCGAGGGCAACCTGAGCGCGACAGAGCAACTGAAGAAGGGTGAACTCAAATTCATTTTGCATGGAGAGAAGCTGCGGGGGAGCTTCGCGCTCGTCAAATTGAAGCACAGCGAAAAAGGCAATGAGTGGCTGCTGCTGAAACATGAGGATAGTTTTGACGACACCGCCTGGCAGATTGGCGAGCACGACGGCTCGGTTTTGACCGGCCGCACCATCGAGGAGATTACCGAGGAGACCCCGCCGAAGCGGAGTCCCTTACCGATGCAAGCTTGCGAGGTAAATGGGGCAAGACGCGAAACGATGCCCAGCAAGATCGAGCCGATGCTGGCTTCGATCGCAGAGCGGCCATTCTCCGATCCCGACTGGGTGTTTGAGATCAAGTGGGATGGCGTGCGCGCGCTGGCCTGGATCGACGATGGGAAGGTAAGGCTGCTCTCGCGCAATCACATTGACTTCACGAAGCGGTATCCGGAATTCGCTTCCCTGCCCAAGGCGCTCGGCGCGAAGCAGGCCATTCTGGACGGCGAAATCGCGGCATTCGACGAACATGGCCACAGCAGTTTCGAGCGGCTGCAGGAACGCATGCATGTGCGCGCGCCGGGTGAAAACCAAATTGCGAAGACGCCTGCGGTTTATAACGTGTTCGACCTGCTCTACTGCGACGGGTACGATTTGCGCGGCGCGACGCTCATCGAGCGTAAGCAACTGTTGCAGAGCCTGGTCTACCCTTCGGCTTCCTTTCGTTATTCGGACCATCAGGCGGAACAAGGAGAAGAGCTTTACGAACTGGCGCGGCAGCATGGTCTGGAAGGCATCGTCGCCAAGCGGGCAGATAGTTTATACAGCTCGGGCCGGAGCACGAGCTGGCTGAAGCTAAAAATCACGAGCACGGTAGATGCGGTGGTGGGCGGTTGGACCGCACCGCGCAGCGGCGGGATTCCGTTTGGCTCGCTGCTACTGGGACTCTATGAAGGAAAGAAGCTGCGATTCATCGGACATGTTGGCAGCGGTTTCGACGGTCAGAAGCATAAAGAGCTGAGCCGCAAACTGAAAGAACTGGAATTATCGAAGTGCCCGTTCACGAGCATTCCCGAGACCAATGAAAAACCCACGTGGGTCTCGCCGGCGCTGGTGGCGCGAGTGAAATTCAGCGGCTGGACGCAGGAGCGTGCGCTGCGGCATCCGGTGTTTCTGGGGCTTCGCGAAGACGCGGCGCCCGAAGACTGCCAATGGGAGAGCGAAGCCGCCAAGCCGCAACCCGCCCCATCTGTGGTGCGCCCGCCGGAGATTGTGGGGCGTGTGCTGAATACGACGGCGCAAGTTGAGGAAGAGTTGTTCCGCGGCCGTTTGGATACGGTGACGATTGAACTGGAAAGCAAGCGGCTGAGGCTGAGCAATCTCAATAAGGTGTACTTCCCCGAATCGGGCATTACGAAGCGCGAATTGCTCGCCTATTACTATCGCATCGCGGATTACATCCTGCCATTTCTGAAAGACCGGCCGCTGGTTTTGCGGCGGTATCCCGATGGAATCAAGGGCCAGGCATTTTTTCAGAAGGATTTGCGCGAAGGTCTGCCGGACTGGTTCCGCACCGTGCCCATTGATTCCGAGGGGCAGGGCAAGGAAACTCACTATGCGACGGCGAATGATCTCCCTTCCCTGCTTTTCCTGACTGGGCTGGGCTGCATTGATCACAATCCGTGGTCCTGCCGCGTGGAAGATCTGGAGCACCCGGACTATTTCTTTTTCGATCTTGATCCTTCCGATGGCACGGAGTTTTCCGTGGTCGTGACGATTGCCAAGGCGCTGCACGACAAACTGGAGGAGCTGGGCCTGGCGCACTTTTTGAAGACCTCCGGCGCGACCGGGTTCCACATCTTCATTCCGGTCGAGCCGGTCTATACGTACGAGCAACTGCGGACGTTTGCGGAGATCGTGGCGCGCACGGTGATCGAAAACCACAAGAACCTGGTGACGCAGGAGCGCATTGTGGCAAAACGCCCCGCGGGGCGCGTGCTGATTGACGTGCAACAGAACGCCCACGGGCGGCCACTGGCGGCGGCGTACGCGGTGCGCGCCTTTCCCCAAGCGCCGGTTTCCACGCCCGTCCTGCCCGGCGAATTGAAAGGCAGCCTGCGGCCTGAAGATTTGAATATTCGTTCGGCGCTTGTGAGGCTGGAAAAGAAGGGCGACCTTTGGGCGAATTTCTGGAAATCGCGACAACGGCTGGAAGAAGCGATTGAGAGGCTGGGCCAGCAAATAGCCGGCAATGGCAGAATGCGGCGCTAGTTTTAGGTGAGTTGTGCCGCACCTGCGGCGCTTGGGCAAAGAGAAACGCGCCCCCCTGCGACACCTACAAGAGGACGTCTCGTCCCTGCTATTATGTTGCCTCTGCAAGGAGGCTTTCATTCCAAGCAAAGGCAAGCTATACGTTGGGACTTCCGGGTACTCCTATAAACAGTGGAAGGGGAGTTTCTATCCCGAGAAGCTTCCGGACCGCGAGATGCTTAGCTTTTACGCGAAGCAATTCTCCACGGTGGAAATTAATTACAGTTTTTACCGCATGCCCAAGGAAGCGATGCTCCTCAACTGGGCCGGACAGATTCCGCAGGGCTTCCGCTTTGCCTTGAAGGCCAACCAGAAGATCACGCACATTCAACGATTAAAGAATTGTGAAGAAACGTTGAAGCGCTTCCTGGAAGTGGCTAGCGTGCTGCACGAGGGCGATCACCTGGGGCCTATCCTGGTGCAGCTTCCGCCAAATTTCAAATTCGATCAGCCCCTGCTGGAAGATTTTCTAGCGCTGCGGCCGCCTGCGTTCCAGTTTGCATTCGAGGTGCGCCATGCCTCCTGGTACCAGGAAGAAACCTACGCTCTGCTGCGGAAGCACGATACGGCGCTTGTGCTGGCCGAAACCGACAAAGACGAGCCTCGCGAAGTCATCACCGCGGATTTTACATACGTAAGATTGCGCCGCGAAATCTACACGCCAAAGCAACTGAGCGCATGGAAAAAGAAATTCAAGACCTGGATGGACCAGGGAGTGGACGTCTACGTTTACTGCAAACATGAAGACGAAGGCAAAGCGCCCGCTTACGCGCGAGTCCTTCTGGGAAAACATTCTTCCTAGAACTCGTCACTGTCTCTTCAATCGGCGTAGGGCCAAGATAGGCATCTCCTCAGGGGCTAAAGCCCTGTGTTTGTAGCCCTGTTGATGTCGGAGCTAAAGCTCCGACCCCCTTTGCTCTATTTACGAGATGGAATGGCTTCTAGCAAAGCTACTTGAATAGAGCGAGGTCGATGGCGTCAGCCATGGCCTGATAACCGGCATCGTTGGGGTGCAGGTGATCCTCGGAAGCGAGGTTTGTTTCCCTAGTGGATGTGAGTCCTGGACGAAAAGACGGCGCAGGCAAAGAAGAGATAGCAGAAATCTTGGAAGTTAGCAGTTCTGGTATCCATCGAGCGAAATCTCAGTATCAGGCGCCCTCTTCAGCCGGCAGCTTATCTTGAGCGATGGGAAATGGCCCGGCCCGATCTTCTCCCGCAGGGGACTGTGCCCCACGAACTTTGAACTTGCGGGCCAGTTTGTGGGACGGCCGCTCGACGATCTGATAAAACACATAAGCGAAGAGCAAAGAGCAGCTCATGGTCACGACCCAACGGACCTGAATGATTAACCCGTTCAATGGAAGGAATCCGGCGAGGTCCATACCCGCCGCATGGACAAGATAGAGAGAGTAGCTCCACGCACCGCCAGCCACCAAATAGCGATTAGGCGAATGCGTCTTTCCCCAGATTATTTCCTGCCGCACCCAGAAAAAAGCAAATACGCCGAACCAGAGCATGGTTTGCGTGTAGGAAATGCCCGCCTTGAAATGGAGCATCTCCGACACCCAGCATCCCAGCCAGCCGAGGAATCTCCAGAGCCAAATGGAGGAGATTGCATTCTCCGGGCGGAGAGACTCGGATTGTTCCGCCAAGTAACATCCCAGCAGCCAAACGGGCAGAAGGATGAATGCTGTTCCAAGCGGATTGAACACGTGCCAATCCAGGGCGTGCGGATGCTGATTGGCGACAAGAACACTCAAAACAAACGAAATGGGCAACAGGATCTTCCATTGCAGTGCGTTGCGAAGCCAGCGTAGACCCGGATATATCGCATAGTAAATTTCCTCGCAGGCGAGACTCCACAGTGGCGAGTGCCACAAAATAGAGTGCTCTCCCCAGAGCAGCAATTTATTTCCCAACATGCGGTAAACAAGAAGAGCTCCGGCAACGGGAACCAGGATACGTATGTATCGCCGCAGATAGTAACGCGGGATATCGATTTGGCCGGCGCCGCGAAAAGGCAGGTGAATGCAAAAACCGGAGATCACAAAAAACACGATGACGGCCGGAGTGCCAAAAACGACGGTGTCCCAGCCGCGTTTCACAAAATGCCAGAGGCCGCTACCTGTGCTGGGGTCCCCAAACAACGGAAACATTTGCAAATGCCCCATGGCGACCCAAAGGCCATCACAAATCGCAGCAGGTCGAGCACCGGATAGTATCCGGTTTTAGGAAAGGGGGGAGAGTTTGGTTCCGGCTTTACCGCGGTCATTTGCATCCGATGTGCAGATTGTGAAGGAATACATCCCGCATCCGGCAGCCGTGAAAAGCGCAGGATGATTGCCCCGGCATTTGACGATAGAAGAACCCATGAGGAGAGTCAAGAAAGCAGTCAAGGCGAACCAGCGGGCGGCTGCAGCAGAAGCACGCGTGGAAAATTATTCGCGCTGTTCAGGGCTGTAAGGAACTGGCGAGCGTGGTGAGGTTTTTCGCGTGAACCCGGATGACACCGCGCGAAGGACTATCAATATCGGCAATAAGAAAGAAAGAGACTGCCACAATAAAAGGGAGCACGAAGTACCGCGGGGCCTTATTCTCCACCCGGCGCGAAGTAAAACCAACCAAGGTGTTGCACGCAATGGCGATCGCCAGCATCAGTGCCCACGCGGCCAAGGGAATGCGATTCCACCAGGCCGCTTGTGTATAGCCCTGGGAATTCAGCACATCGTTCATGCCGGAAACGACAAGCGCCATGACCGGCGTAGGATTGGAGCGCGCGTCATTCTCCAGGGTGGCCCATAGCTCATTCTGGAGGCGCGCGGTTTCGGCGTTAATTTGCGCACTCTTGCTTTCGTCATGGTTTTGATAAAACACAATGCGCTGCCGGAGGTACTCGCGCAAAGTTTGCTGGAGCTTCGCTGCATCTCCCTGCGGGAGCAGGTTTACGCGAAGGTATTCGGTGCCAATCGCATTGGCTTCCTCTTCTTCCAGGTTCTTGCGCTGGTCGTAGCGGGTAACCGCCATCGAAAACGTGAAGCCAATGATGAGCCCCAGAAGCGTGAGCGAAGCGGCAACAATCACGCCGAGATCCTCGCGCGCGTCGGATTCGAGCGGCTGCCGTTTGTGCAGCAAAAACGTGCCAAAGGCAGCGGAGAGCCGCAAAAGAATCAGCGATAAGAGAAACACGAGGATGGGATGATCCAGAATGTACATTCCGATTAGGTCCTCCACGGAGGACGGGTATTCCGCCACCGTGAATCGGGTTCAGAGCTTGTTGTATTGAGAGTTTTCCGTGTCAACCTTGAGCTGCTTCCCGGTGCTCTCCACGATCGTCTCGGAAACGTGGCTGGGCCCCCCGCCGGACACGCGGTCGAAGTTGACGGTCAGCTTGATGACGTCACTGGTATCGTCGAGATAAGTGGCGACGGCATACTGCATCAGCATTTTTTGCCCCTTATCGAAGGTGAGCGTCACCTGGTCGCCGGGCTTCACGTAATCCTTAATCGACATTTTCACCAAGTCGCCGCCACTCGCGTCGGGCGTCAATGAAATATTTCCCGCAGCGTAGGCAGACTGTATCTGATCCTTGTCCGGAGGCACATAACGCGTGATCAAGGATTTCATGCGCTCGGCGTATTCCTGGTATTCCTCTTTTTTCTTCTCAACCACGTGCTCTTTCAGGCGCCCGCCCTTGCGGCCTCCCTGGTCTTGCGCGGCCGGAGCGGGATCAATGGAGGTTTTTTGTGGCTTGCCATCAGGCCCCATGCGCACCTGAAAGTGCTCCTGTTTTTTCTGCTCGCCTTTCAGAAAGACGGTGACGGTTTCGACCCAGGTATATTGCGCGAGCGCCTGCTTGTTCTTGGCCATCGATTCCTTCAGCTCGGCAACGTGTTGCTGAAGTTCGGCTTTCTGCGCATGCAACACCGGAACAAAGAGAATCCCGGCAGATATAACGCCGCTGATGAGTCCAGCGATGAGGGATCGTTTCACACGGCGAGCACGAGAGCGATTCATCTTCGATTCTCCTTAGGGATTACTTGGCCGAAGGCGGATATTTCTTCAGCAACTTGGCCATTGCCTTGTCCAAATTCTTTTGCGTCTTTTCTTGATTGGTGCCCGGATCGATGGTCTTCGTGGCGCGGCCTTGCCAAACAAGTTGTTTCGCGGCTGGGTCATACATGTCGAGCACAATGGTGCCAACGCTGATGGTCTGGCTGCTGGCAGAGGCCATACCCCCAAAGCGAATACCGCCACCCATGCCGTACCCGGTCCATTCTTTCTCCTGGCCGACGGCTGTCTGGTACGCCACGATCAGGTCGGATTTATCGCCATCCACCTTGGTGAGGCCCTTGGCAGCCAACTGCTTGTCCACCGACATCTTGATTTCGGCATCCACGATTTGATCCGGGTGGGCTGCTCCCTGAACGCTGCCCCAGCGATAGGTTTTGAATTTCGTGAAATCCGTGCCTGGCATGTAGTTGGAGGAAACATCCTGCGCCAAAGCCGGGAGCGCCAGCGCGGCAACCAACAGAAAAAGAGCAAACGCAAGAAATAAACGAGATTTTTGGAGTAACACTTGATTTCTCCTTTGAGCAAAAGCTGGGCGGCGTGAGGATAAATAGAGGCAGGAATCCTGCACGGCAGTGCTGTCCAGAGAGTTATACGTCGGGGAGCGGATGGTTGTAAAGTACAGAAAACCCTTTGCTCGATATTCTCCTGCTTCCCGACCGAAAGCGGGGTCGGGAAGATCACTCTTCTCGAGGTGAGGGACCAGGATGTCCGTTCGTAATCAGGCGCGCGCGCCGGCTGAAGGTGAGATAAAGAAAGCCCCAGTCAATCATCACCAGAATGCGGCTCTGGAATTCCACGATGTAGACCAGATGGATAAAGACCCAGATAAACCAGGCCAGAAAACCGGAGACGTGCAGGCCAAAAACGTTGGCAACCGCGGCGGCCCGGCCGATGACGGCCATGTCTCCTTTGTCGAAATATTTGAACGGAGGCACGGGGCGCCCGGCCAGACGGGCCTTGATGGCATTGCCGACGTGACGTCCCCCCTGAATGGCCACTTGCGCCACGCCGGGAAGCTGTTTGCCGTTTTTGTCGTAGGAAAGCGCCAGATCGCCCACCACAAAGATTTCGGGATGCTCGGGAACGGAGAGATCCGGCTTCACTTTAAAGCGGCCGACGCGATCCGTGTCCGCGTTGAGGCGCTCCGCGACCTTGCGCGCAAACGGAGTTGCGGCAACGCCGCCGGCCCACAGCACGGTGCGCGCCGGAATGTGGCTGCTGACTTCGCCGTGACGGTATCTGACTCCCTCCGGGTCGATATTGGTAGCGAAGGCGCCAAGCAGCACTTCGACCTTCAACTTGCGTACCAGCTTTTCAGCTTTGGCAGAAAGATCCTCGGGGTATGCCGAAAGCACCCGTGGGCCGCCTTCCATCAGGACGATGCGCGCTTCCTGAGGCCGGATGCGGCGGAAGTCGTGCTTGAGAGTTTCGTGGGCGATTTCGGCGAGGGCGCCGGCAAGCTCGAGACCCGTGGCCCCGGCCCCGATGATCACGAAATTAAGCCAGGCGCGGGCTTCTTCCTCGGACTCGGCCCGTTCGGCGCGCTCGAAAGCGTACAGCATCTTGCGCCGCATGGCGGTGGCTTCCTCAATCGTCTTGAGACTCGGAGCGCTCTCCCGCCATTCGTCCTTGCCGTAGTAAGAGGTCTGCGAACCGGTGGCGATAACCAGCGTGTCGTAGGAGAAGACCCCGCCGTCGGCGAGCATGACTTTCTTGCCGGCGGGGTCGATATCGGTGGCTTCGCCGAGAAGCACCTCGACATTCTTCTGGTGACGCAGAACCGCGCGGAGCGGAGCCGCGATCTCCGCAGGGGAAAGCGAGCCGGTAGCCACTTGATAAAGGAGCGGCTGAAAGAGATGAAAGTTGCGCTTGTCGAGAAGCGTGATGTCCACGTCGGCGCGTTTCAGGGTTTGCGTGGCCACGAGGCCACCGAAACCTCCGCCTAGAATAAGGACTCGGTGTTTTTCGGTCATGGTATCTCTCCCCATATGCCGGGGCGGCTTATGATTCCCTGACCCTCCATTGTTACCATAGGAAGATGCATCCCTTAGCAAACACGGGTGGCAAGGAGAGCCTGAGACAGGAACGCCAGGCTCTTCGGCTGCTTTGCTCTAATTTAATTCGACCGCTGACGCGAGTGGAGCTTTGCAAGTTGCTGGCTCCGGCCATGTTTCAAGACCTTCTCAATCGCGTGGCGTTTGAAGAGATTCAAACAGCGGGAGCGATTCCGGCGGCCCGATTGAGGGAGGCGTTGCCCGCCCGGATTACGAACCGGGGCTTTCCGGATTTCGAATTATCGGAGTTCTTAGGTAAGAATACCGCAACGGAGAGCGAAATCGAAGAATTGTTCCGATGCATATTAGAACTTATTCGCATCGGACACGGAAATGACGAATTATCAACGTGATGGCACGAAGCAAGTGGTCAAGAACTTCTTACCTGGTGGAAGCGCTGACGTTTGCGGCGTTTGTTGGCCTGTATATATGGAAGTGGCAGGCGGAGAGACCTGAGACCTGGTGGGCCATACTCGCCTGGCTGCTGTTGAGCGCCCTGCTGCGCCGGGACACACCGAAGACGCTCGGATGGCGCGCGGACAATTTTCGGGTGGCAGCGAAACGCGCTTTTTTTTTCTTTCTCCCGGCCTCCCTGGTGATCTGCGGCGCGGGAATCTTTCTCGGAATGCTTGGGCGCCTTCCGGTGCATTTAATCGAGCCGCGAAGGTTTCTTGGGTATTTAGCCTTCTGCGTGCTGCAGCAGGTGGCCCTGAATTCTTATTTGACGAACCGCCTGCTCGCCTATTTTGAAAGCGCCTGGGCAGCGGCGCTTTTGGCAGGCCTGGTCTTCGCCGCGCTGCACTGGCCTAATCCTGTGTTGGTGCCGTTGACCCTCATTGGCGGCGTTATGATGTCGTGGCTATTCGCGACCCAGCGCAATATTTTGCCGCTGGCGCTTGGGCAGGCATTGCTGGGGGCGCTGGTCTGGTGGGCATTTCCACTGGCATGGCACCACTCGATGCGCGTTGGGCCCGGCTATCTAGCATTCCATTTGTAATGGAATTTCTGGCGCTTACTTTGCATCACTCGCAGGTCGAAAAGCAGAGCAGGAGCACCCCGGAAACCAGCACGGCATGCCCTTTTTGGTGGTGATTCCGCGCGTTGGGTGATGAATAGACTTGCAATGGCCACACCGGCAAGGCCGCTTTCGAGGACCATTTGGCTGCTGAGGACGGCTGGACGGTGGACGCAAGCGCATTCCTCCCATGAGGAGACACTGCTCCGGATGGAACCGCCAAACCCAGCCAAAGAACGGCTGAAGGTGGACGGTACCTGTGTAGACCTGGTAGCCACACACAGGTTCCGTCCTGATCTGCCCTTCCACCGGGCTCTCAAGGTGACCCAGGAAAAGGCGGCGGGAGTGTACCTGAATGGCGCAGTAGAAAGGTGTGATCTACGTCACAGGTTTCCGAACCTTTTTGCATAGCTTGCTGTTCAGGACTGCGCCTGTACGAGTATCAGGTTCCCTGCAAGGTGCCGAATGAAATTTCTACCTGGGAGAAACACAACTAAGACTGTTGAGAAAAACGAATCGCGGCAGATTCGGGAAGACGGACCAAATTGATACCGAGTCACAGCAAAAAGTGATGAATGTCACACAGCGCTGTGGCATATGACGCAGGATTGACGGACAAGAAGCATACTTTTCAGGAACACTGTGTTTCATAGCGAAATTAAGTTGCTCTAACTGAGCAACTTACAGAGTTGCTGCATTATTCAGCGCTTTGGCACGCGGAGTGCCCTTCTCTTCGTCGTTCCTAGAGATCGAACTAGAGCGGCAAAGAGGAAAGGACATCCAAAATGCCAAGCGCCATGATCGCGGAAAGACCCCAGACTCTGACGTTCCGTACGCCCGTCCCGGCAGTGCGCCGCCCAGCCTCGATGCAAGGGTTGACGCCATCCGACGCTTGTGCGGCTTGCCGGATGAAGAACGAAGGGTTCTTCTGCCGCATGTCCGACGCCGCGATGCGCGAATGGGACCGCATCAAGCACGTTACGTCATACCCGGAGGGCGCGATCCTGTGCATGGAGGGCGAACCGGCGCGCGGCGTGCAGATCCTGTGCCAGGGACGCGTGAAACTGCTGACCACCAACAGCGAAGGCAAGACGTTCATCCTGAAGATCGCGCAGCCTGGCCAAGTGTTCGGCTTGAATTCGATCGTCACGGGGCGGCCGCATGAAGTGACCGTTGAAACGATGCAGCCCTGCCAGATCGCCTACGTCACCAAGGAAGATTTTCTACGGTTCATCAAGGATCACGGTGAAGCCTGCCTCCGCGTGGTGCAGCAACTGGGACATGAATGCCATTCTGCTTATGAAGTGATTCGCTCGCTGGGGTTGGCAAGTTCGGTATCGGAAAAGCTGGCGAAGTTCCTGGTGGGCTGGTCGGCAGAGGGCAAGGAAAGCGCGGGCGCGGTGCGCGTGAAGCTGGCGCTGACGCACGAAGAACTGGCGCAACTGATTGGCTGCTCGCGGGAAAGCGTGACACGCACGTTGAGCGACTTCAAACGGCAAAAGCTGGTGGAACTCAATGGGTCAACTCTGCTGGTGTGGAACAAGACCGCGTTGGAGACCATCGCCGCCGTTTAACTTAGAGGCAAGAAATGCTGGCTCGAGTGTTAGGTGCAATTCGCCAATGGCTTAGCTGGCTGGACGCCGCTGGATATACCAGCGTCCCGCAGTGGCGGCCGTGGCGGGATTTCTAGAAAAACTTTCGGTTCCTCTCCTTAGATCAAGCTGGTAACCCTCCCGGGGGCGCGTTCCGCCCCCGGTTTTTCTTTCTTGTAGCGCCTTCTTCCAATAAATGCTGGAACTTTTGGGGTGGGGTGTCCGTATTGGGTGGTAAGGAGATTCGCCATGACCTGTTTTCGGGGGTTCCTCGCGGTTAGCTACGCATTGATTTGGGCGGCCACGACCATTTTTGCCGGGTCCGCTCTGGCACAGGACTCTTCCAGCGGAGCCAGCGGCAAATCGGATCAGTGGATCCACGTCCGCGTGGAGAGCAAGGAAGACCACGGGGAAACAGTCCGAGTGAATGTGCCGATTGAGATGGCGGCCAAGGTGTTGCCGGCCATCCACGACCAGAAGCTGCACGACGGCAAGGTGCGCATTGACGGCGACAAGATGAACCAGGATGTGGACTTGCGGGCGATCCTAGATGCCGTGCGGAGTTCGCGAGACGGCGAATACGTGACGGTGCAAAGCCACGAGAACAACGTGCGCGTGGCGAAGAGCGGTGGGTATTTGTATGTCCATGTGACCGACAAGGGCGATGGCGACAAGGCCGCGGCGAAGGATGGCAAGACCCCAGTGCCGGCACACGAAGCGAAGGTCGAGATTAAGGTTCCCCTGAAGGTGGTGGATGCGCTGCTCTCGGCGGGCAAGGACGAACTGGACATCCTGGCGGCCTTAAAAGCGCTTGCTGCCCACGGGGACACGGAGTTAGTCACCGTGAAAGACGAGCAGAACACGGTCCGAATCTGGGTGGATTCAAAGAACGTCTCGGATTAACCGGGGCCACCTGAAGGTGGCCGCTACAGGCGGTCAAAGAGCAGCGGGTTCCGGAGGGCGAAATGTTGATGCTGGCGAAGGTGGCAATGGGATTAGGCGCGACAGCGGCGATGGCTGGAGCGTACGTGTTTCACGAGGGCGTGATTCGCGTGGACGTGGATGAACATCGCGACGGCGGCTCGCACGTGCACTTCTGGGTTCCCGCGACGGTAGTCTCCACGGGAATGCACTTTGTGCCGGCCGATAAGATGAAGGATGCGGCGGCGCAGGCGCGGCCATACCTGCCGGTGATGCGCGAGGTGGCCAAAGAACTGGAAAAATATCCCGACGCGGAACTTGTGGAAGTGGAAAGCGGCGAGGACCATGTTCGCGTGGCGATGGTCAGCGGGAAGCTGCGGATAGATGCGGTCAGTCACGACGGCGACATCGTGCACATCAGCGTCCCGGCTGGGGTGTTGCGTGACGTTGCGGATGAGTTGGAGGCGAAAGCGCCCGGCGTCTGACGACTAAGAAGGCGGCCTAAAGCCGCCCCTACCTAGGAACCAGGTTGAAAATAGACCTCGTCCTGAATCGCATCTTTTTTCCACCCTGCGCGCAGAAGAATGCCGCGGCCATTTTCCACCATGCCCGGATGGCCGCAGAGATAGGCCGTGGTTTCCTCCGGCCGGAGACTCCATACATCCAAATACTTGCGAATGAGGTCGTCCACGCGGCCGAGCTCTCCTCCCCAAGCCGGGTTGTCCCAGGGACGGCTCACAGTGGGCACGTATTTCAACCAGGGGGCTTCGGCGGCAACCTTCTCCAATTCCTCGCGATAGCCAAACTCATGGGCAACGCTTGCGCCCTGAAGGCAAAATAAGCGATGCTCCCCCGGCATCGGTGTGCCGCCCGTTTTCCAATCCTTGTAAATCGTCCGGACGTAGCTCACGTAGGGAGCAACGCCGGTAACCGTGGCAAGCAGGAGATGATTCTTGCGGCCGCTGCGCAAAGCAAGCGTGAAGCGGCCCTTGGCAAAGCGGCGAAGCAACAACGGCGCACCCGGCTGCATGGAATGCAGGACCGGAGACAATTTCCCTTCCGGCACACGCTCCACAAAAAATTCGAGTTGGGGCTCGTAGGGCGAGGAGCAGATGGAGTAAGCGCGCTCGAGGCGCTGTTCGCCGCTTTCGACGCCGAGCGTGGCGTATTGGCCGGCGAGGAAAGAAAACGGCGCGCCGGGGTCGACCTTAAGCAGAAAGAGGTCTTCCGAGATTTCGCGGCGATCCAGGATATGCGCCGGAAAGAACTTTTCGGGATTGGCGACCAAGAAAACCCCCACAAGAGTAGGATGCCGGCTGTCCGAAAACGATACAGGCGGAGGGCCAAAGCACTCCGCCTGCACGGACCTAAATTTTGTCAAACGCCCAGGGACGCGCGCGCTATTGCTGCGGCATCTGCTGCCGGCGCTGCTGCATCATTTCCTGCATGTCGAACTGCTTGACCGGGCCGGTGATGCGATCGGGCACGCTGTCCAGAACCTTGGTCAAAACCATGGTGTGATTGGGGCTGGACTCCTTGACCATGCCGAAAGGGGTGACTTTGTCGCTGGTCCAGACGTCGGAATTATTTTTGTCGCTGTGCCAATGATCGCAGGAGAACGTGCCGGCGGGAACCGTGATCGTTTCGGTGCCAACGGAGTGCCAATCGGTGACGCTGTCCTGCATCTTTTGACGAGTAGCGGCGCTCATCTGCATCGGCATTTCCATCGCCTGCTGTCCCGGCATCTGGACGATCATGCGATGATATTGAAAGTCATCCATGGTCATCAGCGACTTGCCAACCATGGACTTTCCTTGTTCATCGGTGGAGGCAAACTGCATCCAGAATCCGTCTTTTCCGTCCACCGATTCTTTTCCAACGATGCCCATTTCGATTGTGGTGGATTTGGAATCCCTGCCCGTAGTTTGGTAGACGGCGCCCTTTCCGACCACGGGATGAAATACCTTGGTGATGGCCGGACGTTTGAACAAGTCCATGCCCATCTGGGCTTGAGCCTGGCCGCCGGTCAGCAATAGCAAGGCAACCAGAGTCGCGACGAACAAACAACCACGTTTCATTTCTTTCTCCTTTGAAATCCGCGGACGGCGCGGTTCGAGGCAGGGATCGAGCCGCTCGGCAGGTCGTTCATATCAGTTTCGCAGTGGGGAAGCAATTGCAGGCTTGTGCAGAGTTGTGCAAAACAAAATGCCGGGAGAGTGTGCCGGCAATGCAGCGAGCTCATTCGTAGGCGAGGGCATCCACGGGATCGACACTCGAAGCGCGAAGCGCGGGGATGGCCGCGCCGAGCGCCGCGCCAACCATGGCCAGTCCAATAGAGCCGATGACCCAGCCTGGAGTAAGCAGGACGGCGAGGCCGGGATTTGTCTCTTTCAGGATTCCCTTGGTGAGGAACGTGATGGCAATGCCGAGAAGGCTTCCGGCAAGAGTAAGAAACGCGGTTTCGCCCAGGAACATTTTCACAACGTCAACGCGAGTAAAGCCCAGAGCTTTGAGGATGCCGATTTCGCGGGTGCGCTCCAGGATCATCGTATGCATATTCATCAAGACGACCAGGAAGCTGATGACGATTCCCAGGCCAACCATGGTCTTGATAAATGGCTTCAATTCGGGCAGGTTGGAGGAGTTCATCAGCGAAACATATTCGGCCACCGAGCGCACCCGGTTTTGCGGATCCAACCGCAGAATTTCCGCGCGCGCCGCCTCCATGTCTCCCTTGCTGCGCACGAAGACCATCGAAATGTGATTCTCCGCGCCGATCACATCCTGCCCGGTCTTCAACGGGATGAAATAGCGGGCGCCTTTGCCGTGGGCCACGATGCCAACGATCTTGAAGGGATGATTTATGAGCGTCACCGTGTCGCCGATCTTGACGTGACGCGTCTGGGCGATGATGTCGTCGGCGAGCGCTTCGTCGGGACCTTCGATGGGGCGGCCGGCACGATAGACAAAGCCCTGACTAAGCGCGTTGAAGCGCTTGTAATCAATGCCGTAAATGATGATCAGCGTCTTGGGATCGGAGACAACCAGCGTGGGAGCGGCTTCATCCACATCGGGGAGTTTCGCGATCTGATCGGCCAGCGATTCCGGCATGACGGCGCTGGAGAACGCGAAGAAGATGGAAGAGTTCGGCGGCTGCACCATCAGGTCCGCGCCAACGCCTTCGACGCGCTTGCCCCACTCGGAGATGACGCCGCTGGTCATGCCAACGATCATCAGGACCAGGACAACCTGGATGGAGATTGCGATGATGCTGAGGGCGCAGCGCAAAGGACGCGCCAGCAAATTCCCCCAGAACATGCGCATCACCGAAAATGGGCCTTCGTATTCCTGCTGCATAGGATGCAGTCCAAATTTAGCATCGGGAACGCGGTGGGTCAAAAGAGAAACATCGGAACGCGTAGCACGAAGAATGCCGAAGTGCAGCTGGAAAAATTTAATTCTCGTTAAGTTTTCAACACAATAGTGGAAAAGTTTGTGGAAAGCAGCCCTTCGGCAACAACTAAATCCGTGCGATTCAATGCGATGATACGGATTGCACTATTTTAGTGCAATCGCCACAACACGCACGCATCGGAGAAGAAAATTTTCGCGTGTAGTGATTTTATCACTGGGATCGCGGTCAAAGCGCACGGGAAATTTTCCTCCAGCGATAAAAGAATGAGAAAGAGATTGCAGAGAAAGAGAAAATCGCCAGCGAGCGCCCGACAGTTCGGGGCTTGCACGCTGGAGTGCGAAGTCGCGCGAGCCGCGCGAAGGAAAACTTCAGGAGTTCGGCGACGTCAGTACCACTTCGGCGGGCGATCCAGATGGATTTTCACCACTTGCTTGGGGTCGGTGATGTCGTACCAGCGCCCGAAAGGCTTCCAACCGTCCGCGACGACTTGAATCAAGACGTGCCCCATCGGAGGATCCGGGATGTGGGCAATGCCTTGCACATTCGTTTTCACGTTCTCTTCGGTCTTTTTGTCCTTGATGAGATGCTCTTCTTGCGTTTTCACGTAAACGCTGGCGCTTTCTATCGGCTTGTTCTCATCGCCTCCGGTAACTTCGATGGTAAGGCGCTTGACCGGCGCCGAACTATCTGCCGGGGGTGATTTTTGTTGGGCGAAGAGAGCACTGCCGGTGAGCAGAAGGACAACGAAGAGACCTGGAGTGCGGATGGAGCGTACCGTAAGCATGGCGAATGCAAAATAGTTTGGCTGGAATCTTTGTGGGGGTCAAGTCAGGCGCACAAATTGCAGCGCGGACGAGAAGCAGTGCACAACTTGTTGATTTGGCTGGGCACAACCCGGCGCGGGAGTATTTGACTCACCCCGCAGGCTCTTGTAAGTATGTCTGACTACGCAGTGCTCGGCAGATTGAGGAGAATACATGGGATTCGCAACGAATGCGATACACGTGGGCCAGGAACCCGACCCTTCGACGGGAGCGGTGGTCGCGCCGATCTATCAGACCTCCACGTATGTCTATGAGGAATTAGGCAAAGCCAAAGGGGGATACGACTACGCGCGAACGAACCACCCCAACCGCAAAGCGCTGGAGCGCACTGTGGCAAAGCTGGAAGGGGGACACTCTGCCTATGTGTTCACTTCCGGCATGGCGGGGATTGATGCGGTGTTTCGTTTGCTGCGGCCGGGAGATCATGTGGTGTTGTCCGAAGCGGTGTATGGCGGCGTCTACCGCTTAAGCACGCAGTTGCTGGTGCACTTCGGACTGGAATTCAGCTTCGTGGATACCACCGACCCAGCGGTGGTGCTGGGCGCGATGCGGCCGAACACGAAGATGCTCTACATTGAAACACCGACGAATCCGACGCTACGCATCACGGACATCGCGGCGATGGCCAAGCTTGCCAACGAGCGGCGACTCACCCTGGTGGTGGACAACACTTTCCTGACGTCCTACTTGCAACGGCCCATCGAACTGGGTGCGCACATCGTGGTGCACTCGATGACCAAGTATATGAACGGCCACAGCGACGCGACTGGCGGCGCGGTGATTTTGACGCGGCCGGAAGATGCCGAGAAAATTTATTTCACACAGAAGTCGGCGGGCGCGGGCCTGGCGCCCATGGATTGCTTCCTGGTTTCGCGTGGATTGAAGACGCTGGCGGTGCGCATGCTGCAGCACAACGCGAACGGTTTGGCGGTAGCGCGGCATCTGGATGCGCATCCGAAGGTGCGCAAGGTGCACTATCCGGGGCTGGCGTCGCACCCGCAGCACGAGCTCGCTCGGCGGCAGCAGAAGGGCCCCGGCGCGATGATCGCGTTCGACTTAGGCGATGAGGGCGCGGCGCGGCGATTTTTGAATCAGGTGAAGATCTGCTCGCTGGCGGAGAGCCTGGGCGGGGTTGAGTCGCTGATCTCCCTGCCCGCGCAGATGACCCACGCTTCCATGCCCAAGGAAGTGCGCGACCGCGTCGGCATCACCGACAGCCTGGTGCGCCTGAGCGTGGGCATCGAGGACGTCGAAGACATCATCTCCGATCTGGATCAGGCGCTACTCTACGTTTGAGATTAATTCACTTTCAAAGTGCGGAGGGTTTGCAGTAAGCCTGCATCCGGGAAGCTCTTTGCGCGGTAGCGGATGGGAACCAGGTCTGGGGATTTTTCAAGGAGCGGTGATACGATCGGAAAGGCCTTGCTCCAGGGCACTTCAATCATCTCTTTCGATTTCATATCCACAAAAAAGACCAGGTTCTCGGTGACCGGCAGCAGCGTATCCACTCCATTGGTCCAAAGCGCGCGAGTGAACAAAGATTCGTCTTTTCGCTGCAAAAGCTGACATGGGGCAACGAATACATCCACGTTGTTCCTTTTGTGGATCTCCTCAAGAGATTTCTTCTGTTGGTCGTAGTCCAACGCGTCCCGGCGATATTTGAACGAACGCGCTTGCGCCGCAACCACGGGATCGGGCGGTACAAATGGCCGCCACTTACCATCGGAATGCACGTAGAGGTTCGGAGAAAGCGCGTGACCCTCTTCGAAGTGAATGGGAAAGGAATTTTTTAGAATTATGGCCTGGAGATCCGCGTCGTAAGCGCCTGTTACGAAGAGAATGCTGCGACCTGGCAGGAATACAACGGGATCTCCGTGTAATTTTAAGCGGTGAAACATCTCCGGCAGCAAGATTCGGGCGGTGTCGTAATAGTCTTCCCAAGCGCCGACGTACAAGCCGGGAGCAAGTTCCTTAATTTTGTTTGGATCAGACTTGTCGCGAAGGTTGGAAAGCGCTTGATCGAACGCCTCGTCGAATGAAACGTTCCAGGTTTCCAGTTGCGTCACACCCACATTTAGGATGTTGGCCGGAGTGTCGTGAGCAAGCGCGGCACATAGTCCGGGAGCGATCTCTCGGGTCACAAAATTGATTTTGGATAGATCAGAGCCTCCCGCTTCGAGTGTTAGCCGAGCGAGACTGTAATAGGCCGGGTCGCGGACAATCGGTAAAAGGTCTGCCTTGCAGGAAGTGTAGTCCGTGGGCACCTGCGTTTTGCCGCGGAAGGAGTTTACGTAACTTTGGATGACGCGACTGCGTTCCGGGGGCTCAGCAGCCAGGTAGTCACGAAAGGCGTTGTCCAGGAAGAAGGTGGCATTGGCGGATTCGATGCGCAAGGAATGCTTGGCCGGGTCGTGTTGAACGTCTCGTGTGCCCGCCGCTTGCAAGGCATGAATGAACTCCTGCGCAAACTGATCGTAGCCGGGCTTTTTGCCGAGGAGTTTGTCAAAGATTCCCATGGAACCTCCGAGCGCAATGATGCAAGACTAGCGCAAATGGTGCATGGTCAGTTAAGGGAAATGATGCGGATGCTGTCGCTTCACAAGCTCGAAGCCAGCCACTTCAGGTAATCGGAAGAGCCGGAGGCGATACGCAGCGAGATAAATTCAGGAGTTTCGTAGGAGTGGAGGCGGAGGACTTCGCGTTCCAGGGCTTTGAGGCGGCGGGCGGTGGTTTTGATGAGCAGGAGATGCTCGCGCGCGGATTCGACTTTTCCCTTCCAGCGGTAGATCGATTCGACCGGGGCGGTATGGATGTTGACACAGGCGGCGAGACGTTTTTCAACGATGGCGCGGGAGATTTTGCGGGCTTCGGCCAGCGAGGCGCAGGTGACGAGGACGAGGCGAAATTGGGTGGGCATAGGTTTCTCGGCGTTACCTGACGGAATCAAGAGAAGAGTTTAACGCAGAGACCCAGAGCGCGCAGAGGTTCGCGGAGAAGAGAAGGCAAATGCGAGGAGCGGGCTGGTGGTGGAGGCTTGGACACGGAACGAAAGAAAAGTTGTATCGGAACACGTTTGGTTGGAACAGAATCTGAACGCAGAGTAAAAGTGAACGTTCGATGATCGAAAAGAAACAATTCACGGACAATTTGCTACGCTATGCGCCGCACCTGATGGTGGTGTTCGTGGCGTTGCTGCTGGTGCACGACGTTTTCGGAACGCACGGCTATCTGGCCATGCGGCAGAAGCAGCAGGAGATTCGAAAAGTCCGGCAGGAGCTGGACAAGCTCAACAAGGAAAACGCTGAACTGCAGCAGAACGTGCAGGATTTGAAGAGCGACCCGGAAACCATCCGCAAAATCGCCCGCGAAGAATACGGCCTGGCCGGAATCAACGAAGTGATCATCAAGCTGCCGGCGCCGAAGCCGGCTGAGCCGCTGCCTGCGAAGCCCTGACCTTCCCCTTCTTGAAACGCGTGCGCAGGATCGAAAGCGCCAGCATCGCCAGGAAAATCACCAGCAAGCCAAACGTCGCCTTGGGAATCGAGCACTCCCGCTTGGGCAGGATCGAAAGCCCGCCATAGACGAACTCGATGTGCACCCAATAGACAAGCAGCGAAGTCTGTCCCAGTTGAATCACGGGGCTGAAACCCAATTGCGCCAGGCCCCAGCGGCACCAGGCATACGTAAGAGACATGATGACCAGCAGGATGCCGCAGCGCATCAGCAGAAAATTGGGACTGGAGTGCCAATAATCGTAAACCGCATACAGGCGTATGGGCGAAGAGTCGAAGAACTGCGAGAGCCGGCAAGCCGTTATGCCCAAAATACCGAGTAGAAAAAAGAAGGACGCTTCGTGGCGCCGGGCGAACGGCGTATAAAGCAGGAAGCCGATCGCGAGGCCGGCAAAGGCGAACGCCGACCAGGGGAACACGGAGAATAGCCAGTGCTGCGGCTTGTCGAAGACGTGCACCCCGTTGAAGTAGGACTCGAGCGGCCATGGCAGGAAGCGTGGGCGATGCGTGGTCCAAAGGGGAGGCGTAAGCATCGCGATGGCGGTGGCCACCACTAATCCTCCGGCGATCCCGCGGATGCGCGCGGAGTCCATCTGTGGCGCGGCGGTAAGCCAGCAGAGCAGTGCCATGAAGATCATCGAAAGGCCGAGAATATTGAGGATGTCCACGCGCAGAAGATCGGTCCACGGGGCAGTGCGGTAGCCAAGCGCAAATTCCTGCACACGGAAGAGCAGTCCAAGTCCGAAGATTTCAGCGCCGCGAACAGCCGTTTGCCTGACGATTGCATTGCGGGCAATTCCCTTTTCGCGCAGGCGCTCGGTGACAAGAGCCATTGAGACTCCGGCGAGAAAAAGGAAGAGCGGCGCGGGAAGCGTGCCGCCAAGCTGCGACCAGTGATAAAGCGCGGTGTCCCGCAAGTCCGGACGCAGCCAAGAATCGTAACAATGCGTTTGGAACATCAGCAGGCAGGCGAGCCCGCGCATCCAGTCGATGTAAGTCAGGCGCTTCATTTTGGGAGTAATCGGAAATCCGAAACTAGAGCTTGTCTCACAAATCGGCATAGGACCGGAGAGGTAATTCCTCGGGGGCTAAAGTCCAGTCTTTCTTTGTTTTTTTATGTCGGAGCTAAAGCTCCGACCCCCTCTACCCCATTTATGAGATGGCTGCTACTAATCAGGAAGAGAATACCAGCGAACAGCGAGCGGCGAACAGGAGGCTTTCCGATTTGTTCTGTGCGATAACAGGATGTGGCTCTGTTAGCTGTTCGCTTCTTTCCATGACCGAGCGCTGAATTATCAAACCGATGAAGCAACTCAACTTTTGGACGATGTTAGGCATTTGGGCGGGCGTGGCTCTCGCCGGGGCGCTCTATGCCTCGTGGCAAGGAAATGGAGGCCGGGCGTTTGCGGTAACGGTGGCCACGTTTGCGTTGTTGCTGTTGGGGATGCTCGTCTTCGCCGCGCGCGGCGTCACCGAAAGCATCGCGGGAAAATCCGGAGCAGCCGTGGGATTCTCGCTGGGCGCGGTGTTGTTTGTTGTCTTCGTGATGTGCCTGGTGGGCACGGGAACGTTTGCATTCGCACGGGCGACTGCGATGGCAGCATTCATTTTCATCCCGCTGGGATTGGCAACTTCCTCGGAAGCAGCGGCAGCCGGGACCTGGCAGGATTTTCTAACGGTTGCCGGCGTTTGGACTTTCGTGAAATTCGGGCCAACGCATTGGATTTGGCCGTATCCCGGCGGACGGCTGGCGTATGTGTTCACGGTATTGATGGCCGTGAACGTCGCCGTGGCGACGTTTCTGCTGGTGCGGCGGGCAAAAGGCGTCGGATATTCCATCGGCTGGGGCAAGAATTGGAGTATCTACGTGGTGGGCAGCTTCGTTGCCTTCGGCTGCGTGGCAATCCCGCTTGGCCTTTCGATAAAGTTCATCGCCTTTGAGCCGCGGCACGCGAGTTTGACCAGTTTGTTGCTGGGTATCGTGGGTATTCTCTTCTTCACGGCGTGGCCCGAGGAGCTGCTGTTCCGCGGGCTGCTGCAGAATTTTCTGGCGCGGGCTTCAAAAAGCGATTTTGCGGGCTGGTGGACGGCTTCGATGCTGTTCGGTTTCTCGCATATCACCAACATGGGTTTTCCCAACTGGAAATACGTGATTCTGGCGGCGGTGGCGGGAATATTTTATGGATGGGTGTGGAAGAAAACTGGGTCCATCTTTGCATCAGCGCTGGTGCATGCGGGCGTGGATGTCGCCTGGCACTTTTTGTTTCGGACTCTGTGAGGTAGGAAAGACAGATTTAACACAGAGTGCACGTAGATGGCGCGCCAAGATACAAGGGTTTCGTGCTAAGGAAAATCAGTCGGAGAACCAATGGCTGCGGTAGGCGACCCACCAGGAAACGGCCAGAATCGGAATCATGGCGACCACGGCCCAGACAAACGGCAGCGTGAAATCGGCCACAAAGCCCAAAGCGGCGAAGAGCATCCAGAAGATTTTGCGCTGCATACAAGGAGTGTAGCGCTTGATACAGCTTAAAAAGAGCGTAGCCAGGAATGGCTGTGCTACATGTGCAAGCACCGCTGGGCAAATTCCCCGAAATGAGGTACAACGCGTAGCACGCAAGGGCGACGAGTGGTTATCGGCGGAGGATCGGGATGGCTCCCAACGACGGGATGAGTTCGGCGCGAGGGTTCCGCGTAGAGCGACGCGAGACGCAAGAGGGGCTGGTCGTGGCGTGCTTCGGCCGACTGACCAGCGATAACGTGCCGCTGCTAAAAGACGAGATGCGCGAAGCGTGCAGCCGCAAAGGGCGCATCCTGCTGGACCTGAAAGAAGTGCCGATGATGGACAGCTCCGGCCTGGGCGCGGTGGTGACGCTGCATGTCTCCGCCCGAACGCGCGGCTGCAAGCTGGAAGTGGTCAACGCCAGCAAGCAGATTCGCGAACTCTTCAGCATGACGAATGTGCTGGGGCTCTTCGAAGCAACAGGACGCCACGGCGGCGGGATGATGTAGGATGTCGCCGCGTTTGCCGCTATATCGAATTTGAAACGAATACCGTCGGAGGAACAGAATCGCGTGAACGAAGGCGGACAGGACTGGACAATGGAGCGTTTGGGGTTTGCCTGGAAAAATTTTGACGACCAACAGGCCATCATTCGCGCAGCTGATTTGAAAGCCGGCTACCTGGTGACCTTTCTGTTGTTTTTCGGGGCCAGCACCATTCCTCTGGCGCAACAGGTATTGCCGAAACTGCGCTGGGGCACTCCGGGAGAGATTTTGGCCAGCGGAGCTTATGGGCTGACCTATCTCGTCTTTGCCGCTGGATTTGTCTGGGCGCTCTATCTAATTTCGCATGTGTTGACGCCACGGATCGCCCGGCATCACGCGAAACCATCCGACGGACGGGAATTGCTCTACTACGAGCATGTCGTGCGTCACCCGAACAGCGCCGCTTACTTTGAAGCGATGTCCAAAGTCAGCCCGGAAGAGATGCTGCGCAACGTGACGGATCAAGTATACGAGCTGGCGATGATCTGCAAGGCGAAGGTGGACAGCCTGCGCCAGTTTTCCCAAGCGTTCAAAATCACGCTTGTGGCGTGGTTCGTCAGCACCGGAGCGGGCTTCTGGATTATGACCTGGATGAAGTAGCCGCCCAACCGCCTATTCCTGAGGAAGCAGCACGATTTTTCCGGAGACTTGGGCCTTCTCCAGCATTTCATTGGCGCGGGCCGCTTCCCACAGCGGAAGTTTGGCGGCAACAACCGGCTGAATCTGGCGGGTGGCCAGAAGCTCGAAGAGCTTCGCGAGGTCCTCACGAAATTGCTCCGGATGCTGATCACGAAGATTCTTCACGTTGTACCAGGAAGCGTGTTTTCCATCCGGAATGAGCTGCAGCAGTCCAAGCGTGGCAAAGCCAATTCCGGCGGACAACTTCCCTTCCGCGACGGCGGAACTTGCGCCATAGCAGACCAGCGAGCCGCCCGAGCGAAGGCAGCGGTAGGACATGAGCCAATTCTTGCCGCCGATGGGATCGAGAACGCAATCTACGCCGCCAGGACAAAGTTGCTGGATGCGCTGCACGAAATCCTCCGTACGATAATCGATCGGCGTGGCGCCCAGCGAAGAAACCAGGGGATGTTTTGCCTTTGATGCTGTGCCGAACATTTTAAGGCCAAGGATTTTCCCGAGCTGCAGGGCGGCCGTGCCAACCCCTCCGGCAGCGCCATGCACCAGCAGCGATTGGCCGGGTTGCAGGCGAGCCACGCGGTGCATCATCTGGTAAGCAGTCACGTAGTTGAGGACCAGGCTTACGGCTTCGGCGGAATCGAGATTCGCGGGAACTGGAACAAGATGCGCGGCCGGAACGATTGTATATTGCGCGTATCCACCAACCATCGTGAGCGCAGCGACCCGCCGCCCAACGGCAAATTCCCGGACTCCTTCCCCGAGGGCATCCAAGTCACCCACAATGTCGTACCCCGGCGCGAAAGGAAACGCCGGCGTTTTCGGATACAAGCCGTGCCGCATCAGGACGTCGGCGTAGGCGACGCCCGAAGCGACGTTTTTGACACGAACTTCGCCGGGGCCGGGGACCGGCAGCTCGCTTTCCACCAGTTTGAGCACTTCCGGCCCGCCTTGGGAGGTGACAACCACGGAATGATTTTTTTGCAGTGCCATGAAGTTAAGAACCCCGAGCCGCCTGACGGAATGAAGAGTCCGGGTTAGCGCACAACGCCGGTGAGGGGGCTGGAGGCGGAGGCGTAGAGGCGCTTGGGCATGCGGCCAGCGAGGAACGCTTTGTGACCGGCGATGACGGCGTCGCGCATGGCTTCAGCCATGAGGACGGCGTCGGCGGCTTCCGCGATGGCCGTGTTCATCAGAACGCCATCGGCGCCGAGTTCCATCGCCACGGCCGCGTCGGAAGCGGTGCCGACGCCAGCATCCACGATCATCGGCACTTCGGTGATGCGTTCGCGCAAAATGCGGAGATTCGCGGGGTTCTGGATGCCCAGGCCGGAGCCGATGGGCGCGGCCAGCGGCATCACCGCCGCAGCGCCGGCATCAATCAGCTTGCGGGCGGCAATCAGATCGTCGTTGGTATAGGGCAAAACAACGAACCCTTCCTTCACGAGAACTTTGGTGGCCTGGATCAGTTGTTCCGTATCCGGGAAAAGTGTTTTCTCGTCGCCAATCACCTCGAGCTTGATCCAGTTCGAAAGGCCCACTTCGCGGGCCAGGCGCGCGGTGCGGATGGCTTCATCGGCGGAATAGCACGCGGCGGTATTGGGCAGGATGAAGATTTTTTCGCGGTCAATGTAATCCAGCAGCGATTCTTTCGATTTATCGGTGAGGTTCACACGGCGCACCGCTACGGTCACCATGTCCGCGCCCGAAGCGGCATGAGCGCGGGCCATTTCCGGAAAGCTGCGGTACTTTCCTGTTCCGACGATCAAGCGGGAATTGAAGGCACGGCCGGCAATGACGAGTTGATCAGACATTAGGAGGGTCTCCGGAAGAATTGTAGTCCTTGCGGAGGCGGGAGGACAAATGGAAGAATGCGGCCAGGAAGCCCTACGGAAGACACTCGTTTGCATATCTGATATCAGAAACAAAAATGGGCCGAGCCCATTCAAAGAAGGCAAATTCGGCCCAATAGACGAATTTTGTCCAGCGCCGCTACGCCTGGATGTGCGCCTCGATGAACCAGAGGTCCTTATCCATTTCGCGGGTCATCGCGGTGAAGAGGTCCACGGTGGCGGCATCGTCGAGGTCATCGGCTTCTTGGATGGCGGTGCGGAGCGCATTGGTAAAGTGCCCAACGTTGTGCACCAGAAATTTCACCATCGTGGGGCCGTCGGCGGCGGCGAGGTCGGCTTCGGGGATGCTGGACTTGGCCACGGCTTCCCGGATGGTGCCGTTGGCAACGCCGCCGAGCGCCGCAACGCGTTCGGCAATGGTATCAATGTGATCTTCCAGATGGGTGGCCACGGAATCAAAAAGCAGGTGCAGTTGATAAAAGTCCTTTCCCTTCACGTTCCAGTGCGCCCATTTCACCTGGCTGTGAACGTCAATGCCATCGGCCAAACGGAGATTCAGCAGGGTAATAAGCGCTTGACGGTTGTTCTCTGGGACACCAACGCTGCTGGGATAGGTACGGGCGGTAGCGGTTGCTGCTTTTGCCATGGAATTCTCCCCTTCAAATGATCGTCTGCTGGCTATGAGATGTGGCGGGAAAGAGAATGGATACGAAAAAATGGGCCGAACAACAGGCGAATGAAAGGAATGAAGGCAGGCGAGACGAAAAGACGGTCAGCCTTGACTGACCGGGCGCGGCTCGGTCACGTCGGCGTAGAGCTTGTCGATGAGTTGCCGGTAATGCTGCTCGACGACGCGGCGCTTCAGCTTCATGGTGAAAGTCAAGCTGCCATCGGCAAAGCTGAAATCCTCGGCCAGCAGCGCAAAGCGCTTGATGGTTTCAAATTGCGCGAGATGCGTGGTCAGGCGGGCGACTTCTTTTTCGATCAAGGCGTAGGTGCGCGGGTTCGCGGCAAGTTCGGCGTTGGAACCGAATTTTAGCCCTTCCTCGGCGAGCTTTGCCGAGACGGTCACATGATTCGGCACAATCAGGGCAACCACAAACTTGCGCTGATCGCCCACAACCATGGCGTTCAGGATATACGGGCTGGTCTTCAGCGCGTTTTCGATGGGCTGCGGCGCCACGAATTTTCCCGCGGCGGTTTTCAGCAGGTCCTTCTTGCGGTCGGTGATAAAGAGATAGTTGTCCTTGTCGAGATATCCAATGTCTCCGGTCTTGAACCAGCCATCTTCGGAAAGGACCTCGCGGGTGGCTTCCGGAGATTTGAAATAGCCCTGCATCACACACGGCCCCTTGGCCAGGATCTCTCCATCGTCGGCAATGCGCAGTTGCACGTTTGGAATTGGCCGCCCGGAGCTTCCGATCCGGTTCTTCGGATAATTGCTGGTCAAAACGGGCGATGTCTCCGTCAAACCATAGCCCTGATAAATGGGAATCCCGATGGCCCAGAAGAATTCGGCCAGGTCCTTCGAGAGCGGCGCGCCGCCGGAAAGAATCACCCGCAAATGGCCGCCGGTGCCCGCGCGAATTTTCGAGTAGACCAGCTTATCGGCGATGGTCCATTTCGCGCGAACGGCCAGGCTTGCGTTTTTTTCTCCGCAGCGCCATGCAGCGGATTCGCGTGCCGTCTGCATCGCAAAATCGAAAATCTTGCGCTTGGCGCCGGCGGCCTTGCTTCCCTGCTCCATTAATCGCGCGTAGATTTTTTCGAAGAAGCGCGGGACCGCCGCAAGCACGGTGGGCTGGATCTCCAGCAGGGCTTGCGCGACGTTCTCCACCACTTCCACATAGGCGACCGGGCATCCGTTGAAAATGTACAGGTAGTCCAGCATGCGGCCATAGACATGCGCCAACGGAAGGAATGAAACCGCCAGATCGGTCGCCGGAAACAGGGTGAGGTCCGCGCAGGAGTCGGCGACATTGGAACAGAAATTCGCGTGCGTGAGCATCACACCCTTGGGCTCGCCGGTGGTTCCCGAGGTGTAGATAAGGGAGGCCAATTGATTGGTGAGGACCTTGGAGGTGCGCAGGCGATAGGCGGCAATTTCCGCGGGGCCGGTGGGTGCGATTAATGTCTCATATCGCAGAAAATCGACAGGCAAATTGTCGCCGGCGCCGGCGACGATCACCTGCTGGACATCCTTGACCTGATCGCGAACCTGGAGAAATTTCTCAAGCTGCTTTGCCCCGGCAATAAAAACGACCTGAGCTCCGCAGTGATTGAGGATGTAGGTCATCCGGTCCGGCGACTCGTTGAAATAGACGGGAACGGTGACTCCGCCGGAGCCGCTGATGGCAAAATCGGCGGTGTGCCACTCGGGACAATTGGGCGCAAAAAGGCCGACGCGATCCCCGGACTTTACGCCGAGTTCCACAAAAGCATTGGCCAGGCCGGCCACGCGGCGCAGCATTTCCTGGGAGGAGATGGCCTCCCAACGCTCCGGGCCGCGAAACATCTGTGCGCGGGGAGACGGGTGTTCTTCAACGGCTGAAAGAAAACGTGCAGGGAGTGTCCCGTAATTCATCGGAGAAGCGAATTTACCTTAAGGAGAATTCTTCCGCAATGGGATGCGCCACAAGAGCAATGGCCGTGGCGGCAAACGGGCAACCTTGCAGTGTGATACGCTTGCAGCGAGATTGCAGGAGCGAAGAAAAACTTGAGCAAGAACAATGCTGCGTTGACCGTCATCCCATTCGGCGGGCTCGGCGAATTCGGAATGAACATGATGGCGTTCCGGTTCGGCGACGACATTCTGGTGGTGGATGCGGGGATGATGTTTCCGGAATCGGAACTTCTGGGCGTGGACCTGGTGATTCCGGACATTACCTACCTGAAGCAGAATCGGCAGCACGTGCGCGCCATCGTCTTGACGCATGGACACGAAGACCACATTGGCGCGCTGCCTTATATCCTGCGCGACCTGAACGTGCCGATTTACGGCACGCGGTTCACCCTGGCCCTTGTAAAGAAACGCCTGGAAGAAGCCAATCTTCTGGATAGCGCCAAGCTTTTTGAAGTAACTCCCGGGCGCCTGGTAGAAATCGGACCCTACGAAATCGAATTCATTCCGGTCACCCACAGCACGATTGATTGCGTCGCGCTGGCCATTCGCACACCCCTGGGCGTGGTGATTCACACCGGCGACTTCAAAATCGATCAGACGCCCGTGGATCACTATCAGTTCGACCTGCATGCTTTCGCGCGTTACGGAAATGAAGGCGTGCTGGCATTGTTCAGCGATTCCACGAACGTGGAAAGGCCGGGATTTACGCCTTCGGAGCGTGTGGTGGCCCCGCGCCTGGAGGAATTGACGCGCTCGGCGCCGCGCCGCGTGGTGATTTCCTGCTTTGCTTCTTCCATTCACCGCATCCAGCAGGTGATCGACATTGCGGAGCGCGTGGGCCGCAAAGTGGCCTTTGTGGGCCGCAGCATGGTGGATAACGTCGAGATTGCGCACGACCTGGGCTATTTGCGCATTCCCGACGGCGCGGTGGTGAGGTCGCAGGATATCCGGAGCTTCGATTCGAAACGATTGATCGTGCTGGCGAGCGGGTCGCAAGCGGAGCCGATGTCTTCGATGTCGCGCATCGCGGTGGACAACCACCGCTTTGTGACTATCGACGAGAACGACACGGTGATTCTGTCCGCGCGCATCATCCCTGGAAACGAAAAAGCCATCTTCCGCATGCTGGATCATATGTTCCGCCGGCGGGCCCTGGTCTATTACGACAACTCGGGCGGACCGATCCACGTCTCCGGTCATGCCAGCCAGGAAGAGCAGAAATTGCTTCTGCAGCTGGTGAAACCGAAGTATTTCATTCCCGTGCATGGGGAGTACCGGCATCTGTTCCGCCACGCGGCGCTGGCGCACCAGTTGGGCGCAGTGAGGGGCGAGATTTTGCTACTTGAAGATGGCAAATGCATCGAGTTCACCGAGGATGGCGTCTTCCGGCGCGATCCGGTGGCCACCGGGCGCGTGCTGGTGGATTCCGGGTCGCTGGAAGAGATTGAAGAGATCGTGGTGCGCGACCGTAAGCACCTCTCCGAAGAAGGCGTGGTGATTCCGATCATCGCCATTGACAAGCACACCGGCCGCGTGGAGTCCGCCCCGGAAATCGTTACGCGCGGGCTGATGAGCGAAAACGGCAGCGAAATGCTGGCCGGCGCGCGCGAAGTGGTGGCCAAGACCGTGGAAATGTCCAACCTGGAAGAGCGCGCGGACTGGTCGGTGATCAAGGAAAAGATCCGCGTGGACTTGAAGCGCTATATCAACAAACAGACCTCCAAGCGCCCATTGATTCTCCCGGTTATTTTAGAAGTTTGAGGACAGCAATCTATCAACTGCTGCCGAGAGCACCCTACTATCAAGACGGGACCAAAATCGGTTGGCGTCGAGCTTAGTCTCCCAGTAAAATTCCTGTGGCTTTTGGAGCGAAGGTTTGGCTGAGATCCCGCACGAAACTTCCTCACCCTCTGGCACCACAGGGCCCCCGGCGTCGCGGGCCACCTTCACTTTCATCATCATCACTGTGGCTCTGGATTTCCTGGCCTTCGGCATCATCGCTCCGGTTCTGCCCAACCTGATCATCCAGTTTGAAGGCGGCAATATCGCCCGTGCATCGGACATCACGGGTTACTTTGGATTTGCTTGGAACTTCATGCAGTTTCTTTGCTTGCCGGTTCTGGGGGCGTGGAGTGATCGCTTCGGACGGCGACCGGTCATTTTGATTTCGTGTCTGGGTCTGGGCCTGGACTATATTTTCATGGCCCTGGCTCCAACACTGCGTTGGCTGTTTGTGGGACGGTTAATCAGCGGAATTACAGCCTCGAACGTTTCGACGGCGTTTGCATACATCACCGATGTGACCCCACCTGCGGAACGAGCGAAGAGATTTGGCTTGCTGGGTGCCGCGTTTGGGGTGGGCTTTGTGATCGGACCTGCAGTGGGCGGTGTGCTGGGGAATTACAATTTGCGGGCTCCATTCTGGGCCGCCGCGGTCTTAAGTCTGGCAAATTTTCTCTATGGGTTGTTTGTACTGCCAGAGTCGTTGCCAAAAGAAAAGCGGTCCAAATCCGCCTGGCATATGGCAAATCCCTTGGGATCTCTGACACTTTTGCGATCTAGTGTTGAGCTCTCTGGTCTGTCGATGGTCGTATTTCTGTACTACTTAGCCCATCAGTCTCTTCAGAATGTCTGGGTTCTCTATACCAAGTATCGTTACGGTTGGAATACCAGAAGCGTCGGGGTTTCTTTGGCATTGATAGGAATCTGCGCGGTGGTGGTTTCGGGCGGCCTGGTTGGTCCTTATGTAAAACGATTCGGCGAGAGATTCAGTTTGGTGAGCGGATTGCTTTATGGCTGTCTGGGCTTCGTTGGATTTGGACTCGCATGGAGCGGCACTCTGGCTCTTTCGGCGATTCCGTTGATAGCGTTGTGGGGAGTCGCCGGGCCGGCGATACAATCCCTTATGTCTCAGCGCGTGGATGCTTCGTCGCAAGGAAAATTGCAGGGAGCGATTAATTCGCTTCGCGCACTGACCGGCATGGCGGGTCCATTGCTGTTTACTCAAGTATTCTCCCAGGCTATTACTGACGAAGCTAAGCTTCATCTGCCGGGGGCACCATACTTTCTGGCAGGGATTTTGCTGGCTACCGCGATGGCAATGGCCTTTCTGGTCACGCGGGGGATGACATCGAAGAGCGTCGAGCAACCAGTGTGAGTCAGTCACTCCGCCCACTCGAGTGTCAGGGCGAAATGCAAACCCGAGTCCCACTGCGATAAACTGAGACGGAAGGAGCACGTTGATGAGCGCACTGACACCGGTGATGAACGATCCGGCCACCAGCCGCGGGCCGTTTCGCGCGCCGCGCGGCACGCAGATTTCCTGCAAGGGCTGGCAGCAGGAATCGGCACTGCGCATGCTGCTGAACAATCTCGATCCGGAAGTGGCGGAAAAACCGGAAGACCTGGTGGTCTATGGCGGCACTGGGAAAGCGGCACGCAACTGGGAATGCTTCCACGCTATCGTGAAATCGCTGCGTGGACTGGAATCCGATGAAACGCTGCTGGTGCAATCGGGCAAGCCGGTGGCCGTGTTTCGCACCCACGAATACGCTCCCCGCGTGCTGCTCTGCAATTCGAATCTTGTCGGGCATTGGAGCAACTGGGAAAAGTTTAATGAACTCGACCGCGCGGGCCTGATGATGTACGGCCAGATGACCGCGGGCAGCTGGATCTACATCGGGACGCAAGGCATTCTGCAGGGCACGTATGAAACGTTTGCGGCCGCAGCGCAGCAGCATTTTGGAGGCAGCCTCTCCGGCAAACTCGTCGTCACCGGCGGCATGGGCGGCATGGGTGGAGCCCAGCCTCTTGCGGCCACCATGAACGGCGCGGCGTTTCTGGGGATCGATGTGGACCCGGAGCGCATCAAGAAGCGCCTGAAAACCGGCTATTGCGATGTCATGGTTACTTCGCTCGATGAAGCGCTGCGCATTCTGAAGAATGCGGTGCGCAAGGGCGAAGCCGCTTCCGTCGGCCTGGTCGGCAACTGCGCCGACGTGATTCCCGAACTTGCGAAGCGTGGCGTAGTGCCCGACATCCTCACCGACCAAACCAGCGCGCACGATCCCATCGGCGGTTATGTCCCGAACGGGATGACCTTGGAGCAGGCGTTTGAACTCCGCAAGAATAATCCCGCGGAGTATCGCAAGCGTTCCGTCGCGGCGATGGGCGAACATGTGCAAGGCATGCTCGATCTGCAGAAGCTAGGCTCGGTTACCTTCGATTATGGCAACAACATTCGCACCTTCGCCTATGAAGCCGGAGTGAAGAATGCCTACAACTTTCCCGGCTTTGTGCCTGCTTACATTCGCCCGCTATTTTGCGAAGGCAAGGGCCCTTTCCGCTGGGCGGCGCTTTCCGGCGAAGCCTCCGACATTGCGCGCACCGATCAACTCGTGCTGGAAATGTTTCCGCACAACGAGCACCTGAAGCGCTGGATCACCATGGCGCAGAAAAAAGTAAAGTTCCAGGGATTGCCATCGCGGATCTGCTGGCTGGGATATGGCGAGCGCGACAAATTCGGCCTGGCCCTCAACGATCTCGTCGCCAAAGGTGAACTCAAGGCGCCCATTGTGATCGGGCGCGATCATCTCGATTGCGGTTCCGTGGCTTCTCCCTACCGGGAAACCGAATCGATGAAAGATGGCTCCGACGCCGTGGCGGACTGGGCCTTGCTCAACGCGCTGATCAACACCGCCAGCGGCGCATCCTGGGTCTCTATCCACAATGGCGGCGGCGTGGGCATCGGCTACTCGCAACACGCGGGCCAAGTTACCTGCGCCGATGGTACCCCGGAGATGGGCAAACGCATCGAAAGAGTATTGACCAACGATCCGGGCATGGGCGTGGTTCGCCACGTGGATGCAGGCTATCCGGAGGCCATCGCGTTCGCACAAAAGACTGGTGTTAAGGTGCCAATGCGATAGGATAGCCGCAACGAAACACCCGGGTGTCCCGGTGCAGGGACCAACGGTCGAGGAGCGGCTATCGTGTACACCATTCTGGGTGCCACCGGAAACATCGGCTCGGTTATCACCAAAAAATTACTGGATAAGGGCGAGAAGGTCCGCGTCGTGGGGCGTAACGCGGCCAAGTTGCAGCCGTACGTGCAGAAGGGCGCGGAAGCGTTCGTCGCGGATGTGAAGGACGCAGACGCGCTGACGAAGGCGCTGAGCGGCGTGCGCGCGGCTTTCCTGATGTTGCCTCCAGGGCTTACTTCTCCGGATTACCCCGCCGAACAGGACATCGAGAGCACCGCCATTTCAACTGCCGCGAAAAACGCGGGGTTGCCTTACGCCGTAAACCTGAGCAGCATTGGCGCTCAGGCGCCGGCAGGGACCGGTCCTATTCTCGGCGCGCATCATTCCGAGAAAAAGCTGAATGCCGTGGAGCGCTTGAACGTGCTGCATCTCCGCCCGGCCTATTTCATGGAGAACCATCTTTCGGCGATCAGCATGATACAGATGATGGGTGTATACGCCGCCGCGTTGAAGCCCGAGCTGAAGTTTCCCATGATTGCCACTCGAGACATCGGCGAATATGCCGCGGAGCGCCTGCTGAAACTCGATTTCAATGGGAAACAGACCCAGGAGTTGTACGGCGAACGCGATCTGACCATGAATGAAGTTGCCGCCGTGCTGAGCAAATCAATCTCAAAGCCGGATCTGCGTTACGTGCAGTTTGCCTACGATCAGGTCGAAGCAGCCATGGTGCAAATGGGTGTCTCCGGCAAAACCGCCGCCTACTTGATCGAGTTGTTCCAGGGGATGAACACGCGCATTGTTGTGGGAGTCGAACCAAGAAGCGCGGCCAACACCACGCCGACCTCCATCGAAACATTTAGCAAGGAAGTCTTTGCGCCAGCCTATCTCGGCAGAGCCGCCAGCGCTTAGGTGCAATCGCGGCGCGGCTTGGGCATAATGCTTACGTTTTGAGCGGCGAAGTCCTCATCACGGGTGCCTCGCAAGTCTTGACGCTTCGCGGGCGCGGTCCGCGGCGCGGCGATTCCCTTTCCAATCTAGGCATAGTTCGCGATGGCGCGCTGCTGGTGCGCGGCACGGAAATTCTTGCCGTTGGGCCGCGCAAGCAGGTGGAACGCCACGAGGCGGCGAAGCGGGCGGAAAAATTCGACGTTGGCGGGCGCGTGATATTGCCGGGCTTTGTTGATTCGCATACCCACCTGATCCACGCCGCAAGCCGCGCCGAAGAATACGAGCTGAAGATTCAGGGCGCGAGCTACGAAGAGATTGCCCGCAAGGGCGGCGGCATCCTGAATTCGGTGAAAAAGCTGAGGGCCGCGACCAGCGAAGCGCTGAAAGCGAGGGCTACCTGCGCGCTGCGCGAATTTGCGGCGCATGGCACAACCACGGTGGAGGCCAAGAGCGGCTACGGCCTGGACGTGGCCGGCGAACTGAAAATTTTGAAGCTGCACCGGGAATTGAACGAGAAGCAACCGCTGGAGATTGTCTCGACTTTTCTGGGGGCGCACGTCGTTCCGCTTGAATTCCGGTTGAAAGCGAATGGCACAGAGCAGTACTTGGCGTTGCTGAAAGAAAAACTCCTTCCCGAAGTGGTGGTGCGCGATCTGGCCGAATATTGCGACGTGTTTTGCGAACGTGGCGCGTTTACGGTCGCGCAATCCAAACAACTCCTCAGCAAAGCCAAGGAACACGGACTGGCGCCGCGGCTGCACGCCGAGCAGTTGTCTCACTCGGGAGCCACCAAACTCGCGGTGGACTTGCAGGCGGCAAGTTGTGACCACCTCGAACATGTAAACGACGCGGACATACGGGCACTGGCCCAATCCAGGACGGTTGCCACACTTCTTCCCGGCTGCGACTTTCATCTAGGGCTTTGGAGCTATGCTCCGGCACGCAAACTGATTGAAGGCGGAGCCATCGTCGGCCTGGCCACGGACTACAACCCCGGAACCAGTCCCACCCTGAGCATGCCGATGATTCTCTCGCTTGCTTGCAATCAACTCCGCATGACGCCCGCCGAGGCCATTACCGCCGCCACGATCAATGCGGCCTATTCTCTCGGGCGTGACAAATCCATTGGCTCGCTCGAATCCGGCAAGCAGGCCGATCTTGCCGTCTGGGAAGTGGAGGATTACCGCGAAATTCCTTATTATTTTGGAATGGACCTCTGCTGGATGACCATGAAGCGCGGCGAGATCATTTGGATGAAGGATTGAAGAGAGTCAAGAGTTCAAGAGAAAGAATAAAAGAATTACCACAGAGACCGCAGAGAGCCGCAGAGAGCGCAAGTAAAGAATCGGAACGGAGAGCGATGAAACGACTGATTGAGTGTGTGCCGAATTTTTCCGAAGGGCGCGACCCGGCTAAGGTGGACGCGCTGGTCCAGGTGATGAGCAGTGTGCCCGGCGTTTACGTGCTCGACCGCGAGATGGACGCCGACCACCACCGCTGCGTGATCACCCTGGCGGGCGAACCCGACGCTGTCGGCGAAGCCGCCATTCTCGGCGCCGGCAAGGCTCTGGAATTGATTGACATGACCGAGCACAAGGGCGCGCATCCCCGCGTGGGCGCCACCGACGTGATCCCCTTTATTCCCGTGGAAGGCGCAACGCTCGAAGATTGCGTCGCGCTTGCCCGGCATGTTGGCAACGAAATCTGGAAGCGCTACCGCATTCCGATTTTCTTCTACGAGGCGGCTGCCACGCGCCCCGATCGCGTAAACCTGGAAAACGTCCGCAAAGGGCAGTTCGAAGGGCTGCGCGAAGAATTAAAAAAGAATCATGATCGCCAGCCGGACATCGGCGAACCCAAACTGCATCCGACAGCGGGCGTAACGGTGGTGGGCGCGCGCAAATTTCTTGTCGCTTACAACGTCAACCTGAACACCTCGGACATCACCGTCGCCAACAAGATTGCACGGGCCATTCGCTTCTCCAACGGTGGCTTCCGCTACGTTAAATCCATGGGAGTGGAGCTCAAGGCGCGCAACCTGGCGCAGGTTTCCATTAACCTCACCGACTACGAACAGACGCCGATGCACCGTGTCTACGAAACGGTAAAGCGGGAGGCCGAGCGCTATGGCGTGATGCCGGTGGGCAGCGAGATCGTCGGCCTGGTGCCGAAAAAAGCCATCGAAATGGCCGCCGATTACTTTCTGCAACTCGAAAACTTTTCACCTTCGCAGGTGTTTGAAAACAAGCTGGCAGCGGCATTGAGCGGCGCACCGTTGGAAGCGAAAGAGGGCAAGCTGGCGCAACTGGCGCGCCCCTTTGTGGACGCGGTGTCCGATTCATCGCCAACGCCCGGCGGCGGCAGCGTCTCGGCCTTGGCAGGCGCACTTGCAGCGGCGCTTGGGCAGATGGTTGCGGCATTGTCGCGCAAGAAGAAGTCGCAGATTCTGCATGTGGACAAGCTTTCAGAGCACCTGGATGCGCTGCGCAAAATCGGCGACGAATTGACGGCCGCCATCGACCGCGACGCAAGCTCTTACGATGCTGTGATGGCTGCGTTCAAGCTGCCGCAAGGCACGCCGGAGGAAAAAGAAGCGCGCGACGCGGCGATTCAATCGGCCACCAAGGGCGCCTCCGAAGTGCCCCTGGAGGTGGCTGAGAAGGCCGCCAATCTTGTTGATCGATTGGTGCAACTGGAGGGAATCTCCGCGGCATCCATGAAGTCAGACCTGCTGGTGGCGCGTCTAATGGGAGTGGCGGGAGCGAAAGGCGCGCTGGCGAACGTCGAAATCAACCTGGAAGGCCTGAAGGATGCGGCCTACGTGGCGCAGATGCGCGGCAAGGTTGACGAACTGCGCAAGCGGCTCGGCTGAGATGGGCGCCACGGCAGCGCGTGGCGTAAACTATAAATTCCACCCCAGCCCCCTCGAAAGGAGCAAGTGCATGAAGAAGTGGATGATCTGGAGGACCAGAATTGCGGCCGCGTGCGCCCTGCTGGCCCTGGTGGCGGCGATGGCAAAGCCCGCCAAGGCGGGCAGCCTGGGGGCGGACACCATCGGCCTCTTCCCCAAGTCTGTGGGGGAGTATGCCTACGTAGACCTGAAGAAGGCCCGCACGATGAAATGGTATCCCGCGATGGAGCAGCAGATGCTGCCGGAGAAATTCCGCCAGTTTGAAAAGTTCCTGGCATCCGCGGGAATCGACACAAATTCGCAGGTGGATGAGCTCACATGGGGCCTGGTGTCCCAATCGGCGCTAAGCTCGGATCCCGCGGTAGCGAGCACGGCGGATTCTTCCGCCCCTTCCAGCGAAGAGATCGTCGGCGTGGCGCTGGGGAATTTCAATCCGGATTCCACCGAAGCGTATTTCAAAGCGCAGAAGCTGCCAACGGCCAAGTCTCACGGCTATACGCTCTATGCGTTTGGCTCCGGCGTTGGCCCGGAGGACCTGTTCTTCTTTTTTGTGGATTCCAACAAGGCCGCCTTTGGCCACCGGGAACTGCTGGAGAAAATGATTTCCGTGCGCTACGGCGAGGAAGACAGCCTGTTGCGCAACGACAAGATGTTCAATCTGATCAACGAAGCGAACGGTACCGGCGTATTTTGGGCGGTGCTTAATCAAGGCTACACGAAGCTCGCGATGTCCCAGCTTGCGCCGGAAGTACAGCAGTTCCCCGATGCGGCCAAGCTTGTGGGGCGCATGTCCGCGATGATCATTTCGGCCTCTGCGGATAGCGGCCTGTCCGGAAAATTCCAGGCGGTCTGTGCTTCGGCGGACGATGCCAACACCCTCAGCCAATTGATGACCGCGGGATTGATGTACAAGAAATACCAGACCGCAAAAGACAACCCGGACCTGGGCCAGCTACTCGATCAAGCCAGCGTATCTCCTTCGGGTGACCGCGTGATGATTCGTTTGGCGGTCAGCGATGACCAGATGACCGACCTGATCAAGAAGAATACGTTTGCGTTCAAGATGTAGGAGAGAAGAGTTAAGAAGTCGGTAGTCGGTAGTTGGTAGTCGGTAGTTGGTAGTCGGTAGTTAAAGGTTCAAGAGTTGAAGCGTTCTCGGCTTCAGCCGGTGAATGCAGGGGCCGCCTCTCAAGGTGGCCCTTCTTTTTTTGGGAGTGCCGAGCGGCCTACGCTTTAAGGATCTACCCGCTACTTAAGAGGTCCTCTCTTTTTGCCCAGCCGATCCCCGAAGTGTCATTCCGAGCGAAGCGAGGAATCTGGTTTTTGATAGCGTCGCAGTAAAAGCAGATTCCTCGGGCCAATACCGCCCTCGGAATGACCAATTAGGAAGATAATTCAGGTTAGGAAACCGCGGAGACGAATTTGGTCAGCCGCAGCACGCCGCAGTTGTCGCGGTCTTCGCACAGGATTTGGTCCACGCCGGCCCAGGCGATTTCGGGCTTCTCGGAGGGGGCGGGGATGCCGGGCACGGAGATTTCCACTTCGATGCGATCGTCGAGGCGGCGGAAGTTGACTTGGCAGGGCGTGGTGCAATGGTCATGAAAGGAGAAGCACATTTTGCAAGCTGAAACCACGGCGCTCTTCAGTTGCTCAATACTTTCATTCGGCAGGCCCGCGGCATCGGCGAAGATGCGCATGGCTCCTCCCGCAGCGGCAGCCAAGCGCTCATCGTGGTCCAGCGAAAGGCGAAGGTGGAGAGGGTTCTTCGGCACGGTTACCGCTCGTTTGCCAGGGCCACGTCACAAGCTTCCCGGCAGTCCGGACAATAATATAACCCATCCACGCCCAAACGCACGTTGAGCATGCCCTTGCAGATAGCGCAGTACTTCTCGCAGGTGCAGTATTCCTCGGATTTGTCGCACTGGGAACAGACCACTTGTTGACGCGCGGCCATCGGACGTCTCCTCAAAAAAACTGTAACCGAGTGCCACTTCCCCAGCAAGGGAAGGCTGGCTTGCCTGCCGCGCATCGTGCAAGAGCGCTCCCCGGCCTTCGAAGGGCGGAGCATTCACTCCGCCTGATCTCTCCTCGCCGAACGAAGATTTCAAGCATGCTAAGGCTTGTACTGGAACGCCCTCGATCCATAAGCGATCCGTTTGATGCAAGCTTTCCACTCATTGCGTAATCGTCCGCGCTGCTTTTGATTCTAATTTGGGTGCGTGCTAACATCATTTTGCCCCGAGTAAACCGAATGGACTCCGGAAACTCGCCTAGCACAATTCAACTTCGAAAAACGGCTCTCAACGCGCTCCACCGGCGCTTGGGTGCGAAAATGGTTAATTTTGGCGGCTGGGACATGCCCGTGGAATATCCGTGCAGCGGCAATCTGCTGTGTGAGCACCGCGCCGTGCGCGGCGGTGTGGGCATGTTTGACGTCAGTCACATGGGCGACATCCGCATTCACGGGGCGAAAAAGGCCGGGGGAGCGCTCGCGGCCGTGCAGCACCTCACGATGAACGATGCTTCGCGGCTGGCCATCGGGCAGGCGCAATATTCGGCGATGCTCTATCCCAACGGCACATTCGTGGACGACGTGATCGTCCACCGCCTGGGCGAAGACGATTACCTGCTGGTGATCAACGCCGGCACGCGCGAAAAAGACATCAACTGGGTGCGCGAGAACACCCGGGGCATGGACTGCCAGGTGGAGGATCTCAGCGATACCTACACGCAACTGGCGATTCAAGGCCCGCGCGCGGCGGAAGTTTTGCAAAAATTAACCGACGCGAAGCTCGAACCGGTGAAGAATTACTGGTTCACGCACGGCACGGTTTGCGGCTTGCCGAACACGCTGATTGCGCGGACGGGCTACACCGGTGAAGACGGGTTTGAAATTTACATTCCTTCCGATGTGGCCACCAGCGAACGCGTTTGGAATGCCGTGATGGAAGCGGGCAAGGAATTCGGGATTGTGGCGTGTGGCTTAGGAGCTCGGAACACACTGCGGCTGGAAGCCAAGATGGCTCTCTATGGACACGAGATCAGCGACACGATCAATGTGTGGGAAGCAGGGCTGGAGCGTTACTGCCACCTGGAAAAGAGTGAATTTGTGGGCCGCGAAGCGCTGGCGAATTTGAAAACCGAGGGCGCAAAGCGCACGCTGGTTGGCCTGGAAATGGTTGACCGCGGTATTGCCCGAGACGGCTACCGCTGCGTGGATGAAAATGGAAACGAGATTGGCATGGTGACCAGCGGTTCACCATCGCCGACGCTGGGCAAGAATATCGCGTTGGCCTATGTGCCCCCGGCGATGACGGCTGTGGGAACGCCGGTTTTTGTCGAGATTCGTTCGCAGCGGTGCAAGGCTCAGGTGGTGGCAACGCCGTTTTATAAGAGAGCGAAGAAGCCATTAGCCGTTAGCCAGTAGCCAGAGGCGAAGAAAGAATTACCACAGAGGTCACAGAGGCGAGTAGAGGGAACGGAGAGTTTTGAGTGGGGTGCGGCTGGGAAATTGAGTTCATCTGAGGAAAAAGGGGTGCTTCGATGGGATATCCGACACAGTTCCGCTATAGCAAAGAGCACGAATGGATTGACGTGAAGGGCGACGTGGCAACCGTGGGCATCACGGACTACGCGCAGAGCGAATTGGGCGACGTCGTGTTCGTGGAAGTGCCCGCGGCTGGTGCGGCCGTAACCGCTGGAAAAACACTTGGCTCGGTGGAATCGGTGAAGGCTGTCAGCGATATTTACGCGCCGGCGACTGGCGAAGTGGTCGAACCTAACGCCACGCTGAAAGACAAGCCTGAGTCCATCAACACCGATCCACACGGCGCCGGCTGGCTCGTGAAAATCAAGCTCGCCAATCCCGCGGAACTCAATTCGTTGATGGATGCCGCGGCGTATGAAGCCTATATTGCCGAGAAAAAGAAGGAAGCCTCCGCCTGATGCGCTATCTCCCGAAAAGCCCCGCCGAGCGCCAGGAAATGCTGTCCGCCATCGGCGTCAAGTCCGTTGAAGAGCTGTTTTCCTCCATTCCTGAAGCTTACCGGCTCAAAAAGCCGTTGAACCTGCCGGGGCCGTATTCCGAGCAGGAAGTGATCGAATATTTTCAAGCGCGCGCGGGCGAGAATTCCGGGGGCTACACCAGTTTTCTGGGAGCGGGTGTCTACAATCATCTGCGCTCGGTGGTGACCGACACGATCATCGAGCGCGGTGAATTTCTGACGTCGTACACGCCATACCAGGCGGAAATCACGCAAGGCACGCTGCAGGCGATCTTCGAGTTTCAGACATTGATGTGCCAACTGACCGGCCAGGAAGTCGCTAATGCCTCGATGTACGATGGCTCAACGGCAACGACCGAAGCTGTGCTGATGGCCGAGCGCGTCACCGGACGCTCGCGGGTGCTCATCGGGCGTTCCGTGCATCCGGAATACCGCGATGTGCTCCGGACTTATGCGAAGAACTCCGGGCTGCAGGTCGAAGAGATTTCTTATACGGCGGCCGGCACACTCGATGAAAAGGCTTTGCAGATGGCGCTGCGCGATGATGTTTGCGCAGTTGTGGTGCAATCACCGAACTTCTTTGGCGTGGTCGAATCGCCCGCGGTTCTCGCGAAAATCACGCAAGCCGCTGGCGCGCTGCTCGTGGTAGCCATTGCAGAGGGTGTTTCGCTTGGAGCGGTGAAGCCTCCCACCGAGGCGGACATCGTTGCACTGGAAGGGCAAAGCTTCGGGCTGGCGCCGAGTTACGGCGGGCCGTATGTCGGCGTGGTCGCTTCGCGTGATAAATACGTGCGCCAGATGCCGGGGAGACTTGCGGGACAAACGACCGACAGCGAAGGGCGGCGCGGCTTCGTACTGACGCTGGCCACGCGCGAGCAGCATATCCGCCGCGAGAAAGCCACTTCCAATATCTGCACCAATCAGGCGCTTTGCGCGCTGGCGGCAACGGTGCACCTGACGTTGCTAGGCAAGGAAGGCTTGCGCGAACAAGCCGAACAGAATCTGGCCAAAGCGAAGTTCGCGCTGGGCGAACTGGAAAAGATCCCCGGTGTAAAGCGCGCGTTCTCCGGACCGTTCTTCAACGAGTTCACGGTGGAATTTCCCAAATCCGTGAAACTTGTGAACGCGGAATTGCTTCGGGAGAAGATTGTCGGGCCGTTTGTCCTGGGTTCCGCGTACCCGGAGCTTTCGAAGAACGCGCTGGTTTGTGTGACGGAAACGACCACACGAGCGGAGATTGAGCGTTTTGCGGCGGCAGTGAGGAAGGCCATTTCGGAATTGAAGTGAGTGAGCAACGGGTCGAAGAAAGACTTAACGCAGAGGCGCAGAGAACGCCGAGGGAACGCAGAGAAGAGAAAGGCAAGAAGGCGGCCTGAAGCCGCCCCTGCAGGACGGACAGGATACGGATGAGCGAGAAGATCAAGAAGGCGACGCGGCACACCAATCAGAATGAAGGACTGATTTTTGAGAAATCGTCTCCCGGCAAGCGGGCGTTTGAGTTGCCGCCGCTCGATGTGCCGGCAGTGGACGCCGCAACGGCTTTGGGCGACGCGCATCGCCGCGGCGGGGTGGAAGGCTTCCCCGAAGTCAGCGAGATCGAGGTTATCCGGCACTTCACGCGGCTTTCCACGTGGAATTATGCGATCGATCTCGGCATGTATCCGCTGGGCTCCTGTACCATGAAGTACAACCCACGCGTAAACGAATTTGTCGCGCGGCTCAATGGCATCGCCAGCGAACATCCTTATCAACCGCAGGAGCTCTCGCAGGGCTGCCTCAAGATTCTGCAACTCCTTGAGCAGTGCCTTTTGGAAATCACGGGCATGGACGCCATCACGCTGCAGCCCGCCGCGGGTGCGCAGGGCGAACTCACGGGCCTGCTCTTGATTCGCGCGCACCATACGAAAAACGGCAATCCGCGCAAGAAAGTCCTGATCCCCGATTCGGCGCACGGCACTAATCCAGCCACGGCGGTTATCGCCGGCTACGAAGTGGAAAACATCAAGTCCAATGCCGAAGGCCAGGTGGACCTCGCGCACCTGCGCGAGCAGGTGACACCGGACGTCGCCGCGTTGATGGTCACCAACCCCAGTACACTGGGCATCTTCGAACAGCAACTTCCGCAAATCGCCGAAATCCTTCACGCCAAAGGCGCGCTGCTCTATATGGACGGTGCCAACATGAACGCGCTCACCGGTATCACGCGGCCCGGCGATCTCGGCGTGGACGTGATGCACCTGAATCTGCACAAAACATTTTCCACGCCGCACGGCGGAGGCGGCCCCGGCGCAGGCCCGGTGGCAATGAAGAAGATTTTGGAGCCCTACCGGCCGGTTCCCGTGCTGGTGGAAAAAGAGGGCGGCAAGCTGGCGCTCGATTCCCAGCGCAAGGAGAGCATCGGCCGCGTGCGCGCGTTCGTCGGCAATTTTGGAGTGCTGGTGCGCGCGCTGGCGTACATCCTTGCCTACGGGCCGGGCGTGCGCCAGGCAACCGAAGATGCAGTGATGAACGCCAACTACATCCGTAAGGGCCTCGAAGGCGTTTTTGATTTGCCGTACACGAAGCCCTCCATGCACGAAGTGGTCTTCAGTGACGCCATTCAGAAAAAGAACGGCTTGAACACCATGGATATCGCCAAGCGCCTCATCGATTATGGCTTTCATCCCTACACGACGGCGTTCCCGCTTATCGTGCCGGGCGCCCTGATGATTGAGCCCACGGAATCGGAATCGATCGAAGAACTCGATCTCTTCATCGACGCCATGAAGTCCATCGCCGAGGAAGCCGCCGAAACGCCGGAACTCGTGAAGTCCGCGCCGCATTCCACGCGGGTGCGCCGTTTGGATGAAGTCGGCGCCGCCCGCAAGCCCATCCTGCGGTGGAAATCCGGCGAAAAGCACAGCGAAGCCGCCGACTGACAGGGGGAGCGTTAAGCCGCCTCTTGTCGCACTTGCACTCCTGCCTGCGCTCTCCGGTTTGAGCCTGCACAGCCAGGAATGGCTGTGCCACAGTGGCACTAACCCTCTTGCCTGTGCTCTTTGACATTCTCAACCGGATATCAAATTTCTGTCAGAGAAGTTAGCCTCGCGAACACTGCAGCACAGATGTCGCACAATTCCCTGCTCTCGGCTGCTAAACTATTGGAATCTGAAGACGGAAGCAGGTTAGCAAGAACATGAGTGCGGCCATTGATGCTTGGTTACCGAAGTCGGTAATCCTTCTCCGGGAGTACAACGCTCAGAAATTTGTTTCGGATCTCATCGCCGGCGTCACCGTCGGGCTTGTCGCCCTGCCGCTGGCAATGGCCTTCGCCATTGCTTCCGGCGTCTCGCCGCAAGCCGGAATCTACTGCGCTATCGTCACTGGTTTTCTGATCTCCGCCCTGGGCGGTTCCAAAACGCAAATTGGCGGACCAACGGGCGCGTTCGTTGTGGTTGTGCTGGGGATTATTTCGCGTTACGGCATCGACGGCCTGTTCACGTGCACCATGCTCGCCGGGGTGCTCCTCGTCATCATGGGCATCACCGGCCTGGGCGGCATGGTGAAGTTTTTTCCCCGGCCCGTCGTGGTTGGCTTCACCAACGGCATCGCCATTCTCATCGCCAGCACGCAGATCCGCGATCTCTTCGGCTTGCGCATGGAACATGTTCCCGGCGATTTCTTTCACCGCATGACCGCGATTGCCGAAAATTTTCATACCTTGAACTGGGCGGCGACCATCACGGGCTTCGCTTCCCTGGCGGTGATGATTTTCTGCGCGAAGTTTCTCAAGAAAGTGCCTGGCGCGATTCTGGTGTGCTTCGGCGCCACCGCCGCGGTAGCCCTCTTTCATCTTCCCGTGGAGACAATTGGCTCGCGGTTTGGCGGAATTCCCAGCGGGTTGCCGCACATGGCAGTTCCGCACCTGCAGCCGCAATTGCTGCTGCACTTGCTCTCCCCGGCGGTCACCGTGGCCATGCTTGGCGCCATCGAATCGCTGTTTTCGGCGGTAGTTTCCGACCGCATGAGCGGCGACAAGCACAATCCCAACGTGGAGTTGGTGGCGCAAGGAATTGCCAACATCGTTTCCCCCCTGTTTGGAGGACTGCCTGCCACGGGCGCCATTGCGCGCACCGCCACCAACGTCCGCTCTGGCGCGAAAACACCGGTCGCCGGAATAATTCATGCGCTGACACTTTTGGCGGTGATCCTATTCGCCGCGCCGCTGGTAAAGGACGTGCCACTCGCCGCGCTGGCCGGTATTCTGTTCATGGTCGCCTACAACATGGGAGACTGGGCGGAAATTCCGGAAATCCTGAAGCTCTCAAAAATGGACATCAGCGTTTGGCTGCTGACCCTGACGCTAACCGTCGTCGCCGATTTAACCCTCGCCGTTGAAGTCGGCATGATCCTTGCCGCATTCAGTTTCATTCGCAAAATCTCGCTGACCACAACGGTCTCCAAGGTCACCGACAAATACATCGAAGACGGCCGCGCCCACATCCTGCAAGACAAGGATATTCCGGATTACACCGCGGTCTTTCGCATTCACGGCCCGTTCCTCTTCGGCGTGACCGACAAAATCGCGGAAATCACCGAAAACATTTCTTCCCTCCCGCCCATCGTTGTCATCCGGTTGCGCAACATGACCGCGATTGACGCCACGGGCATTGCCGCTCTCGAAGAGCTGGCCGCGCAGCTTCAAGCCAGCGGCCGCACCATGCTGGTCTGCGGGGCTACGCCGCAACCCGCCGCCCTGATGCGCGAAGCGGGATTCGAACGCCACATCGGCGCGGAAAACATCTGCGCCAACATCAACGAAGCCCTGAAGCGCGCCGAAGAAATTCACGAGCATCCGGTGAAGGTCGCCGCCGAGGGGCCAAAGCACTAGAACTACCAATCGTTAATCTGAAGAGTCTTTCAGATTTCTCCTCTGGCTTAATGTTCCAAATCGCAAAACTCACGAGAGATTTCCTTCTTTCACCCTCCGATAACGGACAGGTTTTGTTGCCGTAACAAACACTGCCTAGTCTCCTTTGGGGGCGTTATTCCTCGCGTGTTCCTTTCTCACCCCCTCAATTCAAATTCTCAAGGAGATCTCATGATTAAAAAGTTAGCGGCGGGTGCACTGTCGCTCGCTCTAATCGGCACCACTTTGCCGTCGCCGATTCGGGCCAATGACGACGATCATCACTCGCGAATCAAGCACGTCCTGTTGGTCAGCATTGATGGAATGCACGCAGTCGATTATGAAAACTGCGTGGCAGCCGGCAGTTGCCCGACTCTTGCCGCACTGGGCAAGACCGGCGTGAATTACACCCGCACCACTACCTCCAGGCCTTCCGATTCCTTCCCTGGCTTGATGGCGCTTGTGACTGGAGGCAGCCCGCGAACTGTAGGCGCGTACTACGACGTGGCTTACGACCGTGTCCTGGCGCCACCTCTGGTAACCACCGGCAATGGGCTTCCGGGTACGAGTGACCCGGCGAACAACCCCGCGCTGGCCCCCTGCGTACCAAATCAGATTTACGGAACGCAGACCGAATACGAAGAGGGCGATGAATACAACCAACTGCTTCTCAACGGCGGCAATCCCCAGGCGGCCAACTTTGCCGACGGCGGCTATCAAGCAGTGGATCCCGACAAACTGGTCCGCGATCCCTTTAACAACTGCAAGCCCGTTTATCCATGGAACTTCGTTCGCACAAACACCATTTATGGCGTGATTCATGCCGCCGGCGGCTACACGGCATGGTCGGACAAGCACGCTGTTTACGCTCTCGTATCGGGCCCTACGGGAACAGATAAGCCCAGCAACGTGGATGATTACTATTCACCGGAAGTGAATTCCAACCAGATTCCGTTGCCAGGTGTAATCACGGCCGGCACAAACTTTGACTGCGGAACCATCAAAGCGAGCGGAAGCGCAACGGTCGCGGGCAACGATTGGACAACCGATTTCGATGCCATCAAGTGCTACGACCAGTTGAAAGTTAACGCGATCGTGAATGAAATCAACGGCAAGAATCACAACGGGACGGGCAAGGCTCCGGTCCCGGTGATCCTTGGCATGAACTTCCAGGCAGTCAGCGTTGGCGAAAAGCTCGTTCATCCCGCCGCTTTGCCTCCGGACCGCAACGACAGCAACTCAGGCGGTTATGAGGACGCCCAGGGCACGCCCCGGCCCCTCATGCTGAAGGAAATCGTCTTCGTGGACGCGGCGATCGGACAGATGGTTGCAGCTCTCAAACACGAAGGTCTTCTCGATTCCACGGCCATCATCATCACCGCAAAACACGGCCAGTCGCCGATTGACCCGAATCGCTTCTTCCCCATTCCCGGGAAAACCGGCAACGGCAACTCGCCAGGCGGTGTAATCGCGAATCTTCTCCCGGGAATTTACAACAACGCCAACAACGGGCTCGGTTTGGCGGAAGACGATATTTCCCAGATCTGGCTGGCGTATCCCAGCACTACCTCGCAGGCAGTGAGCACTCTGGAGAGCAATGCCGCTGTGTTCGGTGCGGGCCAGATCTACTATGGCTCTTCCATCAACACGCTCTTTAACCCTCCGGGTGTTCCGACCAATCCCGGCCCCTGCTGCAAGCTGCGTGAAGGCGGCGACCCACGTACACCGGATATCGTCGTCATTCCTAACGTCGGCGTGGTTTATACCGGCGGCGACAAGAAGCAGTCGGAGCACGGCGGCTACGCGTGGGACGACACCAATGTGATGCTGTTGGTATCGAATCCCCACTATCAGGCCAAGACCGTCCACAGCTTTGTGGAGACCGCGCAAGTGGCTCCCACCATACTGAAGCTCCTGGGCTTCGATCCCGATGCCCTCGACGCAGTTCGCGCCGAAGGCACACCCGTTCTTCCCGCGGTGCAGTTCGACGGCGGAGATCGCTAGTTCATCCATTCAAAACACATGGGCGCCGGAGCAATATTCCGGCGCCCATTTTTTGCTTTGAAGTTGTTAAATCCGAGCCAGGGGCTAAAGAAAATTAAGCGTAAGAGGTAAAGAAAGTGAAAGCCCGGACGCTGGTGAGTCCGGGCCTTCTGCGAGAGCTGGAAGATTTTAACGAGCGAAGCGCGGCGCGGGCTCTGGCGGCAGCGGCACGCCGGGAGCTTCCACCGGACGCCCACCTTTGGCTTGTGCGGCTTTGGTCGTAACGGCTGGCTCAACCTTGCGAACCGGGATGGCGACGTTTTCGCCTTCGCGGACAAAGTGCAAATGATCCTCAGTGAGATCCCAATCAATACAGATCATGTCGCCGATGCGAACCTGATCGGTGGCCAGCAGATTGGCCATGGGATAAACCACGTGGCGCTCGATGGCGCGCTTCAGGTGGCGCGCACCGTAGCGCTGGTCAGTGCCTTCCTTCAGCAGGAAGTCGCGGCCGTTGGTGGTGACGCGGAAGAGAAACTGCCCTTTGGCGGTTTCCAGAACGCGTTGCTGCACCATGGCGAGTTCGATGTCGAGAACCTGTTCGAGCTGCTTGCGGAGCAGCGGGTGGAAGACCACTACCTTGTCGAGGCGGTTCATGAATTCAGGGGAGAACTTGCGCCGCGCGGCTTCCACGGCGGTGCGCTCCACCTTCACGTCGAGATTATCTTTCGGCTTGTCATCGGACTTTATAAAGCCGTAGCCGCCGCCCATGAGCTCGGTGATCTCCCCGCCGCCCAGGTTGGAGGTGAGGAAGATGACCGTTTGCGAAAGATCCACGCGGCGATTGTCACCCAAGGTTAGCGTAGCCTTATCCAGCATGCCCAAAAGCAACTGCCAGAGCGCGTCGCTGGCCTTTTCAATTTCGTCGAAGAGCAGAAAGGAAAGCTTCAGCCTCTCCGTGTGGCTCTTGGCCAGCTCCTCCTGCGTGATCAGGGGGTGAGTTTCGCGGTGGCCGAGATACCCTGGGGGCGAACCGATCAATTTCGCAATTTCGTGGGAGTGCTGAAATTCGGCGCAGTCCACTTTAATGACCATGCGGGGGTCGCCAAACAGAATCTCCGCCGCGGCTTCCACAATGCGCGTCTTGCCCGAGCCGGTCGGTCCGAGGAACAGCAGGTTCCCCACCGGACGTCCGGGAGAGTTCAGGCCGGCACAGAAGACCTGATAAAGGTCCACCAGCGCCTGCACCCCTTCCTCTTGGCCAACGATCTTCGCGCGGAGCGACTGGTGAAAATCGCGCGTGTCGTTGCTGCGGATGGTTGGGTCCAGCTGCTGCTTTGCGGCTGCTCTCATGTTGCCTTCCCCGAACGACGCCCTCAAACATCTTCATCGTTCTGCTGCCAGGAGAGCTTTAATCAAAGTCTCAACCCAGCAGTTGGGGAGAAAGAGCATGGGGCGTGCCAATTTTTCAACGAAGTTGTGGATTTCAGAACTACCGCAAGTTCAACAAGATACGCTTGTTGCAGTTATGGAAACCGTCTCACGGGGTGAGACGCTCGGGGAGTTGTGTCCAAAAGTGAGAGAGCTGAAACAGTTTGTGTCAGTGGTTCCCTGACAAAAAGAGGCGCCAAGGTGGGATACCTTGACGCCCTTGGAAAAATGGATGATTTGACTCCGCGTCTCTGTTTCCAAGAATTAGCGGTGGTCTTTCTTCCGCCCTTGCGGCATCTGCCGGGCCACGGCTGGAGTTACGGCTGGCAGCGCAGGTAGCGTAGCCGCCTGGTCCGCGACCACTTCCGCAGGCGCATCCTTGCCCAGACCGTCCTGAAGCGGAGCGCTTGCCGAAGCCAGGGTCTCTTCCGCGGCCTCCTGGGTCACGATGGCGCCTTCCTTTTCCCGCACAAACGTGAGTTCCTTGTGGACGCCATTCCAGTCCACACGGACCAGATCGCCCAGGTTCACCTGCTGGGTGGCCAGAAGATTCGCCAGCGGGTAGACCAGGTAGCGCTCGATGGCGCGTTTCAGGTGTCTCGCGCCATAGCGCTGGTCCGTTCCTTCCTGGAGCAGAAAATTCCGCCCAGGGTCCGTGACCCGGAACAGGAACTTGTTCGTGGCCGTGTCCAGCACGCGTTTTTGCACCAGACCAAGTTCGATATCGAGCACCGATTCCAATTCCGGCCGCTTCAGTTGCCGGAAGACCACAAGCTTGTCGAGGCGGTTCATGAACTCCGGCGAAAATTTCCGCCGTGCCGCTTCCACGGCGGTGCGTTCTACCTTCTGATCCAGGTTGGTTTGCGGCTTGTCGGACGGCTTGATGAAGCCGTATCCGCCATCGGTCAAGTCGGCGATTTCGTGTGCGCCCAGATTAGAAGTCATGAAGATAACGGTCTGCGAGAGGTCCACGCGGCGATTGTCGCCTAAGGTTAGCGTAGCCTTATCCAGCATGCCCAACAACAACTGCCACAGAGCGTCACTGGCTTTCTCTATCTCATCGAAAAGCAGGAAGGACAGTTTCAACTTCTCCGTGTGGTTCGACGCCAGCGCCTCCTGGGTAATCAAGGGATGCGTTTCGCGATGTCCCAAATAACCTGGGGGCGAGCCGATGATCTTGGCAATTTCATGGGAGTGCTGGAACTCGGCGCAATCAATCTTGATCACCGCGCGTGGGCTGCCAAACAGAATCTCGGCAGCGGCTTCGACGATGCGCGTTTTGCCTGAACCGGTGGGGCCCAAAAACAGCAGATTGCCCACGGGCCGCCCGGGAGAGTTCAGCCCGGCGGTGAACACCTGGAACAGCTCGACCAGCGCCTGCACGCCGTCGTCCTGGCCGACGATCTTGGCCCGCAGCGCGTTCTGAAACTCAACGGTATCCGCGCTGCGTACATTTGGATTCAGTGAGACATCGCCTGTCGCCATGACCGCCTCCCTAGCGTCCCCGGAAGTCCGGAGCCGCTGCTCCATACCGCCCGCTGGTCCGGCCAAGTCTCTTCAGTTGGTTCTTCCCCCCAAACTGATCGAGCTTCACCAGAATGGTGGAGTGGAGCAGCCGCATTTGCACGAGCAGCTCACGCGCCACCGCGGGCGATTCGGAAAGTCGCAGCATCTGGGGATAAAGATCCGCCAGATGAAGATTGAGATTGCGGAGGGATTGCACCAGCTTCTGCACGGCTGGGGACTCGGGATCAGCGAGATCGATCTGGTTGTTCAACTGTTCGCGCAGGGAACGCCAGTTGAGATCGATGAAGGGATGTTTCTTGGAGACTTCCTTGACGACGTCATCGGTGATGCGGGCGGAGTCACCCAGACGCGCGAGATGCAGTTGCCGCACTTTTCCGCCGCGGCGCACATTGTGCACCAGGTAGTAGGCATTCCCTTTGCGACGGACGAAGGCCACGTTCCCGTCCCGAGAACGTCCGTACTTGCCGGACTGCGTTCTCACTTGCGATGTAGTGTAAGGCGGTTCCACTACACTTATCAAGGTTGGATGCGGCGTATGAGTAATCGTTGCGTGTCCCCCCGTTGCATGTTCTGAAGTTGCGAACATGGTGTCCCAGGTTGCCGCATTTTCTGCATCGGATTTTTCGCTGCGTTTCATCGGACTTTCCTCTACGCGTGGCATCCGTTGTTCTCTTGCAATCCATACACTCCATCCAACACGCCTCGCGCCGAAAGGTCGCTTGCGCCGCGAGCGCTTCCCCACTACCATGCTTTTCCGCTATGAGTTGGGATCCAGTCTACAAACTCGTGCAACAAATACCGCGCGGCCGGGTTACTACCTATGGGACGCTCGCCAGGGTTTTGCATTTGAGCGGCGGGGCGAGGACCGCGGGCAGGGCCTTGGCAGCGACCCCTTCGGGAAGAGGCATTCCCTGGCATCGCGTCGTGGGTGAACGAGGTAAGCTGCTTATTCCCGAACCGCACGCATCTCTGCAACGCAGGCTCCTGGAAAGCGAAGGCGTGAAAATCGTAGAGATGCGCGTGGACTACGCCACGCACGGCTGGGAGCCAAAACGCGCAAGAAAAACAAAAATCAAACCCCCGCTCAAAAAGATTAGGAAACGCGCTTAATGTTGAGGCGTCGGCGGTAGCGCCTGCTTCCAGCAGGCAAGCGCGCCTTCCTTTGGAATGCGTGAGCCGTGGCTCTCGCTTTGGCGGCGCCTGCCAATTCTCCGATTGCAAGTGCTGAGCCTACATTAGGCGCAAACGTTGCAGCTCACCGGTTCTCGGACCTGGGCGAGGGGCCGAAGAATGTTTGCCTGCTAGAAGCAGGCGCTACCGCGCGAAGTCGCGTTCTTTCTCCACCCTTATCTGCGGTACCATAGAAGATTCGCGACCATGCCGAACCCCATCCTGCAGGTAGAGAACCTGGTGAAGAGCTACGGCGATGTGCAAGCCGTGCGCGGGGTCAGCTTTTCTGTAGCCGAGGGCGAGGTATTCGGCTTACTCGGCCCGAACGGCGCGGGAAAGACCAGCACCGTCGAGATTCTCGAAGGCTTGCGCGTTCCCGACGGCGGGAAAATTTCCGTGTGCGGCCTCGATCCACAGAAAGATCCCATCGCCCTCAAAAATGAAATTGGCGCCACCCTCCAGGCGACTTCCCTCCCCGACAAATTGCGCGTTGGTGAAGCCATCCGCATGTTTGCCGGTTTTTACAAGCGCAACCGCAACGTGGACGACCTTTTGAAGCGCTTCGGCCTGGAAGAAAAGCGCAACGCCTTTTACAGCCAGCTTTCCGGCGGGCAAAAGCAGCGCCTGGCCCTGGCCATGGCTCTGGTAAACGATCCGAAGGTGCTCTTCTTTGATGAGCCGACGGCGGGGCTTGATCCGCAGGTGCGCCGCGAAATTTACGACATCATCGAAGAGTTGAAGCGGGAAAAGAAAACCATCGTCCTGACCACGCACTACATTGAAGAAGCCGAACGCCTGTGCGACCGGGTGGCCATCGTGGATCACGGCAAGATGATCGCGTTGGGCACACCGCGCGAGCTGAAGCAAAAATCCGAGCACACTTCACGCATCGAGGCGCGCTTTGCCAAGCCTGCTTCCAACGGCACGCTGAAAGAGCTGGACGGCGTCAACGACGCGCGTGAGGTGGACGGAACGTACGTGCTGCATTGCCAGAAAACCGCGCCCGCCATCGTGGCCCTGGTAAAACATCTCGAAGCCGAAAACAACGAACTCATCAGCCTGGAAATCTCCACCCCGTCGCTCGAGGACGTCTTCATTGAACTCACCGGACGGAGGCTGCGGGATTGAAGACCATTCTCACACTGGTTTCCATGCGCATTCGCATTACCGTGCGAAACAAGGCCTTTCTTTTTTTCAGCCTGTTCATGCCCATGGTCTTTTTCTTTTTGTACGGCAGCATCTTCGCCAAGGGCGACCCGGGCAAGGTGCGCTATCTGCTCGGTCCGGTGGTTGCCGTTTCGGTGATGGGGACATTCTGGGGATTGAGCGCGCAGATTGTGACCTGGAGAGAACAAGGCATTTTGCGCAGATTTCGCCTGTCTCCGGTCTCGGCGTTGAGCATGATCTGCTCCAGCATCCTGGCCAATATGCTGCTCCTTCTGCCCACGGTGGTCATCGAACTCTTGCTGGCGCGGACGCTATATCACGTCAGGGAATTCGGAGATCTTTTCAGCGTCTTTGTGATGGCCCTCGCCGGCATTGGCTCGTTCGCTTCACTGGGCTTAATCGTCGCCAGCGTGACCAACACCATGCAAGAGACGCAGATCATCAACCAATTGCTTTGGTTTGCTCTCCTGTTTGGATCCGGAGCCACCGTTCCACTGCCTGCGCTGCCGCATGTGGCACAACGCGTCGCGCTGTTCTTACCCGCGACTTATCTGGTCACCGGACTGCAACGCGCCATGGTCTACAACACGCCTGTGTGGAGGCTCGGGGTCGAATTGGGCTGCCTTCTAACTTGGGGCGCCCTCGCGATTTTCATATCCTCGCAGTTGTTCCGGTGGGAGCCGGAAGCCAAACTTCCGCGCAATGCGAAGCTGTGGGCCGCCACCTCGATTCTGCCGTTCATCCTGCTGGGCCTCTGGGAGAATCACAACGGCAAGCTGCTGGCGCAATCCAATTCCATGATGGAAGAACCCGCGCCAGACAAGGCGCAACAGCCACCCGCAACGAAAGAGCCGTAGCCAAATCCGGGGAGCTCCCTCCCTGCCCGCAGGTTCACGTATCTCCTTGGACAACAATCCGCGTAAAAGGAAAATGGGCAGGTAGAAATCTGCTACGTTTGAAATCATCGAGCAACAAAAAGGAGTGATTTGTGAATAAGACTCTCAATCTGGTTCTTATGCTCCTGATGGCGGCGCTGGCTATACGAGAGGGCTACAGCATGGCGCAGAACGGCGTGAACAGCACAAACGTTATCTTCTGCCTGCTGTTTACTGCCTTTGCTGTGCGAAGGCTCATGATTCACCAGAAGCTGAGCAGTTAGTGATCGCCCGGAGAGGCAATTCCTCAGGGGCTGAAGCCCAGCGTTTCTGACTTTTACTAATGTCGGAGCTAAAACTCCGACCCCCTCTGCCCTATTTATAAGACGGCTTCTAGGTATCCTTGTCTGAGACCGAAAACAACTCTTCCTACGCGTTTTGCTTGCTTCTTGGGCTGTAAATTCTTTGCCTGGCGCCTGCAGAGAGAAATGACTCCGTTCTAAGACTTCCAAATTGGCTCAAGTTTTGTCCCATTTGAATATGGATTTCGTTGACGCTCCCGGAGCGCTCCTCTATCCTGAATTTGCACGCAGCTTCAACGGAACAACCACGAGGGAGAAGCGCCCATGCCTGTTCAGAAAACCGAGAAGATCTGGCACAACGGAAAGTTCATTCATTGGGATGACGCCAAGCTGCACGTCCTGTCCCATGTCGTCAGCTACGGCTCCGGAATCTTCGAAGGTATCCGCTGCTACGAAACTCCCCGAGGCCCGGCCATCTTCCGCCTGCGCGAGCATATGCAGCGCCTTATCAACTCCGGCCGCATCTACCGCATGGAACTCGGCTACTCCGTCGATGAATTCAGCAACGTAGCCTGCGAGCTCGTGCGCCTCAACAAAATGAACGCATGCTATGTAAAACCCATCGTGCTGCGCGGCTACGGTGAAGTTGGCGTGAACCCGCTCAATTCGCCCATCGAACATTACATGGCTTGCTGGAACTGGGGCTCGTACCTCGGCCCCGATGCGCTTTCCAAGGGCGTGGACGTCTGCGTCAGCTCCTGGTCACGAATCGCGCCGAACACGCTGCCGGCGATGTCCAAAGCCGCCGCGAATTATATGAACTCGCAACTCATTCGCATGGAAGCGACGCTCAATGGATTTGCCGAAGGCATCGCGCTCGATACCAGCGGCCACGTCAGCGAAGGATCCGGCATGAACATCTTCCTGGTGCAGGACGGCACGCTCTACACGCCGCCGCTGGCCACCAGCATTCTGCCGGGCATCACGCGCGATGCCGTCGTGAAACTCGCAGCCGATTTGAACATCCCCTGCAAGGAATCAGCGATCCCGCGCGAAATGCTCTATATCGCGGATGAAGTCTTCTTCGTGGGCACCGCCGTCGAAGTTACGCCGCTCCGCTCCGTCGACAAAATCACCGTCGGCAAGGGTACTGTGGGCCCCATCACTCGCGCGATCCAGCAGGAGTTCTTCGCCATCACCAGCGGCCAAAAGCCCGACAAGCACAACTGGCTAACGCCGGTGAACGCCCCGGTCGCCGCAGGCCGCTGAGGGATCGCCAGCAAACCGATAGCGGAGAGCGGCTAGCTGGAAGCAAGGCCGCACTGGCTCTTGGTCGCGGCTCGCTGTTATCTGTTATCCCTCATCTGGCCGCGCAAACCTAGCCTCAGCTAAGAAATCCAGCTAGAATCCCTGCCTATGTACAACCTCTCCCAGAAATTGACGGCCGAATTCATCGGCACGTTCGCCCTGGTTTTCTTTGGCGAAGGCGCCGCTTGCGTGGACATGCAGTTACGCAGCAACGCCACCGGCGGCATCGGCTTGCTGGCAGTCGCGTTGGCACACGGCCTGGCCATTGCCATCATGGTCTCCGCGCTTGGGCACGTCTCCGGCGGACACTTCAATCCCGCCATCACCATCGGCTTTTGGGTCACCAAGCGTCTCTCCACTCCCGACACGCTCTTCTACTGGGTCGCACAAGTGGCCGGGGCTTGCGCCGCAGCCTTTCTTCTGCGCGCCATCATTCCCGACGAAACCTGGCGCAGCGTCGCTCTCGGTACTCCCGAGTTGATGCGCGATTTCCCCAGTTGGGCCGGGCTGGCCCTGGAAGCCACCACTACGTTCTTCCTTGTTTTTGTCGTCTTTGCTACGGCCGTGGACGAACGCAGCGCCTTCCGCTCCATCGCCGGCTTTGCCATTGGTCTCACGATCGTGCTCGGCATCGTCGTCGCCGGGCCTTATACCGGCGGCGCACTGAATCCCGCGCGCGCTTTCGGCCCTGCGCTGGCCTCCCATCACTGGCTGAATCAACTCATCTACTGGGTCGGTCCGCTGGGCGGCGGTTTCCTTGCTGGTCTGCTCTATGACTCTGTCTTCCTCAAGCCCAGTGAGGTCTAGCTTGGTAGCGCCGCCATCTTGGTGGCAAGAGTGCTTGCCTGCTGGAAGCAGGCGCTACCTCGACCACGACCACGCCACCTGTCCCCAAGTCTAGGTAACTAAGGCGCAACTCCATGTTTCGCCTTCCTTGTTGGGCCCCACCGCGAGTGCTAGCTTCGATAAAGGAATTGCAGACCTGCGGGGTGTGTGGACATGGCTCTGAGTATTGACGACCTGCTTCGACGCGCCGTCGAAAACAAATCTTCGGACTTGCACCTGAAAGTCGGCAACCACCCCTATCTCCGTGTGGACGGCCTGCTGACGCCGATGACGGATGTCCCGCGCATCACCCCGGAAGAAATGCTTTCCATGGCGTTCAGCATGATGACCAACCGCCAGAAGCAAAAGTTCAAGGAAACGGCGGAGTTGGATATGGCCTATGGCGTGGCCGGCCTGGGACGCTTCCGCGTCAACGTCTTCCAGCAGCGCGGCAACGTGGGTATGGTGCTCCGCGTTATTCCCACCAAGATTCGAACCATTGAGGAGCTGAATCTTCCTCCGGTAATCGGGAAAATTTGCGAAGAGCAGCGCGGCCTGGTGCTTGTCACCGGCACCACGGGTTCCGGTAAGTCCACCACGCTGGCGGCCATGATCGACCGCATCAACGCGCAGCGCGCCGATCACATCATCACCATCGAAGACCCCATCGAGTTTCTCCACCGCGACAAGCGCAGCTTCATCAACCAGCGCGAAGTGGAAGTGGACACCGCGAACTTTTCCTCGGCTTTGCGCGCTGCTCTTCGTCAGGACCCCGACGTGATTCTGGTCGGCGAAATGCGCGACCTGGAGACCATTTCCACGGCGTTGCTCGCCGCCGAGACCGGCCACCTGGTTTTCTCAACGTTGCACACTTTGGACGCCACGGAAACGATTCAGCGTATTATTGCGGTCTTTCCGCCGCCCGAGCAGAAACAGATTCGCTTGCAGATGGCCGCTACGCTCAAGGCCGTCGTCTCCCAGCGCCTGGTGCGCCGCTCGGACGACAAGGGCCGCGTGCCCGCCGTCGAAGTCATGATCGCGACGGCCTACATCAAGGACTGCATCATCAATGCGGATAAGACGCGCCTGATTCACGACGCCATCGCCGCCGGCACTTCGCAATACGGCATGCAGACCTTTGACCAGTCGCTTTTCGATCTTTACAGCAAGGAACTCATCACCCTGGACGAAGCGCTCACCCGCGCCTCCAACCCGGACGAGTTCAAGCTGCGCATTCAGGGTATCCGCTCCGCCGCCGACGCCGCCCGCGAAGAAATGGCTTCGCAGATGGCCGACTTCGAGCGCTTCGCCCGCAAGTAGCTCGTGGCCCTTCGACTCGCCTGTTGGCATGGAACTAACTACAGCGCTAAAGTACTCGAATGGACTGGGTCCTCATCAAAAGAGAATTACTTCTGCTGTTCCTCAGCATATTGGCAAGCAGTGCAGGCTTTTTCTTAGCGCTTGGAAGGGGCCTCGAATTCACCGGGACTTTATTTCCAAGGGTTTGGGTGGGCCTATCACTCGGACTAGCGATTGAGCAATCCACGATTTATTTTAACGAATACATCCTTTCATTCTCGGCGCGCTCATTTTTGGGATCGGTCTAGACGCCATCTTGCTATATGCGCTCGCACACGTGCCTCACGTTTTCGCGAATGTACGTGCCGCTTTCTTTCTAGGTGAACCGTTCTCTGTAAAGGGCAAAGCCGCCGCACAAAAGGTCCTGTAACCCCATGCTCCCTTGATGTCTTTTTATTGGCTGATTCTGCGGTGCGCATGCGCAAAAAACTCCTTTTGATTTCCGTGGTCGGTGGAGTATTCATCACGCTCCTCGCCGTAGCCCTGCGCGCCATGGGCATCTACCGGCCGGTTCCTTATCTCACCTATCCCGGCTCGTATCTGATGGGCGCTTTTGTGGATCGCATGCTGGGCTGGATCCCCTGGGGTCTCGGAGACAACCTCATCTCCGAATGGATTGTTTTTTTTTTACTGAACGTCGCGGGCTACGCGTTCGTGATTTTTCTCATCCTGCGCATCTTTTATCCGGACCGTTCGGAAGAGTTGCCGCCGATCACCGGATAACGGTAGCGCCGCCATCCTGGCGGCAAGCATGCTACCGGGTTCCAGCAGATAGGATAAGTACGTGTGGAAAGCACGCTCGCCTGCTAGAAGCAGGCGCTAGCGGCGACGGCTTCCTTTCGAGTGCGGGAGCCCGGCTCCCGCTTTTGAGGTGTAAGCGCTGCCTCTAAATGATCATTCGTCAACGAGATAGTCACCGCAAAAGCGGAGGCTGCGCCTCCGCACTCCAAAAAGAAAAGCCCGCCAGGGACCTGATCCCAGCGGGCTTTCTTGGGCGCGAAACGTGAGAGCTCAGTTGAAATACTTGGCGTTCTTCTCGATGAACTCCTGCTGCGCCGCGGGGAGTTCTTCCACGGAAAAGATTGAATTGGTCGGGCAGACCGGCACGCACGCCCCGCAGTCGATGCAATCAGCAGGGTTCACATAGAGCTGCGGAACATCGGCAAATCCGTTCTCGTCCTTCTTCGGGTGGATGCAATCTACTGGACAGGCTTCGATGCAGTGCTCATCTTTGGTGCAGGTGTCGGTGATGACGTAGGCCATGGCAAGAATCTCCCCTTCTGTAGATAGGCAATCTCCAAGCCAAGCGCGATGAAACGCACTCGCCTTTCTTTTCAATGATTTAGCAATCTAGGCTTTGGTCACGCCAACCCGACTTGCGTGATATGCCGCACATCGGGGCGTTCAAAAAACCCATTTCGCAGGCCGTGGCATTCAAAACCGGGTGGGTTCCTCCTCCTTTGCCTCCTTTACTTCCCTTTCTACCCTCCTTATGCTGCTGGCATGTTCGGCAAACCAAGGCCGCTCGAAACCGAAGCGCAGATCTACGACGCGGCCATCAGAATCCTCATGCGCCGGGCGCACTCCGTCCACGAAATGAAGAAGGCGCTGGTACGCCGCTGCGAGGACGAATCGCTGGTGAAGAATGTGCTGGAACGCCTGAAGCGGGAGAGCCTGCTCGACGACGCGCGTTACGCCAAGCAGTTCACCCGCGTGCGCACCGACTCCCGCAAGCAGGGGCAATTCCGCATCGCCCGCGACCTGCGCGCCCGCGGCATCCCCGACCGCCACATCGAAGCCGCCGGTAAGGAGATCGCCAGCACCACGGACGTGACCGCACTGATCCGGCAGCGGATCGAACGCAAGCTGCGCCTCTATCGCGGGGAAATCGACGAAAAAAAGCTCGCTTCGCTCTACCGGTCGCTCGTCGGCGCGGGCTTCCCTTCCGACCTCATTCGCAAGGAGCTCCACCGCATCACGCACGAAGAAATCCCGGAAGTGGAAGTCCCTGAAGAATAGAGGAGGCGGGGATCGGAGCTTTAATTCCGCCCAGTAAAACCACTAGTGAAAATTGGTTTTAGCCCCTGGGGAATTGACTCAATTTAGATGTTCGCCTTTTTCAGCGCCGAAGGAACTTCCTTGAAATCCTCTGTGCGCGAGCAATTCTGCAGGGCGCGCAGTAACGCGTCGGGCGGTGCCACGAGTTTGCGCTCCTCCAGGCTCAGCCAGCCGCCCTTGCTGCGGATGCGCGCGATCAGCTTTCCGTCTGGGCGTAAAAGCGTGTTTTGAATCACGAAGCGTGAGCCGTCGGCGGAAAGCTCCGCCATTTCCAGCGTCACGCGAAACTCATCGAGCAAGCCCACTTCGCGGTAATACTCCAACTCGTCGCGCAGGATCACGGGGCCGACGCGCAGCCGGTAGAACTCCGCCATCGGAAAACCGTTCTTCGCAAAATAGAGCATGCGCACATCGGCCGCGCGGTCCAGATACGCGGTATTCGCCATGTGACTGTTGAAATCCATGTCGCCCCAACCGGCAACAAATGTGCGTTCAAACATCTCAGCCTCCGAAGATGCCCTGGCATCATACCGGACTCTCCTCTTTTCGTGCTTTGCTGCAGCGCTGGCCTTCTTGCCGGCCTCTGCCCTTCCCCTGCCAATTCCTCTACTAGTCACTAACCCGGCCCTATAACCATCGTGAGAGTCTGAGATAATAGTCTTAACATGCCACCTGAGACTTCTTCCTCCGGCAAACCTGCCTTCACGCTTCTACCCCAAACGGGTGGCGGATGGAAAGGCTTCGCGCTTCGCCTTGGGCTGTTTCTGACTGCTGCCGCGGCCTTCCTCGTGTACATGATGGCGATGCCCGGGAAAACGTTCTCGGGACCGCTTGCCCCTCTGTCGCCCGAAGAATTCCAGACGGCAGCAAATCTGCGCGCTGACACCATGTATCTCTCCGACGCGATTGGCGAGCGCAATCTGGACCGCTACAAAAATCTGAATTCCGCTGCGAAATACATCGAAGATTCCTTGAAATCGCTTGGATACTCTCCGCAAAGCGAGCCGTTCACGGTCCAGGGCATGGCGGTCAAAAACATCGTTGTCGAAATCCCCGGCGGCCAACTGGCAAACGAGATTGTTCTGGTCGGCGCGCACTATGACAGCGTCAATGCCTGCCCCGGGGCCGACGACAACGCCACCGGCGTCGCCGGTCTGCTGGAAATCGCCCGCGAGCTGCGCGGTCACGTTCCATCGCGCACGATCCGGCTGGTTGCTTGGGTTAATGAAGAGCCGCCATACTTCCAGACTCCCGGCATGGGCAGTTGGGTCAACGCAAAAAGCACGCACCAGCGCAAGGACCGAATTGTCGCCGCAATTTCCCTCGAGACCATTGGCCTTTATACCGATGCGCCGGATAGCCAGCACTATCCTGCAGGCTTTTCTCTTTTCTTTCCTTCTACAGGGAATTTTGTCGGCTTTGTCGGCAATCTTTCCTCAAGGCAGTTAGTGCGCGATTCTGTCGGGTATTTTCGGGCGACCACGCAATTCCCCTCCGCGGGCATCGCCGCGCCGGCCGGCATGACAGGCGTCGGCTGGTCAGATCATTGGTCGTACTGGCAGGAAGGCTACCCGGCAATCATGATTACCGATACCGCGCTCTTTCGGAACCCGAACTATCACAAAATCTCAGACACTCCGGAAAAGCTGAGTTACGCGCCGATGGCGCGCGTGGTGATCGGCATCGGCAAGCTGGTGAAATATCTAGGTAAATGAAACAGAGTGACACGCGCCTCTCTGCGAACCTCCGCGCCTCTGCGTTATCTCATTTCACACCGATTACCGGTCACTAGCCACCCCTCTACTCCTCTGCGATAATTATTGATTACACTTTCCTGCGAGGGCTACGTGACGGCGAGCGACGGCAAAAAACTGACGGGCAACGAAATCCGCGAAAAATTCCTGGAATTTTTCGAGAGCAAGGGCCATCGGCGCGTGCGCTCGTCTTCGCTGGTGCCTCATGGCGACCCCACACTGCTCTTTACCAACGCGGGCATGAACCAGTTCAAGGATGTTTTCCTGGGCCTGGAAAAGCGCGATTACAACCGGGCCACCACGGCGCAGAAATGCGTGCGCGCCGGCGGCAAGCACAACGACCTCGAAAACGTGGGCTTTACCAAGCGGCATCACACTTTTTTCGAGATGCTCGGCAATTTTTCCTTTGGCGATTATTTCAAGAAGGATGCGGTGGCGTTTGCGTGGGAGTTGGTGACTTCGCCCGCGTGGTATGGGATTCCGAAGGACAAGCTCTACGTAACGGTTTTCGGGGGCGCCGAAGTCGCCCCGGGCACCACACTCGGCGTGGACGAAGAGGCCAAGGGATTCTGGCTCGAGCATGTCCCCGCCGACCGCATCTATGCCATCCCCGGCCTCAAAGATAATTTCTGGGCGATGGGGGACACGGGGCCGTGCGGACCTTGCAGCGAGATTTTTTATGATATGGGCGCCATCGCCTCGGAAGAGGGGCACGCCGACTGCCAGTTTCCCTGCGATTGCGGCCGCTACGTCGAAATCTGGAACCTGGTGTTCATGCAGTTCAACCGTGATTCTACCGGCACGCTGACTCCACTGCCTAAGCCCTGCGTGGACACCGGCATGGGCCTCGAGCGCGTCACGGCTGTTCTGCAAGGCGTTATCTCCAATTACGACACAGACCTTTTCGTGCCACTCCTGGATCGCGCGTCGCAATTGATTGGCGTTGACGAAAAAAAGGAACTGCAAAGCGAAGAGCAGCGAAGTTCCGCGGCTTCCCTGCGCGTTATCGCCGACCATGCCCGCGCCACCACGTTTCTCATCACCGACGGCGTCCTGCCCTCCAACGAAGGCCGCGGCTACGTTCTGCGCAAAATCATGCGCCGCGCCATGAACCACGGGCGCATGCTGGGCGCGAATAAACCATTTCTATTTGAGATGATCTTCGCGGTAGTCGAGTTGATGAAAGATGCATACCCCGAACTCTCAGAATCAGTCAGCCGAGTGAGCAGGATCGTAGAAGCAGAGGAGAAGCGCTTCGCGGCGACGTTAGAACGCGGACTTCGGGAATGGGACGGGCTTCTAGCGCGCAGTAATGCTGAACGCCTTCTTGAGGAGATTGACCAAGAGGCCCCAGAAGCATCAGATTCATTCACAAATGCCTACGGCAAGTACTTTTCAGACAAAAATTGGACCCAGCTATTCGAAACTGTAAAGAATACGCTCGGCCCCGAGCGGGCTCGAAGATTTGAAGCTAATTGGTACTCGCGAGAAATGCCGCCCATGACCATTTCAGGTGAAGAAGCATTTCGGTTATGGGATACGTTTGGACTCTCACCAGACTTTATGCAGGAGATGGCCAGGGATCAGGGACATAAATTCGACATTCAGGGATTTGACAGGGCGATGCAGGAACAGCGCACCCGCGCTCGCGCTTCTTGGAAAGGTACGCACAAGGAAGCGGCGAATCCCGCATTCGCCAAGCTGGCCGAAACCTTCAAGACTGCGCCGGACTTCTATCAGGCGACGTCCGACAAAGACGCCCGAATCGAGGCCATCCTGACCAAGTCCGGCTCTGTGAACGAACTGAAAGCCGGCGAATCCGGCGAAGTTGTCCTGGACCGTACGGCCATCTACGCCGAATCCGGCGGACAGATGGCGGACACCGGATGGTTCTACGATCCTTCCGAATCGCAGGTCCTCGCCGAAGTTACTGGCGCGTACTATCCCGTGACCGGACTGATCGCCCACAAAGTCACCGCGAAAGAGACGCTGCACGTCGGCGATCGCGTCACCGTCGTCGCCGATGCCGAACGCCGCGCGCGCATCATGCGCAACCACACCGGCACGCATCTGGTGAACGCCGCGCTGCGCAACATCCTGGGCACGCACGTCAAGCAGTCCGGCTCGCTCAACGCGCCGGAGCGCCTGCGCTTCGACTTCACGCACTTCGCGCCCGTCGATGCCGAGGAGCTTCGCGACATCGAGCAGCAGGTGAACGACGAGATCCGCTACAACGCGCAAATCGAAACCGGCGTGATGGGCCTGGAAGAAGCGCTCAGCTCCGGAGCGCTGGCCTTCTTCGGCGACAAATACCCGGAAAGCAACGTCCGCGTGGTCACCATCCCCGACGCCCGCTCGCCCCGCGGCTTCTATTCCAAGGAGCTTTGCGGCGGGACGCATGTCCACCGCGCCGGAGACATCGGCGTGCTGAAAATTATCGGCGAAGAATCCGTTGCCGCGGGGGTCCGCCGCATCGAAGCGGTCACCGGCATGGGCGCGCTTGAGCACTACCAACATCAGGCGCACACGATGCGCGAACTTGCCAACCGCCTGAACGTCGGCGAAGACAACCTGCTCCCGGCCATTGAAAAACTCAGCAATACGGCGCGGCAACTCGAAAAAGAACTGGAAGCGCAAAAGCGCAAAGGCGCGCTCAATCAGCTCGACGAACTCTTCGGCCAAGCCCAAACCATCAAGGGGGTGAAGGTCATCGTCGGAGAAGTTTCCAACGTGGATCGCGAGGGTCTTCGCCAACTGGTGGACTCCCTGCGCCAGAAGCTCGGATCCGGTATTGTCACCCTGGGCATGCTCGAAGACGGCAAAGTGGCCTTGATCGCCGGGGTGACCAAGGACCTCACCGCTAAAGTCCATGCTGGCAAGCTGATACAGGCCCTGGCAAAGCAGGTGGGTGGTTCCGGAGGCGGACGGCCCGACTTGGCCGAGGCTGGCGGAAAAGACACATCGGCGCTAAAAAGTGCCTTGCAGAGTGTCCCTGGCCTGCTCGAACCCTTGCTATAATTCCCGTTAGCGTCAGAAGCGTTGGCCTCGCAAGTTGAGCATTTCGCTCCACTTGTTTGCAGGGCAGAGCTTCGCAGAGTCTATCGCGGCAAGCTCGTAGCCCCCTTCGAGGCAACTCGCTACGCGAGGCGGATTTTTATACCTATGCCTTCCCCAAGGCGCATAATTGGCGACCTGATACCCATGAAGCTGAGGTCCATCTTGGTGTTTGCAATTCTGGCAGGCGGCGCGCTTCCTTATGCCGGCCCCGCGCGCGCCCAAATCACCACGGTTACCGCCATGGACGGGCGTCGCTTGTTTGTGAACGCCGAACCGCCGAATCCTGGAAAGTTCATGGCCAAGCCCGCGACTCACCCGGCGATTTATCTCTCCGGTGAAATTTCCTTTATGGGCCAGAATCGTCCCGCCGTCTATCTGGACCGCGACGGCACGGAAAAGCTGGTGCGCGAAGCCGCCGAACGCCACAACGTGGACCCCGCCCTGGTGCGCGCGGTAATCGAAACCGAATCCAATTGGAATCCCTCCGCGCGTTCCCGCAAGGGGGCCGTGGGCTTGATGCAGTTGATTCCCTCCACCGCGCAGCGTTTCGGCGCCAATGACGCTTCCAATCCGAAACAAAATGTGGAAGCCGGGGTTCGCTATCTGAAGACGCTGCTGGAGCGCTACAACGGCAACCTGGATCTGGCGCTGGCGGCGTATAACGCAGGCGAAGGCGCAGTTGATCGCGCCGGCGGCATTCCGCGTTACCGCGAAACGCAGAATTACGTCCACCGTGTACAGGACGCGTATTACCGGCCGGGTTCCGGCCGCATGGACGACCCCTACACGCGCTCCAGCCGAATTCACAGAGAAGTGGACCAGAGCGGCCGGGTGGTCTTTACGAACGAGTAGGAAACGGCATCCAAGTTAGTGGCAGCGTAGGCGTGTAGTTTGGGGAATACTGGGGAAGCATGAGCAAGGGGTTTATTACTTTCCACAAGGGTTTCGCCGGCGTTTCGCTGGGTTTCCTGCTGCTGTCTGCCAGCGTCCTTCCCTGCCGTGCCTCAGCCTCCACGACCAACACCCCGGCGAAACGCGAAGCAGCCAATGCGCAGTTCGCGCGCGCCGAGGAAATGCGCGCGGCGCTGAATGAAAAGCCCGCTGAGAAGCGCACCCTCGCCGAATACAAGAAGGTGGTCAGCACTTATCAACGCGTTTATCTGATTACGCCGCACGCCGCGGAAGTCCCGGATTCCCTGGTCGCCATGGGCGAATTGAACACCGAGATGGGCGACCACTTCGGCCGCAGCTATTACCAGGCCGCTGCCGACGCCTACCAGTTCCTGATCCGTGAGTATCCCACCAGCAAGTATGTAGGCGATTCCATGATCCGCCTGGGGCAGCTCCAGAAGGATCAGTTAGGCGATATCGCCGCCTCCACGAAAACCTATCAGGATTATCTGAAGAAATTCCCGCATTCGCCGCGCAAGCGTGAAATCCAGGAAGCGCTGGCCGAACTTTCGCTGATGAAGAACGCCGAGGCGGGCACCATGGACGCGAAATCCGCCAAGCCGGAAGTGCCTGCAAGCAAGACTCCTGCGGCGGCCAGCAAAGCCGTGGCGGCGGAGGATGCTTCCGCGCAGCACGTTGCGCGTGTTTCCGGCGACACGGACGGCGACGAACAAACCCGACCTGGCGGCACGCCGCACGTGCAGCGCATTCGCTCCAGCGTCACGCCTGACGGCACCGAAGTCATCATCGAACTCGAGGATTCCGTCCAGTATGTGTCCGGACGCATCGCCAATCCCGACCGCATCTATTTCGACCTGCACGCGGCAAAGCTTTCCGCGCCTTTGCTGCACAAGAAAATCCAGGTCAAGGGCGACCAACTCACGCAAGTGCGCGTGGCTCAGAATCAGGGCGGCGTCGTGCGCATCGTTCTGGACATCAATGGCGTAAGAGACTACGCGGCGACACTCTTGAGCAAGCCCTCGCGCCTGGTTATCGAACTTTACGGAGACAAGAGCGCGCATGCGCCGGTGCAAACCGCCAAAGCCTCCGCGCCCGCCGTGCAGTCCGGCGAAAAATCCGACAACGACGCGGATGTGAAGTCCGCCAGGCCGGACGCCGCCGCTGCCAGTGAAAAACCTGCGACAACTTCCTCGGACGAAATCGTCGTTGCGCAAAGCCAGCCCGCCTCCGCAAAACCCGTGCCGTCCGCGAAGGTCGTCACTTCGCATTCCACGCACATGGCTGTGCCGAGCAAGCCCGAACTGATCCAGCCGGCCACCGCGCCGGTGCCGACGCGAGACGGCAACGCCACGCTTACCCGGACGCTCGGCCTCAAGATTGGCCGCATCGTGATTGACGCCGGCCACGGCGGGCACGACACCGGCACTATCGGCCCCACCGGCCTGATGGAAAAAGATCTTTGTCTCGACGTCGCGCTGCGCCTCGGCAAAATCATCCAGCAGAAACTTCCGGGCGCGGACATCGTCTACACCCGCTCCGACGACACCTTCATCCCGCTCGAAGAGCGCACGCGCATCGCCAACGAAGCCAAGGCCGACCTTTTCATCTCGATTCACGCCAACTCCAGCCCGGATCATGGCGCGCGCGGCATCGAAACGTATTACCTAAACCTGAAAGGCTCCCCCGACGCCATGGAAGTGGCGGCGCGCGAAAACGCCACGGCGCAGGAAGGCATCCACGACCTGGAAGACATCGTGAAGAAGATCGCGCGTACGGAAAAAATCGACGAATCGCGGGAGTTCGCCGAAGACGTGCAGGATTCCCTTTCTAAGCGGGTGCAAAAGACGGCAAAGCCGGTGAAGAACCGCGGCGTGCGGAAGGCTCCATTTGTCGTGCTGATTGGCGCGGATATGCCGTCGATCCTGACGGAGATCTCCTTCCTGAGCAACCCGGCTGACGAACAACTCCTGAAGAAACCGGAGCACCGGCAGCGCGTGGCCGAAGGCCTTTACTCCGGCGTTTCCGAATACTTGCAGAGCTTGAACAGCATGGCGGTCAATACGAAACCGTCAAAACAAGGCCGCGTCGTTCCCACAGCCTCGGTCGAGTCCAGGAACCAACAATAGCCCTCCGGCATCTAATATACTGGGCAGGTATGCACCGCACTCTTCTCGCTTTCCTAGCAACCATTCTCTTTTGCGCGCTTAGCCTAAGCGCCGATCAACCAACTCTGCCCGATCAATTCGGCCCATGGCAGGCCGAAGCTCCTTCCAAGATACAATCCGGCGCCAAGTTGTTCGCGAGCTACGGGGATGTCCATACCGATGTACTCAAGGAGGCTGGACTCCTCTCGACTGAAGAGCGTGCCTATACAAGCGGCAGCGACCAACTCCACTTGAGTCTCTACAAATTTAAGGACCCTAGTGGTGCTTACGAGTTCTACACCCAAGTGCTTGGTCCCACCATGTTATACGTCGAAGTCGGCGACGGACTGGCGTTTGAGCCTGGCCATGCGGTGCTAATAGTTGGAAACTTTGTTCTGGTCACCGGGCCCACTCGCGCGACGCTGAAACCTGACTCACTTTCACCGCTCGTTTCTACACTGAAGTCGCAGGCAGATAGCTCGCCGTATCCACCATTGCGAAGCTACTTGCCGATATCTTGGCAGGTTTTTGGCACGCAGCGCTACGCGCAGGGCAGAATTGGCTTTCAGTATGCGATGGATGTATTGGGACTAGGCACCTATAGAGGCCTGTCCAATGAGGTCGGATTTACGGACGGCGCCGAGGCGATTTTTGCAAAATACAAAGGCGAACATGGCAGCGGCACGCTGCTTCTGCTCGAATATCCGACGCCGCAACTTGCCGAGCAGCACCTGCACCATCTGGAACAGGCCCTGCCCGCGGAATTGAAAAGAGCCGGCGTCACCGTTGAACGCAAAGCTTCCCTGCTCTCGCTGATTTTCTCCCCAACCTCGCCGCAGCATGCCCAAGCCATCCGCGACGAAGTCAACTACGATACAGAAGTCACCTGGAACGAGTCCAGGCACACCGCCACCGATCCCCCCATCGTCCTCATCATGTACAAGATCTTCATCTTCACTGGCCTGTTCCTGGGCGTCGCGACCGCGGTCGGCGTGGCCTTCGGCGGCACCCGCGTGATTATCAAGAAGCTTTACCCAGGCAAGGTCTTCGACCGCCCGGAAGACATCGAAGTCCTGCAACTCGGCCTCTCCGGAAAAAAGATCGACCCCTCCGACATGTACTAAGCCGGCTCCTAGATGTAGGGCGCACCTTCTGAGCCGGGCCGCCATGTATGGCAGCGCCTGCTTCTAGCAGGCAAGCACGCATTTTCCGCCCTGAAATCCTCAAATGATCTAACAAAGTTCCTTATGCTGCGTCTAATGAAGGACAGTTTTTGCCGTTTTCGATTCCTATTCGATTGACGTAAACTAATGAGCTACCGTACCGGCGATTCGTGTAACAAAGGACCCGCGCTTTGCAGAGAAGACTAGTTACCTGGAACCCCAAAACGTATTGCCTTATTGTGTGCTTGGCAGCCTTGGCCGCAACCGGCTGCGGCAGCAAGAACGTCAGCGCTGGAGGCGAAAATCCCGGCGGCATGGCCATGCCGGTGCAGGTCCACGTGGTCGAATCCAAGCCCATCGCGCAGACCACCGAATATTTGTCGCTGCTGAAGTCGCGCCACTCCGCATCGATCAACCCTCAGGTGGAGGGCTATATCACCAGGATCTTCGTCAAATCCGGCGACCGCGTCGAAGCCGGCGAGCCTCTCCTGCAAATTGATCCGCTCAAGCAGGAGGCCACACTCAACAGCCAGGAAGCATCGCGGCTGGCGCAAGAAGCCAATGTCAATCAGGCGAAAATCAATCTGGATCGCGCCAAGAAACTCTGGGACGCGGGTGTGATCCCCAAGTCCGATCTCGACAACGCACAGAATAGCTACGACAACGCTGTCGCCCAGCTCAAAGCGCTGGAGCATCAAGTGGTACAGCAGCAGGTGGAGCTGCGCTATTACAAGGTCAGCGCGCCCATGAGCGGGATCATCGGTGATGTCCCGGTGCACGTCGGCGACCGCGTCACAGTTTCCACGCTGCTCACCACCGTGGACGAACCCGGCGCCCTGGAAGCCTACATCTACGTTCCCGCCTCCCGCGCACGCGATTTGAAGCTGGGTATCCCCGTGCATCTTCTCGATACCGCCGGAAACCCACTGGCGGAATCGCAAATCACGTTCATTTCTCCTCAGGTGGATCCCGACACGCAAACGGTGCTGGCCAAGGCCATGGTCCCGAACGCGAAAGGCGCGCTGAAGATTGCGCAACAGGCGCGTGCGCAGGTGGTCTGGGGAAATGCGCCGGGCCCCGTGGTTCCCGTTCTCGCGGTCACCCGCATCAATGGCCAGTTTTTCGTCTTCGTGGCGGCCAAAGAGGCCAAGGGCACATTTGCGAGGCAACGCGGCGTGAAGGTGGGAGAAATCGTCGGCAACGACTATGCGGTGCTTGACGGTGTGCAGGCCGGCGACCACCTGATCGTATCCGGCACGCAGTTTCTGCAGGACGGCATGCCCGTCAGCGAGCAGATGGAAGCGCCCGGAACGCAAGCCAATACGGAGAATGCGCCCAAGACCGGAAAGTAATCCCGTCGGCAATCGAATTTTGCGGTAGCGTTGGCCCTTCAAAAGGGAAAGGCAAGGAACTCTTTTGTTCGTTGATTTCTTTATCCGGCGGCCTGTGTTCGCCACCGTCTGCGCGATCCTGATCGTGCTGGGCGGCGCTATCGCCATTCCCACGCTGCCCATCGCGCAGTTTCCGGACCTCGCTCCGCCTCAAGTGGTGGTCTCGAGCGCCTACATCGGCGCGAACGCCCAGGCCGTGGAAACCGCGGTGACCATTCCGCTGGAACAAGCCATCAACGGCGTTCCTGGGATGAAATACATCACATCCTCCAGCGGCAACGATGGCACCAGCCAGATCAACGTCATCTTCGACGTCACCCGCAACGTCGATCTTGCCGCTGTCGACGTGCAAAACCGGGTCAGCCAGGCGCTGGGCCGCCTTCCCAACGCGGTCAAGAACACCGGGATTATCATCACCAAGCAGGAGTCGGGTTTCGTCTTCGGCGCCGGCGTTTACGCCGAAAACGGCCAGTACGACAGCCTGTTTCTCAGCAACTATCTCGACGTATATGTTCGCGATTCGCTGAAACGCGTGAAGGGCGTCGGCGACGCCATCATTTTTGGCGAGCGCAAATACGCGATGCGCATCTGGCTCGACCCCGCGCGTCTGGCGGAGCGTGGCCTGACGGCAACCTCGGTGCTGAATGCGCTGAACGAACAGAACGTCCAGGTGGCTGCCGGGCAGCTCGGCCAGCAACCCGCCAATCCCAATCAGAACTACCAGATCAGCGTCCGCGCCATCGGGCGCCTTTCCGATCCCAAGGAATTCGAAAATATCATCCTGAAAACCGGCACGGACGGCACGCTGGTGCGCTTGAAGGATGTGGGCCGCGCCGAACTTGGCGCCGAGGACTACGGCTCTCTTTTGCGTTTCAACGGCCACGACGCCGTTGGCATCGCCGTGACGCAACTCCCCGGCGCCAACGCCCTCGACGTGGACCGGGCCGCCAAGGAAGAACTGGCCCGCCTTTCGAAGAACTTCCCTCCGGGACTCAAATACGCCGTCGCGTTCGACACCACCGAAGTCATCGGCGAGTCGATCAAAGATGTGCTTATCACACTGCTCGAAGCCATCGCCCTGGTCGTGCTGGTCATCTATATATTCTTGCAGGACTGGCGCAGCACCTTCATTCCCGCGATTACCATTCCCGTTTCGCTCATTGGCACGTTCATTTTCGTCAAGGTGCTCGGCTTCTCCATCAACACGCTGACTTTGTTTGGCATCACGCTGGCCACCGGCCTGGTGGTGGACGACGCCATCGTGGTCATCGAAAACGTGGAGCGCCACATTACCGAAGGGATCTCTGAGCCGCACAACGCCGCCAGCGTGGCCATGAAGGAAGTGGCCGGCGCGGTGATTGCCACATCCCTGGTGCTGGTCGCGGTTTTCGTGCCGGTGGCGTTGTTCCCGGGCACCACGGGCATCCTGTTCCGCCAGTTCGCGTTGACCATCGCGTTTTCCGTTTCGATCTCCGCGTTCAATGCGCTGACGCTGACTCCGGCTCTTTCCGCCATTTTGCTCGGCCATCACCGCGAACGCGCGCAGGGCCCCTTCTTCCGGTGGTTCAACCGCTCCTTTGAGGCAGGCGCCTCCTTCTACAAAAAATCGGTGCACGGCGTAGTGGTCCACAAACTCTTCGCCCTGCTGGCCTTCGGCCTGGTTCTTGGCACTGCCGCCTTCCTCTATCTGAAAATCCCACGCGGCTTCATTCCGGAAGACGACCAGGGCTACCTGATGGTGATTGTGCAAACCCCACAGGGCGCCTCTCTTTCCTATACGCAGGGCGTTTGCGAAAAGGTGGAGGTTGCCGTCTCCCACGTCCCTGAAGTGACCGGCGCGTTCACGATCGTGGGCTTCAGCTTCAGCGGCAGCGCCTCCAACCGCGCCATCGTCTTTCTCAACCTCGCCGAATTCAAGGATCGCAAAGGCAGAGGACATTCCGGCCCGGACATCGTAGCCCGCATCCGCGGCCAGCTCATGGCCATTCCCGGTGGTCTGGTCATTCCCTTCAACCCCCCCGCCGTGCAGGGCCTCGGGCAGTTCGGCGGCTTCACCTTCGAATTGGAAGACCTGGGACGCAATACGCTACAGGCTCTTGCGGACACCGCGAATCAGCTTTCCGCGACAGGCAATCAAACCGGCAAGCTTGCCGGCCTTTTCACCAGCTTTACCGCCAACGATCCGCAGGTCCTGGTAAATATCAACCGCGAAAAAGCCAAGAGCCTCCAGATTCCCTTCAGCCAGATTTCCGATGCGCTGGAAGTCTTCATGGGCTCGGTCTATGTGAATGACTTCGACTTCAACAACCGCTCCTACCGCGTCTATCTGCAGGCCGACCAGAAATTCCGCGCCGAAGCCAAGGACATGCGCAGCTACTACCTGCGCTCCGATACCGGCAAGATGATCCCGCTCGACAACGTCGTGGAGATCGTGCAGACGCAGAATCCGCAGGTCATCACGCACTTCAATCTGTTCCGTTCGGCTGAAATCAATGGCTCCGCCGCACCGGGCCTGAGCTCCGGAGACGCCATCGCTGAAATGGAAGCGTTATCGAAGAAAGTCCTGCCGCGTGGCATGACCTACGAGTGGAGCGGCTTGTCGCTGGAAGAAATCGAGTCTGGCGGAAAGGCCGTCATTCTCTTCGGGCTCGGCCTTGTATTCGTCTATCTGACGCTCGCCGCCCAGTATGAGAGCTACGTTCTCCCCTTCATTATTCTGCTCGGTGTTCCGGTCGCACTGTTTGGTGCGCTGGGGGCCATCTGGCTCCGGGGCCTCACCAACGACGTTTACGCGCAGATTGGATTGGTAATGCTGATCGGTCTGGCCAGTAAGAATGCCATTCTGATCGTCGAATTCTCCGAACAATTGCAAGACGAAGGTCTCAGCACCATTGACGCCGCGATTGAGGCTGCCCGTATCCGCTTGCGGCCGATTCTGATGACTTCCCTTGCGTTCATCCTTGGCGTGATTCCCCTGGTCATCGCCACCGGTGCAGGGGCCGCCGGCCGCGTCTCGGTCGGCACCACCGTGTTTGGCGGAATGATCGCCGCCACCACCCTCAACCTGCTCTTCATCCCCATGCTTTACGTTGTGGTCCGCACCATTGTGCCGCGCAAGAAGTCCCGCGACGCCGTCGCCTAAATGAGTTTCCACCCTGCCGGAGTGAGCGTGCTCCCGTTCAGCGCTTTGACCTCCGCACGGCTGGGCACCGCGGCACGGCACGTTTTGCAAAACCGGCTGCTCTTCAAATCCACCAGTTCGATGCCATGCGACGGCGACATCACGCACTGGTAGTCCTCGCAATGGGACAATCCCAATGTGTGTCCCAACTCGTGCACCGTTTCTTTTAATAACCGCTCGCGCAGCGCCGGAAGGTTGGGCGGAAGGCCGTAGAACTGGTCGTGCAAGCGGTGCAGCGAAACTACCGCGGATGTTCCGCTCAACTGCGCCTCGCCAAACACGAACGTCAGGATTGGAACATAAAGGTCGAGCGACGTTATGCCCACAAGCCGCCAGGTGTCCGGCGTCCCGCGTTGCGCCAGCGTTGCCAGGATTTCCGTGGAGGAATACTGCTGTCGGGTGACATTAAACGCAAACGACGGCTCGTTGACCGGCGACAGAATTTCGCACGGAATCAAGAATTCACCGGCCAAGCCCTCAGCCAGGTCAGCGAGAGTGCCCTGCGGGACGCTCCCCAACGGTAGTAACTGAATGCGCTTCATGAAGCATCCGCGGTGACCCGTTTCCAGCCGTACTTCTTCAGCTTATTGTGCAGGGTGACCCGGTCGATATCGAGCACTTCCGCTGCCACCGTCTGATTACCCTTGCACTCTTCGAGCACTTCAAGGATGTGCTCTCTTTCCACTTCGTCCAGTGTCCGCGCCGCATGCTCCGTCGTCGGCATGCGCAGAGCAAAGTCCTGCTCACGCAACTCCGGCTCCTGCGCCACCACCATGGCCCGCTCGATGGCGTTCTCCAGTTCGCGGATGTTGCCCGGCCACTGGTAGCGCTCCAGCAGTGTAATCGCCGCTGGCGAAACCCGGGAAATTTTCTTGTTCATCGAAGCCGCGAACTTCTTCACAAAGTGATCCACCAGGATAGGGATCTCCCCGCGGCGTTCCCGCAGCGGGGGCAGATGAAGCGGAAAAACGTTCAGCCGGTAAAACAGGTCTGGCCGGAACCTCCCCTCCTCCACCAACTGGTGCAGGTCCTTGTTCGTCGCCGCAATGCAGCGGAAGTCGACTTTGATCGGATGGGAGCTGCCCACGCGCGTGATCTCATGCTCTTGCAGCACGCGCAGCAGGTCGCTCTGCGTCTTCAGGCTGATGTCGCCGATTTCATCCAGAAACACCGTCCCGCCGTCCGCAACCTCGAAACTTCCCTTTTTCCGGTACTGCGCGCCCGTAAACGCGCCTTTTTCGTGGCCGAACAGCTCGCTTTCGAGCAATGTTTCCGCCAGCGCGCCGCAGTGGATCACTACCATCGGGTTGTAATGCCGCGGGCTGGCCGCATGAATGGCGCGCGCGCAAAGTTCCTTGCCCGTGCCGCTCTCGCCGGTAATCAGCACGGTCGCGTCGGTCGGCCCAACCGTCTGGATCGCCTCGAAAACCTTTACCATTGCGGGACTCTGGCCGATCATCTCCTGCGGCCTCACCACCGAGGCCACGGTTTCACGCAGCCGCTCGTTTTCCTTCTCCGCGCGCTTGTGCGCCAGCGCGTTATGCACTGTGTGCGCCATATCGTCGGGATCAAAAGGCTTTGATACGTAGTCGTAGGCCCCGTTTTTCAGCGCGGTCACCGCCGTTTCCACCGAAGCATACCCGGTCATGATGATCACGATCATTTCCGGATCGATTTCGTGCATGCGCTTCTGGAGTTCGACGCCATCCACGCCGGGCATTTTGATATCCACCAGCGCCAGGTCAAAGCGCCCCTCGCCCATCTTTGTAAGCGCTTCCTGCGCGCTGTCCGCGATACTAACGTCGTATCCCTCTTCGCGGAACCACTTCTGGAGCGAATCCCTCACGATCAGTTCATCATCCACTACGAGCAATTTGGCTTTGTTGGCCATGACATTCGCTCCTCATCTGGCAACGGCTACGGGCGCCACCACGGGCACGGGCTTCGCCTGCATGGGCAGGGTGATGGTGAATGAGGTTCCCTTGCCCAGCTCAGACTTCACTTCAATGTGCCCCTGGTGACGCTCCACAATTTGCCGGCTGATGGCGAGACCCAGACCTAGCCCGCGGCCTCGTTCCTTGGTCGTAAAAAACGGCTCAAACATATTCTTCAGAACTTCCGCAGGCATCCCGACGCCGTCGTCACGCACAATCACCTGTACGTCGGTGCCTTGAGCCGCTTTGCGCGTGCCCAATGTCAGCGTGCCGCCATTCGGCATGGCGTCAATCGAGTTCATCACCAGCGCCAGCAACACTTGCTCGATTTGCCCGGGATCGCAGCGCACTGAGGAGAGATCGGCCGCCAGCTCCAGATGGCATTCGATATTTTTGAGCTCCAACTGGTGCTTCACCAGGCGCACGCAGCGATCAATCACCCCGTTGAGGTCCGCTGGTTCGTAATTCATCGAAGACGGACGGCCGAAGGTCATCAGGTTGCGCACGATCTCCCCGCACCGCCGGCTTTCCGATTCGATCAAGTCCAACATTTCAATGCTTTCGCGATTCGCTTCCGGCTCCCTGGAGGCACGTTTCTTGAGCAACTTTGCGTACGTTAAGATGCCCGCCAGAGGGTTGTTGATCTCATGGGCCACCACGGCCGCAAGCTTCCCTATCGAAGCCATACGCTCCACGCGCGACATCTCTTCGTGCGCGCCCGTCAGCTCCCGCGTCTTTTCATCCACCCGCACCTGCAGGGTGCCTGCCCACGCGTTGATCTGATTTCGCGCTTCCTGCAGTTGGCGGCTCATCGTGTTGAAAGAGGCCGCCAGTTCCGCCAGCTCATCGTGCCGCTGCCCCAGATCGATCTGGTAGCCCAGGTCCCCCGCGCCCAGGTGCTCCGTGCCCTTGGTAAGTTCGGTCAGCGGTCCGTGCACGGTGTGCCGGACAAACCAGGCATTCAACAGTGCTACGCCGAGGATGGCGAGAATCGTATAAAGCCACACCTGCTGCCGGCTTTCCGCGACACTTTGGTCTGTGGTAGCGAGCGAAACGTTCAGGTCGAGGAACCCCAGGGTTTTAACCTCCGCCGGATGCGCATGACATTCCGCCGAAGAGCACTGCGGCGCATTGGCGATGGGATTGAGCACCGCCATGGCGCGTTCCCCGTCCTCCAAGCGATAGGTGCGAATCGCCTGCTTCCCCGGCTCGAGCGCCACTGGTTGGGCGCTGGAATTGCCCCCCGGCGCGTTGCCCCACAGCTCCCCTTTTGCGACCTGGCCGATTTCGCCAGTATCCGACGAATAACTGACTCGCCCAGCCTGATTGATGATGCGAATCCGCAGAACGCCGGGTTCGTTCGCCAGATCGGTGATGATGTGGTAGAGGCCGTCGCGCTGGTTGCGCAGCATGTAATACGACGTATTGCGGACGATCACGCTGCTCATGCGTGCGGCTTCGCCTTCCGCCGCGCGTTCCAGATGGCGGCGGTGCAGCTGGATATTCAGATAGCCCAACAGCCCGAAGGAAATGGCCATTGAGCATCCGAGGAGCACGCGCAGCTTTGCGCTGACCGTGCTCCAGCGCATGGTCCAGTGGCTAAGCCACCGCTGGCCGAACCCTGCTTTGGTGTCACGTGGCAACATGGGACGCCTTCGGAAGCTCCCCTCGCACCCTCTGTGGTTCCGGCTGTGCCTCAGCCACTCCCTCGCCGTGTTCATAGATGGGCAGGTATTTCACGGCCATCCCGAAAAGGAAGAAACCCATGGCGATGATGCTGAGCGTGATCATCAGCTCCGTCCATTTCGGCACGAAATGATGTCCTGCCCAGGTCTCGAAACCGGTGATGCTGATGTTGAGGCGGTTGGCGACGAATCCCAGAATCGCGCTGATGGACGCCAAATAAAGTCCCTTCGGCGAGAGCCGCACCTTTTTGAAGCTCAGCATGGTAATCGGAATCACGAACGCCAGCAGAAGCTCCAGCCACAGAAAATACGCTTCGTAGCTCGGCTGGATGATCTTGGTAAGCATGCCGCGATGGTAGAAATCCTCAAACCGCAGCAAAGCATTCACCCAAAGCGCGATCAGCAGCGCACCGCCAAGTTCCACTAGCACCGAAAATTCCAGATGCCGCCCAAAAGCCTTCGCGCTCTGCGTGGACTCGAAGATGGTCATCGCGAGCCCCACGGCAATCGCCGAGCCAAAGAAAAAGAACGGCAGCGCCGGCGAATACCAGAACGGGTGCAACTTGCTTGGCATAATCAGGTAGAGCGACCCAAGCGAGCTCTGGTGCAGAGTGGAGAGCAGAATGCCCGCAACAATCAGGAACGGCATTACGCCCTTGACGATTCTCAACGGCCACTGCAGATGGAATTTCTCCAGCACATTGGGCAGAAATTCAAAGAACAGCACCGTGGTATACGTCATCACGCACATGCCCACTTCAAACATCACGGAATGCGGATTCATGTAAATAAGCTGGTGCCAGATGAACCATGGCCGCCCTAAATCCACCAGCAGCCCGACGATGAACAGGCAGTAACCGAGAAACGCGGTGAGGATTACCGGCCGGATGATGCTGTGCAGGCGCTCTACATTAAACAGGTAGACCGCGCCGCTGATGCAAAAGCCGCCCGCAGCCAGCATGATGCCGCACAAGCAGTCAAACCCGATCCACAACCCCCAGGGAAACTGGTCGCTCAAGTTGGACACCGCGCCGATGCCCTTGAAGTAACGCACGTAGGCGGAATACACGCCGAGCACCATGATGATGGCGAAAACTACATTCCAAAACGTTACCTTGATTCCCGTGATTTTCATGCCACACCTCCCTGCTTCTCCATGGCTTCGGCTTGCGCCACCTCATCCTTCCGGTGTGCCAGCCAGTAAATGCCGCCAAGGACCAAAGCCCAAAGCGGGATGAAATCCGGAACTTTTTCCATGATGACGCCCGTGTACTCCGGCAATGCCTTGTCGCCGATCTTCGCGATCTCGGGATACCCGAACTGCTCAAACGGCACCGAGGAGATCAGGAACACCGAAGTCCCTCCGACCTCATCTTTGCCGTAAATGTGCGGCACATAGTTACCGGGATTCTGCGCGATGCGGTCCTGCGCTTCTTGCAGGAGTTGGTCCCGTTCGCCGAACTTCGTTGCTCCCGTCGGGCAAATCTGCGCGCAGGCCGTGGCCTCGCCACGCTTGATCAGGTCCGGGCACATAATGCACTTGCGCACGCGCGGATTCAGCGAGCCCCATTCATACTTGGGCACCGCGAACGCGCAGGCAACCATGCAGTAACGGCAGCCGATGCATTTCCAGACGTCGTAAACCACCGGCCCGAGAGCTGTCTTGTGAAAGGCGCCGACCGGGCAAACCGATGCGCATGCCGGCTTCTCACAGTGCATGCACAATCGGCGCATGAATTTGTCGTTCTCGGTCAGGACGACCGTGAACTTGTGTTCGGATTGCTTTGATTCGGCCGCAACGGAGTCGTCGTACGGCAGGCCGTTGTGCTCCGCACAGGCCTTTTCGCACATTTTGCAGCCGATACAGAGCGTTGCGTCGTACAAAATCCCCTTGCTCATATACGCTCCCTATCGCGAGGTGGTGGCCTCTCGCGGGTAGGTCCGCAACGGAGGGCAGATTCAAGTCGGAGCGTTCGATGGGGAAGGCTTGGATCGAGTCGGGCCGTTCGATTCCTTGCCGCGAGAGGGTTATCTGGTCGCTGCGCCATCCGGACATGCGGGCCAGGAAATATTCAACAATGTCCGGAACTGTAAAGAAGTTCAGCGAGGATAGCGCCGTCGGCCTAAATCCTTCTTCGCACTCGCTGGCCCACCGTCAGTATGTTGAAAAACACTTCATTTTCAAGTGTACGGGGTCACCCTTCAACGTGACCCGAATCACTCAAAAAAAGGCTGAATTCTTGCTCTGCGGAACAATGCTTCAGTACCAATCAAGCACAGCCTCTTTGCAAGGCAAAAAAGAACCCCGGCTCGCAGGGAGCCGGGATTCTCGTCTTTCCAACTGCACCGGAGGTTGCTTTTTCAGTTCAGGAAGAACTCGCGGGTAATCTCTTCCCACTTCACGCCCGGGATTTGCGGCGTGATGTCATGTACCACCAAGCCGCCGTCCTGCGCCACCGCGCCAGCCATAGCCGGCAACTGCATGTGGAGCTTTTCAGCGGCGTCGCTCATCCACTTGCGGGCCATGCTGCCGTTCAAGAGGTTGCGAAGGCTCACTTTCAAATCGGGGGAAAGCACGGAGACGAACCACCCCTGACCGTAGGGATCCGCATTAGCGGCCGCTGGATCGGTGAGCAGCTTCTCGTTCACTGCCGTCACTTCGCCTTCCACTGGGGAAACCAGATCCACTTGCTTGCCGTTGCGCTGCAGCGTGGCGAACTTTTGCCCTTGCCTCAGCCATTGGCCGCGCTTTGGCAGCGTGATCGCGTCCACCTTGCCAGCCAGCCGTGCCCCGAAATCATCCAGGCCTACGCGGGCCAGCGTCGGGCTTTCCTGCAGCGCCCAGGTGTGTCCTGGGTGGTAGCTGCGGTTTTCGGCGAGCTCAAAACCCGCCACGTACTTGTGCTGCAAAACAGGAGAAGCCGGGAGCACTTGCTCCTCGGCTTCTTCGAACTCTTTTACTCCGCCTTTTCTCAGGTAATCGATGGTGAGAAAGGTTGCAAACATAACCAGCATCAGAATGACTGTCATAAGGCACCTCCGGTGTTTTGTCTTCCTTGCCTTGAATCTCTTTTTCCCTGCCCTGCTTTTGTTTCTGACCTTCGCCCTACTTAAAGGCATTTGTCGGGCCAAACCCGCAAAGTCTCGGAGCATCGCGCACACGGATCTCAATGCATTGAAAAACAAGGAGTAAACATAACGGAAGGGATTTGCGCAGAATTTCCTGGCGGCAACTTTGAGCAGCAAGCGCTGCATTCTTCATCGCTGAAATATGCAGCAGCTTTCGAATGTACAGCTAACTAACACAAGAGATGGAAGTTACAAGTGATGAAGCATGCGATGAAAAATATAACGCGACTGATGCAAAGCTCAGCGGTCAGCTCGCCGATACGTCCTCATCCAGAAATATTTTTGGAAGAACTACGATTTTTTCTTATGAAAGTCGGCGATGGCCTGGACCACGCGATTCTGCAGCGCATCCGGCAATTCCGGATAAACGGGAAGTGACAATACTTCCCTGCTGGCTTTCTCTCCCTCCGGGAAGCTCCCCGGCTTATATCCCAAATACGCAAATGCTTCCTGCAGGTGTAGGCAAAGGGGGTAGTAAATCTCCGAGGGGACGCCGGCAGATTGGAGAAACGCTTTCAGCTCATCCCGGCGCGGCGACCGGATCGTGAATTGATTGTAGACATGCTCGTACTGCGCCGGCGGTTGCGGCGGCACGCCCACCACCGAGGAAAGCCCGGCCTCCGCGAACAAAGGCCGGTAGCGTTCCGCGCGGTTCTGCCTTCCCTTCTGCCACGCATCCAGATGCCGTAGCTTCACGCGCAGCACCGCAGCCTGCAGCGCGTGCAGCCGGCTGTTAGTGCCAATCATTTCGTGGTAGTACTTCTTTTTGCTGCCGTGAACCCGCAGCATCTGCAGCCGTTCGGCGATCTTCGCATCGTTGGTGGTTATCAGGCCGCCATCGCCAGCTCCTCCCAGGTTTTTCGATGGGAAGAAACTGAAACACCCGTATTCCCCAAATGTGCCAACGAACTTGCCGGCGTACCGCGCTCCAATTGCTTGCGCGGCATCTTCCATCACAACCAGCTTGTGTTTCTGTGCAATCTCAAGGATTGGCGCGAGATCGGCCGGCAAACCAAACAGATGTACGGGGAGAATCGCGCGGCTGCGCGGCGTGATCGCAGCCTTGATCAACGAAGGGCTGATGTTGAAGGTGACCGGATCAATGTCCACAAAGACAGGCTTTGCGCCTACATAAGCAATCGCGCCCGCTGTGGCCACAAAGCTAAAAGGTGTGGTAATGACTTCGTCGCCCTCGCCGATCCCCTCGGCCAACAGGGCCAGAATGAGGGCATCCGTACCTGACGCGCAGCCGACCGCAAACTTCGCGCCGAGCTTTGCCGCCACTTCCTCTTCCAGCAGCTTCACTTCCGGTCCAAGGATAAAATATTGGCTTTCGAAAACGCGCGTCACGGCCTGCATCACTTCCTCGTGAATCGCCGCAAATTGCGCGCGCAGATCCAGAAAATCAAAAGGCTTTTTTTCTGTCGGATTTATGGAAGATTGATCACTTCGCGCGGCTGGAGAAGACATACGTAATGGCTCCTACTGTTATTGTATGCGCAATCCAAAACGCACGCCTAACAACGCGCAGGAGCCTACACCTATTTTCCGGTTACTTCTTCCTTCTTCACTTCCGGTATTCCATTAGCGCCTGCACAATGCCGTCCTGCAATTCCTGCACGGCCATGTGCACGTTCTTATCCATCGCAGCCGCAAGATCCGAAACGTTTTTCCCGGAGCAAGGCTCATCATGATTGTAGCTATGCCGCCAGATCATTTTCCCCTTTTTCAGGTCCATGAGTTCCGCGTCAAAATTCAGTCTCGCCGCAACATTGCCGCCAGTGACCTCGCGGTACGCATAGAGTTGCCCGGTGAGGTAGTAGTCCGCGCCAGCGTCGCTGCGTAACGTGGTGACTGCTCGAAACTGGTTCGAAGAGCGAAGCCCACGAGCCAGCGCATCCTGCAGGAGGTCCACAGGCGGTTGCGTCCAGCGTTCGTTCTCGTAGAGCCCAACCTGCACGGCGTCGTCCCCGTAAACGATGCGGTCTTCTCGATAGAGGTGCGAAGTCTGGAACGAGCGGACCAGCAACGCGGCGTCAATCGGTGCCTGTGAAGCGGAGAGCGCGGTCGTCGGCGGATGCGTCAGTTGGTAGTAGTGCACCGGCTTGGCCTTCCCGCAAGCCGAAATCCCAAGGGCAAGCAGGGCGAATGCCACGGCCACGGCCCGGTTTCTTCGCGGCCGATCGGCGAGATTGCGTGCCCCTTCACTGCGGCGGACGTTCAGTTCGCTGGCTCTCATGGCTTCTCTCCGGGTTTATGTTCGCGGGGGCTACTGGAATGAATCAGGGTAGAAGGATTCGTCTTGATGATGTCGGTGAACTCCCTCAAGTTCTCGGAAACATCGCGCAGATTTTCCAGCAATTCGTCGATGGTCTCCGTGTTGACGTCCAGCGTCTGATCGAGGCGACGCGTGATGCTGGAGACGTTGTTCAACGACTCCCGCAGCTTCTTCACCGATGCCCGCACGTCCTCGCGGTTCTCGCCGATCATTGCGTCCACTTTTTTCAGTGTCTCGTTGGCCTGGTCCGACGTCTTCTTCAAATCGTCCAGCAACGGGCTCAGCTTGGCGGAAGCGCCATTTACGTTATTAAGCGCGGACTTCACCGTGGGCCGGTTTTCCTTCAGCATTCCGTGCAGTTCGTTCAACGACCCCGCAATGTTCGCGCGATTTTCGTCTTTCAATAGATCGTTCACCCGGTTGATGGTTACCGACAACTCCTTCACGCGCATATTCAGGTTAGCCATCAACTCTTGCGCCTGCGGTAGCACTTTGTTGATCTGGTCGGTCAGCTCGTTAAACCCGACATATTGATCGGCGGGGAGCGTGTACCCATTCGGTGCCCTCGGCGCAGAAGGAGACCCGGCTTTCAACTCCAGGTGATTGTCACCCAGCGGGCTGAAGCTCAGGATCGTCACCCGGCTGTCTGTCTTCACCGGAACGTCTCCCTTCACGCTGAATTCCATGTCCATCATCGAGGGATCGGATGGATCGATCTTTACGTTTTCCACGCGACCGATCTTCGGTCCGCCTTCGTAGCGCACCGTCGTGCCACGATCCAGCCCAGCCGCATTGTGAAACTTGGCATGGTACCTGACCCCGGAGCTCGCAAATGCTCCGGAAAGCGAGAACACCGTGACCAGCAGCAGCGCCGCCGCCACTACAACGAAGAGTCCTACAAACACTGATTCGCGTTTTGCTTCCATCTCTACCTGCTCTTCCCCTGACGGCCTTCACCCGACCTGGACGAGGGCTCCGTCAGCATTTGCAGATAATCCAATTCCTGGGCGACCGCTGGTTCCGGTATGCGGTCGAGAAACTGCCGCACTTTGGGGTGCTTGCTGTTCTTCATCTCTTCCATCGTCCCCAACGCCACAACGTCTCCCTTATTGATCAGCACCATGCGGTCCGCGATCAGGAACGCGCTGGCTAGTTCGTGGGTCACCACGATGATGGTCATGTGGAACGCCTTCTTCAGTTCCAAAATCAGCTGGTCAATGCCCGCGGCGATGATCGGATCCAAACCCGCGGAAGGCTCGTCGAAAAACAGTATTTCCGGATCCATCGCCAGCGCCCGCGCCACCGCCGCGCGTTTTTTCATGCCGCCGCTGAGCTGCGAGGGAAGAAAATCCTCGAACCCCGAAAGCCCAACCTGGTCGAGTTTCAACCGCACCATGATTTCAACCGTAGAATCTTCTAGCTTGGTATGCTCCCGCAGCGGCAGCGCCACGTTTTCGCCCACGGTCATCGATCCAAACAGCGCCCCGCCCTGGAAGGACATGCCCAGGTGCTTGCGGATTTCGTCGCGCTCCGCATTGCTGATCGAGCCAAAGTTCTTGCCCCGAATCCAGACCTCGCCCGAAGTCGGTGTCTCCAGCCCTACCAGGGTACGCAACAAGGTACTCTTCCCGGACCCAGAACCTCCCAGTATCACCAGCGTTTCGCCACGCTGCACGTCGAAATTGATCCCGTGCAGAATTTCCCGTCCCGAATAGCTCACTCGCAGATCCCGCAAAGAGATCATCGGCCCGTCAAAAGCACTCTTGGGTTCCAGGCTCTGCAGAAAATCGTTCATCGCTTCTTAGTGTTCTCCCAGAAAGTAGAAAAGCATCGTAAATACCAGGTCCACCAGGATCACCAGGAAAATGGACATCACAACCGCCCTGGTGGTGGAGCGCCCCACTTGTTCGGCCCCGCCGGTGGTTTTCAGCCCTTCCAGGCAGCCCACCGCGGTAATGGTGGCGCCAAACATGACGCTCTTGACCAGGCCGGTCATCACGTCGCGTATGAACAAGGCATCCACCGATGAAACCACGTAACGCACAAACGTAAAGTCCGCCTGGGCGACTCCAAACACCGAGCCGCCAAGAATGCCCATGAAGTTGGCCCAGGTCACCAGGCAGGGCAGCATCACGATCATGGCGACGAATTTTGGGGCAACCAAGAAGTCCACTGGGTTAATGGCCATGGTCTCCAGAGCGTCAATTTCCTCGGAAACCTTCATCGTCCCGAGCTCCGCCGCAAACGAGGAACCCGAGCGTCCAATCACGATCACCGCGGTAATCAGCGGCCCCAATTCGCGCGTCATCGAAATGGCCACCGCGCCGGCCACAAAGCTCATCGCCCCGAATCGCCGCAATTCGTAGGCGGCCTGCAACGCCAGAATTAACCCGATAAAAAAAGTAATCAGCGAAAGAATCGGCAGGGCTCGCACGCCGGCTTCCATGGCTTGCGATACCGCGCGCTGGAAACGCACTGGCATGCCGCGAAACGGCCCGATAAACGTAAAGTAAGCGGCGTGCAAGGCGAGCATGACCAACTCGCCCACATACGAAAACGCTCCTTCAACGACGGCGCCTATTTTTGCGAAAAATTCCACTTCGCTCTTTATACCTTTGCGGAGGAGTGACTTCTACTCAGGCGTCAGGATGCCAGCGCCTGTGCTTCATTTTCGTGAATCTCGAATATCTTCTGCAAACGCGAGAGTTCCATCACTTCGCGAACCGATTTGCTCAAGCCGTAAAGAATCAGGCGAGAGCCCTGGTCGCGCGAAGCCTTCAACCCTTCTACCAGCGAGGCGATACCCGAGCTGTCAATATAGCGGACCTTTTCGAGGTTCAGAAATACCTTGGGGGTTTTCTTTTCCTTGATCTCCTGAAGCAGCGCCTTGCGCACCGTCGGCGAATGTGCAAGGTCAATGTCTCCCGTGATGTCGAGGATGGTGCCACCGGTTGCCGGGCGAGCCGCGATCTGCACTTTCTATTCTCCTTGTGAACCAGCCTGCTGCTCAGCCGGGGACAGATACTTCACTAAGCGTAGCTGATTCTTGCCTTTCTTTCGGCTAAATTCAACTACATCCATACTCTCCCGGATAAAGTGTAATCCTAATCCCCCGGGTCGAATCTCATCCAGCGGGCGGCTCTTGAACTTCGCGGGATCCGCCTCGGTCCCTTCATCTTGCAGAACAATCTCCAAGCCAGCAGCTTTGCCGCCCTCCCGCGGACCCGCCACCTTGCTGCACAGTACCTGAATCGGCTGCTCGGGACGCCCCTGGTAGGCATGCCGCATCACGTTGGCCAATGCCTCGTCCACGGATCGCACGATCGCGCGCGCCTCGGCATCGGGAAAATGCAGCATCTCCGCGGCGCGCTCAACGGTCGCTCGAACCAGGCACAATGCCTCTGGATTGCTCTTCAGCTCCAGTTTCAGCAGCAATCCCGGTTCGCCCGTTGCCGAGCAGTCACCGCTTTCTTCCTTTTCCGGTAACTTTCCGCCACGCACTCCCAAGCTTGCCTCTGAATCGTTGTTTAGGAACTCCGTCTTGTCCCGGTTACCCGGCGGGGAGACAATGCCATGTTATCGCCCAACTGACAACCGAAAATTTCATTCCCTCTCGCCCACAATCCCCCTCTAACGTGTAGAATCTCTGGCGGCTAGGGGCAGCACCATCTGGTAATGGCCTTACAACTTTGTAAGCGAGCCGCGCGGCGGCGTTCGCCGGGGGAGACTCCATGAAACGACTTCTTGCTGTTCTGGCATTCATTATATTGTTCTTTGCCGGTTACGCCCAGGCGCAAGACCAGCCAGCCGCGGCCTCTTATCAGAATTTGCTCGACCGCCTGCACTCCTGCGTCTCCCTTCCTCTCGATTCCTGGAAATATCACGCCGACGTTCCCCACCCCGAAGACGCTGCCCTGGACGACAAGGACTGGCCCTTAGTGAAAGTCCGTCAGGGCTGGAAAGACGGCCCGCGCGTTCTGCGCATGCGGATTGAAATCCCCGCTGCGCTCAACGGTTATAGCCTGCAAGGCGCCCGAGTCCGTCTGGCGCTTACCATTGACAGCAACGACTTCGTCACCATCACCGTCTTCTCCAACGGCTCCATGGTCTCCCGAACCGACAGCGACACTTTGCAGCCCATCGTGCTCACCGAAAACGCCCAGCCCGGCGATAAATTCCTGGTCGCCATCCGCATTCAAGCCGCCGAGACGAATACGCAGCTTCGTTCCGCTGAGTTGCTCATCACTCCGCCGTCCAGCCGTCCCGATCCCGGCATTTTCCGTGAGGAAATTCTCGCCGCACAACCCATGGTCGCCGCCATTCCCGAAGGCCAGGCGGACCATCAGGCAATCCTCGACGCCGCAGCAAAGGCCGTGGATCTGAGCGCGCTCGACCACAAAGACCAAGCCGCTTTCGACGCTTCCTTGCGCCAGGCACAAGCGAAACTCGAAGCCTTGCGCCCCTGGCTCCAGCAATACACTATCCGCGCCGTGGGCAATTCCCACATAGATATGGCCTGGCTCTGGCCCTGGACTGAAACCGTCGAAGTTACCCGCAACACTTTCCGCAGCGCCCTCGATCTGCTGCGCGAGTATCCCGACTTTAAGTTCACCATGTCCTCCGCCCGCACGTACGCGTGGATGGAAGAAAAATATCCAGATCTCTTCAAAGAAATTCAGCAACGCGTGAAGGAAGGCCGCTGGGAAATCGTCGGTGGCATGTGGGTCGAACCCGACTTGAACATGCCCGGCGGCGAATCGCTGGTCCGCCAGATTCTGGTTGGCAAACGCTACTTTCAGCAAAAATTTGGCGTGGACGTGAAAATCGGCTGGAACCCGGACTCTTTCGGCTACAACTGGCAGTTACCCCAAATCTACAAAAAATCCGGAATCGATATATTCGTCACACAAAAATTGATGTGGGCGCACGAGTTCACCGTCTTCCCCCACAAAATGTTCTGGTGGGAAGCGCCCGACGGCAGCCGGCTGCTCACCTATTTCCCGCACGACTACGCCATGGGTATCGATCCGGTGCAACTCGGCAAAGATGCTTCCATCTGGCTACCCGCAATTTATGGAACCAATCCCCCTGCTGGCTCCGAGATGATGCATCTCTATGGCGTCGGAGACCACGGCGGCGGCCCCACCCGCACCATGCTCGACAACGCCACGCGCTGGATGAAGCCCGACGTCGTCTTTCCTAGCCTGCAGCTCAGCACGGCCAACGCCTTCTTCACTGACTTGCAGCCAAAGCTCCCCAATCTACAGGTTCCCGTCTGGCGCAACGAACTCTATTTCGAATACCACCGCGGCGTTTTCACCACGCAAGCAGAAACCAAGAAACGCATCCGCGCCACCGAAGAACTTCTTCTCAACGCCGAAAAATTCTCCTCCTTCGCCACTCTCTTCGGCCATCCCTACCCCTCCGCGGATTTCGAACGCAGCTGGAAAGACATGCTTTTTGACGATTTCCACGACATCTTCCCCGGCTCCGGCATCGCCGTGAACTATCTGGACGCCAAGCGCAATCTCGAAGACGTGCAGCGCGTTGGCCGCGACATCCTGCATGGCTCCCTCGACACAATCTCCTCCCAGATCAATCTTAAAGGCACCGGGACGCCCATCGTTTTCTTCAATTCCCTTTCCTGGGAGCGCACCGAACTGGTCGAAACCCAGGTACGCCTGCCGGAACCCGCAAGCTTCGTGGAGGTTCTGGATGCCGCCGGGAAGCCCGTGGCCTCTCAAGTCCTCTCCACCGATTCCACCACCCGCATCGTTCGACTCCTCGTCAAAGTCAATGTACCCTCGCTCGGCTACTCGACCTATTATGTGGTCCCGCGCCCCAAGGCCCCCGGCGTCACGCCGGAAGTAAAATCCTCCGCGGCTACGCTGGAAAACGAGTTCGTTCGCTTGAAGCTTGATCCCAAGACCGGCTGCATGACCAGCCTTTTCGATAAGAAAACCAACCTGGAAACATTGGCTCCTTCTGAATCAGACACCGGCGGCCCCAAAGACTCCATCTGCGGCAACTTCCTGCAAACCTTCCGCGATATTCCCAAAGAGTATGACGCCTGGAACATTGACGCCGACTTCGAGAAGGAGCACTGGGACATTCTGCAAGCCGACGAAGTGAAGCTCGTCGAGAGCGGCCCGCTTCGCGCCATCCTGCGCGTGAAAAACCATTTCCAAAACTCCACTTTCATCCGCGACATCATGGTCACCGCCGGCTCGCCCCGCGTGGACGTAAGAATGACCGCTGACTGGCACGAGAAACATATCCTGCTGAAAGTCGCCATGCCCGTCAGCGTCCACAACAACGTGGCCACGTTCGAAATTCCCTACGGCTCCATCGAGCGCCCCACCACCCGCAACACCAAGGCCGAACAGGGCAAATTCGAAGTCCCCGGCCTACACTGGGCCGACCTCTCCGACGAAAAGCACGGCCTCAGCCTCCTCAACGACTGCAAATACGGCTACGATGCCAAGAGCAACGTCCTCCGCCTTTCTCTTCTGCGTTCTCCAGCCTGGCCCGATCCGCACGCTGACGAAGGCCTCCACGAATTCACCTATTCCCTCTATTCCCACCCTGGCAACTGGAAAGACGCTCTCACCGTGCGCCGCGGCTACGAACTCAACTACCCGCTTCTCGCGATTCAAACGGAAAAGCACAGCGGCACTTTGCCTGAACAGCACTCTTTCCTGCAAATGAATGCCGATAACGTTGTGCTCACCGCGGCAAAAAAAGCCGAAGACGACAACGCGCTCATCCTCCGCTTCTACGAATGGGCGGGCAAGGAAAGCGATGTCACCGTACGGTTGGATACGACGATTGGAAGCGCAGCGGAGACTAACTTAATGGAGCGGCCCCTTGGCACGTTGCACTTCAACGATAAGGATGTGACCATCCACGTAAAGCCATACGAGATCAAGAGCATGAACATACGCCAACCGCAATACGAAACGGATCGTGGGAATTCCACGGAGAAAACAAATCCGTGAACGCCAACCTCGCCAAAGCCGCCGCCGTAGGCGCACTCGGCGGCCTTCTCTTTGGCTTCGACACCGCCGTCATCTCCGGCACCACGCAAGCGCTGACCAGCGTCTACTCGCTCACGCCCGAGCAACTTGGCGTCACTGTCTCCATGGCTCTGATCGGCACGGTGCTCGGCGCCGTTTTCTCCGGCGCTCCCGGCCAAAAATACGGTGGCCGCGAAGTCCTGCGCTTTCTCGCGGTCTGCTACGTGATTTCCGCGCTGGGCTGCGCCTTCGCCTGGAGCTGGTACGTCTTGCTCGCCGCGCGCTTCATCGGTGGCATCGGCATCGGTGGCTCTTCGGTTCTAGGTCCCGTCTACATCGCCGAACTCGCGCCGGCCAAGATGCGCGGGCGCCTTGTCGGCATGTTTCAAATCAATATCGTCATCGGCATCCTGCTGGCTTATTTCTCGAACTACATCATTGACGCGATGAATCTCGGCGCCGCCGAATGGCGCTGGCAATTGGGCGTCGCTGGATTCCCTGCCCTGCTTTTTCTAAGTTTGCTCTTCACCATTCCCCCCAGCTCCCGTTGGTTAGTCACGCAGAACCGCGTAGAGGAAGCGCGCGGCGTGCTGCAAATGATGGGCGCGGAGGATAGCGAAGGCGAACTCCGCGAGATTGTCGAAGCCATTCACGTGGATCAACTGCAAAAGACCGAGCCACTCTTCCAATGGAAGTATCGCCTGCCGATCTTTCTCGCCATCACCATCGGCATGTTCAATCAGCTTTCCGGTATCAACGCCATTCTCTACTACCTGAACGATATCTTTAACGCCGCGGGCTACAGCAAAATGTCCGCGAGCCTCCAAGCCGTCGCCATTGGAGGGATGAATCTCCTGGCCACGCTCCTGGCCATGACCGTGATTGACAAACTCGGCCGCAAAACGCTTCTACTCATCGGCTCCGTTGGCACCGCGCTCTGCCTCTTTGGCGTTGCGCGAATTTTCTATTCCAACAGCCACCAGTCCTACCTGTTGTGGCTGCTGGTCGGCTACATCGCCTTTTTCGCCATCTCTCAAGGCGCTGTTATCTGGGTCTATCTCAGTGAAGTCTTCCCAACTCGCGTCCGTGCTAAAGGCCAAGGCCTTGGCAGTTCCTCGCACTGGATCATGAACGCTCTGATCGCCTACATCTTCCCGCAGGTCGCGAAGACTTCCGGCGGCGCACCCTTCGTAATCTTTGGCGCCATGATGGTCCTGCAATTCTTCGTCGTGTTCTTCGCTTATCCCGAAACCAAGGGCATCACCCTCGAACAACTTCAGCACAAGCTAGGCCTCGACTAGTGTAGTGGCGCCCATCCGATGGTGCACCCCTCTTCAACTATTTCTTGGGGACACGGAACACGGGTCACGGTCCATGGCCCTCCTACCACCATGACTCCGCCTGCAACCCAAAGCTGATTCCAGCATTTTCGTTTTGATAAGGAAGACCGCCCACAAATCCCTTATACCCGTTCGTCCAGTTCGCGTATGTGAAAAATGCCCGCAGCACCGGCCGGCTGAAGAACTCCTTCCCGCTCCCCACCTGCAGCGCCACGGTGTTCTTCACCAGCCAACCCTCGTACAAATTCTGCCCGCTCGTCGTGTGGTCCACACCCGGTTCGAACGCCAGCGAAATGTGATCCGTAAAATTGATGACCGGCCGCGCGCCAAACGATACCCACGTATCCGTGCCATGCGCCGGATTTCCGTCCTTGTACCGCTGGTAAAGGAATATCGGCATCATCGACCAACGATTGTTTGGCTGCACCAGCACCTGCTCCGTGATCCGGAAAGTGCTTGAATCCGCCAGATACGGCGATGGCGCGTCAATAAATGTATTGAAGTTGCTCGCCGCTCCCTTTCCGTATTGCAGCGTGAACTTGTTGTACCCGCCGTGAAATTCCGTTCGCAAATACTGGAACCCGAAAGCGTTTCCCTGCAAGCTCGGATACGCCACTCCATTCGACGCGCCGCCTTTCACCGCCGCGAAGTTGTACCATACGGCAAACCGGCCCACTGGAGCCTTCATGTCGTACAGCCGCACATCAATGTTGCTCTTCGCCAGTGCCCCGCTCGGCGTCTGGAAGTTCTGATTCGCTCCAGCCAGGTACGCTACCGCCATGTGACCGATCCTCAAGTCAAGATCCTCCACGCCGCCGCCGTAACCGCTCATGTCCAGCGTGTAAAAGTCATCAATCTCAATATGCTGCCGCCGGTAATACCGCTCGCCCGCCCAGAATTTCGCGTCAGGCTGAAATTCCAGCACGTTCCCCGTCTGCACGAATGCCTCGCGAAACCGGAACTTGTCGTTGTTGTCGTAGTTCGACGAGTTGCTCGTGTCCGCCTCGATCATCGCCTCCGTGCGGAACCACGCCTTGCCCGCCTCGTGCGTTGGATTGATCCAGTTATTCGCGAAGATCAGTTCGCCGTAAGTCTCCGCCTCATTGCCCAGCCGGTATTTCGCCCCGGCCCCCGGCGCTTCGAAAGCCACCTGTTGCCCGCCATTCCCGTTCAATCCATAGCCCGACCGCAGATACCCGTGAAACTCAAATGCCTTCGCTTCCTGTTCCAGATTCTGGATACGTACTTCCGCGTCGCGAATCTGGTCATATTCCAGTCCCGATCCCACTTGCTCCTGCAATTGCTTGGTGGACGAAGAACTCTGCCCTCCCTGCACGATTTTCCAGGTGGATTTTGCGGCCTCGGTCACGGCCGGGGGCACCTGAACGCCGGTAGCAATCTGCGTTTGCGTCGGACTCGTTTTTGCCGCCTCGGATACCGGCGCAACCGGCGTCCCGGCCGTCGTCGTCTCCAGCTGCGAGATTCGCTTTTCCAGCGTCGCAATCTTCGACTCATACTCGGCCTTCATCTCTTGCAGTTCTTTCTGCAACTCCGCTGGCGTCTGCGCGCCGCATGGCAAAACCGGAACAACAGCAACCATCGCCAACAACGGAGCCCGCACGATCCAGACAGCGGGCGCAGCGCCGAACAACTTACGCGGCGCTTTCACGCACCAGGATTTCCCCACGCGCAATTCTGCCTGCAGCAGGTTGTTGTTCATAACTCCACCTTTTGGTCTGCTTGTTCTGTGGCGGATTTCCCGAAGGGGGGCCCACCGCCGGGGAACGATAGGACGATCCCGCGAGCAGGTCAACGGCTACCCTTCGCAAAATCAGACGTCAGTTTTCAGGAGTCGATGCTTTGTAGGGGCGGCTTTATGCCGCCTTCTTGCCTTTTCTTGGTGCTGCCGTCTTTCCAACCAACTACCGTGTTCGAATTTGCATCTCGATGCCAAACTTCGGCCGCAACGTAATCAGCGGCTCGGGTACAACCGGGTATCCCGGCGTCAATCGAAACTGGAATTTCTGCGTCAGGGCCGCCACCACGAGCGCCGTTTCCAGCAGCGCAAATCCCTGACCGATGCAGCGCCGCGGCCCGTCTCCAAACGGAAAATAAGCTCCCGCGGGCAGCCGCTCCATCAATCCATCCAGCCAGCGCTCTGGCAGAAACTTCTCTGGTTGCTCAAACGACCGCGCGTCGCGATGCATAATCCACTGCGATGACAGGATCGTACGTCCCGCCGGAATCTCGTACTCGCCAAATTTCACCGGCTCCACGTTCAATCGCGCCATAATGAACGCCGGTGGAAACAACCGCAGCGATTCATTCACCACCGCATTCAGATACGGCAACTTCTCCAGGTCGCCCGGGTCCGCCGGTCGACCGCCGAGCACATCGCGCAACTCCTCGTGCAGCCGCGCCTCGGCTGCAGGATTCTCGCTCAGCAGATACCAGGTCCAGGAAAGCGACAACGCCGTGGTCTCATGCCCCGCCACAAATAGTGTCATCGTCTCGTCACGCAACTGCCGCTCGGTCATCTGCGTGCCGTCTTCGTGCATCGCCGCCATCAGCAGCGTCAGCAAATCGTTCCGCGCGTGCGTATCTTTTTTCCGGTGCGAAATAATCCGGTAAACCATCGAATCCATGAACTCGAGTTCCCGCTTGGCCCGCCGGTTCTTCGCCGTGGGCCACGTTTCCGGCAGCCGCCAGGGCGTCCGCGCCCGCCGAAGGTAGTAGCGCATCAAAAACGTCATCGCGCGCCCGACGCCCTCCGAATCTGAGGCCAGGCTGGTGCCAAAGAGCGTGCGCACTGCCACTTCCAGCGTCAGCTTCATCATCTCTTCCGCGATATTGCGCGTTTCCCCGTTCCGCCAGCGCTTCGCGTGCTCAAGCGCGCACTCCACCATCACCGGTGCATACTCATTCGTGCGCGAACGGTGAAACGCAGGCTGCATCAGCCTCCGCTGCCGCCTCCAGAATTCTCCTTCGTTGATCAAAAGCCCCTGCCCCAACAGGGGGCCCACCACGAGTTTCGTCAGCGCGCTCTTCTGCAGCTTCGCGTGGTCCAGCACCAGGAGTTGCTGCACGTACTCGGGCCGGCTCACCAGCACGCGCGGCATGCCCATCGCCGAAAATGCCACCACGTCGCCATACTCCCGCGCCATCCGCTGCAGCGTCCCCAGAGCATCCTTGCGCACCTCCAAAGCCATGCCCAGGTACGGCAGTCCCTTCGGCCCGAGCGGCGTGCGCTTCGCATCAGTCGTCATCATTGTTTCTTGCAGGGTTGCCTTCTGTGGGGCACGGGCACTCCTGCCTGTGCGGCTTCCACTTCAAGCAAAATTGCCCCTTTGCTCCTAAGGCTTCGCCGGATCCTCCAGCGTTTGCGACTTGACCGCGCCCGGATTCTCCAGAAACGCCGCCGTGATGGGCCCGATTGAAATGCACGAAGGGCTCAGATGCCCGCACACGGAATTCATCTGCACCAGCGGGAACCCGCCGGCATTCGCAAACTGCATCGCGGGAATCGGATTCACCATGTGATCCTGCAGCGCGACAAGGATCAGCATCTTGCACTTCGTCTTCTTCGCCAACTCCTCCAGCGTCGCGCCGCTTTTTCGCGGCAGGTCCAGCGCCATAATCGCTTCGCGCTGCCGGATCTGGTTCCACGCCGAGCCGCCGTCCACCTTGGCCTCTTGCTTCATTTTCGAGAGAAAGTCGTCGTACCCATGCGCATCCGTATGCGCCACGCGATACGCGGGAGTGGTCAGATTCATCGAATCAATTTCGTACTCCAGCGCCGAGCCTCGCGTCAGCGGCCGCGAGGGTTTCCCGTGGTTCCACGCGGGATCCGATTCCAGAGCCTCAATCTCCGCCGTCCATAGCAGCTTGTCATAGGAAGTGGTCTGCGGCGAACCCACAATCGGAATCGCCTCGTCCAGAAACTCCGGGTAGAGCACCGTCCAGGTAAACGTCTGCATCCCCCCCATCGAAATGCCGGTTACCGCATGCAGATGCGTCAGGTGCAGCACCTCGGTCAGCAGCCGGTGTTCGGATTCCACCATATCCTCAATCGTGAATTGCGGAAAATTTTCCAGCCGCTGATCCTTGCTGTTCGAGGGCGAAGTGGACACGCCATTTCCGATCGCATCCACCAGAATCACAAAATATTTTCCAGAGTCCACCACTTTACCCGGCCCGATATATTCCAGCAGATCCTTGGTGGTTCCGCCCAGCCACGTCGGCCAAAGCACCGCGTTCGATTTCTCGGCATTCAGCGATCCCAGCGTGCGATAGGCCAGCCGAAAGTTATGAATCACCTTGCCGCTCTTCAGTTGGAACTCCCCCAGATCCGCAAACTGCTGCGTACCGTCCTCCGCCTTCAGCCCCGGGCAACTCACCAACGAACACAACAACAAGGCGACATGCATACTTCTTCGCGCCCATCTCACAGCAAATGCGAAATACCCCAGGTCAGTTGCCACGCTTTATCTCCTCCATCAGGCGCACATGCTCTAGCCTGTGCCGTCCCGCCTTGTGCGAAATGACAAGCCTAGCCAGTCTAACTCAACAACCAGAATCCAACCGCCCATGTTTGCCGGTCACAGAGATTCTCAGTGATCCGTGCTAACAATAGAAGTTTCCGGAGAGACATTGGAAATGTTACAGACGGTTGCAACACACCCCAAGGGCACGCGCGCCCGCATCCTGCTGAGTTCCGTATTCGGCCCCTACGCCCAGGACGACCAATTCGGCAGCCGCGCCATCAATCCGATGGAGCTCTACCACAATCAGGTGACCCGGGCGCAAGGCGCCTACTCACTGCGCATGTTCCACCGCTCCTGGGGCATCATGATGATTCAGTCCAACATTTCCGCGCCGTGCACGGTGCTTGATTTTCCCACCCGCGAAGCCTTCGTCAAGGAACTTACCTCCCATGAGTACGATATCGTCGGCATCTCTTCCATCATCGTAAACGTCGGCAAAGTGCGGGAAATGTGCCGACTGGTGCGCGAACACTCGCCGCACTCGGTCATCGTCGTCGGAGGCCACGTCACCGCAACTCCCGGCATCGAGAAACTCGTGGATGCCGATCACTACGTGCGCGGCGAAGGAATCTCCTGGATGCGCCGGTATCTTGGCGAAGACGAAAGCGCTCCGATCCGGCACCCGGAAATTGTCTCCGGGCTGAAAACGCGCGCGATGGGCATGACGCTGCCGGAACGCCGTGGCGCCACGGCGGCCACGGTGATTCCCTCGGTGGGCTGCCCGATGGGGTGCAACTTCTGCACCACCTCCTCCTTCTTTGGCGGCAAGGGCAAGTTCCACAATTTTTATGAAACCGGCGACGAACTCTTCGATCTGATGGAGGGTTTTGAATCCTCGATGAAGGTGCAGACCTTCTTCATCATGGACGAAAATTTCCTGCTCCATCGCGCCCGCGCCCTGCGTCTGCTGGAACGCATGAAAGCCGCCGGAAAAAGCTGGGGCATGGCCGTGTTTGCCTCCGCCAACGCCATCCGGAAGTACTCCATGAAAGAACTGGTCGAGCTGGGCGTCTCCTGGATCTGGATGGGACTCGAATCGGCGCACTCCAGCTACGCCAAATTGCAGGGAACCGACACGATGGAGCTGACCCGCGAACTACGCAGCCACGGGATTCGCGTGCAAGGCTCCACCATCATCGGCCTGGAGCATCACACCCCGGACAACATCGAAGCCGAAATCGAGCGCGCCATCCGCCACGACGCCGATTTTCACCAGTTCATGCTCTACACTCCCGTTCCCGGCACTCCGCTTTACGCGGAAATGCAGCAGCAGAAACGCCTCCTCGATGTGGACCTCGCCGACATTCACGGGCAGTTCAAATTCAATTTTCTGCATGCGGCTATTTCCCGCGAGGATTCCAAGCGTCTTCTCGATTGGGCCTTTCTGCGGGATTTCGAGCAAAACGGCCCCAGCCTCTACCGCATATGCCGCACGATGTTGGAGGGTTGGAAGCGCTATCGCGACTATCCCGATCCGCGCGTGCGCGAACGCTTTGCGCGGGAAATGAGCAAGCTGCGCAGCGGCTACAATGCTTCGTTGTGGGCCATGGAGCGGCAGTTCCGCGAAGTCAGCGAAACGGTCAGCGCGCGGATTCACGCGCTGCGCGCCGAAGTCGAAAGGGAATTCGGCTTCTCCGCCCGCTTAAATGCCCGCGTCTTGGGACCGTTGCTCCTGTGGACCACCCGCCGCGAAGAGCGCCGCCTGGCCCGCGGAAAAACGTACGAGCCGCCCACGCTGCTCGAGCGTTCCAATTGGATCCCGGCCTAGTTCGCGGTAGCGCCCACGCCTGACTCAACTCACGCCTGGGCAATGGCCGGCGACTCTTCGCGCGGCATGGCCCCCGCCAGCAGAAACACCGCGCCGCAAAACATCAGCGTATCGAACACGTAGTTCAATCCGTTGGCAAGGCTGGCCCGGTCCACCACTCCAATCGGCACATACACGAATAGCTCCACCAACAGCACGGTCAGTCCCACGATCGTTGCAGCGGCGCGAGATTTCTTTCCGAACAGCAGCAGTACGCCCCCTACCGCGTATCCCACGGCCGCCAGGTAGGTCCACATGGCGTGCCCGTAAATGTACGTGGGCGTCAGCCGATCGAGTGGAACGCCGGGAACGTAATCGCCATGCAGGAATTGTTCGTAACTGTAAAACACCACGGGAAGGGCCACGAAGTATCGCGCCACCGTTGCCAGGATGCGCCCGCCGCGCTCGCTCGATTCTCCACTGAGGCTGGCCGCAAACGCCAGCGCGCCGCCGCTGAACGCCAATTCCCGCAGCGCCAGCGCCAGACCAATCCGATCCCGCGGGTTTTGCAGCCAGGCAGGGACGTCCATCAGCACAACGAAAAGGAAAAAGTTCAGGCCCAGCAAACTCGCCGCAAGACGCGCCTGAATGCGCGTCACCAAGCTCAGCGCCGCCGCAATGAAGCAAGCGCCCACAAAGTATGCCCAAAACATGTGCCACGGAATCCACGCCGGGATGATCGACGCGATGGCCTCCGTCAGTGTGAAATGTTCGGTGCCAAAAGCCGCGACCGGCGCCGCATAAAAAAGCGGTCCGAACAAAATCACTTTGTCCCATCCCCGCGCCTTCTGCCACTCGCCGCGCAGAAAAATCACAGCCAGCCCAATGGCAAACACCACTCCCCCAACCAAATAGGACCAGATCACCTCGCTGGGAATTGCAACCACCACCATAACCGCCGGCAAATTCATAAAGGTGCAGCTCACACCGACCTCCCAAACCCCATTGGGCTCCGGCCCGATGAAGCATCCTAGCAGGCCCCGCCGTAAAATGTTCGCGTTCCCAATAGTGCCTGCCGCACGTGCGGGGCGCGAGGCGCGTCCCTAAGGCACTAGCTACTCTTGGATTGGAGTTTTGGAAAGGTTGGGCCGCTCTTCGCTGCGGCCTTCTCCGGGCTGGACAAGGAAATATCTGGAGCCGAGAGTGGGAGTTGAACCCACGACCTGCCGATTACGAAGAGGCAGTTCTTCGGTATTATCCCCTGTGTTCGCAAGCGCTTGTGGGAACCTGTGTTCCACATTGTGAGAAATCGGGGGATAAATGAGGGAAGAGATTAAGCAGGAATTGCAGAGGAAGATTGCGGAGAAGTTCGAACAGGCGCGAGGGCAGGCAGCCCCATCCGTCAAGCAGATTACGGAAGAAGAACGCGCGGCGATGACGAAGCGCTACGCAGACCTGTTGATTAAGGCCGCGCTCCGAAAGATTTGACTATTCTGGCCCATCAAACATGAACCGCGCGCGCGGATACGTTGCGCCCCGCGCGTGAAACTACACCACTAGATATAGACGTTCTCGAAAAATCTTCACCAGATTCAGCGATTTTCTATTGACAGCTTTCAGACTCGGTCTAATACTGGAATTCCAGATTCGGGGGACGTGGAAGCGCCAGACGGACCGAGTCGGGGATTGCCTTGGTCCGGCATTGCCCACGCTCCAACCCGATATCACCGCAAAAACGAGCGCGAAGTACCTGCTCCGCGCTAGTCGCAGTAGCGCGAGCTCTAGCTGTGAAACTTTAGTGTCGAATGACACAAAGTTCTCAGCCTTGGCTTAGCCCTATTCAGATGAGCGGTGGTGCCGGGATGTGAGAAGGGGGACGGAACCCGAGAGCGACGCCGGAATGACCTTCTCCGGCCACTGGCGAGCGCTCAATTCCAAACCTCTGGCGGGTGCGGGACTAGAAGAGAAGGGAGTAGTGTCTGAAAATTTAGGCGATGGCGGCGTAGCTCAACTGGATAGAGCGCTCGGATTCGAACCCTGATAGATGCCCGTTCAAGTCGGGTCGCCGCCATCACCTAAGTTTTGAGGGATACGGTCCCGGATGTTCTGACCGTCCGAGTTCAGAGTAGCGCTTGTACCCACGGCCTTGCAACTCTTTTGTAAACAATAGCGTCTACTTGTTATCTCGGCTCATCCAATCCGGGTTCGAATAGACACTCGTAATCTTGCCGTCTTTCTCCACGACTTGAAGCCCACTCTTTGAAACCACGTACACGCTCTTCCCCAGCTTCTTCGCGGTCTCGATGTCTTGCTGGGATGGCTGTCCGCCCGCTTGCTGTCCTTTGAAGTGGTTCGGGTGGGAGTGGATGGTGGACGCCGCATCTTTCGGCACCTGCAAGGTCATATGACCCTCTTGGTCGGAGATGCTGATTGGGCCACGCTCGGTCTTCCCATCGAGGTAGGTTCCGGCCTCGTTGGAGTCGCGCCCTTCGTTCGCGGCCTTCCAAACGGCGGCTGCCGCAGACTTGAACTCGGGAGAATTTTCCACCACACCTTCTTTGGTCGGTCCCCACACGCGCGGCTTCCCTGTTTGGAAATCCACCTTCGGGTCAAAGTACGGAGTAGGCATCCACTGCGGCGGCTTTACGTTGCCCTCGCCGTGGTATCCCCCATCAAGCAAGGCATCGTGGAATTCAGGGATGGGCGTGTTTGCCGGGACGGCTACGTTATGAACTTCCCCGGAGCCTGAGTGCAAAACAGGGACAACGACGTGGCGGTTTGCGCCAGAATAATCGTTTTCGTTTGCCATCGTTACACCAATTGCGCCGTAATCTTGGCGACCTTAGCGCGTCCTGACAGGATGCTCGCAGCTTCCAAACGCTTCTCATCCAAGTGCTTTTGCAGCGCCGTTTTCAACTCATCTTCCGAAAGCGTTGAGACAAGGTCTTTGCCGTCTTCACTTCCCACGGTGACGCGGTGGTCGTGCTGCGCATCCCCGAGTTTGGAAGTGATGTGGAGCAGAACTTGGCCGTTGTCGGTGTGTATCACCTCGGCGTTTGAGGACACCTCGCCGTGTTCGGTTTTGATGTTCTTGGTAATCATTTTTGTTTCCTTATGTGGTCGCTACAACCCAAATTTCATACACGTCGAGTTCAACTACTTGAGCAGAACCGCTGTTGCGGAACACGCTGCACGTGACCGTCAGCGTCCCCAGATTGATGTTGGTAGGCAGGGACACAGAGTCTGTGGTCAAACTTCTGGTGGTAGCCGGGCCAACCGTCATCACTGTTCCAGACCCACCCGCGTATGAGTATGAGATTGCTGCCGGGGACGCACCCGGGTTGACGGTGTTTGTAGGAACCGCCGAACGCACATACAAAGTCACCGAGGAGTACGTCGTCAGGTTTGCTGGACTTCCGCTAACCACCGACGTGATGGAAGCTGCGCTGCTGTTCGCGCTGGTGACGGAGATTGAGCTCTTGGTTGTAGGGTCTCCGTCAAACGAGGCGTTGCTGATGGCACCAGAAACCGCCGTACCCGAGTTGGTATTCGTGACCGCAGAAAATGAGAACACCAAGGTCTGTCCACCTTGAGCGCCGACTCCTCCGTCATTATTTCCGTTGGTTTGTGTTCCGCCTGATATCGCTGTTGTGATGCTGCCGACGAAGAATCTTCCGCTGCCGTTGATTGCCGTGGTCTTCGTCGTCGTGGCGTTGAACGTTACCGAACCGCCTGCCAAGGTCGCGTCATCGTAGTAGATGTAATACAAGGTGCCGTAGCTCAGCCCGGTGACGCTGCCGCTGTTGACAGAAACCGTGCCCTTGTTCGATGTCTGCATGGTGAAAGACGCAATTGACACCGTGGCATTCGAACCCGCGTCTGTGCTGGTCAACGGGTTGCTGGTCGGGCGGTACGTCAACGTAGATGCTGTTGCGGCAAAGCGCTGTGTGCCGTCCGGCACCGAAGTCAGCGAGCTTGGGCCGACCAATTGCCAGTAGGTCGCGTTCGGCGGAGCGTTGCCTGTGGTCGATTGCAGGGCTTGGTAGATGTTGCCGTCCGTGCCGATGACCTGCATACCCGCGGAATATGTGGTGCCGCCAGCGTAGGCACTAATCAAGATGGTGGAGTTGCCGACCGCCGTCCAATAGCTGGAACCAATGCCCGGAGTCTGGTTGGTGTTTGCCGACAGCGCAATCCACACAGTGCCGTTGTAGCTGACCTCGGCTCCCGCAGGATATGCGGTGCTGTTTGACCACGCGCCGTAGTAGTAGCTGGTGTTGGAAAGAACCTGCCAATATCCCGTCGTGCTTGCCGGGTTCTCGTTGGTCGAGTTCTGCAAAGCGATGTAGAGGGTCGAACCAACTGACACGGTTTGCCCCGTGGTGTACGCAGTGCTGCTTGACCACGCGCCTTGGTAGTTTGGCGAACTCCCAGTTGGTGCCCAATCCGTGGGAGACGAACTCGGCGTGTTATTAAGGTTGTTGTTGACCAGCGAAACGTAAATAGCGCCGCTGTAGTCCACGCTCGCGCCTTGGCTGTACGTGGTGGTGGAAGACCAAGCGCCTTGGAAGCTGGTCGCTTGAAGGGCAGAGATTGCTGTCGTGTTCGTGGCAATGTTTGCGGTGTTGGTGCCAGTTTGAGAAAGATTCTCTTGGAAGGTCGGGTTCTTCAAAAGATTAGACTGCGCAGCGGCGTTCGATTGGGCGCTACCAGCGGACCCCGGAGGAACAGGCATCAAACGGAATGTTGGCAACGAGCCCGGAAGCTGGCGGGCAGCCAAGTCTGGTTGCAGACCCAAGTTGCTTGGGAGCGTACCGCCTGAAAGAGGGTCGGCGATTCGTGCAGGCATTGGAGCGCCTGCTACAATCGGGGCACGTTCAACGGTTTCTACTTTCCCGTCTTCAATCAGGGATTCATCAATGAAGTTGTTCGGCATAATTCCTTTAGGCCGCTATTTTTGAAGTGCGGCAGAGTTCACAATTTGGGTTGATGATGTTACGGCGAACGTGCCAGCGGTTGTGCGACGCTATTCTAAAATTTGATGCGCACGCCGCGAGTTTCTTAGGCGATTTGGATTTTCCACCTATCGGACCACCTTTTCGTCCGCCAACGCCGCTGCGAGCGAGTGCTGTGATGTGCCCGCTTTCGGCATTCGCACGACCGCTGACTCGACCGCCGAGACTAGCGACGCTAGCGAGTTGTCCTGATTCCACGGCGATGCGTCCAGCAACGCGTCCACCGATTCGACCGAGTGCGGCGAGGCGTCCTGATTCAACATTTTTGCGTCCAAGTGCTGTGATGTGCCCGCTTTCAATATTCTTTCTACCAGCGATGCGTCCGCCGATAGGGCCGCCGAGTTTGCCGAGATTTCTGTAATCATCTGACCCCGGCAGTGTGAGATTCATCCCACCCACACTTGATAGCGTGGCGTACAAGACCATCCAAGCCGTTTCCATCGAGTTCAAATGTTCTCGGTCAACGACTTCGACGGTCTCTAGGATTGGTTGTGGCAGTTCAACGCAGGGGAAGTCTCGCTTAAATCTGCGACCGAAAGATGAACGTCCTGCACGATGGTCTTTGTCTCTTTTCGCGCCTTGACCGACGTAGAGAAACTTGTTTGGCTCTGTCGGGTGCGGGTATCTGTAAAGTGTTCCTTGCATTTCCTTTCTCCTAAAAGGTGAAGGCCAGTCCGTGTCGTTGTAGGAGCAACGTCACGCTGGCCCTCGGATATGAGCGAGTTGCAACCCGCTCAAATTTGATTTGTGTTTAACTGAATTTCAGAATTTTCCCGTAGACCGTGCAGTTGAAAACTTCGTCCCCGTTGCTTCCAGTTCCAAAATCAACACCAAACGAGAGGAAAGCGCACAACGCCAATTTTCCGGTTGACGAGAAGAAGTAACGCAGTGGGTTATAGCTGGATGGGCTCAAGTTCACCCCATACAGCTGCGGCGGGTCAAACTGCGCCGCTGATTGCGAGAAGTTTGTGTACGCTCCCGAGATTTCGTTCAACAAGTAGGAGGTCGTTACGGTCGAAGACGTTGTTACTTCGGCGAAGTCAAATTCAATGAACTTCAAGGCGGCGAGCTCCCCACGGTGAGCAAGCAGCAGCGCACCTACTTGGAAGTTTGCATCAAACGGGGTACCAGAGTCCGTATACACGGTGGTGTCACGTTTTGAGATACTTGCGTTCGCAGCGGTGCTGCCGACAAGCAACTTCTTAACACCCGGCGAGACCTCGACGCTTTGCAACATCTGGAAACCGCCGCTGGCTGGCGCGGCAAATGGCGACCACACAGGTGAAGGGCCGTCAATTCCTCCCGGGATTTGGCGAGGATTGCATCTAAAGTAGCCGTTCATGCTGTTATATGTGGTTGAGCCAGTTCCCACGTAAATGGCTTGGTCGGTGGTACCACCATCGTGGAAGGTTACGTAAGCGGTCTTCGGGTTGAACTGAGACAATTGGTCTGCGATTGCGAAGCCGAAACTGGTCAACGACAAGTTCGGAGATAGAACGCGCATCGAGCCCGTCGTGTCCATGAAGAAGATTTCTCCCGCATAAACTGTTAGCGCGTTGTAGTTGCCCAACCCGATTCCCGGTGCTGCCGTTACCGAGTAGAAGCTGCTGGTCAGTGGTCCACCCAAAATGATTTCGATGCTGTTGGAGGTGAAGACCACCAAGCCTTGGGAGGTCTTCTCCGCGCGGATGACCTGCGACAAATACGGGAACTCGTCCGCAGCGTTGAACGCGGCGTTCGGGTTGCCCACCAAGGTGTCTGGTCCGCCAGAGAAGATGATTTGCTGCCCGTTCATGGCCCAGATGCGCTCGAAGTTGTAAGCGACTGGTTGCGCAGTGCTAGGCGGAGGGTCATTTACGCCATCAATCGGCGCAGGCTCCAGTTCGTTCAAGCCCGGATAAACCGAGGTCGGAGCATCCGGCAAGTAGTCTTTGAACGACCACGATTGTGCAATTCCACCAATCGGCTTCGGTGCCGGAATTTCAGTCAACTCGAACATGTTCGAGGAACCGCCGCCATCCGCAGAACGGTAGATAACAATCGTGTCAACTTGCGGGTCTGTTGAACCAAGGCCGCTGATGGTGTTTACGGCTCCGGTGTTCGAACCAGTGATGGTGTACGCAGGACTGGTGCTGCTGATGTTTCCGGTCAAAGAGCCGAAAGGCGCAGGCAGAGCGTTTGAAAGACCCGGAGGAATCGGCGGGGTGCTCGTACCCGACACGTTCTCCGAGTAGTAGTCGTTGGTTGCACGCGCCTTGTACGCGTATGCGTAGCTGTAGCCCTTGGTCCACGCTAGAGAGTTCGCGCTGAATGCCTCCAAGTTCAACCAGATAAGGCCGTTCTTCGCGGCACCCGCGTGCGTCTCGTTTACTTGGCTGGTTGCCGTGCAGGTCAGCGTTGTGGTTGAGGAGGTTAGAACCTGAATCAGGATGTTGTTGCCTGTGTTTGTGAAGCCGGAAATCAAAAAGGTCTGTCCGGTGAACGCATTCGAACCACCGCCCGTGATGGTTCCGGTGTAGGTCGCAATGCCGCCCGAAACGGCGACCTGCGTCAACGTCAAGCTGGTGCCGTTGTCATCGGTGTAGCCGCCAATCGTAGAGTTCCATGAAGGTGCGCTTCCGCCCGATAGACCGGAGTTGATTGCGAACTCCACGTTTGCGTTGGAGTCGATTACTGAGGCTCCGCCATACGGCTGTGATGAAGACGGCGGTGCGAAGCCTGATGCAACTGGGAAGTACCACTTCTGGCTTGCACTCCACGTCATTCCTGACGCAGTTCCGACGCAGGTCCAAAGCACAGACCCATCTACCGTCTGGTTTCCGTATCCGGTGCCCCACGGGTTGTATACCGCCGTGCCCGCATGGGTCTCGCTGACACCCGAGGCGTTGGCAACTGTAAGCTGGGTTGCCGTGCAGCTAATGACTTTGAAGGTGCCGTTGTTTGCCGCGTTTGTGAAGCCCGAGATGACCGCGTTGATGGTCACAGAGGATGAGGACACAGGCATCGTAGGAGAGAAGGTTCCCGTGTACACGGTGTTCCCGCCAGATGCGTTCCCCGCAGCCGACAGTGTGTAGCTGGTTCCCGGTTGAACTGTGGCGCTGGTGCCAGTCTGAATTGCGACTTGGAAGTTACCGTTCGAATCCTTGATTGCGCTGAACGCAGTTCCCTGCTGAGACCAAGCGCCGTATCCGGTTGTAGCCGCCCACACGTCGCTACCCAAGCTCAACCAGATAAGGTCGCCATCCGCAGTTTGAGTTCCCGCCAAGTTTGTCGAAGAACTGAACGGAGACGTTGCGCTGCTTGCGGATGTTCCCGCCGTGCTGCAACTCTGCAAGTAAATGGTGGTGTTGGTAGGAAGGCCGTTTGCCAAACTGGTCGGCTCGACCACGCAGGTGTTGGCGTTCCCGTTGGTGGTGCCGATTTTTGAATACGCGTGCGACTTCTGCCACACGCTTGGCAGTCCGAGACACTGCCACTTTACCTGCCCATCGTGGACAATTGCGCCGATTGAGTTCACCCACTGGGGAGGAGTGCCGCCTGTTTTTCCCGACTGGGACGACGGCTCGATGTTGATGAAGACCGCGTTCACTGGCGCAGGAATGTAAACCGCACAAGGTGCTGCGCTGCTCGGTGCCGACGCGTTGGAGAAGGTCGTGTTCGCGGTCCACGCTACGATTGGGCCGAGGTTCGTCCATGTAATCGTGTTATCCGAGGTGGTTCCGCCCGTCGTTTGGTTCCACGCAGGCTGACCATTTCCGGTCAATCCGAAGTCGGTGGTGTTCGAACCTGACTCGTTAACTGAATTCAGTTGATATATCGCGCTATTCGCAGCGTCTACAATCAGCCCCATCGTTGAGAAGATGGTGTTCGCGGCCCATTGAACGCTTGCCGAACCCGACTCGATAATCTGTACCGATGGCTGCACCGCTGGTGCGGCAATGCCCCAGTTCCATACTGTGCCGTTCGAGTTTCCCGGCGTGTACATCCACGTCGAAACACCGTCTCCCGCATAAAGAATTCCGGCGACACCTTGGAAGGTTGTTTGACCCGCACCCGGCAGCTTGGAGAAGAGCAGCGTCTTTGAGCCGTTCTGCTGGTCGTAGTAAACGGCTCCCGCAGAGATTGCTGTTGCAGCGTGGGTCTCCGCTACAGCGGTGCTCACGGTCAGTGTCAATTGGGTTGTGGTGGATGCCGTGCAAACGGCAGTGAAGTTGTTGCCAGCGTTTTGGAAGCCCGCAATCTTGAAGGTCAAGCCTGCGTATGCGTTGGAACCAGCGGCAGGAAATGTTCCGGTTACGACGGCAGAGCCGCCAGAAGATGCTCCGATTGCGCTGACCGTCAGCGAGCCCGTGCTTCCGCAGTCAACGACCACTTGCACCGTGTTGTTGGTGAGCTCGAAAGAATATGCGCTGTTCGGCGGTGTTGGGTATGTCGCAGCGCTGAATGCAGAGGTTCCGAAGCGACGCGCGATGGTATTGCGTACGGTTACTTCGCAGTTCAAGCCGCCAGAGAGTGCTCCGGGACGACCACCCAGAAACTTTGATTCATAAAGTGAGCCGGGACTTTGAAGAACGCTACGATTCGTCCACAATCCTTCCCAAAGAGAAGAAATGAACAAGGGTGCGTATCGCGGCTGCTTCTGTGATTGGGAACCTGCTAGCTCGAACAATCCGGGCATGAAAATATCCTTCGCGCCAAATCGGGCGCGGCTACTGAACAACGTTGTTTGAGAATTGCGCTGCTATTGAGGAGAGGTGCTGCTCATTATGGGCGAGGGTAATTGTACGGCCAAGCAGCGCCTTGGAAGTTGTTGCGGCTGCGTGATGCACCAAATACGGTACGGGTCGGGATAAACTTGTTCTCTTCCAGTTCGCGGTCTTCCTTCGCGCGGAGCTCGTTCAAGCTCTCCTTCCAGATTGCCCACATGTCCTTGAACTTGCTGTAAACCGCCTTCTCCGGCGAACGCTTGTAAAGCTGAGCGATAAAGCCTTCGCGGAAATGCGGCTCGAACTCATCCGGCAGCGGTGCCAGAGTTTGCGACAGCGAGTAGAAGCGGACTGGCTTCATCTGAGCCGTCAAGTTGAACTGCCACAACGAGCCTGACTGTGTTGGGACAGGAATCATTCGGAAGCCCCAGCCGTTCGGGTCAAGAACCGTCCACTGGGTCGTTGCGCCAGAACCCGGAGTTGCAATCGTGCCGGGGCATGCGTCGACTGGCGCAAGAGGAGCAGTCGTTCCTTCTGTGCCGTATCCGGTCAACAGAAGGAAGTTCCCGTTGGCGTCGATAATCTGGGTGATTGGGTTGTCCGGCTGAGAGTTGTTGCCAAGCGGCTGAGTGTACACGCTGCCCGCAACCGGGTTGTTGCCTTGCGAGCCCGTGCCCACGTTCGGCGCTCCCCACGTTCCGTAATAAAGCGTGCGATTCGGAAACCAGTTGCAGCGGAAGCCCGGGTCGCCCAAGCCCGCTCCGCCAGTGTATTGCGCGGTCTGCTGGGGCAGCTGTCTGCCGCACTCGATGCGCACGTACGGCTTCGGGATAGCCGAGTTGTTGATGTCGAAGGCCACGCCGCGCTCCAACCACGATAGGTTGACCAAGCCGCCTGCCGCAGAGATTGCATTACCCGCGTGAGTCTCCGCAACGGCTGCCGGGTTGTACAACACGATTGCGCCAGCGCTGGATGCCACGCACATGAAGGTTCCGTTGTTGGTGGAGTTTGAGAATCCGGTGATTACGAACGGCATGCCGACGTACGCACCGAACGCACCATCCGGCATCGAGCCGCTGTAAACGGCGGTGCCTTGAGAGGCAGAGACTTGGCTCACGCCCGTCAAGGTCAGGTTGCCCGTTACTCCCGCTGGCATGATGCCCGCGTAGTCTTGCTGGTAGCTCGTCGAGTAGAACGGACCGATATTGTACTCGTTCCACTTGTGAGGGAACGATACGGCGCAGATTGCATTCATCACCGTGTTGGCGGCGGAAAGCGCGGTTATCTGCGTTTGACCGCCAGCGTTCAACACTCCTTCCAAGTCGCCGTAAGCGTTCGCCACGTCAACGAGGTGTTGGACGGTGATGCTCGATAGAGATGAGAAATATCCGTATGCCATATTAGTCCTTAAATCGTGCGGCCTTGGTTGCCTTGCTGAATCATTTGAAGCGCCGACTGACGCTGCCCATCACGTGTCAACCACTGGGTCAAGAACACGTTGCGCTGCATCTCGCTCAAGCCTGATGACTTCGCCAAGAATGCGGCTACTCCACGGGCACGATAAAGCTGGGCGCGCGGGTCGTCGTTCAAAGCGAGAATCTCACTCAAATAAAGGTTGTTGTAGATGTCGCTGAACGAATCTGGGAGCGGGCTCCACGAGATGTTGACAGCGAATCCGGTTGCGGTCACCGCCACGCCCGCTGCGTTGTTGACAACCAGCGAGGTCGTAGAGCAGCTGACCACGGTGAACGTTCCGTTGTTGGCTGCGTACGCGGTTGCGAAGCCTGTGATTACCACAGGCGCGCCAGCTGGCAGCGAGTATGGGTCGAAGCTCCCGGTGTAGGTCGTGTTGCTGCCCGAGGCGTTCGCCACGGAAGAAATCGTGTACGGCCCGGCTTGCGGCTGCAACTTCTGGTAGGTCACCGTCACCGTGTAAATCTGGTCCGGCACTCCCAAGAAGCGGAACTTCACGTACTGCTGTCCGGTGGTGTAATAAACCTGCTGGGCGGCGCATGCGCTCGGGCGCTGTTGGAACGCCGACACGGCAAGTGCAGTGTTGTTCAATGAGTCCTTCAATTCCCACACGTTGCCTTGGTCGTCGGTCAAGGTCACCTTCTCGATGAAGGAGAAGTCGTTGTTGGTGATTGAGACTGGGTAGTCTTGCTGACCGACCACCGTTACAAACGTAATCTCGTCGCGGTTGAAGTACCACGTAATCGGCGCAGATAGGAGAGAGTTGCGCACCATCGAGCAAATCGACGTGGTTGGCTCCAATCCGAAGCCCGCTGTTACGGGCGCGTAAAAGATGAATGGTTGGGCAAAATATGCTGAATTCAATAGTGTGTACATGTGTTCTCTTGGTGATTACTGCCCAACGCTTAGAAATCCGCGTCCGAGGTTGCCGAATTGCTCCCCGATACTGCTGCCGCCCGTGGTATCGAGATTTCCAAGACCAGCCGTCAAAGGCCCAGTTACGAGGCTAGCGACTCCCCCTGCGATTGCTTGCTGTTCCTGATTGACTTGCTGTTGAACTTGGTTGGCTTCTGAGAATGCGTTCTGGTTCGAGGAAATTGCTTGAGACCCGAACGCCTCTGGGTTCTCCAAGCCAGCTAGTCCGGCCTGTGCGCCTTGTGCGCGCCAGTAGTTCTGAGTGCCTTGATTCCAGTCGGCAATCGTATTCTGCGTTTGTTGGTTTGCCAGAGCGTTCGCCGCGTTTGACTTCACGCCCGCCAAAATCTGCTTGTCTACGCCGCTTTGCAGACCACTGTCGCCGCCGCGTCCAGCCAATGCGCCTTGCGTCGCTTGAATGGCGTTTCGAGCAGCGGCACCCGCATTGTTAATGGTTGCCGTCGAGATTGCCGCCGCCTCTTGTGGCGACCACCCGGTCTGCGATGGCCCAGCGCTGACGATGGGCGAGAGACTCTGGTTGAGGCTGTTGAGCAGGTTCGTCTGGTTGGCGAATCGGCTCCCAAAATCTGCTTGCAGTAAATTGCTAAAACTTTGTGATGATGAGGCGAGAGACTTCTCTGCCCCGCTAGGTCCGCACATAGACACTCCTAAATACGAAAGCCGGGAACGATGCCCCCGGCTGAAAAAGATTTGTTTTTGTTAAGGGATTACTTCAACGGTGTAATCTTGCCGTTCTCCAAAACGTGTGTTGGAGCTTCGCTTGAAACTCCGCTCAACGAGCCAACTGTGGTCTTCGACGACAGACTGTTAAGAGCGTCTGCCATCGCCTTTGCCATTTCTGGATTGTCCTTTACAAGGTCGGCCAAGTAGGCGCGTCGTAGACCCTCAACGACCTTCATCATCGTCGGGCCTTCCGCGTCCACATCCAGAATCTTGCCCGGGTTGCGGTCTAGGTCGTTATGCACAATGAAGTCGTTAATCACACGACGCTGGATTGGCGTCCCGGTTGTTTGAGCATCCTTCAAGGCTTGAGAGTAACGCGCGCCCAACGGCTGGCGAGCTTGCTGTGGAGCGGGCTGCGCTGCTGGGTTCTTTGGAGGAGGCTCTGCCGCGTTGGCTTCCGCCACATGCTGGTTTAGCTCATCGGTGATATCTTCCGAATCCTTATATGAGCCCAAATCCACAGTGAATCTTTTCGCTTCCGTGCCCGCCTTCGCCGATGCGTCTTCCGTGATGGTGTACGGGCTGTGCTCTTGGAGGGACTTCCAAAGGGCTTCCGCGTCCTTCGTCATTACAGAACCGCTGGTCAGCTTCGAGTAGCCAGCTTCTCTTGCGTGGTCGAAGAGCGTCTCATACATTCTGGTCGCAGCGTGCTGACGACGGAACTGAGGTTCAACTTCCAGATTTTGGATATGTGCCGTGCCGCCCTTAACTGTGTCGGTGCTGGGCGCGAAGTCTACAGAACCAATTACTTTGTCGCCTGCTTTGGCAACCACGGTGCCGCCGCCATCGACAATACCGGGGCGCACCTCAGTTGAGAAAGAGGGCTTTACAGTTGTGGAAGCCGGAAGTCCTTGTTGGGCATCTTCCACCGCGCTTCCAGCCATACCCGAAATCTGCGGGCCTGTGCCGAATGGTGTTGCGCCGCGCTGGGCACGAGCGACCAACGATGCCGCGTCTACGGGCTCGTCCGACGTAACCTTTATTCCGGTTTCACTTGCGTGAGATAGGAATTCCAGCGTCGATAGGATTGCCTTCTGCAACGCAGGCTGCTTCAACGCGAACGTTCCGCCTTCAAAAAGAGCCGCTCCGCCCAAGTCCTTCAAAGCCTTGTTCGTGTCGCCGTTCGCTATATCCCACAACGCCTTAGCGAAAAGAACACCTGAGCCGCCGTGACGAATGCCGCCGTAAAGCAGCTTGGAAGCCGTTTCTCGGCTCTCCGCCAGCTTCTCCTTCAAAGCGTTGAAGTCGAATTCTCCGTCAGAGGTCAGCTTTTGCAGGTCCTTAATCACGTCGCCGAACTTGTCCAGCTGGTTGCCCCAAATCTGGGTGCGAACTTCTTCTGGAATTTTGAAGAAGTTTCCGGCGAACTTGTCGAAGTCAACGACGCGCTTTCCCGATGAGAAATCCGCAGCCTTGTTCATCAACTGCTCGAACATCTCGTTCTCTACGCCGACCATGTTCTTGGAGCCGATGCGATTCAAAAGATTGCGCAGCGTGGTCACGTTATCGCCGATGGTGTCGCGCGACATCATCACCTTCGCTACACCGTCCAAATCCTTGTTGCGGATGGCGCGAATGATAGAGTTGTCTTGCAGCTGGCTGATTGTGTCGTGGTAATCTGCGCGAAGAGCCTTCAAGTCGTTCGCCAGTTCCGGTTGATTTGCCTCGGCTGCCGCTTGCTCGAAAGATTCTCCAACCGCCGACTTCAAGCTGTTAAGAACGCGCTTCAACGGGTCTGCATAATCGGTGATTGAGAATGCCTTGGCACCGAGCGTCTTCTGCAATTCAGTCGCTTCCGCCCACGACATCGGCTCGCCCTTTGCAAGGTGCTCCAAAAGTTCCTTGGCGCGGTCCAGACTTGGGGTGACACCTTGTAGTGCATCTTGAATTCCCGCAGGCAGCTTCGAGCCTTGTCCCAAAATCTCTTGTGCGGTCTTTGCCAGCGGCGAGTCGGGACCGCCGACTTGGATGCCTGCCTGTTCTGCACGCTGCGCGAACTCGTTCAACTTCGAGCCGTAGTTCGAGGTCAAGTTCTCGTAAACAGAATCTAGGTCGTCTTGCAGTGCTCCAACGAGCTCTTGACCCTTCAAACCACCGCGCTTCAACATCGCGGCAGCATCCGACTCCAAGCCGTTAATAAAGTTCTGATTGTGGGTTTGCAAACGTTCCAGATTTTCTGCCGCAGCCTTCGCTTCTCCCGGGAGATTCAGCGCATCAAACGCGCGGATGGCGACAGGCTTCAAAAGCGACGCACCGCCCTCTAAAATCGATGTTCCAAGCGCAGCGAAGCCGCCTGCTTTTAGCGCGTCCGCCAGTCTCTGCTGGGATGCTGGGTCGTCCGCGTTTGCGGCTCCCTTCAACACATCTTGACTGCTAGCGATGGCTCCAGCACGCATCGCGTTGGTGATGATGCGGGCCAAGCGCGGGTACTGCTTCAACAGCTTCGCAGCCTTGCTGACTTCTCCTGCCTTATCTACCCAGCCGAGCGCCTTCAACTCTCCTTCACCGACCATGAACTCCGCGATGGTTTCACCGATGCCGCCGATATTTTGAGCAAGACCTTGCTCTTCCAGCGTGGCGTTCGGGTCTCCGGTAACGGCCTTGACATAATCATCGACCTTGCCCATCTCAGGAACCCATTTATCCAATTGCTGCTTTACGCCCGGGATGAGACGAGGGATTGCCGTGCGGATTACGTTGTTTGCCAATCTTGCAGCGCCGTACGCGGTCTTCGCAGCCGCTTTTCCAGCACCGAGCACGGCATCATCCGCCGTATCCTCAATCGTGTTACTCAAGTTTTCCGCAGCGTCCGAGTATCTGTCTGAGAGAGACTTCTGCACGGGTTGGTACGGAGCGTTCGGGTCAAAAGCCGCTGGGGCGAGTTCAGCAGGAACAGCGGACGGCACTCCCGGCAATCCGTTTGGTGCTCCCGGAATTGAAGCAGGCGCAGGGGTTGTTGATGCCGCCGTGGGGGTGGGTGCCGTGGTGGATGCCGAGGCAGGCGCAGTGGTTGGTGCCGAGGCAGATTGGTACGGCGCGTTCGGGTCAAACGCTACTGAATTCTGGTTGTCTGGCATTTACTGCGCTCCGGTCACTTTGCCGTTCTGGTCAACTGAGGTGACCGTGAAGGTGCGACCATTTTGAACAATGGTGTCACCCACCTTGTGGCCGATGGTCTGGCCTTGTGGGTTCTGCTTTGGCGTGTTGTTGTTGCCGCCCTGATTCTGGTTCGGCTGCGGGCCATAAATTCCAGCGGCAATCGCATCGGTCTTTGCGCGGGTTGCGCGAACTGCGGCACGCTGCTCTGCAATTGTGCTTGCGTTGTCCAGCGCTTCTTGACCTTCCGCCAGCGCCTGATTGGTTAGCGCAATCTTCTTTGCGACCACGCCAGCGATTGCACGGATTTGGGCACGCTGCTCGTCGGTAACAGACTTGCCGCTGGCAACCTTTGCGGCAGCTGCCTTGATGTCTTCGGCAGTTGCACGCCCGTGAAGTACGAGACTAATCTCGGCTTGGGTGACGCGAACACCGCCGCCTGCCACGAGTGCCTTCAAAAGCGCTGGGGCGATAAGCGCGTCGGCTTGCGCAGAGTTATCGTTCAACAAATCCTGCAAGTTACCGATAGAGGTGATTTGCGTCTCCAACGGCTTGCGGATGTTATCGAACTCCTTGTTCTGCACCTTGTAAGAATCACCCAAGCCCTTCTGTTCCGTCTCCTTCTGAGCTTGAATATCCAAACGGCGATTCTGCAAATTTTCTTCCTCTCGCTCGTGACGTTCCTTCTCGGCTTCCTTCGCGTCCGCATCCTTCTGCTTCGCGTAGTCGGCGCGTTCCTTGTCGGTGAAGCCCACATTGATTGCGTTGCCAAGGTTCTCATCGACGCTCTTCAACTTGTCCAACTGCTGTTGAGCCGCAGCAATCTTCTGCTGGTCACCAGACTTCTGCGCCGCAACCAATTGCTGTTGAGCGACGGCTACGTGACCGTCCAAATTTTTCTTTGCAGTGTATAGGCCGTCCAAAGAACTTCCCGGCTTGGAAGCAATGGCGTGCTGCACCTCTGGGTCTTGCAAGGTTGCTGCAATCTGGTCTTTCACTTCCGCAGGCAGCGCATCTACCCGGTCACGGTTCAACAGACCGAGAGTCGTGCTGAAACGCAGCGCCTTCATATCGTAAGTGTTGGCAACACTGGCAGGAATCTTGGTACCAGCAGGAATGTCGCCCACGCCCGCCGACTTCCACTTCTTCGAAATCTCGGGAGTGACGGTGTACTGCTTCGAAATATCTCCCGGAGCGAGGTTTACGATACTCCACTTCGGCGATTCAACCGGAAGGCCGTTCGCATCAAGCTGCGGTTTCCCGTCCGCGCCATAAACAGGCTCATAGCCAGTGATACGGGCGGTGTGGGTTTGCAAATACGTCGGGTCCTTCTTGACCATCTCATTCAATTGGCTTTGAGAGAGGTCATCAGTAACTTTGAAGTTGTCGCGCAAAGTGTTGATAAAAGCCGCGCCATCGGCGGCACCAGCGTGGCGGATTTGTTCATCCTGCATTTGCATGTTGCGAGCGTGAGCCGCCAAGTTCGCGTTCGCTTGCGCGATGTTCACGTCGTCGTTGCGCTTTCGCTCTTGCTGCTCAAACTGGGTCTGCTGTTCCCCGGCTAGACGTGCATGGCGAGCGCTGAGCGTGTTCTCGATTCCGCTCAACCAGCCGCCCGGGCGGTCACTAGCGTGAGCCGCATCCCCAAGCGCTACACCAGCGTTGCCGAGTGCACCTGCAAGTTTTGAGGCAAATCCCCCGGGGTTTTGCGGCGGCGGTGGAGGCGGCATGCGGCTAATCAGATGCGACACAAACAGGTCCGCCAATCTATCTACCGGGTGAACATCTGGTGCAGCGGGCGCAGGCTGAGCAGGGGTCGGCTGTCCGACAGGGCCCGCTTGCGGGTTCGGTGCCATCGGGATTTGTTGAGGGATTACTGGCGCGGCATTTGCGCCTGAGTAGTCGTTACCCGAATAGTTGCCGTTTAGTACTGGAAGGTTCGTCGTTGACATCCTTTACTCCGTTGCCGCTTGGGGCGGCGAAACTCTTTTCATCAAACAGTGCGGACAGCGCTCGTTAGGCTTCTCTCTTTTGGCGTGCCAGCGAATGTGGAGCGACCAGCCCCACTTGCCCACGATGCCGTTCTTAACGTTGACGGCTCCTGCCTTTGCGGCTGCTGCTGATTGATGCTCCGGTGTGCGAAGTTGCGCCAAAAGGCCGCTTGCTACGTTGCCGTGCTCGTTGCCAAACTTTTTAGGGTTTCTCGGTAGTCGTCGAACCTTGTCGAGGTGCCCGGTGGCGATGTTCTCTCGGCCTCGTGCTGCGCCGCGCTGCTTCGCCGCTGCCGTTTTGCGCCCGTCCATCTAGTTCACCACTCCTGCGGCCAGCACTTCGAACTGCTGGCGGGCTGTCATCAGCTTCTTCTCACGCATGATGAGTTTCTTCAACGAATCGAAAAGAGCGATGGCGGCATCAGCTTCCTCTACGCTCATCGTGTTCTTGATGGCGTCCATATCCTTGCGGAGCGTCTCGCTGATGCTCTTGATTGAATCGAGGGCGCGCTGGCCTTCTTCGTTGCTCTGCGAGTGCTCGTCGCCAAGTGAGTCAATGAAGCGCTGCGTTGCGTTCACTCGCTCCAAGAAATTCTGCGCTGCGGTGATTTCTGCGTACATTTTTCGTCTCCTTAGAACGAAAGGAGCGAGACCTCTAAGGAAGGTCCCGCCCCTTGTGTTTATCGAGGATTTATTTCCTCGAAACTTTGAAAATTTTAAGCTGCACCGTGCGTAGGTGCGGAACTCGCCGCCGACAAGAAACCGCGAAATTTTTCCAGACTGTCGTTGATTTTTTCAGCGACTTCCGGTTTGCGAACGCAGCAACAAACCAAATCATGAATTTGCACGGCATCATCGAAACGTAGCGGAACGGAGGCGAAGAGCTCGCTGAGCTTTTCCAGTTCATCAAGAGCAACGTTTATTTGCGCCTTACGCTTCGAGTCAATCGTTCGAAGACCACGGATGATTTTACTTAGCTCGGGTTGCGAGAGACTGCGACCACCCAACGAAACGTAATCGGCAAAGAACTCTTGCCCTGCGTTCAAGGCTTCGAGGCGCTGGGCAACGCTTGCAGCAAAGGTTTCAGTCTCAAAAGTGGGCGCGATTGCGGTTGCCATAAAGGATAAAAAATATGCCTCGACCCTCTGAAAAATGGCCCCGATTGGCTGGGGGCCGAACCGGGGCCGGGATACGTTGCGCCGTTTCCAGCGGCGGAAGGCTTGGGTGCCTGCCTTCATAACTACGACGTTGCATATTTTGGGATTTGCTAAGAGTGCCGGGGTCGCTGTGCCCTCGGTGGGCGGCCTTTTGTTAAAATTTTGTAACATTGGCGGGTGAAACCGTTCGGCAAGTCACTCATACTGTTGACTTTATACGTCTACGGGCTTCCTATTGCGAAATTTGAGGTCTTTCGGGCTCAAGAGGCCGCATTGAACCGTTTTAATACTGCCGATTTCTCATTTTTGCGCTTGCGCAGACCCCAAAACAGCAAAAATAGCATCCACAAAAGAGCTGTGACTTGCAGAAAACACACAAGTTATCTCAATCTATGCAGCCCTCGACACTCCTAGGGGACCCACTCGATGAAGGGGTCCAAAACACCCGGGTTGGCTGGGATTTCGAGCATTGCAGGTCAGATGTGCCCGTGAAACGCAATAGCGGCTCCTAGGGCAAATCGAACCTGTCAACAATCACGGACCCGCAGGTCAAAACTCGGGCTTAAAAAGCAGTGAAATTTACGCGACGGAACACCTCTTTCCAGAGAGCCGCCGCCAAGGATACGTTTACATGTCTACGTCTATTGCGTCCGCGCTCGCGGACGATTCCCTTATTTCAGCATCACAAATATCATCTGCGCCAGAGACTTTTGATGGTGTAGATGCGCCGTTTGAAGACCGAGTTTTCGAATCGGAAGTCGGAAGAGTGCTCCGTGAGGAAGAAGAAGAAGCGGCGATTGCAAAAGAACCTCGTGGAGGAACATGCCTCAAGGGGCCGAAGAGTTCAGGAAAGCTGAACGATTTGTATGGACGATACAAAGCTGACCCTACCGACGCAAATCTTAATCTGCTGCTGGTCGAGGTGGGGCGTTATGCGACCATCAACACAACGTTTGACGAGTCGGTGACGCAATCAGCGACGGAGTTCTACACCGAACTCGGCGTGCAAGTGCAGACGCGCGTGTGGCGCAACTTGAACAAATTTGAGGGGCGCTGCAAGTTCTCTACGTGGGTCCATAAGATTTGCCAAAGCGTCGTCAAAGATGCCTATCGCCGTAACAGCGGGCGAGAGACAGAATTTTTAGACGAAAAGGATTACCACGACACTTCAAAGAACCGTGAGGCCATCCGCCAACAGCGTGGCCGCACGTATCGAGCGGCGGTAGCTGGGTCGGCTGATGACCAACTTGAATCCGGTAGCGCCAAAACGCTTGTTGAGGGAGAAGCTCCTTCCCATGCCGTGGTTGCCGACAGCCGTTTGGTAACACTTGAGCGCCTTCTCACTTACTTGAGCGAAGAAGAGCAGATGATTGTGTACCTCATTCAACTTGGGATGAAGCCAGCGCAAATCGGCGAGAGGTTCGAAAAGAACGCGAAATGGGCCAGCAACAAGATGAACGCTATCAAGAAGCGTCTCAAAACGCTGGCTGAGGACCGCTGCCCGAAGGCGTCGGTAGCAAATCCCAAAATATGTAACGTCGTAGTTATGAAGGATAAAAGCCTTCCCGCTTCTCAGGCGGCTTGACCATCCACTTTGGGCAGTCTACACGGGCTGCCCTCTTCTTTTGGTCCCAAATTTTCCAGAGGGAATCTTGCAGCAGGAGCACCGATGAGCAACGCAACATTGAGCGCCGAAAACCGAATCCGTGAGCGCATGAAGCTGCTCGGCTTGTCTGCTGCCTTCGTTGCGGCCTTGTCCGGGGTGGAGGCAACTCGTCTGAGCCTTGCCTTCCGTGGCATCAGAGACCTCTCAAACGATGATGCGATGAAATTGCTTTTACTGACGGAGAATCTCGTTGAACTATCAGAAGCCGTGCGCCCGCTGGCTCTGCCATCCGATGTTCCCGGCATGGCCCGAGTGCTCAAAGTCTTCGAGGGACAGGACCCAGAGGCAATTCGAACAAAGATTTCGGCGCTCTTTGAGTGAAGATTTTTCCAGTTCCAATATGTTTCGGTTGTGAATCCGTTCGCGGTGGGCCAATCCCCGGTAAGCGATAGGTACTTTGATTGATGGGGATGGTTTATGAGAACAGCGGAAGACAGAAAAGCTGCCGAACTGGCGGTTGCAGAGGCGCACTTGAAATTTTGGCAGAAGGAAGCTCAGCAGAATTCGGCGTACCAGTTTCGCGCCGACCAATGCCGAGCGGCGGTAGAGACTTTGAAGCAAGCAGAGTAGTGGCAAGAGGCTGAGGTCTCGGACCCGGCAGAAAAGTGGTGAAGCGCTGCCAGTAATCGACGGCTGGCACCGATAAATAACAGTCGAAAAGAGCAGAACATGAACAAGGAAGCAGTCGGCACCTTGACCGGGAAGTATTTCCACAGTGTTAAGAGTGACCGTGAAACGATTGAGTGGCAGGGGAAGTTTCTCGGGTTGGCATCGCCGGGACTTTACCGTGTGCAGTTGTTTGAGTGGGTCAACGGAACTGAATCCGAGCAACGTCTGGTTCCTGCAACCGATATGCGCTACTGGCTGGTCTACGATTCAGCAGATGCAATGCAGGCGTATTATTACAACGTTTACTGCCCCCAGCAGCGCAAGAACGGCAAGGCGGGTGTGTAAATGAGCGCCCGCATCGACAGAATGATTGCCGAGAACGGCGTCACCGCTGCATATATCCTAGCGAACAAGTCTATGTTCGTCTCATTGTCGAAGGACGATTTCTCATACGCTGAAAAGCTGGTTGCACAAGAGCAAACCGCAGCAACCGCAGTGGATTTGAACCAAGCAGACGAAGTTGTTCCCGCTGCACCAACTGTACCGACTACACCTGTTGTGCTTGAGTCAAAGACTGCACAACTTGAGAAGTATGTTCTGTACGATGAAAACAACCCGAAGCACCGCAACACTCCACGTTATAAAGACGAGTCCACTGGTTTCTGGTTCGTGAAGGGCTCCATGTCGGAGAAAGACAGCGAAAACGCCGCTGCCGCGATGCTGCGCGATGGGCACTACCCGATTGGTGTTGTTCCACGCGGTGCTCCCTTGGGCGACGCGTACTTCCCGGCTCCCAACACGACGCTGATTGACGAGGCTCGCTGGCTCGCTCAAGCGAAAGCGCTGCGCGACTGGGCCGACTATAAAGACGCCACATACGCCGAGTGGGACCTTCCGAAGCCGATTGCAGGCGAATTGAAAGACGTTCCCGCATTCGACCCGGCTTGGTTGCCGGATGCCGTACGTCCGTACGTACAAGATGTGTCGGAGCGCATGGCCGTGCCAGTAGACTTCGCAGGCATCTGCGCCTTGGTCTGCTTGTCCGGCGCTGTAAACCACCGCGCGTTCGTGCATCCTCTTGCGATGGACAAGGACTTCGCTGAGCCGTTGTGTGCCAGCGGTGCCGTGATTGCGGATTCCGGCAAGAAGAAGACGCCCACTTGGAAGGCGTTTATGAAGCCGTTGAACGAGTGGGAGTTCGACCAAGACGCTCTGTATTTGCAGCGGGTGGAAGAGTACAACATCGCCATGCAGCCTGTGGAAGCGCTACGCCGTCGAGTGGAAGAGTTCAACAAGGAAGAGAAGAAGGCTGCGAAGAAGGAAAAGCGAGACCCGCTCTTGATGAAGTTTGACCCGGCAGCAGAGGGCATCGTTGTTCCCAAACAGCCAGAGAAGCCTCGTCGCTTGATTGTGAACGACTCCACGCCGGAACAGATTCACGAGATTGCGAAGGCGAATCCGCAAGGGTTGTTCTACTACCGCGACGAGTTGTCCGGCTGGGCTGCGGAACTAGACATGATTGGGCGTGAAGGTTCCCGCTCCATATTTCTGCAAGGCATGACGGGCGACCACGACCACACGGTTGACCGCGTTGGGCGTGAAGGCGGGCATGCGAAGATGACGCTGTCTGTCTTCGGGTCATTCCAGCCGCACCTGTTTGTGAACTTCTTCTCTGAGACACGCAATGTGGCAGACGGAACGATTCCGCGTTTCACCTTCCTTGTGTGGCCGGATAGCGTGAACATGCCGATTCTGGACCGCCAGCCGAATACCGTGGCAAAGGCGATGTACCGCAGCGTGGTGCGCCGATTGGCCGACATGCCGGACAAGAGCGTCAGCATCCATATGAGTAAAGATGTGCAGCCGCTGTTCCATGAGTTCCGGGTGCAGTTGCGCGACAAGGTCCGCAAGGAACCGAACCCGGGCAAGAAGTCGCACCTCTCAAAGTATGAAGGTGGACTGGCCCGCATTGCCGCTCTGCTCCAACTTGTTGATGTGGTCGCTTCGCTCCCGGAAACACCCAAGCTGGCGCAGGTGAATATGGAGACCGGGAAGACCGAGACGGTGAGTGTGCCTTCTCCCATGCCTACCGAGATTCATGTCGATATGGAGCACTGGCTTCGAGCCGTGGCGCTTTTGGGCTACCTCGAATTGCACATGCACCGCGTCTACGACTCCAAGCTGGAAGGCATCGAGTACCACAAGGTCCGACTGGTCGAGCACATCAAGGATGGCTCGTTCCATGACGGGATGACCGCTAACGAGATTCACCACAAGGACTGGGCCGGGTTGGGCCGCAAGGTCACCTCAGCAGGCTCTATCCAGTCCGCACTGGAAGAACTGGCCGAGATGGGCTGGGTCCGCCAGCAACCTATCCCGCCGGGCACGATGGGGCGTCCGACGATTCGGTGGGAGGTCAACCCGCTGGCCCGTTCTGGGATGCCGGGAGCAGACAATGAGTAGACCTCGCAAATACCAGACAGAGGAGGAACGAGTGGCGGCTAGACGGCTTGCCACTCGTCTCCGTCACAAACGATGGAGAGACCGCCAGCAGGCAGCACATCAAGCCGTGGCACGCCAGCCGAAGACAAGGGTAGATGAACAAGGGCGCACGTGGGTCACCGAATGGGATGGCACAGAGGTTTGCTACGACTAGACGGGGATGGGCGTGAGCCGGACGGCGAGCCTATGGCCGTGAGGCTGAGGGCGAGCCGATAACCCGAAAGAGAGTTAAGCGTTAGGCGTTAGGCGTTACACATACATTCGGTGGTGACGTACCGTGTTTTTGGAAGTGAAAATTCAGGCGATTGTTAACAAGTTGTAAAATACTTTCGGTGGTTATACATAGTCGTCTCATTGAGAGTATTTTTCACTTAGATAAGTCCTTTAGATTCAATAAACAGCAGACGAAAATTCACTCACAAAAACAAGGTGGGTAACCACCGAAAGTAAATGTGACGCCTAACGCCTAACGCTTAATGGCTCAATCCGGCGGTTTTGACCGCCTACCATGTGGGGTCGAGCCGACAACAGAGGTTCGCTAGGTAAATCCTAGAAAACGAAAATCTGCTCAAAAGTGTGGCAAGACAGACACATTTGTCGGCTAACCTACAAATTTTCATATATTTGCAGGGTTTCGGGCACTCCGTCTACCCGTAAGTCCCAATAAGACAATCAGATAAGGCCCCAAAAGGGTCGCCTGTAGGCCAGAAAGGCCCCTCACAGCCGACTTCGGGACGTGGCAGGGGTTCACCCCTATCGGTCCGGCGGCAGCCCCTAATAAAGGATGTGGCTTGACTCGGGTTTACGCCGCCAGCCGTCCGGCCTACGGCGACAGGCTCCCGCCAGACCCCGCTTCGCTAGGTTTGTTTTCCAAACCCGCTTTGCGGTTTGTCGGTGAACACCACCAGACCCCGCCCCAATTTTAAAACCCGGCTTGGCCGGAAGGAAGGAAAACATGAACGACCCAATCATCCCCGGCTCGGTTTCAACCGCCGCATCGGAGACCGAGAAGACGCGCGCGAAGTGGCGCGCCAAGAAGGCCGCGCAACGCGCCGCAGAGAAGGCGACCAAACTCGCAGCCGGATACGCGAGCCAAAACGAGTGGTGGGAAGGCAACCGTGCCGCGCTTCGTGCCAAAGAGGGGCCGCCCAAAACTCTCGTCCCACGCCCCCGCACCAAGCTGACCGAACTGGAAGCGATGGAGAAGCAAGACCAGTACATCGAGGACTTGCTCGACTCGATGGAGCTCGCAGGCGAAGCAGTTCCGCCCGAGTGGCAGGGACAGATTGACTTCATCAGCGTGGAGGAGACGGTCAAGCAAGTCATCGAGTCCGTGAAGGAACACGGCGTCCTTCACTTCACCGCCATTATGAAAGACCCCAGCATCCCGCCCGATTGGTCCGTCAAGCCTTACTGGCAGGACCCGGAGTTGTTGGAGCGTCTGTGTGCTGAAAATTGGCAGATGGAGCAGCACGCTCGATACGGCTATCTCGCCGCCCTTCCCGATTCCCAAGTAGAGGAATTTTTGCAGAAGAAGGCAGGCTGGTCGTGGCAGCAAGTGGCAAACCTTCTCGGCATCGTCATCGAAGAGGGGCGTTGCCGATATGTCTGATATCCACCGTTGTCGAGTGTGCGACGCGCTCTTCGACCTTAAAGGCGCAAGCCGAGGAGAAATAAAGATGTCGGATTTGAAGCAGGACCGCGTTGCGGCCCAACAAAAAGCACAAGCGGATGCGAACGAAACGCTGCTCACCCAGTGGTTGGTGAAGCACCCAGAGTTGCGCGACTGTACGGCGGTTCGCAATGTCTTCCGTGATTACATGGACTTCACGGACCCATTGACGGAGGCGGACTTCGACTTCGCTTACGGAAACGTCGGCTCACAGATTGGCAAGCAGTACGTGCCCACGGAAGCCGAGACCAAGCAGGCCCTCATCGAGAAGATTTGCGAACTCATCGCCTCGAAGGACGGCACAGGTCGAGACGGAAAATTCAGCGTCCACCAGCTGCAAACGGAACGCACCAAGATGGGCTTCTGGAACATTCAGCAATTGACGGCCCGCCTCGACGAGGTGGTCCGCAAACAACAAATGGTGAAGCAGCCTCTATCAGAACTTCACCAAGTTTTGCAGGACAGTCGCCAATACCAAGGCTACCCAAAGCTCCCGTCGCAGATGGTGCCAGCAGGCAAGGTTCGCGCCGTGCCAGTTGATGCCGCCTACATTCGTGGTCTTGATGTGTGGGAGTTGAAGCGCTTGAACCGTCTGTACGGGGCGGAGCAGGTGAACGCCCGTCTTCGCGGAGAGTGAGATGGACGCAAACATGGCAGCAATCCTAATGAAGTGGGGCTTCAAGCCCATCGATAGTACGGGCATTCCCTTGCCCCCAGCACCGGAGGGCGAGCAAGAAAAGAAAGACGAAGGCGACAAGAGCGCCGAGGAGAAGCAGTAATGCAGCTTGAACAACAGAGCACAGCGGAAATTTACCGCATCTTGAAGGACTGGGCCGGGCTTTACGCGCCAGCAAATCTTGCCAAGACCGAGGAGACTGCAAAACTTCTCGTCGATTGGGTTATGGCGAATGACGGCGGTATCGTGTCTTTCGTCGGACTAAACCGCGCAGCGCAGGCACTGGGCGACAAGATTCTCGTGAAGGAACCGACACCGATTGAGAAGGCTTTCGCCATCGACTCCAAAAACCTCAAGCAGAATCTCAACGAGAAGACCGCCGCTCTTACCCAGCAGAAGCAGCGAACGACAGTAATTGAGAACAAAGCCGTGGAGAAGGAACTCAAAGCCGTCGTGGACGAGATTCACAAGGAAATCAACAATTTCCTCGTGACGCAGGGGGGCAGAGCGAACTACGCGCGTACCGAGTACGGTCAATCCAAGCTCCGTGAAGTCCTTGCGCAGCACGACATCCGCAGCGTGGGCAATGCGAAGCTCGCACTAGCAGCCATCCGTCGAGCAAAAGGCAACCTGTCGTAACACAAACATAAAACATTCAACCAAGGGCCGGGGTAACTCCCGGCCTTTTCCTTTGGAGAACACATGGGAATTCTATGTCGTATTCGTAATCTCGTCAGCGAGATTGCTCGTAAGTTCACAACGCCAGCACAGCCAGCCGCAAAGCCAGCAGTAAAAGTAGCGCCCACCGTGGTGCAGCCAGCCCGCCGAACGGTTGCGTCACCAATCGTGCGCAACAACATGCACCCAAGCGAGGAAGTCTTCATTATCGGCGGTGTTGCACATCCCGTCTTTCACGAGCATGGGAACCGCCGACTGGCCCATATCAAGGCAGGCAACCTGTATGTGCCATTGTCGGCGTTCAAGAAGGTGCGCCGATGAGCGTCCGCTTTGAAGCGTCCACAGAGGCGGACATAGACCAGATTAAGGATTGGTTGGCGCTTGATGACAGCAAGCCGGAAGGACTGCCCGCCGAATACTGGTTGACGGGCTCCAACGGCATCCTTGTCTGCCGTGTCAGTGATGATGAGGGCGTTGTCCTCTATCTTCGTTGCGAGATGGAAGACGACCTGATTCGATTCCACGCGCTCTTTATTCCCGGCGACACCAACCGTAAGCGAATTGCTGTTTTACTCACCAACGCGTTCCCCCAGTTCTTCCAGCATATGGTGACGGAGTATTGCGCCGAAGGCATGGTGATGATGACCGGGAGCGAAGACCTCGCGCGATTCATGACAACCAAGTTCGGATTCGAGCGAGTGGAAGGCACGAACGATTACGTATTGAAAACTTCTTTGGAGCCAGTTGCGGTTGACTGCGGAACATTCTGATGGGTAGACATAGAAAGGAAGCACCGGGCGTGCGTGGTGCCCGTAACGAGATTATTGCTGTGCTGGATTTACTTCGTCAGGGGTTCACTGTTTATCGCAACATAGCGGCCCACGGTGTCGTGGACCTTCTCGGGATAAAGCGCGGTCAAGTGGTTCGCATCCAAGTGAAGTCCGAAGTGGGACGCCACGGTTTGCGCCGTAATGATGTGCTGGCGGTGGTCACTCATGACGGGTTACTGCGCTATCGAGTAAGAAACCGCAAGATTGCACGATTGTTCGAAGAAGCCAGAATCATTCGACAGGTGAATTCCCCACGTAGAAGCAGCACTGTGGGGAAGTAACGTTTGTGGAAAAGAAGTGGATTCGCTTCCCTTTCGGCTTTGCGTATAACATCAATGTTGCAGTAGATTGTGTTGTGTACTCGTAGGGTAGAGGGCCACAGGATGTTCTCCGCGACCCTCCCTCCCCTGCCAAGCGATTTGGAACCCGAAGACCCTTTGGGCAGGAAGCTCCGGGTTCCTCGTCGCTCCTTCCAGTCTTAATGTCATTTCCGCGAGAGTCAACTTGGATGGGTGTGGATACTGAGGAAATGTTTCGAAAACTTTTATCGACGTTTCTCGCGCTTACCGCAGCGCCTTCGGCAGAGCTTTCAGATATGCCGATATCGCCCGCCGGATGCTCTCGCTCACAGGCACGCCTACACGTTCTTGGATATCCCGCAACTGCGCCAAATCCGGCAAGTCTACCCAGATAGCCAGCTTCTCCCGGGTCGCGGTCTTGGTCGGCTGGTACTTCGTCTTTGCCATGATGTAAATCTTACTCAGATATCTGCGGTTGTCAATAGATAGATTCTACAGCAGTTACGGTCCTCTCTTTCACCCCACGAAAATCATAAAGTTGCCAGCAGCCCAGCAGAATCAACGACTTGCAAAATCTGCGCGGCAAATAAAGGACTTACAGACGCGTATATCTGCGTAAATCCTAAAGTCTATGTGAAGTCTCGGATTTGAACGCAAAGCCCAGCAAATACGCATATTTCTGTTGACATCTACAGATATCTGTGGTAGGATGTCCTTGCAATTGAGGACACCTATGTTCACCCAAAACGAGTCGCAACAAGCACAAGCCGCCAACCAGATGCAGTTCTTGCAGCCAGAAGAACTGGAAGATATTCTTGTCGTAGCCCGCAAGCACTCATTGCGCGACGCAGCCATCATCCTGTGTGGCTATGTCCACGGGTTGCGCGCGTCTGAGGTGGTCGCCATCAAACTGTCGGACATCAACTGGCAGTCCGAGACGTTGACCGTGGCTCGCAAGAAGGGCTCTATGACCACAACACAAGCCCTTGAATCCCACCGTGGCAAACCACATCTGGACGAGAAGCGCACGCTCCGCGAATACTTGAAGACCCGCATCAACGACGGCTCCAGCTTTTTGTTCGTCAGCCAGAAGGGTTCTGCCCTGCTCCCGACCACAGCCACAGCGCTGTTTGTGAAGTACGCTCAACTGGCGAGTGAAGAGCGCGTTCGCAACGGCAAGGCACCGATTGCCCGCTCTTGCTGGAACTTCAAGATTTTGAAGCACAGCCGTGGCACTCACATGGTGATGGGCAACGCCAATCCCTACCTCATCAAGCAGCAACTCGGCCACACCCACTTTTCCAGTACGCAGGTTTATCTGCACGGCTCCCAAAAGCAGGCGAACGCAGCTGCTGCACAAGTCTCGATGGAAGTCTTCGCGTGAAGCCGGATGATATCGACGCCTTGGTGGAGCAGTTGGTCACCTTGCTGTCTACAGCGCCCGCCGAGGTGAGAACCAAGTTCCGTTTCGTGGTGGAAGAGTTCACCGCGCCACAAAGCAAGGCAAGCAAGAAGGACGCGGAACGTAGGCTCAAGCAAGTAATCGCTGAATTGAAAGGACAACTGGAATGACCGACCAAATAGCACGGGAGCGCCAAATCGTGGAGTTGTTCAAGCAGGGTCTGTCTCACGAGGAAATTGCGGAGCAGCTTTCCACGGCAGAGCGCCCGATGATTCCGGCGTTCGTGAAGACATATCTTCGCAGCGCAGCGAACAAGCGGGGGCTAAGCCGGGTGGTGTTTGAGGATTCCCTCCGCAGCCAGAACGCGAAATAACCAGTAAAACACAGGCGATTTCGCGTTTCGCAACCCCCTCCCCGCAAGGGTTTTACAATCGCGGGAAGACCTTTCGCTGTTTTGGAAGACGGTGTTTCCCGGAAAAGAGAATCCTCCCTCCGTCCTCGAAGCCTGAAAGATTTTTCTCCGCACCAGAAAATTTTACGGGTCCCTTTTTCCGTTTTGGAAAGTGCCGTAGGGGCAGCTGCCCCCATACCGTCGAGCCTCGCGGAGGCAACTTGCCTCACAAAAATCGCGTTCCAACAAAATTGGGACATCGATTTTGGACACCCCACCACCCGGCACCGGGGCACCCTCCACCCACCCCGTCATTCCTTCCACCCACCCGCCACGATTAGAGACTCCTCCGCGTGATGCTTCAAGGAATCGTTATAATGAATCGCTCATCCTCTTTGAGAGACCACTGTACCTGCCAAGTTTTCCCGTTTTCTTGGTCGAGCAGGATGAAGGTGTATATGTTTTGTGTCGGTACGAGGGTGAAGCGACCTGCCTTCCCATCTTGAGCTAGAGGCTTCAAGTTGATTGGCTCGACAAGTCGGTACCCGGAGTCACCCCACTGTACTTGCCAAATCTGGCCCGTCCTCGTGTCCAGCTTGAGAAGCGTGTAGATGTTTTGACTTCTAAACAGGCGATAAGGTGCGTCCGCTCTTTGGGTCGGCTCGGGGGCGGTGTCCTTGTCCTGAGCCAGTACAGGAACTGCAAACAGAACCAATGCTGCCAAGATAAGCGTTGTTTGTCTCATGTTTCCTTCCTCGTACCGCACATATACAGGATTATCGGCCCGTAAAGAAGCGATTGGCTGTTTTCCTGCTTACGTACCGTGATAGTATCCGCCCATGAGCGCAATTCGCAAGGCCGCGCGAAGCTGTTTAGATAAGTCAGGTGGTGGCACAGATGGATGATGACGAGGATGTGTTTTACAAGATTGAGGCGGCTGTTGAAGGCGTTGAGAGCGCTGTGGAGCGGGTCGAGAGGGCTGTTGAGAGCGTAGAGAAGGCAGTCAAAGATAAATGGACAACTCCCGGGTTGATAGCGATATTTTTCGTGGGCTTCGGGCTGTGGTCCTTACCGGGAGACATCTGGCATTCGAAATGGCGCTACGCCGTAACCCACGGCATTCCCTACTCTCAGGTTTACGCTCAAGATGAGCCACACGACTGCGCGTTCTTCGCCGCCCCGTTGGGCAACAAATACTGTCACTACGAACGAACTGTGTCGATTACCCGCTGGGCGACATCGCAGACAGGTAATCCCATTATCTCTTATGACGATGGAGAAACTTGGAGTCCTTTTGATGCTGGTGGTAAGTATGTCCCTAAATTCTCAACCGTGAAGGCAGTCTATATCAGTTGGGAGAAGAAGGATGATTAGCTGTCTTTCGAAGCCGTCTTAATCTTCCACTCCCTGCGACGCGCCATCAATTTCTGCTTGCAAGTTCTATCACCGCATCCCAATCAACTTCCTTAACTTCTGCTTCTGCGCTTCCTGCGCCGGACGACCCGAATCCTGCTTCACCCACTTGAGCAACTTCGGAACGTTGACCACGTGCTTGGTCGGCTCTTGGTGAATTTCCACTTCCACTCGTTCAATCGTCTCGCCATCGGACTCCCACCCCACGTCCGATAATTGGTTCAATCCGCGCAGCGCGGCCTCGTATAGAGATTCCGCGTAAACGACGACGCTATGCTCCGTGTCGTGGGAGTCCTTCAATCGGACAACGCACTTGCTGATAGACATGTGAACTCGGGGATGGTGGATTGGCAGAGGAAGGGATTCCAAGTCTACCAGCAAAGGGCTGCGGGCTGGAACCCCGGACGGCCTCTTTGACCCGCGCGGCGGGAGTCTCTGGCAACTGGCAAGAATAAGCGTGACGTTAGGTGATAAGTCTTGACGTGTTTTGACAGAAGTTGATGTGTCGAGACATCTAAAAATGCGTCAACGACGCTTTTGGCGCAGCATGGACGCAAAATCTTCTCCAGATTTGGCTGATTGGTGTTGACAACTTATTTGGCTCCGCGCACAGTAGCGTTCAGCATGAGGTCGGTCCCGGCAAAGGTCGCCCATGCTGCGCTCCTCTGGTGGAGCATCGCGGATACTAAACTCAATCCCCTTTAGAAAGGGATTTATGCGATGGCGGGTTCGATTCCCGCGAGCGCTCTTATAACATCGTTATTACTACACCGCCCTACCAATCCCGTCAAGGTCCACGCAGTTAAGATTGTTCTTTTGGGGGATTCCCGACCCGATTTCTGGCGTGCGAAAAGAGTGGAGCCGACTCCCGGATTTGCACCGGGGACCTAGCGATTACGAATCGCTCGCTCTACTAGCTGAGCTAAGTCGGCCTGCAAAAATTATCCCATCAACGCGGTTAACTTGTCGAGAGCGGCGCGCGATTCCGATTCGGGAGTTTCAACGTAAAAACTCAACGTGGTCGCTATGTCGCTGTGGCGCAAGATGGCTTGAATAACCTTCGGCGCAACCCCCAACGAGTAGAGGTTTGACGCGAGGGAGCGGCGGAAGCAGTGCCAGCCCTTCCACTGGGGGATGGATTCGTCCAGTTCGAAGGCGTGGTCCTTGTCTTGGTCCTCGTGAAGGTGCTGCGGATTGTGGCAAACCTTGCAGCGGGTGAGTAGCGGGACGATTGTGCGCCGTACGAGGTTCGGCAGGTTCAATGAAGTTCCCCGGCGTTCTCCCGCGAACATCCAGTCGATAGGCTTCAATGTCCTGCCAAGGTTGCCTTCATCGACTGGCCCTTCTAGATACTGACGGTAGTTTTCAAGGAAACTGCGGAGGACAGGCAACACGGGCACCGAATTCTCGCTCGATTCCGTCTTCGGCAGCCCCTCCCGTGTACGCCACACCGTGCGCCGGACAAACAGCTTATCGCCTGTGAAGTCCTGCCACTGCAAGCCGCGTAGTTCAGCCAGCCGCAGCCCGGTGAATGCAGCCGTGGCAACAACCGCGAATGCGGTGCGCCCGCAGTAATCGGACCAGTAGGTGTTCGAGAGTAGCGCAACAACTTCCTGCATCGTGTACGTCTCTCCCCTGAACTTCACCCTGCGAACGCTCTTCGGCAAGGTCACGTCCCGCATTGGGTTTTCGCCGTCTAAGTAGCCCTCCACCCTCGCGTGCTTGAAAACTCCTGAAAGGAACGACTTCAACCGGAGCAAGGTCTTGTGGCCGAGTTCGGGATGTTCCTTCGAGATAGCAGAAATCAGACGTTGCCCGTGCGCGGCGCGGAAATCACGCAGCCGCAGGCTCCCCAGCCTGTGTTTGAAGTGCCGCTCGTACTCGTCAATTTTGTAATTTTTGTAGGTGGAGGGCCGGAGGAACTGCTTGGCCATCGGGAGGTAAATGGTCTCAATGAACTCGGTAATCGGAGTGGCCGATTCGGGGGTCTGTAGCCGGGTGTTGACTGGCTCCAACTCCTTCCACGCCAGCGACTCCACGGACTTTTTGTTGGGGTAAGCTGGCCCGATAGGGGCGAGTTTCTTATGCGCATTTACTCGGACTCGGACCCCCTCCCGGATTTGATATTCCCAATACCGCAGCAGCCAGAATCGCCCGTGTTTTACGATGGTCCCACGTTGCATGGACACCTCCGCACAAACAGCATGCAGGCTGTGTTCCAATTTGTGTACCACCCGCAGGCTTTTGGTGTGCAGGAAGGGTTACTAAGTCCAGCAAATCCTTTGTTTTGTTGGGGTATAGGACGTGAAAAGCACTTTACGAATCGGCTGCTCTACCACTGAGCTACCTCGGCCCGCTTTTTCAACGATAGCATCCGCTGAAAATCACTGTCAATTCGGCGCGCAAAGCAATGTTCGTCACGCTTTGCCGCTAGCGCCTCATGTGGCGCAGGCACTCTTGCCTGTGCGTTGCCAACTTCAAGCGGCACTGCTCCGCTTGGCAGGTGTGCCGGCCGATCTGAAGTTCGGCCACTACTGGGAAGCGCACAGCCAGGAATGGCTGTGCTACCTCACCGCGAAAACGGGAACATCAGCCACCCAATCCCGATCCCGACCGCCAAAAACAAAAAGAGCGACCACAAAATATACTTGATCCGGTCCTTCGGCCGCCGGCGACCCAAAAATCCAAACGCGATCGAAATCACCACGGCAAAGAGCAAGAATGCCTGGAAATGGGTCAATTGCAGCGACGGCCAGCCGCTCACGCCTTGCGCCCCCGCGCCGCCTCATACGCATGCAGCGCCGCCAGCAGATTCAGCACGCCCGCCGTGGCCAGCAACCGCGTGCCGTAATCGCCGTCCGCGTGCGAAACATCCGCTCCGTCCGGCTCCATATTGCGCGCCATCACGTAAAACGTTCCCGTGCCCAAATCGGCCGCATAGCCCAGCGTGTCAAACGCATCGCTGCCATCGCGCGTGAACACATTGCCCTTCATCGAAGCGCCCGCTCCCGCCAGTATCCCGACCGCCAGAAACACCACCGCCGCGCGCGCCCACATGTGCTGCAGGGCGTGCCCCAGCCCCGGCACCAACCATCCGGCCAGGCCAAACACCAGCGCGCGCGTCTCCCGCGAAGGGCCTTCTTCTTTTTTCGCCTGGGATATCGGCGCGGGTTCATCGCCCGGCGGCACCATCAGTTGTGCTTGCTCTTCCATCATTCTCCAGAGTAAAGGAACCTAGGCCAGAAGGGGAAGAATTTCGTGCTGGATTGCTCCGGTCACGCGGGCCTCTTTTTCGTCAATATAAACGTCCACTTCACTGCGAATCCCGAACTCCGGCAGGTAAATTCCCGGCTCCACGGAGTTGCACGTCCCCGCAATCAAGTGCCGCGTGTCATGTGTCTCCAGCCCATCCATGTTCACGCCGTTGCCGTGCACCGCCTGCCCGATGCTGTGACCGGTGCGATGAAAAAAGTATTTGCCATAGCCCGCCTTCTCAATCACGCGCCGCGCCGCCTGATCCACCTGCCAGCCCTGCAGCGGCTTCCCTGCCTTGACGCTCTTCTGGATCAACTCCACCGCCGCGTCCCGCGCCTCGCGCACCACCTTGAAGACCTTCGCGTATTTCTCCGGCACCTTCGCACCCAAATAACCGATCCAGGTAATGTCGTAATAGACGCTGCCCGCATCTTTCTTTTTGCCCCACACGTCCAGCAGCAGCAAATCGCCTTCTTTGATCGTCGCCGAAGATCCCTTCGCCGGGCCGTAATGCGGGTCGCTGGCGTTCTGATTCACCGCCACGTCCGGCCCTTCTTCGGTGGTAATTCCCTCTTCCTCAAACCGCCGCCGGATCCACTGCTGCAAATCGTATTCCGTCAACGGCTTCTTCTCGCGCACCGCCTGCGCCGCCAGCGCAAACGCCATCTGCACGATCCGGTCAATCGCGCGCCCCGCCGCCAGATGCCCTTCCAGTTGCTCCTTGTTCCAGCGCGCTTCGAACCTCTGCACCAGATCCGCCGAGCTTTCCACCTTCACGCCCGCGCTTTTCACCAGCTCAATCGTGCCGGCATCCACCATCGAAACGTAGGGAATCGCGTTCTTCGGCGAATACTGCATTGCCACTTTCTTCGCGCGCCCCAGAATTTTCTTCAGATTCCCGCGCAACTCTTCCTGTGCCGAAAAATAGAGCGTATCTCCGGGCACCGCCGCCAGCGCCTGCGCCTCAATCTTATGCACCAGCTTTTTCGGCTGGCCCTTGGCGGGAACAAAGTAAAACCACCGCCGCGTGCGCATGCCCTCCGGCAGTTGCAGGACGCGTTCCGCAATCGGGTCTCGCCCGCGAAAATCGTAAAATAGCCAGCCATCCAGTTTTGCCGCCTTCAATTCTTTTTGTATCGCTTCAATGTTTACACTCATGAAGTGTCCGCCTTTTTATTGCATCGCAGTCCGGCTGGGGCATTAGGGGCCGGAGCTTTAGATCCGAAAAACGGCGCTCTGCTAAACGCGGCTATCGCCCTTGAGGAATTGGCTTTTCCGCTTGGTTTCTCCCCGCAGCAAACGCGCCCTAAGCCTCTACATGTAGCAGGCCAAGAATCTGCTGCCGGGTCACGCCGCGAATCTCCACGCGCTTGTTTCTTCCGTGCTCGCCGCTCTGGATTCTAACAGCCGATTTTGAGGTTCGCAAAAGGCCGGATAAAAACTCCACCAGCGCCTCATTGGCCCGATTCTCCAGTGCCGGCGCGCACAAGCGCACCTTCAACGCCCCTTCCAGCACGCCCGCAATCTCGTCCTTGCTGGCCCGCGGCTGAACACGCACGGCGAACGTCACCGTCCCCCGCGCCACATCCTCCGAAATTTCCAGCAAACTCATCGCTTACCAGGCGCGCTCATACTGCACCGGCGGTTTGATCTTTGCGCCCAGCTCTTGCGCCGCGCGCCGTGGCCAGTAAGGATCGCGCAATAATTCCCGCGCCAGAAACACCATGTCCGCCTGCCCCGTCGAAAGCACCGTTTCCACCTGGGCTGGGTCGGTCAACATTCCTACCGCTCCGGTAGCAATTCCCGCTTCGCGCCGGATCGCCTCCGCAAACTTCACCTGGTAGCCCGGCCCCACCGGAATCTTCACGCCGGGCAGCATTCCCCCGCTCGAAACATCAATTAAATCGATACCCAGCGCCTTGAACCGTCTGCAAAGCTCAATGCTCTGCGCCAAGTCCCAGCCGCCTTCCTTCCAGTCCGTTGCAGAAATCCGCACCAGCACCGGCCACTTCTCCGGCCACTCCTCGCGCACCGCCTTCGCAATCCGCAGCGGAAACCTCGCGCGATTCTCAAAGCTCCCGCCATACTCGTCTGTCCGAAGATTCGAAAATGGCGAGAGAAACTCATGCGCCAGGTATCCATGCGCCGCGTGCACCTCCACCACCTCAAATCCCGCCGCCAAAGCCCGCTTCGCCGCGGCGCGAAAATCCTCCACAATCTGGTCAATCTCCGCGATGGTCAGCGTCCGTGGGTGCGGATAGTTTGTGTCGAACGCAATCGCACTGGGCGCCACCGGCTCCCACCCGCCGTCGCTCGGCTCCACTTTCGCTCCGCCCTGCCACGGCACCGCCGTGCTGGCCTTGCGTCCCGCGTGCGCCAGTTGCATCCCCGGCACCGCGCCCTGCTCGCGGATAAAATCGGCAATCGGTTTCCACGATGCAATGTGGCTGTCCGTGTAAATCCCCGTATCCGCCGGCGAAATCCGCCCAATCGCCTGCACGGCGGTCGCTTCGGTCAGCACCAATCCAGCCCCACCCACTGCGCGGCTCCCCAAATGCACCAGATGCCACGAAGTCGGGTGCCCCTCTTTCGCCGAATACTCGCACATGGGCGAAACCCCAATCCGGTTCTTCAACTCGATTTCTCGAAGTCGCAACGGCGTAAAAAGCGTCATTTGTCTCCCTTAACCATGTGGCATAGGAATTCTCAGCCGTATAGCTGTTGATGCTACTGGTTCGCCCGCACAGCCAGGAATGGCTGTGCCTCCATCTTTGATTCACACCACCTTCGCCCGGGCACCAAAAATCGCCGTCCCCACGCGAATCTCCGTCGCCCCCTCCTGAATTGCCGCCGCAAAATCGTGCGACATCCCCATCGATAATACCGGCAACTTCCTCCCCAGCCGCTTCTCCAAAGAGTCTCGATGCCCGCGCAGCGCCGCGAAAAACGGCCGCGCCTCTTCCGGGTTCTCCTGAAACGGCGGAATGCACATCAGCCCGGCCATATCCAGACGCTCGCACATTACAATTCGCTCCGCCAGTGCTGGCAACTCCTCCTCGTTCACGCCACTTTTCGATTCCTCACCGCCCATGTGTACTTCCAGCAGCACCCGCAGCTTCTCCCCGCTCTTCTTTTCCCCTTGCGCCCGATCCAGCCGCTGCGCCAGCGACCAATCATCCACCGAGTCCACCGAATGGAACGCTTTCGCCGCCCGCGCCGCCTTGTTGCTCTGCAAATGTCCGATCAGGTGCCAGGTTCCTTGCAGATCCGTCAGCCTCGGCAGCTTCCCTTCCCACTCCTGCACCCGATTCTCCCCAAAATGCCGCAATCCCGCCTCATATGCCTCGCGCACCGCCTCCGCCGGATGCGTTTTCGAAACGCCAATCAGCCGAATCTCTTCCGGCTGGCGCCCCGCGCGCCGCGCCGCTTCGGCAAGCTGCTCCCGCACGCGCTCCAGATTTTCTCGTATCGTGGAATTTTCGCTCATCATCATTCCCGAAAATCCTAACATGCCGCTGCCGCGAACCGATGTACCACCCCCTCAGAACCATCCTCCCATTGCGGCTGTTTCCATCCCTCGCTACACTGTCACCACTGGTGGCCTGCCCCCGCCAATCTGAAAACACATGACCACTCGTGGATTGCTGATTGCCATTGAAGGCATAGACGGTAGCGGTAAGCAAACGCAGGCCAAACTCCTTGAACACTCCCTGCAAGGCCTCGGACACACCGTCTATTTGACGGGATTCCCTCAATACGAGTCCTGGTTCGGCTCCATGGTCGGCAAATTTCTCAACGGCGACTTAGGTCCGCTCGAGAGCGTTGACCCGCATTTCACCGCCCTGCTCTACGCCGGCGACCGTTTCGAAGCCAAGCAGCGCCTGGAAGCATCGCTCAACGCCGGAAAAATCGTTCTCATCGACCGCTACATCGGCTCCAACCTTGCCCATCAGGTCGCACGTGCGGCCCCTGAAAAGCGCGCCGAATTCCTGCGCTGGATCGAGCATCTGGAATACAACATTTACGGCTTGCCCCGCGAAAGTCTCATCCTTTATCTGCGAGTGCCACCGAGCCAGGCGCAGAAACTCGTCGCCCTGAAAGGCGAACGCGCTTACACCGCAGCCAAACACGACATTCAGGAAAAAAATCTTCGCCACCTCGAAGATGCCGCCGAAATGTACGACATGCTTTCCCGCAGCCGCCCCTGGGCCACCGTTCAATGCTACGATGCACAGAACAACGGCCTGCGCCTTCCGGAGGACATCGCCTCCGAATGCCTGCAAGCCGTAAAATCGGTCCTGGAGACCTGGCAAAAAGGCTGAGGCATGGGCTTTTCCGAATTTCTGGGTAATGAAGCGATGGTCGCCGCGCTGCGCGGCGCGCTGCGCTCTGGGCGTGTGCCTCACGCCATGCTCTTCACCGGACCGCGCGGCGTTGGCAAGTTCACCCTTGCACGCATGTTCGCCCAGGCTGCCAACTGCGAACGCCTCGAGGACGACTTCTGCGGCGAATGCTCGACCTGCCTGCGTATCGCGCAACTTGCCAACCTGCCCGACCTCATCACGCAGGGCCTCGCCGAGCGCGGCGAAAGCGCAGATGCCGCCACCGTCGAGCGTACTCCCTTGATCCTGCAGACGCATCCCGACGTCTGGGTCCTCGTCCCCGATCCCGTTCGATTGAAGAGTCCCGTCGCTCGCCCCGTTCTGCGCATCGGCCAACTGCGCGCCGTGCAGCGCGCCGCCTACTTCCAGCCCATGGGCAAGCGCCGTGTTTTCATTCTCGACGGCGCCGAATCCATGCGCACCGATGTCTCCAACGTTTTCCTGAAAATTCTCGAGGAGCCCCCCGGCTCCGCGACCTTAATCCTCACCGCGCCTTCGCCCTTCAACATGCTTCCGACCATCGTCTCGCGCTGCATGCAGTTCCACTTTGCGCCGCTGCCGCAAGCCGAAGTCGAACGCATCCTGAAAGCCCAGGGCACCCGGAAGCCCGCCGAGATCAAGCTGGCCGCACAACTCTCTGAAGGCTCCCCTGGCCTGGCCTCCGAGATGAACGTCGAAACCGTCGTCGAGCGCCGCCGCGCCCTGCTGCGCATCCTTGAACACGCTGCCCGCGCCCAGGGCTTTTCGCAACTCTTTGCCGACACCAATCAGCTCGCCAAGGACCGCGAATCCTCCTTCGAAGATCTCTTGGCCGACTATTATGGTTTGCTCTCCGATCTCCTGGAACTCACCGCGGGCCTTAAAGCCCCGCAACTCCGCAACACGAATCTTGCCCGGGAGCTCGAGGCGCTTGCGCGTACCGTTAATTCCAATTGGGTAATGCGTGCCATCTCCGGCGTGGATGAACTCGCCGCCGGCGCCCGCCGCAATCTCAATCGGCAACTCGGCCTCGACGCCCTGGCCGCCTCCCTCTCGGTCAAAGAGGGCGCCTCCTCCGATCGCCGCTAGCCCTTCTATCTTTCTTCCGCCTGGCGCGTCATAATAAACGAAACCCAAAGCCCTTTCTTTGCATCACAAGACTAGGAATCTTACCAACTTAGAGTAAGGAGCAGTCATGGTGAACCGCCGCATGTACCGTCCTGGCTTTGCGGAGATGAAGGACCCGACGCCCCCTCGCCCATCTCATGGCAACAACGGCCCCGTCCCCAGCAAGAAACCCGCCCCACCGGAAATGACTCACGCCGAGAATTTTTATTGGGTCAAGCAGATGCAGGGCCGCACGCCTATGGTCGTCGTTCTTTCTAATGGCGAAGAGCTTCGCGGCGCGGTGGAGTGGTACGACCGCGATTGCATCAAGCTCACCCGAACCGGCGCCCCCAACCTGATGATCTTCAAGCGCTACATCAAGTACGTCTACAAAGACGGCGAAGATTCCGCCATGGGCGGCGACGAGTAGTTTTTCCTTGTGCAGGGGCCCGTTATGGCCGATTGTCCAAGCCGCCTCCGGGAAAACCTTCTATGGCCGGCTGACATCATAAACGGTGAGATTCAGCACGCCTTGGGGTGTATACTCAAAGCACGAAGTGGGAGGTAAGCATTATGCGCAAGACCTCACAAACCCTTTGGATCACTTTGGCGGCTGCCGCCTTCATCTCCCTACCTGCCATGGGCTTAGCGCAAAGCTCCTCTCCGAATACCCAAACACAAGATCCAGGCCCGTCGCAGCCGCAAGCCCAATCCGGCCAGTCTCAGTCACCAAACGCCTCACAGCCCAGTCAGCAGGGTCAGCAAACGCCAAACAGTTCACAGCCCCAGGGTGGCGTGATTCAAGCCGCTCCGGCGGCTCCGCCTCCGCCGCCTCCGGCGAATAATGCGCCGGCACAGACCCCTGCGGCCGGCAACTCCAGCGCGGCGCAGCGGCCCTCCACGGACGCGAATTCCGGCAGTACCGCCGACTCTTCCGCGACAAGCTCGGACAAGACCGTTCATCCCAAAAAATCCAAGGATGACGTGGAAGCCATCGGCAACCGCAATATCGGCAAGGGCGTGAACTTCTACTCAATCGAAAAGGAGATCGCCCTCGGCAAGTCGCTTGCGCAGGAAGTCGAACGCAGCTCCAAAATGATTGATGACCCGGTCATCACCGAGTACGTCAATCGCGTGGGGCAGAACCTGGTACGCAACTCGGATGCCAAGGTGCCCTTCACCATTAAGGTTATCGACTCGGACGAAGTAAACGCCTTCGCGCTTCCCGGCGGCTTTTTCTACGTGAATAGCGGCTTGATCCTCCGCGCGCAGGAAGAGGATGAACTGGCTGGCGTGATGGCCCATGAAATCTCTCACGTGGCCGCTCGCCACGGCACCAAGCAAGCCACCAAGGCCGAACTCATCCAGTTGGGCGCCATGGCCGCCATGATCGTTGTTCCTTACGGCTGGGCAGGTTACGGCATCTATGAGGGCATGAACCTGGCCATACCTCTGACCTTCCTGAAATTCTCGCGCGATGACGAGCGCGAAGCCGACTTCCTCGGCATCCAATACATGTACAAGGCCGGTTACGATCCCAACGCCTACGTCACCTTCTTTGAGCGCATTCAAGCCGACGAGAAGCGGCGCCCCGGCTCCATCCCCAGGGTTTTCTCCACGCACCCGCCGACGCCGGAACGCATCGAACTGGCGCAAAAGGAAATCGCGCGCATTCTTCCGGATCGCGACGAATATATCGTCACCACCTCCGAGTTCGACTCCGTCAAATCCCGCCTCCGCAACGTCATGTTCGCGCGCAAGGTGCAGGACAATCAGGCCGGCAAGCCTACCCTGCGCACCAAGACCGAGCAGTCCGACAAGAACAAGACTGCCGATCCGAACGCCACAACCAGCGACGGTTCCGACGACGACCGACCCACGCTGAAGCGCCGCCCGGACAGCAACTGACGGCTCTTGCAAACGCGCGGCTTTAGCCATGCCAGTCTGTAGATGCGTGCAACATTCTGAATCCCCTGTCCCTTCGGACAGGTTCCCTTTTCCTCTCACGCCGCTTTTCTGATACTCCCTGCGCCCTTCTCTCCGCTCTACGATGAACTCATCAGTTTGCTTGCAACGGAGTTACTATGCGTCCCTCTCGACGCTCCCTTTCCATCTCCGGTCATCTCCTGGCTGCAATAATCGCGCTGTTCCTAGCATTTCTTCCCGCCGCTCATGCGCAGAAGCCATCCGGGCCTCCTACGCAGAACCCGCCGCCATCTCCGCGCAAAGTCACCGTGATCACCAACGACAATCTGAAATACTCAGTTCTCTCGCAGCCAGAACGCCCTGCCGATACCCCTCCGCAACCTGTTTCCATAAAGGAGAAGGACGCGTCAAATTCCGCCGAGGAAGCAGCGAAGAAAGCTGCCGAAATCGCTTCCCTGCAAAAACAGATCAAAGACAAGCAAAAGCGCATCGAACTCCTCATGCACCTGTTCGTCATGGAAGAAAAGAAATTTGTGCAGTCTTCCGGGGATCTCGATATGGATTCTGACCTACAGGCAAAAATTCACTATGAGCAGGAAGAACTGCGGAGAGAAACCGCCGCGTGCGCGCAACTCCAGGCACAGCTCGATGCCCTGCAGGCTTCCGCCCCGGCACCCCGCTGATCCTCGCCCGAGAGAACGTGCTCGTGCCCTTCCTCCGGCGCGCTAGTTTGGCCGGTGCGAGCTTCCATTGCGCAGCATCTCTTCCATATCGCCCATCTGCTCGCCCAGCAGGTTGAGTTTCCGCGCCAGCCCCTGAATCTCCGCCTCGGCGCGGCGGTTCACCGAAAAATCCAACTCGCTGCGCAGGCGGTCTTTCATGTCCTGCCGGTTCTGGCTCATCATGATCAGCGGCGCCTGAATCGCGGCCAGCAAGGAAAGCAGCAGGTTCAGCAAAATAAATGGATAGGGATCCCAGGCTCTGCCGGCAAGCACCACATTGATGAGCGTATAGACGACGATAGCCGCCCCGAAGCCGCTGATGAACCTCCAGGAACCTCCGAAGTTGACCACATGATCGGCCAACCGTTGTCCAAAAGTCGCTTCCTCTTCGATCACTTCGTTGGCGTTGCGCATGGCCCGCAACCGCACTAATTGCTGAGCCGAGTGGAATTGCTTGCCAATCACGGTCAGCATGTCCATACCGGCCATCGGCGCGCGCTGCAACAGGGCGGCGATGTCGTCTCGACTCACTTCAATGCAAGTCGTGTCGTCAACAGCCGTAGCCGTGGTCTGGTGCGGTGTCCGCTCCAGCATGGAAGCAAACCCGAAGAATTCACCGTGCGAAGGCTCGTCCACCACCACTTCCTGGTGATCTTCGTCAATCGTGGTCACGCGTACCCTTCCGGTGACCATCACGTAGGCATGGCCATTCGGGTCGCCCATCTTGTAAATCCGCTGGCGCGCGTGAAATTCCTTGATCTCCACCTGCGCCGCCAGAACTTTTAGTTCTTCGTCATCCAGCAAAGAGAACAAAGGAACGTGTTTGAGAACTTCGGGCTTGCACTCCATCGGTCGGCTCCCTGTCGAGAATGTAGCCCTTCCAATTTGCATAGTGCCGTTCAAATCGCAAGCGGAATTTTGCCCTGTCGCTGGCTTACGGATTTGGTACTCTTCCGCGCATGCGCAAGCTCTACTTTCCTGCTTTTCTTCCCGCGGTTCTGCTCTTCCTGGCGACTGTGGCGACTCCCAAGACCGACCCGGATGCACGGGCACACGACCTGATTCGTCTGCTACACCTCTCCGTCCTGCCGAAGGAATCCGGCTATCTCGGCATCATCGGTGTCTCTGCCCAAAAGGTGCAGGTCGACGGGCGGGCTCTGGCGGTGCAGTCGCAGAACTACTACATGCTCACGCGCGAGCTACCGGTTAACTACCTCCATTGGCTGGAACCCGACGACACGCACATCCTCATCGAAGGCGGTCCGGTGGACTACTTCATTTTTCATCCCGATGGCCGCGTCGAGAAAATCACCCTGGGCATGGACATTGCCGCCGGACAGACACCGGTGGTCGCGGTCCCGGGCGGTTGCTGGAAGGCGCTAAAGCTCCACGATGGCGTGAGCTATGCGCTGATGGCCAATGCGCTTTCGCCGGAATTCACTCCAGATCGCGTGGAAATCGGCGCGGGACCAGGCTGGGTCCAGCGCTTCCAGAACAAAGCCCCTTGGGCCACACCCGATTTTTTACGCCAGCTGATTGGTCCGAATTTTACGCAGAAGTAGCGACTATGGAAATTGCCGAGCCGCCTCGCGCTAGGTTGACCGAGCCTCAGCTTGCCTATTTCCTTCGGCCGGCGCGGTTTCCGCCTCCGCCAAAGAAGCAGGCGAGGCCAAACAAATACCCGAAGTTGTACCAAGACCCGTTGTTGTGCACTTCATAGATACATAGATTGCTTTTGAACAACGAGGCCACGAACACAAACGGCGGGATGAATCCGTGCCAAATTCCGAGCCAGAAGCCGGCAACACGCCCTTGCTCACTCAGTGTCCCTTGGGAAAGATTCGGCCCTGCCGCGCATCCCGCCGTGACGCTCATCACAACCAACACCAGTAAAACCAATGCCAGGGAGGTTCTCATCTCCGTCCCTCCTCTACTCATAGATACGCAGGGGAGGCAAGAAAAGTCTCACGGATGTTCGGGGGCCCCACCGATTACTCCACCGCTCCCAATCGTATGTCCCACGGGACAATCTGCTTGATGCGCAAGAGATCCTGCTTGCTCCAGGGATCCGTGGCGAGCTTGGCTTCAATATGACTTGCATCTTCCGCACGGACAATCAACAGCACGTCTTGCGTGTGCTTCAATGGGCCGCCCAGATGCACAAAGCCCTCGGTGTGCAGTGCGTTCATGAAGTCGGCGTGCGCGCGCCAGTCGGCTTGCTCTTCCAACGGAAGAGCAGCCTTAAACATTGGGCCTCGCGTGAGGGTGACTGCAAATATTTGTGGCATAAAAGGCTCCTAGACAGGACTTTACGCACTCAGGCTGGACGGTCAGGATAAATGGCAGTGGGAAAACGCAAGTGAATGAGAAGCGCGCAGAGAGCCAGAATCGCCAGTGAGAAGATGCTTCCCTCTGGCCCCGTGGCGCCGCCGGTCAGCCAGGCCGGGCCCTGGATCGAAGTATTCAAGAAATAGCCGATGCTCTTCAGTCCGCTGTCCGGGGTGCCGTAAAAAAACGTCTGGGCCCAGTCCCAGGATGCGTGAAACCCAAGCGCAAACCATAAATTCCCCGTCCGCCGGATCATGAAACAAAACAGCAGTCCCGTGCCAACCACTTGCAATATACCAATGAGCGTTTCGCCCGGATTGAAGAGGTGCGCGATACCGAAGCCAAGGGACAAGTAAATGGCCGCCCGCCGGAAGCCTGCGCGCCTTGCCGCGGTAAACAGCAGGTATCCCCGAAATGTCAGTTCCTCGTTCACCGAAACGCACAAGAATACCAGCGCCCAGCCCAGCCCATAAGCGAGCAACGCGCCTCCCTTCAGAGACACCGAATCCACATGAAAATGTCCCATGAGCCACAGCGGCGACAGCAACAACGAAAGCATGGCAAATCCCCACGCGACTCCTTCCCAGAAGCGCCATCCGAAGGCCTGCCGCGGTGGAATGCCATACACATCCAGGGGCCGCTGCTGCACTCGGGAAACCACCCAGGTCGCCGCCAGCACAAACAGCGCCGCGACGGCCTTGAGCGGAAGTTCCATGCCTATTGTCAGCGTGGTATTTTCCAGGTGAATGCCCAGCGCAAAAGCCAGTGCGATGACAATTATTCCAGGGAGAAATAATCCAAGCGTCAGCCAGAGAATGAGGGCTTTGCGATCCGCAGGAGACCAGCGCCGAGGAGGCGCTACAGGCAGGGATTCCGTGGGTTCAGGGGGAGACGAAGGTGGAAGTTCGGGCGGCAAGGTCACGCGCCGCTAGCGGTGGCCGCCGTGTCCGGCTTTCTGATGCTCTTCTGGAGCAGAGGCAATGCCGGCGCGCCTCAACTCTTCCGAGTAATACTTGCGGAACATCACATCCCACTCTTCGCTGCCTTCCAGAATTTCTTTCTTTTGCGAAGTGATCCGTTTGCGAACTTCCTGCTCGATCTTTTCTTCTTCGCGGAGGATGTTGGTCATGGTCTGTACCATGTGCTGCCGGATGGTGTCGCGGTCCTCCACGAACTCCACCTCGTTGCTCTGCACCAGGAGGTCCACCACCTGGTGGGAAATGCGCACAATTTTCTCTCGGCTCAATCGCATTCTGTTCTTTCTTCCTGTAGGGACGGCTCTAGGCCGCCTTCCCATTCACCACGTAGCGCCGCACTGCTACCGCAAAATCAATTTCCGGTCCCGCGCAATCTGGCCCTTCACCTTCTTGAACATCTCCTGATAGGAAATCCCCGCGCGGCGCATTTCGTCCTGATGCTGGGTCAGGATGGTGCGCACCTCTTCGTTTATCTTGTCTTCCACGGTGATCTCTTCCATCATGCGAGTCCGCACGCGGGTAATCACCGCCTCGAGGTCCTTCTCTTTAACTTCCACACGCTTGTCTTCGACAAGCTTCTTGATCAACTGTGAGGCCATATGCCCCACATAATCGCGGTTCAGCAGCATGCTGGACGTTTCCTTAGGGAAGTTACAAGACTATGAGTTTACTGGCTGCAGCGCATTTTCGCAAGAAAACTGCGCGTTCTGCGCAGGGTTGCGCTTCGTAACGCGCGAAAAATCTTCGCCCTTTCGTTGACGCACCTCGCCGCTTCCTGTACGATGGATAAATGTGAGCAGGAGGGCGGTTAGCTCAGTTGGTTAGAGCGCCTGCCTTACAAGCAGGAGGTCGCAGGTTCGAGCCCTGCACTGCCCACCATCCGTGAGCTGTACCCACACACCGCGGGGACGTAGTTCAGTTGGTTAGAACGCTGCCCTGTCACGGCAGAGGCCGCGGGTTCGAGTCCCGTCGTCCCCGCCATTCTTTTCAACCAGTTACGGGAAAAGATTGGTTCCCGCGGTCAGTTTCCAACCCGAACTCCAACCCGAGATCCATTCTAAGCCGCTTCCTTTCCATCTTTTCCGAGCTTGATCGCTTCCAGATACTTGCCCTGGGCCTCCACCTGCTTACTATTCACAGAGTGAATATAGCGCGCAGTTGTCTGCGGTTTCGTATGGCGAAGCATCGTCTGGATCACCGAAGGGTGAATCTCATTCGATCCAAAGAATGTTGCCAAGCTGTGCCGCAAATTGTGCCAGCCGAATCGCGAATGATCATCCTTAGCGAGCACGCCTGCTGCGACTGCAGCGGGGCGCAGGTATTGTTTTCCGCAAGTAGACGCGGCTCGCGGAACTCTTCCCTTCTCGCGACTCGATGCGAACACCCAGTCTTCGTCCTTGTTGTAGCAAGACTCTTTCCGCCACTCATTCAAGAATTCGTACAGGGCTGGATGCATGGCGACGGGCTTCATTGATCCTCTGGTCTTTCCGTCTGTCGGCTTACCCTTGCTCCAGGCTCGCTGCACCAGTATTTGATTGTTGGTCGGATCAATGTCCCGCCACTGCCGTGCAAAACACTCTTCCGGACGGAGCGCAGTTGCCGCGTGAACAAGAGCCAGTGTCCACTCAAGCTTCGTCTCCGGTCTGTCGAGCTCTGCTAGTATCGCGACCATCTGATCTGGCGTGACGATCTTGGCCTCGTAATCCGATTGAGTTTTGCACCGCGCGCCCCCAAACTTCGGGTGGCGAAATGGATTGAAGATCATTTCGGCAGGAATCAGACCATGGCGTTGTGCGTGGCCATAGACCTGGCTCATCACCGAGTTGATTTTTTCAATGGTGGGCCACTTGAGCGGCTTTCGCTTGCGGCCCTGCGGTGCAGACGCCAAGATCTCGAACCAAGCTTCGACCTCGGTCGGCTTAATGCTGCCGGCGAGGCGCTCTCCCCAGCGTGGAAGAATGAAGTTGTCGAGATTGTGCTCATCCCGTTCAGCCGTTTCATCGGCCTTACGGCCGATTACGCCCTCCTTTCTGAGTTCGTGCATACGCCAGTGCTCCGCTATTTGCTTAAACGTCGGTTCGCCGGTCGAGCAATCCAGGTGCTTCTGTAAGCCAAGCCTTCCTACTTCCATCCACGCTGCACTTTGTGACGGAAAATCAACCACAAGGCCGACGCGCTTCGAATTCTCCACGCGCTTGCCATCGGATTGACGCGTTGTTTGGAAGCAGAACAGCCAGGTCATACCATCTGCATACTTCTTCTCTCTTAACCATCCCTGTTGTTTTGCCATCAGCGTTTTCTCCGCGCCTTCTGGCCACCAGGGACTGCCGGCCGGGAGTTTACTCTACCGGTGACGCTCGTTGCCAGTTCCGACAAACGAAATCGCCAGATGCGACGCTTGCCCGTGCCGATCGGGTATCCGGGCAATACAGTTCTGCGCGCCAGCTCCAATAACTGACGAGGCTTTATTGAGAGAAAGTCGGCGGCGGTTTGCGGGTCGACGAATCGTTCGAGTTGTGTTTCTAACTCATTCATGTACGGGTCGATTCTTCGGCTTCTTTGGATTCCCTCTGCGCTGAGCAAATCATGAGCGTGTTCCAAGGGCACCCTGCGCGAGTATTTCGTCCGCTGCGCGAGTGAAAAAACTCTATGGCCGGCTTTGCTCGCGGCAAGGCGATACCCATGAGGCTCATCGCGCGGTCCTCTTTCCGAAGAACTTGGGACGCCTAGCCGCGTTTGTTCGGCCCGACGATCGAAGCGACCTATTGAAATTTGTTGTGCGGACTCGGTGGCAAAGGTGAACGCGGTCACTGACCAGGAAATATACGACCACCTTCTGCTTGAAAAGCTTTACGGCGAATTTAGCAAGCCTCTCCGCCTGCTCCGCGGTTGCAAAAAAATAAACCGGAACTATCCGATCGTTGTACAGCTGGCCCTCATGGATCCACTTGCCGGACGACCACGGATTCTCGGTTGAACCGCCACTCATTTTGAGTACGTACTTGAAAAACCTCTTAACGTGGCCCCCCGGGAAGACTACTCCTCGGTTGTCTGTAACAGGCACGTACATTTCCCAGAGAGGGCGCTCCTCCAGCTTGACGAAAACACGATATCGGCGCGGCCGAATGAATTTGCCGGCGCACCGGTTATTTGCTTTGTTGCGTCCCCTGGGCATTTCTTACCGCCTCAGTCCATCGAATCTATGAATCGCGATGTCGCAATATAATCATTAGCCATCGGTGGACACTAAGCGAGTCATCCCCCCAGAGTGCAAAATTGCACTTTGGAGACAAGGGCTCTCACTTTGACTGGACATGTGTTACAAGTCGAACAAGGAGTTTCTGGCTAGCGGAGTGTTAGATGGGGCGATTGAGAAAAGGAATTTGGGTCTTCAATGACGCGAGCGGCGAGTACGACTCGCCGGGGATCGACGGACGGACAATAAAGTACCGAGAGGTTCTTGTTGATTGGCTGAACCGCGCGCTAGCAAGCTCACCCGCCGATCAGGGTGCGGCTGAACGCGTAGGCTCACTCGTAGAAAGTATGAACGACTGCACGGCTAAATACCTGCAGGCCGTAGATTCTTGGAACGCAGCTGGAAAACCCGAAGCCGTCCCTGTTTGCAAAACGTTTCGAGAGATCGCGTCTGCGCATGATTACGAGCTTGAGCTCGACATATCCCCCCGGCACGGTTCCACGAAGTGGCATATAGCATTTCATTGTGTGGCCGCGCCCTCGGGAGACGCGTATCAAAGATGGGAATTCTCAAAAGAAAAAGGGCTAGATCCCCAACCGTTAAATGAGAAATGGCCAGAACTACCCAAACGCTTTAATCCAGAGTGCCAAGCCGTAAACGCAGCTATTTTCATCGCCCTGCAAGGGCGCCTAGGGACAATCAAGCGGTGCCAAGTTAAAGAGTGTCGGAGATGGTTTCTGACCAAGGACGATTACCGGGTGCGCTACTGCCCGCTTCACGACTCAGATGATTTGCGAAAAGGTACGCTACCAAGAAAAAAGCAGTTGGCCGCTGCCCAAAAAAGGGTCCGTGAGAAAACAAAAACGAGGGTGTCCGAGTTTTAGTTGTTTGCAGCGACTCTCGATGTTCGGCACTGTAAGCGCTTTCTACTGTCCGGTCAAACTTTGAGAGTACTCCTTTTTTCTTCTCTCCTGCCGATTTCTGTTTCCTCGAGGAAATTCCTCTCCAGAATGCCCTAGGAGAGACGATCTCCATGTCGCTCGACCTATAGCATCCCCGGTTCAAGCAACTTCTACTGTCCGGACCTCCTTCCGCTGAATGCGAGACGGACTCAGCCTTTCCTTCAGCAACAGGATTTCTTGATAGCCCTTTGATGCGCCGGAACTTCTTTTTCTGCTTCCAAAAGCCCGGTGGCGGTCCGCGCAGTGGCTGATCTCCTTCTCGCAAGCGTTTTACGTTGCGGGTCACCCGCTGCACCGTAGACAGACACGATTCGATAGGGTTGGTGCTGGCCGGTTTCCGCCGCAACACACCCCCGATGCCTAAGCGATGCACGATCAGCGTTTCTTCCAGCCCCTCTTCAATGCCGAGCTGCGGTTGGATTGATTCGTTCCAGTTGCCGGAAGATTTTCTCCAAGGCCTCTTTGGCATCCAAGTAATTGTTCATCGCGTAGGCATTCCTCATCCGCCGGTCGTAGTCTTTCTGGCAGTTTTCCGGCAGATACTCCTTCACATTCCGCCGCTTGTGGATCTGGCAGCGCTGCACTTCCACTTGGTCACCGAAAACCCGCCCCACACCGGCTCGTAGCGCTTTCGATCCATCCATCACTACCAGGTACCGCCGCTAACGATCCAGTCCGCGGTCTAGCAGATCTTCCAACAGACCTTTGACTACTGTAGTGGGTTCAGATCTTCCTAGCCGCCGTTCGCACAGTATGCGTAGCTGATTACTGCTGGCCGGCATAAACTGCCCGCTTACGCTGCTCTTCTCGATCCCATAGCCTTCCAGAACGCTCTCCACCGCTCGCCGATAGTTCCGCGTGGACAACCCGGCGACCATGCTCTCCTGCACGGCTCGTTGCAGTTTTCCGTCCAGCGGCCTCAGCATCCCAGCGACTCGGAATAACAAAAACCTCTTGACCTTCCAAATCGCCGAAACGTGTGCGTATCGCTTTGGCAGTTCCTGCCGGGACTTTTGCACAGTATAGACTTCTAATCGGCATCCCCGCCCCTGCGGATCCACTGTTTATGTATTCCGACCGCTTGGCGCCATTCTTATTTGGGCCATCGATAAGAGTTCCGGCGCTCAGCCGCTCAGGTCTGCACTTGAAAATCTGAGGATTTCTCTTTTTCGAGCCATCTGCAACTGAACTAATCGAAAACATATCTACCCACGTGCGGCTCGCACTGCGTTGCCATAAGTGCAGTTTTGCACTCTTGGCGGATGACTGGCTTAGTGCCACTCACGGATGCAGTATCGGAGTACGGCGTTGTGAGAAACGGGAGCACACAAATGGATTACAACCTGAATAAGTACTACTTAGAGAAATCCGACCTGCTGACCAAAGGCCGAAAAGATTCGGATGGACGAGATGAACAAGGAGAGCAACTGATGAGTGAACACTTCTGCGAGTTCGATCACAACCTGGACGAACCATGCAGGAAACCGGCCAGCATCAAGTGGCGCGAAATGTGGTTCTGCGCCGAGCATTGGGACTGGCACGAAAAATTTTGCGAGGAGATCGGGATCGACCCGGTGTTCGGCAAGGGAGGGAATGAACAGTGAGCGACCTGCTGGAGGAAGACGAGCTATGAGCAAAGCTTCACGCCAACATATCGATTTCGCGATCGCCGCCCTGTTCAGGCCTGGTGATGTAGTCGAGTTGCGAATCCCTAAGGCCGGCAGACATGGGACGATCTCTGGCTACTTCGATGACTTTAGCAAGCTGGCCCAGGAGATCGAGATGCACAGCGGGAATTTCGAGGGCATCTACTACACGCTCAATCCTGTCAATCCCGCGCTGTTGGCCCGGGCGAACAACCATGCCAAAGAATTCGCCCAGGCGACCACGAACGATCGCGACGTTATCCGCCGACGCTGGCTGCTGATCGATATCGATCCGGTCCGCCCCGCCGGCGTCAGCTCAAGCGATTTGGAAAAGGCAGCCGCGAAGGCAAAGGCAAGGGCAGTGCGCGCGTGGCTCGCCGAGCGCGGCTGGCCGGCGCCATTGGCGGCTGACAGCGGCAACGGATACCACCTCTTATATAGCATCGACATCGAGAATAACGAGGGGTCGACCGCACTGGCCAAGGCCTGCCTGACGACCCTGGCGTCGAAGTTCGACGATGACATCATCAAGATCGACACTGCGGTCTACAACGCCGCACGAATCGTCAAGGCCTACGGCTCGATGGCCGCGAAGGGCGACTCGACGGAAGACCGGCCGCACCGGATCGCTCACCTTATGATCAGGCCCGAGAAGCTCGAGGTCGTGACTGTCGTCGCCCCGGAGTTGCTGCAGGCCCTGGCTGGAGAGGCGCCGGCAAAAGAGCCACAGCGGAAGCAACAGAAGACCGGCGTCAGGACGAGCAAGCTCACCGCGGAGAAAATCGAAGAGTTCCTCGATCATTACAAGATCGGCCACGGCGCCCAGATGGCATACGAGGGCGGCTACAAGTGGCAGCTCGAAGAGTGCCCGTTCAACGCGGAGCACCGCAAGCCCGACTCGGTCGTCTACCTGTTCGACGACGGCCCACGCTTCAAGTGCTCGCACAACAGCTGCGACGAGAACCGCTGGACGGAATTCCGCGCTCGGCTCGAGGAACTGAACCCTGACCTGCCGAAATTCTACTTCTTCGAAAGGGAACCTCTCGACAAAACCAAAGACACCGGTGGCGAGGAGACCGGGAACGCAGACGGCGCCGCGACCATCACGGCCGATAACGCCACCTGGAACGAGCTGGCAGACCAGCTCGACGTCATCCGAATTGGCGAGGAGGAATACGAGGACGCGCAGGGCAAGACCAGGAAGAAGAAGCTCCCGAAGCACATCGTTGAAGAGCGGGTGTATCAGTTCGTGCTGCGCGCGTTCCAGGAACGATCGAGGTTCTTCTTCGACGCGTATCCCTACGTGTACCTGCCTGACGAAGAGGCCATCGTCAAGTTCCACAATGACGACGAGGCGCACGCACTGCTGAGCCGGCTGAGGCTGCGCGTCGAGCAGCACGACACCAAACTCTGCCGGTCGAACCTCAAATTGCACATCTCAGCCATGGGCGAAGAGACACGCGTCGAGAAATACGGCTGCTGGCGCGGCGACCACATCTATGTGAACAACGGCCGCGGAGGCATGTTCAAGATCGGCGCAAAGCAGATTTCAGAGGTCCCGAACGGAACTGACAGAGTGCTGATGCTTGCGCCTGAGATCCAGCCGTGGCCGGAACTGAACGGCGAGAACCTGGCCAAGATGCTGGAGATCAGCAAGAAGCTCGGCATTGTGGGCCTGAAGGTGTTGGAGGACTCCGCGCTCTGCCGGCACATGAACGCGTTGTTCGAGACCCAGGGGCTCAGCCCGGAGCAATACCAGCAGCTGTTCCTCTCGCGTTACCTCTCGCTGTTCCTCGGGGGGCCGAACCTCAAGCTGCGGCCGATCCTAATGGCGCTTGGAGAACAAAACAGCGGCAAGTCCACGCTTTTCGAAAAACTGATGTGGCTGTTGGTAGGCCCGGGCTACGAGTCCGAAGCGCTGCCAAGCGACATGCGGTCGTTCGTCGCCGCAGTCACGAACAACCAGGTGAAGATCTTCGACAACGTCGACGGCTCGGACGCGGAGGAGCTGGGGTACGTCGACATCATGTGCAAGTGCGCCTCTGGAGGCACGATCCCGGTCGCTCAGCTCTACGCCACGAATGTCGAGCGCATGTTCGAGCTGCGTTGCGATTTGATGTTCACGGCCCGGTACAACCCGTTTCCCTCACACCGCTCCGATCTGAGCCGACGCACGCTCTTCTTCCCCATCCGCAGGCCCACCACCGAGGAATACCGCACGGTCGAGCTGATGCAAAAGGATCTGATGGCAGACGCCGACGAGATGAAGCTCGAGACGCTCATCAGGCTGCGGAACGTCTTGCGTGGCCTGTTGGCGAACAAGGACAAGGAATATCCTCCCGTCTCCGAGATGCACTCCTATGAGACATTCACCATGCGCTGCGCGGACCACGAGGGCTGGGCCGGCGAGATGGAGCAGATCTGGAAAGGCTACCGCGGCGACTACCAGCAGCGGATCGCGGAGTACGCGCCCATCGTGGACGAAGTGAGGAAGTGGGTCGGCTTCAAGAGCCCCTCCAGTCCCTCCACGGCGCCCGTGTATCCGAACGCCGGACGCTGGGTCAAGGTTAGCGAGCTTTGGCAGGAGCTGAAAGAAATCGCCGGCTTTGACATTACCTGGAAGAACGCGTCAACACTGGGTCGCGCCCTGGAGCGCCACTTGTCAGCCCTGCGAGTGCTGGGCGTGGAGAGAAAGCTGCTTAACGGCTCCTGGCGCTACCGGTTCAACCCAAATCAGAAGCAGATGGAGGAGTGTGCCGGGGCATGGGAAGACGCTCATGACTGTGGCTATTTCGGACCGAAGTCGGACCGCCAGGCAGTGCCGGCCGGAATCGACCCGGAGGACGTGTTCTGATGGAGATGATGATCCTAAGGTGGGAAGGCTGCGGACACGAGATCGAATTCCCTCGGCCGCTGTGTGCCGGAGAACACTGCCTCTGCGCGACGTGCCACCCGCATCCGGTGCATGTTTCGCCAGGCAAGTGCCACCGATGCGCCGTGAAACGATCGCGCATCGCAGAAGGGCAGCCGTGCCGCGGCAAGAAGTTCCCTGACCTCGACTCGGAAATTGGGTCACTCTTAAGTGAGGCAAGTGAGGAAGGCTCGGATCGATGCAGGCAACGATTGAACCGACTTGTTCGGGTTGGGTCACTTGAGTTACCTGGAAGTGACCATACAAGTGAGGGTAAGCCGTTGAGAGAAAAGGGAAAGTGAGGCAAGTGACCTTTTTCCCCTTGCGCGCGAGAAGCGAGAGTTGAGACCTACAGAGCATGCGTATGAAAGGGAGTAGGAATTTCGTCACTTGGGTCACCTTCGAGCCGGGGGCAGGGTGAATCCGGTCGCAAACCACTTGGCCAGGAGCCGGGTCGAAGAAGAAGCGGGAGAAGGAGCGCGCAGAACGTAGAAAGCCGAAGCGGCCGGCGGGAGAGAAATTCAGTATCTATATAGAGGAGACAAACTGCATGACGACTGTATACACAGAAAACGTCGAGTGTCCTGTGTGTGGGGCCAGCACGGCACACAGCGACATGGACATCCACACCAACGAGCGGTACTTCAACTGCGTGCGCTGTGGTTTCTACAGCATGACTGAGAGCGTCGAGCGTGCTGGAAAAAAGTTCTGGAAAGTGACCATGGAAATGCCGGTGTCGAAAGACGGCAGGGTCGCCTGGCCGGAGTTGGTGCCGATCAACCCCGAAAACAAGTGGAACCACAAAGACTACGGCGTCATGCCCAGCTACGAAGCGGTGGCGGAAATCTTAGGAGCCGAGGTAGCGGAAGCTGACGACCAGCCCCCAGCCCAGACTACCAAGGTGAACAGTGAGGAGGTCGGGCTATGAGCAACACGGCAGAGATGCCCCCCGTTAAGGAACCATGCCGGTCGGCAGCGCCCAGACCCGAGTGGTCCACTGGCCCTTGCCGTCGAGCGAGTGTTCGGGGCCGCGAAGTTCGGCAATTCCGACCCGGGAATGCTGTGAGCGAAACGGTTTCGCAGTATTGAATAGCAAGGACTATGGCTGGCTCCCGCCGGAGCGAAGCTAACAAGTTTGGGGGCGGCGTTGTGAACCGCGTTCGTCTACCGCGCATGTACACCGCGCTTATGCACTACGGTCCTGCGCAGGGCGTAAGTAGGCAAGGTCAGCGGAAATGGTCAGCGGAAGGAAGTCAGCGGATAACGGCTGCGGCTATACCGTTCCCAATTTAAAACCAAGGAAGTAAGCAACAACACAGAAGAAACGGTCAAAGGAAGACCCGACAAAAGGAGAACAGCATGAGTAGATCGAACATGTACGCGGAAGTAGTAGACCTGAGCCCGGTGCTCGCCATGATGAACGAGCACGCCGACCAGGGATTGCCTTTCATCTCGCTGGAATACGGCGACGACTACCTGGAATGGACCCGGGAGGGCGAGAGCACGATGCCCAGCCTGGACGAGATTGAAAGCTGGAACCTTGACGGGATCAACGCGCTTGAACCCGAAGCGTGGAGACACCTCCTGTCCATCGCAACCAAGATCGTCGGACTCACCTTCGGCACCGGCGGTCCCGGCGTGTCCATCCGCACGTCGGACGGTCGCAACGTCTCCGTGGTCCCCGTCACCCGCGAGGAAGCCTACAAGCCGATCAACGAGATAGAGCGCAAGGCTTTCGAATCGGACATGAGAAAAGCCAACAAGATGGAGTCTATCGGCGAGGTGTTGGAAGCCTTCGACGCAAAGCCTGAGCCGGAGGACGAGCTGTGATCTTCGATCTTACATGGCACGGCCCGGCCTGCGACGTGGCCTACTCGGTCGAGGCGGACACCGAACAGGACGCGATGCAGGAGGTTTGCCGGGCGCTGAACGAGAACAACGAGAAGTGGCTGCGGAGCCGCGAGGCGGATAAGAACGAATGAATATTGATAGTTCTCAGGGCCGGCCACACTGGGTCGATTAGGGCGGCGGCCTGCGCCATGCAAACGAGCTACAAAAGGACTCCGTAGGCCGTGCAGACAGTCGTTCAAAGTGACGTAACTTGCTTTTGCTCCCTTGTCTCGGCCCTTAACCAGCTATCGCCGCGAAAACTTCACGAATTCCGCACCTCGTAATTCACTGTAATTAAAACGGTTATGGCAATCGGACATTTGCCGATGTTGCTCTGTATACTGCAGTTGGAGGCGTCATGCTGATTAAACATTTCGTCCGGGACGGTGATCGCCGGATCATCGGCTCAGTCACGGCCGGGTTTAGCGACTCGTCAACCATCGTCCGCAATCAAGGGAACCGAACTATCGGGCGCACCAACGAGCGCTTTCAAACAACACGCGACGCACGCAGCAAGTTGGTCTCGATAAACTCATCCGACCCTGGTCTCCTGATTGGGCGCAAGAGCTAACTCTCATTTCCTCCAGTCTAGTACTCTCCCGCTTCTGCTTTGAATGGGCGTCTGCAAGATATCAGCGTTGAATGAGGATTGAATGATCAGCGACGAAGAGCAGATCAAGGACATCGAGTGGATGGAGACCCAGATCGAGTACGCCAAGAACGAACGTCTATGGCGACGCAAGTCCGATTACAAAGCGGCGCAGCGTGCCCAGGCCGCCGAGGAGAAGCTGGTGAATATGTTCTTGGAACCCGCATGGGCTTCGCGACCAGTGATGGTGCAATGCTACAACCAGTACCGTCTCAGACTGCTTTACAAGCACAAGCCCGAGGCTTGATTCTCAATACGTGCATCGTCCAGGCGATTCCGAATTGCACGGTGAGCCCAGCCCCCGACAATGGGGCCGCAGAAAAAAACGTTAAGGCACGTGCAAGAGTACGCGACCCAAGGTGGTTAGAGTTGTCGACTCTAACCAGGTGAAATCAAGAATCACAACCAGGAGACCGATGCCAAGCGCTCAACGGAGACCAGCTCAACCAGCCGTCCGAAATAGGCAAGCCACGACCGGCGCCCGCGGCACACAGCTCCGCCGGCTCCGCCTCGCTTCCGCCATCTCACAATACCTTGCCGAGATCCGCGCCCGGCGATCTGCACGAGCCGCCGATCGCCTCGAGCCGCTTTTCAGTGACTTCCGCAGGTCATGCCGTAAACGGTATTTGCGTGGGGTTAACCGACGGGACCTGATTTGCTATATGGCCGCACTCCGCAAGCGCGGCCTCGCCGACCGCACTATCTTTAACCGGATGTCGACGGTGCTGTCATTTCTTCGCTCGTTTGGCCTCGAAGGGCTTCTGTCGCGGCGCGCCTTGCCCCGTTACACCCAGAAGTCCGTCGATGCGTACAGCGAAGCAAACATTGCCCAACTCCTTCGAGCTGGCAATGCGAAATCGCGAGCTATTTTTGGATTCTTCTTGGGCACAGGATTTCGTGAACAGGAAGTGGCCTACATGACCTGGAATGATGTCGATCTCGATCAGAAGATCGTACGCATCACAGCAAAACCTCAGTGGAACTGGAAGCCGAAGGACTGTGAGGAACGCTCGGTACCGATTCCTGAGTGGCTGGTGAGAAAACTCGTCCGTTTAAAATCGAAGAGCGTTAGTTCCCTTCTCTTCCCGAATCAGCTCGGCCGACCGGAAGGCCACTTCCTGGCAAAACTGAAAACGTTGGCACTGCGTGCCGGGCTGAACTGCTTACATTGCGTCAACAAACGTGGCCAGTCCTGTAAGAACAAGCCGGTTTGCAATCGCTGGTCGCTGCATAAATTCAGGCGCACGTTTGCGAGCATGCATCACGATTCGGGCGTGTCCGCCCGAACCTTGCAGGCTTGGCTGGGTCACTCGAGCCTTGAAACGACGCTGCGGTATTTGAGAGTGGCCGATCTGCGCAGCGATCGGATCCGGTCGCAGGTTGATCGGACCTTTGCACGGTGTGTGTCCACCGGTCACAGACTGATTGTTAACACCTGATTGATAATTTAGCGATTAGTACGGAGGGTGGTATGAATTCCTGGCTCGTAATCGCTGTTGGTTTAGCCTTTGGTATCGTCGCGGGCCTCCTCTGGATGCTCAGCAGGTCCAAAAGGCAACTCGCGTCAGTCCAAATAGAGGCCGAAGGTAGGATCCGGGCAGCCGAGGCTACCATCGCGGAACGCACCAATCGAATGGCCGAGTTGCAAAGGTCGCTTGAGACAGTCGCGACGGAGAAAGCGGGGCTGACTGAGCAACTGCGATCTGAAAGTTCACGGAGGTCAGCTCTCGAGGCGGAACTGGCACAAACCCGTTCATCACTGCAGGACCAATCCGTCCTGCGTGATCGACTCAAATCCGAAGGCGAGCTCCGTGTCAAAGCAGAAACACAGCTCGCGGAGGCACAAGCCAGCTTTGAAGACCAACGCAGACTTCTCCAGGAATCCAAGGCCGAACTCACCGACACCTTCAACGCACTTTCTGCTGCAGCCCTCAACAGTAACAACGAAGCATTTTTGGCATTGGCAAAGAGCACGTTCGATGGAATTCAAGTACAGGCGAAAGGCGAACTGTTGACCCGAGAGAAAGCGATTGAAGGAATCGTTGCGCCACTTAACGATGCCCTTTCGCGGTATGAAGTGCAGATTCGGAATATTGAGGATGCGCGATTAACCGCTTACGTCAGTCTGGAAGAGCAACTCAAGAACTTGGCGACAGGCAACGCACAACTGCAAAAAGAAACCGGAAGTTTGGTGTCTGCGTTACGCGCACCGCAGGTCCGAGGCCGCTGGGGTGAAATGACGCTGCGGCGAGCGGCGGAGCTCGCCGGCATGTCGGCCCACTGCGATTTCACGGAGCAGGAGTCGTTCGAAAGCGAGACCGGCCGAATCCGTCCGGATATGATAGTGAATCTACCTGGAGAAAGGCGCATCGTGGTGGACGCGAAGGCGCCACTGCAGGCGTTTCTTGACGCGACTAGCGCCACAACGGAACAAGAAAGGACGGCACTGCTTTCTAGGCACGCACAAATCGTTCGCGACCACATGAATCAGCTGGCTGCCAGGAGCTACTGGGAGCAATTTGATCATGCACCGGAGTTTGTCGTCCTATTTCTACCGGGAGAATCATTCTTCGCCGCTGCATTAGAACAGGATAGGACGCTAATTGAAGATGGCATGGAGAAAAAAGTGGTTTTGGCCACGCCAACCACACTGATTGCTCTGCTCCGCGCTGTAGCGTTTGGTTGGCGACAGGAAAGCATCCAGCAGAACGCGAAGGAAATCAGCGATTTAGGGAAGCAACTCTACGATCGAATTAGAACGTTTGTGGAACACCTCAGCGCGATTGGTAGTGCGCTCGACCGTTCTGTCGACGCCTATAACAAGGCGGTCGGCTCGCTCGAACTTCGCGTGCTTCCTTCGGCAAGACGATTCAAGGAATTGGAGGCGGCCACGGGAGAAGACATTCCCGAAATCGAAACCGTCGGTACCGCCCCTAGATCGATTTCGAGCTAAAGGTTGGCGTTCGACTGCAGACTCAGCTTCAATGCATCTGCCGATTCGCATGTTCTTCTCAGGACTTACGGTTGACTTCCTAGTTGGAATCTAGGTGCTCAACATCGTCTTCTAGCCGCTTTGCCTGCCAGGGACGTGGGTTCTAAATCCACGCTCCAGGTCCCGCCCATCTGCGGGTCCCACCCGGGCTCTAGTCCATTATTAAGCAATTAACTTGACGCAGGCTACCGTCCGGTATATGTACCTCCTCATGAAAAGGATCAGCCTTAGCTCAACAGGCTGTCGACCCCAAACACTCGGTGCGGAGAACACAAATGAAAATGAGACTTGCGGCCGTTTGCGTCGTGCTGGCGTGTATTCCTGCGGTTAACGTTCACCCGGCGTGCGCACAAGACGAGGGAAACTGCGAACGGGCTCTCAAACAGCTCCAGCAGAAGAAGGGTACAAAAACCCTGCCCTACGTTTGCCCCAAAGAATTAGGCGCACAACTCCAGACCGTTCTTGCCCGCATTAAGGACACCACTGCGAATGGCTACAAATTTGACAAGGCTGTGCTCCACATGGAAACCGGTTCCACCACGGAGCTAGATCTTGGCCTCAACCTTGTCGTTTTCACCATCAGCTACAAAGGGAAAAAGGGGTTGACGCAAAGTCTCGACACACAATTTACCAGCGAGGACAAGAAGGAACTCAAAGAATACCTCACCCAACTAGAGTCCCTCAGTTCCATGGCCACGACCCCCGACGCAAAATCAAAACAGAAGAGCGCCGAAGATCGATTGCGGGACGCGCTCAACGATGCCATTGAGATTGCTTCCCAAGTAACCGTCCTGCCCAATGCCTCCGTCGTTGCTAAAGTCCAATTCAGTGTTTCGAATGAAGTAGACGCCGGGGTCAGTTTCGTCATTTACGGCAGTTCAAAAGCGTCTGCCGGCCTGAACTTCAGCAAGGCGAGCGTCAACTCAATCGAAATCACCTTGAAGAAGGACAAGAAACAAGGCTGAGTAAATAGGTTTCGGAGCCATGCGAAACAAGAAAAAGACCCCCGCTAGGCCAACATACCCGCGACGCACAAAAAGCAAGGTCCGAAAGCCAGCCCCTGCTCCGGCTCCGGTGACCGAACTCTTTCGTGCCCGGCAGCAGATGCTCGCCCAAGTCGCGAGAGACCGGACCAGACGTTATAAGGATTTCCTTCGGGAGGTTCAGAAGCCAACCGAACCCCCGACGCTGGAGACCGCCATGCGCAGCCTTGCCATCATGCCGGGCAAGCGAAATCTCCGCATTCTTGCCGAGGGGGATTCCTGGTTCGAGTACCCCCTCCCGATCACGCACGGTGACGGTGTCATCTACCAACTGCAAAAACTTCTCGGCTACGGCATCGCCAACATGGCGCACCACGGGCTGGAAGTCGAACAAATGCTTGGGCTGTCCATGCGCCAGGAAATCATTTCGAGGCTGACCGATCCCCAAGTCAAATTCGATGCTCTGCTTTTCTCGGGTGGAGGAAACGACATCGTCGGGGATCAGTTCTGCATCTGGCTGAAAGATTCTCCTCCGGTCGTCCCGCCCACACAGATGCTGGATACCAATGCCGTCTCTGCCGCTTTGGCTATCCTCGAAGCAGAATTCCGCGAACTGATCGATATTCGAGATCAATTCAGCCCTGATACCGTGATCTTCGTGCACGCGTATGATTTCCCCCCGATCACCGGCAAAGGTGTTTGCGGAGAGGGTCCTTGGCTCAAACCTTCCTTAGACTATGCCTACAGGCACTTAGGCATCGCCGATCCCAGCACCGACGATGAATTTCTGATCGTGAAGACCCTCATGGAAATGTTTTCCGCGATGTTGAACAGAATCGTGGCAGATCCAAACGTTCATCGATTCGTAGTCGTGCCGACCCAAGGGACTCTGACCCCTAACCAATCTGACTGGCAAAACGAAATCCACCCTTCATCCGCGGGATTCGCCAAGATCGCAACGAAATTTCAAGCAGCTTTGGCCTCAGCATTCCCGTGAGCGGCGAGGCGAGCCTCAGAGTCCACAGATGGATCGCGCGAGCCAGACAAGCATCGTTTTATACTGCCCTAAGAAGAATCCGACAGGAACTAACTTATCTAATCCACTGGCAAAATGCGGAGCCCAAAACAATGCATCGACGGCCTCAGGAATGCGGCCTTGGTCGGCGGCTTGCTCCCGATCACGCTGGAATTTGCACAACACGTGTCGGACGTCATGAAAGAGGTTCCGCCCGATGAGGACCCACAGCCGCAAGCCAAGTTTTACAGCTAGAAGCTCTTCCTCAGCTGTTCCCTTTAAGATTTGCGCGCACTGCTACGATAACGGCGGCGGGCTGCACTGCTCTGCGGCAAGATTCTTCCGATCTCCTAGGTCTCCAAACCGTTCCAGTTCGCGCAGGCCAAGCCGGATCGTGTCTGCATTTGCTCGATTTGTCGGGTATACGTCCCAAGAATTCCGCAGCGTACCCTCATTCAGCATTCTTTTGTGGATCACGACCGCGGACACACGCGCGGTCAGCCCAAAGAAGCCGCGTTCGTTCCTTCCTGACCTCATTTCTCCGACGGGCTCTCCGGGACTATCCGCCGGCGGGAAGCTAACCTCTAGGTCGCCGTAAAGCGCCGATAAAATCGTAAACTCCGAAAGCATGAACTGCTCAGAAACCTCGAGAACAAGGATGCCCCGCTCGTCTTTCGGTAGCTGGCGACATTTGTCGATAAGGATGCTTTTCAATCGCTCATGTGTATTCACAGGATCTGGCGGAAGTTTCAGTATTCTCGAAACGGTCGCGCGTGTTCCCACTTGTTCCTGTCCGAGGTCCCTAAAGCGAGCGATAAAATCCGCCCGCTTCAGTATGTCCTGATAGCGCTGTGCTCTCTTGGTGAGGCCCACTCCACGGGAGTCCGTAAGGTCACCACCCGCATTGAGGAGTTTTCCATCCGGATGGGCGTAGTACAGAGTCGCATTCTCTGGCTTGTTTTCTTTCAGCACCTCCAATGCGTCGAGGACAACAGCGATGGCGGCCCTAAGTTTTGCCGAGCGCGCAGCGTATCCCTCTCCAATTGTCAGCGTCACCGAGTACCGTGAGGGAACACTCTTCAGAGTTGCAAAACATTCCTTGCTAAGCGACTGGACGCGTTCTTCCTCCCATGAGAATCCGGCCTCTCGAATTTCGAGGAAATACCGGACTCCTTCCCATTCCGCGAGAATGTCCGGGCCCTTCTTTGGCGCGGTCGGCTCCAGGGTTACGAGGAAACCTTGCTGCGCCAGAAAAACCGCCGCTTCCATCTCGGCAATTGTCGAAGCATATTCCGCTTTGAATTTCCGCTTTAGGTCTTTAGGCACAAACTTCACACGCTCCTGTGTGAGCAGGAATTCCACTAAACCTTCGATGTACGGAGTCCACGGATTTTTCGGATCACTCTTCTGCCAGCGCCCTAGATCATGCGTCGGATTCTCCCCGAAGATCTCAGTGTCCACCCAGGCATCTCCGAGAACCTTCCGCAGGTACGGTAGATCTTTGCTCGTTGGTGTATCCCGCGTCACCGCTGACGACCTCTCCGTGGTCGGCCGTGGCGTAACTGCGCATCCACACCCGTCACATTCAGCCGGAATTGCAGCATGGCCGGGCTCACACCGTACTCCACACACGCATCATCAGCTGATTTCCCTATGCGCCGAATCAGCAACAATGCTTCCCGCGGAAGCAGCAAGCAACCCGCCAACCAATTGGCCTCCTCTTCTTGCTCTTCATTGTGTGTTCGCAGAGCCATTCCACTGTTAGGGCTCATAAACATCATGGAAGGCTCGTGCCCGAGGATAATGTGAGCAATCTCGTGCGCCAGGCTGCTGTTCAGACGCGTCCGAGCATGCGAAGGGTTGACGATGGTCAAATGACTGCTGCCGTTTGTAACCGTAATCGCGGACCAGCAATCACGGTGCTCCCGGAGGAGCCGTTGCCGAACGTCTTCCGCTAGATCGGATAAATCGGCGGGCGCAACGACAGACAAGCCAAGAATATCGGCAAACTTGAAGGGGTCCAGCGGCGCGTGTGATGCCACGTTCAGCTTCTGCCGCGCGCGAAGGGCGGTTCGCTCCGCCCACGTCTTAAAGCCACGACGAAACATCGATTTGACGCTTCTCCGCGCGCCGCGCCAGCTCACGGTGGGCGACCACGATCAACTGCGCCAAATCACTGGCCGCACTTTCCGGCAACGTTTGGTCCGCACGAAGATGAACCGCGGCGACCAATGGGTCCGTTGAAGTTGTTTTCATCTCGGTAGGAAGATCCAGAATCTCCGCAGGATTGACTTTCAACCACGAGCACATCTTCTGGAACGTTGCGATGTCCGGCAATCGCCCACCCTCCACCCGGGTGAGCGTCGCAGCGCTTATACCGATTTCTTGCGCGACTTCTCGAATTCCACGGCCACCTCTTCGATCCCTAAGCATTGCCCCCAGGCGAAGAAGGGTCATTTCTACCTCCTGTTTCAGATGTGAGTGTCAGTTTGACATGTGCACGGGCGGGGTTTATACTAAGTTCCTCACAAGTGAGCATAAAACCTCACCTGCGAAAAAGCAAGTCGGCTAGTTCCTGTAGGCTGCCTAGCGAACCTCCGACCAGTTGTCCCCGAGCGCGGATCGCCACGAGCTCCCACAGGCAAGAATCTCCAATGACAAGGGGGGGCCGCTATGGCTCGGAAAATCTTCTTTAGCTTTCACTACGAACGGGATGCTTGGCGTGCGGGCCAAGTTCGCAACTCCAATGTAGTTTCGGCCGACGATCGCTATGGCTTCATCGACGCTGCGGAGTGGGAATCAATCAAGAAAAAGGGGGACGCTGCCATCGAGCGCTGGATCGACGACCAGCTGAAGAATACCAGTGTCACCGTCGTGCTAGTGGGAACACAAACCGCTGAACGCGATTGGGTCCGGCAGGAGATCGCGAAGAGTTGGAACCGCGGTAACGGTATCGTCGTGATTCGCATCCACAACATCAAGGACCAAGAACAGAAAACGGACTCGGCAGGTACCAATCCACTGGACAACTTCAAGCTGCCCGACGGCACCGCATTGTCTTCTGTCTGCAAGACCTACGACTGGGTGATCGACGACGGCCGAAAGAACCTGGGAAAATGGGCCGACGAGGCCGCCGATATTCGAGCGAAGTACGGCGCCGACGATAAGGTTGCCGAACCTGATGGACGGGATCAACCGGCGAAGAAGGTCGCCGTTGTTTCTGTGGCCTCGGCCGGATTCGCGCCGCGATCGCCCTGGTGCCCAGACTATGCTGAACCAAAGCGATGAGGCCTGGCTGCGAGGGGCACATCCAGATCTGATCCGAGAGGGTGACACCGTCGAGGGAACCATCACATTCACGGCGGCGTACCATCAGCCGACCAATCGCTTCGTGATTCTTGCGAACCAGGACACCGCGCCCTCCGGCGCCGTGACTCTGGCCGGTACGTTTCACATCCGCATCCAAGAACGAACGGATACGACCGATTCACGCTTGCCAGCACTGTATATCCAAGGCATAGATCCCGCCCCCGAGCGCCACTTTAACCAACGTGACAAGAGCGCCTGCCTCTGCAGTCCCTTCGACGAGGACGATTTTCTTCAGCCGGAATTCCAGTTTCGCCCTTACTTGGAACAGCTGGTGGTCCCTTTTTTGTTCGGGCAGAATTTCTATTCCTCCCAAGAACGCTGGCCGTGGCCAGAGTACGCCCACGGGGCAACGGGTGTTCTAGAAGCCTACTCCACATTCGCGGATCCGAGTCGGGCCCAGCAATGCCTACAAAAGTTGACGAAGGACCGAACCTGGCCATACATCCGGTCTACCCTGCAGCAAAAGCCCCATGTCAAGGGACATACTCCCTGTTTCTGTCTGAGCCTCAATCACATTCGACGTTGCCACCCTATGGCACTCCAAGGTGCCCTGCAATTGCAGAAGGACCTGCGTGCCCAAGGAATCTCCATTCCGTGAACTCAGGGAGGAGCATCATGTTCCGCGCCACCCGAGACGATACGCTGATCAAGACAATTGAAAACCGTTACGGCGTCGATCTTCACGCTCGCGGCGACACAAAATTGGGCAATATCCTCGAAAAGCGCGGCTTCGATTCTCTTTCCCAGTTGTTGAGGGCCTGCCGCGGAGAGGCAACCAGCCATGCGTGCAAGCGCCGCATCTATCTGAGCTTTCATGTCGAGGATATAGCGCAAGTGCGCGGTTTCCGGCTCATGGCACATGCACCGAATCTCGATATCGATTTTTACGATGGCAGCCTCCGCGAAGTCATCCAGAGCACACGGGGAAGCTATATCAAGCAGCAGATTCGGTCGATTATCCAAAGGAGCTCGGTGGTAATCTGCCTGATCGGCAACGGCACCGCCTGGCGAGACTGGGTCGACTGGGAATTGGACACCGCGTTTGAGTTGGGGAAAGGAATTTGCGGCATTCGCTTGCCAAACTCTCGCGGAAAGACTCCCGGGTTGCTAACTACGATCGGCGCTCCGATTGCCCGCTGGGGAGATGTCCAAAACCTCATCGCTGTGATCGAGTGTGCTGCGGCACTGCGCTGCTGAAGAGAGCATCACAAAGACTAAATGACTTCCCTTCAGGGTTCACCGCGCGGCGCGCAGGCACCTCGCGTTCGGCGCTCGCGCCGGAAAGGATAGAGCAACAGTCCATGCCCCACGATCCAATCGACTCTTTCATCGAGACATACGGCCAGGCATTGCATGACCAAAACGCAGCGGTCTTTGCTGGTGCAGGGCTTTCCATTCCCGCTGGTCTGGTGAATTGGAAAGACCTGTTGCGCGGCGTTGCCAACGATATCGGCCTCGACGTGGATAGGGAAACCGATTTGATAACGGTCGCACAGTTTCACGTCAACGAGCGCGGAGGACGCCACCGCATCAATCAGGCGTTAATTCACGAATTCGCCGGCCGCGCCCGCGCCACGGAGAACCACAAGTTCCTGGCATCCCTACCCATCAAGACCTACTGGACCACAAACTACGACTCTCTGATTGAGGATTCCCTCCGGGTCCATGGAAAAACACCGGACGTCAAAACGACGGTGCAGAATCTGGCCACTACCCTGCCCCGGAGGGACGCTGTCGTTTATAAAATGCACGGCGACGCCTCGCAGCCAGATCAAGCCGTAGTCACCAAGGACGATTACGAATCCTACGAAACTCGAAGGCACTTGTTCTCGACTGCGCTCCAAGGGGACCTCATCTCCAAGACCTTTCTCTTCATCGGCTTCAGTTTCAACGATCCAAACTTGAACTATATTCTTAGTAGAATCCGCGTCCTTCTGGGTGAGAATCGCCGGGAGCATTACTGTCTCTTGCGGCGCGTCCAACGCAAAGACTTCACGAAGCTTGCGGATTATCATTACACGCGTGCTAAACAAGAGCTGCAAGTACGTGACCTCCGCCGCTACGGAATTCTCGGTCTGCTGGTCGATGACTATGCGCATTACACCGACGTGTTGCGACGCATTTTCTATCGATACAAGCTCGCCCGTGTCTTCGTCTCCGGCAGTGCTGAGCAATACGACCCATGGAGCGAACCGAAGGCACAGCAGCTTGTGCAATCGATATCTCGCGCCTTGATCCAAGAAGGTCTCGGTATCGTTTCGGGCTTCGGATTGGGTGTAGGTCCCTACGTTCTCAACGGCATCCTCGAAGAGCTCGAAAAACAAGGTACACGCGCGCTCGACGATCGAGTGGCTTTGCGCCCGTTCCCCATCGCTATCGCCGACCCGGCCGAGCGCATACGCCGCTGGACGGCCTATCGGGAAGACATGTTGGCCCAGGCGGGTATCGCCTTGTTTCTGTTCGGGAATAAACGGAGTCCCACCGGCGGCCTCTCTCCTTCCGACGGGATAGAGGAAGAGTTTCAACTCGCCGTCCAGAAGGGACTGTTTGTTGTCCCGATTGGCTGCACGGGAAGCATGGCGGCCACTCTTCACGCTCGTGTCTTGGATCATTTCAAGGATTACTACCCGCTGCCCGGCTACCGCAAGCTGTTTGAAGCGCTCGCCCGCCCGGGCACGCCCAGCCAGGTCACCTCACGAGTCATTAAGTTCGTAAAGAAACTGTGGGCCGACCGAGCGGTGTCCAACGTAGCGCCCAGCAAGAAATCCGCAGTCTGAGCAACACGAAAGGAGAGTTTCCCTTGGCCTATGTTGCGATCCCCGAGGCGAGGGCCGCGGGCCAGGCCGCCCGTTCCTACCTGAACGAAACCACATCCCGCATCCTCACCGAGGATTCCCACCGTTTCTCACTGCTGGATCGCTATAACATCACCGGTAATTACACCTAGATGCAATATGACATACTGAATTCATCCCAGTCGTGCTTGTCCGAACCGTGCGACCAAACAACCACGGAGCCATATTCAGTTTATGGAGGAGCACATGCAATCAGAGAAAGCTGCAGAACTGCGAAGGGCGTGGGGGGATAAGCCGTGTGACCATCCTGATCTGGAGAAGGAATATTCGCTCGGTGCCGATACGGGTGATTATGTATGCACGACATGTGGAAAATCCGGCTGGGGACGGAATTGGAACAAAACAGCAGAGCAGGGTGATAAATCTCAATAAACGCGGCAACGCAAGCACGAGTCGCTATAAATAGACATAGCTAAGAAGCAGAAATATGAACCGGGCAGCCACATTCAGGGTTCGGTGGATGACCTCATTGTTGATGCGGTTCATAGAAGAATCATCTACCCAACTTCCCTGCCCTGGTTAGAGTGACCTGCTCAAACCATCAAGCTTTGCGGGGCAATCCACAAGGCCAGCGGCAGCACACCCAGGATCACGGACAGGACAACAAACTCCTAACCTAGCGCACTTAATTGCAGATGCTTTGCAACTATAAGATAGGATGTCAACAGTCCGATTTCAACGCGAGATCAGTGAGTGATAAGAATCCATCGGCACCAAGCTCCAAGCGCAGTCCAAGCGAATAGAGCGTGGTTGATCCATGGGAGCCGCAGCGGGACAAGCCTTGTGGCCCCGCTGGTTGCTATTTTCCTCGTGTCGTTCCCCGACTACTCCCAAATTTTGGCGTCCGCTGAAGTCGGAACGGTGATAGTGATTACCTCGGACAAATCCCAGGCCCGGTCGGTTCTGGGCTTCGCTTCGCGAAAACTAAAAGCGGTACGAAGCTCCCAAGGCAAACTGCGATCGCGCGTGCAACTCAACTCCGGGCATGATTTGGTTGGCCACCTGCGCAACGCCGAAATCAACATTCAAGGGCAGCTCTCCGCGCGGGATCACCCGCGCAAAATAGGTTAACGTCGTCGGTAGGTTGGCTCCCGGGAGACCTTCTATATGGCGAGGCTCTTGCAACAACTCCGTGCCTACCACAATTTTGCTCTTTACCGGACCAGGCACCACAAATCCAACTGTGCCAAAGATCCGGCCTTGCCAGTTCGGCGCATTGCCCGCAATGCCTAATACTGAAGCGTTCGTGGCTTTGAAGCCCAGGTTGGCAACGATCGGCAGGACCTTGAAGTATGTGATCGTCTTGGTAGCAACGAGATAAAAGTCTTCGTTGTGCGTATCTTTGCGGTCAAGGACTCCACCCACGCGCTGCACATTGGTGCGCGCCACGAATCCCAAGGAGATGGCGGGAATATATTTGTGCTTTCCGGCGTTTTCGCCCACCAGATTGGCTTTGCCGTGAAAGATGTTGAAACCACCATTGAACAGCGGGCTGAGCCCAGCTACAGAGCCATCCGAATTCAACGCGCGTGTGTATCCGGCTTCGAATCTTTTGAGGAATCCGACGGTCCCCGAGACCTCGTAGAACCCTCCGAGCACATTGCCGCCATCAAGGTAGTGAAAACTCACGGCCGGAAGTCCGACGCCTCCTCCGGAAGAAGGACTGGTATACGCGAAGGGTGTTACGAACGCTCCGGTCTGCCCCTCCCAGTTGAGGTTTTGCGCGTGCACCACAGGCGCGGTCAAGGTAAGAAAGATTACAAGGAGACTCCCGCCCCAGCTTGCACGCCGTGTAAACGACGCGTGGCGCCCGAAGATTCTAAGCATCCAAGAAATTGTCATCCGGAACCCCTCACTTACGTCATTTACAAAAGCACTTACCCTTCCAAAATGAAAATCCCCGTTCGTGGCCAGGATCTACCATTGTTATCAGCAGGAAAGAGCTGATTCGTTTTATTCACGGGGACGGAAAGCTAGGCCGCACCCGGATTCGGATGTCGAGGATCTG